>Ga0123356_10000004_pt1 | contig 279505 bp, 236 predicted proteins | sample TergutEmb28metaG_2_FD_92546 | JGI IMG/M metagenome (GOLD analysis project Ga0123356, IMG submission 92546) | Embiratermes neotenicus P3 segment gut microbial communities from Petit-Saut dam, French Guiana - Emb289 P3 | ecosystem: Host-associated > Arthropoda: Insects > Digestive system > Gut ... | reverse complement strand
GTCGTCCATAGAGAAAAAGAAATACAGGTTTTCACCGTGTATGAAAGGGGCAGAGAATCCTCCCATTTGGTCTGCTCTGCCTCGTGCCGTACAGCTTTCGCTCCCCACCTTATGGCTGCAGTTCGGGCGGACACAGACGGGTATTGTAATATTTTCGTGCAAGTCGGTGTAATACAATGTTCCGCCGCTCACAGTAATCAATATATCGTTATATACCGATTGAATCCCGCTCACAATAACGAAGTCGGGGTTTTCCTCGTTTTTTCCCGTGCAGGAGGTTAGCAGCAGTGTTAGGGTTATTGTAATAACACATAGTTTTTTCATAAAATCACCTCTGCTTATAAATACAACTGAGGAGGTGAAATTGTTTCATTCGGGCGGTGAAATTTCAAAAGATGTATCATTACCTGCGTAATAGTCGGATTTCAGTATTGCGTATTGCTCTGCCCATTCCCAATTACCCATATGAAAACCGTCATCGCCGTATACAAGGAAGTAGTTTTCTGTTTCACCCCTTATAAAGACAGTATGAGGGATTTCAACCCAAGTATCGTTTTTCAAGTAGAAGCTTTTATAATTATCAGCATTAGTATACACAAACACAGTATTATCAGCGAGTGCGAATATTCTGATGTCATAAAATATGATTTCTTCCTCACGGGTTTGTAAGTGTTGTTTATGTAAATTATTGTCAACCATGTAATAACCATAATCGCCGATTATATACACGCCTGCCCACGGTATATTATTTATAACAACCCATTCATGGCTTGATGTATCGAAATAACCGTTTTCATGTATTAAACTCTTATGGAAATCAGAATCAGGGTCACGTAATAGTTCGCCGAATTCTTCCACCTTCATTATATTAAACCTATCATCTTCCATATAATGAAGGGAATGGTTTCCATACGACGGCATTTGCCACCCGCTTCGAGATAAGTAGTCGGTTTCATAAACGATTTCATATTTATTCAATACTAAGTCATAACAATAAATCATGTATTTCATCAAACCCGAATTAACAAAACTGCCGTCGATTTTTACCATATGACCTTGCCCTATAAGGAAATATAGCTTTTCATCATCATAAATCTCACCGTGTAACACACCGCGGGAGTGTTTAATATCATCGGTGTTCTTCGGCGGATTATATGTGAATAATACTTGTCTGTTGCCGCCGTCTAAGCCGGATTTATAAAAAACTAAATCGTCCATATGGAAAAAGAAATACAGGTTTTCATCGAGTATGAAAGGGGTAAAAAAACTTCCCATAGTGTCTGCTCTGCCTCGTGCTGTACAGCTTTCGCTCCCCACCTTATGACCACAGTTCGGGCGGACACAGACGGGCATTGTAATGTTCTCGTGCAAATCGGTGTAATACAGTGTTCCGCCGCTCACGGTAATCAATATATCGTTATATACCGATTGAATTGAACTCGCTGCCCCTACAATTATGAAGTCGGAATTGTTTTGGCTTTTTCCCGTGCAGGAGGTTAGTAGCAGTATTAGGGTTATTGTAATAACACATAGTTTTTTCATATTAATCACCTCTGTTTATAAATACAACCGAGAAGGTGAAATTGTTTCAATCGTGCATTATATTAATAGTGTTAATATTACAATACACAGAAATAATCATAAAACGGCATCAAAAACTCATACCCCTTAACTAATCTGTCTGCTAAATCCGCCGAATACAGTTCTTCCCCGTTTTTCTGCTTATGAATAAGCGAGAACGACTTTTTGTTGTACCATTCTGCCGCTGTTTCACTAAGCTTAACTGACGGTTCTTTCCGGCGTTTATACTCGTCACCCTCTAATATAAACTCGTCCTGTTTTTCTAAAAGTGTAACTAATTTCTCGAATTTCTTAGGTTCTTCGTCTACCATAGCACGGAAATTCGTCATCGTTTCAGCTTTCGCTGCATAATACCCCATGCCGTAAGTCCATTCGTCGGGGCAAAGCTCAAACCAAAACACAGGCGTGCCTGTCCATTCGACATTGTCGGGGACAGGTTTTTCAATGGAAAACCACAGGCTCGCACGATACGGCTCACCGTCACGAATTCGCCGTGCGTCCTTATAAATCCGTGACACCTTATGTGTAAAGCCACGGTCATGCATGGCAATCACACGCTCGAAAACCTCACGTCCGAGAGCTTTCATCGGTGTTTGAAAATCACGGATAAACTCGTCCTTATGTGCCTCGAACCATGGTTTGTTATTATTCAAACGCAGGTTCCACATAAAGTCGATGGTTGCGGGAGAGAAGCCGTTAAAAGTATTATTCATTATAATTTTCCTTTTTACATTGTATTATTTTTATTAATTATAGCAGATTAAAGAAGACAACTGTATGTCATGTTTTCCGGATGAATTTTAAATTAAGTATTGCAACTCTCACTTGCTCATGCTATAATTAAAACATCATTAATACATTGGAGGATACCAACCGGTGAAAACTAAACATCTTTTATCAATTATTATCGTTCTTTCGCTTGTGTTTACTACACTCCCCCTTACAGTAACCGCACTTTCCCCCGCAAAAACCGGCGATTTTCCTGTTCCCGATTTGCTTGACAGGGAAATTGCACCCCCCGATTTGCTGACTATGTGGGATGGAACACCGGTAACAAATGCGGCTCAGTGGGCGGAACGCCAAAAGGAAATACGTTCTATATTAGAATATTATATGTACGGGCCGTGGCGTGACGGAACGGGTGAAGCGTTAAGCTATACCGTAAACAACCAAACATTAAATATATCCGTTACATACGCCGGAAAGACCGTAAGCTTTGATGCAAATGTTTCCCTGCCTTCCGGGAATGCACCTGCCGGCGGTTTTCCTGTGATTGTTATATTCGGCGGAATGGCACAAGCAAATATTGATTATGCACTGTCAAGCGGTTATGCCGTTGTTGCGTTTAACCCGAATATTCTTGCGTCTGATAATGCGGCGAGGGGCGGTATATTCTACGAATTGTATCCCTACGGTCGGTCGTGGGAGGAACAATCCGGCGTGCTTATGGGTTGGTCGTGGGGTGCAAGTAAGGTGCTTGACGCATTAGAGCAGGGTGCGGGTGCTGAGCTTGGTATAAGCACAGAAAAAACAATTATAACAGGTGTTTCGCGTTATGGGAAAGCAGCTGCCGTAGCGGGGGCTTTTGATACAAGGTTCGCAGTCACTATGCCTGTCTGCTCGGGTTTCGGCGGTCTGACGATGGGGCGTTACAGGTCGAACAATCTTACTTTTGATTTGCTTCCGGATTTTGAAAAAGACCCGAAATCTTCAAGTGTCGGCAACCTCTCAGCGTGGACAAGTTCAGGCGGCACAGAAGGAATTCATGGTCTGCAAGGCTCGGGGTGGTTTAATGAAATTTACAAGGATTTTGAAGCGTATAATCATTGTCCCTTTGACCAGCACTTCTTAACAGCACTGACCGCTTCTGAAGGGCGATATATGTTCATGGTGACGGGCATTAACTCGGATATGTGGAACAGCCCTCCCGGAATGTGGTATAACTATGAGGAATCACTACCCGCATTTGAGCTTCTCGGTTTGGAGGATAATTTAGCAATTCAAATGCACCTAAACGGACATTCTATTGAACTTGAAGACTTGGTTAAGCTATTCGCATATCTTGACCGTCACTGGAACTCGATTGATTTTAAGGTCAGTGATTTCCCTGCTTCATTACAGGACTTTTTAGCGGATTTCACCCTTGACAGTTTAAAAACCACTGTGTTCGCTTCTCAGTCCAACGCCGAAGTCTACGCTTCGGGTAAACCTCAGCTTAATGCAGAGGAAACAGGAGTACACCCCGAAACCGTCGTTCCTATTGAAATTAAACTGGGTGATGTGCCGATTTCGACTACGGTTTCAAGAAACACAAACGGTGATGCGTTAATTGAAGCTTACGGCAACGGCTTCCGCTTTGTATACGGCAATCAATTGCAATACAGTGCAACCTATGCAAAGTTTGACCTTGTTTTTCTTTTGCACGACGGACTTAAAATATCAGACTTCGAGAAGGTGACATTCACATGTCTTACAAATGCCAATTATTGGGGTAAGCAGATGGCGGTGATTGCAGCACCCAAGTCAGTGGGACTGCCGTCAGAGTTCGATTACGACTACGGAAGCGGAAACATCTCGACCGCCGGAGTAACCGCACTTTCTACCTATAACTTCCTGCCTCCGTCCACCTCTGTTGCAACCTCATTAACAATGGAATTTAATCCCCAAACAGCGGCTTTATTAGACAACGAAACCGAGCTTGAAATATCGATATATATTCATATGGAACACCTTGACGGCGACGCAGAATATATTATTACCGATATTGTTTTCCACCCGCATGAGGGCGTTGAAATTTCAATACCTGTGATTGCTACGGTTGCTACAGAGCCGGACGAAGAACCGGTTATCTCAACTGAGGAAAATGAAACATCTGACGAACAAACTGACACAGAACCTAAAAGCATCAACCCGCTTATAATTGTTGCAATAATTGTTGTAGTGTTAATTCTTGTTGGGGTAGTTGTGTTCGTTATAATTAAAAAGAAAAAGTAACAGTACCGATTATATTTCAATATCCATTGTGAAGGTGTTCTTGTTGTCTTTGTATTCATAATTGACATTGTCCATGTATGTTTTTGTCATGAATACGCCTAACCCGCCAATACCCCTTTCGTCGGCAGTCGCTTCGATATTCGGGTCTTTCCTGTTGAGCGGGTTATAGGGTTTGCCCTCGTCCTCAAAGGTTATTGAAAAACTCTCCTTCGGGTTAATCCGCACAATCGCCGTACCGTCCATACCCTCATAAGCGTAGTTTGCGATGTTCACGTATATTTCCTCGGCAGAAATCATAATCAGATTTCTTTTTTCCTCGGTGCAGTTTTCATTATGATTGTTTAATGCGTCTTTTATAAAATCTAAAACGGCATACAAATTATCTGTCTTCGCTTCAACGACAAGCTCATTTGTCCTTGGAGCGGTTTCTTTTTCATAATCCTCCCGCATATAAAGTGCAAGCATGGTTATATCGTCCGCTTGCTCTGCACCGTCGGCGAACTTGTCTATTTCTACTTTTACGGCAGCTAACAGCTCCTTAGGCAGCAGTTTTTTATACTCCCCGCATACCTCTAACAGTTTCTCGTCTGAGAAAAGGTCGTTGTCCGGGTTGACCGCTTCTGTAACACCGTCAGTGTATAAGTAAAGAATGTCGCCCGGCTCAAGCATAATTTCACTTTCCTCATAAGTCATGCCGTCAAACCCTGCCAAAACAAAATCATTCTCAATCGGCAGCCAGTCGCAATCAGCGTTTTTGCGGTTCAAAACGGGAGCGTTATGCCCTGCGTTTACATAAGTGAATTTACCGGATTTAATATCGAGATACCCCATGAACGCCGTCACAAACATATTTTCCTCGTTGTTCTCGCATAAAATCGTATTAACCGTTTCAAACACGGCTTTGGGGGATTTACCGTATTGTGCGGTATTTTTTATAAGTGTTTTCGCAATTACCATAAATAATGCGGCGGGGACTCCCTTGCCCGAAACGTCCGCCATAACTACGGCAAGTGTGTTTTCATCCACGAGGAAAAAGTCATAGAAATCGCCGCCGACTTCCTTAGCGGGTTCCATCGTCGCATAAATATCGAACTCAACACGGTCAGGGAAAGCCGGGAATATACAGGGAAGCATCGATGCTTGAATTTGTGTGGCAACGGTTAATTCTGCACCTATGCGTTCTTTTTCTGCTGTGATTTTTTGTAGGTTGTCGATGTATTCACTCAAATCATGAGCCATCTTATTTACCGATTGGCTGAGTGCTTCAATCTCATCACCGGTTTTAATGTCGAGCTGTTTTTTAAGATTTCCTGCCGCTATTATTTGAACCCCTGTTTCAAGCTGTGTAATCGGCTCGGTAAGTGTGTTTGAGAACCTTTGCGAAACATAACCGAACACCAAAACGATTAGAATTAAAACCACTAAAAACGCAGACAACACTATAACAATAATTATATCCATTTCAGTGAGTGCTGAATCTTTAAAACTGATAATCCGCTCTTTACTTTCGACAGCGGGTTTAATGGCTTCACTCACGTCCATCACGGTGACAAGCGTCCACGGGAGCGTGTCTAACGGGGCATAAGCGATAAACACTTCTCTCCCGTCAATAATTATTCTTTCAATTCCGGTTTGGCGATTAACCATTTCACCCGCTATTCTTGCAAGGTCGGGGTTTGAGCTGTTCAGCAGGTCTTCTCTGATAATCGCACCGCTCTCGTCCTCCTCAACCTCCTTTGAGATTATGACCTGCCCTCTCTCGTTCACCATAAAAGCATAACCGGTTTCACCGATTGTCGATTCTATTACTATATTGGAAAGATTGTCGAGCAGTGAGCCTATCCCTGCCACTCCCACCAAGCTCCCGTCAAGGTTATAAAAAGGCATTGAACAGGTTATCGCCAATCCTCTCCCCGATGCGTCTGAATACACGTCTGTCCATGAAAGTGTGCCGTTTTCCTTAGCTAACTTATACCAACCCCGTTCACGCGGGTCAAACCCACCCACAGCAGGCATGACAGAATCTGCATCAACGACTATCATATACCCTTCCTCAGTGCCGACATAATCAATGGTTATATTGTCACCGTTGAGGGCAATATTTAATAAAAGTGTATGTACATTATTCATAATGGCGGCACCCTCCATAGTGAGGCTTTCGTCCGCCCTGAGTAATTGTGCCGTCATGGTTCCCCTGTTTCTTTCATCGGGAGGGCCGACATAAACCGGTAAATAATTGTCGGGGTTCTGTGCAATTTCCTCTGCACCGTATGCAATCATTTTAACGGCGTTTTGTGTAGCCCGCAATTTATCGTCGCTGATTTGTGCTTTGTTTATCGCTAATGTCATAAGCTCGCCTGTCATTCTCTCCTCTAACGCTTCTTGGCTGTCGTGTGCCGCCGCATCGCCGAGCTCCGAGCTGACATTAAACATGTTCATTCGCAGAATTAATAAACCGCTGACCGTTACAATCCCGATTAGTATCGCTGAAGCGAGGGAAATTCTTGTAGTCAGGGACGATACTTTTTTCCTGATTGATGTTTTTTTCATACGTTTTTTATCCTCTCATAAAATGCTTTTAATTCATCTGTCATTTGCAATTCGTCATAATCAATATAAGCCTCGTTTGTCTTAGTCATGATTATGTATTCATAATCCCCGCATAACGGCATGAACCCGTTAAATGTATACCCCCGCTCCCGCAGAGTTCCGTACCCGTCAATCGCACTTGGCTCATTTATATTCAGGAATAACACGTTTGAATTAAGCGGGGTTTTGTGCTTATTTTCGATTTCGCTTATATCGGTGAACAGGTCATTCCCGCATTGTGTAACGTATATAAACAGCGTTTCATTTATACTGTCATGATTATATTCGATGACGCTGTTTTGCTTTAAACTGCCGTTGTTTTTTATGACCGGTTCTGCATTAAGTGAATTGTATACATCTTTGGTTAAATCGGTTATTTCTTCGGGGACGTATACGGGATTAACCGAAACCTGCCCGTCGTTTTTCACGAACATGGCATAGGTGTGTTTTTGCGAGTTCAGATTCAACTGTGACAGGTACTTGTCCGCACGGGCAATCCCCGGAACAAACCCCGTCGAAACAAACTTGTTCTCGTTCAGCGAAATTGCCGAATGGGGGTAGAACAATACGGCATAAGCGTAAAACAAGGTATCTCCGCTTTTGGATAATACCGCCTCTGTGAACGCCTCACCCGCGTGGAAGCCCCTGTACCCTTCGGAAACAGCGAGGGCACATAATTCATAGGCTTTGTTGAAAAACGGGTTCTTTATCAGTGAAAGCGTAACAGCGGTGTCACCGTTTGCGGCTTTCCCCGTAAATAATTTAATCCTGTTTCCCCTTATTTCTTTTTTGAGATATTCGGGGTCGAATCTTTCAGGATGATAGTAATTTTCCTTATTCCCGAACACCGAAACAAGACAGTCCAAAGCACCATCAACCTCGGCTTCCCCCGAAAATATTTCCAACTCAATTTCGTCATTGTTTTTGTTTTTTATCAGCATATATGTCTCCTGTTTTTACAATATAACAACCAAACTGTTCATCCCGAAGGTCTGGCGATAGAACACGGTTGAGGCATTCTCGGTAATGTATTTCAACCCGATAACATCGAGGCTTTTCTCAATGTCATCAGCGATGTTTTCATTGTAATACTTGATTGCGTCAAAGGTCACTCCGGTGTTGCGAATTCGCAGAATTATTATATCGTCAAGCAGGAATAACCTTACTGCGATTGAAGAAATTTTCTTCTTGTTGTTGTTAATTATCAGCGTAATCATCTCTTCGATTGACAGCGAAATAAGCATAACTTTCTCAGACGAAAGAGAGTTCTCTTCACAGAATTCGCCGATTTTTTGAGCCGCCTCACACGCTTTTTGAACATTACCCTCCACCGAAAGCGAAATGTATTTCCCTTGTTTTTCAAGCCTTTGATTTAACAAAAGCGGGAAAGACAGGTCTTTGTTTTTCAGTTTTATTCTCGTTAAAATAACATGTATAATCAATAGTGTGAATATTCCCGAAACAGGGAACGCCGCCCACACACCGAATATTCCGTAGGGAATCGACAACAGTCCCGCAAATGCACAAAGTAAGGCAAACTCCTGTAACAGATTAATTATATTGGCGAACAGAAGCTTTTTTGAAGCGTTGTAATACGATGAGAAAATCGTGGTGTTTATCAGCAGCAACGCATATATTCCGTAAAACGGCATGGCTTGTGCGAACATTATCACATTCTCGCCCAACCCAAACAATTGCCCGATTTGTGTCCCGAAAATGCAAAACAGTGCCGTTATAATGAGCATGATTATGTTCGAGTAAAGGAACGCCGTTTTCACCGTTTGCTTTACACTTGTATTATCCTGCTCCTCATGGAACAGGCTTATTAACGGTAGCAGGGTTTGCCCTGTTCCTATGGTAAACGCCGTCACAAACCGGTTAAGCATGAGGATAACCCCGAACACGGCAAGTGCGTCGTTTCCGCCTAATTTCGCAAGGATTGCATTAATCACAAGTGTTGAAGCAACTATGTAAAACCGTGACATTCCTAAGGGGCTGCCCAAGGTAAAAATTTTCTTTATATACAGCTTTTTCGGGACTACTATTTTGAAATGCTTCGCCAGCATTAATGCGGAAACAGCAACAGCGATTGCACCCCCGATTGCCTGCCCTAATGCGATTGCCTCAATCCCCATAAACCCCGTAAAAAACAAAGTGAACACAATTGAGCCTGCACTCATAGTCAAGGTGAGAATTAACCCAATTTGCGGACGTGCCGCAATTTTTGAGAAAAACAGCGGAATTCCGATAAGCATGGAAACAAAGGCGTTCAACAGGAAATAATTATAGAATAAATCAAGCTCGGGAGTGATTTCCCCTGCGGCAAATTTTAAGAAAGGTGTTTTTAAAACAAAAAGAAGTCCGCACACGACAATATCCGCAATAAGCGTCAGAATAATTGCCGCAGTGAAAACCCCGTTAATGCTTTCAAGCTCGTCCCTCGCTATGAACCGTGAAGAAAGAATCTGTGCCCCTCCCGCAATTATGTAAGCAAAAAACAACGACAAGAAAAAAAGCGGGGAGCAAATTGCCGTTATAGCTAACCCCTCACTTTTATATAAAACTCCCGCAATTGCCACGCACACAATCGGCCCCACGGTCGATGCGAGAAGTGCCAATATGCTCAAAACCGCCTGTCTGCGGAAAAGACTTCTTACAAAATTACCATTATCTTCCATTTTCTTAAACTCTAAATAATTGTCAAAATTTTATTGAAGCCAACCGACTTCAGCACCATCATAACTGTATTATTAACATTCCTCAGCTCCATTTTCCCGCCCTTGGAGGATGCGGTTTTCTGCCCGATTAATAAAGCTCGAAGCCCGGCACTGCTGACATACTGTACATCTGCAAAGTCAAGCACCAAGCTGTTCTCGCCCTTGAACGCTTTTAATATTTCATCTTTAAGCTGCGGACTCGTAATCGTGTCAACCCGCCCTTTAATAAACATAACCGCTTGCTGTTCTTCTTTGGTTAAAGTGACTTCCATATGTACGTTTCTCCCTTAAAAATAAGAACTGTTCATTAATTATACCACACTTTGATTTAAAATGCAACATCTTATTTTAATCGAGGAGCGTTTTCCCGTTGAGAAAGCACCGCTCGTCAAGTTTGCCCGGACTCATTTTTACAATGGCGGCGTTGACATCAAGGTAACAGCCGCTGTCTGTCGCACCTACGTCAGAAGCAAATACAATATTTGCCTTTGTACGAAGCGGCTTAAACTGGTTAAGCAAAAACAATAACCGTGCATGGAGTTTTTCGTCCGGCAGCCGATTAATCAGCACAGTGAAGCTGAACGGGTCTGTGCGGTGTTCGATAATATAAAAAGGGTCTGTAACAAATATTCCCACAATTATTTCAATTGCATGCCGTGTGCCTTTGAACTTGTTTAATTCAAAAGCGTTCCTCAGCAGTGTGCGAAGCTGATTGTCGTTTAACAAATCACCGTCAAGCTCCATTCCCAGCCAGCTTGCGAACACAATTAGGAAATCCTTGGGTGCGGTGTCAATGTCGAGTAACTTGTCTATATTGTCAATTTTATACTGTAAATCGTTATACAGTGACGAAAACACCGAGATATACCTGTGGAAGAATTCGCCGTTTTTCCTGTAAACCTCGGGGAAAGTCTGAAAGAAATTGTCCCCCGGTATATACAGGTTAAATTCCGAGAAGCTCGCATCCTCTCCCCACACCTCAAGACACAGCCATAAATAACGCCCTGTACATTCGTATAAAAGAACGTCATTGTTTGAAGAAAATGTCACCGCATTATTTAACTCGAAAAACCGCTTTTTTTCACCCGCAGATACCTCATCATCACACAAGAACTCATCAATGTTTATGACGTTATACCCCCATATGCTCTCCCTGTCATCACTCGCAAACGCTGTAACCACATACACCGTTTCCTCCCCGACAGCGGCGTTAAAGGTGAGTCTGCCCCATTCACAGCCGTCTGCACCTGAGTTAAACGAACGCAGGTATATCCTATGAACCCCCGTCTCAGCGTCTTTCAACGCCAAGCCGCCGGAATTCGTAACCTCAAACCCGTCTTTATACGCCCTCGACAGCCTGTTTGAATTAATCTTGTATTTCTTAATCATAACAGTTTTTCCTTAATACTTGGTAATAATCTCTAATGTAATGCTTCCGGCGTGATACAGGGACTCCCCGTTTAATTGAATGTCACTCCCTATTGTTTTTGCGTTTATGCGGTCACGAGCGATTATGCCTAACTCATAAAGCGAATCAACACATTCGAGTGCTTCAAGCCCGTTGAACAGCTTGTGATAAGACAGCCTTGCCCCAAACGGAACATCGGTTTCAACACCGTCGAGTGCCTTTGTCAGATATTCCTCAATAACAGGACGGGCATCACCGAAATAACTCTTTACATAAATCGTGGCATGAACATCAACCGCTATATAAACCGGCTGGCGGATTTCCACATTAGTGGTAATCATGCGGCGGCTGTTGAGATACTTTCCGATATGCTCTAAATGAACGGCAGACAGCTTTGGCTGTTTCGCCTTAAGTGAATAAGGCTTAACTGCCACCCGAACAGTATTTTCTTCTTGATTGAACACTGCCTTTGCTTTGTGAATACAAAAGCCCGGTGTATTAAGTGCGAGATTTTCATAATCCTCGACAGTGACCGCACAGGTGGTGCTTTTTATATCACTTAACAAACGCAGCCGCATTTGCTCGGGTGTTTCGACAGACGTTCCGCCCTTGCCTGCTGCAGGATTAACAAACACAACCCCGTTCTCCGATTGTTCCGTCTCCTGTGAAGTATACGGTAAAAAGTGGTTTGAGGAAATGATGTTCCCGTTAACACCCTCTGTCACAACACAGTCGCTTATATAAAGGTAACAGTCCTCAACAAGTCCGGGTTCTTTTATGATAATTTGCCCTTTTTCAGACAGCACGGAATAACATAAATAATCGGGGTTAGTCAACTCCGGTTCAATGAAATAATACCCTGCTTCACCGGTTTCGTCGGATTCAAAATGCGATTCAACCAATACGCAGAATTTCTCCGGTAAAACACGTTCAATCTGTTCAATGTCGATAATCTGGTTTTCATACCCCTCAACCCTGCCGAGCTTATAATGATGAATGGTGTCATTGTTATAGCAGATTACCCGAACCGAACCGAACCCCTGCCCCGGAGCAAATCCGAATCGCTTTTTATCGAAATCGAAACGCAACCCGCCGTCCTGCATTTTTTCAATGGTGTAATACCTACCCTGTTCGTCCTTGCTGTACGGGTTGAACGCTTTATACGCACGGTAGGGACCTTTCCTCCCCTCACGCCCGTATACGGCGAAATATCCGAACTGTGCCATTCTATGATTGATTTCGACGTTTTTTGCACCGTGGAATATAAAACTCTTCGCCTTTGTGTCTTTTTGAACCACCTCAAACAGATTAACCGCAATTGATGAAATCCTCGGCGGAATGTCGTATCTGCCGTTGACTAAAACACAGCGAACCGCATACCCTTTTTCGGGAACATCGGTAAATTCGGCAGGTATTCCGGTAATCCCCGGAAGTGTCAAACGCACTGTTCCGCTTAATAAAAACCCCCTTGTTTCGTCGGCGAATTCTACATCAACCCAACCGCCCTCAGTGTAATACTGCCACTTTAAATCAGCGAAATTTATGTCGCTGTCAAAGGTATTGCGTTGTGCTTCACCGGAGGCTTTTATGTATATTATCAACTCATCCTGCAGGGGTTTGTCGAAAACCAAACACAACGACGATTGGTTTTTCACCGAAGCACCGAACACGTTTATTCTTGTTTTGGAATTACCGTCCAACAGATAAGTTATATCCTTATAAACACCATCTCGCTCGGTATATGCCGCTGTAATCCCCCACGACGACAGATTAACTGCTTCATCTGTTTCAAAGCACAGCCCGCCCGCCATGAGCTTTTCCCCCGCAATAAGTGAGGCGGAACGGTTTCTTTCCTCCTTAAGATACACCCTTGCCGGATTATACTTCCCCGCCTCATATCCGAGCAACTCGAACAACCTTCTGCGAACCGCTTCAGTGATTTCGTTGACCCGGGTTTGTTGAAGCATGGTAAATGCGGAAAGATTTTCAAGCACAGTTATGCCCGGGTCAGATTGATTAAAATTCGTCCACTCGTCGGAATAAAGCGGAATCAGTTCAATCGCCTGAGCCATCAGCTCTTCATAAGTTTTGTCAGCTAAATCGATATTACCAAGCATTTTTTCACCCCAATATATGTATCTTATGTTCGCCGTTTATGCAGAACATAAAAGGATTAATCTCCAACGCCGCTAAGTCATATTCTCGCTCGCCGCTTATATCAACATATCGTGCGGTTGCGGAAAAATGGCGAATGTTCACGTCACATTGAACAGCATCAAGCATTACTTTAATTTGATGAACCGTGGGAAGCTCCCCTATTCTCCTGCCCCTGTGTTTCCCCGAAATGTCTTGTGCCGGTTCGATAAATCGTTTGATGTGTTCTATAATTATGCTGTGCGTTTCAAACCCGCTTTTCTTTCCGAAGGCAGCCGCCTCAATCCAAACCTCGACAGTTATTTTCACGAATACAGGTTCGTTTAATTGCAGGTTCTCGTCAATTAATGTAGCTTCACTTCTCTCGATAAGTCTTTTCCTCAACCGTTCCTGAAGCCCGTCAAACGAGTATGAGCCTTTTTCATAATCATGGGTTAAAACTGCCAAGCTGACTAACCCCGGTTTTTTATTGTCGATGACGCATTTCACCTGTGACACCGCTCCCGAAAACGCCTTAACCTCCCGAATGAAATCCTGCTCGCTCACTAAACGGTTCTTCGAGCTTAACATGTTCGTTCCCCTGTCAATCGCCTGCTCAACACTTTCGATATTATCTCCGGCGAACGTCGCAACAGGGTTATAAACTCTGTCAACATACAGGATATTCCCCATTATAGAATTCACCGCTCCCGCAGGTAAATTCGCCTCAGCACCGTCACAACAGCGAGCCTTAACTGTAAACGCAACATCATCAGAGGCGGACGGAATTCTCACATTTACCCCGTCACCGAATTGAATTGAATTAGTCATTCGGTCAAGCACATAATGCCTGTCTGAAGCAGATGAACCGTCAAAGTTTTCAACCTCGTGCCACCTTACAAAAAAGTTCAGTATTTTACCGAATGTGTCATATTCTATTGACATATCCTCCGGGGCGAGCGTTTCGAGAAGCTCTTTCTTCGCAGTGTGAGAAAGCCCTTTCTCGTTCACAAAAACCTCTGCGTTTAATATGTTTTTTGCGGCCAATGGAAACGACATATCCGCAACAGCAGATTCCACGAAGAAATCCTCGACATCCATTGTCCGCACGTTATGAACGGCTACGGCGTTCGGTAGAATTCGCTTAATAACGGGATGATACCTCAACGGGTCGTTATACACACCGTTTTCGTCGGTTATCCTCAACCAATACCGCTTCTCCCCCATATACTCTGTTTGAGCAAAATCACTTGACGGGATAAACAGGATTATTCCCGAGCCGGAAAACCCTCGTGTATTATCGAGCGTTCTCAAACGGGAGAATCCCTTGATTGTGGAATATTCAAACCTCAGCTTAGTCCCCGAAAAACGTGAGGTTTCTTCTGTTTCAAAGAACAGACTGAATGGCGAACCCTCGATTTTCCTGTCAAAGCCGAGATAAATCGCATTAGCGTCATACGGGAACGGTGAAAAAGCGGTAAAGCTTTTCCCCGAAATAAGGCTGTCTGTTATATCAAGCTTCTCGGTTCCCCGAACAGCGTGCAGTCGCATAGGCTGTTTCCAGTCACCTTTATAGAGGTATGACATCGCCAAGTTTTTAATCACGGGCATGTTATGTATACAAGGCTGTAAATAACAATTGTCCGCCTGTGTTACACGAACACGGATTAACTTTTCGGTGGCAGCACCGATTGTTACCGGCTGCCAATCGTCCGGACAAATGAATGACATGGTAATATCACCATAGGTTTTTCCGTCGAATAATGTTGTCCAATCCTGTGTGAAGATTAGGCGTTTCCACCCCGTTCCGTTAAAGTATTCGTAGAATACACGCTCTACACAAGTGTTCGCCGTGTCATAAACGATTTGCTGCGGGCGGCGTTTGATTATTTTCAACTGCTCTTCAATTTGCTCGGGTGAAAATGTCGCTAACTTTTCCCGATAATTCAACTCAAACGTAAGGGTTATGAACGCCCCCTGCTGGCTGAAAATCCGGTCATGCCCTATGTAGAACTCATCGAAAATTGACGCTTTTTCACCAAACGGCATAAACTCCTCTGCGTCCATTTCACTTTCGTTGTGACTGATGAATGAGGGTTGAGCATTTGAACAGGAGGAGGAAATTTGAATGGATTTAAAATCAACGCTTTCGGCGATTTTCCCAACTGCTTCAAGGCAGACCACTGCCATTTCATCTGACTGCACCTCTTCGCTAATCGGCAGTCTTATTTTCCCTGTTTCCCCGTTTCTTTTTAAAATAACTACATCGTTATCGTGTGACACTGTTTCAAATGCGGTTAATTTCTCGCCGTTATAATAGCTCCAGCGGAAACTCTCCGAATCAGACAACTGCTCGGCTAAAGCCTCTTTATTTTCTCCCGTGGCAGGTTCGATTCTGATAGAAAGTGCAATGTCCTCGTCTGTATCGAAAACACTCGGGTGATACATGATTAATGCGTTTTGTTCAATCCCCTCTCCGGAAAAATCGAACAGCTTAAACCTCGGGAACTCGTGTTCTTCTATAATTGATTCCGGTTCTGCTTCGCTTAAACCGGGCAATAACGGGACTTTCTTTGCGTTACCCAATATAGGTATGATTTTCCCGAATTCCTGCGAAACGCTGAAAATATCCGTAAGGCGGGAATTGGTTACATATAAATCCGACAAGGTTTCAAAAACGGTGGTTTCACCCCCCTCGGAGCTGCCGAGCAGCTTTGTCCCTGCGGCGGTGTGTACACCCGAAACAGTATCACGAATTAACTCCAAAACCACAACCCCTTGAGCGGGATAAGCAGGGAGTAATCCGATGTTAAGCATGTTAATAAATTCGGTGCGGTATTTCTCCGGCAGTTGATTAAACTTGTCAATCGTGTCGGATAACTGACCGCCGAAAATCAAACCAATGACCGAACCAATGTCGGGGTTTTCGGGGTCAAAAACCCATTCCGGTGTGTATGAGGAGGCAAGCAGTGCAATTTGTGCCCTGATGTCCTGCTCGGTGCGGGTGTCGATTTTATGGTTCTTGGACATACTTAAAAATCTCCCCCCTCTTCATCAAATAAATCGCCCATGCTGGTTATATAAAACGGGAACACAAAGTTCTCGGCGGTGTTTGTTTCAATAACGGTATAATCTATATTAACAATAAGACAATCAACCCGTTCTGTTGTGTCGATGTTAACAATGATGTTTTCTATCCTCGGCTCTTGAGAGGTTAGAATCCCTCTTATATCTGAAGCTAAAAGATTAAACATGGTGAGGCTGGTGTCCATAAAGGTATAACTCAGCAGTTGACTGCCGAATTCCGGATTAAGCCAGCGTTCGCCTTGGTTTGTCATAAGGATAAGATACACTGATTCTTTAACCGACTGATTACCCTCAGCCACGACGAAACGCCCCGTCGAGGGGTTGACCTGTATGGGGAATTTCAATCCCTTACCTAAGAAGCTGTGTTCCATAATACTATCCCTTTATCCGATTTTAATAGGACTACCCTGAACCATAACCATTCCGCCGCTTTCCATTTTGTGCATGGACGAGGCGTTAGTGGAAATCTGAGCCCCCTCCATCTTAACCATTCCGTCACATTTTACCCCGAAACGGTTCGCCGCCTTTATGCTGACCTCATTTGCTTTTATGCTGACTGCACCCGATTCGCCGTTTAATATAATCTTGATTTCGCCACACTCAATCGTGATTTTACTCTTAGCCTTGATGGTCATCTGACCGTCTTCGGTTTTCATTGTAATCGAGTTTTCTTTATCCTTATCGGTTACTTGAATGACCTTGTTCTCGTTGTCCATGAGAATGGTGTGTGCTTTTCCGGCGGTCTGCAGGGTGATTTTGTCTTTTTCGCCGTCACCCTCTTTATTATCCTCGAAAGCAAGGGTCGAGCCGTTCTTGGTAATAATCCGCTTGAACTGGTTGTTCTCATCGGCAACAGCACTCAAAAACTTGTCACTGTCCTTAGAAACACAGCCGATTATATAAGGCTTTTCTATATTCCCGCCCTCGAATGCCATAACTACCTGGTCGCCCACCTCAGGCAGGAAATAATGCCCCCACGATTTCCCTCCGCTCGGCTGAACCAACCTCGCCCATTGAAGCTCATTCGCCTCCTTGTCACGGGTGGGAACTGTTACGCAAACACGCCCCGGCATATCCTTGTCATAGTTTTTGGCAACCAACCCGATAATAATGCCGTTAATCCTCGTATCACCCGTATCGCTTTTAACTACCTGCCGCCCTGCTATATCGTCAATAATATCATATAACGCCATTAATTTCTATCCTTTCACCGTGTCCACTTTTCCGATTACCTTTGTGCGGTATACACCATTGTCCTTTATAGTATGTGTAACATTCGTGATATAAAAACTGTTGTCTGCGGGAGAATCTAACTTAACCTCTGCGAAATAACCCGGCACAATTTCAGGAATTCCGATACACTCACATTCAAGATAACCCAAGCGGTATGACATATCCTCCATAAGTGAGGCAACACGAGCGTCCGCCTGCTCCTGCGTATAAATAGTCGGGTCAATAAACACACGCCTGCTCCCGCCGATTAACGCCTTTGCCTTACTTGATGTAGAAAGGGTTTTGTCATATTTCGATTTTGATGTGATTACTCTGCCCTGCCCAACGTCCATCGAACGTGCTTCAATCGTTTCAACCATTCCCGTAAGGCTGTATTCGAGGTTAAATGTCAAAATCCCCTCGCCTATTCCTAATTTAATAAGCGGTGAGGTGTCACTCTTCGCCTTTCGGAAGTACACCGTACCCCTGTCTATAAAAAAGTCATAATTGAATTTTTTCGCCGCTTTTATAATAAATTCGTAGTCGCTTTCCGAAACCATTTCAATAGTTTCGGCACTCGCTTTATCCTCGCCACCTTGTTTTTTATCGGGAGTGTCGGTTACTTTCACATCAAGAATCATACCGGTTTTTACGTCAGAGGATTTCATTTTCTCATAAGCGGTTCGTTGCAGTATTTCCTTGACCGCTTCACCATAGGATTTCGCCGTTAAGCTGTTAGCATAACACGAAGCCATCATAACGCCCTTAGCGTCCATTCCCGTAATCTCGATATAAGGCGGGTTCACCCCGTCATACCCGAAGCTGACACCTGCCACAAATCCGGTGAAAACCGGCTCAAGCTGACCGATATAACCGAGATAAACCGTCATGGCAACCCCGAGAATGGCTTGCTTTTCAACGTCACTAAACCGAAATTTCGCTTTCTCCATGTCATAGGTGTTGTAAATTCTGAAGGTGGCAACCGACGCTTCAAACCCCGAAGTAAGCTCGACATTAATATCTCCCACAAACATGTCGGTGTTCTTGCCACCGATTTGCTTGCCGTTTAACAAAATATACGCTTGGGCGTTTTCAAACCGCTCATATTTTTTGAGTAAAGCATCATATTTTAATGTACCGGGCATATCATTCTCCTAAAAACCGATGTTAAGAAACCTTTTCATTGATTCAAGCTGGCTCTTCCCCTCAATCATATCTGTTTTAATACCCGGCTTGCCGAAGAAATCAGAGAAAGCATTGTCCCAATAAGAAACATCTTTTATATCAATCATTTGTTGAAGCTGCATTGTCACCGTGCTGCGAATGGGTCTGCCCGATGGCGAAAACATGGTATACTTGGCTTGAACCTGCTTCAAAGCACCCGTGAAAAGCATTTTCGCCCACACAAACGTGATGACCCGTGTACTCTCGTGCATCATCGCCCCAATGAAACCGTTGGTTTGTTTTTGAACGCTGTAGCCGCCGCCGAGGTTCTTTGCAATTGTACCGACACTGCCCGCTATATCAGTTGGGGAAAGCCTGAACTTATCCCCGTGGAATGCATCTTTATTGCTGACGGCATCGAATATTAAATCCACCGACATAACTACCGAGGCTTTCCTTTCCTGCTGATTTATAATCGCATTGTCAAAGCTGTCCTCAAGGTCCTTAGCGCGCACCGTGCCGGTGCTTGCTTCAAAGCGAACAGTCGACGGGTTAAACTGAACCGTCATAACATGATAGTTCTTATCCCCTATTCCTCCCACCGACGGAACGGATACTCCCAAGAGTTTTCCGGCGACAAACTCGGCTTCCTTATCAGTGGAAGCTCTGTCATCTTTTGTTTTATAGACGATAATCTTGGCTTTATTGTTTGAGCCTAATATACCCTTACCGATTTCACCCGCTAAACCCATAATACACCTCTATGTTAAAAAATCGCACCCATGTTTACAATATTGCTTAAGCCTTGCCCCGTTGTCACTAAGTTGCTCGAATCACCCTTAAACGCTTCCTTGAAATCATTATCCCATTTTTCAGAGGCAGTTTCCACATTAACAACTCTCATTCTCACCTTTGCACGGACAGGGTGTCCCTCCAACGAAAACATGACATATTCCGCTGAAAGCTCGGTCAAGTCACCGTAAAACTCAAACTCTCCCCAATGAAACAGAATTCTTCTGGTGTTGGGGTTTCTCAAAGCGGCGATGAACCCCTCCACCACCGGTTGAACCGACCAAACCGTTCCCGCCGCCTTGGCTATTCCCGTTGCCACGTTTGTCATCATAGCGGCGGCTCCGGGTGTCAGCCTCTCACACATAAAGGAATCAAATAAGTTAACTTGGTCAAATATTAAATTAACCGACATAGTTATTTTCGGCGGCTCATGCATGAAATCCCCCGACGGCTTTTTCTTAACCTGACTTAAATCTGCTAATTGTGTTATCCCCTGTGAACCGGTTATGACTAATTCTCTCGGGTTAAACTGAACCCGATAGGAACGCCGTATCATATCCTTTAACGCTGTTGTCGGTGCTGCAGCACCCTCAAGAGGTGCTTGAACCTGCAGTGCAGGAACCGTTGTCTTGGGTTCACCAAGGTTCACTTCCTCTGCTTTTTTCCGCATATCACGAACATATATGATGGCAGTCTCACTTGTGCCGAGTAACGCACGTTTTACAGACGAACCGTCAATTTTATCAAAAGCCATTACCCTGCCGCCTTTCTTGCTTACTTGCCTCTTCTCGCACGCTCAAGAGTGAGCTTGCGTTCCATTGAGGTGTATACCTTTTCTGAAATTGTCCCTAATTGTTTGGATATTGTGCTGTTTACTAATTCTGTAATATCCTCGGTGCTTTTCGCTGTATGCTCTTTTATAATGTTGTTAATCTCGTTTTCGGTGTATGACTTGTGTACACCTGTTTCGACATTAATTCTCTCGTGCTTTTCCTGAGTTTGCTGTGACAGCTTTTCTATAACCTCATCAGGGAAAGAAAACTGCTCGTTAATTTTATGAACCGTCTTGACAGGTTCAGTGAACACGCCTTGCCTTTGCCTAATCGACTGCTCCCGCTGTGACAGAAGCTGCGGTGCTGCGATTTTTCCAATCTCATTAATAACCGTCTGCGTTTCTTCAGTTAACTGTTCGAGATGTGTCAGCTCGGTTATTTCCGACTGCCTTAACTGTGTTATCTCATTGTTAAATGTTTGAATCTGCTTTTCTATATTCAGCTCGGTATTAACAACCCCGCTCTGTCTGCTTTTTACAATTTCCTCGAAAATCCTGCGGGAGGTTTCGTCTGCGACCGAGAGTGCCATTTCTTCCTCGGGAAGAAGCACGGGCTTATGCTCAAGAGTTGCCCCCTCATTGAATATTTCACTGAACACCTGCTCAGGATTTTCCAAAGCCCTCAGCGAATCACGCATTACCTTTTCGGGGTCGGGTTTGTTACTTTCCGGGCGGGAATGAGTGTCAATCGCTTGCATTAAAGCCGCCGCCGCTTGACGGTTTTGCTTGTCATATTCGTCTAACTGCGTTTTTATCGCCGCTTCGGTTTGCAAATAATTCTGCTCCTCTATAACACTTTCATCAATGTCATAATCGCTTTGCAAATGCGTAATATCAGCCGAATAATCACCCTCACTTTGCATAATATTCGCAATATTATTAATCTCGTTTTGGATTAACTGCCGCTCGATTTGCCTTGCGGAGGTGCTGATTATTTGATGAACATTCGTGCTTTGTTTGTTAATGTTTTCAACATCCTCAACACTGACGGACTTAATCGCTGTTATTAAATTCTGCTCACTTTTAATCGCATTAACAAGTTGTGAATGTTTAATGGTTATATCTTTAACCGACTGCGGTTGTGCTTGCGTTAATTGTTCTTTCACGGTTGATAATTCCCGCTCGAGTTTTTCAACAACCGTTTGACGGTTTTGAATAACCTGTTCAACCGATTTCGCCTCTTTACTGTTTAAGGTTTGCGTTTCAATCCGCTCACGATTTATATCACGGATTAACTTGACATACTCGCTGTTCAGCTGTGTTTGATTAATCTCGGTTTGGCTTTCATAATGCTCAACCTGCTCGGTCAACAATTGAATTTCAGCGGGAACAGCCCAAGCCGGCTCATGCTCGCCATATACGATTTTTGAAAGGATTACTTCCTCTTTTTTCGACAAATCTTTTATAATTGTATCGACCGCTTTATCGGAAACGCTGAACGCCGTTTTATAGGTGTGGAACGTCTGAAACCTTTCCAAGGACTGTGCCGCCGAGGAATAAACCGCCTCGGTAATATCGAACCAATTCGCTTGATTTTTATGAACGCTTTGCATCTGTGTTATCACTGCATTATCAATAATGTTCAACAACACACCCGCAGTGCTTCTCTCAACAACCTCCCGCTCGGTTTGGACAGGCGGCAGGTCCTCGCCCGATTCGTATGCGTTAATATGGATATGCTGTAGCTCGGAATAATCCGTTTCAGAAAAGCTCTGCCTCAATTCAGAAAGTAAAAGCTGGTTGCTTATTCTGCGGTGTTCCGCTGTGTGGAGCTGTGCGGGAGAAATATAGGTGTCATGCTCGGATGTATTATTAATATGGTTTTGCATAATGTTAGTGATTTCTGCCGTTTGCAATCGTTTGAAAATTTCGTTATGCAGCGTGTAACGAAGCTGACTTGCAGTTTCTTCATAATGCTTTTCGACAGCTTCGCCGTCTTTTGTTTCTTCCGATGATTTAAGCATTTGCTTTAACATAGGCAGGTTTTCTTGATATAACTTCAAAAGGTTATATGTTTGCACATTGTCATTACGCAATTGATTAACCTGCCGCATAAAAAACGATGTGTCGGTTATCCCCAATTTATTAAGCACCGAGGAAATATACACCTCGTCTTGATAGGTCATTTTGTTATCGCCGGATAATAAAATACGATTTACAACATTGTTTAATATATTAAGCGAGAAATCTCTCGAAGCGTTGATGTTTTCCTCAAATATAAGCGAGGTCATGGGGTTGGCAAATTCCGGAATATCGGGAGGAGTGTTAACGAGGAAGAACAAGTCCTCCGCAGAAAACCGCATGTCAATTAACGCATAATTCTGCATAATCCGCTGGCTGAACGAACAGCTTTCACCGTCCGGAGCTGCCTTAGTTATCCGGCGTAAGGTATTCAGTTTTATCGGTTGGCTCATCGTCAGCATTTGCGGCTCCCATTTAAAAGGATTTCAAAATCGGTTATATACTGCCCATCTCAATCTTATGGTCTACCAACTCTTTTTCCTTATCTTTTATTGCCCCGTTGACTTCCTTCAATTTGTCGCCGGTGCTTGTATAATTGTTCTTGGTTGCTTGAATTTTAGCGTCAACCACAGCCTTTTGGGTATTATATTCCTCTTGTGTAATTTCGTTTTTCTCTAACTTAAAATCCAGATTGCTTTTTTCTTTATTTAAATCCTTCAACTCTTTTTCCTGCTCAGCACGTTTGTTCTCAAGCTCGGCTTTTTCATTTTTCAAGTCCTTGATTTCTTTTTCTAAACTCTTTTCTTTTTCGGTTTTTTCTTTTTCGGGCTTAGAGGGTGCATCAGGCTTTTTATTGTCGAACCAACCTTTTTGTGAAACCGCCCCCGTCCACGGAATATCCAGGCACAGCATTTCACGAAAAGCTATCGTCGTGGTCTCGGTCAACAATCCGGAATGCTCAGCGTTCAGCTCGCCATACTGCTTTTTCATAACCGTACACCCCGTAAAAGCATAGGTTCTCGCCCACACCTCGGGAGTGTGTGCATAATGGGCAACCCTGCTGACGATTAACAGCACCGGCAGTGCTAATTCCGCACCATTGGGAATGGGGTCTAAATGGTCAACCCCAACATACCTTTCCACCTCAAAGGTGAACGGCTTACTTATCGGCTTGCGACGCATATGCACATAATCGTTAAGCCCGCCCTCTTGAATATACTCATATTCGTTTTCCTTGGTGAAGGCTTTAACGCTTTTGCAGGGCAGGTCAAACAACATCTCCACACGCAGCAAAAAGTTAAACTGCGGCGTGACGTTATGACCCTTATTCATCAAAAAAAAGTTGTCTTGAAATACATTCGCCATAAATCTGCACCTGCCTTACCTCATATCAAAGAGGCTCTTTTCTTTTCGGTTTTTGCTGTCTTGAGGGACTAATGACGCATTAATCGAGGAAATCTCCGTACACCAACGCCGCCGCACACTATGCTCGAGTGCCAGAACCTCCTCAGAGCTCCAGTGGAAATAATAGGAGATGAACGACATTTCACGGAACAATTCTTCCTCGGGATAAAGCGTTATCCCTCTCCGGTAAAATTTACAGCTACCTCATGAACGTGTCCGCAATCGGGACAAACCGCCGAAATCACAGGCGGGTCAATATTATTAATGCGTTGATACATATCCTGTAAAAACGCCAAATCAGCAGTGAATAATTTTTCGATGATTGCGGGAACCACCGACGGCAATCCCTCAATCTCGGTAATAACTCTTGATAATATCACAATCGTAAGATACGACGGATTCCCCGAAACACGAGGGTCTTTGGTTGCGTTTATCTCGTCACCCGCAGTCGCTAACCGCATTTTTCCGCGTTTTAATACATTTCCGGTGCCATCGACATATCCCCTCGGAAGCTCAAATTCATAAACAGTTTGCATTTTCTACCCCTTTTTGAAAACATTTCATGTGAGGCGGCGGTTAAACCGCCCCACAGAAACATTTCAGTTTAATTATGCACCGCCGCCTGTTAAGGCTTCAACGGAATCAGCACCATTGTGTGTGCCTACGTTAGTGATAAGCAGCTCTTCATAAGCGATTTCAACCGTTTCGATTGCAACCTCACTTGTCGTAGCATTTAAATCCGGACCGGAATACTTTGTAACCCACGCATTTGAAAACGTCCAAATCACGTTGGAGGCTTGGGTTTCGGTTACAAGCGTTTGGGGAGCATCGCCGGAAACGTCAATCAACTCGATGGTCATCATCTGTCTGTCGATTTCCGGTCTTCTCTCACTTGTGCAATTGATAATCCAGTCTTTAAATTCCGAACCCTTGGTCAAACCATATTTTAATGTAAGGTTGCCGTGTTTTACCAATCCGGGAATTTTAACCGGTGCCAAGCTGGCAGAGTTGCCCTGTCTGAACTCAATGACTTCTACGGTTGCGTCAATTCCGGTTACTTCCGAAAAAGCAGCAGATGCTCCGTCGTATTCTCCCGCCAACGTAACCAAGAAGTTCATTTTAGTCAACGGATAATAAGTTTTTGCCATGTTAAATATACTCCTTTACTGTTATTGAAAAATTATTGATTGAAAATAATTGTCAATTGTACATTGTCAATTGTCAATTGTTCATCATCCTCCCGCTTCAGATGTAAACTGAGTGAGGCGGAAGATTACGAATTCTGCGGGACGAACGGGAGCAATACCGATGTTACAAATAAGTCTGCCGTTCATAATATCGTCCTGGCTCATGGTTGACGGCCCGATGTCTACAAAGAAACCCTGTGCAGGTGTTTCACCCGAGAACATTCCCATGCGGAAGCAGGTGTCTAAGAATGACGAAATTGTCATCTGAACCCTTGCCCACAGCGATGAATTGTTCGGCTCGAAGACCACCCAGTTAGTATTGTTCTTGATGGATTCTTCAATGAAGATGAACAGTCTGCGTACGTTAACATACTTAAAGTTGGAGTCAGAGCTTGCGGTGCGAGCACCCCAAACACGAATTCCTTGACCCGGAAGTGCACGAATAAGGTTAACACCTACAGGATTTAAGATGTCTTGCTCGCCTGTTGTATAGTTGATTGATAAACCGGTACAAGCCACAGTTTCGTTAGCGGGAGCCTTGTGAACACCACGTGTAACATCGGTTCTTGAGTATACACCGGTAACGCTTCCGCTGGGAGGAATAAATATCGGTTTCTTTGAAATGCGGTCGAACACTTGAACCCACGGATGATACATTGCCGCATAAGTAGAATCAATCATGTTGCGATATTCGATAATATCGTCGGTTTTGGTTAATTCCACGGGAACATCAATAACAGCAAAGCGTGACTTTTCACGTTCGCAGTGTGCCACCAATGAAACAACAACCTCGGGAATGGTAACACCCGGCACTGCTATAATGCTGACAACATTGTTCTCCTGGAACGCTTCGATACCGGTTCTTTTTCCGGGACCGTTGTCGACGCCGATGAAGGTTCCCGCATCAGCCGATTCTGCGTTTCCGTCAGAGCCGCCTGCAAACGACATAACGCCCTTCACCTGTCCCGCACCGAATATCACAGCCACAGGATTGTCAAGCTCGCCGGAATCCTTAGCGGTTACGGAAACAATATCACTTGCACCCATGCGTTTAGTGATATAGTTGCTGGAGGTCACGTTTAAGTTAACATCGTTGTAAACCTCTGCCGCATCCTCACTGCGAACAATAATGTCCATTTCCGAGGAATACACGAAAAGCTTAGGAGCAATCGCATCATCAACAGGACTGACACTGAACGCTTTTTCAAAGGTGATAAGATTGTCTAAAATTGCAGCTATGCGGTTGAACTCGCCTGCAAACTCGACTACATCACCCTCTGCAAATCCTGCAACGGATTTTGCGATAAAGACTCTGTCGCCCTCTTCCGAAATTAACTGCATTTTGCGTTTGTTGGAGGAAACAAAGGATAAGGTAATCTTGTTGCCCCATTTGCCCTCGTTTGCCGCACGAACGGAAAGGTTGCCCTGTTTAGAGGATGCACTTTTTGCGTTGGACGGGATAACCCTGCTGATGAAGCAGCGTGTTCCGCCGTTTGCGAAAAACTGCTCCACACAATAAGGCAGGAAGCGATATTTGCCGTGGGTATACTCGCTTAAAAAGCCGCCGAATTTCCTTTGATAATCGGCAAAGTTTGTGACAAGAACGGGTGCTCCGGTGGTCGGGCCCTTTTCGGTGAAACCGATAAAGCCTGCGGTGCTGGTTCCCGCTCCCTCGATTGAGCGCGGCGAAGAATCATATTCCTCGATATAAACGCCCGGTGATAAATATTCAGCCATTTTTGTTTTTACTCCTTTCGGTTAGTAAATTTATTTTTGTTGCTTTTTTAACTTTGGATAATCTTAATAGCCAATCAATTCAATAATTATCAATCATTATTAATTATTAACTGTTAATTATTAATTGTTATGATGGGCTTCTGCACCTGTATATCTTAATGGGTACCCCCTCCTTTACTTGCTTTTTCATTCAGTAATCCCCGACTACTTAAGAACAACCTGTTCGTCACTGTTAAAATCGACTGTCTTGAAAAACTCACCCTTCGCCGTCACATAACGGATAATCCATTCGGCGTTTTCCGAATCGTCCCTCACCCGAAGGAGATATTCACCGTCTTGTGCTTTCCCCATAACTCGGGGGGCAACCGGAACCTGTTCAAACGCTTTTTCAAATGCTTTTGCGATTTTATAAACATTGTCGGCAGTTTGTTTTATTATGATAAACGGCTCATACACGCCGTCATCGACCTTGGCAGTTGCGTAGTACATTCGGTTGAAGGGCAGGTTATACGGGTTAAACATAGTAATCAACCGTTTACGCTGGTCAAACTCTTTTATATAACACGGGTGCTGGATTACCTTAACTGCGTCAAGCTCGGTTATACCCTTTAACTCACCCTTAAGCGTGAAGCACGGTATACCCGGCAAATACCGCTCGCTTGGAATCATGTGCGTTTCGATATACGGCATATCCTCTTCTAATTCGTCATACTTCACGTTGATTACTTTTTCCTCATACCCTCGTGCCGAAACGGTTAATTCAAAGTCGGTTCTGCCCGTTCCTATGAATAATATATCTCCGTCCGGAAACCGCTTGGGCAGATATACTCTCCCGTTTATTTTCACCCTTACATCATCAGAAATTGTTCTGCCGACTGTGGTGTCTATCAGCCGAAGAGCCAAATCAAGAGTATGCTGAATGGTTGAGGCTCGTGCCATAATTCGACTCTCCTTTTCGTAATTTTTACTTTACATCGAGGTTGAAATCTGCCTTTGTTACGCGTGCAGTATCTACAATAATTTCACTCGACAATAAAACAGGCGAAACTTTATAAAACAGGCTTATTTGATAAGGCTTATTAATCGCACTCCACACCCTCACCTTATCCTCAAGTGAAATCTTAGCGGGAGCTACTATGATAGGCCCCTCGTCCACCTGCATCCACGGCTGAAGCGTTCGAGGATTTATAACGCTTCCGTCGTTTACAATCTGTGCCGCCCGCCCGATAATTTTTTGAATATCGTGGGCTTTCAACCCCATCTGCGACGACCCGTTGATGAACAGCATATAATACAAGCTGTACGGCTTAGGCGGTTTCTGCAATCGTGCCTTACTCACACTGATGAACGGCGGAACTGCGATTTCCCCCTCCTCACGAACATCATAAAGATACAGTCCTAATATATAGTCAACGTCCTGCTCTGCAGGGGAGGAAACATCAATATTATTCGGTGACGGTATCGGCTCGGGGCACATTTTCTGCCTCAGTATTTTCACAAGATGTGCACTCACGTCGGAAATAATCGGATAATCAGCCATATTTTCTCCCCATATAATTAATAGTTAATAATGAATAATGAATAATTTTGGTATTTGCGTCCGCAAAGATTTTTATTTTTAAATCCGTCGCCGCAAGGCGACACAACCATTGTTAATTATTACTTATTCATTATTAATTATTTAGTATCCTCTCAAAAGTATTGCTAACAAATCATCTGCGGCACTGCTTAATTGTGCGTTGAACATAACCCCGTAATCCGTCCCGGTAATGTACAGTCCGTCAACCCCGAATTCTTTTATAGTGTACGAGGTCGGGATATACACGACGTTTCTTAGCTTAGCGGTAACTAACATCTGCTCAGACTCGGAGCTGTCCTTAGTGCGGATAACCTTATCGGAAAAAGCGGTGAAAGCGTAATATTCTGTGCCTTTTGTGAGCGCCGCTTGATTATGATTGCGATTCCAAACATACCGCATATTTATAAACGCCGCCAAATTCTTCGACGGGACGTATATGCCTAACGGGTCAGTGACCTTGATATATACCATCACATTCCCCCGATTAATCTCGGTTTGGATTTTCGCCTGTGCCAGCCTCAATGCGTCAAGGTTGCCGGTCTGCTCGTAATACGATTGAAGTGCCATAATTTTAACAACTTCACACCCATCATGCCCGAGCAGGTCATATAAACTCGAACCGCCGCCCAATCCTGTACCCGCTCCCGAACCTGTACCTGTACCTGTTCCCGAACCCGTCCCCGAACCGTCCGAAATTCCAAGGAACGAATCCATTAAACCGTTCATGTCAGACATGCTTAAACCGTCAAGCATTGCATTGTCATAAGCACCTTTGTTATTGAGAATAAGCTGTTCAATTTTGTCAATCGCAGAATTATAGGAATTGTCTCCGTTTAAGTCCCTGTTTTGCACCAACGCACCATACACATCATTTAATGCCGGGAACACGGTTTTATAATTCATGTCGAGCAGTCCGCCTAATGCGTCAATGCCGTCTTCTATTTGGGCAAGGGTTTCCTTATTCTTTATGCCGTCCAATAAATCTTTTCTCAGCCCTGCCACTAAGCTACCCACAGAATTCTCCGACAACCCCGAATTCAACACACTTAATTTGGTTTCAAGCTCACGGATTTTATTAGCCGTTGCATCAGAGTTATCACCATTGTCCTGTGCGTTCCTTAAATCGCTTAATTGGCTTTGAATGTCAGCGATTTCAGAATTAATCTCGTTTTCCAATTCCTCTATGCGTTCATCAATTGCGGCAATTCTGTTTGCTATATCGTCAGCTCCGGCGAGGTCGTTGTTGTCTAAAGCAGTCATATAATCGGTTTGAAGTGCCGATTTCTCCGCCATCAGCTTATCCATCTCACTGCCGCCGAGCTTGGCATTAAGACTTGCTAAAAGCCTTGTCAAAAAGTCGATATGGTCGGCTATGCTTTGGTCGGTATGTGCCTTAAACCCGTCGTTCCTCACCGAACCGTACCACGCCGTAGTAATGTTCAGTCGGCTGTTTATATAACTGATACCGTCTTCAGTTGACATTCGCTTAACAATCGAATCTATGAAAAACTCAAGTTCACTCCGCATTATGCTTAATTCGCCTGCGTGCTCACGTGCAATGGAATTTAACACAGCACCCGCCGACTGTGCAGTAACAGCGGCACGATATTCGGCGTTAACCCCTGCCCTCAGCCCGATTGTATAGCGCTCTGCGGCGGTTGTAATCAGCGGGTCACGCAGAATAACAGCCTCGTGTTCCTTGTCGATAATTCTGTCTGCTAAAATATTATTAAGGGCAATAATGTTCTCAACGTCACCGTCACATGCGAAGAAATTCCTCGCTCTTGCGTTATTAATTAAATCATTGGCATAACGATAATATATCGCATTGCTGACTCCCACACCCTCGTCTAACATCTTACCCTCTTGTAAAATAATAGCCGATTGAATGTTCGCCAAGCTCTCACTTGCGGCGGCGATTAACCCGGTATCCGGTTCCTCCGCCTCTCTTTCGGGAATGGTTTCAATAAGCACGGGAGGGTCAGAATTGTCGTAGAACTTTTTCTCGGGAATATCCTCCATAGAGCTGATTTCATCTATATACTCTAAAAGTGCCGCCTCAATAATTTTGAAAACCTCGGCACGACGGGTAGCGTCCACCGTGTCCATAACTGTTTGAACTGCATTAAGCTCGCTCGAATCGGCTTCACTTGCAATCTGGCTGTAGTATTCCTGAAGTGTTGCGAGGGCGTTGTCCAAGCTTCCGGTTCTGTCATTTCTTACATCGGTTCTGAAAAATACCTGTGCCCGTGAAATTTTCATTCTTCCCGATTCAGAGTCGCTCTGGTTCTCCCGCATAAGGTCATAATGCGTTTTAAGCGGGAACAGCTCTATCATTGATTCAAGGTCATACGGGCTGTATATATCGAAAATATTAACAGGCATGCCGGTACGCAGGTCATAGGTTATACCGTTTGAACGTGTATGGTGTGTGAACAGCAACGCATCAATCACAGAATTATTAACCGGCATACTGTCACCTGCCACACCCTCGGCAATTGCAGAAATATGGGAGGCTTCGGTTATGTCGCACCATGTCCCGCCCATTAACTCGGATTTATAATACACACGGTCTTGCTCGGATTCAACCGCACTGTTTTGTGCAATTTCGTATATCTTATCGGAAAGGGCACTTAAATGTATAAGATGTGTCCCGATTGCAAGTGTAGAATCCTCAATGCTCGCAGAATTTATACGAACAGCGTTATTCGGGTTCCACAACGCACTGACAAGCACAGCCGTCATAGTTATCGCTAAAGCCGAAGCAATAACCGGAACAACTATCTTCTTTTTCAAGAATTTCTTCATTTAAATATCCCCCTTTCCTAAGTTTACTCATTATTAATTATTCATCATTAACTATTAATTGCCTTACCGTCATCTCCGACGGGTCTAACCACGCTTCCCCAAGGGGCTGTTGGTTCTTGTCGTAAATTAATACTGTTATGTCGCTTAACGAACCGAACAATAAAGACAAATAGGTGAACCCCTCATCAACTGGGATTAAATCACTGCTGTAGACATCGCTTTCGCCGTAAACAATCCTGTAAAACCCTGCCCCTAAGCCGGTGTCGAAAACGAATGTCAGCTTAGATGTGCTTATGCTCCCCGTAACCACTGTTTCAATTTTATAAGTCCCTATGACCTTTTCAGTGGGGATTTCATTTGGTTTTTCCGCCTTAGGTATCGGTAGAATATCTCGGGGTGAGGTAGCGTCAACCACACATTCAGCCACGAACTTATCCCCATCAAACACCCTTACCGTAACCTCGTCACTGCTGCCGATTGTAAGCGCTAAGTGCTTCAACCGGTTACCTACCGCAGTTCTCGTACCGATTTGAACCCCCTCATACCATAACTCAAAATGTGTAATCTCCGGCTCGAAATCGTCGGGTACATCTAACCCGAACACAAACGTCATATCCGCAATGTCGTTATATATATAATAGTAGATGTTCCCCTCGCCGTCGCCCGGCAGACTTACACCGCCCCCGCCTGTGTCAGTATCAAGTCCGTCACCCCGTAATAGCTTAGTAATCGCACCACAGGTCAAACGGTCAAAGCTGGTTAATAAATCGTTGTAGGCGGCTAATGCGTCAATTGCGTCAACCTGTGCAGACTGGTATTCGTCCTGCTTATCCTTAACCTCGCTGTATTCCGCTTTCCCGGTTTTGTTAAGGGCAATAACCCGCTCTAACTGAGTTTTCTCGTCCTCGACTGCCTTAACTAAGGAGGCGGCGGCGTTTTTAGCGGTCACAAGTGCCTCAAATTCAGAATTCACCTGCTTGATTAAAGCCTTTTCGGTTGCCTCCCTGTCTTTCCTTGCGGCGGCATATTCCATACAAGCGGTATACAGGGCATACATTTCATCCTCTATGTAACGTGTACCGGAAATCTGCCCTTTTAAGAATTCCTTGGTAAAGCGAATGAACAGAATTCTGTATTGCCCGTCCCACGGTTTGTCGAAGGTTTTCAGCATGGCGTCATACTGGATTTTGAACGCCGCTCCGTCGATTTCGTTCCCTTGTCTTGCCGCAACCAAAAACGGATTAACAGGGTTAACCTTCGCACCATACTGCTTGCGGAAAAGCTGTTCCGTTGTGTTAAGGTTAACTAACGCCATCGACTCGGCTAACTTCATTTCATAATACAGCTGGTCATTATCAAGCGTATATTTTATAATAAATTCTAACTGCTGGCGGCTGATTTCCGCCGTCTGCAACGGTGGAGCGAAATAATACCCCGTCGTCACATCAAGCCTTATTAAATCGCTTAGCTCTTCTTTCTCTGTCTGGAAATTACGCTTTAGCTGTGCTAAATCCCCGATTAATTTATCGACAGACTTCTGCATGTTATCAATGTCGCTTTGCTTTGCTGTTCCGGTTGCAAGCCGTGCAATATTCCGGTCAAGCTCAAGCTCGGCGGCGGCTAAAATATCCTCGGTGAAGCGGACCTTCTCCTGCAACACATAAACCTTAAAAAACGTCGTATTAACCCTTGCAACAATCGCAAATCGCTGGTCGTTCATCTTATGCTGAAGCGTGTTAATCTCGGCAGTTAATGCGAGCGGCTTCATAACTAACTCGATTTCCTCGGGATAATCCAGTTTTTCCGGAAATTTAAACGACAAAAGCGGAGTCCATCTTAAAGTTTGTTTATTCTTCGCCTTTGCTTGAATTCCTTTAACCGATTCGGTATATTTCATCCTTTTCAAGAGAATTTCGTTATATATTTTCCTTTGCTCGGGGCTGCTCGCTAAAGCCAACCTTTGTGCTTGTGCCATATGGAAATTTTTCAAAATTGTCGGAGCGGAAACCGAGCTTACAACAGAAGCAATATTAACAAAAGCCGTTAATTGAAAAACACACAATATAACGCATAATTTCTTTAAAACAACTTGTTTTTTCAGAGAAACTTGTTTTCTCATAATGATATTACCGCTCCTTTCTATAAATTGTCCGCCCTTTACAACTAATCCGTCGTTATCGAATACATGAAGAAGCTTTGTGAATTTGCCGCAGTACAGTAAAAGGTATACATCAAACCGTCCATTTTATAAGCGAAGATATACAGTGAATAATCCCAATCATAATAGTTGACATCGAAAACATTATCGAAGGTTGAGGTTCTTCTCATTTCCACCTTGCTTAACTCGGGATACCCCTCCAGCAGATTAACCGCAACCGCCTCCGTGAGATTGACCCACGCTTCACCGAAATAATCGGGTGCCCCGAAGAAAGCGGAAAGTTGATTTATCTCATTTAATTTCTCGCTACCCACGGTTATCTCATCTGCCAAAACAATAACATTTTTAACAATCCACTCGGCCTCGAGGGTGTTCTGGTCTGAATCGACTGAATACACCGCACCGATTTCCCTCATTTCAACACAATATTCACTAAAGTGGAAATACACATTCTGCGAGCCGGTATACATTTGGGCAATTTCCGCAGTCGACTTCCCGATTAACTGTGTATACAGGATATTATCCATCTGGAATGTTCCGCTGAAAATCTGCACCCCGGAAGCATTAATCAACTGCCCTTGACCGTTCCTCATCCCCTGTAAAAATTCGCCCCTGTATTCGAGTGAGCCTGCCGCCCTATATTGTCTGCCCTGCCCCTGATAAAGGTTGTCTGCGAATTCCCCCTCATACTTTAGCTCATTAGTCGGATAATACAGCCGCCCCACACCATTGAACATGTTTTGGTCAAACTCGCCCTCATATATCAAGTCTCCACCCTCGGAATAGAGCTTGCCCTGCCCTTTTACCATTCCTTTTTCAACACTTCCCACATAAGCGATATAACCTTTTCGGGCTTGAATTCGCACATCTCCCTTAGCAAACCTCAGCGGAATGGAGTTATATTTATAAATCGGAACAGCATCCGAGCCTGTGCTTAATCCTTGGGGCGATATAGGCGACAGCACTAATATATAAAACAACGCACACACGCCTATGCCGACTGTCAAAGCGAACGCCAACCGCTTGCTGACCATCCACCGCCAAATAGTATAATAATCCTTTTTGTCCCTCGGCTTTACATTAAACAGCGAGGTAAAGAACGACCTAAGCTTAGAAAATCCTTGTAATCGCCACCAGGTCGGGCTGAGTAACAATCGCAGTTGGTTCCAATATCTGCTTAAGCGTGAACGCAGATTACCAAAAAACGATTTAAAAAATTGATTCAATCTCGTTACCTCCCGCTATTCTTCTATCCCGAAAAGGTTATAGGTTGCTTTGGACAGGTCATTGCTGTTGAACAAATGCTCACAAGCGAAGATATACCAGCGAGCCACACCGTCACTCGGGTTGGAGCGTAGTATTGCAGAAAACTCACTCCTCGCCAAATAGAAATCGTTTTTCAAGAACATGGTAATCGCTTTTTGGAAACGGTCATTATACCTCTTGCGTTCCAACTTTTCGCTGTCGGGATAACAGTCTAACGCTTCGTATAACTTATAGCTGTAATTCTCGTCCTGCGAGGAAATGAACCCGATGAACCGTGCGGAAAAATTCGCTTCCCTCGATAAATAATTGTAATACTGCTCGGTCATTACAATGCGTACACCAAGCGTCCTTAGCTTGTGAGAATATGAATTAAGGAAATTCATTTCATAAGAGGACAGGAAAGGAAACGCCTTTTCCTCTGTTCCCGCAATCCCGTAAAGGAACTTAGTATGGTGCAAAAACATAAAGAAGTCGGGAGCGGTTTCGCCATCGCTTGTACACCCCGCCATAACATCAAGCCCGAACCTCAGCCCTCCCGAATGTGAGCCGGATTCCCCCGAGAACAATATCGGAAGCGATGACAGGTTGAAATCGCCGGACAACAGCATTCCCTCGTGTTTTTGAACATTCTCGTGAATTACCGAGAAACATCTGTTGACGAAGCTCATGTATCCGTTGTCGTCGGTGCTTTCTTGAACCCTTTCACGATTGTCAACCGATAAAAGGCATAAATTATCTTTCACCGAAACAATGTCACCACTGCTTATTTCGGTTATACCCGCACGATGAAGCAGCTTTTCAATCCCTCTGGGAACAAAACGATAAAACGAATTTATCATGGTTTTAGTTTCATACTCGTTGATGGCGAGCGAAACACCGATTTCGGATATTGCACGCTCCATCTCCCCGACATCACCCTTAGAGCTTACCTTGCTTGCGAAATCCCCGGTTTCGAATCTGCCGTCACCATATTTGCCCATTCGCTTAATAACACGGTTCAACGGGCGTGTCAGCCCTTGATTGAACAGGAACATTACCAAAACAGCAACCAATATAACCGTCAGTCCCGCTTTCATATAATCACTGCGAGCCTTGCTTAACGCATAATCCACATCACCCTTTGAAACCTCGGTGACAACAAGGGCAATCACTCTCCCCCCGTAAAAGCAGGGTGAAACCGAAACGGTATATTTCCCCGATAATGCAGTAACCGTGCTTCCGGTATCAAGTGCCGCTTCTACAGCCTCCATAACCGAACTGCTGAACACATCCTCTGCAGACTGCTTATAGGGAAACCTTTCCGAAACCGCCGTAACAGGTCGGTTGCGTTCGGTTATGAAAATCAACTCGGAACGGCTTTGCGTAACCGTGTTACCCCTATTGTCGTAATAACTCCCGAAATAACTGCTCAATTCACTAAACTCTGCTGTTCTATAAAAATCCGCATCATTAAACACGGTATAGTCATACCCATCAAGCGTACCGCTTATATACACGCTCTTGCCTCTTGCCTCATCCTCTCTCCCCGCCGACAAAGCTGCTGAAGTGTTTATGCCCTGCACCTCTGCTAAAACAGCAAACATTACTAATAAAGAGAACGCAAACCCCGCAGTTGTGCGGTTGGCGATTTTCTTAGAAAACATCAGCACCGCAGAGGAAGCGATGAGTGCCGATGTCAGCAGCAATTCCCACACGACAAACCTAAACGAGGGAAATCTGAACATGCTTATTCTGACATTCAAGGGCAGCTTCAATTCGTCGAATGACAAGGCGGTTTTTTCGGGAATTCCTGCACCGCTTTTCAAAACGGTTTTTATGTTCCCGCCGTCAACCATAGCCGAAACTATGATGTTTTCTTCATTAGCACTCGCAGAAGCATCACGCACAGGCTCGGGTAATGTTTCAAACCCACCGAATTCATCAAGCGGCGCCCGTTCGGGAATTTGTGACCATTTCAACGTATGTGCCGACAACCCGTTATCGGAAACCCCTGCAACAGAAAGCCCCAGCCCCGATGTGGATATATCGGTTATCCTGTGTAAGACGCTATAATCTCCGGCGTATATTTTCCGAGCCGAATTAAACTCAAGATTAAGCGGAATTTCAAGCAAATACCATGTCGAACCGTCCGGCATTTTTTCGATAAATCGGTCAACCACACAATACAGCATACCCTTATGAACCGTCATCGCCGCAATACTGCCGGGAATAGCATCCTTGTATAAAGCGGTGATTTTCCCGTTTTCATTAACACGATAAATATAAGTTTGACTGCCGTCATAATCAACAAGATAAACCGACCCGTCATCGGGATTAACCGCCATAACCGTTTCAACGCCGGCAAGAGTCGGTTCAAACCGTTCAAGGCTGTTCCTGCCCGGATTTAACGCAGACACAGCGTATATCAAAACAGCTATTAAAATTACAACAAATAATACTTTTTTCAACGCCGTAAATCCCCTTCGTCTGATATTTCTACTTTGTGTTTATTTCCTCAGTGCCGATTTTGTCGATTGAACCGCCTAACAGCCTAAACAACGAAAAATCACCGAATATCAAATAACTCATAAGCATGGTCAACGCAACAATTGTACAAAAAACGCTCACAACTAAAATAATTTTGAACAGCAAATCCTTGTTCCGCCCCCACCACGCCCGCAGCCTTCTGAACAGCTTTGGCTTCTTTTCGGGCAATGCAGTAATCCGAATGTCACGATAAACCTCGGTGAAGCACTTGTATGAACGTGACAGCAGTTTTTTATGGAGCAGGTTTAGGCTCTTAAGCGGTTTCCTGCTTTGCTTTTGCAGAATATCAATCAATAAGTAAACACATCTCACCGCACAAGCGGACTCGTCTGTTTTCGGGTCAAGCTCCCTTAAATCGAAATAGGGTGTGAAAAAAACCGTGTTATCCTTTTCTATATGAATCTGCTTCTGGTCTAACAACAAATACAACAGCGGATAAGGCAAAGGCGAGGAAAGGCAGGCAAGCGTTATATTAATGCAAACCCGCTCCCTTTCAACGGGAGAGTTAATCTGCCCCTCGGAAAACGCCTCAAGATTACGCTCAATGTGATAGGGGAAAAGATAACACAGCTGCTCTCCATGAGAAAAACAAGCGATATACGGTTCTTCCTCCATGTCACGAGCGTTATTTTGAAAGATTGACAATAACGCCTTAGCGGTTTCCCGCTCCTTAACCGCAACTAAAACATAATACGGGCGAGCCTGCGAGGCTTGGTCTTGACAGATTACAACATCGTTGACGGCGTTCTTAAACACATCACGAACGGTATAAAGTGCCATATCACCTGTACGATAAATCACCCTGCCTCACCACCCTAAACAATTAATAATTAATAATTAACAATTAATAATGGGTTAATCGTTAATTGTTGTCTTCTAAGCCTTTCTTTTTGACCACTGCGTAGGCGTAGGTTCTAATCATCGGCATTTCTGCACAGGAAATCAGAATTTCATAAACGCCCTCTTTACCCGGAGCAGTGTATATACCGTCAGCGGTTATGGTGCCGGAATCGCTTTCCGTAAGCATATAATTAAGCGTAACAGGTGCCATGTTCTTGAAATGAACATCAAAGAAATGGCTTTCACGAGTTCCGATAACCACAGTCGGCTGAACAGCAGAAATCGACTTATCGGTGACATGCCTTAACATGGTCTGCTCTTCACCGCTCGGCAGTTTAACAGCAACCCACCTCAAAGGAATAACAACATAGTTGGTATCACGAATCAGCCTTGCCGCAACCATAAAACTGCCTCGGTCGTTCATAACTTTTATGGCTGTATCAGCATAAGCAATCGGCAGCTCCTTGTCATTGAACAAAGTGGCATTACCGTAAATGGTGTTCTTGGCAGTATTCTGGAGTTTTTTATCCTCCGCTAAGTATTCAAACCCCACACTCACATGTACATTACCTTTGCCTAACCCGTGCATAATCTCATCAGAATAAACAATGCTGCCCTTTTTGCTGTCGTTCCCCAACGAAATCTCACACACGCCGGACGCATACACCGGCTCGGGAAGCACAGCAGGCGACAAGGGGGAATACTCGGTTCTCACTCCCTGCTTAGAACTGCCCGAAACAGAGGAAAACCACTCGCCGTATTCTCTTCTCTGGGTTTCGGCAGAGGCGGTTCTGATGAACTGCTTGGCAGAGTTTTCGTCAATGCTGTCGATAATGTAAGAATTATTTGTTCGCTGAATTGTTATGTCGGCTAACCTGATGAAATCCTCGGAAATCTGCATAGACTTTGTTTCAAGGCTGACTTTAGCAATCTCCCGCTCGATTAAATCAACAGCAGAATCCTTAGACAGCATAACCTTCATAATAAAATTGTCCGGCAGACGCATATCGGTCGAACCCACGTTAATCTTCGCAAAGTTAGACTTCACGATAATCATGGTGTCCTTAACCTCATATTCCTGTGCATTAAGCCAGTATGAAATTACTACAGGCTGTTCCTTTGCGGGCAGAATTTCGTCAGCCTTAATCATCAGCTCATGCTCGCCGTAATCGTTGGTGAAAGCAGGAGTCTGCAAGGTGCAGTTTAAAGAAACCGGTTTCGCTGTGTCGGAAATCTTGGTTATTTCAACAACAACACGAACACGGCACCCGCACGAAACAATCGCAGGCATGGATATATTAATGGAATAGTCCTCGTCGGAATACAGGTTTGCAGTAACAAGGAATTCCGATTCCATAGCGAAATCAACCGGCATGTTTGCCTTGTCGATGAGGAACAGCGTCCCCGACTCACGAATTCGATTAGGCTCATACTCGCTCCCGTTGTCGCCCTCGACGTTTATGGAATACACCGACTGGGTTTCCTCCTCAGCGTATTTGAAGCACAGGCAAACCTCCTCGGTTTCAAGGGAGTTATACCCCTCCATGGCAGACAGCTTCTTGACGGTTGAGTTTTCGAGAACTAACTCCCGCCCGGATTTGTCAATGGCAGCCCCCGATTCAATCATCACGGATAAATCATCAAGGTTATACACCGACAACCCGCAAACGATGCCCGGCCCGAACAAAAGCGAATTAATAAACCGTCGTTTGTTGTTTAAATAGGTCTGCTCCGCTAAGAAATCAGCAGAGGTCAACAGCTTTCCCGCATAATAACGATTACGTTCAAAAGGCAGTAATTGGTTATTCTTCATGTAAAATCCCCCGTATATAAATAAATTAATGACTAAAAAAACACTCTGCTTAAAATAATAACATAAATTAAGACAAAATGTTTAAAGGTTTATTAAAAGAATTCTAAAGATTTGATAAAGTTACAATTTTCATTGTTTTTCGGGCAGGCAAATATAGATTCCCATGCCGTTGCCGGGGCTGCTTTTTGCGAAGACCTCGCCGCCGTGAGCGTCTATTGCTAACTTGACCAAATGCAGTCCCAGACCGCTCCCGGGGGTGTTTCCGCAGCTATAACTAAGCTCAAACACCCGCTCAAGCTCCTCATTATTAACGCCTTTCCCGTCGTCCTTGAACACAACCAACACATTCCCGCCGGAGTGCGACACGGTTATATTAATCTCACCCTTACCGCCCATATGCTTCATAGAATTCTCAAGAATATTATAAAACGCCTTAGTCAGCCGTGTCGAATCGGCTTGTATCAAAATCGGCTCACTCGCCCCCGTCACCCGAACAGCTATCCCTATTCTTGCGGCGGCAGGCTCAATATCGGAGGCGATTTGTTTAACAAGTGCCGCAATATCTACCACCGCAGTAATCATTTTATACACATTCGTGTCGGAACGTGCCTCTGCCAACAGCAAATTCATGAGGTCGTTCATATAAGACACACGGTCGCATATCTTTAACATATACTCCTTACGTACATTCTCATCGGTAATCAGATTTCCCTTCAGCAAATCAGCGTATCCTAAAATAATGGAAATAGGCACACGGATTTCATGGGACACGTGACTGTGAAAATCAACCAACGCACGATTGTTTTCGGCACGAATCTCCTCACGCTCTTTCTCCAAAGCGACAATCCGCTCATTCATTTCATTATAAACTTTTCTCTTTATAAACATAATACAAAAACCTTTCGACAATAATTGACATTTTATAAAATCTATAGTATAATAATAAAGACAATATTTTTAAAAATCAGGAGAGCCGATTATGAGCCATATTCTTATCGTAGAGGACGACTATGACTTAGCCAACATAACCCAGATTAATTTAACTCATGCAGGCTACACCAGCGACATTGCTTACGATGCCGCAAGTGCGGAGAAGCTGCTCAAGCAAAATGAATACGATTTGATTTTAATGGACATGATGCTCCCCGACAACACAGGAGACAAGCTGTGCCGATTAGTGAGGGAGGTCTGCTCATACCCCGTAATATTCATCTCCTGCCTTGACGACAGCAATAACATTATCAACGCCCTCAACTGCGGAGGTGACGACTATGTCACAAAGCCTGTTAATTTCGATGTGCTGTTAGCCCGCATTGATGCGAACATTCGGCGGTTTAAAGCACAGCCGGTGGAAGACAAGAAGCAGACAGGCCCGTTAAGAGAGTTCCGCCGCTTCACGATTGACACGTTAAGACGAAGAGTAATTCAGGACGGTAAGGAGGTCAACCTGTCCTCAATTGAATACTCACTGCTTCTATACATGTCGGAAAACCCCGAGACTTTACTGCTGTACAACGATTTATACAATTATGTGTGGGAAAGTGAAAGCCACGGTGATGTAAGAACAGTAATGGTACATATATCAAACCTAAGGAAAAAAATCGACTCGGCACACACAGGAATTATCGAAACCGTAAGAGGTGCGGGATACATATTCTGCGATATTTAGTAAAGGAGGAGAATAATGAACGTATCTGAATTTTTCTCAGAAAAATCGATTAAAAAACCTTTCGACAGCTATGAACAGTTTTCGTCATACCTGTTCGCATGTGTTGACGAACGCCTCCAGCGTTATTTAAAAGACATGATGGGGTTGTTCGCCTCAGACAAGGGCGGATATAAAAACGTGCTTTACCCCGATATTGAAATTGCTCACGGCTTGTGTCAAAAACACTTGTCGGATTTTTCATTTAAGTCAACAGGCAATAACCTCGAAACCGCAAAAACGCAGGACGCTCCCGCAGAGGAACACGACGACTTGATGGACGATATATTCGCCGATTTCGCCGAAGAGAACCACAGCATTTCCGCAGAAGATGTGCATTTGCCTGTCGAAACCATGATGGATTACATAATTCAGCGGGCAAAGCTGACCGTCAAAAAGCACAAGAACATCAACATGCCGTTTTATAAGCTCTGCGAAAAGTTGGAACTCAGTAATTTCTCGGTGTTCTGCTTTGCGTGTGCTATTTTGAGTTCCACACAAACGAACTATTCATCGGTGTTTCAGGTGGTCAACCAAAACGGACAATTGTCCGCACCCACTTTTGAATCAGCGGCAAGGGTGTTCTACGGTGTTGACTTTTCAATCACCGCTTCATACGGGGAAATGTCACACGCCCTCGAACAGCTTCAACCCCTGTTCGATTTAAGGGTCAACCCCGCTATGCCGTTTTCTACGGTCATCTCCCCCGACAAACGCCTGATAGACTTCCTGTTCGGGAAAAACCCGAACGCAATCGACGAGAATTACAGGAGGTTTTTCTCCCTGCTGACCGACGGAAAAGAATTAGACCCATTCATCGCAAACCAAGAACAGCTCGACGCACTCACAATTTCCTACAACGACGGAACACGAATATTCGCTTTATTCGGGGACGAGGGAAGCGGCAGGAAATTCACAATCAAACACTTCTGTTCCGAGAAAGAGCTATCCTGTATAGCCATTGACGGGCTGAAGCTGTTTTCCTATGATTTCGCTTTTGTTGACAAAGCCATCTGGTCAGTCATCCGGGAGTGTATGCTGTTGGACGCTTGCTGCTGCCTTGATAATCTGTCTTACCGTGAGGACGGGAAAGAGAAATTCTTCGGGTATATGGACTTGGCGTTTAATAAGCTGACCGCCGCCGAGGTCACAGTATTCACCGCCAGCCGTGAAAAACTTCCCATGCGTGAAATGACTACGCTTGACTATACCGCCCTTGAAATGCCCACCCCCAACAACCGTGAGCGTGATAAATTATGGGAATACTATTCAAAGCCATATGACCTTGACGATGATGTGGAGCTTCCCGAAATGGCAACGAAATTCCTATTCACTGCGGGAAAAATAAAGAGTGCGTTACGTATGTCGAAAAGCCTCGCCGCCATGAAGAAATTCGAGAGGATTCCGAGGGCTCAGCTTTTTGAAGCCTGCTACAATCAAATGAGCCATGAGCTGACCCAAAAGGCTACTAAAATCAAAGCGACCTACAGCTGGGATGATATTGTCATGTCCGCAGACCAGCGGCAATCGCTTGAATACGCTTGTGACCAAATGCGTTTCCGCAAGCAGGTTTATGAGGAGTGGGATTACAACCGCAAGTATCCGTATGGACGGGGACTGTCGGTTCTGCTGTTCGGGGCCCCCGGTACAGGTAAATCCATGTGTGCACAGGTTTTAGCCAACGCACTTAATCTTGAGTTATACCGTGTAGACTTGTCAAAAGTAGTTGATAAATATGTCGGTGAAACTGAGAAAAGCATTTCTATGATTTTCCGTGAAGCCAAAAAATGTAACGTCGTATTATTCTTCGACGAATGTGACACCCTGTTCGCCAAGCGTTCGGACGATGGCGGCTCGGGTCAAGCAAGTGCCAACAATAAAACCGCTCTGCTTCTTCAAGAAGTCGAGGCGTATGACGGTGTATCGGTTCTCGCCACTAACTACAAACACAACATTGACCCGGCGTTTTTCCGTCGAATGAAGTTCATCGTGGAATTCCAGTTCCCCGACCCGGACACTCGTGAAATCCTGTGGAACGCCACTATCCCGAAGAACACCCCTCTCGCTGAGGATGTTGACGTGCGTTTCCTTGCAGAACGCTTTGAGTTCGTGGGCGGTAACATCAAAAACTGTATTCTCAACGCCGCATTCCTTGCCGCAGGTGACCCGAAAGCTAAAGGCGAGGTCGGCATGAAACACTACTTACAGGCAATCCGCTACGAATTCGTAAAAACAGGTAAGGTGTTCACCCGCTCTGACTTTGAACCCTACGCACATTTAGTTCTATAAATCCCGAAACTATTTTGATGTATTAGTATTAAACAACGCTTTTTTATCGAAGACCGACGGTTCTGTATTGATGCCGCCGGTCTTGTTAAATGCGTTTTTGTCGAAAACACTGCTCGATTTATTAATCGGCTCTTGCACCTGAAACTCCATATATTCTTCCATATCGTCCGGTTCGTCGTCAACCGGCTTTTTCTTTTTCTTGTCGTCTTCTTGAATTTTATTAAGCATGCTTCCTCCATTATTTTATGCAATTATACATTATTCGGATTTTACGCGCGCGCACGCGTTTTATTAATTATATTTAAAGGGAAACTACAATTATTGTAAAAATGCCGCCTTTTTCAGGATTTTACGATGTATAAAAGTTGCATAATGTATGTATATGACATTAACTGTAAACTGTCCACTGTCAATTGTAAACTGTCCGTCACGGAACCATAACACTCGTCTGCCCCGGATTAGTCATAGATATTACCCCGCCCCACGCACACATAAGCGTGGAGGAATTGTTCAAAGCAGGGAATCCTCCTATAAGCACGGTAGAGCTGCCCGGCATCCACGGTGCAGATGTATTCGGGACACAGGGAGCGGGTGTGAAAAACACAGGCGGCGGACGCACGGTAGCAGGGTTGGCAGGGTTGTTGCACATTCCGAAGGTCGGAACATTCGCACCGGGTTTATTATCCATAATTGTTGCGAGCGGACCGGAGGGCCCTAACACAGTTGTCTGAGAGTTAGCGACTAATGTTGCGGGTGCAGTCCCGAAAGGGCACATCATGTTAGCACCCACACAAGCACATATTGCCATAATTTCACTCCTTTATTTTTCGCCATACTGCGTTGGATTTCCCACGGAAACTCCGCCTTGTCTGACGAAAAATTAAAAATCAAAAATTAAAAATAATGTTGTGCTATAAATACCTTTTCACAAATCTTTTCCTTGTTTTTAAACATCAGCTTTGCCATTCTGCCCGCAGATTCCGAAACAATCGGAACACGCAAAATCGTGTCGGGCGAGTGCTTCTCGGTTAAAGCCGCCGCCGCATTACGGAACATGCCGTTAATGGCTCTGGTATCTTTTTCACCGATAAACAAAACGGTGAGGATTTTGTCTTTGTCGTCCATTCCGTCAGAAACGCAAACACACCCCGTCGGTTTCTCCGAGCGGTACATAACAGTCGAACAATACGGCATTACAGAATCAAAGGAAATCTGCTCCCCCGAAAAGTTCGCCTCCTGCCTGTCAAGTTCTTCGTTTAATTTATACAAGTGAAAGGGTGACAGCTTCATAACAGGGAAATACGCCACCGAAGCATCCGGGTTTTGTGCAAATTCAATCTCGTTTAACTCGGCAAGGGTAAGACTGACGCTATACTCCCCCGTTTCGTTCTGCTCAAAATCCACACTTTCTAAGAACGCCTTAACCTCACTGTCACTGTCATCGTCCTTAACGCTGTAACGGCAGAACACACCGCTCATTTGAAAGCTGTCCGGGTTTTGTAAATACTCTGTTATCTCACCGAAAAGTGTGCTGCCTATATATTCCCGCCGATAATCCTCCGCAACAAAAATCCACAATATCTGTGCGGACACTTCAAGGGGCTGAACCACAATAATCCCGCAAGCCGTATTATCAACAACCGCCCCCATAGCAAACGCAAGCTCGTTTTTTAAAAGTGTGACCATTTCAACGGGCAGCATCGGCTCGAAAAACGACATATTATCTTTATCAATCGGCGTAATATCAATCGGCTCCATCGAATCAACGGATAACTTAGTATCTGCCATAACCCCTCCCGTTATTTATATTTTGCTGACCGCAGTTTTAATAACGCTCTCAAATTGCATTAACTCGCCGGCATCCATAACATTCCCGACTAACCTGTCAATCATATGTTCATACTCGTCCATGTCAGTCGCCATGAGGTGTCTCATTCCCTTGTCGAATTCGGTTAATTTAGTGTTAATCTGCTCGGTGGTGAACTCCGACAAATCCACCTCACGCCCGCCATACTTCGCACCCCTCTCGTCGACACGCTGACAGCCGAAGCTCGAGGCATGCTCCCCTGTCGCCATCATGTTATGTGTATGCCCCATTTGATTGGTTTTCTTATACTCGTCGGATTCAAACCCGATTAAATAACCGCCGTAAACGCCGACTCCACCCTCTTTCCTCATGGAATAGACGTGTCCGCAGGTACCGTCACGCTTAAGCGATTGACCGCCCACGCCCGAATTACCTAATCCGCCGATTGCCGCGTTTAAACCCATCTGCCCTTTAAAGTTAAACTTAACCTTGTCTTCCTCTGCTTTAACCTCGGGGGTTTTGTCGGTCTTGACTTTTCTTTGTTTAATAGAGTGGGTTGAGCTTCCCCTTAACTTGTTCCCGCCGTTCAAGCCGCCTATGCCGTCTTTCATTCCCGTAGTCGTGTTATAGAGTGCGTTCCACATCTCTTTCTGTTGACTTTGCATAACCTCATCGTCGGCTTTAGGGAACACATAATGCACACGTGAGCAATGCACAAACGCCGTAGTAACGGGTTCGCCCCATTCATATTTCACATCATTGCCCGGCTCAACATATTTAGAGCCGGTTCGCCCAACTCTCGATAACTTCCCTACATGTGCGAGATACAGGTTCTTGGCGATGAACAGCTGTGCCGCCTTATGCTGAAGCAAATCCTCGTTCGATATATCCGGGTTATTCGGCGACGGCATTAACGTGTTTTTCATAATTTTGCACGCCATAAGGTTATCAATCTGGCGGAAGGTTTCCTTTGTCACCCCATTATAACCCTCTCTCGCCCCCATCGAAAGCCCCAACCGCATAACAGGATTGTGCAGCTCCTTTGTTTCTAATGAATTAATGAACTTTTTTATATCCCTCTCGGTTTTCAACCCCGAAATTTTTTGAAAGAATTCACCCTTTATATAGTCGGAGGCAAGCTGATTTTTTAGGGCGTAGGGCAGCTTTTCAAAGCCGGTGAAAACCCCTTCTTTTACCTCGTCATAAACGTCCTTAACTGTCTTTTTCCCTTGAATCTTTTCCTTTTTCGCCCACTTACTGTCGGCAAGCTCAAGGGATTTTTCACGCTCCTCCTCCCTTTGGAAGCCTTGCCACCACTTTTTTTCCGCACGCTTTTTCTGCTCTTTCTTAAAAGCGTTACGTTCGGCCTTGGTGTCCATTCGGTTGACCTGCGGTGCTTGCCTAACAGGTGCAGTTTTCTCGGGAACAACAACAGCACGGTGAGTGGTTAAATCAATGTTGATTTCCTGCACCTGCTGTTGAATTATCTGCTGTTCATCAGTCAGTTCAATCGCCCGGTGTGTAGTGTCCTGAACCGGAATCTCCTCAATATACTGAACCGGGTTTTCCTCCATTTGAAAAACCGCATTTTGCACTAACTGCTGATTAGCGTCGATTAATTTATTCTTTTGTTTGTGTTCCGTTCCGCTCATAATTTCCCCCTTTTACCTCATGTCTTGTTTAAATATAATTCGCCCGCTTTTTTTATACTCGTCCGATATAGCAGTCAACAACATCTCCTGCGTAATTCGGGAATTCCCTGCCGCCGCCGCATAAGCCGCCTCTATTAATGCCGATTTAATCTCACTCCCCGAAAGCTCAAACTTCCGTGCTAATGCCGATATGTTTACACTGTCGTCAAGCGGCATTTTCTCGGTAATCAGCGACTGCCAAAGCTTAAGCCTCTCCTCGGGATTAGGCATTTCTATATTCACGAAATAGTTTATTCGCCGCTTAAACGCCACATCAAAGTTAGAGGCGTTGTTCGTGGCAAGAACAGTAATCCCGTTATAGGCTTCGATTTTCTGTAACAGATACGAGGTTTCGGTATTGGCGTATTTGTCCCTTGCTTCCTTAACCTCGGTTCGTTTGGTGAACAGTGCGTCAGCCTCATCGAAAAACAGCACCGCATTTACGTTTTGTGCCGCATCAAACACCTCACCCAAATTCTTCTCGGTCTCCCCGATATATTTACTAATCATGCGTGACAGGTCAATCCTATAAATATCCCTGCCGATTTCATTGGCGATAACCTGTGCCGCCATAGTTTTACCTGTTCCGGGTGGCCCGTATAACACTACAGACAACCCCCGCCCGTACGGAAGTTTTCTCCCCATTCCCCATTTGTCGTTTACTACACGTTTATACAAAACACGATTGCACACTTTTTGGAGCATGTTAACACTTTCCTCCCCGAGGACAAGGTCACCCCATGTGAACTCGGTTCGCATTAACTCGGCAAAAGCACTGATTTCGACACGGTTTTTCTCCCGAATTGCGTCACATATATTTCGGTGAGTTATAACACCCTCATTAACAGCCGCTTGAATTTGTGCTAATTGCAGCACATCTTTTATATGCCCTGCAGGTAAATCAAAGGTGGAAATAACTTTTTCAATATCCACGTCGTCATTAAATGTGTACCCGCCGACATTCGCAAAATAATTCCACAAGCCACGCTGTTCCTCGAAGGAGGTGGACTTTACCTCAAACCCGTGATACACACAGGTATCGGGGGGTGGCACAATCATTCGAGTGTTGCTGATGATTGCCGTGAAGCTCATCGACTGCGACAGGAATTTCAGCATTTCACGTGCTATATCTTGATTTTCCCGTGTAATATTGAACTCGTTTAAACACAGCACAGCCCCGCTTAATATACTGTACCCCGCCAGCATGCCCGCCTGTTTCCTCATATCGTAAAGCGGCATTTTCAAAAAAGCAGTGCAGTCGGCAACAATTACATCTAAGCTTAAATCGGCACAGGCTTTTCTTAAAATGAACCGCCGCCCGCTCCCGTCGGGCCCGTGTAAATTTAATAAGCAGGTCTGCTTGCCTGAACCTAATGAAAACTCACTGTTAATTAATGCAGTGCATATGTTAATCTCGTCTTCATGACAAAGGACTTCTTCATTCATTGAAGCGGCGGGGAAAAACTCACAAAAAGCGGGAATTTCATCAAAGGGCAATTTCGTGTCCGCTAAATAATACAACGCCATTTTATTAAGCGACAGGGGTTTCGCCAAGCGGGATTGTTCGGGTTTATCGGCGAAGCTCTCGAACAAAAATTTCGAGCAGTTGCTGTGACAATGGGAGAAGAAAAACGCCTCCCCATAATCCAAGCTCACCACCATCGAAAAAAGCTCATACGCCAATCCGAGGGTGGGTTTTTTTATTTCTGAGCTGCTACCTAAAACATTGAACACCGCTTCATATTTCCGGTCACGCTCAACCGCAAATGCCAAAACAACGCAGAATATTTCAAAGGGGTTGAGCCTTAATTTCAAGATTAAATCGTTCAAAGGGAGAACAACACCATCATCATATAACTCAGCCCCACACTCGAATATTTTCTCCATTATTTCGGTGAACTCAGGGATTACATAATCAGCACTTTCTATTTTCTCCAACGCCACAAAAGCGTCCTCCCGCTCTCCGGGAACAGATAAGAGAATTTCACCGTTCTGCTTGCGAATTAACAATGCCGCTAACAGCATATCCACAAACCTCACCCACGAGCCAATCTGCTCCTGATGAGATTTATAATACACAGGGTTTTCTTCACCGAAATAAAACTCGGTTAAATCTTTAAGCGGCTTGTTTTCCATTATATTATCCTACATTTAGAATGCTTTAGGCTTTTGTTTAAGGCTGAACAGTCTCACTAAAACGGTATATTTGTTTTGGTCGTCTTTTATGTGTGACAGAATAGTTTTCTTAATATCGTCACCGGATTTTGCGGACAGGTCTTTTAAATTCTCTCCCCTGTCCTGTAAAAACGCCATAATTGCATTAGCATAATTCTCACTCTTATAATCGGATGTGGGCTTTTTCAATTCATCGCCCTTGTCCTCGTCGAGAAGCCGCTCTAACTTGCTGTACAGAGTGACATGGTCTTCAGAGCGGTCGTCCTTTTCTTGGGTTTCGACGATTTGAATTTCGTTTTCCTGTGTGGTTTTGGGTTCAACGTCAGGAATGACATCTTCGTCGTTGGTCATCTCGCTTTTTATTTCAATAGGAGTGCCGCCTGTTTCGGTTGTTTCCTGTGTTACGGGGGTTTCTTGTATTATGGGGGTTTCGGTCACAGGTGTTTCAGTCACAGGTGTTTCCTTTACGGGAACATTCGGAAGCGGTGCATACGGGAGCAGGGGGTTGGCGAACGCACTTTCAGCATCCTTTTCCTTATACTTATTTAAAGGATTACCCACCTCTCTTAAAGTAACAGTATTAATACTTGAGAACCCCTTGATTTTTTGTTTTCCCTCGTTATCCAAATAATCGTATTGCGTCAACCCGTCAACCACCTCTAACTCGGTAGCCTTCATCATCAGCATGTCGTTGCCGTCTTTCATAACTCCATGTTTTTTCAAGTCAACGCCGCCATGCCCGTCAAGATGAATTTGCAACCGCACAGGCTTACTCATCAGCGAGGACAAACCGCCGGGTTTCTTATAATTATTGTCTGCCACACCCTCATCCTGTGACATCTTGGTGAAATTCTCAACAGTGATTCTCTTACCCGGCTTTCGATAATCCGACAAGGCTTTAGCCGTCGTGGTGGAATAAAACACATTCTTGCCCTTTTCCTTTTTTATATAAGGCAGGGATTCCATCATCAACATACCCGAAGTCTGTGCTAACTTCTTGCGGGTTTCACTGAACTTTTCGCCCTCACTATCTCTAATACCCTCCGACACACGCTTACCCTTATTCATTCCCTCGTCCATCATCGAATGTAAATCAGTGGAATACATTCCCATAGCATGACCTGCGGCGGTTTTCATTTTCCCGGTTTCTTTTTCTGTGGCTAAAGCGTTCTGCCCCTCATGCTCATAATCGTCGTCTATATCCTCGTCACCCATCATCTCACGATAAACATGCTCGTGGGGGAACTGCCGTTCAACAGCGGCTTTATTCCGCAGATACGAATACCCGAACGGGTCAAGCGTCTGATACAGCTTAATGGCGTTGTCGGAGTTTTCGTCACTCCCTTTAACGCCTGCCCTTTCAGAGCCTTTCACAACGTCATAAAGTGAGGTTTTCCCATTAACCGACCAGCCAATCATGGCGGCACGAAACATGACTAATTCATCATCGTCCGCCCCCAACCATTTATACATTCTCAGCATTCGGGGAATAGAATCATTGGCGTTATCGCTTAATCTGAAGCCGGCGGCTCTCGCTTTTTTCTTTTCCTGTTCTTTTTTGTTCGCCGCTCTCCTTTCGGCAATGCTGTCGGTTAAACGCTTGGGACTCCATTTAGAAACGCTCATGTCCTTATTTCCGATATTCCAGTCGTCGTCCTTCATGTCCTCGTTTACTGCTTTTCTGTTCAACCCTAATTCATACCTTGACATGGGGTCAAGGTCATTCATCTCCTTGGCGATGTTTTTCATGGACTTAGGGCCATGCAAGGCATTTTTCATCAGCCCCATTTTTTCTGCAAGAGAACCGTCCTTGTTTACAATTCGGTCGATTTCTTGAGCGTTTTTAACTAAGTCACCTTTCTTTTTCCTGCCGTCCCGTGTATGGGTGAACGACTCTGTTAAGGTCTGGTTAATCTCAAGCGAGCCGGGTGTATCCGAAACAAGAGACTTTGCTTTTGGTTTGGTATCATTTTTCTTATTAAGTAAATCCTGCACAGGAGCGGTCTCGATAGTTTCAGACTTGGTCTGCTCAGGCTCAGTTTTCATTTGCTCGGTTGTTTCGGTAGTTTCGGATTTGGTTTGCTCGGGTTCAGTCTGCTCAGGATTTGGAACGTCCTGTTTCTCCGGCTCAAGCTTTGCCTTCAACACAGTATATTCATCAATAACCGTCTGCATTTTTTCCTTTTTTCCGCCCTTATCGGGATGGTGCTTCAAAGCTAATTTATGATATAGTTTTTTAAGCTCCTCTACGCTTTTCGGCTCAGGGTCAAAAAACGGCGGCTCATCACGAACCTCAACGGTTTCTTTTACTTCTTCTTTTTCTTTAGTTTCTTCTTTTTTCTTGATTTCTTCTTTTTCTTTTATCTCGGGCGGTGCTTCCTTCGGAACTAATTGAGTTTCGCTTGACTTCTGTTCTTTAGTAGTAGATTCCTGTTCTTCGGACTTAGGCTCAACAATAGGAGCTTCGTTCCCCGTCTTTTGCTCCAACACAACAACCGCATTTATTAAATCCTTGGGCGGCTCTGTTTTGGTTTCTTCTTTTGATTTTTCTTCTTCTTTTTCCTTTTCGGGAGCGGCGATTAACCTATGCCCCGAACCGTAATACATAGAAAGGGCTTTCCCGACTTTAAACAACGCCTTGTTCGCCTCTTCCTTAACCTCTGTGTCGTTGGCAAGAGCTTCGGCGAGCTTAATTTCATAATCCTTGGCATGTGTCGCCCACTGCTCATGCTCTAATATATTCTTTTCCCCTGCTTTAACAAAATCATTAGCCATAACTAAAATCCTCACAATCACAAATAAGCATACTCGCCCCATTGTCTAATATTAACATGTTAAGGATTAGTTTGTCAATTGAAAACAAGGGTTATAGTTTAAAGATTTACTAAAATCTTTAAAATTCGCTTTGCCTTTTGTGTAATATGTGATATAATCAACATGAAAAATATTACAAAACGAAAGGCGGTTCAATATATGGAATGTATCAAAATTACAGGCGAAACCATAAAATGGTTCGCACCCATTCTGACTCAAGAGCATGTTGAAATGATTTTAAGGGAGGAGCTTTACGCAATCGGTGCAATCTCGGAAGGGACAGCGTGCGGTGTATTGGTGTTCAGCCTTGACGAGCCACTTTTTATGGTGGAATACATTGCGGTCTCCGATGAATACCGCAGGCAGGGCGTAGGCACAACCATGCTGCAATTCCTGTGCAGCTTCGCCGACGAAACGGTTTCCCCCGTCGTTTGTTCGTTTGCGGCAAACGGAAAAACTGACCCCATGTACCTCTTCTTCGCCGAACAGGATAACTTCTCGGTATCAGAGGAGGAGGGTTATGTATGTCAGGTAGACATCTCCGAATTAAAAGACATCAAGCTCCCCGACAGCCAAAACACAATGCCGATTGTTCCGTTCTTTGAACTGTCGAAAGCCGACCGCAACATCTTCTGGCTTAACCTCAAAAGAGACGGTGAGCAATACGTGCAAGACCTTGCAAGCGGTGAGGACGAGGATTATGTGAAACCCTTGTGCTTATGTGCAAAAAACAACAACGGCATACAAGCCGCAATATTCATTGAGGACGCACAGGAGGACGGGTTATACGTCAGCTTCGTATGGTGTCTGCCTGATGCAAAAAAACAACTAATCGCATTATTCTCCCAACTGCTGAAAGAGGTTCCTAAGGTAAGACCCGAGGGTAAGCTTTCTGTAGCGGCGGTCACACCCGCTTCGGTGGCACTCACCGAAAAGCTGCTACCCGGGAAAGAAATCATCGCAAACTTTTATTTAGCGTCATGGGACATGAACGAAATATAAGGAAGGGGGTAAGAACATGAGCGGACCCGAAGACCAAGGCTTACAAGTTAATCAACAACAACAAATACAACAGCCCGTTTTTCAACAGCCGGTGCAGGACGTAATCAAAGACACCATGAAAGAAGAACGGCAAAAAGAGCTTGACCGATTTAAACAGGAATCCATATATGAAGATGAGTATATTGTGCCTACAGAATTAAAGCTTGCTATACAACGCGAGGAATTAACTCTGCACAACGACAGCAAGACTATGGAGCGTTCCGAACGCAAAAAGCGGCAACAGCTACTTAAACAACGTCGCAGTAACCTTGATGAAGTTAAGAGATTAAGGGCAGACCGAGAATTCGCCGCAGAAACCGGTGCAGTGACCTCTGCAACGATGAAAGCGGAGAAAAAACATCTTCAAGAACAAATTAAAGAACTCAATCTTGAGCATGAGGTTAAACTGATTGACAACAAAAATTGGACACCAATTGAAAAGTTGGAAGCAAGTTATGAGTTGCAACAGAAAAAAGCAAGCCTGTTCACCCACTTCGCACGGTCGCTCCCGTTAGGCTCGAAGGAGCGTGCCGACGCCATGAAGTTAAAGGAAGAACAGCATTTCGAGGCGTATAAGCTGAAATATCAGTTGAAAATCGCAGAAATACCCGACGAAAAACACCGCAAGGAAGAACAAACGGTATACAACCGCCACCGTAACTTCGATACCTTAGCGTCGCTTTTCCGAAAGGATATTTCCCTGTCACATGAGGACGCTACATATGAAGTAGACGGGAAGAAATTAGTCAACGTAGGCAGGGCTTTCTTAGGCTCGACCAAGGCTATGTTTACCTTTGAAGACCGTAACGCCCCCATTCTTCGAGACGGTGTAGTGACGGGCTACAAGCAATACTTCTTTAAAGAGGCGGTAGGCTGTGCAGGCTTTGACCGCCCCGAGGGGGCAATCGTCACCGAAAGTGCATATAAGCTGCAGAGCATTCTAAGTCCGGGGAGTGCAGTTGCCGCATTCTTCGCAAAGGATGAAAAAACAGGGCGGGTGTTAGGCTCGTTCCAAGAGGTTATTGACGTTCAGAGAGGTGGGTTTGATTTATTCGAGTGGCAGAAGAAATCCGACTTTGAACCCCTGCCGGAGGATATAAAAAAGGACGTAATTCGTGAGCATACCCTTGACTGGCTGATGTGTAACTATGACACAAAGGGCGAAAACTTCATTCAACGAAATGACGGGAAAATGATTGCCTTAGACAAGGAAACCTCGTTCATGAAGCTGCATAAGGACGGGGCGAAGCACATGAACACCGACTATGCCCCCCACTCGGAAAACACGCTGTATAATGTCCTGTTCTCACGCTATATCCAAGGAAAAGAAGAAATTAACTTTCAAGACTTTCTCCCCCAAATCGAAAGGATTGAGAGTATGTCAAACGCTGAATACATGAAAATGTTTGACCAAGTTCTCGACCAGAAATACGGTAAGGCGGGTGACCTGCTGTATCCGAATATGGAACGGGAAAAAGCACATGACCTTATTCTGAAACGTAAGGTTCAGTTAAGGGACGAATACCGTAATTTCTTCACCGATTTACAACGGCAAAAAGAACAGATTAATCTTGACAAAATGCGGGGGAGCAATGACATTACAAAAGAAGACTATGCAATTGAGCTTGCCCGGATTAAAAAGGAAGAATTCAGATTTACCGGCGAACCCGCAGACCAGCCCGTGGAAATCAAAATTAACGCCAACGCTTATATTAACAAGCAAGCCCCCTCGTTCACTGCCCTCAGCCAAAACATGAAATCGGGAATGTTACGTAAAAACAAAGGGGGAAGTCTCACGACTGAGCAAAAACGGAAAGTCCTCAACCGCAGCCTGTTAATGGTGGAGCTTGTACAATTGCGTGAGCAAAGACGTGCAGAAAACATCGGCGAAAACACCGAAAGCGTTCAATTAGGTATCAAGTACAGGTCAATGGCAGACAGGGTCAAGGCGTTAGATGAATATGCCCGCTCTCTGCCTATGGGTGAATTGCGTGTGAAAGCAATGGAGGAAAAGGAAAAAGCCGTCTTAGAAGCCGATTCGTTAAGACGGGAATACAAAATCACGCTTATCCAAGACCCGAAGCTTCGTGAACGTGAGCTTAAAACCTTCAAACGCCATCAATGGTACGACCTCGCCAAAAGCGTGTTCCGTAAGGTTCACCCCGTATCCCGTGAGGATACAAAGATTACAACCCCTGAAGGGCGAACATTAACCAACGTGGGCAGGGCGACCTTCGGCGGAACAAAGCCAATGTATATTTTTGAAGACCAAAGCGTTACCCCCGCAAAGAAATACCTGTTTAAGGAAGCGGTCAACTGCTTAGGAATGGCGAAGGCCTCGGCGGCAGTCGTCACCGAGGGTGCCAGCAAGCTCCAGCAATACCTGTGCGGTGAATACTCTATACCCGCTTTCACTTACCGTGATTCTAAAGGTAAGGTGCTTGGTTCGTTCCAGGAGCTTGTAGAAAAAGAGGACAATGCCCCCGATTTATTTAAGTGGCAGGTCAACCCCGAACAAACCAACCTCCCCCCGGGAGAAACCCCTATTGAACTAACCCCACAAATTAAACAAGAGATTCTGCGTGAGCATACCCTTGACTGGCTGTTGTGTAACTTCGACACCAAGGGGGAAAACTTCCTGTTCAGAAAAGTAGACGGGCATTTATGTGCGTTTGACAAGGAAGCGTCATTCTCGAAAATGAAAGACCCCGGCTCCGAGCATATGAGTGAAACATTTAAACCCCACTCCAACGAAACCATATACAATGTCATATTCAGACAGTTCAAGGAGAATAAGCTCGCTCTAAACCTCAATGACGTTCTCCCTCAAATTCAGAGAATGGAGCAAATGGACAACACAGAATACATGAATATGTTCACCCCTATGCTTGACGAGAAATACGGTACAGAGGTAAGCGAAAAGAAAACCAATGCTTACAATTCCATTCTCGCAAGGAAGCAGGGGCTTCGGGAGGAATATCGCACTTTCTTCACACATCTTTGTAATGAAAGAAAATTGGACATGTCCGAAAACAGAGATGGTGCGTTCATGTTTAAGGATGAGCGTGAGGCATGGTACGCGGAACGAAACCCAATTAAATACGACGAAGTAGAGAAACGCCGTCAGGTTTTAGAAAATACGGCACCCAATGAGCTTACGTTCGGCAGCGACGAAACCTCTAAACAATTAATGCTTGAAATGGTTGATATAATAACTGCTTCGAGAAACTCTATGGAATATTTCGATGAAAAAGCACTTGAGCTCGGTTTAAAAAATGTTAGAGATGAAAGACGAATTATGGTTGCTCTGCTGACCGGATATAAGCGGGACAGAAACGGTAATCCGACTACCCCTGACGAAGAACTAAAACGTGACAGAGACAGGCAGGTTATCGACGATTATCTTTCCGGAGAACAGGAAAAAAGAGAGTCGTGGATTTCTCAAATTATTGACCTGACCCTCGATTATAATTTTACTCCCGAAATGGCAGACCTCGAGCACATTAAAAACAATTATAAGGATATGAGATACCTGTCTTTCGCTATGATAAATACTGACAACCTGAAAATGGGAAACCCCGAGTATTTCAAAAAACATACCGAAAGAACCAAAAAGCTCGAAGCCTTATCTATGGTTCATGCCTCATACGGAAATTTGGTTGACCAATACAGCAAAAGCAAAGGTTTCATTTATAATCTATATAACATTGATAGATTTATAATGAAACCCCAAGAAGTAGAGGATAAAATGGAAACCCTCTTTCTCGTTGAGATAGAGAATTGCAAAAATGTTTATCTCAAATCCCTCGCAAAATACAATGAGCAAAAATAAAACAAAAAGTAGGGGCGACCTTTGGTCGCCCGCTTTTTTTTATGTCGCCATTTCCTTAATAAGAATGCTTCTTGACATACTCGACTAACTCATCTACCTGTGCGAACGCCATTCCCACATGCGTATCGGCACAACCATAATATATCGCCAGCTTCCCGGAATCGGGGTCACATAAAGCTGCACACGGGAACGCCACATTCGGAACGTCACCCCAGCATTCATAGTCTTTCTGCGGGCTTAACAGATATTCTGAACAGCGATACTTAACCTTCCACGGTTCGTCAATGTCCAATATTACTGCTCCGAAGCTGTATACAAACCCGTTACAGGACTCTAACACCCCATGATAAATTACCAACCAACCCTCGCTTGTTTCAATAGGTATAGGGCCTGCACCGATTTTCTTCGATTCCCAACCGTTCCCCGGTGCCATAACATGCCTATGCTCACCCCAATACTTCATATCGGGTGACTGCGAAATGTATATATCACCGAAAGGCGTATGCCCGGAATCCGACGGGCGGGAGAACATAACATACTTGTTGTTGATTTTCCTCGGGAACAGCACGCCGTTACGGTTGAAGGGCAGGAACGCATTTTCAATTTGATAAAACTTCTTGAAATCGAAGGTATACCCAATCCCGATAGTCGGCTTCCACGCATAAGAGTTGCACCACGTTACCCACCAGCGGTCTTCAATGAAAACCACACGAGGGTCATACCCATACTGCCACGGATTAGCCTCGGCAGTCTTGGGGTCTTCGTTAATCCAATCAATGCGTTCCTCAGCAATATCCCATTTAACTGCGTCATCAGAGAACCCGACGTGCAGCTGCATATTCCGTCTGCGGTCGTCAACACGGAACACCCCCGCATACTTATCCCCGAACGGCACAACGGCACTGTTAAAAATGGAGTTACTGCATTTTAACTGGTCACGAAGAATAATGGGGTTCTCGCTGTAACGCCAAATAACGTCCTTACACCCCGCCGGCTTATCCTGCCACGGAATTCCGGGCAACGCTTTTAAACCAATAATTTTTACGCTCATAATTATGCTCTCCTCAATGGTAGGGACGCCACACAGGACGTCCCCTACATTATTTTTTCTTAATATTTTTTTTGGTTTTACCCTTGTTCTTGTTTTTGGCTTTCTTACCTATGACAGCCATAACAACCAAAACCACCAAGGCCGCCGCCGCAGGGATAATGACAGCCCACAGGTCAATTCCGGTTTGTGGATTAAACTCCAAGACACCCGCCTCCTTTATTAAACAGCAGTAATCTTCACGTTGTCAGAGAACACCGCACCGTTTACCGCACTTACTGCATCAACATACTGGTTGAACAAATCCATATCCCTCACGAATACTTCAACACTCGTCCAGCAAATTTTAAGGCGATACTCGTCAATTCCGTCGTTACCGATTTGAATACCGAACTTCAAAACGCCGCCGCCCCTTGACTGACCGCCGATTTCCACGTCTTTATCAGCAATGTCAAGTGTACCGTGTTCGTCCATCTCCAACCCAATATCCCATATAATTTCCATTACATAGTCTGAGCCGAAACCCCACTCGTCATACTGTTGAACAACATTTTCCTTAGTTCTGTCACTGTTGAAATACCAGCCGTCACTTCCGGTCAACCCGCCGAGCTGAACATATTCCTGCATGAACCCAATATCAATTGCGGCTTCTTCAGCGGTCATAGAGGGGTCATCCACACATTCGATGAACTCTAAATAAAATGTCGCAGTAATATGGGAAACACTGCTCCAGAACTCGCCGTTTTGTGTAATAAGGAAACGATAGTCGATGAACTCGCTGTTTTCGTCAAAATCATTTTCCTGCTGGAACGCCGAACGAACAGCGTCCTTTGCATCATTTCTTTTTGAATCCATGTTGTCGCCGAGCATCATTCTTCCGCTGTCACGAATGTTGAACTCACGGCAGTTGAACTGCATAACAACAAAATCAAAATCCTGTGCATCTGTGGGGAAATTATGCCCCGGTCCTGCGGGAGTGGTTGTGCCACCCGCTGTAGTCGAGGGGGTATCATCGCCGGTAGCGTCGCCGTCGCCTGTAGCAACAGCGTCACCCGCTGTAGTTGTCGCTAATGTGTCGTTTCCGCCACCGCTGTCAGCAGGACATGCCGTAAGTACAAAAACCATAGTAATCGCCATTAAAACAGCAAAAATTTTCTTGTTTAATTTCATTATTATCTCTCCTTAAGAATAATTAAATATCAAAACAGCGGACAACACAGGCGGTTTAAAAACCGCCCGCATATTCCGCTGTGTCGATTAAATTTTACACTTGAGTAACTTTCAAGCTGTCGTCCCATGCTTCGCCGGTCAAATCACTTGCGATTGCCACGAAATCCATGAATATATCAATGTCGTGTACGAAAATTTCAACGTCATACCAGCTGACTTTTAATTTAATGGTAGAGTCGTATGCGTCAAAGTTATCGGTAGAACGTCCTGTTTGTATACCGAATTTCTGTAATCCGTTACCCGGTTTCCAATCATCGCCGGAGGTGTCGCCCGCAATAGCTTCAGTTTCGCCGAACGCCGCATAAAACGCATTAATATCCCATGTTACAGTAAGTACATTACCGGAGCCGAAATCGGAAAGCATTTCGCCTTCGGGGTTGCCGTCAACATACATAAGGTTGATTGACGGGTCATTGGGAGACCACCAGTCCCATCTCGGACCCACGCCCGGGCCGCCGCCCATTTGCATATACGGTTGAATATAGGTGAAGTCAGAGGGAACACAGCCGAACTCACTGCCTACATCCTCAAGAATGAACGAAGCGGTGATGTGGGAGATATTCCACCAGAATTCGCCGTTTTCGCTAACTAAGAAACCGTTGGGGTTTCTGGAAGCACCGTCGCCGTCTGTGTTAGCTGTCTGCTGATATAACAAGCTGATGATGTCGTTAGACTCGTTGTTCCTCTTCGGAAGCTCGTCGCCTATGCTGTTACCGATACAGAAGTTTGAACCCGGGCCAACCTCAAACTCTTTACAAATGAAGCTCATAACTAAAAAGTTAAAGTCTTTTGCTTCTGTCGGACCGGTATAATTGTTTGTCGCACCTGCGGAAGGAGTATCTCCGCCGCCTGCTGTTGTTGCAGCAGCATCGGTAGCATCGCCGGTAGCGTCGCCGTCGCCCGTTGTTGTAACGTCGCCTGCCGGTGTTGTCGCTAATGTGTCGTTTCCGCCACCGCTGTCAGCGGGACATGCTGTAAGAGCTAACAGCATAACGCTTGCCAATAATAAAGTGAGTAATCTTTTTTTCATGAATAAAATCCCTTTCGTGTTATTTTGGTTTACACAACCTTAACTTATATTTTACCATTAAAATATACATTTCGTCAATATGCAATATTACTAAATTATCTATGCTTAATTCTACGTAATTCCGATTAATTTGGCAAATTCTTCCGCAATTAACGCTTGAACCGCCCCTGCCTCGTCAAAAGTATCCGCAACACAGGTATAATAAATCTTGAGCTTAGGCTCAGTCCCCGACGGGCGAACAATAATGGAAGAGCCGTCCACCAACATCAGCTTCACCACGTCAGACTTAGGAAGCTCGGTGCTTTTCGGCGGATGCCAATTATTTATTAAATCGGTAACAGTTCTCTCGGCATAATCGGTAAAAACTACCGTATCACGCCCCGCAATGGTTTTCGGGCAGGAGGAGCGTATCTTACTCATAATGGCTTTCATCTTACCCATTCCGGAAGACCCCTCGAAAGCGATGTTGTCGGTCTTGTGGAAATAACAGCCGTATTCCTTATACATGGCAGAGCGTGCGTCAATCAGCGACATACCCTTCGTGCGGTAGAACGCCGCCATCTCGCAAATCATCATGGAGGCGGCAACAGCGTCCTTATCCCGAACATAACTGCCGGGGAGATAACCGTAGCTTTCCTCCCACCCGAAGATGAACTTCTCTTCCTCGCCGATTTCCTCTAATTTACCCGCCTGCTCCCCGATGAACTTAAACCCCGTCAAAACATCAATGGACTTAACGCCGTATTTCTCGGCAATCTTATCGGCGATTTGGGTAGACACGATTGACTTAACCGTAACCGCACCCTTCGGCAAGGTGTTGAGAGCCTTACGCTCACGGCAAATATATTCAAGGAGCATTGCCCCCACTTCATTCCCGGAAAACAGCTCATATTCTATACCGTTGGGGGTTTTCGGAACAGCAATGCCCACTCGGTCACAATCAGGGTCGGTGGCTAATAACAAATCGGGCATTTCCCGCCGACAGAGTGCCAAACCCACCTCCAACGCCTCCTTAAATTCGGGATTGGGATAAGGACAGGTCGGGAAATTGCCGTCGGGCTTTTCCTGCTCGGGAACAACAATCACATCTGTAATGCCGATTTCTTTCAAAACACGACGCACCGGCTTATTACCCGCACCGTTAAGCGGGGTATATACCACACGCAGCCCCGAATTCTTGCATATGTCCTTATGAATGGATTCCGCCCGAACACTCTTGAAATACTCGTCAATGACCTTTGAATCAATAAAAGTAATCAAGCTTTTCTCGAATGCTGTATCAAAATCAATTGTTTTAATGTCCTTAAACTCATTAAGCCGTGAAATCCTGTAAAGTATAGCCTCCGAATCCTCCAACCCTAATTGACAGCCGTCACTTCCGTAGGCCTTATACCCGTTATACTTAGCGGGGTTGTGGCTTGCAGTGATGACTATCCCTGCCGCACACGAAAGATTACGAATGGCAAAGCTCAGCATAGGTGTGGGCATAAGCTCGCTATAGATGTAGCATTTAATGCCGTTGCCCGCCATAACCTCAGCGGCAGTTCTTGCGAAAAACGCCGACTTGTTCCTGCTGTCATAAGCGATTGCAACAGACGGGGTCGGGTTGTGTGCCGATATAAAATCCGCCATTCCCTGTGTAGCCCGTGCCACGGTATAATAGTTCATTCGGTTGGTTCCCGCCCCGATAACTCCTCGAAGCCCTCCCGTCCCGAACTCTAATTCCCGATAAAAGCGGTCTTCAATTTCCGCCGAATTCCCCTCAATTCTTTTTAATTCGATTTCTAAATCCTTATCCTTGCCGACATTTTTTACCCACTCTTGATATTTTTCCAAAATCTTTTTGTCCATAAATCGCTCCTTAATTATAGTCAAAACCGCCATCACAGAAGACGGCGGAAAGTTCCAAAACGACGGGGGCAGCAGGGCTCGAACCCGCAACAACGGTTTTGGAGACCGGCATGTTACCATTACACTATGCCCCCCGACAATAGGTATAATAACATATTTTTTTAATCTTGTCAATTATTAATTATTAATTATTAATTATTAATTGCATTTTCCTCCCTGACAACTTTTATCCGCCGAATTCATAAGCACTGTAATCAGCGAAAACCCACACCCCGTCGGGTAATATTCCGCATAAGAAGCGATGAACTCTGCTTGCTTTCGATACAGCTCATGCCATTTCATATCGCCTGACTGTCTGCGAAGCCGGTCAAGTATCATAAAAGCGGTGGAATTCCCGCTCGGCAGTGCGTTATCAAAGATTTCCTTAGGTCGGGTAAGCAGCTGCTCATCATCATCGGCATAAAGGTAGAACCCGCCTTTCTCATAATCGAAAAACCGCTCAACCATCACATTGGTATAATGAACCGCTTTATTCAAATACCCCTCGTCAGACGTCACAGAGTATAACTCTAACAAAGCCAGCGAATAGTTGGCATAATCGTCTAACTTGCCGTTCCCGTGAACCTCTCCGTCCTTCCAGCGGACGTGCAGTCTCCCTGCGAACGACAGCTTCTCGGAAATGAACCGGTCACACTTCTTCGCCGCCTCAAGGTAAGACTCATCGCCTAACACTGTATATGCCTTTGTCAAAGCGGTAATCATGAGTGCGTTCCATGAGGTGAGAACCTTGTCATCGGTATGCAGACTTGTGCGGGAACGGCGGTAGTTATACATTTTTCGGTTGCTTTCGATAATCCGCTCATCAGTAACGTCATAACGGCTGTTATGCAGTAGATTCGGGATATTCCTCCCCTCGAAGTTGCCACGTTTAGTAAATCCGTAATACTTCAGATAATGCTCTGCCTCTTCTTTTTCGAGAACCTGATGAATTTCATCACAATCAAAAACGTAATACTTTCCCTCAACCCCGTCACTGTCAGCGTCCTGCCCACAGAAAAAACCGCCGTCGGTATGCGTTAATTCTGCAAATATCCATGAAAAGACCTTGCGTGCCGCAGTTTTATAATAATCTGTTTTGTATAATTGATAAGCCTCAATATACACCCACGCCAATAACGCATTGTCATACAGCATTTTCTCGAAATGCGGAACTAACCATTTTTCATCGGTTGAATACCGTGAAAATCCGCCCGCAATATGGTCAAAAATCCCTCCCCGATACATTGAGGAAAGTGTGGTTTTTACCATATCCAAAGCACGGCTGTCCCCGGAAATCCTGTCGTATTCCAACAAAAACAGCAGATTATGTGCGGCGGGGAACTTCGGAGCTGCTCCGAACCCGCCGAATTTTTCATCAAATGAGGCGGCAAAGGTCTCCACCGCTTTCAGCACAGTCCCCCCGTCAAGCACGGCAGATTTATTTATAACCCCGTCCACCCCTTGAACAAGGTGGTTCTCTATTTTCTCACTTGTGCTGAGTACCGAACGCCGCTCATTTTTCCACATGCCGCTTATTCTCGGAATAAGGCGTTCCATAACATCTCGCGGGAAATACGTTCCCGCAAAAAACGGTTTCTTTTCGGGGGTCATAACGATTGTGAGCGGCCACCCGCCCGAACCCGTCATCGCCTGACAAACCGACATATACACCGAATCGACGTCGGGGCGTTCCTCACGGTCAACCTTCACTGAAACAAAATGCTCGTTCAGCAACTCAGCGACTCTCCTGTCCTCGAACGATTCATGTGCCATAACATGACACCAGTGACATGTCGAATACCCGATTGACAAAAACACGGGCTTGTCTTCTCGTCGGGCTTTCTCAAAAGCCTCCTCACCCCAAGGAAACCAGTCCACGGGATTGTTGGCATGCTGGTACAGGTAGGGCGATTTTTCATATGTCAAACGATTGGTGTTGTTTTGTGCAAAATTATCCACAAGGTATACCTCATATCCATATAATTTATAGCTATGTTGTACCCTCTTTTCGGTTAAATTATTCAACTTGACTTATATCGATTTTTGTTGTAAAATATATACCAACACAAGGGAGGTAAACTATTATGAAAAAACTGACATGCACACTGATTATTATTTTAATCCTGTCCTCCTGTTACAATCAACCTGCCGACTTTCAAACGGCAGAGGACAGCACCTTTACCGAACATTCCGAAACTGTTGCCGAAGAAGTTCAAGAGGCTCAAGAAACACAGGAAACTCAAACAACCCAACCCGAAACCATAATCCCTCTTATTATACAACCGGATTATACCCCGTCTACTGCTAAAATTGCAATAATTGAAGACTCGTATAACCCAACTCCCAATTGGACTACAGAAATCATTAAAAGATATGGTGATGAAAACGTAAAAATTTATACTCGGCAGTTAGGCAATGATAACTCAATCACATATATTGCCAACGACATTGCAAAACACCCCAATATTGAGGTGTTGGTTGTCGGACTCGGTGTTAGCTGGACAGAGGGTGTTGCAGATTTATTAAAAGAACTCAGAGACGATATTTTAATTGCCTATATTGACCCCCGCACTACAAATGAAAACATGGACTTAGTTTTAAATGTGGACATAAACGGAATGGTGATGAACTATCCCGCTAAAGCCAAGGAAATCGGAGCAGATACAGTTATATACTTTTACAACAGAATTAATGCCGCTTATGAAGAAAAACATTGGCACGATATATTAAGTGAAAAAAGCGAAGAAGTCGGAATTACATTTGTCGCAGTTAATGTCAACGAAGCAATCCAATGCGGGAGCGGTTATGCCTATTATATGGGTGAGGCAATCCCGCCGCTGTTAGAAGAATACGGAACAAACACGGTGTTAGTGGGGTTAGATAACGAAAGATTGTTTTGGTCATACAAATATTACGGTTATATTTATTTGCCGATATACAGTCCTCATTATGAACCTGCCCCCGTAAATGTTGCCTCTAATTTATCACTAATAAACTTCAACGAAAGAGACAGTTATGATATTCCCTATCTAATCGAGGTCATAAGGAAAGACCTTGCAGAAAAAGATTATCTCGGTCGCATTGCCTCTTTCCCGATGTCCCCGAAGGTGTTGTTCCCCCTCGCCGCCATTGAATACGGTTTTCTTTGGTCAAGCGGCGATATTTCAAAAGAAAATATCGACTATGCTTTATTGGAACAAATAATGAAAGAGCTGTTGATTGAATACACCGGACTTAGTTTTAACGTAGGCTTAACCCCGTTAGTTGAGGACGATATAACCTACCAAAACCACATATTTGTCTTACCCGATTACCTGATATATTAAACAAAGGACGTATTGTTATGAAAAAACTAATCATGCTCATTGACGATGACAAAACCTGCCTGCTCACGGGGAAAACCGCACTCCAGTCAACCTACGACGTCATAACGGTAGACTCGGGAATTCGTGCGATTGAACTTTTAGAAAAGAAAACCCCGGACTTAATTCTGCTTGACATTGAAATGCCCGAGATGAACGGCTACGAAACCATAAAAAAGCTCAAAGCCAACACAAAAACCCGCAGCATTCCCGTAATATTCCTAACCGCATTAAACAGCACAGACAATGAATATGACGGGTTGGCTTTAGGTGCGGCGGATTACATAACCAAACCGTTTAATGAAAAAATCCTGCTTAAACGAATTGACACCCACCTGTGCCTTGCCGAACACACCTGCAATTTAACGCAGTTGGTTGATAAAAAAACCGAGAAAATCGTGCAATTGCAAGACGCAATTCTAAGCACCGTTGCAGAGCTTGTGGAATTCCGTGACGATACGACGGGCGGGCATATCGACAGAACAAGGCTTTATCTTAAACTATTAGTCGAGAAAATGGCAGAGCGAAATTTATATAAAGAAGCTACCGCTATCTGGGATTTACAATTGATGATTCAATCCGCACAGCTTCATGACGTCGGCAAAATCAGCATACCCGACAGCATACTTAATAAACCGGGCAGACTTTCCGACGAAGAATTCACCATTATGAAAAACCACGCCGAACGGGGCAAGGAGGCGATTAAACGAATTATCGAAAAGGTTGACGAAAGCGAGTTTTTACACCAAGCCGCACTTATGGCATACACCCACCACGAAAAGTGGGACGGGACAGGTTATCCCCAAGGGCTGAAAGGTGAGGAAATTCCCGTCCACGGCAGAATTATGGCAATCGCCGATGTATATGATGCTCTCATTTCCGAACGCCCCTACAAAAAAGCGTTCACCCACGAGGAAGCCGTTAAAATCATTTCAGAGGGCAAAGGAACACAATTCGACCCGCTGTTGACCGAACTGTTTGAGGATATAGAAAGCGAGTTCCGCTTAATATCACAAGGAGATGTATCATGACCGAATACATCATTTGGGGGTTAGCGGGAGCGGTTGTGTCACTTTCATGGGCGTTAATCAGCTTGTTACATAAGTCGAGAAAGCAACGCAAAAAAATGAGCGAAATGTTAATTCGCAACGAACAGCTTGTCGCACAGACCTACTCACTTGCAAGCAGGGCAGAGGCGGCGACAAAAGCCAAGTCCGACTTCCTTGCAAGCATGTCCCACGAAATCCGCACCCCGATGAACGCTGTAATCGGTATGTCTGAGTTGGTGTTAAGGGAGGACTTGCCGCCGCAAACCTACGAAAACGTCTATACCATTAAACAGGCGGGGAATAACCTATTGACGTTAATCAACGATATTCTTGATTTATCGAAAATTGAATCCGGCAAATTAGAAATTGTCCCCACAGAATACAGTCTTGCGGGATTATTTAATGATGTTTGCAGTGTCATAAAAATCAAGATGAAGGAGTCGCTGACGTTCACTGCCGAAATTGACGAAAGTCTACCCAACGGCTTATTCGGTGACGAAACAAGAATTCGCCAAGTCTTGATTAATATATTAAACAATGCCGTGAAATACACGCCGGAGGGTTTTGTTAAATTCTCGGTAAAAGGCGAAATTGAAAAAACAAGCGTAAAATTAATAATGTCCGTCAGCGATTCGGGAATAGGGTTAAAGCCCGACGATTTAGAAAAACTTTTTGAAGAATTCACACAGTTCGATTTAGAAAAAAACCGCAACATTCAAGGCACGGGATTAGGCTTATCCATAACCAAGCGGCTTTGCATGATGATGGGTGGCGACATAAGCGTAACCAGCACATACGGTGAGGGCAGCACGTTCACCGTGACTTTGACGCAGGAAATCCGCAACAACATACCGGTGTCCGACATTCCTAAATTATCTATGGGGAAAACCGACATAACACAATTCTTCACCGCCCCATCCGCCCGAGTATTAGTGGTAGACGATATTGATACAAACCTAAAAGTCATGGAGGGGTTGTTAGCCCCGTATAAAATGCAGGTGGACATTGAAAATTCGGGAAAAACCGCAATCGAAAAAGCCAAACAAACCCATTACGATGTTATATTCATGGACCACCTCATGCCCGATATGGACGGGGTTGAAGCAATGTCACATATCCGAAAAATCAACGACTATTATAAAAACTCTCCCGTGATTGCTTTAACTGCCAACGCCTTATCGGGAATGCGGGAAATGTACATCGAAAACGGGTTTAGTGACTTTCTTGCAAAGCCCGTCGAAATCCCGAAATTGAATAATCTGTTAAGTGAATGGGTTCCCCATGAAAAACAACAAACCGCTTCATCTCCCCCGAACATTTCCGAAGCAGATAACAACCTCGCTCGTTTAAAAATTCTTGAGGTTTTCCGTGACGACGCAAGGAAGAAATTGATTGAAATCCCGTTATATCTCGAACAAAACAACATGGATTTATTTATAATAAACACCCACGCCATGAAAAGTGCGGCGGCAAATGTGAAAGAGAAAAAGCTGTCCGAGCTTGCAGGATTATTAGAATCCGCCGGGAAAAACAACGACACGGATTATATTAAAGAAAACCTCGCTGATTTTATAAACGAGCTGCAAATCGTTGTCGAAAGAATATCCGCCGAGCTACCCGTTTCTGATAATTCTGAAACAGAAATCCCAATTGAGCTTCTCATTAAATTAAAAACCGCCCTTGACGAAATCGACATAGCGGTTATTGACGAAACAATGGCAGAATTAGAACAAACCCCGAACGCTTTTACAAAAGAACTCTCACAAAGCATACTAATCTCCGACTACGACCAAGCCGTTTTATTAATCGAGAATTATAAAAAGAATTCCCCGGCTTAAAAACCGGGGATTTTTTTAATTAAAACAGTTTCTTCGGGTCATAGCGTTTTACCGCCGCATCATTAACAATAATATCCGTGTTAAGCTTCGCCCTCGCTAAAGCTTTATTGTTTTCAGAAAACTCATCGAATTTTAAATCGAAAACAATCCTCTTGCGATAGTTTTCAAAGTGGTCTTCGTTTTCGAGATTATCCAATCTCACAACCACATAATACATATGCTCGGTTTCATAAAACTCCGCATTCCCATAACCCATCGAGAAAATATGATTTACAAAACCCTCGTCATAATTTGAACCCTCTCTCGCAACGAACCGGTCATAAACATCATCAGCCTCATAAAAGTCGTCATGGTTACAGTCATCACCGTGAACGTGTTCGCCGTTGTCAGAATGTTCATCGTCGTGTTCGTCAAACTCGTCGTCTTCGTCATGAACATGTCCGTCATGTTCGTCAAACTCGTCAAGATGTTCCTCCGCTCCGAGAACCTCATCATGGTTGCAGTTTTCATCGTGAACGTGTCCGTGGTCATCATGGTCACAGAACTCATCATGGACATGCGGATTTATATATTCCCAATACGCTTCTCTCACAGAGCCGAAGCTTTCCCCCGAATTAAGCCGTGCGGCATATTCCTTGCCGAGTGCGGCTAATTCATTTAACTCGCCCTCGGGGATAACCCCGCCGAACCCATCAGTAATATCAATTTCTAAAATTCGCACCCGTGCGTAATCCTTCACCCAGATTTCCTGCCACTCAGCTTCCGGAACAGGGTTGCTTCCACCCTCACCGTAAATGCTGTCAAAAACCTTTTCATATTTCGATTGAGTGGTGTGGTAATAAATATACGATTCCTTGCCTATGCCGGATTTCCCGTATAACTCACCCCATGTTTGCCCCGCATAACCGCCGAACATCGCCCATATGTCCAAATCCCACATATACTCGGCTTCCGATTGAATTCTGGTCTCTTCCTCAATGGTGAAAAACAAACCTTTTTCATTAAACACTTCCTCGATAACTAACAGCTCAACCGTCAGCTCCAACGCCCTTTTCTTAATCCAGTCAGCCACAGAAATGCCCTCAAGCGTATAATCATCGAACTTGAAGCTGTCAAGGGTAATATCAACCCCCGGGTGTTCCTCGGTGAAAACCGCACGCATTTCCTCGATTGCGTCAAACTGGCACAGAATATACACCCCCGGATTAATTTTCCTGTCCCCGATTTGAATTGAATAGGTGGTGTCCGCACAAGCCGCAAAGGTCATAATCATTGCCGCACAAACAACAAGTGCCGTAATTCTCTTAAACATTTTTTATCCCCTTAACTTAATATTTTTATTTTCCAAAGCAGAAAGAATTTCTGCTATTTCTTTATCAACTTCCTCGTCGGTGAGTGTGCCGTCTGCTTTTCTGAACGTCAGCTTATACGATAAGCATTTCTGCGTTTGCCCTAAATTGCCGCCCTTAAATATGTCGAAGAATTCCACAGTTTCCATAAGCTCGGCAGTTTTATTAATAATCGAAAGGACATCGCCGTTTGCAGTTTCATCATCACACACAAGGCTCAAATCCCGTGTAACCGCAGGATACTTCGGAACAGGCTTATACATCGGTTTAACCTCAGCAGATTTAAAGAAGCTGTCAAGCTCGATATTGGCGATATACACCCTTTCAGAAATATCCCACCCCTGTAAAACAATCGGGCTTATTTCCCCGAAACGGATAAACGGCGTAACATCCTCGTCGAATTCCCCGCCCCATATTTTACTGTTGGCACAAGCGGCTCTCCCCGGGTGAAAGGGTGCTTCGGTATATCGTTCAAGCTCTCCGGCAACCCCGAACATGTCGAGTAATTCATCAACCACGCCTTTTAAGGTGAAAAAGCTCTCGTCCTTTCCGTATAAACCTACGCAAAGCATGTCCTCCTCTATGCCGCCTGAACCCATGTTGAAATACCTTCTACCGATTTCAAAAAAACGCCCCTGCGTATTGCGGGATTTAATGTTGTCGGAAATAACCCTCAGCATGGACGGAATGAGCGACGTCCTCATAACCCCGGTTTCCTCCCCGAAAGGATTGCGGATTTTTATATCGTAATCTGCCAAATTGTCAACAGCGTTCATCTTCGGCGAAACAAAGCTGTAGGTGATACATTCGTAACAGCCCTGTGCCGTTAAAACATTCGACATTTTTCTTACATTGCGTTCAAAATCATTGTTAATCGTATTAACAGACAACCTCGGCAAGGTCGACACAATTTTATTATACCCATAAACCCGTGCAATTTCCTCCGCAAGGTCACAGGTTAGCTTGATGTCCGAACGTGTACTCGGCGGGAACAATTCACCGGTGCTGTTTTTATACGCAAACCCTAACTTTATGAATATTTCCACCTGCTCGGCTTGAGGAATATCCGTCCCCAAAATCTCGTTTATTTTTTCATGCTCGTGAACAATCCCGACAGCCTCATCACCCGAGAAATTCACATAATCAATGAACGTGTTGCTGACCTCACCACAGTCTAATTCTTCAACTAACTGAAGCACCCGTAAAAGTGCGGTCTTCACATTAACAGGGTCAAGTCCTTTTTCAAACCGTGCAGAGGATTCGGTGCGTCTGCCGATTTTTTTGGAAGCACGGCGAACGCTCAACCCGTCGAAGCACGCCGCCTCAAATATAACATCTTTTGTTTCAGCAGTAACCCCGGAATATTCCCCACCCATAACTCCCGCAACCGCAATGGGCTTCATGCGGTCAGCGATTACAAGAATGTCCTTTGAAAGCTCAATGGTGTTCCCGTCAAGCAGTGTAATTTTTTCTTTAGATAATGCACTCCTCACGACAATCTGCCCGCCCTCGACATAGTCCCTGTCGAACGCATGGAGGGGATACCCATACTCTAACATGACATAGTTTGTAATGTCAACTATATTATTAATCGGGCGAACCCCCATCGCTTTCAAGCGGGAGCTAAGCCACTTAGGCGACTCACCCACCTTAACATTACGAGCCAGCCCCGCCATATACCGTGAGCAAAGCCGCTTATTTTCTATAACCACATCGATTTCTTTTTCTATATTACATTCATAACCCTTATACTCGGGCAAAACCGTCACAAGCGGCAGATTAAACGTAACTGCGGTCTCCCTCGCTAACCCGATAACAGACAGGCAGTCGGCACGGTTATTGGTAATCTCGAACTCGATTGTTGTATCGTTCAGCCCGAGATACTCGAGCATGTCCGAGCCGATTTCGGGAGCGTCGTCTAATATCATGATACCGTCAATGACCGCTGAATCCGGCGAAGCCGGCATGCCTGCGTGGGCGTCCACGCCGAGTTCGTCGGGACTGCACAGCATACCCTCGCTCAATTCTCCTCTTAATTTACCGGTTTTTATTTTCATCACAGAACCGTCCTGCCGGTTAAAAACCGTCCCCCCGTCTAACACGACAGGAACAATCGCACCCGCAAACACATTCTGTGCCCCGGTAACAATTTGTACTGTCTGTGGGTCGATGTGGGCATCAACCCCTACCTGAACCTTACATATCCATAGCTTGTCGGAGTTTTCGTGTTTGTTTATTTCAAGGACTTTTCCGACAACGATGTTCGACAGCCCCTCAGAAAGTTTTTTAATCTTTTCCACCTTTGAGCCGGACATAGTCAACCCCGAAACCAATTCCGCAACAGGAATGTCCTCGGTGTTTACATAATCGTTAAGCCAGTTTAATGATAAATTCATAAATCCCCCTAAAACTGTTTCAAAAACCGCATGTCATTTTCATATAACAATCTCATATCATCTATTTCATATCTCATCATAGTAATTCGTTCAATCCCCATGCCGAAAGCGAATCCGGTATATTCGTCGGGGTCAATCCCGCAATTAATCAACACCTGCGGGTGAACCATTCCGCAACCTAACATTTCAATCCAGCCCTCACCCTTGCAGAAAGAACAGCCCTTTCCGCCGCACTTGAAACAGGACAGGTCAACCTCCGCACTCGGCTCGGTATAAGGGAAATGGTGCGGACGGAACCGCAGTCTTATTTCATCACCGTATAATCTTTTGAAAAAAGTTTCAAGTGTGCCTTTTAAGTCGCCGAAAGTAATCCCTTTGTCAACCACCAACCCCTCACACTGGTGGAAAATCGGGGAGTGAGTTGCATCCACCTCGTCACAGCGGTACACCCGCCCGGGGCTGATTATCGCAATAGGCGGCTTATGCTCTAACATTGTGCGGATTTGCACCGAACTCGTCTGGGTTCTCAACACAGTAGAATCATCTATATAAAACGTGTCCTGTTCATCACGAGCGGGGTGTCCCTCGAAAGTGTTCAGCATATCGAAAACATATTTAGTTTCCTCAACCTCAGGGCCATACGCCACGGTGTAACCCATTGCGGTGAAGATTTCCTTGACCTCCTCAAGAACAATGTTCAGGGGATGGCGTGAGCCTAATTTCTGCCGCTCACCCGGAAGCGTAATATCCACTTTCTCGGTTTCAAGACGGGAGGTGATTTCGTCTGCCTTAAGTGCGGTCAGCTTTTGAGAAAACGCCGCCTCAAACTCTCCCCTGACTTCGTTGGCGAAAGCACCCATGACAGGGCGTTCCTCTGCGGAAAGCGTACCCATCTGCTTTAACACAACAGTAAGCTCGCCTTTCTTACCGAGAAAAGCGACCTTAACGTCCTCCAACGCTTTAATGTCCGAAGCGGAGGCTACTGCCGCCAACGCTCGCTGTTTTAATTCACTAAGCTGCTCTTTCATAAAAACTTCTTTCTGCTGTTGATTGGTATTGAAATCCGTCGCTTGCGACGGCATACGAGCCGAGGTTCTCGGCTACCCCCGACAGGAATCGAACCTGTAACTAACCCTTAGGAGGGGTCTATTATATCCATTTAACTACGGAGGCTCTTGCGGAACTTCGTTCCTCGTACGGACGTTCCGTCCACGATGCAAAACTGCGACTGATTAAAAATTTATGCCGGAAAATCTTAATATAGGGATAATTACGAGGATTAAACCGCATACCAACGCCCCTAACCCGATATACAAATCTTTTTTATTCCCCACCTGCATAACATAATTCTTAAACGACGGGTGATAACGAATTTCCATTGTCTGCCCTATATCGACTTTCTGCTTATCGTTGCCGACACCTGTTGTCATTCTGTGAACTGTTCCCTCATATTCAAATTCGACAACCGGAAATATCGTCCCTCTTTCCTCAGAAAACTCAACCACAGTCGCAGTAATTTGCTTCCCCTTCGAGTTCATCACGACTCGTTTAACCAATATAACAAGTGCCGCAACAGTTACAATCACACCGAGCCAAAAATCCATACTGCCGAATACTTCTGCCATAATCTGTGCAATCCTTTCGATTTTTTATTAACAGTTATACATTAATTATCACGAAACACAATTTCACAATCGGGTAACGCTTTTGTTAATGCGTCCATGTCGTCTTCTTCCAACCTTGCACCTGCGATAACTTCTCCGCTGTCACCAACGACATACCATGTCCCAATGATTAACTGAGTGAGGTTTGTTAAACCAACAAACGCAGACAAATCATCGAATTCACCGTACAAGGAAAGCTTTTCGAGATTAGGAAGTGCCGAAAAAACTTGAGCATTTTCAGAATTCGGACACCCACCCTGCCCGTAAACCTCCGCTTCAATTACCACCACCTCAAGCCCGATAAACCCGGACAATGCGTCAAATCCGGTAATTCCGCCATACTGTACGGTAACTGTTAATTCCTTTAAATTCACGAGGTTTTTCAACAAGCTCAAATCAATCTGCGAATGGCGGCTATAGATATGCAAAACCTCAAGATTACTAAGCTGTGCCGCTATTTCTAAGCTGTCGCCAATTCCGTGGCGGTTAACAAGTGTTAAAGACTTCAAGTTGACAAGCAAAGCCAAGGCACCTATATTGTTACTGCCGAAGTCGTTATCCCGAAGCTCTAACTCGGTTAAATTAGGGAGGGAGGCAAGGGCGTTTATGCAGTATTCATAATCGTGTACAGGCATTCCGCTTTCCAATTCAAGAACAACCGACGTAATATAAACCATTTCCTCAAGCTCAGAAGCCTCGGGGAACGGATTATGCCGATTAAGGTAAAGCACGCTTTCAATAACAGCAATAACGTCAAGAACGTCAGAAACAGGCGGAGATGTCGTTTCGGTGGTTGCTTCAGTGTTTGTTGCTGTTGTTTGAGTATGCGTTTGTGAATTAACCGTTTCAACCGACGGAATATTACCCTCACAAGCTGTCATAAACACACAAACCGCAAGCAACAAAACCAGTCTCTTCATTCTCGAACCCCTACTTTCGCAAGCTATAATGATTAACAGTTATATATTATAATACATAAACAAATAATTGTCAAGCATTTGACATTTATAAGTGTTTGGCGTATAATATTTCACATGAGTATTACAATTATCGGGGGAGGTGCGGCAGGCTTAGCCTGTGCCGCCGTCCTTTCAAAAGCGGGAATAAAAAACACAATCATAGAACGCAATCCCAGAGTAGGTAAGAAGCTGCTTATGACGGGAAATGGTCGTTGCAATTTGGGTCACACGCCGTTGGAAATGAGCCGTTATCACGGAGATGTAGCTTTAGCCGAGGAGGTATTCCGTGACTGGAAAGGCTCTGAGGCGTTTTTCAACGACTTAGGATTAATCTGCCGAACTGACAATTCGGGCAGAATCTACCCCTATTCCAACACGGCGAACTCGGTTTTAGACACGCTCAGACACGCCTGCACACATACCGAATTTTTATTAAACACCGAATGCACCGAAATCCCAAAAGGCACAGTAATCCTCGCAACGGGCAGTCGCCAATTGACAATTGACAATGTACAATTGACAATTACTAAACCGTCGCTTTGTCCGATAATCACTGACCCGAATTTAACCCGCCCGCTTAAGGGAATCCGTGTAATCGCTGACTGTCACGCCATTCGTAACGGCAAAATCATCAAGTCGGAATACGGCGAGGTGCAGTTCAACGAAAACTCACTGTCGGGGATATGTATCATGAACCTGTCAAGGCATGAACCCGATACAATCTCACTTGACCTAACTCCCGAATTCTCCATAGAACAACTACGCAGTATTTCATTAAGCGGGCTGTTCCATTCAAGAATAACACAGGCTCTCGAAAAACAACCGCTCGAAACGATTAAGAGCTGGTGCTTCCCCGTAAAAGGTTACGTTGCCGAAAAAGCACAGATTACCGCAGGGGGTGTCCCCGCTAAGGAGCTTAATCCCGACCTGTCGCTTAAAGCTCGCCCGAATATATACGTAATCGGTGAAGCGGTAAATGTAGACGGGGACTGCGGCGGCTATAACTTAGAATGGGCATGGGCGTCGGCTTATCGTGCCGCAAAAAGTATATCAAGGAACATAATAAAATGAAGAGATTTTTCGTTATAATAATTGTTGTTTTCTTTTTAACCGGCTGTCTTTTCGATTTTCCGGAGAAATATGAGCTTGAATTTGGTGAAACCGAGATAACAACAAGCGAGTATACAGATACGTCCGCCCCCACAGCAACAATAACCGAGACAGCAGAACCTGCCGAAACCGAACCCGTGTATGTTCACCCGCACGAACGCTTTGACTTAAACAGGCTGTCTCTTGCGTTATCCGACACATCTCAAATCACCGAGGACTTGGAGATTATATCAAACAGGTATCGTGCGACGGGAATGTCGGTGGCAGTGTTCGTTAACGGCGAAATCATATATACGTTTAATCATGGCTTTTCCGATAAAGGAGCCAATATTAAAACAAACGACGATACCAAATATCGTGTGTCGTCCTTGTCTAAAACCGTGACTGCCGTCTGTGCCATGATGTTAGTGGACAGCGGCGAATTAGACTTAGACAGAACCGTAAGCGACATTATGGGGTTCGATATGGACATCTACCACGACACCCCGAACACCACCCGCCATTTGTTGACCCACACATCTAATATAATCCATTGCAAAGCCTATGAGGATGCGTTCACTTATCGCCCGCCGCTGACCATTCCCCAAATGCTCGAAAGGGGAATATGGTCTGCAGACATTCCCGGAAGCAGATATAACTATTCCAATTTCGGGGCGGCGTTAGTGGGAGCGGTTATCGAAAGCATTACAAACGAACGCTTTTACAGATATGCCGACGACAACCTTTTCAGCAGATTAAACATGGACGCAGGTTATTTAAGAACATTAATCACAGACACCGACAATATCGCAAATATCTATAAAGAGGGTGAATTGGAATTCTCGGTTAAAACATGGGGGAGAACCGAATCCCTGTATAACGGTATTCCGTTAGGGCAGTCATACGGGTTAAGCGAATGCGAGTTGATTATTTCCGCATCGGATTTAGCGAAAATCGGGATAATGCTGTCGGGGGACGGCTCGGTTGACGGGGTGCAAATTCTTTCACAAGAAAGCGTTGACCTTATGAACACGGTGTATATAACCACCCAAAACAAAGCCGGTTACATAATAGGACAGGGGCTTCAATTAAGAATATACGATTATCTTATGGATGGGCGGGTTATTTCCGGACACCCCGGGCAGGCACTCGGAACAGTAGGCGGGTTATACTTTGACCCCGCCGACGGTACGGGAGTGGCGATTTTAACAAACGGCTGCGACTTGTATTCCGAGGACAACGGGTTATACAGTATTAACAATGATGTTTTATTCAAGGTATACGCCCATTTCTTTAATTGATTCTATTGCAATTTCCAGAAAGTATGGTATAATACCATTATGACAAATTTAAAAAACAAAAAAAGAATAGTCGTAAAAGTGGGGACTTCGACATTAGCCTACCCCACAGGCAACCTTAATATAAGGCGGGTGGAAACGCTGATTAGGGTCTTCTCGGATTTGAAAAATTCCGGGAAAGATATTATTTTCGTCACCTCGGGAGCGGTGGGCATAGGAATGGGAACGGCAAAACTGCCCGAACCGCCGAAAACCATGCCCGAAAAACAAGCCTGTGCGGCAATCGGGCAAAGCGAGCTGATGAATATATACAAAGCGGAATTCGGCAAATACAATCATACAGTCGGGCAAATCCTGATGACCCGTGATGTCGTGTCCAACCCCGAACGCAAGAACAATGTCATAAACACGCTTAACACATTGTTAGAATGGGGGGTAGTCCCGATTATCAACGCTAATGACAGTGTTTCCATAGAACAGTTAGACTTTGACGAAAACGACACCCTTTCGGCAATGGCGGCGAAGCTGTGCGGAGCGGATTTGTTAGTAATCCTTACAGACGTGGACGGGTTATACGATAAGAACCCCGCATTGCCCGACGCAAAGCACCTGCCCCATGTCAATAAAATCACAAACGAAATGATAGATTCCACCAAGGAAAAAGGCTCGGTGTTGTCGAAGGGCGGTATGCTCACAAAGTTAGAAGCGGCAATGCTCGCCTCAGAGGATAACATACCGACAGTAATCATAAAAGGTGACGACCCCGAAATATTATATGACTTATTTGAGAATAAAGCCAAATGCACGATTTTTACAAATTCGAAAGGAAATAGTATATGACATATATTGAAACACTCGGCTTTAATGCAAAAAATGCTCAAAAGCAAATTTCGACAATTAAAACCGCTCAAAAAAACGCAGTTCTTGAACTGATTGCAAAACGTATACTTGAAAACGCCGAATTAATCAAAACAGAAAATAAAAAAGACATTGAAATCGCACGTGCTAACGGCAAATCCGAAGCGTATATCGACCGGCTGACTTTCACTGACGCAAGAATAGCGGGAATGGCAGAGGGCGTTCGTGAGGTGGCTGCCCTTGCTGACCCGATTGGCGAGGTCTTAGGCGGCGGCGAAATTCAGGACGGGCTGACGATAATTAAACGGAGAGTGGCGTTAGGGGTTGTCGGGATTATTTTCGAGTCCCGCCCGAATGTAACTGTTGATGCGGCGGTATTGTGCTTGAAATCGGGGAACGTGTGCATTCTCCGTGGGGGGAGCGATGCGATTAACTCCAACAAATGCCTTACGGATTTAATGCGTAAAGCACTTAAAGACAGCGGGATTGACGAAAACGCAATCGCACTCGTGGAGAATACAAGCCGTGAAACCGCCAACGAAATGATGAAGCTACAACAATATATCGACGTGCTTATTCCTCGGGGAGGGGAGGGGTTGAAAAAAGTTGTTACAGAAAATTCAACCATTCCCGTGATTTTTGCGGCAGGCGGAATCTGTCATGTTTATGTGGACGAATCTGCGGACTTAGATATGGCATTAGAAATAACGGACAACGCCAAAACCCAGCGTCCGTCTGTCTGTAATGCGATTGAAACAGTAATCATTCACGAAAAAATAAAAGACGAGTTTGTTTTAATGCTCGAAAAAAGATGGAACAACAAGGTGGAAATAGTATATGATGATTATGACGTTGAATTCTTAGATTATAAAATATCGGTCAAAATTGTTAATAATATTGATGAAGCGATTGAACATATTAACAATTTCGGGACAAAGCACAGTGAAGCAATCGTTACGAATGACTTAAACAACGCCTTAAAATTCCAGAACGAGGTTGATGCGGCGGCGGTTTATGTAAACGCCTCCACTCGCTTCACCGACGGGAATGTGTTCGGCTTAGGTGCAGAAATCGGCATAACAACGCAGAAGCTCCACGCACGAGGCCCAATGGGGTTAAAAGAATTAACGACTTATAAATATTTAGTAAACGGAACAGGTCAGATTAGAAAATAATTCCCCTCCGCGGAGGGGTGGATGAACGCTGAAAGCGTTCAGACGGGGTGGTTATGGAAAAAGAAAAACTCAGCAAATCCGAGCAGAAAAAACAGCGTGACAAGCTTATAGATTCGGTAATCGGTTCACTCGGGGAGGCGTTGGAAGAAAACTTCGAGGAAATCGACGAGGTGTTCGAGGAACAAGAACCCGATTCCTCTGCCGAAGCTGTAGAAAAAGAGCCGAGGAGAATCCATCGGGTGTTCGTGATTTTGGCGGTGCTGTTGCTGTTCTTTTCGGTAATCGGCGTGATTACCACAGTTAACTTCATAAAAAACACCACCAACGATATTGTTGACCAAAAAGCGTTGAAGGATGAGTTCGCCCTTTTCGTGTTCCCCGTGGTGATGAACGACCCGCCCTCCTTCGATTCGGTTGACAGCTTACAGCCGTCTACAATTATTTCCTGTGCAATGTGGAAGATTATTCTCACGGAAAACACAACCAATTTCAGAACCGATATGGGCGTTATGTACGTTCCGGCGGCTAATGTGGAAATGTCGGCGAATTCCATTTTCGGGATACGTTTCTCCGACCACCAAACGACATATAATTTCGGTATGGAGTTCACCTATAACGAGGAAGAAAACACCTATTATATCCCGGAAAATCCGCTGTTCCATTCCTACTCGCCTGTTATCACCGAAATCGAAAACGTCGGCGAGTTATACGTTCTTACAGTGGAATATATGGAACCCAGACCGCAGGCAATAGCAGGTGTCGAATTCGATAACCGCCCCGTTAAAACCATGACGTATACCGTTTCGAGAACAAGGGAAAGAATGACCATTAATTCAATAAAGTTCGCAGAAACAAATCCCGTTTCATAAATAAGCTAAGGAGAACCGACTTGTCAGATAAAAACAGAATTGAAATATCCCTGCTCGGCGATTTTTCTATAAAATACGGCGACAGGGTCATAAACGAGAAAAATGACCGCTCAAGGAAAAAGTGGGCGTTGCTTAAATACCTGATTGCTTTTCGCGAGCGGGAAATCTCGCAGAACGAGTTAATCGAGCTTCTGTGGGCTGAAAGCGATTCAAGCAATCCCGCAGGTGCGTTGAAAACACAACTGCACCGCTTAAGGACTGCACTCGCCGAGCTTAACCTGCCCGCCGATAAAGAAATAATCGTCAACTATATGAACGGATACGCTTTTAACACATCGTTAGATTGTGTGATTGACACCGCAGAATTCGAGAAGTATTTCAAGCTGTCAACCCGGCAGGGCATTAGCGAGGAGGAGCAGCTCGAAAACTGCCGTAAGGCGATTGAAATTTACAAGGGCGATTTTTTGCATAACTCTGCTGACGAAAAATGGATAACCCCCATAAACGTATACTACCACTCGGTTTATTTGAGGATAATCCATGCCGCCATCGACATTCTTTACAAGCAGGGCAGTTTGTCTGAGGTGGCTGACATTTGCCGCCAAGCACTTTCCATAGACAACTATGACCAGCGAATTCACTACATGCTTATTAAAACGCTTGCTCAAGCGGGCGAGCAGAGTTCAGCGAAACGGCATTATGAATATGTGATTGACCTGTTTTATAATCAGGAGGGGATTAGCCCGTCCGGCGAATTCTTGGAGCTTTTCACCGACGTTATTAAAACCAACGAACAGCACGAAACCGATTTAAACAGGGTGAGGCTTCACCTAAACGAAAGCGGGCCTCCGAAAGGTGCGTTCTTCTGCGAATATGAATTCTTCAAGCATATTTACCGCTTAGAGGTTCGTGACGCCGAACGAAGCCAGCAGACCATTCATATTTGCTTGATTACTATTGTCGATAAGGAGGGCGGGACACCCCAGCCCAAGGCGATTTCCAAATCGGCAGAACGGCTTCAGCAAAGCATTGGTGCTTCCCTCAGGGCGAGTGACATTTTCTCCCGCTATAACGCTACCCAGTATATAATTATGCTGTTGTCTACCTCCGACGACATAAGCGAAATGGTTATGAAAAGAATCACCCGCAGGTATAAAGCGGATTATCCGAAAAGCCCGGTTAAGCTGGTATATACCTATGGTGCGGCGAGAATTGACGGCAGTTGATAACGGACTGTAGGGGCGAACTGCGTTCGCCCGCCAGAAAAGGTGTGAAATATAACGGGCGAACACAGTTCGCCCCTACAACAAAAACGGGACGTATGTTAACGTAATTGCAAACAATTACTGTATCGTCCCGTTATTTTTTATTAACCCCCGCTGCTGATTAAGGCAAACTTAAGCTTCATTTCCTCACTTCCGCCGTAGTTGTCGTATCTGATAATAGTAACCTCGACTATATCACCGGCGGATTTACTTTTAATCACGCTTTGAACCTCATAAACAGATGCCACATCCTTACCGTCGATTTTTATAATAATATCGCCCCGGGAAAGCCCGCTCTCAGCGGCGGGACTGCCCTGCCGCACACTGTCAACGTACAATCCCTCGGTAACGTCCACCCCGAATGACATATAATTATACGGGTTGATTTCCCTTGCGGTAATGCCGAGCATGGGGCGGTTTGTGACAGCACCGTTCAACATTAATTCATTGATAATCGGTTTTGCCTCGTCAATGGAAATGGCAAATCCGAGATTGTCAATTTGAGAATAGTAGACGATTTTTTTATTAACAATTCCCACAACATTCCCGAATTCGTCAAACAGCGGACACCCCGAGTTACCCATGTTGAGAGCGGCGTCTGTTTGAATGGAGGGAAGCTCATATGTTTCGTCACCCAAGTCCCTCTGTAAGCCCGAAACTATTCCCATTGTCATGGTTTTTTCAAGTCCTACAGGGTTGCCGATTGCAAAGACATACTGCCCGACCTCTAATTCACTGCTGAACCCGATTGCCGCCGCTTTGAACGGTTCCTTGCGTTCGATTTTCAGCACTGCTAAGTCGGTGGGCTGGTCTGCCCCATAGACTACCGCTTCATATTCATGCTTAATCGACGGGTCATCATAATCGTTGACCACCACATAAACCTTCTCCGCACCCGCAATAACATGTTCGCAGGTTATCACAAAACCGTCGGTGGTGAAAATCACTCCGCTTCCGATAACATCGGTTTCCCCCGCAAACCAGCCGCTCTGGTAAATCTTAATCCCGACCACCGTATCACTGACCGCTTTATACAATTCTCTACCCGTGTATGGGGTGGTGTTTGCGGGAGCGGTTAACGTGTCAACCGCAGGCGTGAAATCGGCGGTGAAAGAGGTGTTTTCCGGAATGAAAGGTAAGCTGTCCCTGTTTCTGTCAAAGGTGCTTATTTCATAGGTTGTGCCGCCCCTCGGATAACTGCCCTCTAATATATTAATTATCCCGATATGAAGCTGTGAGCCGCCAAAACCGATTGCCCCGCTCACAAGTATCACGGCAAGTGTGATTATTATAACCGTTGAAAGCTTGCCTTTTTTATTTACAGTTTCGTTATTCATGTAACTGCCCTCCAAGAAATTCTTTCCAGTCTTCCGGGAAACCCAGAACCCTTAAATCTATATCGTCTTTATAGGTGAAAAACAGCCGCCCCAAAGAAGTCACAAATGATGAACCCCACGATTCTTCCCGTTTATGTAGCTGCTTTATGACTAACAAATAATCGAAAAGGCTGTTCCCTGTTTCGTATTCACGAGGCTCGGTGACGCTGATTGACCTTAACCCTTTCGGTAACAGGTTGCCGTATACCCGATTGTAGTGGGCACAGTGGTTTCGCAAGTCTGAAAGGTATTCTAACCAGTTGTCCACTAAGCGATAGTCCTGCTTAAAATAATAATCTGATATTTCCTTTTTGTCGGAAATGTTCATGTCCTGAAAAAAGAAAACCAACGACCCGAAGCTGAACATCTCCATCATTACCCAAAGCGGTAAAGCTCCGCCGTATTTTTTATTGTGGTGGCGAACTATGGATAAATCCGAGTTCTTTTCCACCATTCGTTCAATTTTATTCATGAAAACACGGTGGTTATGCCTGCGGTCAAACGAATCGGCGTTAAGATACCCTACTGCTCCGTACTTTACTGCGTGATAGTTCGATACCGCCGCACGAAAGGCGATTTCCGTTTCCTCTAATATAACAAGAACCTGTGCCCTTAAAAGCCTGTCAAAATCGTAAATACGGATTACATCGTCAAAGCGAGTCCCCTCTTTATATTTCCCCTTATTTTCCAAAAAAACCGCAAAATAATGCACCAAGCGGAAATAATTAATGGTTTCGAGGGTTCGGCGGGCTTTGGCTTCATCATCAATAATGCACCCCCGCTCCCGCAGTTTTTTCAACTGTCCGGTAATGGTGGCAGGCGATTTTACTGTAATCGGCTCTAACTCGGTGAAGTGAATTGTGGCAGACATAATTCTACCCCCTAACGGCTTTTACAAAATTCTTTTTGCCTTTCTGCACAACTACAAAGTCGCTTATTTTAATAATGGCGTTAACGTCACTGACTTTCTCACGGTCTATACTTACTGCGTTCTGCTCAACAGCGGTACGGGCTTCCCTCTTAGAGCCGCACAATCCCGCTGAAACCAACAAGTCAAGTATTCCGATTTCGCTTTCTTCAACGGTAACAGTCGGCATATTGTCGTCAACTCCGCCTGCCCCGAACACGCTTCGAGCCGCTTCACGAGCCTTGTCTGCTTCGTCTTTGCCGTGAACCATTGCCGTCATTTCATGTGCGAGCCGTTCCTTTGCGGCGTTAAATTCCGCACCCGACAAGGTTTTTTCCAATTCCTCGATTTCTTCAATCGGGATAAAAGTCATCAGCTTCATCAGGTTTATTACATCAGCGTCATCGACGTTTCTGAAATATTGGAAGAAGTCATAAACCGAGCATTTATCCTTAGAAAGCCACAATGCACCTTTTTCGGTTTTACCCATCTTTTTGCCGTCACTTGTCAGCAGCAACGTAAACGTCATCGCAAAGGCTTCACCCTGTTCTACACGGCGAACCAAATCCGCTCCCGCTAAGATATTTGACCATTGGTCGTCGCCGCCTAATTGCAGCTTGACGTTCTTGGTTTTGTATAAATGCAGAAAGTCATAGCTTTGCAAAAGCATATAATTAAATTCCAAAAAGGATAAGCCTTTCCCCTCAAATCTCGAGCGGAAGCATTCAGCCGTCAGCATTTTATTAACCGAGAAATGCCTGCCCACGTCTCTTAAGAATTCAAGATATTTTATGTCGGCGAACCAGTCCCCGTTCCTTACGATTTCGGCTTTGCCGTCACCGAATTCGATAAAACGTGACATCTGCTCTTTGAAACATTCGGCGTTGTGTGCGATTTGTTCGGGGGTGAGCATTTTTCGTAAATCGGTTTTGCCCGTGGGGTCGCCGATTAGAGTAGTCGCTGTTCCGAGGAGTGCAAGGGGGTAATGCCCCGCTAATTGAAACCTCTTCATGGTGATTAACTGTAACAGTCCGCCTATGTGAAGTGAGTCAGCAGTAGCGTCAAAGCCGATGTAAAACTTGACCTGCTCTTTATCGAGAAGCTCCTCTAATTCTTTTTCATGGCTGACCTGGGCGATTAAACCCCTGCGTTTTAGTTCTTGGAATATTGTCATTGTGTTTGCTCCCTTGTTAATATCATATTAATAATAGCACGAAAACGATATTCTGTCAATAAAAGAAACAACGGCAGTTTTTTACTGCCGTTGTTGTTTGTGTTTCGGTTAATAATTATTTTGCAAGAATCTTAAGACTTTGCTTTATTCTACTTTGCAAAGTCTATCGCACGGCTTTCCCGGATTAGGTGGATTCTGATTTGACCGGGGTATTCCATGTCTTTTTCGATGTTTTCGGCGATTTTGCGAGCTAACACAATCATTCCGTCATCATTAACCGCCTCCGGTTTAATAACAATCCGGATTTCACGCCCCGCTTGAATAGCAAAGGATTTTTCCACCCCTTGGTATGACGAGCAGATTTCCTCTAACTTTTGCAGGCGTTTGATATAGTTCTCGTAGTTCTCGCTCCTTGCACCCGGACGTGCCGCACTGATTGCGTCTGCCGCTTGTACCACTGCCGCAAGAACCGTGCGGGTTTCCACGTCACCGTGGTGTGCTTCAACAGCGTGAATGATTTCGGGGTTTTCCTTATACTTGCGGAGAACCTCCATGCCTATGTTGACATGGCTTCCCTCGATTTCATGCGTTAACGCCTTGCCTATATCATGCAAAAGCCCCGCTCTGCGTGCCATTGCCGCATCTATGCCTAATTCCGAGGCAAGAATTCCCGCTAAGTGTGCCACCTCTAACGAGTGTGCTAATACGTTTTGGCTGTAGGAAGTCCTGTAATACAACCGCCCCAATAACCGCACCAGCTCGTGGTTGAGTCCGTTGACGTTGGTGTCCATAACGGCACGTTCGCCCTCTTGCTTAATCTTGGCTTCAACATCACGTTTCGCCTTTTCAACCATTTCCTCTATTCTCGTGGGGTGAATTCGACCGTCTTGTATAAGCCTTTCTAATGATATGCGTGCGATTTCTCTTCTTACCTTGTCGTGGCTGGAGAGTGTTATAGCTTCGGGTGTGTCGTCGATAATTAAGTCAACCCCCGTAAGCTGTTCAAGTGTACGAATGTTCCTGCCCTCTCTCCCGATAATTCTGCCTTTCATTTCATCGTTAGGTAACGGAACCACCGATACTGTCAGCTCTGATACGGTTTCCGACGCTAATCTTGATATAGCAAGGGAAATGTAAGCACGGGCTTTTTCGTCACATTCGTCTTTAATTCGTTGTTCAAAGGCGGTAATCCTCAATGCCTTTTCGTGGTCAAGCTGTGTGTCAAGAATTTCGAGGAGGTGAGCCCTCGCTTGTTCGTTGGTGAACCCGGAAATAATTTGCAACTTGTCAAACTGTTCCCGCTTGAGCATTTCTACGTCGGACAGGTTATCGTCCGCTTTTTTGTTTTTGGCTAACAAAGCCTCTTCTAATTTTTCGATTTTGTCGTTCTTTTTGTCTAAGTTCTCTTCCTTTTGCTGTAGTCTGCGTTCTGACCTTGATACCTCGGAGCGTCGCTCCTTTAATTCTCGGTCGGTTTCGTTTTTAAGACGGGATATGTCTTTCTCCGCGTCTTCCTTGAGCTTGAAAATTTCATCCTTTGCTTCAACTAATGCAGTTTTCTTTTCCGAGCGGGCTTTCTCCCCCGCCTCATTAATAATCCGCAATGCCTCTTTCTCGGCTGACTCGATATGTGCCTCGGCAAATTTTTGTCTGTGTTTACCTCCGATTTTGTACATAACGAAGCCGAAAACGACACTGCCCAGCGTAAACGTACCAACGCTTACCGCAATCGCCGTAATCAATTCCATTGTAAATCCTTCTTTCTGTAATATGTGAACCAACTTCTAAAAATTGGGGAGTACAAATAACCTATATATGTTAATATATATTAACGCTATACAAGCATATTTAGATAATTGTAAATCAAAATTTGAAAAAAGTCAAGCAATTTTTTAAAAGATTATTCTTTGTATTAAAAATAACCCATATTTTTTTGTCATAATACTGGACAAGTGTATAGGAAATATGTTATACTTAATGGGACTATCATCTTCACATAGGAGAAACATATGGCGAAAAAATTTGCATTAGGGGATACCTTTGACAGTATTTTTGACGAGGTTGACAGCTTTGAAGCGGGTTCGGGCGGGTTGCAGACCCTCAAAATCGGTGAAATCGAACCTAATCGTGACCAGCCCCGTAAGGACTTTGACCCCGAAAAATTAGAGGTGCTGGCGGACTCTATCGCCCAGCACGGTGTTATCACACCCATTGTTGTTCGGCTGATTGAAAATAACAGCTATCAAATTGTTGCGGGGGAACGTCGATGGCGTGCCGCAAGAATGGCAGGGCTTTCAGAAGTCCCTGTGCGGATTATGGAGTTAAACGATTCGCAGACTATGCAAATCGCTTTGATAGAAAACCTGCAGCGTGAGGACTTGAACCCCGTGGAGGAGGCTGTCGGCTACAGCGAGTTAATCGAAAGCTACGGCATGACGCAGGACGAGCTTGCGAAAATCGTCGGTAAAGCCCGCTCAAGCGTTGCGAATTCATTAAGACTGCTGACCCTGCCTGATGAGGTGTTGGAATTAGTTAAGCAGAACCGACTGTCAAAAGGGCATTGTAAGGCGGTTATGTCGGTTCAGCCGCAAAGCAGTGAACGTATGATTGAGCTTGCTAATCGTGCGGCTGATGAGGAGTTGAGCGTTCGGGAGACCGAAAAGTTGGCCAAACAGTTACCGGTGAAGAGAAAACCCTTGCAACGAAGCAAGAAGCCGTTCTTCCTTGAAACTGAGTTAGCGTTAGGTGAGGCACTTAACACGGCAGTACGTATTATCGACGGGAAGAAAAAGAAAACCCTTTGCATCGACTTCACCGACGAGGAAGAATTGAAAAACATAGTAAACAACTTTAAATAAAGGAGAAAACTTAGTTTTATGCAGAACATTCAAGGATTCAAGAACATCACAATGGGCGATATGTTAGAGGAAACGGCAAGGAAATTCCCGACGCACAAGGCGGTTAAATATATCGAGATGGAGTTCGACAAAACGTGGTACGAGTTCAATAACAAGGTTGACCGTGTCGCAAAGGGGCTTATGGGTATGGGGCTTAAAAAAGGTGACCATGCCGCAGTTTGGGCGACGAATTATCCGCAGTGGTTAATTCTGATGTTCGCAACTGCGAAAATCGGTGTGGTTCTTGTAACGGTCAACACCAACTATAAATCCCATGAGTTGAAGTTCCAGTTAGAGCAGTCAGACAGCAAAGCCTTGTTCGTGTGTGACGGGTTAAAGGACATTGACTGTGAGAAAATCATTTATTCAATCTGCCCCGAATTGGGGGACAAGGATTTTAATAAAAGAGATGCGTTGTTCTCGGAAAAGCCGGTTTTTGAGGCTTATCCGAAGCTGAGAATGGTGGTTTCCTTCGACAACCACTACAGAGGTATGTTCCACTGGAACGACATAGAATCCTTTAAGGGGTTGGTATCCTCGGGTGATTATAAAGCGAGGAAGGCAAGTCTTTCCCCTGATGATGTAATCAACATGCAGTATACCTCGGGGACTACCGGATTCCCTAAAGGTGTTATGCTGACCCACAACAACATAGTCAACAACGGTTTCTCAATCGGTGAGTGCATGAAGTTCACCGAGAATGATAAGCTGTGTATTCCTGTGCCGTTTTTCCACTGCTTCGGAATGGTGCTGGCGATTATGGCGTGTGTCACCCACGGCAGTACCATGCTGCCTTTGTTGTGGTATACTCCTATGAAGGTTATGCACGTTGTCGAGTATGAAAGATGTACAGCGGTTCACGGTGTTCCCACAATGTTCATCGGGATTTTGGAGCATAGGGATTTCGACAAATACGATTATTCGACACTGCGTACCGGGATTATGGCGGGTTCACCCTGTCCTGTTAAGGTAATGGAGGATGTTCTGAATAAAATGAACATGAAGGAAATTTGCATTACCTACGGGCAAACCGAGGCAAGCCCCGCCATTACCATGAGCAGCACCACCGACAGTGTGGACACTCGTGTGAGTACCGTGGGCAGTCCAATGCCGGGGGTTGAAGTAAAAATCGTTGACCCGGAAACCGGTAAAGACTTACCCGATAACGCTCCGGGGGAGCTTTGTGCGAGAGGGTATAATATAATGAAAGGGTATTATAAAATGCCCGAGGCAACCGAGGCGGCGATTGACGAGGACGGCTGGCTTCATACCGGTGATGTGGCTATTCGTATACCAGACGGGAATTATAAGATTACCGGGCGGATAAAGGACATGATTATCCGAGGCGGTGAGAACCTTTTCCCGAAAGAAATCGAGGATTTTATTTATACACATCCCGCAGTTAAAGACGTGGCAGTGGTTGCCGTTCCGTCGGTCAAACACGGCGAGGAGGTCTGTGCGTTTGTTATTCTCAAAGATAACGCAGTGGCAGACGAGGCAGGGATTAAGGCGTATGTGAATGAAAATCTCGCAAGGCATAAGGTTCCGAGTTATGTTTTGTTTGTGGATAGTTTCCCGCTCACGGCAAGCGGGAAAATCCAGAAGTATAAAATGAGAGAAAATGCAGTGAGTGAGTTAGGGTTGTAAGCGGTGTTGATTGATTAATAATAGTTAAGGAGGGGAGTTATGTTATACAGGGCACTCGGGAAAACAGATACCGCTCCCTCTTTATTAGGGTTCGGGTGCATGAGAATGCCGCTTAATATGAACGGCACAGTCAACTATGACATTGCCACCGAAATGATTAATTACGCAATCGAAAACGGTGTTAACTATTTCGACACCTCCTGCGTTTACCATAACGGACACAGCGAGGCATTTCTCGGTGATGTGCTTTCCGAATACCCTCGTGACAGCTTTTATTTAACCACCAAATTACCGTCGTGGGAAATCCATTCGTTAGCTGAAGCCAAGAGCATTTTCGACGAGCAAATGCAAAGGCTGAAAACCGAATATCTCGACTTTTATCTGCTTCAGGCTTTAAACCGGCATGACTGGGCAAAAATGAAGGAGCTTGGGATTTTAGAGTGGTGCGACGAATTAAAAAAATCCGGGATTATCAGAAACTTCGGGTTTTCGTTCCATGATAATTATGAGGTTTTTGAGCAGATTCTCACCTATCGCGAGTGGGACTGCTGCATGATTCAATTTAATTATATGGACGCTGACGACGAGCATGGCGGTATTAAGGCACATGACCTGTGCGAGAAATTGGGTGTGCCTTTATTCGTTATGGAACCTGTCAAGGGCGGCTCTTTGTCTAATCTTCCCGCTGATTTGAACCAAATGCTTGTTGATATAAACCCCATTGCCACCGCTTCCTCGTGGGCGTTGAGGTGGGTTGCGGGATTCCCCCAAGTTAAAATAATATTAAGCGGCATGAACAACATGGACCAGTTAAGGGACAATATCGAAACCCTCAGTAGCTACACGCCGTTGAACGAGGACGAGAAAAGCATTATCGAGATAATCAAGGTCGAGCGGAATAAATTAGTCAACAACCAATGTACATATTGTAACTACTGCCAGCCCTGCCCGAACGGTGTGAGCATTTCGAGGGTTTTCAAAATCTGGAACGATTACAGCGTTTATAACAATCGTGAAGCGGTTAAATGGGAATGGTTCACTTTTCCCAAGGAGAAAAAACCCGTCAGCTGTACTTATTGTGGGGTGTGTGAGAAAAGATGCTCGCAGAAAATCAGCATTCGTGAGGATTTAATCGACGCACAGAATATATTGAACCCGATTATAAAGGATTGGGAGTAAGTAGAAGAAATAACTGAATGAGGTTTCTGCAGTGTTATATACCTTAATGCACAAAAAAAACATGGTCGCCGAATTAGAAATTGCCAAGGGAACTTCGGTAATTACCGATATAGTTACATTGTTTAACCCCGAACACTTGCCTGTCGGTATAAGCCTTAATAAAACAGGCAAACCCGATATAGAAGATATAAACGATTGGTTCAGCGGGCGTGCCATACCTGCAAGCAGGCATAATATTCGAGCGGCATTGCAAAACATGGGAGTTTCTTCTGCCGATAAATTGATAACAATGTGTTACGGGCTGTCGTTGTCTGACCAATATTGGATAAATCCTAAGGAAAACTCTTTAAATTGGGAGGATGTTAATTTTTTTGAAAATGACTTTTCTGAGGATGTAGGTAATGCGTTATTCGGCAATGTTATTAAAGATAAAACGATTAATTTTGTGTCGCCGAATAACACCTCGGATGGTTTGTTACAGAAAAAATGGCAGATTATTAACGGCAGGCGTTGCCTGATAAAAGGTGGCAGTGACCCCTTTTTTCAGCAGCCCTTTAACGAAGTCATGGCTTCGGAGGTCATGCGGCGTTTAAATATACCCTGCGTCGATTATTCTGTGATTTTTGAAAAAAACCGCCCTTACAGCGTTTGTGAAAGCTTCGTTAATTCTAAAACGGAATTGGTAAGTGCGTTCCATATACACAATACGGAAAAAATTGATGACACCAATAAGTTATACAACCATTATTTAAAATGCTGCGAAAACTTAAACATTCCTAATGCAAAGCATAATCTCGACAAAATGCTGACCGCCGATTATTTGATAATGAATGATGACCGACATTTAAGCAATTTCGGAGCGATCAGAAATGCCGAAACTCTTGAATGGCTCGGGTTTGCTCCCAATTTCGACAGCGGCTCGTCTTTTTGTAACAAAGAATTGACAAGCAATATTCTGTCGCAGGAAAATCACAAAAGCCAGCCGTTTTGCCAAACCCATGAAGAGCAAATCAAGCTCGTGACCGATTTTTCTTGGCTTGATTTATCAGCCCTCAGCGGTATTGAAAACAAGTTTTTTGAAATATTATCTGCTTCATCTTATATTGATAATGAACGAGCCGAAATAATTTGTGACGCGTTTTTAAACAGAATTAAAGCATTGGAACATCATATACAATCTCAATAAAATTAAAAGGAGCCGCCTATGCATAAAGACATTACCTACGGAATGGAGCAGATTCATTCAGGCGAGTTCAGGGACATGAGAAACCTGACCAGCGTCAACATTCCCTATTCTGTGAGGGAAATATGTGATGCCGCTTTCGAGGGGTGTACGGGGCTTTTGGACATTAACCTGCCAACCAGCGTTCGGTCAATCGGCGGCAGAGCTTTCGAGGGGTGTTCCAACCTTTCCTCAATTGTTATGGGGGAGGGTATTACCGAAATCGGCGACAGTGCTTTCAAAAATTGTAAAAGCCTTGTTAATGTTATACTGCCCTCGGGGATTAAATTCATCAGCAGTTATGCTTTTGAAAACTGCATTAAATTAGCTAAAATATCCGTCGGCTCGGGGTTAAAATGGTTGGGCCCTTACGCTTTCAAGGGTTGTAAAAGTTTGAAGAGCTTCGATTTCCCGGACGGTCTGCCCGGGGTCGAGAAATATACCTTTACCGACTGCTCGGATTTGCTCGGAGTCAACTTAACCGAGTCAATCGAATATATCGGGGAATACGCTTTCAGCGGGTGCAGGAGCTTCAAAAGTATTCAGCTGCCCATCGGTGCGAAGCAAATCGGCGACTATGCCTTTTCGGGATGTGCTGCACTTCCTGCATTGTCATTGCCTAACGGGTTAAAGGAAATCGGGAATTATGCTTTTAAGGATTGTACGAATTTAAAAAGTATTACTATTCCTGCAGGTGTCACCAAAATCGGCGAGAACGCTTTTTACAATTGCACCAACCTCAAAGCCATAAACGTCCAGCCTGCGAATGAGGTATATTCCTCAGAGAACGGCGTGCTTTTCAACAAAGATAAAACTGTGCTTATTGCTTATCCGCAGGGCAAGCTCGATGAAGAATATACCGTTATGGGTTCAGTTAAAGCGTTGGGGAAATACGCTTTTATGAATGCGAGGAAAATCAAGACCCTTAACCTGCCCGACGGATTGACCCATATCGGCGAGGCAGAGTTCAAGGGCTGTATAAACTTAACCGGGTTCACCCTGCCTTTCAGCATTACCAATATCGGCGAGGGGGCTTTTGAGGAATGTATCAGCCTTAAAAACATAATTGTTCCGGGGCGGATAACCGATATAAAAAGTAACACGTTCAAGAATTGTGCAAAGTTAGTGACTGTCGTCATTCCCGATGGCGTGACTTCGGTGGGGTGGGGAGCTTTCGAGGGGTGTGAAAGACTCATGGCAGTCAACCTCCCCGACAGTGTCACCGAGATTGCGTGGAATGCGTGGAACGGCTGTGAAAATATATCAAGTGTTATGCTGTCGGATAATATTTCACTCATCGGCGGAGGGACGTTCCACGGGTGCAAGAACCTCACGGAGATTGAAATTCCCAGAAGTGTGAAGAAAATCGAGAAGAGTGCTTTCGGGGAATGTGCGGCGTTAGAGGTGGCTTTTGTCGGTTGCAGGAAAGCAGATATAACGATTGACAGTGAGGCTTTCCCAAGTCATACAAGAATCGAATATTCGGAGTAAACATATGAAAAAAACGGTTGATTATGAAGCGAGTTATGATGTTTTCATTTCGTATCGGCGTGACGGCGGCGAAAGCATGGCAATCCTTTTGCATGACCGCTTAACCGCAAAAGGCTACAGCGTTTTCCTTGATGTGGAAAGCCTTAACTCGGGTACATTTAATACACAGCTTTTGTCCGTGATTGAAAAGTGCAAGGACGTTATTGTTGTTCTTTCTAAGGGCTGTCTTGACCGTTGCGTAAACGAGGACGACTGGGTTCGCATGGAATTGGCACACGCTTTTAAATTTAAGAGAAACGTCGTGCCGTTTATGCTGAGGGGGTTTGAGTGGGGGGATAATCTGCCCGAGGATATTTCGGAATTGCCCTTGCAAAACGGTGTTAATTCTAACAGCAACGAATATTTCGACGCTTCAATCGAACGCTTGGTTAAAAAGTTCCTCAACAGTAAGCCCCGCAGAATACCTATTAAAAATTTCGCCCCCGCTATAGTTGTAGCGGCGGCGTTAGTTCCTGTGTTTATTATGTTTTTGGCTTATAACATTAATAACAACAACGGCAATTATGACCCTTATGACGATGACCGCCCTGCGATTAAAACAACTGTGAAAACCGACGATACAGATGTGCCTCCCAAAGTTTCAGAGGCTTCCGAAACGGTTCAGACGACACAACCACAGGAAGTTCGCAATAACGATTACAGCGAATATGTAACCCACCAAACAATTTCGAGCAACAATAACTGGGTTGTTGCAGTGAAAAATGACGGAACGGTATACACCTACGGTGATGACCTTGACCTTTCGGGGTGGAGTGATATTGTTTCGGTTTCTGTGGGGGTTGACCATGTGCTGGGCTTAAAATCCGACGGGACGGTTTTGGCGATGGGCGGGGGTTCTTTCGGGCAGTGTAATGTCGCAAGCTGGAAAGATATTATTGCAATCCATGCGGGTTGGTTTAACTCGTTCGGGATTACACGAAACGGCGATGTTTTAATAGTTGGTGACAGATATGGTTATGATGAGAAAATCATTAAAGCACGAGATGTTATTATGATTACGGCGGGTATGCATCATGTGGTTGCACTAAAAGCCGACGGCACTGTCGAGGTATTCGGTAATGAATCACGAGGGGAACACTTGACCTCCGGGTGGACTGATATTGTTTCAATCGCTGCTGCCGATTTCTTCACAATCGGTATAAAATCTGACGGGAGCATCGTTACGACGGGTGAAAATATATGGGAGCATGACCGTGATTATGCCTCACCCTGGTGCGACGATATAAAGAATTGGAGCAATATAAAAACCGTCACCTTAGTTACCGGGAGGGACATGGTCGGTGTTAAAAGGGACGGTACGGTTATTGTTTCTTATGGCGGTACATATGGTGATACGGAAATGTTTTCCGATTTTGAATGGCAGGACATTGTTGGGGTTGCTTTACTTTTTCGAAATATCGTAGGGTTAAAAAGCGACGGCACAGTTGTGTTTACAATCAATTCACCTTGGGACGAGGATGATTTCGCCGAGTTAAAAAACTGGGGAAATATTAAGACGTAAGACATAAAAGAACTATTCAAACCATACACTGACTCCGCAAAACCCAAATCCCTTGTCTGATTTATCGGAAAGTGCGGCGGTTAAGGAATCGCTCATGACTTTTCTGAACGCCGCTGTGTTTTTACATTTAACGATTATTCTGTATCTGAACTTGCTGTTTATATTCCCGACACCGCTTTTCACGGGGCCTAAGACACGTATGGGCAGTCGTGTTTTTTCTTTTTTTAATTGTTCTGCTAATATATCTATAAAAGTGTGGGCGGCGTTTTCCGCACTTTTTTCTGAGACTGACATGGTTTCAACCACGCACAAGTCGCAAAACGGCGGGAACAGCATGGTTTCCCTAATCGCCGCCTCTTCCTCGTAGAAACCTCGATAATCCTGTCTTGCCGCTAACTTTAATACGTAATGCTCGGGTGTGTAGGTTTGTAAAAATGCACGTCCTTTTTTTTCGCCCCGCCCCGAACGCCCGACTACCTGTGTGATAAGCGAGAACGTCCGCTCGTATCCCAAGTAGTCGCCTGCGTAGAGTGATTTATCGATTAATAACACACCGACTAATGTGACGTTTGAAAAGTCTAACCCTTTTGCAATCATTTGTGTGCCAACCATTATATCGTATTCCCGATTACCGTATGCCGAGAAACCACGCTCATACGCTCCCTTAGTCATGGTTGTGTCAGCGTCCATTCTTAAAATCCTCGCTTCGGGGAAAAGCTCCTGCAATTCGTCCTCTATTCGTTGTGTGCCTGTGCCGCTTTGTTTGATAAAGCGGCTCATGCATTTCGGGCAACTGTGCAGATAGCTTCTGATTAAACCACAGTAATGACACACAGATGCCTGTGTTCGCATGCCGCCTGCGGCGGAAGTTCCTCCAGATATGTGGCAAGTTAATGGTACCATGCAGTTCGGGCACATAGAAACCTCCCCGCAGACAATACAGCAGACGTATGTGTAATACCCTCGGCGGTTGAGCAGAATTAATGATTGTTCGCCGATTTGTAAGTTGTGCCGTATTTCTGCGGCAAGTGCCTCGCTGAAGTTCGAGTGGTTGCCCATCGCCGCCTCGATTTTCATGTCGATTATATGAACGTCGGGTAATGCGTTTCCGGAATAACGCTCGGTTAATTCAAACAGCGAATATTTCCCGATTTGCGATTTTCGATAGCTGTCCATTGACGGGGTTGCAGAGGAAAGCAGCAGCAACGAATTATGCTTGAAGCACCTTTGTTTTGCAATATCCCTCGCATGATACCGGGGTGAGCGTTCTGATTTATAGGTATGCTCCCCCTCCTCGTCAATTACGATAATCCCGATGTTGTCAATCGGGGCGAAGATTGCACTCCTTGTCCCTACGACTATCCTCGCTGAACCGTTTCTTATGCGTTTGTATTCATCGGTTCGCTGGGTCATCGACAGCCCCGAATGGATTACTGCCGCATTGTCCCCGAAGTAACCTTTGAAAATTGCAATGGTTTGCGGGGTTAGGGAGATTTCCGGCACTAAGACTATGGCGTTTTTCCCTTTGTCCAAGGCTTCACCGATTAGTTTAATAAATACCGAGGTTTTCCCGCTTCCTGTAATTCCTCTGAGCAATGCACATTTCGGGTCGGGTGAATTCATAAGCTTATGTAACCCGTCGAACGCTTGTTTTTGAACGTCAGATAGTTCTATGTCGGAAACGTCACGTTCGGGGATTAGTTCATCCGAGGTTTGGGCGACGGGTTGTCTGTATTCCTCGAGTATGCCTTTTTTTATTAAATTAGTAATGACCGCAGGCGTTACAGAGCAGATATAACACAGCTCCTTTATGCTTGCGGAATTGTTTTCTAAAACAGAGATTACGCTTTTTTGTTTCGGGGTCAAATCTAAATCATTGGGGAGGTCATCATTCGATAGTTTTACTATGCGTTCGGTTTTTCCGGTTAAGCGTTTTTCTGCGTTTTCGGGATTGCGTAAAACCGGAGGTAATATGCATTTAACCGCATCGTAATATGTGCAAAAGGTGTTCTCCTTTAACCAATGCACTAAGGAAAGCATTTCGGTGTTCAGATAAACCTCGCTGTCAAGAACTTCACTGATTGTTTTAAGTGAACCTGCTTCAAACTCGGTCTGCTTAATGTCCATGACCAAACCTGTTATTTTTTTTGCACCCCTCCCAAAAGGTGCAAGCACCCGTTTGCCTTTTTCGACAATGCCGATTAATTCGTGCGGGATTACATAGCTGTAAAGGCGGTCAAAGGAGTACAAAGCCCTTTCGACCGCCACTAACGCTGTTAATGAGTTAATTCGTTTTTCTTCTTCCATTTTCGTGCCTTATATCCGTTTTTGTTTTTCTTTATGTATTATTTCTATTAATTGGTTTACTGCACTGCCTAAGCAGTCGTTGATAATGTTATAGTCATATCCGGAGAATAATGCGATTTCACGGCGGGCAATTTCTATGCGAAGTTCTATTGTGTTTTTGTCCTCGGTGCCACGCTTTTCAAGCCGCCTGCGTAACTCGTCAATCGAGGGGGGGCTGATGAAAATAGAAACGCTGTCAGGATAAAGCGATTTTATGTTCGCCGCACCCTCGATTTCGATTTTCAACAAAATGTCTTTCCCGCTTTCGAGGGCGTTTGTTACCGCTGCTTTGGGTGTCCCGTAATAGTTGCCGCAGTAGTCAGCGTATTCTAAAAAATCACCGTCTGCAATCATTTGCTCGAACTGCTCCCGTGTTTTAAAGAAATAGTGCTTGCCTTCTTCCTCGCCGTCACGGATTTCACGGGTTGTCGCCGACACGGAATAGCAGATTTCATTTTTTGTTTCAAACAGCTTTTCGATAATCGTGTCCTTTCCGCAACCTGCAGGTGCAGAAACAACAATCAACATTCCTTTATTCATGCTTTTCTCCTTTTGCGGATAAAACTATATGCCCTGAATCCATTATATAAACTGTTTTTGTTTTTTTGCCGCAGGACGCATCGACTAACAAATTCTTCTCCCGTGCGGCTGTAATCATTCTTTTTACGGGGGCAGCGTCTGCCGAAACTGCGGCGATAATTCTCCCTGCGTTTATCGAGTTGCCATATCCTATATCTGTAAGTTTCATATTTCCTCCCAGGCTTGTGAGCTAAGGCTCTCGGCTACTTTTATATCTTCCGGGGTTGTGATTTTAATGTTGCGTATGTCCCCTTGAACGGTTTTTACCTTTACGCCGAGTTGTTCAATTAACGCACTGTCGTCGGTGGCTGAAGTTAATGTAGTACGCCTGTATAATTGCAAATCGAACGCTTGCGGTGTTTGTGCTGAAAACATTGTGTTTCTGTCGGGGGTGGCGGTTATAAAACCGTCGGCGACTGTTTTAATCGTGTCCTTAACCGGGATAACCGGGATTGCCGCTTTATGCTGAATTGCTGTTTCAATAACCTTGTTAATTAATTCCGCTGTAATAAGCGGGCGGGCACCGTCATGAACGGCGACTAAACCGCTTTCACGTGTTATGGCGTTTACTCCGTTACGGACGGAGGCACTCCTGTCCTCACCGCCGGAAACGATTGCTATTAGTTTTGTTATGCCGTGTTCTTTACATAACGCCGATATTTTTTCGGTATTGTTACCAACGACTATGATTTCGTCAATAAGCTCTGCCGCTTGAAACGCCTTAAGCGAATACAACAATATCGGTTTGTTGTTAAGCTCGGCGAACATTTTGTCGAAGCCCATTCTCGTTGAGCTTCCGCCTGCCGCTATTACGGCGGTTACTTTATTGCGGTTCATCATCGGTGGTTTCTTCGGTTGTGGGGGTAGGTTCTGTAGCTGTCGTTGTAGCCTCGGTCGGGGGAGGAGGCGGTGGGGGTACAGCTCGGAATATAATGATATTGTCGGGGGTTGCCCCTGTTTTAACCTTAGTACCGACATTAAAATTGCAACCGTCAACCATGCCTTCGGGGAGAATGAAGCTCTCGGTTTCGACAACCTCAATGTTTGCTTCCTTAACCCCCATTGATTTAAGCAGGGTTATATAAACCTCAACCATCATTCCCGCATAATCGGGGAGCAGAATTTCCGCAGGTCCGAGACTGACTTTCAAAATCACCTCAGTTGTGTAGGGTACGCTTTCGCCCGCTGATATGCTTTGGTGGAAGATTTCGTTTTCGGGGGCGGTTTCGTGATATTCACGCTCGACTTTTATTGTGATTAATCGGATTCCCCCGATTTCATACCTGTCCTCCATTCCGCCCATGTATTTTGTTCCGACGAAATTCGGGACTTCATACAACGCTTCATCAGCTGCGTTTGTTGTTTCGGGAATGTCCACATATGTGGGGGCACGTGTTGTGGTGGCTTCTGTGGTTTCTTCGGGGGGGCGGTTGAACCGCTCCTCAAACCATTCGGGGTTGTTGACTGCAACCATTATCAGTATCGTGAAAAACAAGACAATAAGCGAGATGGACGATGCCACGATTATACCCTTGATTTTCCTGATTTGTTCTTTTTTCTTTTTTCGGGAGGAGGTCGCCTTGTTCGATTTTTTAGGGGGGTCTGCCATGTCATAATCTTCGTATTCATCGGGTTCGTCGGGTTCAAGTAAGTGTGCAATTAATTGGGTGGGCTCTGCCCTTAATTGGTCTAACCCTAACTCCCTTGAGTCGGAAACGCTGAACAGCCGCCCCACAAACTCGTTGACGGATTTGACACGCTTGTCGGGGGTTAACTCTAACCCTTTCATTAACGCATCGGATATATTAACGGGAATGTCACGGTTGATTAGTTTAGGTTCGGCTAAGGTGTCGTTGAGCAGTCGTCCGGGAGCGTCCTGCGGGGTTATACCCGTCAACGCTCTGTACAAAAGTGCGGACAGTCCGTATATATCTGTCCAGCTCCCCTGCCTTTCTGACATGTTGTATAACTCCGGTGCGGCATAACCCGAGAAAACCTCGTTATTTATTTCCGAGCCGTGTGTCCTCGCCGCAGAAATGGCGAAACCGATTAAACGGATTTCCAACTTTTCGTTGACATATACCGTCTGCGGGCTTAATCCTCTGTGGACTATGCCTGCACTGTTTACAATTCCGAGGGCGGTGAACAGCGGGGGGAATAATTCTTTTATTTGTTCCCACGATAATGAGCCGCCGAAGTTCTGCAAATACGATTTCATGCTTATGCCGGTTATATATTCGTATATAGCGTATGCCGTGTTGTTCTCGGAGAAAACGTCGAGTACCCGTTGAATTCCCGCACTTGCCGCAAGACTTTGCAACGAACGGTTAAGCTCTAAAAATTCCGACAGATAGGTTTTGTATAAAGGCAGATTATTTGAATTAACTGTTATGGTTAAAACACCCTTGTCCCGTGTGCAAAAAGCGTCGGGCATGTATTCCTTAACCGTGACCTTCGACTCGGTAAGGGTATCGTATCCCATGTATAGTGCGGCTTCCCCGTTATAGGAGATTAGCTTGCCCACTATGTATCTGTCGGCTATGAGTGTTTTCGGCTCAAGATAAGACTTTAAATAAACGCCCTTGTCGCTCCACCCGCAATGCTCGCAGTCACCCGTGGAAGTCTTCTCGGTCATACAGCTCATGCAAAGGTTTGTTTCTCTCTTCATATGAATATTTTACCGCAGAATATCCTAATTGTCAACAATATTATTGCTTAATTTCAACTCTTTTAAATATTTTTTGAAATCGTCGCCGATTTCCTCATGGTTAAGCCCTGTTTCGACAATCGCTTGAAGAATTCCTAACTTATTCCCCATGTCATACCTTGTTCCCGTGAAGTCTACCCCTGTCATTCCTTTTGTCCTCGCTAAGACTTTCATGGCATCGGTCAGTTGAATTTCGCCACCCGCACCGGGCTTTGTGTCTTTCAGAATTCCGTAAATTTCGGCGGGGAGAACACATCTGCCGAGAATAGAAAAGTTGGAAAATATTTCCTGCTTTTTCGGTTTTTCAATCATGTCGGAAACAGCGTATACGTTTTCTTTAATGTTCTCGACTTTTAATGAACTGTATTTCATCACCAATTCGTCGGGGCATTCCTTTATTGCAACCGAGCCGAGTCCGAATTCGTCATACGCTCGGCAGACTTGTGCCGTTGCGGGGTCTTGTCCTAATATAACATCGTCACCGTAAATAACTACGAAGGGTTCACTCCCTGTGAAGCGTTCGGCACATAATACCGCATGACCCGTTCCTCGCATTTCGTGCTGGCGAATGTAGGTTATATTCGCTAATTTAGAAATGTCGATAACCTGTTTATGCAGCTCGGTTTTTCCGGAATTTAATAATGCTGTTTCTAATTCCGGGGCACGGTCAAAATGGTCCTGAATAGCAGACTTACCCCGGCTGAGAATAATCATTATATCCTCAATCCCGCTGCTCGCAACCTCCTCCACAATGTATTGAATTGCGGGTTTGTCAACAATTGTGAGCATTTCTTTCGGAATGGCTTTTGTGGCGGGGAGAACCCGTGTTCCTAACCCTGCCGCTAAAATTATCGCTTTTTTCATCAGTTATACCCGTATATCTTTATTGTTCTTATTATATCAAATCCTGTCGCTAACAACGGGAAGTTTATATAATCCTCGCTGTTTGCGGTGATGAGATATTCGTTGTTGTAAACCGCTGTGATTAATGCACTGTATACCGCTTGTCCGCCACCGTCTGCAAATTGGATAATGTCACCGATTTCGCCGTTGTTTATTCCGCATATTCCCGCAATGATTTTTGCGGTGTCTGAGGAAATATAATCGTAGAAAGCGGCGGCGTTAATCCATGCGTTTTTGTCCCTGCTCCAAATCGAGTCCATCGGAAGCTCGCCCGCATAAAGACACTGTGATGTGAAGTTAGTCGAGTTGTATTCGTAAACAGTGAACTCTCGGCTTCGTTTCACATTCTCCCTTTCGGTGTAAAGAAAAGCGTGTTCTAATGCTTTTTCACGGTCATAAGGAAACATTGCCGATTTTTTTTGTTCGGCGGGATAATAGTATATTCCTCGGTCAAGTATTGCTTGTAATCTGTAGACGTATACGGCTATTGATGCGGTGTCTAACTGTGTGCGGGTGAACCCCTCTGAAACAATCAGCTTATTTAATTCTGCATTGATATAAAGCGAGAAAGCCGAGTTGCTTTCGTGGCGTTTGATAAGCCATTTGCCCGAGCTTTTGTCAAACAGGAAAAAATGCTCCACCCCCGCATATGAGCTTAAATTGTCCTCATAACCATCAAACACTGCGGCAAAACATTCCTGCACACGAATTTCTACTAATGAGCTGTCCGCATATACCGCTGAGATTAGTTTTAGCCCTATGTCACAGGTTGGAAATGTTAATGGGTTGATTGCGGTTTTGCGTGATTGCAAAACACGTTCTAACATAAGAACGTCAATCGCACGGTCAGGGGAATTATGCTCGTATAACGCTGCAAATCCGGCAGTGTTGTCCGAGAGTTCCCCCAATATTTGATTATATGTTATGAAGTATTGCCTTAGGGCGGTTTCGAGTTCACCGACTAAAATGTTCTTGAACTCAACATCGTCTTCATTCGTAATCTCGTATACATTAACCGTGACAGGGGATACGGCAGGGGTGAGAGAGTTATAGTTGAGCAGATTGTCCATAAGCTCACTGAACGAGTTGACCCCGCTCATATACAGCACGAACCAAAGCCCCCCGCATATCAGCAGGACAGCCGCAACTATTATTATTACACGTTTTAACATTAAAACTCCGTAACTGTCAACTATCAATTATCAACTGTAAACTGTTCAACTCCAGCCGTAATCGTCATAGTCCTTCCATTTTTGCAAGTTTGCACTTTGTTGTCCGATTTTGAACAGCAGGAATACCGCCGCCGCAATTATTACGAGAATTGCGGAGCTTACCGGGATTAACCATTTTTTGTGTTTTTTGAGTCGTGACATGTCATTTCTCCTTTTTTGATAATATTTCAACAGCCTCTCGGTAAATCTCCGATTTCCTCAAGCCTGTTTGTGCCGATACGGTTTTTGCCGCCGCCGATAGTGATTCTCCCGTTTCGTGAAGCTCTATGGCGGATTGGGCGGCTTCGGTTAATGTGATGTTATGATGTGCGTCGTTTGCGGTCATACCCTCAACGACGAGAACGAATTCACCCTTGGGATTCTTGTCTTCATATATTTGTATTATCTCGAAAATTGAACCCCGTATTACCTCTTCATAAATTTTGGTAAGTTCACGGCAGACTGCGATTTTTCTGTTTCCCAATACTTCATATAAATCATTTAGTGTGGTTTTAAGTTTATGCGGGGCTTCGTAAAATATAAGCGTTTGCTCAATGTTTTTGAGGGAGTTTAACCTTGTTATGCGTTGTTTTTTTGTTACGCTTAAAAACCCCTCAAAACAAAATCTTTTGGTATTAAGTCCCGATATTGCTAATGCAGAAATTAATGCACAGGCTCCCGGGATTACATAAATCGGGATTTGCTTTTGGACACATAAGCTAATGAGTTCTTCCCCGGGGTCGGATATGCAGGGAGTTCCCGCATCGCTGACAATTGCACAGCTTTCGCCCTTTTCTAATCGGGAAATGATGTTTGTGCTTCTTTCAACAATGTTATGCTCGTGGTAGGAAATCTGCTTGTTTTTTATGTCGAATTTTTTTAAAAGAATTCCGGTGACACGAGTGTCCTCTGCCGCAATAAAGTCAACATTCTTGAGTGTTTCCCTTGCTCTTTCGGAAATGTCACCGAGGTTGCCAATCGGAGTGGCTACGACATATAACGCTCCTTTTTCTATTTCCATGTGATTGTTACACCTACCCCTGCACCTTTTTTCCCGCTTATTAAAAATAATCTTGCTTTGTTGTTTTTCCCCGAAATGAACGTAATTTCCTTGGGTTCGATTTTGTAACTTCGCATGACGGATACAACATCGGTGAGGCGTTCTGATGTCATGCACATTTTTAATTCGCCGCCGAATTTCAGCAAATACGCTGAGGAATTCACCACGTCTTCAATGGTACAGGTGCTGTCATACCTTGCGGATTTTTGTGCGGCGCTACTGCGTTCATGCCCGCTGTTGAGTGTGTAGTAAGGGGGGTTGGCGGTCACAATATCTACGCTTTCACGGGGGATTTCTAAATCAGGAATATTGCGTAAGTCCCCCTTGATTATTTTTATATTAAGATTGTTTTCTTGTTTTGTTTTTGTTAATAATTCAATAGCTTCCTCTTGAATTTCGACAGCGTAGATTTTTTTAGCATTGTGCAGAATTATCGGGATTATTCCGCAGCCTGTGCATAAGTCACACACGGTTTTGTTTTTTACATTTCCGGTAAATTCACCGAGGAGGAGCGAATCTGTTCCAAAGCGGTGTTCCTTTGAAATGAACAGCTTTATTTTATTTTGTTCACCGATTTCAAAAATTTCATAGTTCATTTTTTATTACTCTTTATACTATTCCCGCTGTGATTCTGCGAACATAATCGCTTTTTCACCTATGGCGTAGACGATATATAAATCTGTCCTGCCTAATTCCAATTCGTCTAACTCTTCGGTGGATATTACGAAGCAGTTTTCGGGGAGGCTTGTATAATCCTCTTCAAGAATTACGGCGGCATTTTGGTTTAGAAATTGCAGGAGTGATGCAGTCGAAAACGATACGTTAAGTGCGATTACGGGGGGTGCGTCATCAGAATTGTAAATGAATTCGGATACTTCATAAACGATTGAATTGTCTTCGTGAGCTTGGCGTGCGGTTACAGGGAGGTAGATTAACGCCGTGTACATTCCCGCATACAGTGAGATTGTTGCTATAGACAGCGACATAATGCGAATACGCTGTTTTTCCTTAGTACAGCAGACGAATACAATAAACAACGCCATTAAACTAAACACCGACGACACGGTTAAAAATAACCCGTCCATTGTGATTTGGGAGTGGATTTCCCCGCCAATACGTATAGGGTGAAGTCCGAGAATGTGGGTGATATTAACCTGACCTGCGTTGACTGTCAGCCTCGCACTTAATAAGAAGAAGGCGGTGAATATTCCTCCGAGCATTACTGAGGTGAGGAGCAGTTTTTTCAAGTCGATTTGGTGCAGGAAAATATAACAGATTACCGACATTAATATCAGTGGGATAACGCTGTCAATGTATCTCCCGAAAATAAGTGTTTCCTGATTGTCTGATGCGTTAATGTCGTTGAATTTATACAGCACGCTTACTGCACCGCTGAGCAAAACAGACAGGTACGCATATGCGGAAAACATCAAAAATTTGTAATGCTTTTTTTCTTTAATTAAACCGATAAACAGGCACAGCCCTAATACGCCTAAGCCCCATGTTGCGGCAGTGTAGTAGTACATATGACCGACTGTTGTTCTCAGTAGGTTTTGCCACGCTTCGGAATTGCCGGTAAACAGGGGTGACAGTGCCGTGAAAAAATTAAGCGGTGTGTTTTGTATTCCGTCGGTGTTCCCTCGAAGCAGGGTAATCATGTCAATCGTCATTCTGAAAAAAACAATCGAGAATATTAGTAATGACGGGATAAATGTGCTGAATGTTACGGTTTTCTTTTTATAGTAAACACGGGTGAAAATAATTATAATCAGGGCTGCCGCAACTATGGAAATCATTCGTTCGTGGGCGAAAACCGATACTACCATAACCAATGCAAGTGTTACCGAAAGAATGTGCCTGCCCGCTTTGCTTTTCGGGTCGGAAACCGACAACAATATTAACGCAATCAGCCACGGGAATATGATGGTGAATGTTTCGTTCCAGATGAATTTCGTGTGGGCGAATACGGCAGGGTATATTCCGCAGATACATGACACTAAAATACGCTGCCACGCTTTTGTTACACCGAGCCTTATCGAAATTTTGTAGGCGATTACCGGAATCAAGGAAGCGAGGATTCCGTTGATAATTAACATTGCTGTGTATTGTGCTAAGGGGTTTCTGATAAGCAGCATAACCGGTACGTAGAGAACCGCTCCCACCCATCCGTAATAACTGTCCATTGCGGATACAATGCCGTCAAACCCGTTGCCTGCGAGTTTAGCTGTCCATGCCGCTGTTGCAAATTCGTTCGGTTCGATGGACAAAACCTCCATATGAAAAGCGAATATCGAATGGATTGTGAGGAATATAATGAATATCAGAAACTCGAAGCCTTTGTCGCCGATTTTCAGAAAAATTGTGTCAAGTTTTTTACTTACTGCCATTTCACTTAACCTCCCGAAAATACGAAGGCAAGCATATATACCGCAATACCTAACAGCAGGCTTGTCGCTGTGACATCAACAATAGCTTTGAAAAATCCTCGTTTTTTTCCGGAACGGAGAACCTCCATATATTCGCTTCCGCCTTCGGGATATGCGGCACGGATTTTCTTGATTTTGTTTGCACAAAACCACACGTATATATAATCGTTGAAAAGAATTAACAAAACGGATACCCCTGTTGTGAAAAAGCTCGCAAAGGTTTCGGCGTTTTCCGGTGTGCCGAATAGGGACATCAGAATTCGGTGGGGTTGTTCAATTTCAAACTGCAGAAACATTTCGGGGGAATAAACCAAAAACATCGGTGCAAGCAGAAGAAACCCGAACAGCCTCATCCCCTTATAAAACTGGTAAAACGGTGCAAACAGTCCCGCAAATATGTTTATGCTTATGGGTTTGATTTCCTCGATTTTCTTTTTGTAGGCATAACTGTCCTTGGGGATTTCCATATATACAGAAAGCTCCTCCCCGCTTACTCCGAATATGTCTTTTTCTTCTTTGTTTTCTTCTTCGGGTAGGGGAGCAGGCGGGACGTCCAAGTGTACGTCCCCTACTTCAATTGCGTCTAACGCAGTCACTATATTGACAATGCTGCTCTTGAACTCGTAGTCGCTTTCGTGGCGGGAGAGCATGGCACATTTATTGGTTTCGGCATAGCAGGAACGGTGATGAGGCGTTCCGCAATCGGGACAGACCACAACATCAGATTTTTCGACAAACCTTTCGTCGCATACCGGACACTGTTCCCCTATAAACTTTAACATCGCCCCACCCCCTTTCGGTTTCGTTTTCTTGTAATTCCATATTATAACATATATTTTATAAAAAAGCAAATATGAAGTTTTTGTTATTTTTTACAAAAAGAGTTGATTTATTTAAAAACTTATGTTATAATGTTATAAATTATTAGCGTGGAGGTTTTGTATGGCACTCGGCACAAAAGAGTTTTTCAATGCTTTATATCAAAATCAATGTATCAGAATTCGTATAGATTTTCAAAAAAACCTGCCTGTCACTGTGACGGGTTTGTCCGAAAAAAAGAGCGTTGTCCTAAGTCTTGCGGATTTTATTCTGCCGGAGGATTTGCCCGCTCTTATTTCTGAGGTTGATAATATTGCGGCACAGGATTCCGGGACTTTGCGGATTCGCTGCCGCTTTCTGCCGAACGGCGATAAATGGTATCTCGTTTGTTGTGATTTACATAAGGAAAAGCGAATGCGTAAATCGGTGTCGTTCCTGTCGGGGGTTATTTTAGATGTTTCCGAGTTTGTAAAAAGCGAGGAGGACGACCCCGCTTTCAAAGAATTTAAGGAAAAAAATGCTGCACGGTTCGCAGGGGAAGCCGCAACGTCTTTCACTGAAATTATCGACAAGGTATATCTCGGCAAAATTCAAGAGCCTTTGGCTAATGCCGAGGGTTTGTATTCCGCTATATTCGACGAGCATGGAAAGTTCATATGCTCTGCCGACCTGACACAGCCGGGGTTCGATGTGAAAAAACACAAGTTTGTAAGGCAAGCGGATATACGAGTTCACCGAACCCTTTCGGCAAGCTGGGTCATCGCCTCCGATGAGGAGGGTGTTGTCGAAAAACACAGCGACACCCACGCTCTGTTAGCGGGGGTTGTCGGGAAAATGGCGAACGCTTATATTATGCTTTTTAACGAGACGATTAATTCTGAGCGTGCCAATAAAAAATTAAGCGAGAACGCAGAACAGCAGATTCTGCTGAATAATATTTATGCGATGGTTCTTAAGGAACGCAACTCCATGGAAACGCTCCGCAGTGTCGTTAATTTGACCGGCGAGTATATGAAATTAGACAGGATTGTCGTTTATGAGGATTTCCCCGAAAAGGAAAAGTATAAGCTGAGATATGAGTGGGTGGGCGATGAGGAAAATTATATCGGGTTGAACGAATTTTTCTATGTAGATTATCCGAAGCTGATGGAGGAGCTCAGCGATTATGAAACCTATTTCTCAAACAATCCCAAGCATGTTGTTTTAGACCATTCTTTCACCTCGTACATTGCTTCTAACTTAACGGGGGACGGTAAGAAATACGGGATTATTATTTATGAGATTAATGACGTTGAACACGTTTTGACCCATTCTGAAAAAAGGATATTGAGAAGTGTTTCGCAGATTATTGCAACCATTCTCATGCGGTGCAAGGACAGCGAGGCTTTAGAGGAGAAAACCGAGAGCCTGCGTTATATGGCGTATCATGATTCAGTTTTGAAAATTAAAAATCGAACCGCCCTGAGCGAAGACCTGAAGGCTACTCTCAGAACGGATAAATCGGGGGCGTTGATTGCGTTCAAAATCACGAATATCAAAACCCTTAATCATCTTTTGGGGCATAGCTGTACCGATGCGTTAATTAAAAACGCCCTCGAGTTTATGTCCAATTTCGAGGGGTATTGTGCTGAGATTTATCGCTTTTCCGATAATGTGTTTATGGTTTTGTTAAGGGATATTGACGCTTCGGGGGCGAGAGATTTTTGTGAGGCTATGAAAGAACGGCTGCGGCTTCCCTGGGAGCATGACGGCAGTGAACACTTCCTTGAAATTAGTGCGGGTGTTGCCCTTTATCCGGAATTCGGCGATACTGTTGATGAGCTTTTCAGAACGGCGAACATGTCCATGTATAAGGCAAGGGAGTTTGGTGCGAATACATATGCGTTCTTCGCACGGGAGTTTGAGCTGCCAACCGCCGACGATTATCGCTTCGCACAGCTTTTACGTAACGCAGTCGAGAATAATATGGAGGGGCTGACTGTTAAGTTCCAGCCGGTGTTCTGCTCGAAAAACCGTGAAATTCTCGCTTGTGAGGCACTTGTTTCTTTGGCGGGGAAGGACTCGTTCCCGTCGTCAAGGCTGATACATTTAGCGGAAAATATGGGGCTTGATATTGCCATAGATAAATGGATTTTAAAGAAAGCCTGCGAATTTTGTAAAAAAATGCGTGCTGAATATAACCCTGAATTTATTGTAAGCGTTAACGCCACCTCCCGTGCTTTGTCAACCTGTGCGATTGAGGTTATGGTTAAAAAAGCAATAAGTGAAAGCGGGTTGCCCGCCGAAGCACTCGCTGTCGAGTTTTCCGAGCAGGTTATTGCGGCGAATTATAACCGATTTATCTCCGCTCTCGGTGAGCTGAGGAAGTTAGGTGTTTCTGTAATAATAGATAACATAGGCTCACATTACAGCGTTCCGTCGTTAATTCGGCATTCGGGGATTTCTGCCGTTAAAGCGGAGATTACCGTGTTTACCGGGGTTTATGACGAGTTCGATAAAATGCACACCAATACATTGCTGAAGTTGGCAAAGGAAAGCGGTGTTTTTGTTTGTGTTAAGGAAATTGAGTCGGAAGACCAGTTGGATTATATCAGCGACGTTGACCATTATCAGGGACACCTCTACGCTAAGGCAATGAGCGAGGGTGAGTTTGTTAAGTTTGCTAATTCTGAAAAAGTGACATGCTGAACCACCCCGCCCTACGGGCACCCCTTTCCGCAGAAAGGGAAACCCTCACACATAGGGGAATTATCATAAATAAAACACCGAACCCGAATTAATTCTAACTCGGGCAAGGTGTTTTTCTATTTATCGGAGAAAAGTTTTACGGTTTTGCGAATTCGTCAACCGCTATGGGCAGTTCATATCCTGCGGCGGCCGCCACCTCTGCAATTTTTTCCAAATCGAATTCGTTGTTCTCGTTTTGTTCGCTGATAAATCCCTCGATTACTGTTTTGTCTAATTCATCGAAAATGGGTGTGATACCAATGCCGCCCTCTTCGTTTTCTTGGTCAATCAATTGTAAATCATCGGCGGTGCCTTGTGTGAGCTTTGCCTCCATTAATGCACCCCATGCCGCTTTCAGTTCATCGTCGCTTAATGAGGTTATTGCGTTAATCTGCTCGTCTGTGAGAATTCCCGAAAGCTTCATGGCGACTTGTGGGTTTAACCCGTCCTCCAACGATTTGATTTCATCAAGTGTAAGATTATACAGCATTAACTCCATTGCCGAGGCAACTGTCGCATTCCCGCCCGTGTGAATGAACGCTGAGGAGTTACCGCTTCCCTCGAAAATCTGCCTGCCCGCATTGTCAATACGATAGTTATTATGGTAGATTAATTCGGATACGGGGACGAATTCAAAACCTTTTTCTTTCAGCTTTGATATGACCTCCGGCAGGGCTTCGGTAGTGTTCGCCAAATCATTATGGAACAGCAGAATTGAACCGGATTTTGTACCTTTCACAACCCTGTTGACGATTGTTTTTGCGTCGGGGTCTTGCCAGTCAATGCTGTCAACGTCCCATTGAACATACTTATACCCCATTCCCTCAATTGTGAATAGTGCCGTGTTATCGTATTCACCGTAGGGGGCACGGTATAAAGTGGGGGCTGTGCCTGTTATCATTCGGATTTTACGGGAACATTCCTTAGTATCGAGAATTAAATCGTTGATGTTTATTCCGTCGATGTGCGGGTGGCGGTCAGAATGGTTCTGGATTTCGTGACCCGCCTTGAAGATTTTCAAAACGTCCTCGGGGTATTTGTCGCAGAATTCACCCGTGACGAAAAATGTCGCACGGATGTTTTCTTTCGCTAAAACAGCGAGAAGTTCGTCAGTGTTGGAGTTTCCCCATGCACAGTCAAACGTGAGGGCGATTTTATTGTCCTGTCGCTCCACACTGTAAATGGGTACCTTGCGTTCCTCTGCACCGGAATTGATGGCGGTGAGGATTGCAGTTATTCCTATTATAATTCCCACGATTACGGCTAAGATTATTAATCCGTACCTTATCGCTCGTTTTTTTGTTACTGTGTAAACAAACATATCATTCAACCTTTCTTTCGCAATAGAACACCCGCCGCTGAAGCGGCGGCATGCCCGCCGGGGCGACCCGGCTACTGTTGAATGATATGCTTGTTTTGCTTGTTTTATTCTTGCTGTTTTGAAATTTACGCAAAAAGCTTTTCTTTGATTTTTAACAGTTCCTTGTGTGCTTTCTTGAAGTTGAAGTTTTCGATAAAACCGACTAATTCTTCGCCGTTCGGGATTGAACGGATTTCTTCAAGCAGGTTCTCACATTCGGGGTTTCGTGAAATTAACAGGGGCTCTAACCTTTCGAGAATTTCGAGAATTGCCGCCGTGTCTGTGATTTGCACCACTTCACGTGAGTTAAACTCATCTAATAAAGGGGCGTACTTATTGAGAACCGATTTCAACTCGGCTTCAAGAGAAATTAACGCTTGTTCCGGGGGTGAAATTTCGCTGTTTGTGAGAATGTTCTCCATTTCTGCTGCAGCTTTTTTCAGTTTTTCTTCATTTATTTGAGCTGCATTGCTCTTTAAAGTGTGTGCAATTCTGTGTGCGGTTTTATTGTCACCGTTGTCGAGTGCTTGCCTTATATTAGTAAATATATCTTGGTTGTTTCTGACAAAATGAACCTGCATTTTCTTTAACAGTTGTTCGTCTTCTGTTAGTTGCTCGGCTTTGTCAATTTCGGTGACTTGTGTTATTGCAAAGTATTTAATCAGGCATCTCCACAGCTCCTGTGAGGTGAATGGTTTTCCGATATAGTCACGCATTCCGCTGGTTTCATAAAGCTCTAAATCACGTGACATTATGTTTGCGGTTAAAGCTACTATGGGTGTTTTTATTCCCATTTCTTCGATTTTTGCGGCGGCTTCCAAACCGTCCATTACCGGCATATGAATGTCCATGAGGATTAAATCAAACGGAGCTTGGTTGTTTTCCATGCGTTCCCTTACAATGTCTACACCCGTTTTCCCGTCGTGTGCTACTGTGGTTATTAAACCGACACGCTCTAAGTGTTCGCAGATGACCTGCTGGTTCATATTGTTGTCTTCGCAAACTAAAACCTCGCCGCTGAAATTGGGTTTTTGAATGTCGTTCAGAATAGTTTTTATCGGTGATGAAATATCGTCAACATCAATTAAATCAAACGTCAATTCAAAGCTGAAATTACTGCCTATTCCGGGTATGCTTTCCACGGTAAGTGTGCCGCCCATTATTTCAATGATGTTTTTTGCAATCGGCAGACCCAATCCCGTGCCACCGAACCGCCGTGTTACACTGTCGTCAGCTTGGGTAAAGGGTTCAAAAATTCCCGCTATCTGCTCTTGGTTCATTCCTATTCCGCTGTCTTTAATTTCAAACTTCATCTTTGCTTGGTTTTCGTCGGAGGTTGTTACGGAAACTAACAATTTAACAATTCCCGAGTTTGTGAATTTCACCGCATTTGACAGCAGGTTCATAAACACCTGACGCAATCGCACGGGGTCGCCTAATAATTGTTTGCTCTCTAACGGCTCGGCATAACAAAATAAAGTAATCCCTTTTTCTTTGACCCTCGGCAAAATCGCTGATTGGCATTGCGTAATCACGTCTTGCAGGTCAAACGGGATATGCTCAAGTGCTATTTTCCCCGACTCGATTTTTGCACTGTCTAATATATCATTAATAATATTCAACAGCCATTTTGCATTTTCGGTTATGCTTATAATGTATTGTGCGGTTTTTTCAGAAAGGCTGTCGTCTAACGCAAGCTCCGAGAAACCGATTATGCTGTTCATGGGGGTTCTGATTTCGTGGCTCATGTTTGCTAAAAAGACAGATTTAATCCTGTTAGCGTCCTCTGCGGTGTTGAGTGCTATACGCATGGCTTCTTTCGATTCCTCTATCTGACTTGTCTTTTCTTCAACTGATTTTTTGAGCCGTTTGCCTTCGCTGACTTTTATCGCAAGGACAACAACAATAAGGAAAAAGACCACCGACAAAAGAACAATCGAGCCCATTAACAATGGTTGCTGTGCTTCGATTATTTTTGTGCGGTAATCGTATGTTCTGTGTGTCCACCCTGTTGAGATTTTATCAATGTCAATGGTTTTGAACACTTTGTCGACAATTGATTGCAACACAACATCTTCCCTGCGGAATGCAATCTTTGTGTCAACGGGTTCACCGAATGCCCTGTTCACCTTATAGCCGGGCAATTCTTGGAAGTGGGTTAAGTGCAATACACGGTTTGAACCTGTCATAACCATGTCGATTTCATCGTTTTTTAAGGCTTCTAACGCTTGGTCTACACCCTCAAACTCGATGATTTGGGTGTGATTGGGAAACCAGTCACGGAACATGTTTGCGTGGCTTGTGTTGCGGGCAACACCCACCCGCACGTGGAATATTTCATTAATTGTGATTTTCGGAAAATCCTCTTTCGATATAAGTGCCGCCTGCTCGTCAATTATTACGTAATCTGACCAGACATAAAACTCCTCACGCTCTTTCGTGTAGGACAGTGAGGGGATTGCACGTGCTTCACCGCTTTCAAGTAATTGCAATAATACGGGGAAGCTGGCGGTTTCATCGTGGGCTACTTCAAAGACTAATCCCGTCAGCTCTGACACTTCGTTAAGCAGGTCAAAATAAATTCCCTGCCATTCGTTTTCACGGTGATTGTAAAAACTCAGCGGGTAGTTTACGTTAAATGCCGCAATTGAAATAGTAGGATTCTGTGCGATAAAGGCACGCTCCTCATCGGTGAGCATTTGGTCAATTTTATGCAGTCTGTATTCCTGTTCGCCTAAGGAATAAAGGTGGCTTAAATAAGGCAATGCACCGTTTCTGAGTGCCTTGTTAATAACTGAAATAATCGGTTTGAATTCGTCATTCGCCGTTGCCATTGACACGGGGTTAAAAAGCAACGGGAAATATTCCTCAATAACTATATCTTCATATTGAATGAAAAATGCGTCAAGAATACTCGCACCGATAAAGGCATCGGCTTCATCGTTTTTGAGCATTTCGTATACCGTTGGGTAATCTGTGACCCATGTTGCCTCGTATGTGCTTCGGTCGGTGACGGTGGCAACAAAGTCTTCAACAGGAGTGTTTTCCATGAATATAAACCTTAACGGGCGTTCCGCTAAAATCTTGTTGAAGTCGGAAGAGCCTGTTATTCGCATTGTCACAAACTGACGTTCGGCTATGGTATCGGTTATGTGGTATCGCAGAAGACGTTCGGGGGTAGCCATCATGTTCCCTGTAAAATCAATCTCGTAGGCGTCTATTCTTCTCATGATTTCAAACGCTGAATGGATTTCGGGGATAAAATCAATGCCGAAAAGCTCGCTCAGCCATCCGCAGAATAATGCGGAATATCCGCTCATTTCGCCGTTTGACTTAATAAACAATTCGGTGGAGGGCATCATTCCGAAGGAAAAAGATTCGTATAGCCTTTGCAGTTCTTCAATTTGAGCGATTTCCTCCGCTGTTATGTCGGGAATATCACGAAACGAGTTGAATGGGGTCGAGGTCATGTTCGGGCGTTCTATTGGTTTGTTAAACGCACAGCCGGAAAGCATTGTAAGTAAAATTGATACAATTGTCAATATTATTATCAGGGGGATGGATTTTGATTTTTTCAACAGTTTCATGTTTGTCAAGCCCTCTCGCAAATTATCTGTCACTAAGTATTAAATCATTATAACAAAATTAATTAAATATGTCAATGTAATCAGAATACCTGCTTCAGCTTTTCGACTAATGCTTTGTCTAAATGCTGCCTCTCGCACATATCGTCTATGATTGCCCATACTTTTTCACTTGGCAGGTTTTCTCTGTACGGGCGTTCCTCGGTCAAGGCTTGGTATACGTCACATATCGACATAACTCTTTCGAGTTCGCTCAGTTTTTCACCGTGAATGCGATACGGATAACCTGTGCCGTCAAGCTTTTCGTGATGGTTTGCGGCGTAGTCTGTTATTTCCTCGAACCCGTCAATCTGCTCTAAAATCTTTCGGCTGTAATAAGTATGTTTGTTGATTTCAAAGCGTTCGTCAGGGTCGAGTCTGCCGTTTTTATGCAGAATATCAACCGACACATCTAACTTGCCTATATCATGGAGAAGCCCCGCTACATACATTTTATTCTGTGTTTCGGTGTCGTAGCCCAAGTGTGCTGAGGCTTTTCGGGCAAGGGCGGCAATTCCGTGAGAATGAGTAAACGTGAACGGGCTTTTTTGGTCGATAATGTCTGCGAAACATAGAGCGAATTTTTCCACATCCTCACAGCAGAAATATACATCATCGTCTATCACAAGTTTTTTAGATAACATGTGCTTGGTTTCTTGATTAAAATAATCAAGCAAAAAGGATTCACGCTTGATGAGATTATCAAACACTTCCATGATTTCTGCCGAGAATAATTCTTTCACGTTTTCACGCCAATTGTTTACTTTTAAAAATAGATTGTGGTTGAATGCTTCCGTCATTTTCCCGAACATATCGTCAAAAGCACTCGAAAAACAGATGATTTGGGAGGGTTTAGGGATTTCATCCCCCGCTAACTTAAACAACCCTGTGCCGTTATAAAACTCGTGATGGTGCAACACGTTTTTTGCGATTGATTCCGGCAACGGCAGTTTTTTCAGCATTTTCTCGCCGTCTACGCAATGCTGCAGCATTTGATAGGAATTACTCAACGCAATGTCGTGCAGAAGTGCGGCATAATAAAGCTCCATTATGGTGGTTTTGTCTAAACCGATTTCTCTGCCAAGCATGACGGATAAATATGCCACGCTTTTTGAGTGTGACAGGTTGTTTTTGCTCGCAATGTCTAAGGCATATGAAAGCCCGAATATTAATGAATGTCTGCTGATTTTTATAATGTCCGCCCCCTTTTTGTTTGAATTGGTTTTTAGTATTATAGCATATGTGAACCCCGATTGTCAAACGTGTTCAATCGGTTTAGACTATCTGAAACCCGCTTCTTTGCGTAGCTGCGTTAAGGAAAATCCGGCACTTGCACGCTTTGCGTCGTCAAATTCGATAATAAGTATTTCGTCGCCCTCTGAAGCGGCATTGAAATGCGAAGGATAAGAACAAAGCAACTTCAATTCACCGTTACAGCAGTAGAAATAATAAGTCGTATCCGTCCCGCCGTCAGTGCACCTTGTTTTGACCTTTTCCTTTTTGGTAAGGTGCGAAAGCTTGGCTTTAAACCTACCCTCCTTTAAAGCGTTGTAATAATATAAAAGCACCTTTTTCCCGATTAACGGAATACCGATTAACAAAGCTAAAGTTATCAAAGCGGCGGGAAGAAGCCAAATTTCGGCGATGGTAAACATCAATATCAACAGCATTGGCAGAATAAAAATAACCCCGACAACAATAGTAACTATAAAAACTATTTTAAAAATATTGTTGAATTTTTTGTATTGTTTCAAAAGCTCATTATATTCAATTTCGCTTAATTCGTAATCCCTGTAATCTTCCATAATTCACCCCTGTAGTTCTTTTAATCTTTTTTTATTCATCATACCACACCCGCCCGCCCTTTGTCAAACAACAACCCCCTAACCTGTAGAGGGTAAGGGGGGAGGGTGAAATGAACCGTTTTTGTTATATATCAATTAAAAATGCTTTGTTAAATAAATCGCGCTTAAATTTCACTCTGTCAAGGGCGGTTGCAAACACAATAAACAATACTGCACTTCCCGCCGCTTGAATGACATCACCGATTAAACCCACAACAGCACCCGCCCACCCAAAAAATAAAAAAGCGGTGATAAAGTAACCGACAACAGTTATTAAACCTGCGGGAATAACCATCAATGCGTTTCTTTTGGTGAGTATTTTCTCGCTTTTTGAATTGTATGGCAGTGTAATTAAAGCCTTTATTATCAGTGTTGGAATTATATAAATAACGTAGCCGCCGAATGTGTCCGCAAAAGCACCGCCTATCCCTGCGGCTATGAGAGCATAGGGGAAAGGAAGAATACAAGCGGCAAGATAAACTATACTGTCGCCTACATGAATATATCCGTTCGCTATAGGGATTTTCACAAAGAACGTAAATACCGTTACTAATGCTGTAAAAAGTGCTGTTACAATTGTTAATTTGATTGTTCTGTTCATTAAGTGTAACCCTCTTTTTGTTAAATTACTTTTATTATACCACACATAAGCCCGCTTGTAAAGCTTATTCCCACACAATAACCCCCTAACCTATACGGTTAAGGGGGTGTTGCGTTGTTCGGGTGGGGAAATGCATTACGGAGGACATTCGTACCTGCAAGAAATCCACACGGGTAAACCTCACGGGATTCCGTTAGTTTAGGAATGGGTAATGGGATTGCGGTGTGCCTTGTCGTGGGGTTAAGTATTAATATCGTGTCAGTTTTCTTCAATGTATTCCATAACTTTCTCAGCGTACATCTCCGAAGCTCTTTGAATGACAGGAACAAATGAATCCTTTTCAAAATCCGAATCATTAATCTCTCTTTCAGTTAATCCCTGAAGAATGGAATTGAGAGTGTCGAAAATGAGTTTTACTTCATTCTCTTTGTACTGGTTTCTTTCCTCATCCGAGGAAAATGACAGACTTTTAAGTTTTTCTTTCATTTCTTTTATTTTGGAATTGCGAAATAAATTAAACACATAGTCTGATAAGAATTTTGCAGTTATTTCTTTTTCTGAAACAGTAAACATGGTAATAAAACCAGGAATCGATTCTTTGATTTCTTTCTTGATTCTGGGGTCGGGGAGATTTTGTATTTTCCCAATATTTTTCATATCAGAGAAAGTACAATTTAAATCCACTGTGAATGTTGTTTTGTCATTTGTAGAGGAGGAAAGGCTTTTGGCTGTTTTCTTTACACTGCCATTGTTTTCGCTTTTTTTCTTTGCTTCAACTTTGTCGTTTTCTTTAGGTTTGCTGTAATCGGACTCTAATTTTGCTAATGTTGTTGTTTTCGGCATGATTTTACCCTTTCTCGCTTTTTTAAATGGCTACGTCCCCATTTTCTTAATGCGTTTTAACCAATTGCTTAAATCCGGTTGCTATTTTCATTCAGTCAGCCACTTGTCTAAATCATCACATTTTTTACGAATGTCGAAATCAATTTCAAACTGTAAAAACTCGTAGTTATCGTTTTGATAAGTAGTAATATAGAGATATTCATGATTTTCTTCTATAAACTCGTTTTCAGAAAAATGAATAAAAACATTGTTCTTTTTCATTTTTATATCATGAGCTTTGCCAAACACTTTATCTAACCCCTCGATTATATCTTCATCTTCTTGAAGAAAAACATGAAGATTACCCGAACACGTTTTTATATACTTGTATGTATATTCTTTTTCATAAACATCACTCTTGCTAAATATACCGACTTTGTGCCCAAGTGATGTATATTCATATCCTACTTCTGTTAAGACACCCTTAGAATTGCGAACAAGTTTTCCACCATAATCGCCGTCTCCAACAACTCGTTCACCCGTATCTACAAACTCTGTGTTACCAAATAAACCAGCTAAACCATCCATTTTAAGATTTATATGGACTTTTCTGACATCAATGACTATGGATGAACTGCCGTATTTATCTATATTACTTGATTTTTCTAATATATCACCAAATCTTATAAAATCCTGTGAGTTTATACCATAATTCTTTATATTGCTCAGTTTTATACGCACATCTCCAAGTTTTACAAAATTGGGCTTGCTGTCGTTGCTTTCGGCTTTTTTGCTTGGCATCGGTTATATTCCCCCTTTAAGTATCAAATTAAGTCAAACAAATACTACCTGTTCAGTAGTATACATACACATTATACATAGTTTTATTTTACTTGTCAAGCAATTATAATTAAAAAGGGTGATTTTTTTGAAAAACAAAGAATATGAAAGTACATTTCGTAAAGTAGGGCTAAAAATAGCGTATTATAGGAAACTTCAAGGGTATACGCAGGAAACATTTTCAGAAAAGCTGAAAATATCGGTATCTTACTATTCACAAATTGAGGCAGCAGGGTGCTATAAACCTATTTCCCTACGCACCCTTTTTAAAATAGCAGAAACATTAGATGTTGACCCGTATAAACTGCTAATGTTTGATTGACTAATGAGGATTATAAAACAAAGGCTAACAGGATATTTCACCTGTTAGCCTTAACCTTGACAACACTCTGTCACTGTTATAACATATACATATCACTTACACCCCATACAACAACCCCCTAACCTATAAAGGTTAAGGGGGGGTGCGTTGTTTGGGTGGGGAAATGCATTACGGAGGACAAGGGATTTGAACCCTCGCGCCGCTTTCACGACCTACCCCCTTAGCAGGGGGGCCCCTTCACCACTTGGGTAATCCTCCATAGCAGTTGCCGATTTATATTAAATGAGACACCCGCCTCGTTTATAAAAACCGTGAGGCCATTCGCCTCCTCTATAAAAACCGTGAGGCCAATCGCCTCCTCTATAAAAACCGTGAGGCCATTCGCCTCCTCTATAAAAACCGTGAGGCCATTCGCCTCCTCTATAAAAACCGGAGGCGAGAGGATTCGAACCTCCGTGGGGTTGCCCCCAAACGGTTTTCAAGACCGCCCCGTTATGACCACTTCGGTACGCCTCCACTTAAGTACAATATAATATAACATATTTTTATAACGCTGTCAAGTAAAAAATATTTTTTTGCAAAAACTATTGACAAATCTGCCGTGTCTGTGTATACTGATAGTAATTGATAAACCGATGAAGCGGAAATAAAAGCATTCGTTGCCTGTAGAGCGAGCCGGAATGGTGGGAGCCGGTCAGTAGCAGTTTGCGTAGGTCACAAGACTTTTAAGTCATAAGACCTTTAAATGGCCCGCTGAGGGCATGGTCAAAGGAGATAACCTCCGAGTATTCCATGACGTGTACGAGCGTTAATCGTGAGAAACGTGTCGGTGCTTAAAAGCACAGGAGCGTATTCGGTAAAAGAGCGGGGATTTTTCCCCGAATCAAGGTGGCACCGCGGAAATTGTGCATTTTCCGTCCTTGGCGTTTTGTGGTTCGCATTTGCGATGTACTCAAAATGTTGGGGGCTTTTTTGTTTGGTTTGTTTGAATAGTACAAGGAGGGATATATGTATAAACCGGTATTCCGTGAGATTTATTCGGATATGGTTACGCCGATTGAGGTTATGCGGAAATTGAAAAATGTCAGCAGGCAATGCTTCATTTTTGAAAGTGTCGAGAACAACGAAAAATGGGGGCGGTATACTTTTTTGGGGTATAACCCGACTATGGAAATTGATTCTGATATTGAACGTGTTGAGCAAATTATCGCCGAGTATTACACGCCGAAGGTCGATGGACTTCCTCCGTTTATGGGTGGATTGGCAGGGTATTTCACCTATGAAAAAGAATTCAAGTTAATGCTGTTTGACAAAATTATTGCCTTTGATAATCTGAAACAGAAAATCGTTTTAATGGCGAAAACCAATGCAGATTTAGACGAAATGCAGCAGATTATTACAATTGGGAAGCCCGCAGTTATTCCCGAATTAAAACTGCTTTCACCGTTTAAAAAAATGTTCTCTGAAAATGAATTTTGCCGCATTGTTGAAAAAACGCAGGAGTATATCAATAACGGCGAAGTTGAACAAGTAGTTCTTTCCAACTTAAACGAGGCAGATGCATGCGGCAGTTTGTTCGATGCCTATAGGGTTTTGAGGACGATTAATCCGTCACCGTATATGTTTTGCTTTGAGGATAACGATTTGGAGATTGTGGGAGCTTCGCCGGAAACGCTTTTGAAATTAACCGATGGTTTGTTACGCACTTTCCCGATTGGCGGAACTCGTCCGAGAGGGTTAACCGACGAGGAAGACAGCGATATAGAACAGGAACTTTTATCTGACCCGAAAGAAATAACCGAGCATGATATGTTGGTTGAATTGGGTAAAGCGGATTTGAACAAAATAAGTATATCGGGTTCTGTTAAGGTCGAGGATTATATGGCGGTGAAAAAGTATTCCCATGTTATGCACCTGACCTCGGCGGTAACAGGCAGAATTCGGGAAAATATAACCTTCGCCGAGGCGATTAATGCGGTTCTTCCGGCGGGAACTTTGTCGGGTGCACCCAGAGAAAAAGCTCTTGAAATTATTAGTGAACTTGAGAAAAACAAAAGAGGGATTTATGGGGGAGCAATCGGGTATATCAGCTTCACGGGGGATATGGATTTCTGCATTTCCATAAGATTGGCGTTCAAGAAAGATAACAAGGTTTATGTCCGTTCGGGGGCGGGCGTAGTCGCACAAAGCGTTCCACAAAACGAATACACGGAATGTGTAAATAAAGCACAGGCGGTTATTACTGCATTAAATATTTCAAACGGAGGGATTGACAATGATTAAAGAAGCGATTATAAAAGCTGCAAGGAAAGAAAACCTTTCTTATGATGAGGCTAAGGAAGTGATGAACGAGATTATGTCGGGGCAGGCGAGCCAGATTCAAATGGCGGCGTATCTGACTTCAATGGCGGTGAAAGGCGAAACTATTGATGAAATTACCGGTTCTGCGGCGGGTATGCGTAGCCATTGTGTTCGGCTTTTGCACAACATGGACGTTTTGGAAATTGTCGGTACGGGCGGTGATAATTCTAACAGCTTCAACATTTCCACAACCTCGGCAATCGTGACAAGTGCGGCAGGAATTCCCGTTGCCAAGCACGGTAACAGAGCGGCTTCCAGCAAATGCGGGGCGGCAGATGTTCTTGAAGCTCTCGGGGTAAATATAATCGCCACTCCCGATAAAAGCTTAAAGATGCTTGAGGAAATTAACATATGTTTCTTGTTCGCACAGAACTATCACATTGCGATGAAATATGTTGCACCTGTCAGAAAAGAACTCGGCATTCGCACGATTTTTAATATATTAGGACCTTTAGTGAACCCTGCGGGTGCTAATAAAGAACTGCTCGGTGTTTATGAGGAGGATATGGTTGAACCAATGGCGAAGGTGTTAGCGAATTTAGGGGTTCAGCACGCATTAGTAGTCTATGGGCGGGACGGGCTTGACGAGATTTCCATGAGTGCGGAAACAAGCGTTTGCGAAGTGAGGGACGGGTTTTTAAAACCCTATGTCATTACACCTGAGCAGTTTGGGTTAAAGAGATGTGACAAAAGCGATTTAATCGGCGGAAACCCACAAGAAAATGCGGCGATTACCCGTGAGATATTAAGCGGTGGGGGTGGTGCGAAAAAAGATGCGGTAATACTCAATTCGGCGGCGGCAATCCACGTTGCAAAACCTGAGGTGAGCTTGCAGGAGGGTGTCGATATTGCGAGAGATATTATAGACTCCGGAAAGGCGTTGGAGCAATTGGAAAAATTTATAAAACATTCGGGGGCAAGCCATGACAATTCTTGATAAAATTGTTGAAAAAACACGGGTGCGTGTCGGGTGTCAAAAAGAGAAGCTTCCTTTGAAAAATCTTAACCCTGTTGTTTATGAGGCGTTCGCTTTTGAAAAGGCGATTAAAAAACCGGGGCTGTCGTTCATTTGTGAGGTTAAGAAAGCGTCACCGTCTAAGGGTGTGATTGCTGAAAAGTTCCCCTATATTGATATTGCTCATGATTATGTTGAAGCGGGGGCTAATGCAATTTCGGTATTAACCGAGCCTGATTTTTTCCTCGGAAGTGATGAGATTTTGTATGAAATATCAAGAGCGATTAGCCGTGATATTCCGCTTTTACGCAAGGATTTCACCATTGACGAGTATCAAATATATGAGGCGGCACACATCAACGCTTCTGCTGTTTTATTAATCGCTGAATTATTGGACACAAACACACTTAAAAGATTTATAAAAATCTGTGACGGTTTGGGGCTGTGTGCATTGGTGGAAACTCGCAATGAGGAGCAGATTAATTCCGCTTTAGAGGCAGGGGCAAGAATAATCGGCGTGAACAATCGTGATTTAAAAACCTTTGAGGTTAATGTAGAAACTACTGCTCGTCTGCGTGAATTCGTTCCCGATAATGTACTTTATGTTGCGGAGAGCGGCATTGAAACACGAGAGGATATTCTGAAATTAGGCGATGTTGACGCTGTGTTAATCGGGGAGACGCTTATGCGTGCTAATGATAAACAACAAGTTTTAAATGGGTTGCGAGGATTATGAAAATAAAAATATGCGGGGTGTTTAACCCATGTGACATTGATTATGTTAATGAAGCGTTGCCCGATTATGTAGGTTTCGTGTTCGCTGAAAGTCGGCGGCAGATTAATAATCAAACCGCTCGTGAATTCAAGAAAAAGCTTGACCCACGTATAAAATCTGTCGGTGTATTTGTTAATGCGGACATAAGCGATATAAAATATTTATATGGAGCAGGTGTTATTGATGTTGCACAATTACACGGCGAGGAAAATTTCGAGTATATCAAGAAGCTGAAAGGCATTCCTGTTATTAAAACAATTCTGCCCGGAGGGGATTGCAACAGCGTTATTAACGCCGATTATTTCCTTTTCGACAGTGGTGCGGGGAGCGGAAAGACTTTCGATTGGTCGGGAATTCCTAAGGTGCCGAAGCCGTTTTTCTTGGCGGGTGGTATAAACTTAGATAACATTCATGAGGCTGTGAAAGTTAATTCATATTGTATTGACTTAAGCGGGGGAGCAGAAACCGACGGCGTGAAAAACCGTGAGAAAATAACAGAAATTGTAAAAATATGTAGGGGCGAACTGTGTTCGCCCGCACAAGAGGAGGCATTATGAAAGGGAGATTTGGAGAATACGGCGGACAGTATATTCCCGAGACGTTGATGAACGAAATTCACGCACTTGAAAAAGCGTATGAATTTTATAAAAACGATGACGAATTTAATAAAGAATTCGATAAATTATTAAAAGAATATGCGGGCAGACCGTCACTGTTATATTATGCTGAGAAGATGACAAGGGATTTGGGTGGGGCAAAAATTTACCTAAAGCGTGAGGATTTGAACCATACCGGTTCGCACAAAATCAATAACGTGTTGGGGCAGTGTCTGTTAACGAAAAAACTCGGTAAGACCCGTGTAATCGCAGAAACAGGAGCGGGTCAGCATGGGGTTGCTACGGCTACTGCGGCGGCTTTATTGGGGTTGGAGTGTGAGATTTTCATGGGGAAAACCGACACCGAAAGACAGGCGTTAAACGTGTTCAGAATGGAAATGCTCGGTGCTAAGGTTCACGCCGTTACAAGCGGCACAATGACGTTGAAAGACGCTGTTAATGAAACCATGCGTGAATGGACTAAGCGGGTTCATGATACACATTATGTATTAGGTTCTGTTGTGGGGCCGCACCCGTTTCCGGGAATGGTGGGTGATTTCCAAAGTATAATCAGTAAGGAAGCAAGGGAGCAGATTTTAGAAGTCGAGGGAAAACTCCCTAAGGCAGTAATCGCTTGTGTGGGCGGTGGAAGCAACGCTGTGGGAATGTTCCGTTGTTTCGCTGACGACAAGGACGTTCGGTTAATCGGAACTGAGGCGGCGGGAAAAGGCATTGATACTCTTGAACATGCCGCAACCATTGCAAAAGGCGAGAAAGGTATATTCCACGGAATGAAAACCTATTTCTGTCAAGATGAGTTCGGGCAAATTGCAGAGGTGTATTCCATATCTGCCGGTTTAGATTATCCGGGAATTGGTCCTGAGCACGCTTATTTAAACGATATTGGGCGGGCAGAATATGTCCCCGTTACTGATGAGGAAGCGGTGGGTGCTTTTGAGTATTTAGCGAGGACAGAAGGGATAATTTGTGCGATAGAATCGGCACACGCAATCGCACATTTAATGAAAATTGCGAAGGAATTCGACAGGAGCGATTCTGTGATTGTCTGCCTGTCGGGGCGAGGTGATAAGGACGTTTCGGCAATCGCAAATTATCGGGGGGTGAAAATAAATGAGTAGAATAAATAATGCATTTAAAAATCAAAAAACTTTCATAGGTTTTATCACAGGTGGAGACCCGGGTGTAGACAAATCCGTAGAGTTTATATTAGAAATGGAACGGGCGGGTGCAGATATAATTGAAATAGGAATCCCTTTTTCTGACCCGATTGCCGAGGGGGAGGTCATTCAAGCGGCGAATATTCGTGCGTTAAATTCGGGGACGACGGTTCATAAAATATTCGGGTTGGTTCGCAAGGTTAGAGAAAAAAGTGAGATTCCTTTGGTGCTGCTTACTTATTTAAACCCCGTTTATCATATGGGATACCAAAACTTTTTTGAGCAGTGCAGGTCTTCCGGGGTGGACGGCATAATAATCCCCGACCTGCCTTTCGAGGAAAGTCGGGAGGTTGGAGAGGTTGCAGAAAAATATGGTGTGGATTTAATATCGCTGATTGCACCGACTTCAAAGGAACGCATTGAGATGATTTCACGAGAAAGCAGAGGCTTTTTATATGTTGTTTCTTCAATGGGGGTGACAGGGGTGCGTAGTGAAATTGAAACCGATATTGAAACAATTGTGCGAGAAATTCGTAAAACAAGTGACATACCTGTTGCAATCGGCTTCGGCATAAGCACGCAGGAACAGGCGGCGAAGTTTGCGAGTGTTGCGGACGGCGTGATTGTGGGGAGTGCGATTGTTCGCATAATCGCCGAACATGGCGAGGACGCAGGACAGTATATTTATGAATATGTAAGAGGAATTAAAGCTGTGCTTTAATTCCTCTTGGGGTTTACATGCTCGCCTGATATTTTGTTTTAACTTGGTTGATTTGTGTCGCTTCCGCTTTTGCCTGCGGATACCAACCGTTTTGCTGCATTGCCACATAAATGTTGTGCTGCATTTCAATGGTGTCGGAATGGTTGCACTTAAACTGCCTGCGTAGCGGTTCGGTGGACGCTTCGGTGGTTGCATAGTGGTACATTCCGTTTAAGGTTTTGCTGGTCATGAGTAAATCTTCCATATATTCTCTATCAGTCATTTGTTTCATAGTTAATCTCCTTTATTGTTTAAGAATGCAAGTGGCTCATCAGGTTGTCGAAATGGGTTTTGTGCTGTTGTGCCATTTGTGAGCAGATGTTTTTTAATCCGGGGTTCTGGATTTTTCCGGAATAATCGGTGCATTTGATGTGAAGCTGCTGTTCCATTCCCAGCGAGTCTTCAAGGTATAATAGTTCTTTAGGTGTCATGCGACATTCCTCCTGTTTTAAAAATTGGTAATAATATAATTCCCCGAAACATTGCATTTAATGCAAATGTGTGTTATAATATCGTATATTTTGTTTAACGGAGGACGATTATGAGGATATTTTTAATAGATTTTGAAAACGTCCACTCGGAGGGAATGGCAGGGGTTGACAGCCTGACCGACAATGACGAGGTGGTAATATTTTACAGTGCCAATGCCGATTCGGTGACGTTTGAGCTGTTACATAAATTGATGTTCTGTAAAGCGAGGCTGAGATACTTCAAAATAAGGCGGGGCGGACGCAATGCTTTGGATTTCCAGCTGTCGTCGTTCTTGGGTTATTTAATCAGCAAGCACGGCGAAAATGCAGAATTCTATTTAATCAGCAAGGACAACGGGTTCGACTTTGTTATGGATTTTTGGGAGTCCGGCTGTATTGATGTGAAGCCCGATATTAAGCGGTTCGCAACTGTGAGGATTATGCTTGCGAGTGAGGGGAAAAAACCGGAGAAAATCGAAAAAGCAGAAAAGATTGAAAAAGTAGAAAAAATAGAGAAAGCCCCCGAAGTTCAAGTGGCTGTAATTGTTGAAAATTCAAGCGACATTGATGAAAAGGTGGAAAAGCTGCTGTCTGATTCTAAGTCTTCGCATGAGTTATACATAAGCACGGTTAAGACGTTCGGGCAGAAAAAAGGTGTGGAGATTTACAGAAATATTAAGTCGCGGTTTTTCGCACAGAAAACAGGATAGAACTATTCCCCCGAAAAATCGGGGGAAAAATTATGTAACTATCAAACATTTCGTATCACCCAATCGTATTACATATAACCGGTTACAAAAGAAAGGGGAAACCTATGCGAAGTAAGCAGGAAGTCGCCGAGATATATTCCCGCAATTCTCAAATGATTTATCGTATCTGCTATATGTTTATGAAGAATGCCCACGATGCAGAGGATATGACCCACAACACATTCGTGAAGCTGATGAACAGTGTTGTCGGGTTCGAGAGCGAGGAACATGAAAAGGCATGGCTAATCCGAACCGCCTCAAACACGTGTAAGGATTCGTTGAAATCGGCGTGGGCGAAGCGGGTCGAAATTCCCGATACATTAGCTTATCATGAAAACGCTGTCGACGATACACTGGAGCAGGTTTTGGCTTTGCCCGAAAAGTATAAAATCCCTATATACCTTTTTTATTATGAGGGGTATAAAACTGCCGAAATTGCGAAAATGCTCGGTAAACCTGAGGTGACAATCCGAGGAATTATGCACAGAGGGAGAAAACTATTAAAACTTGAATTGGAGAATAATTATGGACAAGAAAGAATTAACAGCGGCGTTTGACTCAATTACGCCCACCGATAAAACACTCGATAAAATACTCGACAGAACACTTAATACACCTGTCCAAGCCGAGCCGATTAAAATGCGGTCGCCTTTGAGGGGGCTTATACCGTTAGCGGCGGCGGCTGTTGTGTTGGCAGTGGGAAGCGTTATCGCATTCAACGCACTTCAGCATGACCCTGTTGAACCGTTTTCTGAAACTACCGCTTCTTTTGAATCATCACCGCAAGAACCGATTGAAACAACGACACATTCCGCCGAACATCAACCGGGAATGTTTTTCGATATTAAAACTAACACTTTTCATTTAGATGTGAGAATGTTTGAGTTATACGGTGACGAGAACTTTATGTATGCGACGGTTGAGCTAATCGGAAAAAACGGATTTGTTTTTGACGAAAACGAATACTATTATTCATCGTATATGCTGTTTATGCAAGAGCAGCGTGTCATTCTCGAACAGCGTGACGACGAGGAAAAGTATCCGGGGGTTGCTATGACCTCACAGCATCAATATGTAAAAGACGGCAGGCTGTATCTCGAATTCGTTATCAGTGACCCCTATAACGTGATAGTGGGTGAAACCATCAGAATAGTTTTAAAAGATATTAAAGTTTTAGATGAAGAGCGGCTTATGCAGGATTCTCTCTATGCTGAAACAGGGATTATACAATTCAAGGAGGAGCATTTTTTCACGGTTTTAGGGGGCGAGTTTTCTGCAACATTCACGGCAGATTATGACCCTGTTGAATTTGAAGTAACCGAGATTAATGAAACTCTTTATATCGGCGGAAATGCCGTTATCTTAAACAGTGTTAAACTGTCAAAGCATTCGATTAATTTCCATTTTTCTGACTTAGATGAAAAAAGCATTCAGAATTTTAATACAAGAATTGAAATAAAATTCTACGACGGGTCAACAGGGACAGTGAGCCCTTATATGCCCGAGGATTATTTAACACATGGTCACGGATATTCAACAGAGGTTGACAATAGCGGCAAGTGTCAATATTTCAAAAGTATAGCGTTTATAGAGGGCTTTGATACAAGCGGTATTGCAGCGGTAATCATCAACGGGAACGAGTTTGTGTTAATTGAAAAAGTACTTCCTTTGATAAGCGATTCTAATGTTCCTCCTTCTTCCTACAAATTTATGTTCCCTGTGTCTGACGGAATCTTTTCTGTCGGTTACGGCTACAATAACGGCAGCTTCCACTACGGGGTTGATATTGAGGCAGATTTAGGTTCACCGATATTTGCGGCGGTAGGCGGAACGGTAGTCACTGCGGAATATGACAATGGCGGTTACGGGCATATGATTATTATAGACCACGGTGACGGCTACAGCACTTTATATGCACATTGTAATGAGCTTTATGTAAGCGAGGGCGATGAGGTAGTAGCAGGGCAGCATATTGCGGATGTGGGAAGCACCGGTCACTCTATAGGTCCGCATTTACACTTTGAAATAATTTTCAACGGAGAGAAACTTAATCCGATGGATTATTTAGGTTAATAAAAATAAATAAAACGGGTGTGGTTTATTATAAACTACACCCCGTTTTTATTGTTTTTCGCCCATCCATTGTTTTGAATTTACAATAAACCCAATTTTTCCGTACCATTTGACCAATTCATCATAGGTATACAGCAGTTCTATGGATTTACAGCCTTGTTTTTTTAACCAATCGACACCCTCAACAACCATAGCCAATCCTATTCCCCGATTGCGGGCTTTTTGAACAACTCCGACGCACCCGATTATACAATCGTTATATGTAAATCTGAAGTCGTCGGTTGATACAATTTGGAAACCCATTATCTCATGACCCTCTACCGCAAGCATGACAGGGGCTTCTAATTCCTCGAATAATTCGAGCCAGCCGTCATCTGCGTCTTCTACGGCTTTTAATAATTGAGGCTTGTCCTCGGCGGTTGCAAATCGGAATGTTATGCCGTTAGGTGGTGTTATATCTAATTTTGAAATGTCGAATTTTTCGAGCGGCAGGGTCATGTTAAAACTTGTCCATTCGGCATAGTAACCACGCTTCTTAAAAAACTCAACGGCGTTGTTATCGGTGTCGCACGGCACTCCCTGAAACATTCTGTCGCCTGTGCCGCCGAGAATGATTTCAGAATGTCCTGCGTTTTTTATATAATCCTCGGATTGTTTTAATAACGCACTTCCGTGACCCTTCCCCCTATGCTCGGGTTCAACGATAAGCAGTTTTATGCAGTTGTCACGAAGCATAGAATAACCTATGACCTCCCCGCCCTCGTATGCATAAACAGTGTGGGCTGTTTGCGGGTCAAGCAGGTCATAAAAAATTTCCGCCGTTGTGGGATAATCCGGAAAACAACGGCAGTATAGGTTGTGCAGTATATTTTTCATAATGGGAGTAGCCGGATTCGAACCAGCGAAGCGAAACGCAACAGATTTACAGTCTGCTCCCTTTGGCCACTCGGGAATACTCCCCCTTTGTCAATTAACAATTAATAATTAATGATGATTAATTGAACAAAGGTCATTATATCACATAGAAATACTTTTGTCAACCCTTAAGGGGTGCTTTTTTTATGGGTTTTAACATTATTGTTAAGAAGTGGGTTGGTAGGCGGGGTGCGTGTTGATAATTTTGTTATAAATTTCCCGCTCGTTTCCGTTGTACATGTAATATATGTGCCCCGTTGTTTTGTCGTGGAAGCTCCACCCGAAAGCGTGACTTGTTCCGAAATTTACTGTGCCGGGGGTGTTGCCGAACATATTATCGGTTTTTTTCAACTCGAAATATACGGTTGCCGCTGTTAGGTCTGACGGCTTGAGGTCGGGATTAACCGGCTTTTTATGAATTACGGCAATGCACCCTTCACCATACTCAATTTCAATCAATCTATATTCAAGCAGGGTGTCGCAGACCGCTTTCAGAACAGATTCAGAAAAAGTGTTCGACGGGACGGGAATGTCATAATACTTATTAAGCACTGCGTCAACTTCTTTTTTTGGTAATAATCCTGTGAGGATTAACCTCCCTCCTTGGCTCATGTTAACGGGTTTAGTATTAATTAACTGCTCAATATCGGCAACACTGCTGACAACATAATCCCATTTGCTTGCTCTGCTTATATAATGGTTTATTAAGCTCGCCTCACCGAATATCGCAGAATACCCCGACACGGCATCCCAAATATAAGTCGATGACATTTGTGAGGCTGTTTTACCGAAATATGAATAGTTTATAACACTGTTTGCACCGAGGTTGTTCTGCTCTACCTGCGGGTCGAAAATATAAACCGTGCCGTTTAACACTATACCTGCCCATGTGTGTCCTCTGTAACCGCCGCTCTTGCTTTTGACCTGTCCTGTGTAGGCATACGCCTCTAAACCGATTGACCGTGCCATTAACACAAACGCTGTCGAAAAGTTATCACAGACCCCTTTGTTTTGAATTAATGCGGGATAGCTCCACAATAAATAACCTGTATGGAAATTACCGTATTCCCCGTAATAATCGGGGTGGCTGTTAGGTAAATAAACATCGCTGACCATCATACCTATTCCGCCCTCGACATAGGTCACGTTTCTGATAAGCCAGTCATAACCCCTTACCACTTTATCGTAAGCACTGCCGCCGGTTCCGATAATTTGGTTGATTTTGGCGTCCATTTCTTTATTTTGTGTTGCCATTGGGGTAAGCGGAGTAGCATTGATGAGTTCCTTTATATTAGCGGCAGGAGCAGCTACTACAGGAGGAGGCGACGTTGTAACTGCCGTTGTTGTAACCGTTACTGTTGTTTCGGCGGTTACTTCCAGCAATTCGGGAGGCTCTTCAGTAATTTCTGTCGTCGGCTCAGGTCCTGCTGTAGTGGCGGACGACTCTGTCCGCCCACTTGTAGTTTTCGGCGGCGACGTTGTTGTTTCAATAGGAGCAGACGGCTCTGTCTGCTCGGTTGTTGTTTCGGTAGTAATCGGCAAATCGTCTTTGTTACAGGCGGTGAGGGTGATTATAAGGAAAGCAAGGACGAGGGGGATATATTTTTTCATATTCTGCTCCTTTAGTTAGTTTAAGCTCGCATCACAAAAATAAAATTTGCTGTCCACAGCCCCCAAGATTGACCCACACCCACATAAATGTGTTGTGGATTTAGAATAGCGTTTCTATGCCCCGTTGAATTCATCCATCTATTTACAACGTCTTCGGGGGACGAACCGGTAGCGATGTTTTCGTTTGAACCCCATTGTATGCCGAATTGAAGTCCCGCATTTTCTATACGGTCTTGGCTGTCTAAACCCGATGGACAAGTATGGCTGAAAAACTCTCGTATCCACATATCGTGGCTGTGTGTACGTGCTACTGCGGCAAGTTCATCGTGCCACTCCAAAGGTGGTATACCATTAGCGGCACGTTCTACATTGAAAAGTCGAAAAACTTCTCGTTCAAAATCAATGACAGGCGGCTCGGTAACTGTTGTGGTTGTAGTCACCGTTGTCGTTTCGGGTAGTGTCGTTGTTGCGACAGTAGTCGTTACGGTTGTTGTAGTTTCTATGGTTGTTTCCGGCAATTCGGGAGGTTCTTCAGTAATTTCTGTCGTCGGCTCAGGTTCTGCTGTAGGGGCGGACGACTCTGTCCGCCCACTTGTAGTTTTCGGAGGTGATGTTGTTGTTTCTGTAATGGTAGACGGCTCTGTCTTCTCGGTTGTCGTTTCGGTAGTAATCGGCAAATCGTCCTTGTTACAGGCGGTGAGGGTGAGCGTGAGGAAAGCAAGGACGAGGGGGATTAGATTTTTCATGGTATGCTCCTTATTTAATTGACCGCCATTAAACCTGTACCATCGGTTTTAACTCTATACAGCACATAATTGTCATCTTTGTTTTGAAAATATATCCAATCACTTACAATATTAATTGTAAATGCCGTGCAATTTACCACAACTTGATTTTCTGTGCCGTCGGTCTTAATTTTATGAATCATCTGCCCGTTCCCGATATAATAAATCCAGTCACCAACTACATTAACAGCCGACGAAACACTATAGTTCAACCTCTGTTTTTCTGTGCCGTCGGTTTTGATTTTATACAATCTGCCATTGTCGTCGCTGTTACGGTAATAAATCCAATCACCTACTACATTAATATCAAATGAAATGTCGTCATTTACTTTTTGCCTGCCTGTGCCATCGGTTTTAATTTTATAAATTGTTCCTGAAATGTCAATAGCATTTATATAATAAATCCAGCCGTCAACCACTGTCGGATACCATGAATCGTCGTCGTTCAGCTTTTGCCTGCCTGTACCGTCAGTTCTGATTTTATAGATGTTCCAGCTGCTTCCACTGACCAAGCTGTAATAAATCCAATCCCCGACTACACTCATGCTTGAAACATCATCTTCATGGAATTTTTGTCTGCCTGTGCCGTCGATTCGGACTTTGTATATCGGTGCTTCTGTGTGCATATTGTTTCGGTTAATGTAATAAACCCAATCGCCGACAACATTTATATGTGATGTATTATCGTTTGTAAGTTCCTGTTTACCCGTGCCGTCGATTTTTACTTTATAAAGAGTCCACCCGTCCTCACCGTTACGGTAATAAATCCAATCTCCCTGCATTGCCGCTCCGCCGCTGTTGTTTAGGTTGCCTACCGTGTTCCCCCGTGCATTGACAACCGAACTCAGCGGTTCTGTCGGAGGGGGCGGTTGCGTTGTTGCAGTAGTAGTCGTTACCGTTGTTGTAACCGTTACTGTTGTTTCGGCGGTTGTTTCCGGCAATTCGGGAGGTTCTTCTTCTTGTGTTTCCTCCGGTTCTGCTGTAGGGGCGGACGACTCTGTCCGCCCGATTGTAGTTTTCGGAGGCGATGTTGTTGTTTCTGTAATGGTAGACGGCTCTGTCTTCTCGGTTGTCGTTTCGGTAGTAATCGGCAAATCGTCCTTGTTACAAGCGGTGAAGGTGATTATAAACAAAGCAAGGACGAAGGGGATATATTTTTTCATGTTCTGCTCCTTTCGAGATTGCTAAAACCATGTTATAATCATTAAGCGTAAAAGATATGCAGTTTATAAGTGCCGTTTTCTTGCTTTTCAGCATATGGAAAGAAAGACTTGTGATTTTCACGTTTAATCTGCTCACAACGCCCCCTTATACTACTTTCCATAATTTCCTTTGATAGACCGCCAAAAAGACTTAAAGGTGCATCCCAAGAGGCGTTCTCTATTGGATTATCTCCACCGTCACCGACGTATTTTTGTCCACATCTCAAACCGATAGATTCACCATACCAAATTGCATAATCAACATACGGTTGCGGGTCAAACGGTGCGTTGGGGTCGTATATTATTAAAGTATAGCTTGCGGTTAATCCATTGTTGCTTGTTGCTGTAATCGTGGTTGTCCCTACTGCATTAGCCGAAATATAGCCCGAACCGTCAATGGTCGCAACATTTGTATTACTTGACTTCCATGTTACAGTTTTTACGCTTGCATTATAGGGTAATATAACAGCCGTCTGTGAAATGTTCGATACGCCTAATTTTAACGACGCTTCATGTGTTGGGAAAAGAACGGAAGTAACAGCAATGTCATTCGGATTTGTCGCAGTCGGTGGGGGCGGTTGCGTTGTTGCGACAGTCGTCGTTGCCGTTGTTGTAACCGTTGCCGTTGTTTCGGCGGTTGTTTCCGGCAATTCCGGCGGTTCTTCGGTTTTTTCTGTTGGTTCTTCTGTAGGGGCGGACGACTCTGTCCGCCCACTTGTAGTTTTCGGAGGCGATGTTGTTGTTTCTGTAATGACGGATGGCTCTGTCTGCTCGGTTGTTGTTACTGCTTGTTCCGTGTCGTTACCGGAACAAGCAGTAACCATTAAAACAAGCGATAATATAACTAATAATATCAGGTGTTTCATAATCGTGTTTCCTTTTACAGAGTTATCCATAAAGCAGGGCGGATTCCGCCGTTGTTGTTGTCAACATGGTCGCCGCTTACATCAATGAAACCGTTATTATTAATGTTCGCAGCATTATTTGTAGCGTTACCGGGCGAACGAACCCACCACCATCTGTTCTTCCCGTCAAAGGTAGCGGTGCGTGCCGAATTGTATGCGTCGTTTATAGGTGAGCTTTTTTTAGTGTATAACTGTCCGCTGTCACCAAAGTATTTTACAACTTCCTCTAAACTCAACAGAAACACTCTGTCGGTTGTTGCGTTTCCGCCCGATGTACCAAACCATTGGTTATTTGCATTATCTATTCTTGTTTGAGCTATCAGTGTTTTTTCTGCCGCTGTGAATGTATTGTTGTAGAATTCGCCGTTCAGCCATGCACGAATGTCGCTGTTCTCCCATGTTACATCGTCTTTTCTGTTAGAGTGATATTGCCGTGTTGTAATAACTCTCTCACTTATAACTAACGCTCTGCCGTTTTGAATGTCAATCACTCGCCAGTCATACCCGCCTAATTGAATTATATCGCCTATTCTGAGTGTTGGTAGAGGAGGAGGAACGGGTTCGGTGACAGGCGGTTTCGGTTCACTGACAGGAGGCTTGGGTTCAGTCACCGGTGGGTTCGGCTCACTAACGGGAGGCTTGGGTTCAGTTACCGGTGGGTTCGGCTCACTGACGGGAGGTTTGGGTTCAGTTACCGGTGGGTTCGGCTCGCTGACAGGAGGTTGGGGTTCAGTTACCGGTGGGTTTGGCTCGGTAACAGGAGGGTTGGATTCGGGAATCAGTTTTTTTACATTTAACCCGCCGTGACCGTAGTATATATCGAACCCCGGTGCACCTAAATCATCTGTTGCTTCCTTTATCTTGTCCTGAATAGCATCGGGGTGCAGATTGTTATACTGTGAATCGCTCATTAATAAAGCGACTGCGGCAGAAATATGGGGGGCACTCATTGACGTTCCCGACCAAGTTCTGTAGTTGTTCCCGGGGACACCCGATGTAATGTCTACTCCGGGGGCAGATAAATCAATCACGTTTCCGTAATTTGAAAAACTCGCTCTTTGGTTGCGTATATTATGGGCGGCAACTGTGATAGCCTCGGGAACCCACGCAGGGTCATAATTTGAGGCGTCGCTGTTGTCGTTCCCTGCGGATACAACAACTACACAGCCTTTGCTGTTCGCATACAGTATTGCGTCACGGGTTGATTGGAGTCTTCCAAAACCGCCAAGGCTGAGATTGATAACCTTAGCACCGTTATCGGCTGCCCAGCGAATTCCCGAAATCACGTCCGACGAATAACCGGCACCATTATCGTTTAACACTTTTACAGGCATAATCTTAACATTACTGAGTGTGCTTTCGGCTATAGTTCCAGCCACGTGTGTGCCGTGTCCGTGCCTGTCAGTGGCGTTGGAGTTTTTGTTTACAAAGTTCCAGCCGCTAACCACTCGCCCGTTAAGCATGGGGTGTGACGAGTCAACCCCTGTGTCAAGGACGGCGACTATTATTGTAGGCAGGTTATTACCGAGTTTTAAGTAGTTTTGATAATCATCCATGCCCGTTGCAGAAACACCCCAGCTTTTGAAATTGTCGGCGTATACTATGCCGTCGCTTTCGGCTTTTACTATGATGTCGACTTCACTGAAAATATCAGCCTCAACAAACCTTTCATTTGCGACTTGAGCATCATCCTCGCTGTAGAATTCCAGTAAATAAGCGGTGTCGTTGAAAACAGTTGCAGATATTAGCCCGTCCAGCTCCATGCTTTCGATGTTTTCAATTTCCGTGTTGACGATTATGCGTTTAATGCTGTAATCGATTTCTTGTTCGTCCTGTTCTTCCGCCATTGCAAATAATTGAGGCTCTGTAAACGGTTGAACCTGTGTTGCCTCGGTTATGTATGGTTGTGTATTATCTGCAAGCATAATTGCGGGTTCTGTATTCGTTAACAGCATACTGCTTGTGAAAACAGTTACCAATGCTGATGCAATTAATAGTGTTATCCGTTTTTTCATAATGTTACCTCATTTTAATTCATCACAGAATCAGCCATAAAGCAGGGCGGATTCCGCCGTTGTTGTTGTCTACATGGTCGCCGCTTACATCAATGAAACCGTTATTGTTAATGTTCGCAGCACGATTGCTCCCGTTCCCGGGTGAACGAACCCACCACCATCTGTTTCTTCCGTCAAAGGTGGCAGTACGAGCCGAATTAAACTCGTCATTTATAGGTGAGCTGCTCCGAGTGTTCAACTGTCCGCTGTCCCCGAAATATCTCACAACTTCCTCTAAACTCAGCAGAAACACTCTGTCGGTTGTTGCGTTCCCGCCCGATGTACCGTGCCACTGGTTATTCATGTTTTCTACTCTTGTTTGGGCTATCATATTTTTTTCTGCCGCTGAAAATGTATTATTGTAGAATTCGCCGTTCAACCATGCACGAATGTCGCTGTTCTCCCATGTTACATCAACTCGCCTGTCAGAATGATACTGCCGTGTTGTAATAACTCTCTCACTTATAATTAACGCTCTGCCGTTTTGAATGTCAATCACTCGCCAGTCATGACCGCCTAACTGGATTATATCGCCTATAGACAGTGAGAGCGTGGGAGGCTCGGTTATGACCTGAGGTGCTGTTGTTACAGTCGTTGTTGCCGTTGTAGCAGCCGTGGTTGTTGCGGCAGTCGTTGCCGCTGTAGTAGCCACGGTTGTTGCAGCAGTTGTTGTTGCTGTCGTGGTAGCTGCCGTTGTTGCGGCGGTTGTTTCCTCCGGTTCGGACTGCTCCGGTTCTGTTTGCAATGGTTCAGGTTCGGTTGTTGTAACGATTGTTGTTGTTTGCGGCGGCTCATATTCTGTGGTTATAATTGTATCAGTCACAGCTGTAGTTATCTCGCTCGGAACATAAACGTCCTGAAAATCATCACCTGTATTACCGATTACAATTCCCGCTATAACTGTACCTGTCACTGCCACACTCCCTGCCGCTATTAATACTTTTGTTTTGAACGTCATAACAGCGGTGGTTGTTACTGTTGCCGCAGTCGCAGATAATATGCCGATTTCAGCAGTAATATTGGTTAACAAATGTGCGGGGACTTCGGTTTCCTGCATCGTTCTCAGAAGAGCAGGGATTACAAACGGTGCGATTGAGTATAACTTAATCCCCTCTTTTTCTTCCAATTTTTTCAGCTCCTTTCCGATTTTTTCCCTCGCTAATGATAGGCGGGTCTTAATGGTGTTCTTACCCACCGATAAGCTTTCCGCAATGTCATTAACGCTCAATTGTTCGTAATAATAATAGTACACGCAGACCTTTTGAGGGGGTGGGAGCCTGTCTATTATTTCAACGATTAACCGTGCCGTTTCTGCATTGTCAAGCGATTTATCGGGGATTAATTCGATGTCGGTTTCTTCAAGAAAATCTAACTCGGTTTCTTCTTCGGCTGAGATAGTCAAAACATTGTTTTTCTTCAGCATATCGGTGCATTGGTTAACAGTTATTCGTTTGAACCATGCGGGGAACGCCATAGGGTCTTTGAGTTCCCCAATTTTCTGAAACACCTTAATAAACACCTCTTGTGTTACATCCTCGGCTTCCTGAGGGTTCTTCATCAGCTTCAACGCAAGGAAGTAAGCAGACTGTGAGAATTCCTTGTAGAGTGTTTCAAAGGCTTTGTGGTCACCGTTTTGTAAGGCAGTTACCGCTTGAGTAATTTTTTGGTTCATTGTTTTGTTCCCCCTCTATTCATAAGGACTGTTAAAAAATGGTTGTGGTTTTATATTTTTAAAAATATTTTTTGTTATGTAAAATTGTAGCATATTATCGGGGATTATGCAAGATACAAGATTGTGACAAATGTCACATGAAAGTCATGCCTTGTGTTACTATTAAGAGTTCAAGGTGTTTGATATAATGGTGGCATAACATAAATTACCAATAAGGAGAATTATCATGATTGTATCAATGAAGGATATTGTAAAACGCTATCAATCCCACACTGCACTTGACCATTTAAATCTGTCGGTTAATCAAGGGGAATCAATAGGACTGCTCGGCCCTAACGGTGCAGGGAAAACTACTGCCATTCGGGTGCTGACGGGATTAACCGGAGCAGATTCGGGTGAGGTTATGCTGTTCGACAGCCCCATGAAAGAAAACGCTGCCGATATTAAAAAACGGCTCGGCGTAGTTCCGCAGGATTTGGCATTGTATGAAACATTGTCTGCAAGAGATAACTTAGAGTTCTTCGGGAAGTTATACGGCATAAAAGGAGCTGAGTTAAAAACCCGTGTCGATGAAACCCTCGAAATTTTAGGGCTGACCGATGTTGCGAAAAAAGCCCCCAAGAAGTTCTCGGGGGGGATGAAACGGCGACTTAACATAGGGTGTGCGGTTATCCATAAGCCTGAGCTGTTGATATTAGACGAACCGACTGTGGGGATTGACCCGCAATCACGCAACCATATACTTGATTTTGTAGTCGACATTAACAAAAAAGGTACAACGGTTTTATACACATCACATTATATGGAGGAAATCGAGAAAGTCTGCTCGCGGGTTTGTATTATGGACTCAGGAAACGTCATCGCTGACGGAAGTGTTGAAGAAATCACCCGTTCTGTAATATTCGAGGAAGTGATTTATCTTGAGGTTAAAGAGCCCTCCCCGTCGTTGCCCGAAAACATAAAGAAAATCCAGGGGGTTAAATCCTGCGATGTTGACGGAAGAAATTTAACTATAATCAGCAAATCCGATTCACAAAACTTGGCACGGATTTTAGAGGTGGCAACTCCTTTTATAATTCTTGGTGTTTCTGCTAATCGTCCGACCTTGGAAGATGCGTTCCTGTCATTGACCGGTAAAAAACTAAGGGACGGTGACGCATAATGAAACAATTCTTGGCTGTGTTTTTTATGGGGTTCAAATATTTATGGCGTAACCCTCTTACCGTTAGTGTTATCATTTGTTTCCCGATTGTGTTTATTCTTATATTAGGAAATGCCCTATCCTCCTATATTACCCCTGTGTTGGATTTTGAACCGCTCCATATAATGTATGTCACCGATAATGAGGAAAGCATGTTCGCAGAGTTCTTGAAAACAGAAGATATTTCCCGCTTTTTAGACATTGAAATTACCGATGAGGCACAGGCTGTTCAGAGTGTCACAGACAACGATATATGTGTTGCGATTTTTGAAAAAAATGGAGAAATTTCAATTATTAAATCCAGCGTTTCAAGCGTCGGAACATCGGTAGTTTTAGCGGTCATCGACAGTTATATTCAAGTTTCTGCGGCGGCGGAAATTGCAATCGCAAACGGTGCAAATCCGTTCGAGGTGTTCAGAGCGATTAATTCTGAATTTGCTGTTGACGCTGTTCCGTTGGGGAATCGTGTGCCTAATGCAATGGATTATTATGCGGTGACAATGCTTGTTTATATTATGCTCCTTGCAGGAATGAACGGGTTAGAATTGTTTAACAAAAGTCTAATAAGCGACACGGGAAGAAGAATTATGACGGCTCCGGTTTCTAAATCGACATTAATCTGCGGTTTAGTTGCGGCTTCCACATTAACCAGCTTTTTACAAGGAATGATTACGTTCGTGTTTACGGCATTGGTTTATGGGGTATATTGGGGTGAGAGAATTCCGCTGGTGCTTGTTACACTTTTCGCAGTTGTCTTATTATCGCAGGCGTTATGTATATTTTTAATCCTATTATTTAACAATCCGGGGCCTCCCGTAGCTATTATACAAGCCACATTTTTTATAACCACGTTCGTTTCGGGAGGTTATGCAAAAATATCATTCGGAGGAGCGGCAGACAAAGTCTTGGCATATGCCCCGAACGCATTAGCTCATACCGTGATATTCGGTGCAATCTTCGGGGGAAACGAGGGCAGAATGATGTTCTCTTTGGCACTGCTGTTCGCACTTGCAATCGTATTCTTTGTTTTAGCGTTCTTTGTCGGAAGGAGGAAATTGGCATGACGGTTTATACAAATACTTTAAAAAGAATATTCAAAATCCCGTTTAACTGGTTTTTTATGTTTTTGTTTCCTGTGATATTCTTAGTGTTAATCAGCGTTTCCATAAGTGATGATGAAGTTGCTGACCCTTTAGCCAACACTCTTCCTTTCGGGATAGTGGATTTGGATAATTCGTCTTTGTCTAAAGTATTAATTGAAAAATTAGAAGCACGGTTTATAGTTTTAGAAATTGCTCAAATCGATATTAATTCTACGTTGACCGAGCAGACTGTGCCGTGGATTCTGCTTATTCCTGACGGTTACGGTGCAGATATTACACAAGGCAATACCCCTGTTTTAGAGGGTTATTCCCTCACAATTACCGATGTGTCGGAGATTGGCACAGCCTATGCAGAAAGTATCACCCGTTCGTTAATGCTTCTCGGGAGCGACGATGAAACAATTCTCTCCGAATGGGTAAAGACCTCCGAGTTAACGGTCACAACCGCTCCTAAAAGCAGTGACTGGGGGTTGATAACATTCTGGTTCGGTTTCTTCGGATTTGTTGCAATATATACAGCTTATTTCGTTTCTAAGACACTGACCGACGATAAAAAAAGAGGAATGCCTGACCGCTTGGGAGTGATTCCCGCTTCTCCGAGGAAGCATTTGATTTCGAGTGCTTTGGCGGCGTTCACGGCGACGGAGATTTCTGTAGCGGCACTTATGCTTGTTGTTATCGTGCTGTTGGGGGTTGTTCCGAATATGTTCCTGTTGTTTTTATTATTGAGCTTATTCAACCTGTTTTCGGTATGCCTTGTTCTTGCGATATTATCGATGGCGAAGGATTTGGGTGCCGGCTCTGTAATCGTGACAATGACAGCGGTTATATTCAGTATGCTCGGTGGTGTGTTCTGGCCACTTGATTTGGTTCCCGAGTATATGCAAAAGGCGGCATATTTTTCACCCGGGTATTGGTTGGTTCGGGGAATAGGCGGTGTTCAGGACATTTCCTTTGAGGGATTCGGAATGTCGGTGTTGTTTTTGACAGGGTTCACGATTGTGGCGATATTATTGGGCGGGTGGAAGAGTATACAGAAAATGGAGGATGACAATTGACAATTAACAATTATTATGGTATAGTTGAGGTGATAGAGGAGGTAATGAAATGCAAATAGATACAAATAATTCAATATCAATAACTGAAATAAATCAGGATTTCTCACGTGTTACCCAAATTGTTGATAAAAACGGAGCGGCTGTTATTATGAAGAATGACACACCAAGATACGTCATCATGGAATACAGTCAATTTCAAGATATTGAATATGCAGATGATGCAACAGTTATGGAAATTGGTAAAGCAATAATTGAACGACACATTGAAGCATTTAAGGAGCTTGCTAAATGAAGAAGCTCACTGTCGAACAAGTAATTGCCCTACACGAAATTATGGTGGAATACAGTGGCGGTTCGTATGGCGTTCGAGATATGGGATTACTTGAAAGTGCACTTGCTACACCCTTTTCAACATTTGGCGGCTTTCAATGTTTTCCGACAATTGAAAGTAAGGCGGCTCGATTAGCGTTTGGAATCATCAACAATCACCCTTTCATTGACGGAAATAAGCGGGCAGGTATACATTCAATGCTTGCTTTTCTTGAACTTAATAAAATAAAACTGAACTGTAACGACGACGAACTCATTAAACTGGGTTGGGGAGTTGCCGCCGGTTCAATCAATGAGGAAGAAATTCTTGATTTTATTGTTACGCATAATTGATAATTGGTGATTTCATGAACCGTTATGCTGTGTTCGCCCGAATTGCGGCGGGAGTTATGTTAATAATCGTATGGGGACTGACCGACAGTCCCCTTCTCGGCGTTGTGTTCATGCTTTTATTAACAGCGTTGTCGGCGGCAAGATACCGCTTTAAACCGTATTCATGGTTAATAATAACCGAAGCAATTATATGTGTTGTGTATGCCTTTCTTTGGTTTCCCGCACTTCTCGGTTTGTGGTTGGCGGTAATCAGCTTCTTGGAGAATAAATGGCGTGAGTGGGAAACCGAGCTTATTCAAAACGAAAATCAAAACCGTGCCGAGTTATTAAGATTAGAAAAAAAGCGTGAAGCTGCCGTCTTAGACAGCCGGAACGCCGCTCGTGTTGCAGAATTAACCGAGCGTGCAAGAATTGCACAGGACATTCACGACCATGTCGGTCACGAAATATCCGGGACGTTGATTGCACTCAGAACAGCAGTTATGCTTTATGAGAAAGGTGATGAACGTGCGGGTGAATTATTAAAACAAACGGCAGAGCGGCTTGAGCAAGCGTCAGAAAACCTCAGAGAAACCGTACATAATCTTAAACCTGCCGAGGTTAAAGAAAGCTCTTACAGTATGGAAACATTAGAAGAGTTATGCGGGTCGTTCGGGTTTTGCACGGCTGTTCTCGTGGCGTCGGGTGATTTGAATAATGTGAACGTGTGGGAGCTGCTTGTTGTTAATTTGAAAGAGGCACTTACTAATGTTGCGAAACATTCCTCCGCTACAAAAGTCGATGTTAAATTAAACGGGAACGCCGATTATATACGAATGACTGTTACAGACAACGGGAAATCTGTTAATAAAAATATGCATTACGGAATGGGGCTGACAGGAATGAAGGAGCGGGTACGCAGGGCGGGAGGGACGCTGTCGTTTAATACCGAGAGCGGATTTCAAATAATAAACGTGTTACCGAAGCAAGGAGGGTTACATGAAGCTTTTGATAGTTGACGATGACGGACTTATCCGTGACAGCCTTAAACTTATGCTGGAAACCACTGACGGCTGGACAGCTCGGACTGCCGCTGACGGGGAGGACGCATTTGTAAAATGCCGTGAGGAATTACCCGACATAATCCTCATGGACATTCGTATGCCGGTATGTGACGGTGTGGAAGCCACCCGTAAAATAAAAGAAGCGTTCCCCGAGGTGAAAATAGTTATGCTGACGACGTTCACCGATGACGGGTATATAACCTCTGCCATTAATGCGGGGGCGGAGGGGTATCTTTTAAAAAGCACACCCGCCGACGGAATAATTGAGAGGATTCGTGCGGTGGAAAAGGGTGCAATGGTGTTCGATAAAGGGGTAAACCTGTCTGCTAAGAAACCCGAGGCGGTTATATTTGACATACTGACCGAAAGAGAGAATGAGGTTTTAGCATTGGTGGCTACAGGTTTATCCAACGGTGAAATTGCGGCAAAGCTGTTCTTGTCTCCGGGGACTGTTCGTAATGCGGTGAGCGTTATTTTGGAAAAGCTGGAGCTTCGTGACAGGACGCAGTTGGCAGTGTATTATTGGAGAAATTCGGTGGGGTGAAATGCTTAAAAAAACTATAACAACAATTACCTTGGTCGCAGTGTTTTTATCGGTGTTTAACCCTCTTACGGTAAAAGCTGTTTCATCAGAGAAAAATTTACTTATCAATGGTGACTTTGAGAGAATGGGGCGAGGCTATCCGTTAAAGTGGTCGCTGTCGGGCGACGCCTATCTTGAGGTTGCCGCTCGTGAGCCTGCCGCCGGAGCAGTTGATATGATTGTCAACGGTGGATTCGAGGAAGCTAAATTCAGTTATCCCGTGTGGGAGGTTGTCGGTAATTTTACAAGGGACAATACTTTTTCAAGAAACGGGAACTGGTCTGCCAAATTAACGGGTAGCAACAGTTCTAACGGGACTTTGACTCAGTATATTAACAATATTGCACCTTCAGCGGAATACCAGCTTTCTATGTGGGTTTATATGGACAAAGCCGCAGTTGACGCAGGGAGCAATGTTCGTGTAAGGGTAGGGTACGGGAGACCGGGCAACAATTTCCACTGGCTCGGCGGAGAGAGTTTAAGCGAACATCACGCATTCTTGTCGGGGGGGACTTCTCCCGAAGCAGGCGTGTGGACACAGTATCTCCTCAATTTCACACCCAATCACGCCGCAGGAAAGCTGTGGCTGCAGCTTATAGTCGCCTGCCCCTCCGGAACGGTATACATTGACGATGTTTCAATGTATGTAATAACCGCCCCTGACCGTTTTGCCCTTGATACCGACGATATATTCCATTATTCCGACAATAATACGGGAACAGCAACAATAAAATTTAACAGTTATTACGGGACGTTCCCTTCCTCGACAACCGTCGATTTGAAAATCACGGACGGTAATACCGTTGTGGTGCAATCGCTTAATAATGCCATGACCTCCTCCATGCAATCGTACAATTACGATATTACCCCGCTCAAGGAAAAGAAAGAATATATATTAACCGCAACTGTAAAAAGCGGCGGGAATACCTATAACTATACGCAAAGGATTTTCAAATACCCCCGCCCGAAAAAACTAACCAAGGACGGTGTGTATATGGTTGACGGTAAGCCGTTCGCTCCCGTTATCGCTTACAGTGCGTGGTCGTCTAACGCCGGGGAACACGGTGGCGGAAATTATCCCGGACTTGCCGAAATAGGAATAAACGTGGCAGTCACCACAGATGTGGGAGCGGTTTCCACTATTTTAAAGCAGTTAGACGAGTTAGATGCCCTCGGCTTAAAATGTATGATTTCCCTTTATCGGGGGCGGCTTTCCTGCGGGAAAGGTATGCTCCCTCCCGGGCATCCGAGGAATATTGCCCATACAAAGGAAATCGTGACCGCTGTTAAAGACCATCCCGCCGTATTCGCCTATTATATCATGGACGAGCCGCACCAGAACTTCATGAGAGAGGAATTGGAGGATTGGTTAATCGAATCTTATCGGATTATACGTGATATAGATGACAATAATCCCGTATTTTTAGCCGAGAATACCCGCAGTGATTTCGGGACATCGGGGAAGATGTGTGATATGCTCGGTATAGTTGTGTATACCAGAGCGGGCGGGCAGAATTTGCAATTGGTTTCAATCGGCATTGATACCGCAAGAGAGGCTGTGAAATATAACAAACCCGTTTACCCGATTTTGCAAACATTTGAATGGGGGAACGGCTGGTTTCCCACAGTCGATGACATAAGCGAAATGATATACCGTTCCGTTGAGGGAGGGGCACAGGGTATATCATACTATGCGGTGGGGAACGCATTCGGTATGTTCGGCGGAGAAAAGAAGCACCTGTACCAAACAGATTTGTGGAAGCCCTTAAGCGAGCTATGGGAAGCAGAGCTTAAACAAGTGTTAGCCGAGGCTACGGTGAAATCAAAAAAAGAAACCTCTGCATGGTTCACGGGGCAAACAAGGGCTTTTTCAGAAATAATCAGTGATACTCCGGAATATAATTACCTTGTTTTGCCCAAAACAGGAGCTAAGGCAGAGCAGATGGTCTATGGGATAAAACCGAATACTACTTATTTCATAACCGTATGGTCGAAATCAAGCGTTGCCGACAGTGTGAAACTTGACGTGGATTTTCATATAAGCGACGGCAGGTGGACACAGACAGGCACGATGTTTTCTCAAGTCTTCGGAAAGGCGGATTCTGAGTGGCACAGAACGGTGATTGAGGTTAAAACCCCGTCAAACGCTAACGCTTTTATGCTGACCTTGACCGCTCGTTTGAATGATGCGTTTTTATGTATTGATAATGTCCATGTAGGGACTTCCCGCCCTACTGTAATTACTGCTCCTACTCCCGAGACAATTCAAACCGAGGAATTGATTACTGAACCTAATGAAATGTCTGTTGAAACAAGTCAAGGCGTAACAGAACCTATACCGGTTGAAACAACAAGCGGGCAGGCAGAATTGTTCACCCTTGCAGAAACGATAAACCAACCCGAAATTGTTCCGACAATACCCGATCCTCCTCCGGATTATCCCGAAAATAACAGGAATTTTTGGTGGGTATTGGCTTTTGTTCCGGCAGTGATAATCGGTGCGAGGGTTGTTTTGATGATTGTAATAAGAAAATAAAAAACGGGTGTTTAACACCCGTTTTTGATTTATGCTCCTGTTACTCTACCAACCCTATTCTATCCACTACAATATATTCAAAATTGTCCTTGTTTCCGCTTTCATATGATGAAGATGATATAAAAACAATGTGGTTTTCAGTTAAATAGCAAGCATATATGCCCTCTTTTGCTTCATTTATGACTATAAATCTATCTGCTTTGAAATCATAAAAAATCGGAACACTGTCATGCCCGTTTACCCTCCAAACAGCATAATTACCTTTTATTGCAAACTGCCCGAGATATAAAGAGTGGGCAATAGGTTCTAAAAATACATATTTGTTTCCGTGTTGAATATATGACAGCTTTGAACCGGTCGCATATTCATTATCTTCTTCCACAACCATAACCCATTCTGCATATACGATTTTATCTTCTTGACAATCAATCCATTGAACTGAATCGTATAAATCATATTGCTCTAAATCAATCATTTCAGCAATATAATCATCTCGGAATACCGCTATTTCTTTGCTTTTATAAATAAACGCCAAATCGCCTTTATATATCATGGGGTTTTCTGCATTTTCAAAAACAATTTCAATTTCCTTAGTAACAATATCATAGGAATATATTCTGGAGTAATAATCTGAAAAATCCTTGCCGAAACCATAAAAATCATCGAAGTATATTACATCATCTATAATAACAGGGTTATTTGCAAAGCGTTTATATACAAATCCGCTTTCCGGCTGTATAGACGGCTCAAAAAATTTAATGCTTTCCCCTGTTTCCCTAATGTATAGATTAAATGAATAATTATACCACATTTGATAGTCAAAGCTCTCTATATAAACTATATATTTATCGTCAACATATAAAACACCAAAACCTTGCCCTATGACATCTCCTTTAAGTAACGCTTTGTACTCGTCATTATTAATATTATAAATACCAATTTCGGCATACTCTATATTCTCATAACTGTGATGTTCTACAACCTTAGAAATAAATACATTTAAATCGTTATCAACGCCAGAGATAAAATACATGATTTCTGTTTCAGGATGTTCTATAATGCCACTACTGTAATTATAGTGTGTTTTAGAAATGTCAATAATATAGGAATTAAACTCAATAATATCCTCTATCGGAAATGCTTCTCTTTCGTAATTATAATTATCTTTCAAATTACACGAAGTTAATAATATAGCTATTATAAATAAATTTGCGATTTTTTTCATAAAAACTCCATAAAAGGGTGGGTGTTGTAAGACAACTTAATAGAAAGACCGACTCGAAAAAATCGAATCGGTCTTTAAAATTACTCCACTCTTCCTGCTCTGCTTTCCTTTAATATAACATCATGGGCTCCGCCCTCGACTATACTCGTTGAAGAAACACGGGTCAGCTTGGCGTCTTTATGCAGGTCTGCAACGGTTAAGCACCCGCAGTTGCACATTGTTGAGCGAACCTTCGCTAACGAATTCATCACGTTATACTTGAGAGGCCCGGCATAGGGTACATAACTGTCAACCCCCTCCTCAAACGATAAGCCGCCATCGCCGCCCATATCGTATCTCTGCCAGTTACGGGCACGGTTGCTACCCTCACCCCAGTATTCCTTGACATATGAGCCGTTTATCATCAACTTGTTTGTCGGGGACTCGTCAAACCTTGCGAAGTATCTGCCGAGCATTATGAAGTCCGCACCCATCGCCAATGCCAGTATCATATGATAATCACGGACAATTCCGCCGTCGGAGCATATGGGGATATAAATTCCCGTTTCTTCATAATATGCGTCACGCTCTTTACAGACTTCTATAAGCGAGGTCGCTTGCCCCCTGCCTATACCCTTCTGTTCACGGGTTATGCAGATTGCACCACCGCCTATGCCCACTTTTATAAAGTCTGCACCGTTTTCCGCTAAATAGCGAAACCCCTCTTTATCAACGACATTCCCTGCACCGACTTTTACGCTTTCTCCGTAACGGGAGCGAATCCAGTCAATCGTGATTTTCTGCCACTCGGTATGCCCCTCCGAACTGTCGATACAAAGCATATCCGCACCGGCTTTTACTAATTCGGGGACACGCTCGGAATAATCCCGTGTGTTTATACCCGCTCCCACCATGTATCTCTTGTTTGCATCGAGAAGCTCGTCCTTGTTTTCTTGGTGCTGCTCATAGTCTTTGCGGAACACGAAGTATTTTAATCTTTGGTTTTCATCAATTATAGGTAATGCATTCAGCTTCTCGTCCCAGATTATGTCGTTGGCTTGCGAAAGAGTAGTGTCTGCGGGAGCGGTTACTAATTCGTTGAACGGGGTCATAAATGTATGCACTTGTGTGTCCCTTGACATTCTCGAAACACGATAGTCACGCCCTGTTACCATTCCCAGCAGTTTTGAATCGCAAGTACCATCCTCTGTTACCGCCATTGTGGAATGCCCTGTCTGCTCTTTCAGCCTTAACACGTCGGCAAGTGTCATGTCGGGACGTAAATTAGAATCGCTTTGTACATATCCCGCCTTATAACCCTTTGCACGGGCTACCATTTCTGCCTCGTTTTTTATACTTTGGGAAGCGAAAATAAACGAAATCCCGCCCTCCCTTGCTAACGCAACCGCCATTTTATCGTCGGAAACCGATTGCATAATTGCGGAAACAAGCGGAATATTAAGGGTTATTGCGGGGGTTTCACCCCTCTTAAACTTAACTGCGGGGGTTTTTAAGGATACGTTTTGAGGAATACACTCTTTTGAAGAATAGCCGGGTACGATTAGATACTCCCCAAAGGTGTATGAGGGTTCGGGAAAGATGTTAGCCATAATTTTACTCTCCTTTTCTTTTTCTTTATACAAGTAGGGGGCGATGCCTACATCGCCCCGTGGTTGTCTTTTCGGTGCGATGTGGGCATCGCACCCTACATTTTTGTTTAATTCAGTATCTTGAACTTTCCTATGAGCGGCAGTTCTTTCGCTTTTCCGTTGTATGCATTAACTATTCCTGCAACCATTAACACAAGTGTGAAAAGTCCGATTGCAATAGAAACCACTGTCCCGATATAAGCAAAACTTGCGAAAACCATGCTTGCTACCGAACCGATACACGAGAATATAAACAGAATCAACCCTTGATTAGCGTGATACCGTGCGAACCTTGACTGGGGAGCAACAAGCAACGGAATAAGAAACAAAATCCAAATATAGGAGAGGATTGCCATGATTTTATTGTCCTCAATATCATAGCGGTCAAACTCCGATGTGCTGTCCGGCGTGTCCATAAATTCGTTAATAGTATTATTAAAGCTGTTGTCCGTGTTCGGGCTTCCTGTCACAGGTGAGCCGCAACCGGTACAAAACGTTTCATCAGAGGAAAGCTGCTTTCCGCATTTTTTACAAAACACTATTAACAAACGCCCCTTTTACAGTTAAGTAGCAGATGTCGCTAAATTATTCGTCCCACTTGATGATTTTCAAGTTGCCGATAAGCGGCAATTTCTTTACTCTGCCGTTCACCGCATCCACGATTCCAAGAATCATAAATACTGTTACAACTATAGGAACAACACCCGTCCAGAATAAAATAACATACGCCAAGCCGAGAATTAAACCATAGTTAGCATAGAACTTAGCAAGCTTCGATTCCTTTGACGAACCACACATAACGATTATTGTGCCTATGTACCATAATAGGTAACATAATATCGCATTAGTTTTGTTCGCCTCAATTTCTGCCGCATCAAACAGATGAGTTATGTCGCTTTCATTGACCGGTGCTGCCGACGCACACGCTGCACACAGTGTCTGCCCTTCAGCGATTTGTGCTCCGCATTTTGTACAAGTTCCCATGTTAAAAACCTTCCTTATTATTATAATAGCCTTGTCTTATATGGAATGATTATACAACATATATGAGATTTATGTCAAGTGTTTTACGCATTTTTGTAAAAATTTTTATAAAAACACTTGACAAGCATGCGATTTTTGAGTATAATTATCCCAATATGTAAATCCATTTGAGTTGACAGAGGTGGTTTATTATGGCGAAAAATTTGGGCGTTAATATTCTTTTAGATGTTTATGGAGCTCTTTTGACCGACCGCCAGCGTGTCACTCTTGAGCTGTATTATGGGGACGATTTTTCCTTGGGTGAAATATCACAGGAAACAGGAATTACACGGCAGGGCGTCCTTAATTGTATCCACAAGGCGGAAAAAAAGCTGTTCGAGCTTGAAACAAAGTTAGGGCTTATTCGGAAGTTTCGGGATTTGCAAGACGATATTGATAAATTAGAGGGATTGATTTTGCAGTCAGAAATGACGAACAGAGCAGTTCTTGCACAGATAGACGAAACTATGGTTGAGATAAAAGGAAAAATATAATTATGGCTTTTGAGGGACTGTCAGATAAATTAGGGCGGGTGTTCAAAACACTCAAGGGCAAGGGTAAGTTAAGCGAGAAAGACGTTAAAGAGGCTATGCGGGAGGTGAAAACCGCACTCCTTGAAGCTGACGTTAACTTTAAAATAACCAAGAACTTTGTGGCGAAAGTGACCGAGCGGGCAATCGGCTCACAAGTTATGGAAAGCCTTACACCGGGTCAGCAGGTCATTGATATTGTTCATGACGAGATGATTAAATTATTAGGCGAGAGTAATTCGTGGATAGAGTTTCCTGCCAAGCCGCCATGTGTTATTATGATGTGCGGGTTGCAGGGTGCAGGTAAGACTACCCACTGTGCGAAATTAGCAAAGCATCTCAAGGGTATGAACCGCAGACCCCTCCTTGTGGCGTGTGATGTATACCGCCCCGCCGCAATTGAGCAGTTGAAAATAGTCGGTGAAAAAGCGGGTGCAAAAGTATTCGAGATGGGGCAGGGCAATCCCGTTAAAATCGCCGAGGAAAGCATTAAACATGCAAAAGACAACGGATTTGACGTAGTAATCGTTGATACGGCAGGGCGACTTCATATTGACGATGAATTGATGAACGAGTTAGAGCAGATTAAACAGACAACCTCGCCTAATGAAATATTGTTGGTTATAGATTCCATGACCGGGCAGGACGCTGTTAATGCGGCGAAGACATTTAATGAGCGGATTGAGTTATCGGGGGTAATCCTGACTAAGTTAGACGGTGACACGAGAGGTGGTGCGGCGTTATCGGTTTTAGGTGTCACCGGAAAGAAAATCAAGTTTGCAGGGGTGGGGGAAAAAATTGATGACCTTGAACCGTTTCACCCCGACAGAATGGCTTCGAGAATTCTCGGAATGGGCGATGTCCTCAGCTTAATCGAAAAAGCCAAGAACAGCTTCGATGAAAAGGAACAGGAAAAGCTGCTTAAAAAAATGCAGGAGAACAGGTTCGATTTCAACGACATGTACACACAGTATAAGCAGATTGAAAAAATGGGGAACATTAGTTCAATTATCGGGATGATGCCGGGGCTGAGCGGTAAAGTCAAGGAAGAGGACATAGACGAGCGGGTGCTTACAAGAGCTAAGGCGATTATCGAGTCTATGACCAAGAAAGAGCGGGAACGTCCGTCTTTAATCGACGCTAAGCGGAAACGCAGAATTGCGGCAGGGAGCGGCACAAAGGTGGAAGATGTTAATATATTAATGAAACAGCTTGAACAAATGCAAAAGATGATGAAGATGATGAAAAAAGGCGGTAAAAAAGGTTTCCCAAGGTTGCCGAAGGGCATGAACATGAAAGATTTAGAAAACTTGAATTTTTGAACCACCCCGTCAGGCTACGCCTGCCACCCCTCCACAGAGGGGAATTATAGGCAGTATAAATAAATTATCAAAATATTAAGGAGAAAAACAATGGCAGTAAAAATCAGGTTAAGGCGTATGGGTGCGAAGAAAGCACCTTTCTACAGAATAGTAGTAGCCGATTCGAGATTCCCGAGGGACGGTCGTTTTATTGAGGAAGTGGGTTATTATGACCCGACGAAAAACCCCTCTGTTATCAGTGTTGACGGCGACAAGGTTCAAAAATGGCTGAAGGACGGGGCTCAACCCACTGACACAGTCAAGAGAATTCTGAAAACGAAGGGCGTAATTGAATGAAAGAATTATTAATAACAATCGTTTCGGGGCTTGTCGAGGATAAGGCTGCGGTCGATGTAAAGGTTGACCCCGTGAACACAGAGGGCGTCACGGTTTATCACCTGCATGTCGCTCCCGACGATATGGGCAGGGTAATCGGTAAGCAGGGACGTATCGCTAAGGCAATCCGCACCATTATGCGGGCAGGAGCGGTTCGGGTTAATGAGAAAATTATGGTGGAAATAGATTAAGCTTAATAAATTAAGACCGCCTTTACGGAATAATTCGTAAAGGCGGTTTGTTATTTTGGTTATAATTCTTATCCGTTGGTGTCGCCGATTACCACTGTTTCGGGGAATAGGTTTCTGCTTTCCTCTTTATTAAGGAACGTCGTGCTGACGTATCCTTGGATAATCGCACCATCTTCTACGGTTATTGTTGATGCACTAATATCCCCGAACACAACCGCATCACCTTTTAAGTCTGCCTTGCCCACAACATCGAGATTGCCCTTGATTTTCCCGTTAATGTCTGCATATGTAGACATTAGGTCGCCCATAAGCAAGGTGTCACGCTTCATGGTGACATTGCCTTTCATTCGGATATTCCCCTGTACCTGTGAGGCATGCATTAATGCGTTGTTGCAGGTGACATTTCCTACAATTTTTCCGTTCAGGTCAATATTTTTGGTGGTTTCAACATCGCCTCTAATGTCGCCGTCAACACTCATGTCGGCGAATGAACGAATGTTACCGTCAACATAGGTATTTCTTGATATAACAGTGATTTCGTTATCGTCATTCCTCCCCGCCCTAAGATTGGGCATGGGTGTGGGTGCGGGTAAATTATACAAACCGGCACCGCTTGTTTCACCGGGAACGCTTTCGGCAACAGGTGCTTCTGTCCTCGAGAAACCGCTTTGGGGAATGCTCGCCTCCTGTGCGAAAGTCGGTGCAGGAACCTCCCCACCTGAAAAGAACGCCTCTGTAGCGGGGGTTGCGTCGCTTTCGGCAGGCTCGGCAGCTTCAACAGGGGTATATGTCGTTACGTCCGGAGTTGTACCGTTGAGTGTAATTTCCCGCGGCTGTTGTATTCCGTCGTCCTCCACGGCTTTTTTCAACTCTTCAACGGGCAGCTTTACAGCGAGTTCTTTTTCCTTTCCGCCTGTAAGCTCCTTAACCGCTTGTGTGAAATTCTCTTTTATTCCCATAATTGTTTCATCCTCTTTACATTTATTATATTAAACATAGCTTAAAACTGCAATGGTTCAACATCTCTGCTTAGTTTCCCGAACTTGTAGTCTCTCGGATTTTTCATTAACGCTTCTAATATATCGTCAATGGTCATAACCGTCATCGAAGCATTAATCGCATCATCATGCATTAGTATTACCGAACGCTTGTATGCACCCTCGCCATCATAAATCTTTGAAATTCCGTTGAGAACCGTGTTGTACATATGCGTCCAGCCCGCTCCCTTAGAGTCGTCACTGTCTATGCTCCAGTCGAAATACACAAACCCTCGCCTTGTCATTTCTGCGATAATATCGTCACGTATCCCTATATTGTAATCGTTCTTGCTCCCTCCGGGAAACCGAAATATCTCCGCTTTGTACCCCGTTTGCTCATAAAGTAAGTCATACGCTTTTTTGAAATCGGTTAAATACGCTTCAACACTTTCGTAAATTACTGCATAATCATGTGAAAAGCAGTGAATTCCTATGGCATGACCCTCTGCAAGGATTTGATTAAGCCGCCTTTCGCTGTTTTCGTTAGGGATTACAAAAAACGTCCCCGGTATGTCGAAGTTCCTCAAGTGTGCCAGCATAGTATCAGTATATTGCGACGGCCCATCGTCGAAAGTGAAATATATCCAGCCTGTGTCTTCCACATATTGCGGGGTAATATTATAGTTTTCCACATATAAATCGGGGAAAAGATTGGCATAGGCGGGTAGTGCTATGGGTTCGGGTTCAGTCACTTCGGCGGATGTAGAACCTGCTGTGGTGCTTGTGAGGTTCGGGTCTTTCGTCATTGCGGGGATTGCCCCGTCTGTGTTCGACGGGTCTGCGTCCGGTGTTCCCGAAGCATTGTTCGGGGAGGTGCCTTGAATCTGTGCCGACAGAACCTCAATTTCCTTTTTAAGGGAATTGTTGTTGACAGCAAGAATAATGGTCGCCGTTACCGGAATAATTATCGCAAGCACAACGATTGTCAGTATAAGGTGCCTGAAAAATCTTACACTTCCTATATACAAATAACCGCCCTCCATGCCTTAGTTTGAAAAACATATATAGTCATAATACTATAATATAACCGTTTTGTCAAGAAAAATTTTATTTTGTCTGAAATAGTGGGGGGATATGCTGTAATTTTATATAATAATTCATATGTTTTTCTGTGAAGGTATACAAATTTGTTTATTCGACAAAATTCGACAAAGCGTTGTTTACTTTTGTCATATAATGGTGTAAACTATGACAGAAAGGATTTTTACAATAGAAGAAGTTTAAAAACTTATCTCGGCATTTCTTGTTTCAGTTATTGCGGTTTCGTTGCTTACGACAACAACAAGTGCAAATCCAACATCATACTTTTGTCAGGTACACCAAAAAACAGGATGTACCCATTGCGTAAATCACACAATGATGACCGTGGGTTCACAAACCGCAACCTGTTCTCAACCGGGCGGGCTAATTCGTATTTGCACAACCTCCAGCTGTAGTACATTCTATATGATAACAATTTTTGCAAGAACCCAACAAACTGCTAGGCTGCATGGTATTGTGATTTCTGTGGTTCTCATTTGCATTTTGAGATTCGACCTTCAACCGATAATTCAAACGGTTATACTTCACAATATAATCCCACCGGCTTTTATCCGTCAACCGGCGTATTTTCTTAACTAAATAAGGAGAAATATAATGAAAAAACTAATTCTATTAATATTAATAACCGCATTTTTAATTTCTTTATGTTCGTGTAACAGAGACAATATTGAAAATGATACTGTTATCGAAAACAATTTCGATTATTATCGTGATGATATGCCCGAACCTTTTATTGAAACACAAAATGGTGGTGGTTCTTTACAAAGAGCACGCTTTAACGTACCTACTTTTAATGACCTTGATGGAGGGGGGTTAGATTTTATTGATTTTAGCTATGTTACACCGTTTATTGATTTAAACGATTTTTACTCATGGGTTAACAGTTCTGAAATGAATAATTATTGGAGTGAACCTGTAACAAATCTTATAGAATATCCAAATATGTATTCGTTTATTATTACTTTTAATATTCCTGTCAATGATTTAAAAGAGATAATGGAACACTATACAAACCTTGCTTTAACAGTGAATGTTGACCACTTCACTCTTGAAGAAACAAATTTAATTCTTTCACTGAATGAAGCAAAGATAATGGAATACTTCGTTTCCGACTATTCAATTTATCACAACGGAAGAATCTTCACACCAGCTTGGATATACTACCACACTCTTGAAAGCTATAAATCAGCAGGCATAACCCCTGCCATGCTTGAAGAAAAGCTCCCTCTCTACGCCGAGTTCAACTTCACCGAAGAAGCTACTGCCGCATTTGAACAAAAACTATCGGAATTTACAGGAAACGCTGTGTCCCTCAGATAAAGAAAAATTAAAAAGCGGTTGGTTTGCACTACACAAACCAACCGCCGTTTTTATATATTATTCTATTCCCGTTATAACCGCCTCATACCAGAAACCCTGCTGGTCGGAGGCTCGCAGGTTAAGCTCACTTAACGTAACCTCTGCCTCAATAACCGAGCCGTCTTCCGGGATTGCGGTGAAGTCTGCATCGTATTCCTCGTCATGAATTGAGCCTAATCTGAACATCGCTATATCCGAATAATACACGCTGTCATCACTTAACACGTAGAACATTCCGTGGTCTTTCGCCGCTTTTACAGGGAAAGGCAGTCCCGCTGTGCTTGAGGCATCAACAAAAAATAGAATATCGCCTTTCTTTTCGTGACCCTCATCTTCAATTGCAAGCACCAACCAACCCTTTAGCTTTATTTCACCCTCATATTTAACCGAGGTGGCAATTTCAACATCTGTTCCCGTTTTCTGACCGCTCAGGCTCGCTTGAGTAACCTTCAGCCCGCCAAACATGTCTTCGAGCTTTAACTCTCTTACTTCATGGGGTTCGGGATATTCGTCCCTCAGCTTCATCTCTGCGGGGTCGTAATAGTTTTCGTGTTTTGCGGAGTGATAGCTCACCCCCGTGGATTTACGCCCTATTGTCACGTCTTTAAACTCGAAGTTGAAATATTCACCGGATTCATAGGCTTGCTTAGCGTCAATTTCCTCACCCTCGCCGTTCTTAATGACATCGGCTTTCGCAAGGTCTAACTTTATTCCGTGAAGCTCAATATAGAATTCCGGCTCATGCACGGTGGGCGGATTGGGTTCTGTTGTGGGCTGGGTTTGCAGTGTGTTGTTCGGGGTCAGACGGTTTCTGTTGCAGGCAGTTAATGACACCGCCAGAACAAGAATTATTGCGAGAATTTTTATGGTTTTCATGGTTTATAATCCTTTCTTTAGGTAAATTTATTAACAGTATACCCAATTTTTAGGTAATAAACCAAAAATTTATTGACAATAAAGTAGTGATGTGATAGAATATCTCTTACTACTGCACGGAAGGGGTTGAAAATATGTTCCTTATTCGTTGGCTTTGGAAGAATTTGCAAGGCTATCGGGGGCGTTACATATCCGCATTATTGCTGTTGATTGTTGTTCAAATTATGTTTATCGGAAACCCTTTTCTTATCAGAATTGTGGTCGACACTTTCATTTCCGGTGAAAACGCTGCCGAAAATATTGTTAATCAACGAAACCTGTTATATTTATTAATCGGCTTAACAATTGTAATTAACGCCGTTCGGCTCGCTTTGCAATACTTTTTACAGCTGACATTTGAAGTGTGTTCGCAGGGAGCGATATATAAAATAAGAGCGTTTTTATTCGGGAATATGCAAAAACAAGACGCAACTTTCTACGACTATTACCGCACCGGCGACATAATGACACGGCTTTCCGGTGACCTCGAAATGGTTCGGCACACCTTGTCATGGGTGATTAAATCCATTATCGAGTGTTTTGTTATTTTCGTGGTGGCAGCAGTGTTTTATTTCACGATTGATGTGTATATGGCGTTATGCTTGATTGCACTGACCCCTGTGATATTCATTATCTCATTTGTCTTCCGTAAAAAAGTGGGTCCCATGTATGGCGAGCTGCGTGAGCGGTTAGCCGAGCTGAACACCGCCGCAGAGGAGAACATTTCCGGTAACCGGGTTGTAAAAGCGTTCGCCGCAGAGGAGTTTGAAATAGAAAAGTTCAAGTCTATTAATACGATGTATGCTTCTCAAAACAAAATAACCGCTTCAATGTGGTGGAAATTCTTCCTGCCGATTGAAACGCTTTCACAAGGGGTGTGGGTTATACATTTGGTCGTGGGCGGACTGTTCGCAATCAATGGCAGACTCACAATGGGTGATTTCATGGCGTTTTCTATGCTGATGTGGGCTGTTTCCGGACCTGTGAGTTATCTCGGAAATATAATCAACGATTTGCAAAGATTCACCGCCTCTGCCAATAAGATTATTGAAGTGTATTACAGCCGTTCAAAAATTGCAGACCGCTCTGACGCAGTTGAATTTCCCGAAAGAATAAAGGGAGATATTGAGTTCAAAAACGTCAGCTTTCGTTACGGTCAAACAGAAAAGGACAATGTGTTAACCGATATAAGCTTCAAAATTAAAGCAGGGCAGACTGTCGCAATTATGGGTGAAACCGGCTCGGGGAAAACCACACTTGTTAACCTTATTCCCCGTGTTTATGACGTGACTAAGGGTGAGGTTCTTGTTGACGGGTATAACATAAGAATGCTGAAATTAAACCAACTGCGTTCCTCAATCGGGATTGCCACACAAGAGGTTATGCTGTATTCCGACACCATAGAGGGGAACATCGCTTTCGGGAATATAGATATGTCTTTAGAGGACGTTGTGTTGTGTGCTAAGACCGCTGACGCACATGAATTCGTGGATAAAATGCCCGAGCAGTATGACACCATTATCGGGGAAAGGGGTGTCGGATTATCGGGCGGGCAGAAACAAAGAGTCGCCTTAGCGAGGGCATTGGCGATAAAACCGTCGGTGCTTATATTGGACGATACCACCTCTGCTGTGGATTCTGAAACCGAGAATTATATTCAGGAAAGTCTGCGGAATTTAGATTTCCCGTGTACTAAGATTATCATAGCGGCACGCATTTCTTCGGCGAAAGATGCCGATTTTATAATCGTTTTAAAAGACGGAAAAATTTCCGAAACGGGAACACATGAAGAGTTATTAAACAATGACGGGTATTATCGTGAAGTGTACGATTTACAGTCATAGGAGGGGCATATGGCACGGAATAAATTCGATATAGATGAAGAATTAGAATCGCCGTTTGAGTGGCGGCACCTAAAGCGTGCTTTGACTTATGCGGGGAGATATAAGAAAAACATCGCTTTGGGTATAACCCTTAGTGTTTTTTCTATTATATTTTCGCTGTTGGTTCCGCTGATTGTTCAGCATGCCATTGATAAAGCCATTCCCGAAAAGGATACTCAATTGTTATTGCTACTCGGCGGGGGAATGCTGTTGTCGATTTTTATGAGCGTGTTTTTGGCACAACGCCGTTCGATGATTATGACAAAGGTCGGGCAGAATATTATATACGATATTCGGGAGGATTTGTTCGCACATTTACAAAAGTTGTCGTTCGAGTATTATGACAACCGCCCCCACGGGAAAATCTTGGTTCGGGTGGTCAACTATGTAAACAGCGTTTCTGATTTAATGACCAACGGAATAATCAACTTTGTTATGGAATCGTTGAACTTGGTTTTTATTGCGGCGTTCATGTTTTTTGTATCGTGGGAATTGGCGTTGGTGGTTCTTGCGGGGGTGCCTGTGTTTATAATAATTATGATGTTTTTGAAAAATAAGCAACGCAGGGCATGGCAGGCGGTTTCTAATAAAACGTCCAACCTTAACGCTTACCTGCACGAAAGCATTGTCGGGGTTAAGATTTCGCAGATTTTCACCCGTGAAAAAGAAAATGCGGCGATTTTCGACAAGCTGTCCCGCTCTTACCGAAAGGAATGGATGAGGGCAATGGTCTGGTCACATTTAATTTGGCCCACTGTAGATAATATTGCGGGGATTGTCCGAGGCGGCGTTTACATAGTAGGTTTGGTGTTTTTTATTTCTTCGCCCGCTTCACTCGGAGTGGTGGCGGCAATGTCACAGTATTCGTGGAGATTTTATCAGCCTTTGTTAAACCTGTCGAACCTGATGAACGTGTTCATAACCGCCGTGGCTTATTTGGAACGTATATTTGAAACGCTTGACGAGGATGTGCTTGTTACCGACAAGGAGGACGCTTCTCAAATACCCGATGTTAAAGGGGAGGTGGTTTTCGATAATGTGACTTTCTCATATGAAAAGGACATAAACGTACTTGAAAACCTTTCGTTTACTGTAAATTCGGGCGAAAGCATAGCTTTAGTAGGCCCTACCGGGGCTGGGAAAACCACCATTGTAAACTTGGTGTCACGCTTTTACAATCTCAATGACGGCAGGGTGTTAATCGACGGAACGGATATTGCAAATGTTACATTGTCGTCGCTTCGTAAGCAAATGGGAATAATGTTACAGGACAGCTTCATTTTCAGCGGGACAATGATGTTTAATATAAAATACGGCAGGCGGGACGCAACCGATGAGGAGGCTTATGAGGCGTGCAGAATTGTAGGAATTGATGAGTATATTCGGGGGTTGAAGGACGGTTATAACACCGAGATGAAAGAGCGTGGTGCGGGATTGTCACAGGGGCAAAAGCAGTTAATCGCATTTGCACGGACTATATTGGCTAACCCGAGAATCCTTGTTCTTGACGAAGCAACAAGCTCAATCGACGCTAAAACCGAGCGGTATTTACAAGAGGGGTTGAACTATTTATTAAAAGGGAGAACCTCATTCGTAATCGCCCACCGACTTTCCACAATCAGAAACTGTGACAGGATATTCTATGTTTCTGAAAAAGGGATTACCGAGACCGGCTCACACGATGAGTTAATGGCAAAGCAGGGTGATTATTACAGATTATACACGGCACAGAGCATAGAATTAGGAGCAGTTGTGTGAATTAGACGTTCCTTATAACATTTCATTGACAAAACAATACATAACGAGTATAATAAAAGGAGAGGAACGGTGAATTAATAAAATGAAGCGTATCTTTGCAGAGACCCCTGTTTTTACCAAAAATTGGAAAACCTTAAATCTTGAGGATAACGATTTACATGAGTTGCAAAACTATATCATAAAAAATCCTAATGCCGGAAATGTAATCCAAGGTACAGGCGGATTGATAAAACTGCGATGGATTTTACCAAACACAGGAAAAAGCGGAGGAATTCGGGTTTTATATGTGGATTTTACCCGACAAGAAAAAATAATCTTAATTAACTGTTACAGTAAAAGCGAAAAAGATAATATAACCGATAAAGAAAAAAGTTTATACAAAGCGTTAATTAAATCGATAGAGGAGGAATTACAATGAGCGTCCATGAAGACACTTTACAGGGATTACAGGAAGCGTTAGAATACGCAAAAGGTAATCTTCGAGTAAAAACAACAGTTGTGGAAATCCCCGATGAGGAAATCAAGTTTTACAGCATATATGGCAAACTGTCGGAAACAAATAAAATAAAAATAATGGAATATGCAAATGAATTATTACAAGCATAAATTAAGCGGGCGACTTTTCGACCAATTCGGTCGAGTTAAGCCGCCCCCTACTTATTTTAAATGCACTTCAAACTTGTTGACCCCTTTTTCGGCGGCTTTTCTCAAAGCTGTTATCGCCGAACCGTAAACCTCGTCAAACTCTTCCCCGCTTGAACCGTGATACGCTATTCCCACCGACAGTGAAATGTTAACTGCCGAACCGTCCACCTTTATCGGTTTTTCAAACTTCCTTAAAATTCGTTGTGCTATCTCCTCAGCTTTGAGATAACCCTCTCCCGCTTGCATTTCCTTGACAAGCATTGCAAACTCATCGCCTCCGGTTCTCGCCACTGCACAGGATTGAATCTGGTTCTCCCAGAAAGAAAGCACAACCTCCATTAACAGTTTGTCGCCCGTTTCCCGCCCGTGCAGGTCATTTATTAACCTGAACCCATCAATGTCGGCAACTATTAAAACAGGAACAGCTTCTTTTTGCTCGCCGCTTTTCTCAATGTCTTTTACCATGCGAGTGAACTCTTCCCTAAGCTTGTTCTTAAGATATGCCCCCGTCAGTCCGTCGTGAACTCGCCCGTCCTCACCTTCACGGCGTTTTCTTTGTTCGTTCATGTCGTTTATGCGGCTGATTACCTTTGTGACCGCCCCATACGGGATTTGACCGTGTTTTTGTGCGGAGGTGCGTGAATCGTCAATCCCCACTGCACATACCGTATGATTAATCCATATGTAATCGCCGTTTGCGTTTTTTATCCGATATTCATAACTCATTGTTTTATTGGAAAATAACGCAAGATGGTCGAAGTTATAAAACCTGTCAAGGAAACCTTCACGATAATCAGGGTCAATAGCCTCAAGATAAACACTGCGAAATTCACTGAATTTTGTCGCACGGGAGTTTAATCCCAGCATACTCTCAAACTTGTCGGGGGTAATTATATTAAGCCTATCTGCAGAAATGTCAACCTCATATATTATATCTTCCGATGTTTGAACCGCAAAACTATACATTGAGCGATATTCCTTAACCGTGTTTTCAATAAGACGGATACGGCTTTCGTCAATTATCATTCCTGCTGTGACAATGTCATCATTGTCGTTTTTAACCGAACGCCCTGTTATCAATATCCATGCCCATTCATCGTTCGTGCCGCTTTCAGAACGGCTGACCCTTAACATGGTTTTTATGTTTATGTCACGCCCGTCGGTTTCCTCTGCCCGTGAAAAAGCAGATTTAACCTGCGACAGTGTTTCCGGCTGGAGATAATCGAATAAATATGCTTTTTCCGGTAAGTTTAACCCGGGATATGTATTCCTCCAATGACTCGGTACGCTGAGTTGAAAAACTCCTGCGTCCCTCGGTTTGCTCCAGTATATATTTAGTGTTCCCGCTTTCTGTGCCTGCATAACCGATAAATCACGTTTCGCCTGCAAATCCTCGCTCCTTCGTTCACGATAATACTCGAAGCTGTTGACAATCATGTTAAAAGCGTTCATGGCAGAGCCTTTTTCCAACGCCGAGTATTCCTTTAACGAGAACACGTCCTTTAGATTTTGCAGGATTTTCTCGATTTTCCCCGTTAAAAACTTCGCTAAGAACATGGAAATGATTACACATACCGTGACCAATACACTTGATGTGAGAATTACTAATATATAATCCCCTGTCATCATGCTTTCACGCTGTTCGGAATAGCCGATAACAACCGCCATAAGTGCGAAAAGAGGAAGACAGCTCAACCCAAGCAAAGCAACAAGAAATCTGAACCTTAATTTTTTCACGGCAATTCTCCCTCTGTTTTGTTATTCCTATTATAAAACTTTACACGGGGTTTGTCAATGTTTTGATTAATTTTTTACAAAAACCTTGACAAATTTTACTTATTTTGCTAATATATAATGGATTGTATTAAATAAAAAGGAAGTCTTGTCTTTATGAAAAAAATACCACATAAAATATTCTTGTCAGAGGAGCAGATTCCGTCAAAATGGTACAACCTGCGTGCCGATATGAAAAATAAACCCGCTCCCATGCTTAACCCCGCAACCTTACAGCCCATTACGCTTGAGGAAATTACACCCGTGTTCTGCGAGGCTTTAGCTAAACAGGAATTGGATAATGATACCCGCTGGGTCGATATTCCCGAAAGTATCATGGATATGTACAGGATTTACCGCCCGTCTCCCCTTATCAGGGCGTATAACTTAGAAAAAGCGTTGGGTACTCCCGCAAAAATATATTTCAAATATGAGGGGAACAACACCTCCGGAAGCCATAAGCTCAATTCGGCGATTGCACAGGCGTATTACGCTAAGGAACAGGGGTTGAAATCCCTCACCACCGAAACCGGTGCAGGTCAATGGGGAACAGCTTTGTCTGAGGCGTGTGCCTACTTCGGATTAGACTTGAACGTGTATATGGTTAAGGTTTCCTATGAGCAGAAGCCGTACCGCAAAGCAGTTATGCAGACTTTCGGGGCGAATGTTATCGCCTCTCCGTCGAACACCACACAAATCGGGCAGAAAATTCTTGCCGCCGACCCTAACGAAAGAGGGAGCTTGGGCTGTGCCATTTCTGAGGCTGTGGAAAAAGCGGTAACAAGCGACAACTGCCGTTATGTCTTAGGTTCGGTGCTAAGTCAGGTTCTGCTTCATCAGTCGGTTATCGGGTTGGAAACCGAAGCTGCTTTTAATATGATTGGCGAATATCCCGATATTATCGTGGGTTGTGCGGGTGGTGGCTCTAACTTGGGCGGATTAATTGCACCTTTCATGCGGGACAAGCTCACCGGAAAAGCCAATCCGAGGATTATTGCGGCTGAACCTGCTTCCTGCCCGTCACTTACGAGAGGTAAGTATGCTTATGACTTCTGCGATACCGGAATGATTACTCCTATGGCGAAAATGTATACCTTAGGGTGCGAGTTCAAACCCTCTGCTAACCATGCGGGCGGGTTACGCTATCACGGAATGTCGCCCATTCTGTCACAATTATACGATGACGGGTTCATGGAAGCGATTGCATTGGAGCAGACAAGTGTTTTCGAGGCGGCAGTTATGTTCGCAAAATGTGAAACAATTCTGCCTGCACCCGAATCGGCTCACGCAATTAAGGGTGCGGTTCAAGAGGCACTCAAGTGCAAGGAAAGCGGTGAAGCTAAAACAATTCTGTTCGGTTTAACCGGAACAGGGTATTTCGATATGACCGCTTACACCTCTTATCTTGAGGGGCAGATGAACGATTATGTCCCCACTGACGCAGATTTGGAAGTGGCTTTTTCTAAATTACCTCCTGTGAATGTTTAAAATTACCGTTGCTGAGTCTGCCGGGTTTTGTGCGGGGGTTAAACGAGCGTTTGACATAGCCGTTGCCGCCGCTGAGAAACACTCAAAGGCTTATACATTGGGGAAATTAGCACATAATAACGATGTGGTTCGTTTGTTAGAAGAGCATAATGTTTTCGTGGGAAGCGGCACTCCGACAATTATAACCGCCCACGGGGTCGGAAAAGATGTTTATGTACGACTGACTGATTATGTGGACGCAACCTGTCCTTTTGTTAAAAGAATTCACGAAATTGTTGATAATAAAACCTTTGTTATAATCGTCGGTGACGAAAAACACCCGGAGGTTATCGGAATAAAAGGACACACGAGCGGGGAATGTTATGTTGTTAATTCGGCAGGTGCGTTGGAAAACCTGCTGTGCGAGAATGAAAAGTTTCGGCAAAATGCACAGTTTCTTGTTTCGCAGACGACGTTTAATAAGAAAAAGTGGCAAGATTGTGTGGAAATTTTAAAAAAACACTGTACAAATGTACAAATATTTGATACAATATGTAATGCGACTGTAAAACGGCAGGAGGAAGCCGAACAGCTTTCTAAGCAAAGCGACATTATGATTGTTATTGGAAGCAGTGAAAGCAGTAACTCCGTTAAGCTGTATGAGATATGTCAAGAGTATTGTGAAAATGCGTTTTTTGTCGAAAACGCCGCAAACCCATTATTAAAAAGGTGTCTTGCCGGTTTTAAATCGGCTAAAATAGGCATTACCGCGGGAGCAAGTGTTCCCGGGGAAATAATCAAGGAGGTTCATAGTTTAATGAACGAAGAAATTAAGAAAAATGTAAACGAAGCCGAAGGTGAATTCGATTTTATGGAGGAAGTGAACAAGACCTTCCAAAAAATATATACAGGGAAAAGAGTCAAGGCTTATGTTGTCGCTGTCAATAAGACTGAAGCCGTTGTCGATTTGGGAACTAAACATTCCGGGTACATACCCGCGGATGAAATTGGCGGCGAGCCGGGTACCACTCCGGAGGACACCGTTAAGCCCGGTGACGAAATCGAATGTATCGTTACCTCGGTAAGCGATATTGAGGGGATTGTATACCTCTCTAAAAAACGTGTCGACGCTGACAGAGGTTATGAAAAACTCACCACAGCTTACAGTGAGAGTGCCGTTTTAGAGGGATATGTTTCCTCTGTAGTTAACGGTGGCGTTATCATCACTTTCGAGGGGTCTCGTGTGTTTATTCCCGCATCGCAAAGCGGTGTTCCCAAAACAGGTAAATTAGAGGAATTGTTGAAGAAAACCAAAAAGTTCAAGGTCATTGAAATAAACGAGCAGAAATCCCGTGTGGTGGGTTCAATCAAAGCTGCTTCCCGCCTCGAAAACGACGCTGTGAGAGCTAAGTTTTGGGAGGAAATCGAAATCGGCAAGAAGTTCGTGGGTGAGATTAAATCCATCGAAAACTACGGCGTTTTCGTTGACCTCGGCGGCGTTGACGGAATGGTTCATCTGTCCGAGTTAACCTGGAAACGTGTTAAACACCCCAAAGAAATCGTTTCTATAGGGGACAAGCTTGAAGTGTATGTTAAAAGCTTTGACCCTGAGAAAAAGCGTGTTTCTCTTTGTGCGAAGAACCCCAATGAAAACCCGTGGACAAAGTTTACTGATGAGTTCGGTGTCGGTGACACGGTTAAAGCCACTGTAGTAAATATTACCCCGTTCGGTGCGTTTGCACAGATTATGCCGGGGATTGACGGGTTGGTTCATATTTCCCAAATTTCCCTTGAGCGTGTCAAGAATGTTAATCAAGCACTCCAAATCGGGGAAGAAATCGAAGCACAAATAACCGAGATTGACGCTGAAAAAGAACGGGTAAGCATTTCAATTAAAGCGTTGTTAGAGCCTGCTGAAGTTTCACAGGAAGAAGTTTCGCAGGGAGAAGTTATTGACGCAGCCTCTGAGGCTCTTGACGAAGAAGAAGAATAAAAGAGGAAAAATAAATGAAGATTCCTAAAACATTAAAAACATTAATATTGGCGGCTATTGTTATTACTTTAGCCGCTTGCACTTCCGTGCCGGTTGAACACCCTCCCGTAACAACAACTCAAGCATCAACACAAGAAGTTGTTACAACCGAGGAAACTACAGCTGAAAGCAACACCAATACTATTGACCCGTCGAAGCCTTTAGTTGCACTTACGCTTGATGACGGCCCGTGTACCACCATAACAGTCCAAATCCTCGATATACTGGAAGAACGCGGGCTTGTTGCTACGTTTTTTGTAATCGGGCAGAACATTAACGACCAGACTGTACCGATTATGGAGCGGGGTTATGCTATGGGGTGCGAATATGCCAATCATTCGTGGGTACATAGTTCTATGGGTGGCATGTCTTATGAGGAGATTGTCGAAAACGTCACCAAAACTGAAGACAAAATCGCAGAGGTTCTCGGTGAAGCGGCTCGCCCAAAATATTTCCGCCCGCCTAACCTTAACACCAGCACACTTTTAATCGACACCTTAAAAGAACTGGGTTATCCGATGATGCAGGGGTTCATGGGGAATGACTGGACGAATAATTCTTCCGAGCAGATTTATAATTTAATAGTTCCGAAAATCAGTGACGGGAGCATAATATTACTGCATGACGGTTCGAGTTTTAAAAATACCCCCGAAGCTGTTGAAATGATTATTGATGAATTATTGGAACAGGGGTATCAGTTTGTGACCGTGTCTGAGTTATTCGAGATTAAGGGGATTAATCCTCAACCCGGGCTGAATTATAACAATGTATGGGGAACGTGGGAGTGACGGACAATTGACAATGCACAATTGACAATTGACAATTGATTTATGGGAAACAAAAATATTATACTTATAATAGTGTTTTCGGTGTTTGCGTGTGCCGTTCATGCGGTTATGCTGAACACGGTGCTGAACGCCTATGCGTATACCTCAATATTAAAGTTCACGCTTTTTACCGCTTTTCCGATTATTTATTTTGTTGTTCTCAAAAGAGGGAAGCTGCGTGAATTGTTCACAATTAAAGGGCAACCCGAGAAAAGGAATCTTAAAATTTCCTTTATTATCGGGTTTTCTGTTTTGGCGTTTTTGTTAATAATGTTTGTTGTTTTATACTCGTTTTTAGATAGGGAAATGATTGTCGGCGGGTTAGAAAAAACCGGAATAACAGCAGAGAATTTCCCGTTCGTTTTTGTGTATATTATATTCATAAACGCCGCTTTAGAGGAGATATTTTTCAGAGGGTTTGTGTTTTTGACGATATATCAATCCGGATATAGAAAATTCGCTTATGTATACTCAAGCCTTTTGTTCTCGGTTTATCATGTGTTCATAATGGACGATTGGTTTTCACCCGCTATGTTTATTTTATTATTAGCGGGATTAGTCGCCGCCGGGTTAATCTTCAACGAATTAACCAAACGCTGTAAAAGTGTGTTCGGGAGCTTAATCGTGCATGTAAGTGCTAACTTGGCTATTAATCTGATAGGAGTTTATTATTTTTATTTACATTGATTTGTCTGAAAAAGCATTAACAAAATCCGAGCAGAGAGAAAAAGCGTTAAGTGCTTTGGATTATGCACTTATGCGTGAATTTGATATGGAACGTCCGGAAATTCTATACAGCGAACACGGTAAACCTTATTTCAAGGACAGTGATGTTAAATTCAGCTACAGCCACTGTAATTACGGGGTTACCTGTGCCGTTTCTAAAAATGAAATAGGTGTTGACATTGAACGTATACGAGAAATAAAACCCGCTGTGATTAAGCGGGTTTGTTGTGATAATGAATTGCGATTAATTAAATCAAACACAGATTTTCTAAAAATCTGGGTGCAGAAGGAAGCTTATGCAAAGTTCACGGGGAGAGGGTTTGCAGAGGGGTTGAAATCCATTGATACTACTGTTTTACAGAATTCTCATGTGTTGGAACATAGGGAATTCTTTATTGGGGTTTACAGTAATGCTATTGCCGCAACGCCTCAATTGGTGCTAATCTCGCCGCCTTAACCGCCGGATATGCACCGAATACTCCGCCCAAACCCACTGCAACCGATACCGCTAATATAATCGGTGAGAAATTCGCAGTGAATTCAATCCCGTATATGGCACAGCCCGCCGCAGTCACGATTAAACCGAGAATTGCACCAATTCCTGAACCCATTCCCGAAAGGAGAACGCTTTCCAGCAGGAATTCACGTGCTATATCAAAATCCTTCGCCCCGATTGACTTCTTTATTCCTATTTCACGAGTTCTCTCATTGACGCTGACAAGCATAGTTGTCATTACAGTTAAGCCGGACACAATGAGCGATATTCCCGCAATTAAGGACAAAACCAACGTAACAGTTCCCATAATGTTCTCTAACCCCTGCTTTTGCTGTAGTAAATTCGACACGATTAACCCGGAATTCTCACCCCTTTGGTCGGAGAGTGTTCGGCTTATTGAATCAATTATCGCTGTGTCATCAGCACCCGAATTTGCACCTTGTTCATTAATCAGGACGGCGATTTTGTCATAACCGTTTCGCCCTGTTATCATTTGCATTGTGGTTATTGGAATATAAACAAAGTTCGGGATTATTCCGGATAACGCAGATTGCAACGTGCTTATTCCGGATTTTGCAACTCCGATTATCTCGAAATCATGATATGACCCCGCCAAGAGGACTCGTGCGGTTTTCCCCACGACGTTAGAACGTCCGTAGGCGGCTCTTGCAATGTCTTCATCGATTACGCATACCATTTTCTTAGCGGCGGTGTCCTGTGTTGTAATAAGACGTCCGTGCATGGCTTCAAGCGAAATTATTTCCTTTGCATTGGAGTTTACCCCCCATGTGAAGCAGTTTATATTTTTATTCAAGACCTGCGTTTTATTGACACTCGCCATTAACGGCATTGCCTTAGTGACACCGTGTACACGATTAATTGCGTTTATATCGTCCTCGGTCAGCCACGCTGAAGCAGCTGTGTTCTCGTGTTGAACGAGGATAGAGTTGATTCCCATTGTTTCGAGGGTTTTTGAAACCTGTTCCTTGCCCGCTGTTCCTGCGGCAGAAATAAGCGTAACTGCAAACACCCCCACCGATATTGCACAAACTGTCAACGCTGAGCGTGTTTTTGCCCGAAAAATATTGATAAAGCAGATTCTGTTAATCATGTTCCCTCCGTGATACTAATGTGTTACCGTTAATGTGTTCGGGGGAAGCGATGATTTCATCGTTTTCGCTTAACCCCTTGAGTACCTCTGCCCCGTCCGCTAATTCAACCCCTGTGAGAATGTCACGCCGAACCGCCGAATTCCCCGAAAGGACATAAACGTATTCGCCAATATCGTCTTGACAGATTACACTGTAGGGAACAATGAATATGCTTTTTTCATCGTCGGTTTTTATTTCGGCACGAGCAGTGTACCCCGAGCGAAGCATGTTTTCGGCACTGTCATACGGATTGTCGATTTTTAAGATTACCTCGACTACTATTTCATAGGCGTATTCCCCCGGCTTTCGTGAGGCTATCGAGCCTATTTCATAAACCGTCGCCGTGTATATACCGTCGTCGAACGCTGTTCCGATTATATCGGCAGACTGCCCTTTTTCCACTTTTCTGATGTCGCCCTCGCCTACCGATATACTCACGAACCATTCACCCGATATTTCGCTTATTATTCCTGCACCCGATACTTTTTCACAATAATCGGTTTTTATTAAAGAAATTGTGTCAACCTTCGGGAGAAAGCTTTCAACCGCCTCGGGTACGTTGAATACCGCGATTATTCCTGCTGTGAATATCGCCGCTATTAAAGTTATTCTTGAAATAAGCCTTTTCATGTAATATGCTCCTTATTTGAAATTAAACGTCACACGTTTAGTTTGGTAAATTTATACGGAAATATTTAAGGGATAAATTAAAAATTTTTGCTAACAATATCTTCATCTTTATTTTATGGAGATAATTTTTTATGAACATGATTATTTGTAACGAAAAATGCCGTCACCAAAAGGACGGCTATTGCGGGTTGACCGGAAGTGCCCAGATTACTAATGCTCTCGCCTCACCCTGCTGCTATTATGAAAAAGAGGAGCCTAAAAAAAATGATAAAAATTCGAGGAATTGAAAAGACTTATCGAATGGGTGATAACCTTGTTCGTGCCTTAGACAAGGTCGATATTGATGTTTCGCAGGGAGATTTTGCGGCAATTGTCGGAGCTTCCGGCTCGGGTAAAACCACCTTGATGAATATTATCGGCTGTCTTGACCGAGCTTCCGGTGGGGAATACATTCTGTGCGGCGAGGACGTTTGTAAGTTATCGGGGCGAGCGTTGAGTTATATCCGAAACGAGAAAATCGGATTTATATTTCAAGGGTTTAACCTTATTCCGACATTAACCGCACGTGAAAATATAGAGTTGCCGTTGATTTATCGTAAAACTCCCCGACGTGTACGTGAGCAATTAGCCTCCGAAGCGTTGGAAATTGTGGGGTTGTCGGGGCGTTGCCAACATAAACCATCACAGCTTTCCGGCGGTCAGCAGCAACGTGTGGCAATTGCACGGGCGATTGCGGCAGCTCCTCCGTTGATTTTAGCAGATGAGCCCTGCGGTAACTTGGACAGTAAATCCGGTAAGCGGGTAATGGATACTCTGGTTTCGCTTAATCGAGAGGGGAGGACGGTGATTCTGATAACCCATGACGAAAAAGCGGCAAAACGGGCTTCTAAAGTTATTCGACTTATGGACGGGAAAATCTGTGTGTGAATATGATAAAACGTATGTTATGTACATTGTGTACACTGTTGACATAATGTACGTTTTGTGTTATAATGGGGGTGAGAAAAAAGGGGGTGAAATAAATGGCATATGACACAAAAGCAATGTTTTCTTTGTTGGCTGACAATATAGCAAAATCGAAAACACTTAAAGAAGCGTATTTGGTAATTATGAAAGCCGCCAATGTTGAGGGGGTATCAATAAAAACATATGAAGAGGCTCTTGAAGAAATTGAAGAGGCGAGAAAACAGTAAATAATAAAATTCGCAGGGGGTTAATCCCCTGCGATTTTTATTTTAGATTTAATTCTATCCTACAAACTTATAAACTTGAACTTGGTCACCCACTGTTCCGTCCATAAACTTCTCAATATGAATTGTATTCTCGTCAATGAATTCAATAACAGGGAGATAGGTTGTTACAACCGGTCCGCTCTCTACTGAAAAATAAGCAAATGCACCGTTCACATAAATCGTCCCATCTTCAAGAACTTCGATAAATTCGTCTTCATCGCCTGATATGTGAATGTATTTCCCGATGTTCATAAATTCGGGTGCTAACTTAATTTCATAGGCTTCTGCTGTATCATTGTCACTTGTTGCTTCAACCCCACTCGCTTCGGTACTGCTCCCCGCAAATCCGCCAATGTTTTCAAAGCCCGAACCGTTCCAGAAAACCACCACTGCCAACACCGCACATAACGCCGCCGCCGGAATAGCAGCCACTGCGAAATTCGGTCTGCGTTTGACTTGTTCCTTAGCTGTTACCTTTGTAATGAAATCCTCCTGACTCCCCGGAGATGATATTTCAAATAATGCTTTGTATTCTCTTGCCATAACTATGTTCCTCCTTTATAATAATTTCTTTCAACTGCTCTCTTGCCCGTTTTAACTGTGTTGTCACCGTGGACTGCGGTATTCTCAGAATATTCGCAATTTCTTTCGAGGAATACCCCTCGTAATAATGCAGGTAAATCACGGTTCTGTATTTAGGTTTGAGCGATTTTACATAATCGTATACCCCCGTGTCGTTGCTGAAAGGTATAACCATGCTCTCGTCTAAACCGGTAGTGTTGTTCTTCCATGCGGATTTTAACAAGTCCTTCGCTTCGTTTATCGCTACACGAATAAGCCATGCTTTCTCAGCTTCCTCTGTAATAAACGCTTTTTTTCGCTTGTATAGCTTAAAGAACACGTTCTGTGTTATGTCGTCTGCGTCGTGAATGTTCTTTACATAACCCAACGCTACACGAAACACGGTATCACGGTACATTTTTACGCTTTCACTAAAATTATTGTTTTCCACAGTTTCAACTCCTTTCAATAAAAATAGAAGCACTTCTGTCAATAATACGATATATGTTCCCGAATTGTCTCAAAATAAACAAAACGGGAAAAATTCCCGTTTTATTTTAACTTTATTGAACACTTTATAACAGAGAAATTACACGCCTTTATACAGTCCCCACAGCGGACACATTCGGGAGAATTCGGTTTTTCTGACGGGGTGAGCATGATATTACACGCCCTTGAACAGTCCCCGCAGGAAATGCATTTCGATTTGTCGCAGGACATTTTCACAAAAGCAAGCTTATTAAATAAAGAATAAATTGCACCGAGCGGGCAGATTACCCGACAGAAAAATCTGTAAATCGTTGCAGACATTACTATAATCGCAACAGCCCCCGCCGCTTTTATTATAAACCGTAAGCCAAGAGATTCCCTTAGAGCCTCTGTGGTAATAAGCAGCGGGATTGCCCCGAATACTGTTCCCGACGGGCAGATGTACATACAAAACCACGGACTGCCGAGCCCCGATAAATCGTTCCTTATTATAAGCGGCAAAACGATTACAAAGACTAACAGAATTATATATTTTATGTAACGGGCATATTTAAACTTTCTTTTGAGCTTCGGCGTTTTTATTTTATACAACAGGTCTTGAAACAAGCCGAACGGGCAGACATATCCGCATATGAACCGCCCGAAAACTATTCCCGTTGTCAGTAGAAACCCCGTTACGAACAAGCTTAGGCTGTGTTTTGCCCCTCCCAAAAACAACTGCATTGCACCGAGCGGGCAGGACGTTATCGCCGCCGGACAGGAATAACAGTTCAGTCCGGGTGTGCATAATGTTTTCAGCTTGCCTTGGTAGATTTTTCCTGTGAAGAAGTTGTTCAACAGCGGGTTTTGCAACAGGAAGAAAATAATTTGAGAAATCAACCTTTTCATAAATTTAACCGATACCTATACATTCTAAACATATACGAACAGCTTTTCTGAGGATTTCCTGTAATTCCCCGTTTAACACGCCAAATGTCATCAGTGTAATTCCAAGGGTTAAAACTGCCATTCTTATAAAAATCATCTTTTTCATAACTTAAGCTCCCAAAAACGTGTCGATAACAGGAGCGTATGCCATTCCATAAGCACCGATTAACGCTTCACCGAGCATAATGCCGTTCCCGTCAATTATCACGGTTGTGGGTACATAACCGGTGTTCAGCATGTTCATGAGTGGTTCTAACCCCTTTGTATAAGCGTCAACCATTATAAACGAGGTCGGAATGTTTGAGGAATCCGCTATTCTTTTTGCACCGCTTAAATTAGATGAATAATCGTCCACTAATGCAATAAACCCGACATCGTCCCCGTACATTTGGGCGATTTCAGCAAGCTCGGGCATTTCCGCAATACAGGGGGGACACCACGTCGCCCATAGGTGTACAAAGAAAATCTGCTTTTCTCCGAGAGCTTCTTGTGTTACTGTGTTACCGTATAAGTCCTTTGCGGTGAATTCAAACGGGAACGAATAATATTGAGTGTTTGCGGGGGTGTTTGCGGGTTCTTGGTTTGTTGCAGTTTCTCTCGGTTCACGTGTAATTCCGGGTAATCCGGGTTCATCAGAGAAATCGGAAATATATTCGGAAGCTTCGACTGATTCTGTTTTTGTGGTTTTTCTTGTTGTTTCGTCCTCATATTCATCGAAATCCTCCAAAAACGCTTCGAGTAAGCCCAGACAACCTGTGGAGCATAACAGAAATATCACTGTTATTAATAAAAGGATTAGCTTTTTCATAATTTTTACCTCACTACTATATTAACTAATTTATCGGGGATATAGTTTGTATTGTTACCTCAACTCAGGGTTTACTAAGTAATAATCTCCAATATCATATTCTTCTTTCCCACAAGCTGATATAATACGTAACAGTGATAATCCTATTCTATTATTATTCTCAGTATTAGCAAGATAAGAATAGTATCTTATTTCATATGTTTTCCCTAAATTAGATTCTATATTTCTAATATTTGGTCTGATATAGTGTAGCGTGGTTATCCCTTCATGGTTTTGTTTATGCATAGCATGGACTCGAGGTATATCGTAGGATATTATCTCCCCATCAATAAAATCAAAAGCACCTTGAATCTGTTCATCAATATCGTCTAAAGATAGTATAATGGGGCAAAACATACTTTTTAAAGTTTCGATGTCTTTATTTATAAAACACTCAATAATTGTTTCCGACATGTCTCTTACTTTTACATCATCATTTTTAAGACGCACGCTATTTCCACAATTGCTTGTGCAACCTGTAAAAAGAATTAAAAGCATAAAAGACAATAATTTAATTCTTCTTTTCATCTATCATCTCACCGCCGTTCCCCAATGAATTAACCATATAGTTTTAATCAACATATTCACCAATTGTATATATTAAATTTAAATCATCACCTGTTCTTAAAGTTAATTTAGTAATGCCAACTTTATTTGGGGCGTCATCATTACTTACATAGCAATGAAAGAAAATTCTAAATGTTTCCCCAGATTCAGTTTCAATATTTTCTATTCTGGGAATGACATCAAGTAGAGCCACTTTCCCATCACGCGATTTTGATTGTCCACCAACTGCTCCTATTTTATATGATACAATTTCTCCACCAAAAAACTCCCAAAAACGTTCAACCTGTTCATCGAAATCATCTAAACTCAATGTGATTTCACAAAACATGCTTTTTAGACCCTCATCATCTTTGTTTTCTAAATATGTCATAAGTTCTCTGGATTTCTTTTTCCCTTCACCATCTATACCGCTACCATCACCACCACAATTAGTAAAACCAACTATAGTAGATAATAAAAAGATAAAAATAACTAAAGAGATTGCTTTTTTCATAAAACTACCTCACTACTATATTAACTAATTTATCGGGGACAGCGATTTCTTTTACTATCGTCTTATCGTCCAAAGCACTACCCAACGCCGCTTTTGCTATGTCAATCATCACCGCATTGTCGCTCCCTGTAGGGATTACTGCCTTGGCACGGACTTTCCCGTTAATCTGAACCGCTATTTCTATTTCATCGTCCTTGCATAACGCTTCATCATACTCCACCCATAATTGCTCATTTAACAATCCGTCAAACTCGGCTAATTCATACATTTCTTCAGTAATATGCGGTGCGAACGGGTTAAGCAAAATCAGAAATGTTTTAAACTCGGCAGGGGTGATTGAACCGGAGGTATACACCTCATTAATAAGTGTCATCAACGCCGATATAGCCGTGTTGAATTTGAGCGTTTCTATATCACTGCTTACTTTTTTGATTGTTTTGTGGAATATCGGGCGTAATTCGGGATTGTCGGAATCGTTTAAGATTTCCTGTAAATTCCATGAACGCTCTAAAAATCGTTTGCAGCCTTTTATGCCGTTGGTGCTCCATTGTGCCGCTTTCTCGAAATCACCGACAAACATCTCGTATAAACGCAGTCCGTCCGCTCCGAAATCACGCATAACGTCTTCGGGATTAATAACATTCCCTCGTGATTTCGCCATTTTTTGACCGTCCTCACCGAGAATGTTCCCGTGGGATGTCCTTTTTTTATAGGGTTCTTTTGCAGAAACTACGCCTATATCATACAGGAACTTATGCCAGAAACGAGAATACAACAAGTGAAGTGTGGTATGCTCCATTCCGCCGTTATACCAATCTACCTCCATCCAATAATCAAGCTTTTCTTTAGAGGCTAATTCATCGGGGTTATGCGGGTCACAGTAACGCAGGAAATACCATGAGCTTCCCGCCCACTGCGGCATTGTATCGGTTTCCCGCTTGGCAGGACTTCCGCAATCAGGGCAGGTGGTATTAATAAAATCATCAAGTGAGGCTAACGGAGATTCCCCTGTGTCGGTGGGCATATAGCTTTCCACCTCGGGAAGTTTCAAGGGTAATTCCGATTCTGGTACTGCCACAAATCCGCATTTGTCACATTCAACAATCGGGATAGGCTCACCCCAATAACGCTGTCTTGAAAATACCCAGTCCCTAAGTTTATAGTTTATCTTAGGTTCACCTACTTTATTTTCGGCGAGCCATTCTGTGATTTTTACTTTTGCTTCTTCAACAGGCAGTGCGTTAAGAAAATCGGAGTTAATCATTATACCGGTTTCGCAGTCGGTGAACGCCTCTTTTTCCACATCGCCGCCGTGAACAACTTCTAAAATAGGCAGGTTAAATGTTTTTGCGAATTCCCAATCACGGGTGTCGTGTGCGGGGACTGCCATAATCGCACCCGTTCCGTAGCCCATCATGACATAGTCGCTGATGAATATCGGGGTAACTCTGTTGTTGACGGGATTTACGGCGTATATCCCCTCAATCATAACGCCTGTTTTTTCTTTTATAATTTCTGTCCGCTCGAAATCGGATTTTTTTGCCGCCATAGCTCTGTATTCCATGATTTCGTCAATGTTCATGACCTTGTCCCATTTTTCCATCCATTCATCAATGAAAGGATGTTCCGGGGCAATGACCATATATGTCGCTCCGAAAAGCGTATCAGGGCGAGTGGTGTATACTTGCAGAATGTCACCTGCGTTGGTTTTGAAATCGACCTGTGCCCCTGTGGAACGCCCTATCCAGTTAATCTGAGAGGCTTTAACACGTTCGGGATAATCAACCTCCTCTAATTCATCTAAAAGGCGTTGGGCATATTCAGTGATTTTGAGCATCCACTGGCTTTTTACCTTGCGGACAACCTCGGAGGAACAGCGTTCGCAGGTTCCGTCAACCACCTCTTCATTAGCGAGAACCACCTTACAATCGGTACACCAGTTGACCGCCATTTCTTTTTTATATGCCAAGCCTTTTTTGAACAATTGCAAGAAAATCCACTGTGTCCATTTATAATAATCGGGGTCAGTGGTATTAACCTCCCTCGACCAATCAAATGAAAATCCCACCGCCTTACACTGCTCGGTGAATTTTTTGACGTTTTCTGCAGTTACTATAGCGGGGTGAATTTTATTCTTAATCGAATAGTTTTCTGCGGGAAGACCGAACGCATCATACCCGAACGGGAACAATACGTTATAACCCTGCATACGCCTCTTCCGTGCGAGAATGTCCATCGCTGTGTACGGACGTTGATGTCCTAAGTGAAGCCCTTTCCCCGACGGGTACGGGAACTCCACAAGGATATAAAACTTTTCTTTTTGCGAGTCCTCAATGGTCTTAAAGGTTTGGTTGGCTTCCCAGAAATCCTGCCACTTTTTTTCAATTTGTGAATAATTGTATTCTCTCATTTTACGCTCCTTTGTGTTCCACGTGGAACAATATTTCTATATATAGTTTAAATTGATAATAATAACTCTCTCAATAATTTGCCTGCGGTTGCCGCACAGAACCCGCTCACGTCATAAGGCGGGGAATATTCCACTAAATCTGCCCCAACGATATTACAGGAATTGCATATGTCAATCACAGACTTACGCAATTCAATAAAGCTGATTCCCCCTGCCTCGGGTGTTCCCGTTGCGGGGAATTCTGACGGGTCAAGCACGTCTAAATCAATTGTGAGATAGATGTTTCCTGTCGGTTGTACACTACAATTGTGCAATTTCATAAATTCGAATTCTTCACTTGTTCCCGAACGAATTCCGTAGCTGTAAATGCGGTTGTCGCCTAATAGTTCGTGACACCTACGCATTACACATGCGTGTGACAACTTTTCACCGAGGTACATGTCCCGTAAGTCTGTGTGTGCGTCAAAGTGGATTATACATAAGTCGGGATATTTCTCTAATGCCGCACGGACTGCCGGAAAAGTCACAAGATGTTCCCCACCGAGCATAACGGGCAGTTTTTCAGAGGTGTGAATAAGTTTTTGGGTTTGATAGATTTCTTCCATCGCTTTTTCGGTGTTTCCGAAGGGCAGTTCTATCTCGCCGCCGTCGAAAACCTTGAGTTCTTCCAAATCACGTTTTAAATACGGGCTGTAGGTTTCTAATCCGTAGCTTTCCGCACGGATTACCTTCCCCCCGAACCTTGCTCCGGGACGATAAGAAGTCGTTGAGTCGAACGGTACACCGAACAAGACAATGTCTGCCTCATCATATTCTGCGGTACAGCCGATGAACGGTTCGGTGTGTTTTAGTTTGTTTTTCATATTACTCCACCTCTCTTAACATTTCCTCCACATAATTCGGCAAGGCGAATGCCCCGATATGCAATTGTGTATTGTAATACTTGGTATCTAACCCTAACATATTCCACTTCGCCGGGTTGAAATCGGTATACGGGTGAATAGTCTTCCCTGCAAACCCGAACAGCCAATGCCCCGACGGATATGTGGGAATATGTGCCTGATACACTCGACTAATCGGGAATGTCTCGACAATTCGCTTATGTGCCCTTTGCATGGCGAACGCGTCGTTTTCATAAAACGGGCTTTCGTGCTGGTTAACCATTATACCGTCAGCTGTTAAGGCGTTATAGCAGTTTCCGTAGAACTCTTTAGTAAACAACCCTTCGCCGGGTCCTAATGGGTCGGTTGAATCGACGATTATTAAATCGTATTTGTTTTCTTGACTGCGGACGAATTTTAAACCGTCCTGATAATATATCGTTAATCGAGGGTCATCAAAAGAACAGGCAGTCTGCGGGAGATGTTTCTTGCAGACCTCGACAACAAGTTCATCAATTTCCACCATATCAATCTGTGTTATACAGTCATAACGGCATAATTCACGAATTGCACCACCGTCGCCCGCACCGATAACTAAAACCGCAACGTCTTTTTTTGACAACAGGTGCGACAGTGCCGCCGCCATAGGAACGTGTACAATCATGTCATGGTAAATGAATTCGTCACGCTCGGTCAGCATCATGAACCCGTCAAGCGTTAAAAACCGCCCGAATTCCTTTGACTCGAACACGTCAATCTGTTGAATTCCGGAATTCCCCGAGTATAGCTGTTTTGTCACTTTTATCGAAAATCGCACGTTTTTTGAGTGATATTCACTAAACCATAAATCCATGTTTATATCCTTTCTTAAAGCCCTGCTTTATATTTTAGCATTATTTTCATCAGTTTGCAAGAATTTCTTATAAAAACTATTTACTTTTCTGAAAAAAACGTATATAATAATACTATGCGATTTAAGAATACGACAAACAGGAGGATATTTTTATGAGAACAATTTTGGCAATTATAGGCGTAGCCGCAATCGCGGGGGCAGGTTTTTATATCGGGAAAAAAATTATCGAAAAGAAAAGGGCTGAGGAATTCGATGATTTCATTGACGATGATTTAATCCCCGAGGAAGACCCCGACGTGTTTGCCGAAGCAAGCGGAAAATGCTCTGACGGGAAAATTCGCAAGGCTTCAATGTTTGCAGTTGGTGCAATCAAAACCGGTGCAGATAAATTCGGCGAAACAATCCACGATATAAGAACCAAGGACATGGTAAAAAAAGGTGAAAGTACCGTGGGTGCAGTTAAAGAAACCGGCACGAATATCAAAAATGATATTAAAAAAGATATAGACGAGTTGAAAAATATGGTTTCTTCCATCAACGACGAAGACCTCCCCGGGGCAGAGGATTTGTTCGAGGAAGCTGAAAGCGTGTTCGACAGCATGGACGACACCGAAGCAACAGAATAAAACAAAGACAGGGGTTGATGTTTTTGAACATCGTCCCCTGTTTTTTTGTTAATTCTTATATTCAGCCGCCGCTGTTACCGCTAATTTGTCGCAGCGTTCGTTTTCCTCATGCCCTGCGTGACCCTTTATCCAGTTGAAGCTAACCTCGTGTGTTTCACATAAATCAAGCAATCGCTCCCATAGGTCTGCATTTAACGCAGGCTTCTTGTCACTTTTGACCCAGTTGTTCCGCCTCCACGAAGCTGCCCACCCTTTCGTAACACTGTCAACTATATATTTTGAATCGGTTTGGACAACCACCTTGCAGGGACGGTTCAGCTTTTCTAAAGCGTTTATGACCCCGAGTAACTCCATACGGTTATTAGTGGTGTGCGGCTCTCCTCCTGAGAATTCCGCTTCCTTTTCGCCGTATCGCAATATTGCTCCCCATCCGCCGGGTCCGGGATTACCCGAACAAGCCCCGTCCGTAAAAATATACACTGTCTTGGTTTCTGCCATAATGTCACCCCTTTGCCGATATTATACATTATTTTGAATTTGTTGTAAAGTGTTGACTTTTATTAAAATTTATGTTTTAATTTATTTGATGTAAAAAGGAGATGAATTATGTGTAATATAATCCGCACAGCTATCGACGGGCCTGTCGGTGCAGGGAAAAGCACAATAGCTCGTGAATGTGCAAGGCGACTCGGCTTCATTTATATAGACACGGGAGCTTTATACCGTGCAATTGGTGTTTTCTGTAACGAGAACAGTATTGACGTTCACGACGATAAAGCGACTGCCGAGTTTATCGCTTCGGGGGCTATTAATATAGAACTACGTTTTATCAATAAGGAGCAGAGGGTTTTTGTAAATAATTCGGATTATACCGAGAAAATCCGCACGCCCGATGCGTCAATGCTTGCCTCACGTGTTTCTGCCAATCCGGAAGTGAGAGCGTTCTTGCTGGAATTGCAACGCTCATTCGCACGGGATAACAGCGTTATTATGGACGGGAGAGATATTGGAACTGTCGTGCTTCCTGACGCAGAGATAAAGATTTTCCTGACTGCTGACCCCGAGGAACGGGCAAAACGCCGCTATGATGAGTTAATCGAAAAAGGCGTTTCTGCCGATTATGAAACGGTTCTCGCTGATTTGAACAAGCGGGATTATGACGATTCGCACCGTGCTAATGCCCCGTTAAAACAAGCGGATGACGCAATTCTTGTGAACACCACGGGGAACACTTTCGAGCAATCTGTAGAAAGGATAGTTAAAATTATTAATGAGAAACTCAATAAGTAGTTTTTTTTATCGCTTTCTGCGTTATTTCGTGCAGTTTTATTATAACATGAAGTTCAACTTCAAGATATTAAATAAAGAAAACATTCCAAAGCTTAAAGGCGGGTATATAATCGCCTGCAATCATCAAAAATATCACGACCCGCCCGCAATTGCCGCCATGATAAAGGGGCATTTCTCGTTTATGGCAAAGGAAGAGCTGTTCAAGGGGAACCCGTTTTTTGTATTGTTAATAAAGGCGTGCGGGGCATTCCCCGTTGCACGGGGGAGCGGCGACAATAAAGCGATTGAGCGTTCAGTGTATGATATTAAAAGAAATCGAATATTCGTAATTTTCCCTGAGGGACACCGTTCTAAGGACGGGAAAATCGGCAAAGCCAAGTCCGGTGTGGCTTTGATTGCGGGAATGGCGAACGCCCCCATTCTTCCGGTTTGTTTAATGTATGACTTGGGAGAAACCAAGGGTAAAAAGAAAAACATCGATTTCGCTGTGGGTGAGCTTATTCCCGCCGAGGAAGTCTGCATGAACATCGACCCGAATAATCCGGAGGCTTTCGACCGCAAAGAACTCAAACGAGTATCCTCACGTATAATAAACAGTATAACCCAACTGCAAACGCAAATTTTGTCCGAACGAGGAGTGGAAATTCAATGAGTAATGTGACTTATAAATATATCCGCCAGAACAAGGATATTCAAACCTATATCGAACACAGCGATGCGGCACTTTTTTCAATCGGGTATACCGAACACTCTAAAGCACATGCAGAAATTGCCGCTCAAACAGCTTTCACTATCCTTTCGACACTTAATTTTGACGAGCGGATATGCGAATTGGCACAAATCGCCGCTTATATGCACGATATGGGTAACGTAATCAACCGTAACGACCACGCCCAAAGCGGTGCGGTTATGGCGTTTCGGCTGTTAGACTGCATGGGTATGCCTGCCGAGGAAATAGCTGTAATTGTTTCTGCAATCGGCAATCATGATGAAAAAACCGCCCGTCCCGTTAATCCTGTGGCGGCGGCTGTTATTCTCGCGGACAAGTGCGATGTGCGGCGTTCGAGAGTGCGTCACCCCGTTACCGAGGGAGCAAAAGGGCAGGAAGTCACTCAGGACGTTCACGACAGAGTGAATTATGCCTGTGTTAAATCAAGTGTGGGGTTCTCGGAGGATAATTCTACAATTGTTCTTAACCTTGTCATAGATGAGGAAATCAGCTCAATTATGGAGTATTTCGAGATTTTCTTAGACAGAATGGTGCTTTGCCGAAAAGCCGCAGAAACACTAAGAGTAAAGTTCGAGTTAATTATGAACAATTCCAAGGTTCTATAGGGGTGAACACCATTGAAATCTAATCGTTGTATTATTTCGGGAATGGATATTTCCCGCTTACCTTTCGGGTTTAACGAAAACAGCCGTGAATGTCAAGAATTAAAGGAAAGGATACAAAACAAAATAGTTGAGCTTTACTGGAGCGGAATTGATGAATTCTATACTGATTGTACGTTCGGTTTTCCGCTTTGGTGCGGTGAAATTGTAACCGCCCTTATGATGTATAACGATGTTATGCTGTTCATTGTGTTCCCGCATGAAAATCAACCTCATAAATTAGCCGAGGATTGGCGTGACCGCCTTTTTGCTCTTCATGAAAAATGTACAGACGTTATACCCATGTATACCGAGTATGATGAGGAAAGTGATTCTATAGTGTTCCTTAATGAAAGCGAGGAGGAATTAGAAAAACGTGCGGTTGATTATATGCTCGAAAAATGCGGAACACTGCTTTTCTGCGGCTTGCCAAATGATTCATATATCTATAAAGAAGCGGTGAAGCTGGGATTGGAGATTATTGTTTTAATAATATAAAAACAACATTTATTAATTTAACCGATGTTGTTTTTTATTTTGGTGTAACTACTTGTAAATTTTTCCAAAGTGATATATAATTAGTATTAACTAATTAAAAGAAAGGACAGGTTATATTTAATGAGCAAAATATCTTTTTCGCATGAAGTCGAGCAGATGTGCGTTGTTGCAAAGGGTGCAAGCCACGGCCCCGCCCCCATTCCCGTGGAAGGTAAATGGGTTAAAGCGTATCAGATTTCCGACATAAGCGGGCTGACCCACGGTGTAGGCTGGTGTGCCCCCCAACAAGGCTGCTGTAAGCTGACACTTAATGTCAAGGACGGAATTATTGAGGAATCTCTTGTGGAAACCCTCGGTTGTTCGGGGATGACCCACTCTGCGGCTATGGCAGGGGAAATTCTCCCGGGGAAAACTATTCTTGAAGCGTTAAACACTGACTTGGTCTGTGACGCAATTAACGTAGCAATGCGGGAGCTGTTCCTGCAAATCGCCTACGGAAGAACACAGACAGCGTTCAGCGATGACGGACTGCCAATCGGTGCAGGTTTGGAGGATTTGGGGAAAGGCTTACGTTCACAGGTGGGAACGATATTCTCCACATCAGCTAAGGGCGTTCGTTATATGGAAATGGCAGAGGGCTATATAAATAAGTTAGGGTTAGATAAAAACGGCGAGATTATCGGTTATGAATTTGTGAAAGTCGGTAAAATGTTAGAAGACATTCGCCACGGGAAAACCCCCGACGAAGCATACAAAGCCAATGTAGGAAACTACGGCAGATTTAACGAAGCGGTCAAGGTTATTGACCCACGTGAAGAGTGACGAACAATTGACAATTGACAATTGACAGTTGACAATTAATTAAAATAACGAAAGGGATTAATTAAAATATGTCTAATATTAAATTTGAGGGACAAAACAGACGTCAAGCGAAAATTGATACTTATTTAAAAGAATACGGATTTGCCGATTTACAAGCGGCAGATGACCTGTGTAAATCCAAGGGCATAGATGTGAGAGAAATCGTTATGGGCGTTCAGCCGATTGCGTTTGAAAATGCAGTATGGGCGTATACATTAGGAACGGCTATAGCGTTAAAGAAAGGCATTACAGCGGCGGCAGACGCAGCAGCGGCAATAGGTATAGGCTTGCAGGCGTTTTGCATACCCGGCTCGGTTGCGGAAAACCGTGACGTAGGTTTAGGACACGGTAACTTAGGGGCAATGCTGTTAAAAGAAGAGAACAAGTGTTTCTGTTTCTTGGCGGGGCATGAAAGCTTTGCGGCGGCAGAGGGTGCTATAGGTATAGCCAAAACCGCCAACAAAGCAAGAAAAGAGCCGTTACGTGTTATTCTGAACGGCTTAGGCAAGGATGCGGCGTATATTATTTCAAGAATAAACGGGTTCACTTATGTCGAAACCGAATATGACATTCCCACAGACGATTTAAAAGTCGTGAAAGAAGTAGCTTTTTCCGACGGAGAGAAAGCGAAAGTCCGTGTTTACGGGTGCGATGACGTTATCGAGGGTGTGGCAGTTATGCAGCGTGAAAGCGTTGAGGTTTCCATTACCGGTAACTCCACAAACCCGACACGCTTCCAGCACTTAGTAGCGGGGACTTATAAAAAATGGGCAATGGAAAACGATAAGAAATACTTCTCGGTGGCGAGCGGCGGCGGAACCGGCAGAACGCTCCACCCCGATAATATGGCGGCGGGCCCCGCTTCTTATGGTTTAACCGATTCAATGGGACGTATGCACGGTGACGCACAGTTTGCAGGAAGCTCAAGCGTTCCCGCACACGTGGAAATGATGGGGTTAATCGGTATGGGGAATAACCCGATGGTAGGTGCAACGGTTGCTTGTGCTGTTGCGGTTAGTGAAGCAGGGTAATCATTGTTTGTAAAACGTAAGCCTGTCGAGTTTATTCGGCAGGCTTTGTTACAATAAAGGAGGATTTATGTTATACGAATACTCTCTTTCCGCACAAAAAGAACATTTTTTCAACATTACCGCACAAGTGCGTGACGCTGTTTCAAAAAGTGGTGTTTCTTCGGGGATTGCGGTGGTTTTCTGCCCGCATACTACGGCAGGTATTACCATTAACGAGAACGCCGACCCCGATGTTATTCCCGATTTACTGCTCGGGCTTCGAGAGGCTTTTCCCGACAGAAAGCAGTTCAGACATTCCGAGGGGAACTCACACGCTCATTTAAAAGCATCCTGCATGGGTTCAAGTGAAACGGTAATTATCGAAGGAGGGCGATTGCTCCTCGGAACATGGCAGGGGATTTATTTCTGTGAGTTTGACCCGCCAAGGAACAGAAAGTTCTATGTAAAAGTGATGGGAGAATAAACCGTGAACTATATCGAATCAAATAAATCGGCTTGGGAAGAGGCGTTTGTTCGCCGACACTCCGGGTGGGGTGATAATAACCACAAGTTATTGAAAAGTAAAAAACTGTATTTCTTTGATGAAGACATGCGAAATGAACTTCATAAAATCGACTTTTCCGGAAAAGAAGTTGCACAGTTTTGCTGTAACAACGGGCGGGAACTGCTGTCGCTCATGGATTTAGGAGCGGCTTCGGGAACGGGGTTCGACTTTGCGGAAAATATAATCGAACAAGCACAGTTGACCACTGAGAAAGCCGGTATAAAAAATTGCAGCTTTGTAAGCTGCAATATCCTTGATATTCCCGAAAAATATAACAAAAACTTCGATTTTGTGTTCTTCACAATCGGTGCGATTACATGGTTTGAAAATCTGCATTTGCTGTTTAAAAAAGTCAGCGATTGCTTAAAACCGGGTGGTTTGGTGCTAATTAACGACTTTCACCCTTTTATAAACATGCTTCCCCTACCCTGTGACAAAGCGTTTGACCCGAATAATCCTAATAAATTAGCATTCTCCTATTTCAAAAAAGAACCGTGGGTCGAAACCGACGGTATGTATTATATGGCGGGGAGTTATGAGTCTGAGCCGTTTACGAGTTTCTCGCATAAGCTGTCGGATATAATTAATGCGTTATCTTTAAACAAGATAAAAACAGTTAAGCTGAACGAATACGACTATGACATAGGATTAACCGATGTTTATAATAACATGGGCTTCCCGCTGTCGTTTATTTTAATTGGCGAGTTATCAGCATAATCTTTGCACAGTTTTCTAACATTTCCATGTTGTGTTGTGCTTCGATTATGTTACCGCCTACCGTTAATGCACCGTGGTTCTGTAATAAAACTGCGTTGTTTCCTTTTATAAAAGGTACGATACCTAAAGCGATTTCACTGCTTCCCACAGGTGCGTATGGGGCGAGCGAGATTTCTCCCAAAAATAATTCAACCTCGGGGAGAAAACAATCCTGTAACGATAACCCCGCCGCCGCAAATCCTGTGGCTGTTGGCGGGTGCATGTGGATTACCGCATTAATGTCTTTGCGGTTCTTATAACATTCTATATGCAGTTTAATTTCAACAGACGGTATGCCCTCACTTTCTAAAGGGAAACCGTCTGTGTCTGTTTTTATAAGCATTTCGGGCTTTAACACACGTTTTGACACACCTGACGGGGTTATTAACAAATTCCCGTCGGGTAGCTTTGCGGAAATGTTCCCCGAAGTTCCCGCTGCAAAGCCGAGCAGCCACATAATGTGAGCCGCCTCACATATTTCTTTTCGTAAAGTTTTTTCAACATCATTCATAATAATTCCTTTAACGCTTCTGCCGCAAGGTATAGTGAGCCGCAGATTAGAATAAGTCCACCCTCACCCGCTATACTTCGGGCTAAGTCAATAGCTTCTTTTATTGATTTTCGGGAATGTGCGTTTTCACATAACTTTTTAAGCTCGGATACCGGGACGGCATTTTCAGAAAACCCGTCTGTAAAAATTATTTCTGTTTCGGGGAAAATTAAGTTCTCTAATCCGGAACGATAGTCTTTGGATTTCAACATTCCGATAATGATAACTCGTTTCCCCGTGGTTTCTATCGCTTCTGCTGCTTTTCGTGTTGCTCGCAAAGCAGAGGGATTGTGAGCCCCGTCTACTATTATAAGTGGATTATTCGACACGATTTGAAACCTTGCAGGGACGTGAACTGCTGTGAAATCGTGTTCGGTTATTCCTAAAACCCGTAACGCCTCTGCCGCAACCAATGCATTATACTTTTGGTGTTCACCGAGCATACTCACTTTAGGAATATCGGTCAAGTCGGGGATAAATAATCGCGAATTGTTCCGCTGTGCCGTTTCACGGATTACACGCATTGCACTTTCCGATTGAGTAGGGTCGGTCACAACAGGAATACCGGGTTTTATAATACCCGCTTTATGCTTGGCGATTTCTGATATGCTGTCCCCGAGTAAATCGGTATGGTCGAGTGCGATTTTCGTTATAACGCTTACTGCGGGGGTTATTATGTTTGTGCAGTCATATAAACCGCCAATTCCCGTTTCAATCACGGCATAGTTTACTTCTTGTTCCTCGAAATATACCATAGCCGTTTCCCACAGTGTTTCAAACCAGCGATTGGGCGGCAAATCGGGTATTAGCTCTTTCGGAATAGGAATATCGTTTATTGTAATTCTCTCGGTAACATCGAATATATGCGGTGAGGTGAACTTGCCTGTTTTATACCCCGTTTTAATCAATGAAGCCGTTATAAACTCGCAGACACTGCCTTTTCCGTTAGTCCCCGCAACGTGAATGTATTTAATCATGCGTACATTATACAATTAATACGACATTATGTCAACATAATCCTGCTATGTAGTTATCCTCGGCAAACTCAGCGTTTAAAACAGCAAACCAGTCATCAATATAAGAAGCACGGTCGTTATAATGCTTTAGGTAATAGGCATGTTCCCACACGTCAATCACAATTATGGGGCAGAACCCTTTAGAAATCGGCGAGTCTTGATTGGCAGTCTGAACAATTTTCAAGCACCCCCGACGGTCAGTGACAAGCCACAGATATCCTGAGCCGAACACGTCTAAAGCACAGGTCTTGAATTTTTTCTTAAACTCGTCCCAGCTTCCAAAAGTGCGGCATATTTTATCGAGCAGCTCTCCGCCGGGAACATGCTCGGCATCGGGTGACATTCCCATAAAATAATAGATGTGGTTATAAACCCCGCCCCCGTTGTTACGAACGTCGTTACGGATTTTCATGGGGATGTTGTTCCCGCTACACAGAAGCCTTTCTAAACTCCACGAATGAAGCTCGGGGCATTGTGCCAATGCCGCATTAAGTTTGTCGGTATAGGTTTTTAAGTGGCGGTCATGGTGCAACTTCATTGTTTTTGTGTCGATATACGGTTCAAGTGCGTCATATGCGTATGGCAGTTTAAACAATTGAAACTTGTAGCATTGTTTTTTCATAAAATAAAATCCCCTTTAAATAATATACTATTAAGATATTATTTAAAGGGGTGTTTTATTCCATTTATATAGATTGTACCTGCTCTAACGCCATGTCCACTTTTGAAATATCGCCTATTCCCGCCATCGCTTGCTCGGGTTTTCCGCCGCCTTTTCCTCCGGTAATTGCGGCAATCTCACGAATAATATTGCCTGCGTGTAAACCTTTCGCAACTGCTTGACTGTCACAAATGCAGAATAAGTTGCCCTCCCCTGCTAATACTGCACAAAACCCCGTATACTTGTCTTTCAGCTTGTCGCCCGCTTGACGAAGTGCGTCAGCGTTAGCACCTTGCAGCTTCATGGTGAGCAGCTTTATACCGTCCCTTTCGCCGACTTCTGTGATTTCGCTTGCCTGTGCCTGCATATTTGCGATTACGCTGTTTAGTCTTGCGATTTCTTTTGAATGTGCGGAATTGCTTTGTCTTAATTTTTCACCGGCTTCATGAATTTCGTTTTGCTTTTCATTAAGCAGCTCTAACACGCCCCACCCGGTAACAGCTTCAATCCTGCGGACACCGCTCGCTACACTCGCTTCCGAGATAATCTTAAACAATCCGATTTCAGAGGTGTTATTAACATGACAGCCACCGCATAATTCAACGGAAATACTGCCTGTTTTCACCACTCGAACGACATCACCGTATTTCTCCCCGAACAGTGCAATCGCCCCGATTTTCTTGGCTTTGTCGATTGACATTTCGTTTATTTCAACGCTTAATTTATCATCGACTATTACAGAATTGACCAAGTCCTCTACGCTTTTTATTTCACAAGGGGTCAACGCTTTACTGTGGGTGAAGTCGAAGCGGCAACGCTCGTCATCAACGTATGAACCTGCTTGGTGAACGTGTTCGCCCAACACCTCCCTAAGAACCGCTTGCAAAATATGTGCCGAGGTGTGGTTGCGAATAATTGCGTTTCGCCTGTCATAGTCTACGCTTGCGGTTACTGTGTCGCCTTTTTTAAGAGTGTTCTCCTCACAATAACACACCGAAAGCCCCGACGGGGTTTTCCTTGTGTCAAGAACCTTTACGTCGTCAATAAAACCGGTATCGCCTACCTGCCCCCCGCTTTCCGCATAGAACGGCGTTTTTTCAAGAACAACAATGTTGTTTTCAACCTCAAGAATTTTCGTTTTAACCGACAGATGTTCATACCCGATAAACTCAATTGTCAACTGTAAATTGTCAATTGTCAATTGCTCATCTCCCCAGCCGCCTTTGAATGCTTGGTGAGCTCTTGCGGTGTCTTTTTGTTTTTTCATAAGCTCATTAAACTTCTCTTCATCGAACGTCATGTTATTTTCAACGAGGATTTCTCGGGTTAAGTCAACAGGAAAACCAAATGTGTCATGCAGTTTAAATACAACGCTACCATCAAGCGGGACGCCCGGGTGTGCGTCCCCTATGTGGGCATTCAATAATTCAAGTCCTTTTTCGACGGTTTTACCAAAGCTCTCTTCCTCAGCTTGAATGGTGTTTTTAATATATACCTGCTTTTCGACTAATTCCGGATAGGCTATCCCGCAGGTTTCTGTAACCTTTTCGCATAATTCATAAAGGAAAGGCTTCTCTATTCCGAGTAATCGCCCGTGTCGTGCGGCACGTCTTAATAATCTGCGTAGCACATACCCCCTACCCTCGTTAGATGGGAGAACCCCGTCTGCAATCATGAACGAGCCGCTTCTTATATGGTCAGTGATTACCCTAAAAGAAATATCCTCTTTTTTATCGGCGTTGTATTTTTTTCCTGATATTTTCTCGATTTCGTGGATAATACCCCTTATTGTGTCAACCTCAAATAAATTATCCACCCCTTGCATAATACAGGCAAGACGTTCAAGCCCCATACCGGTGTCGATGTTTTTCATGGCAAGCGGAGTGTAATTACCTTTACCGTCACTGTCAAACTGGGTAAATACTAAGTTCCACACCTCAATATAACGGTCACAGTCACAGCCTACCTTACAATCAGCCGAACAACCCTTGTCTGCACCCCTGTCAAAATAAATCTCCGAGCATGGCCCGCAAGGTCCCGAACCGTGTTCCCAGAAGTTGTCAGCTTTCCCGAACCTGACTATTCTTTCGGGGGCAACACCAACTTCCTTAATCCAGACGTCAGCGGCTTCGTCGTCTTCCTCATAAACACTGACCCACAGCAATTCTGCGGGGATTTCAAGAACCTCGGTGAAATATTCCCACGCCCATTTACACGCATCTGACTTGAAATAATCGCCGAAAGAAAAATTCCCCAGCATTTCAAAAAACGTACCATGCCGTGCGGTAATTCCCACGTTATCTATATCGGGGGTGCGGATACATTTCTGAGAAGAAGCACATCTGCGGCGGGGAGGCTCTTCTAAGCCTTGGAAGTATTTCTTAAGCGGGGTCATTCCCGCATTAATCAGCAATATCGAGTTATCGCCGATTGGTACAAGCGGTGCAGACGCTAAGCGAAGATGTTCTTTGCTTTCAAAGAATTTCAGATAGCTTTCACGAAGCTGGTTAAGTCCTGTGTGTTTCATTAATCTTCCTCTGTTTCTGAATCTTCCGGTTCATCGGGTTCGGGTTCGTCTTCCGCAATAACTTCGTTTTTCTCGGCTTCCTCTGCGGCTAAGATGTCGGCTTCGTCAGCTTGTTCGACCTCTTCCAGCTCGGCAGAATCGTCATGCTCTGTTCGGGTAAACGTAACCACTCTTCCCTCCGGCTGTAGCCGCATAACCCTTACTCCGGTTGCATAACGCCCCATAACCCGTAAATCATTCGCACGAATGCGGATTATAATGCCCTCGTCGTTGATTAGTATAACATCGTCGTCGGCATAAAGCGTTCTAATTCCGCAAACCAAGCCTTTTTCTTCATTGACTTTATAGTTGGTTAAGCCTGAACCGCCTCGGTTTTGCTTTCTGTAATTAGCTAATGCGGTTCGTCTGCCCATTCCCCGTTCTGTAACAGTCAAAACTGTTGAATTTTCATCAAAAATCTTAGTCGCACCGACAACATAATCCCCGTCTTTTAATCGAATGGCACGAACACCTCTTGCGGTTCTGCCCATTCCGCGAGTGCGGGATTCATCAAAGTGAATAGCCATGCCGTTACGGGTTGCAACGATTACCGAGCTGTCACCCTCGGTTAAATGTGCGGAGGCAATTTCATCCCCGTCAACGAGTGTTATAGCACGCAAGCCGTTTTTGCGGACGTTTTTGTACTTAGACAGCGGCGTTCTTTTAATTAAGCCGTTTTTGGTGACACAGACAAAGAACTTATTGTCAGCGAAGTCAGACGTTTTCATCATTGCCGCTACTTTTTCATCAGGCTGAAGCTGTAGTATATTAACAATATTTGTTCCTCGTGATTGCTTTGAACCCTCGGGGATTTCATAACACTTAACCCGATACATGTTACCCAAATTCGTCACAAACAATATAAAGTCGTGTGAGGAGGCGATAAACATATCCTCAATAAAGTCCTCGTCACGCTGTTTCATTCCCGAAACACCCCTACCGCCCCGTTTTTGCAGGTTATAAACCTCAACCGCCTGCCGCTTGATATAACCGATATTGGTATAGGTCAGCACGCTTTCTTCAACGGGGATTAAATCTTCTATATCCACCTCACCGCTGACCGCTTCAATGCTTGTGCGGCGTTCATCAGCAAAGCGTTTACGAATTGCGTCTAACTCCTCTGATATGACTTGCAAAATTTTACTCCTGTCAGCGAGTAGGGTTTCGTATTCGTTGATTTTTACATTAAGTGCGGCGAGTTCTTCCTCTATATCAATCCGCCCTAATTTAGTCAGCTGGATAATCCGCATTTGTGCGATTGCGTCCGCTTGAATATCGGTGATGTTAAACCGTTCGATTAACCGTGATTTGGCTTGTGCGGGGTCGTCCGAGCCTCGTATAATCGCAATAACCTCGTCCGTGTTATCTACAACTATAATAAACCCATCAAGAATATGTGCCCTTGCCGCCGCTTTCTTCAAATCGTACTGTGTGCGACGAGTAACAACCTGTTCTTGGAAGTCGATATAATGCTCTAACATCTGCTTTAAGGTAAGGACTTTCGGCTCACCGTCAACCAACGCAAGCATAATAACGCCGACGGTTTCCTGTAACTGGGTAAAACTGTATAGCTTGCTGAGTGTTACGTTTGCGTTAGCGTCACGCTTAAGCTCAAGAACGATTTTCATGCCCTTGCGGTCAGACTCGTCCCGAAGCACCGAAACACCCTCAAGCCGCTTGTCCCGCATTAATACCCCTATGTTTTCGAGCAAGCGGGTTTGATTGACCATATACGGGATTTCTGTTATTACTATGCGGGTGTGGTTTTTTTCCTCCACAATTTCGGCTTTACCCCGAAGTGTGATTTTGCCCCTACCCGTGTAGTATGCCGAGCGAATCCCTGCATGACCCATGATAATTCCGCCTGTGGGGAAGTCGGGCCCCTTTACAACCGACATAAGCATATCAATCGGTACTTCCTCCCCCGAAAGCAGAAGAAGCTGAAGTGCATCAATTATTTCACCCAAGTTATGCGGGGGGATATTAGTTGCCATTCCCACGGCAATACCTGTTGAACCGTTGACAAGCAGGTTCGGGAAACGTGACGGGAGAACCACCGGTTCTTTCAGCCTGTCATCATAGTTTGGGACATAATCAACCGTGTCTTTACCTATATCGGATAACATTTCTGCCGAAATGCGTGCTAAACGGGACTCAGTATAACGATAAGCCGCAGGAGCGTCACCCCCGATTGAACCGAAGTTACCGTGTCCCTCGATTAGAGGATAACGTAGCGAGAAGTTCTGGGCAAGTCTTACAAGTGCGTCATAAACACTTGCGTCACCGTGGGGGTGGTATGAACCGAGAACCGAACCCACAGTGTCTGCACATTTATGGAAAGGCTTGTCGTGGGTTAAGCCTTTTTCAAACTTTGTGTATAATATTCGGCGGTGAACCGGCTTTAACCCGTCACGAACATCGGGTAATGCACGGGAAACAATGACCGACATTGAATATTCCATGAAGGATTTCTTCATTTCTTTTTCAATGTCGACCTGAATTAATTTTTCATCGGGGTGCAGTTTTATGTTTTCGTTGAAGTCCATTTCTTTTGTTTTCCTTACGTTTTTCTCTTATAAGAGTATATTATTAAATAGTATACCATTTTTTAGAAAAAAAGTCAATTAAAAATATTTTGTAAAAAAACAAAAAAAACTTGAAAAATTTTCAACAATATGGTAAAATATCTGTGTATCTTATTTAAAAGGAATGATAAAAGAATGAATTCGTTCGCTGAAATTTTTGACGTTGTTAAAAAAAACCTCGATATTACAGATATAGCCCGAAAGGCATGGATTGACCCAATCAAACCTCTCCGGCTTAATAACAATAAGGTGGTTCTTTATGTAGCCGCTCCTTTTGTTAAGCAGATTTTAGAGGATAATTATATACACTTGTTTAAAATTAATTTTAAAGAGGTTCTCGGTTTTGATGTGGAAATCGAGATACTCTGTGATGAAGACCTGCAGCCCGAGCAAAAAATGAAACTGATTGACCCAATCCCTGAGCTTCAAGATGATGAGGCTTTAGTTGAAAAATTGGAAAAATCAGTGGCAGGCAGTAATTATCAATATACCTTTGATACATTTATTGTGGGTGAGAGCAATAAATTGGCTTATACTGCCTGTAAATCTGTTTCACAGGGGCAGACTAATTTGAATACCAACCCGCTTTATGTGTATGGTGACCCCGGTTTGGGAAAAACACACCTGCTTTCCGCCATAAAGAACGAAGTTAAAAAGAATAATCCTAACCTTAATATAGTTTTTGTATCGGCAGACACTTTTATTAATGATTTTGTTAATGGTATCAGATACGATAAAACAGATGAATTTAAAAGTAAATACAGAAAAGCAGATATATTGCTTGTTGACGATGTTCAGTTCTTTTCAGGAAAAAAAGAAAGCCAGCAGGAGCTTTTCAACACTTTCAACGATTTACATATTAATGGGAAACAAATTGTTCTTACCTCTGACCGCCCGCCTAAGGAAATTAATGATATTGAAATTCGCCTGCGTTCACGGTTTGAAAGTGGGTTATTAGCTGATATTGCTGTTCCGGAATATGAAACAAGGCTTGCGATTATCAGAAGAAAAGCAGAATTAATCGGGCTTAATATTCAACCGAATGTTACTGAATATATTGCTGATAAGCTTAAAAATAATATAAGACAGCTCGAGGGTGCTATTATTAAAATGAACGCATTGTCTTTAGTTACCGATATTTCCCCCACCCTCGCTATGGCTCAAAATATAATAAAAGAGGTTATGACAGAAAATGTTCCCACTCCGGTAACGGTAGAGCGGGTTATAAATGAGGTTGCCAGCATATACAGCATAACCGGTGATGAAATCCGTTCACAAAAGAGAAGTGCCCAGATTTCCACAGCAAGGCAAATTGCTATATTTGTTGTTCATAAAATAACTGATATGTCTTATACTGAGATTGGGAAAGAATTCGGCGGGAGAGACCATTCTACCATTGTTTATGCAATTAATAAAGTAAAAAGCATTATTCAAAAGGATAATTCATACCGAAACACTATAGAAGACCTAATCCGCAATATTGGAAATAATTAACATTTTTTTAGTTTCAACAGATGAGTTATCAACATTATTAAAATTGTAAATTATTATTAACATTTTAAACATAGTTTTTAAGATATGTTTATTAAAAAATAGTCAGTTAAAATCATTAATATATCAGTTTTCCATGTATTTAACAGCACCTATAACCAATACCAAAATAAAACATATTATTATTAAAAATAAAGGAAAAAATGATTATGAAATTTTCGGCAGATAAAAATATCTTATATGAAGCTGTTTCAAACGCTTCTAAGGCTTGTGCTTTAAAATCGGCACTTAATATTCTTGACGGGGTTTTATTAAATCTAAAGGATAATATTCTTACTATCACAGGTTATGACCTTGAAATAGGTATTAAGATTTCTGTGAATGTAGATGGACAGGAGGACGGTAATATTGTTACCGACCCTCGACTACTTTCTGAGTTGGTAAAGAAAATGCCCGGAGATATAGTTAATTTTATACTTAAAGATGAAAAAGAAATAGAAATTACATCTGGTAAATTAATATTAAATATTCCTTATAAAATCGGAACAGATTTCCCTAACATAATAGAAATAAAAAAAGAATTGTCTTTTAATATGAAAGAAAAATTATTAAAAGAAATGCTGACACGTGTTGATTATGCATCTGCCCGCAATGATGTAAATCCTTCTTTAATGGGAATTAAAATTGATATTGAGGATAATATTTTTTATTCAGCTGCTACCGATGGGAACAGATTGGCTACGAAATACTGTAAAATAGAAAATGAAAATGTAAGTTTTATTCTTCCGGAAAAAGCAGTAGTTTCTCTTATAAAAAGCCTTTCAGATGAAGAGAATGAGGAAAATCCAAAAGAAATAAGCATATCAATTGACAAAAATCAAATATGTGTTTCAAAAGAAAATTATATGATTGTGTCAAGATTGCTTGACGGAAAATTTGTTAATTATAAAAGAATAATTGACGGGACATATACTAAATCGCTGAATATTAATGTAAAAGATTTATGCTCGTCCATGGAACGCTGCTTATTACTTATGAGCGATAAGTTAAAATCACCTGTTTCTTGTTCGGTTAATGACGAATATATGAAAATATCGTGTAAAACTGCTCTCGGTGCAATAAATGAGGAAATTCCGATTATAATAAATAATGGGGATTTTAAGGATTTTAATATTTTCTTCAATCCGAGATTTATGTTAGAAGCACTTCAAAAAACTTATTGTGAGGAAGTGAAAATTAATTTTGACGGAAGTCTTAACCCTTTTAAAATTACACCGATTGTAGACAATGGTGAGTTTATATTCATTATTGTACCTATACGGAGTTCATGATGACAGAAATTTATATTAAACCTCCTTTTATTAAGTTAGAGCAGTTTTTGAAATATGCGGGAGCTGTTTCTACCGGGGGGGAAGCCAAAAATGTAATTATTGACGGGTTGGTATGTGTTAATGATGAGATATGTTTAATGAGGGGGAAAAAGCTGTTCGGCGGCGAAGTTGTCAAATTTGAGGGAGAAGTATATACTTGTATAATAAAAAATGATACTTAAAAAAATATATATCAAGAATTTCAGAAATATAAAAGAAACCGAGTTAGATTTAAACCCCGCTGTTAATATATTCTATGGGGATAATGCACAGGGAAAAACCAATTTGTTAGAGGCGGTTTCTTTGGCATTAGGTAAAAGCTTCAGAAACATCAGAAACAGTTCGATTATTCCTTTTAATTGTGATAACAACAAAACTGTTATAAAATTATATTATGAATCCGAGCATATCCCAAACAGGACAAACGAGCTTATTTACGAAACCGACGGGTTCAAAACCGATGTAAAAATTAATTCGATACCTTTGAATAAGGCAGCAGATTTATATGGGGAGTTTAAATATGTTATATTTACCCCGGATAATCTAAACCTTATCAAGGGTTATCCCGATGTAAGGCGGTATTATTTAGATAATATTGCTGTTATGCAAAACAGGGCACACAAAAAAATCCAATATGAGTATAAGGAGGCGTTAAAGCAACGATGTGCCGCTTGTGCCTCTAATTATTTTTTTGGAGATGCTTTGGCAGTGTGGGACGATATTCTGATAAAACAGGGAATTAATTTGACTTTCGGAAGAATGAAATATCTCGATTTAATTAAAAAAAGCACAATTCCTTTATATGAAAGTATTTCCGGAGGGGAGAAATTAGGTATTTCTTATAAAAGTGACGTGTTTCATGAAAATATAGATTTTTCCGATAAAGAAAAGTTATATGAGATTTATAAAAGAAGCTTGGATAAAACAGGGAGCGAGGGTTATGCCAACAAAACTCCCGGAACGCATAAGGATGATATAACCTTTACCATTCAAGGGAAGTCTGCACGAAACTTCGGGTCACAGGGTCAGCTGAGAAGCATTGCGGTGGTTTTGAAATTAGCGGAGGCAGAGCTTATTCGTGAGTTTAACCGTGAAAGACCGGTAGTTTTGTTAGACGAGGTTTTAGGAGAATTAGACAAGGGCAGGCGTGAATTTGTAATTAAACATTTTGATAATTCGCAGGTGTTTATTACTTCGTGTAATATAAATGATTTTAAGTCTTTGCCTAATATAAAAATATGGAGAGTGGAAAATGGCGTATTTACATCTGGGTAGTGATGTTAATGTTCATAGTGACGAGATTATCGGAATATTCGACACCGAACGTGTCACTGTCAACAAAGATGTTAACGAATACTTGAAAAAAGAGCAGAAAAAAGGCAATATTTATTATGTGTCGTTGGATTTGCCAAAGAGCTTTGTTGTCGCTTCAGATAAGATATATGTCACAAATGTTTCAACGCTGACGCTTAAAAAAAGAAATTTGCAATTACAGTAAATATATGGTATAATAAAGGTTCACCAAAAAGAAAGGCATAATAAAAACAATGGACGAAAATATTTTAAATACCCAAGCCGACTCCTTAGGCGATATTCAGGAAATATCCGAACCCACCGAGTTTACTCGTGTTGAGGGAGATTATGGTGCGGACAACATCGAAATTCTTGAGGGGCTTGAGGCAGTTCGTAAACGCCCTGCAATGTATATCGGTACAACAGGGCCAAAGGGGCTTCACCACCTTGTTAATGAAATTGTGGATAACTCCATTGACGAAGCGTTAGCGGGCTATTGCACCGAAATCAATGTGAAAATTCTACCCGATAACGTGATTGAAATAAGTGACAACGGTCGAGGTATTCCCGTTGGGATTCACCAGAAAGAGGGGGTTTCGGCGGCTACTGTAGTGTATACCGTCCTGCACGCAGGAGGAAAGTTCGGGGGCGGAGGCGGTTATAAAGTGTCAGGCGGTCTGCATGGTGTGGGTGCTTCAGTGGTTAACGCCTTGTCAGAATGGTTGGAGCTTGAGGTGTGTGACGGGAAGAACATTCACTTCCAGCGTTTCACCGACGGCGGACAGTACGACGAACCATTGAAGATTATCGGGGATACTGATAAAACCGGAACAAAAGTGCGGTTTAAAGCGGACAAAAAAATCCTGCAAAGCGTGGAATATGACTATTCGGTTATTCGTGAGCGTATGCGAGAGCAAGCGTTCCTCAACGGCGGCTTGGTCATGAACACCGCTGACTTGCGTGACGAGGATAACATTAGGCAAGACAAGTTTTCTTATGAGGGAGGGATTGTCAGTTATGTGGAATGGTTGCAGAAAAAAAGAGGTGCAGAGGTTCTGCATGATGATGTAATATATCTTAACGGGTTAATCGACGATATAACCGTTGAAGTGGCGTTCCAGTATAACAACGACTTCAACAGTGAAACAATCCGCTCCTTTGCGAATAATATTCACACAGGTGAGGGCGGAACTCACGAAATGGCGTTTAAACGTGCAATAAGCAAGGTTGTTAACGATTTTGTGAAAAAGCACAGGGAAGATGAGTCCAAGAAACCCAAAAACGCTAAGGCAAAAAAGAAAACGGACGATACTGAGCCTATGAGCATTTCCGGTGAGGCAATAAGAGAAGCCATTAACGCAGTAATCAGCGTTAAGCTTCCGGAAACCGAATTAGAGGGGCAGACCAAATCTAAATTAGGTAATCCCGAGGTGGGGCCGGTTGTGTATAAGGTTGTTTCAGAAAAGCTGACTTATTATTTCGAGGAACACCCCGAAACGGCACAGATTATCGTGGTTAAGTCAATCAATTCACAAGCGGCACGTGATGCGGCAAGAAAAGCAATGGAAGCCAAGCGGAAGTCTGTCACTGACGGGATAGGCTTACCCGGGAAATTGGCAGACTGTTATGCTAAGGACGTTAATAAAACAGAAATATATATCGTGGAGGGTGATTCTGCGGGAGGTTCGGCAAAGCAGGGTAGAAATTCCGAGTTTCAAGCGATTTTACCGCTTCGAGGAAAGATGCTTAATGTAGAAAAAGCTCGTGTTGACCGAGTTTACGCAAACGAAAAGCTCATTCCCGTGGTTAAGGCGTTAGGCACAGGGATAGGCGAGGAGTTCGATTTGGAAAAACTGCGTTACGGCAGAATTGTTATCATGGCGGACGCTGATGTAGACGGTTCGCACATCAGAACGCTTTTGCTGACGTTTTTCTTCAGGTTTATGCGGCCTTTGATTGAAGAGGGGAAAGTATTTATCGCACAACCGCCATTATTTAGAGTGGCGAGAGGTAAGCAGTTCAGATATGCATTTTCTGATGAAGAAAGAGATGTGTTTATTCGTGAGCTTGAGGGGGAGAATAAAAGCAAGGTAGAGGTTCAAAGGTATAAGGGTTTGGGTGAAATGGACGCAGACCAGTTATGGGAAACCACCATGGACCCGTCTACTCGAACCATGAAGCGTGTCGAAATGGATGATGCGGCGAGTGCGGATGAAATATTCTCGATTTTAATGGGTGACAAGGTTGAGCCTCGTCGTGATTTTATTGAGCGTAATGCAAAATATGTGGTTAATTTAGATGTGTAGGTATAATTTATGAACACTTTTGACAGAAACGAAAAAAATGTTAAAAAAATGCAGGACTTGGGGCAGGTTTATTCGGAAAGCGATGAAGACAGAGCGAAAGAGGAATTACAAAAAGATGCATTAGAAAATGCAACGAGAGAATTCCCGCTTTTAACCTTGCGAAAGGTAGCAGCGGTGGTTTGCGGCGGGTTTTGGCTCTTTTCCATAGTCGGTATATTTTTCGGGATTGATTTCCGTGCAACCATGCCGTTTATGTTCTTTTCTTTATCGGTTTTGGTTTTTCTTAATGTTCCCGTGTTTTATATGAAGAAAAAGAACATGGATTTCGTTATTGCAATCGTTGCAGGGATTGTTTGCCTTGCTTTCGGATTAAGCTTAATGACCATTGGCGGACGGTAAATAAAGATGTTGAAAATTAATTATGACGTAACCCTTCCCGAGACAGAAGAAGCGTTTAAGGCGTTCTGGCGTAAGTACAGCCTTAAAAGAACGCTTTTGTTTTCGGTTGTCTTTTTAATCGGAGTGGGCTTATTCGCTAATATGATTTACACCAACCTAAACAGCATGTTCGGGTGGATTGGTGCGGGGCTTTCTTTGGGAATGCTGTCGTCCATATGGCTTCGACCGGTGCGAGCGAGGAAAAAATTAATCAGTACATTAGAGGTCATGAACGAGGAAAAATATACAGCGATTTTCGATACCTCAACTATCGAAATAGAAACAATTGTCGCCGATAACGAAGAAGAAAAAATTGAAAAAACAACAATAGACACAACCACAGAAGAATTATACGCAATGGAAAAAGGCGAATTGTTTTTACTGTTTGTAAATCGTTCGCTGATATATGTATTTCCTAAACGGTGTATGACAGAAGAAGAAATCACCGCTTTATGCGATTATTTTACAGGAAAGAAGATATAGTATGTTAGACATTAAATTTGTACGTAACAACCCCGATGTTGTAAAAGAAAATATGAAGAAGAAGTTCCAAGACGATAAATTGTCGTTAGTGGACGAGGTTATTGAACTTGATATACAGCTGCGTTTAGAAAAAGGCAAAGGTGATGATTTGCGAGCAAAAGGGAACTTGGCTGCTCAAGAAATAGGTGCGTTGCTGGCTCAAGGTAAAAAAGAAGAAGCAAATATATTAATACCTGCAATAAAAGAAACGAAAAGAGAACTTCCCAAAGTAGAAGAAACCGCACGTAATTTGGAAAAAGAACTGCGTGATATTATGCTTAGGATTCCGCAAATTATCGCCGATGATGTGCCTTTAGGGAAAGACGATTCCGAAAATGTAGAGGTAGCACGTTTCGGGGATTGCACAAAACCGGAATTCGACGTGCCTTATCATGTGGAGATTATGGAAAAGCTCAAGGGCATTGACTTAGACAGTGCGAGGAAAACCTCGGGAGCGGGGTTCTATTACCTTAAAGGCGATATAGCAAGGTTACATTCTGCCATTCTTTCATATGCACGGGACTTTATGATTGATAAAGGCTTCGAGTATTATATCCCGCCGTTTATGATACGAAGTGAGGTTGTCACCGGTGTGATGAGCTTCGCTGAAATGGAAAACATGATGTATAAAATAGAGGGTGAGGATTTATATCTAATCGGCACGTCAGAACATTCCATGATTGGAAAATTCATTGATACTATTGTTTTAGAGGAAGAGCTACCCCAAGCCTTAACAAGCTATTCCCCCTGTTTCAGAAAAGAAGTGGGGGCTCACGGCATTGAGGAGCGTGGGGTTTATCGGATTCACCAATTTGAAAAGCAGGAAATGGTGGTTATCTGTAAACCTGAGGACAGTGCGGAATGGTTCAAAAAAATGTACGATTATACCGTGGAATTCTTCGTTAGTTTAGATATACCCGTTCGCACCTTGGAGTGTTGTTCGGGGGATTTAGCAGACTTAAAAGTCAAAAGCATTGACGTGGAGGCATGGTCGCCCCGCCAGCAGAAGTTCTTTGAAGTGGGGAGCTGTTCTAACTTAGGTGACGCACAGGCGAGGAGGCTCGACATTCGTGTACGGGGTAATGACGGGGTGAAGTATATTCCGCACACGCTTAATAATACCGTTGCCGCCCCTCCGAGAATGTTGATTGCGTTCTTGGAAAACAACCTCAACGCTGACGGAAGCGTGAATATCCCCGAGAAATTGCAGGGTTATATGGGGGGGAAAACGTGCTTAAAATAGAAAACCTACGCAAAAAATATAAAAAGTTCGAGGTGTTGAGGGGACTTAACATGAACCTTGAAAAAGGTGATGTTTACGGTTTTCTCGGCAGAAACGGCTGTGGAAAAACCACAACTATGAACATTATTTGCAATATCATACCTAAAGACGAGGGGAAAATCTCGTTTTCTCCCCCTGTTGGTGAAACCGACACCCCCCTCAAAGAGGGAGGCGAAAATCCTAAAATCGGATATTTAACCGAAACGCCCGCACTTTATGGGTTTATGAACGGGTTTGAGTATCTTCGATATATCGCCTCATGTGCGAATTATTCAAGTGATATTAATAAACGTGTACAGGAAGTTCTTGACGTGGTGGGAATGACGGGAGCGGCTTCCCGCAAAATAAAAGGTTATTCGAGGGGAATGACACAACGCCTCGGAATAGCCGCCGCCATATTCGATAACCCTCAATTATTAATATTAGATGAGCCGACAAGTGCCTTAGACCCGGAGGGTCGTACTGAGGTTATGAACATTATCCAAAACCTCAAAACCGAGGGAACCACGATTATCCTGTGTACACATATTATAACTGATGTGGAACGTGTCGCTAACCGAATAGGCATAATGAAAGACGGCTTAATTGTCGAAGAGGGTTTGATTGAAGACGTTATGATGAAGCATCGAAGTCAGTCACAGCAGATTGTTGTTCGTTTTACAAGCCCCGACAACCAAGCGGCAGGTGTTCTTCGTTCCCTCCCAAATGTAACTGCAAGCCATTATAATGAGAAAAACGGACAGCTTGTTCTTAACGCTGATGTTCCGGAGTTGTTATATGACGATATAATTTCTGTAATACACGAAAAGAAAATCAAGATTTCCGAATTCATCGCACAAAGGACAACGCTTGAGGACGTATACATGGCGGTTACAGGGTTAAGGGGAGGTGCCGCTTAATGAATCAAATAGTTGCAGGGTTAAAGAAAGAGCTGTTGTATTCTTGGCGTAGTCTTCGGTTTATGGCAATTGTTCTTGTGTTTTTAGGAAACGCTTTGTTCTATCCGCTTATGTGCGGATTGATGAGTAGCTTGGGTGATATGGAAATGGCAGACATGGGTGCAATGGGTGATTTAGATGCAATGCTCGCAATGTATAGGGGTGAGCAGGGTTTATATATGTCGATGGTTTCGTTTGTTTCTTTTGCAGGGCTTGGCGGTATAATTATTATGATTTTATTATCTCAAGCGGCAGGCGGTGAACAAAAGAAACGCTCAATTATTGTGCCGCAGGTGGCAGGGTTGTCGCCTATGGGTTATATTCTGCCTAAGTTTATACTATATCCCCCCTTGGTTTTTATTATGACAGTGCTGTCAGCGTTTTTAACCAATGCCGCTTGTCAGCTGTTCATAAAAGTATCGTATCCGGTTGAGGTTGTTTGGGTTATGGGAATTTTAACCGGAGTTTCGCTGATGTTTACGGTTTGCCTGTATATGTTCTTAGGGATTAGCCTTGTTCAACCGGGGTTGTCGGTGATTTATGTGGTTGTAGCAGACACGGTGTTCTCTATGGTAATCGCAGGGTTTTTCTTCGTGAACAAGTATACCCCTTGGAATTTGACCGATATGGCTGTTATCGCGATTACAAACCATAGCGAGGAGCGGGACGTTTTTTCGGGAATAGGTTATTCAAATATAGCCGTAACTGTTATGATAACGCTGTTTTTGTGCGTGTTGCTAATGCTCGGGGCGTTGTTTTCTATAGTGGCGAAACGCACCGATAACACGGCAGACGAGGTGTATTAACGTGAAAACGATAATCTATGTTATATTATCCGTGGTTTTGTTTATATTGTTTTATTTAATGATTTTAACAGCGATTGTGTTAGTCTCAGCGGGATTGTTGGCTATACCCTTGTCGTTGATTGTTATGAGCGGGATTTTCACTCAGGTGGCTTCTGATTTATCTCCGCCGGTTATGCTTCTTGCGGGAGTTTCCTGCCTTTCGGCGGGGCTTGCAATGACCTTGGCAGTGTTTGTTATGTTTGAAAAGCAAACCGAATTATTAAGATGTTTAAACAAATAATAAAAAAAAGCATAATTAACCCGAACCGTGTGATTGCTGTTTTGCTTGTTATTGCGGTATTATCGGGAGCGGGTGCGTATTTTGTGCAATACAGGTTCGGCGGGTCGTCGGTTTATCGGGTGGAGCTTTCTTATGAGGTTAAGCCTTTTTTAAGCATTATAACGGCGGGTATGCCTGTTGAGGTAGCCTCGTGGGACGGTAGTGAAATTAAGTTAGTGTGTGTCAGTGAGCTTCCTTTAATTATCGAAGAAACCGAGGACGAAATTAAGATAAATCAAGATGACGGGTTTGCGGTGTCGTTTCTAACCGTCGATATATTTAACTATAACCTAAAAGTATTGCTCCCCCGAGATTATGAATATAAGGAAATCCACATCATCAGTGCGGGGGGAGATGTTTCAATAAAGGGACAGGAGCTTCACACAAGCAGAGTAACAGTGTCTGCCAAAAACGGCAATATAGGAATTGATAATGTCAACTCACTTGTTAATATTAAAACCATAACGGGGGATATTAATCTTGATTTTATAAGTTTCCTGTCATCTGCATATGTCGAATCGGTTTCCGGAGATATAGATATTTCTGTTCCCGATTATTCATCACTGTCATTAGATTACTTTACTTATTCGGGCAGGCTGTACACCGGTTCGTTTTTCCCGAGAGAGTTCGACGGATACATGGGTACAGCCTTTGCGAGAAAAGGCGTTATGCCCCATAAGTTACACGTTGTTACACACAGCGGGAACCTTCATATAAAGGAGAAAAACACGGATGCTATCGGTAATTATCCCGTCATATAACGAGGGCGAGAATATAAAAATCGCCGCTAAGGTTATATCGGAAATCCTTGAAAATAACTCAATAGAATTTGAAATCGTCTTTACCGATGACGGTTCTTCTGATAATACATGGGAAACTATCGAACAAGCGGCAAACACCGATAATCGTATAAAAGGCGTCAAATTTTCACGAAACTTCGGGAAAGAGGGGGCAATTTTCGCAGGATTGGCAAAGGCACAGGGTTCATGTGCTTTGGTGATAGATTGTGATTTACAGCACCCGCCCGAGCTTATTCCGAGGATGTATGACTTGTGGAAGCAGGGTTATGAGGTTGTGGACGCAAGAAAGTCCGGGCGAGGGAAAGAGGGTATTATTTATAAAACCTTCGCTAAGACGTTTTATAAATTGATGAAATCGTCGTCAGGGTTAAACCTTGACGGGGCAAGTGATTTTAAACTGCTTGACAGAAAGGTTGTTGACGCATTAAACGCCATGCCGGAACGCTTGACATTTTTCCGTGCGTTATCGGCGTGGGTAGGGTTTAAAACTGCACAAGTGCCTTTTGAGGTTCAGCCGAGAGTGGGTGGAAAAACCAAGTGGAGCTTTAAAAAATTATTCAAGTTTGCTATATCGAGCGTTACCGGATTTACCGCTTTTCCAATGCAGCTGATGACCGCAACGGGAATAATATTTTTTCTTTTTGCGGTTGTTATGGGAATTCACACGCTTGTGAGATTTTTGGGGGGACATTCCGCCGAGGGGTTCACAACAGTTATATTGCTGTTATTGCTTATCGGCTCGTTCATAATGCTGGGACTCGGAATAATCGGATACTATCTAAGTAAAATTTATGAGGAGATTAAGTTTCGCCCTCGTTACATTATAGAGAAAGAAATCGACAAAAATGAAGATTAAAAACCCGTTACCTTTAATAAAACACTTTTTTAAAAACGAACCGCAGATTTGGATTTCGTTCGCCATTCCTTTTGTGATTATGATTATCTCATATCTGGTTTTCGGCGTATACCCCATAAAAGTTACGAGTGCGGCGGGGGACAGGGTGTTCAGCAACTCGGTGCTTTCGCTTGACCTGAACGCACAATACGTCTACTATTTCGCTTATATGAAGGATGTTTTCGCAGGGAACGAAAGCCTGTTCTATTCATGGGGACGCAACCTTTCGGGTGAATTTGTGGGGATTATCGGGTATTACTTATTCAGCCCGTTTAACCTTATTGTATGGGCGTTTCCGCTTTCTCACATAACCGAGGGATTGCTGTTGATGATTGTTACAAAAATCGGGAGTGTTGGTGCGTTAATGGCGGTATATCTGAGCAAGGGCAGAAAATTACCGAAAACGGCAGTTATTATATTCAGCGTGATGTATGCATTAACCTCCTATAACATTGTTCAAACCATGAACCCGATGTGGCTTGACGGGGTGATGATTCTCCCTATTATCGCACTCGGAGTGGAAGCACTTATGCGGGAGGGTAGGTATAAGCTGCTTATATTCTCGCTGTTTTACGCATTTGTAACTTGTTTTTATATCGGATACATGCTTGGGATTTTCGCTGCTATGTATTTTGTGTATTACGCTCTTGCCTCTCGCAAGGCAACCACAGAAAACACCCTGCTTATTTTAAAGCGGGGCGGAATGTTTGCGGGAGCAGCAGTTATTGCTGTGTTAAGCTCGTGTTTTATGCTGTTACCGGTATATTCATCGCTTTCTATGGGGAAATTCGAGTTTTCTGACCCGGATTATTCCATGAGAACAAGCTTCACTTTCCTTGAAATGACAAGTAAGCTGTTTCCGAACAGTTATGACACTGTTCGCCCGCAGGGACTGCCGTTCCTATACTGCGGGACGTTGGCGGCTGTTCTGTTACCTATTTATTTTTTCTGCTCAAGAATTCGGCGTGCAAAGAGAGTTGCGGGTGCGGTTCTGCTTATTGTTTTGGGTGTCTGTATGTATATTACTCCTGTCGACATGTTTTGGCACGGCGGGCAGGTCCCGAACTGGCTTCCTTATCGTTATTCTTTTGTATTGTGTTTCTTGGTTTTGGCTTTTGGGGCAGATGTGTTCACCCATATTCAAAAAATTCCGCATAAGGCAGTGGGGCTGTCTGCGTTAGCCTTTGCAGGGTTAATGCTTTATTGGGAGCAGGCGAACACCTTTGTGTCAGATTTGGGTAACAGCGGGCGAGATGTTCTTAATAATTTAAGTGTGGTTTTACCGGCTTTCGGGATATTGGTTCTCATAACAGCATATGTGTTCTTAACAAAAGACAAGCTAAATAAAAAGAAATTAGCTTCAATTGTGCTGATTGTGATTGTAAGCCTTGAAATGTATTATAACACGCAGTTCCAAATCGTTAAGCAAAACACCGACATAGTGTATTCCACACGAGATTCGTTTAATAATATAATTCTGCCGACTCGTGAGGTGGCAGACGAAATTCAAAAAAATGACCCGGGATTTTACCGAATGGAGAAGACTTTTTCCCGCACGGTCAACGAACCCTTGGCTTTAGGAATGAAAGGCATTTCCCACAGCTCAAGTATGCTAAACGATGAAGCGATACTCTTTTTGAAACGAATGGGGTATTCCGCTCGAAGTCACGCTTCGTATTATCGGGGAGAAACGCCGATTTCTAATGATTTGATGGGCTTCAGATATACCTTATCTTGTTTAGACAACAACGTGGTCAATATTAAATCTGCCGAGGATATTGAGGTTGTAAAAAACGAAACAGCCATGCCGCTTGCTTATATTGTGGATAACAAGATAGCGAATTTAGTTTTTGACGAGGATGATGTTTTCTTCAATCAGAGTCTTATGCTTTCTTTAATGCTTGGTGAAGAACAATATGTTTCATATTACAAGGAAATGCCGTCTGACGATATACTCACCCAAAACCTTGAATTTGCTCGTGTGGGTGAGGGACATGACCGTTACGAGAAATCAAACTTAAACTCGGACGCGTATATTGATTTCTTTATAACCGCACAGTATACCGGAAGTTATTATATGTATCTGCCGACTCGTTATGACCGAAGATGTGACTTGTATGTAAACGATGTGAGAATGGGCGTTTATTTTGAATCCGACAATCTTCATATAAAATATTTAGGCGAGTTTAAAGCCGGTGAGGAATTTAAGGTCAGACTTAAACTGCAAAGAGATAAGGTCTTTTTCCGAAATGCCCGTTTTGTGTGGTTTGACGAAGAATTGTATAACAAGGATATTCAACGGCTTCACGAGATGAACCAAAACACGGTTTTTGAGGCTAAGTCAAACACACGCTTGCAAATCACCACTAATTATCATGAGGCGGGTGTGCTTTTCACCTCTATCCCTATGGAGCCGGGGTGGACAATTAGAATAAACGGTAAAAAAGTAACCCCGTATAAGTTAGCAGATGCACTTATCGCCTTAGAAGTTCCCGCAGGCGAAAATATAATAGAGTTTAGTTTCTTCCCGAATTATATGCCGGTTGGTATCAGCCTGTCGTTCCTCGGGGCAAGTGCGGTTTTGTTTATGAACTCCATTATGTTTAAGCTGTCGCTTAAAAGGAAAAGGGTGGGCATTAAACGTGACGATTATGACGGGTATGATGAGGATTATATTGATTATGACAATGAATACGTTGATTTTAATTTTGACGATTTAGAAAACATGGAAAACGAAAACACGATTGAAGAGGAAGACAGCGATATTGTCGAATTTGGTGAGGATTTCGAGATTGTTGATATTAATCCGGATATGATTATAGGAAACATCGAAGACGAAGAGGGAGAGAAAGGAAAAGGAGATAATGCTTCTGACGATTGACGCAGGCAACACGAATATAGTTTTTGCTGTTTTTGATGATGAAAAAATTGTTTTAGAATCACGGATTGACACCAATTCAGCAAGAATGGCAGACCAATATGCCATTATGCTTATGGATATATTAAAACTGTACGGAATAGACAGCAATGTCTCTGACGGTATATACGGTGCAATTATATCAAGTGTGGTTCCTCCAATAACAAAGCAGCTTTCGTTGGCAGTTAAGCGATTGTTTGAGATTGATGCATTGGTGGTTGAACCGGGGTTGAAAACCGGATTGAACATAAAAATCGATAACCCTGCTGAGCTTGGAGCGGACTTGGTGTGCGGTGCGGTTGCTGCGAAGACGTTGTATCCTTGTCCGTGCATTGCGATTGACCTTGGGACTGTTTCAAAGGTCATGGCACTCGATAAGGACGGAGCGTTACTCGGAGGTGTGCTTGCCCCGGGGGTAGGTATCAGCTTTGAGGCGATGGCAGGCAAAACCGCATTATTGCCTTTGGTGAGTGCGGATAAGTTAAAGAAAGTTATCGGTACGAATACGACCGATTGTATTCGTGCGGGAATATTAACCGGAACAGCAAGCATGCTCGACGGATTAATCGAAAAGTTTGAGGCGGAAATCGGGGAGCGTTGTTCAGTAATAGCAACCGGTGGTTTTTCTGAGATTATCACAACTTTTTGTAAACGGGATATAATTATTAATAAACACCTCGTTTGTGAGGGGTTAAGAATAATATACAGCAAAAATAAATAAGGCGTTACACCTGTTTTACAGGGTGATAGCATATATTAAAGGAAGGTATTTTTATATGGCAGACAAAAAAAACAGCAGAGGGATTAATAAGAAAACCCTCATGCTTGTGCAGTTCTCAATTCTTTTGGCGATTGAAGCGGTGTTCTGCTTCACGGTATTGGGCTCTATCCCGTTTACACCTGTGGTAGTGGCAACTTTAGCGATGATACCCGTTATTATTACAGGAATGCTGCTTGGGGTAAAAGCGGGGACGCTTATGGGCTTTTTCGCAGGATTATTCAGTTTTATCGTGTGGACATTTATGCCTCCGAGTGCGTTGGCATTTGTGTTTTCACCTGTTTATGCAGAAAACTTCATCGAGGTTATCGGAAGTCTGTTTATATGCTTTGTTCCGAGAATATTAGTCGGAACTGTAGCAGGTGCGTTATATAACCATATGTCGAAGACGTTTTCGGAAAATAACGCAATCAGTTACATTATAGGAGCAACCTTGGGGAGTTTAACCAACACCGCTTTAGTCGTTGCGGGGATTGCTCTGTTTTTTGGCGAACGTGTCTCCGGTTTAATGGGAGATGCAATAATGGTAATCGTAAATTCATTAATTATATTTAACGGTGTTCCCGAAGCGATTGTATCAGCTATTATATGTCCCGCAGTGTGTATTCCCGTAAGGAAGATATTTACGAAATGAGCTTTTTCCAATCCATCGCTGATTTAATTCCCGAATACAGGGAGCTAAAACAGCAAATCAAGGAAAACAACCCCGGTATTATTGCAATATCGGGGTTATCGTGCGTGCATAAGGCACATTTTATTGCGGCATTGTCGCAGGCCGGCGAAAGCAGCTCACCTTTGTTGGTGTTGGCAGAAACCGAGAACGAGGCCTTGAGATTATGCGATGATGTAAATGCGTTCGGAGTAACAGCGGCGGTATACCCCGCTAAAGACTTGAACCTTATATCGGCAGACACCGCCTCAAAAGAATACGAATATCGAAGAATTTCTGTGTTAAGCGAATTGTCAATTGTACATTGTACATTGTCAATTGTCATCGCCACTCCTGAGGCGGCGGCACAGTATACATTGTCCCCCAGCGAATTAACTGAAAGTATAATACACATAAAAAAAGACACAGAGTTAAACGTGGAAAACCTGTTGAAAGATTTGGTGAATCTCGGTTATACAAGATGTGATATGTTGGAAAGTGTTTCGCAGTTTTCCGTGCGAGGCTCAATTATTGATATTTTCCCGATTAATGCGGAGTTACCTGTGAGAATTGACTTATGGGGAGAAGCTGTTGAAAGAATTACACATTTCGATGTTGTCACGCAGAGAAGCGTTAATGAGATTGATGAGGTTCGGGTTCCTCCGGCAGTTGAAACTTTCGGGAAAGCGACACTGTTCGACTTTGTTCGCAATATTGTTGTTTGTGAACATGTCAATTGTAACGAGCAGTTTAAATCAGCAGAGGTGCAACTGCGGGAAGACATAACTCTGTTAGTTGAAGCAGGGAAAACAGTTGGTCGTTATATGCTATCTAAATCGGAATATAATGCAGTTATTGAGAGTAGGGCAAGGGCGTTTTTGAATACATTTGCTCGGGGTGGAGGCATTTCTGTTAATGCGGTTCAACTGCCTCCATGGAACGGGAACTTCAAGCAGTTAAAGGAAGACCTTAATTCATTTATCAAAAACGGTTATGCCCTTGTTATATTTGCTGGAACAGAAAAAGCGGCTCGCTCACTTGCATTAGACCTGCGTGACGACGGGTTTTCCGCCGATTATACCGAAAATCCGAAAAAGCATTTTCTAAAGCATATTTATGTAATGTCCGGAACACTTTCTGCCGGGTATGATTATCCGAATGTTAAATGTGCATGCATAACTTATCATGGGATTGCACGAAGAAACACAGATACAAGCGGGACGACATGGGCTTCAGCCCCCGCACGTACACCCAAGAAAAAGAAGCGTTCGGAGGCTATTCGGTCGCTCACGGATATAAACGTCGGGGACTATATTGTTCATGACAATCACGGTATAGGAATATTCGAGGGGGTTCATAAGCTTAAAAACGATAATGTCAGTCAGGATTATATCAAAATTCAATATGCAGGGAAAAGCGTTCTCTACATTCCCGTAACCCAGCTTGATTTTATATCACGTTATATCGGTAACACTGATACAGCGACTTTGAAGCTGTCAAAGCTTCATACCGACAGCTGGGCGAAAGCCAAGTCTAAAGCCAAGAAAGCCGCTTCAGAATTGGCGGAGGAGCTGATTGAATTATACGCAAAACGCATGAAAAGCAAGGGTCATGCGTTCGCAAAAGATACCCGTGAACAGGAGGAATTCGAGAACCGTTTCAGTTATATAGAAACCGATGACCAGTTAGTTTGCATTAATGAGCTTAAAAAAGATATGCAGAGAGAAGAACCCATGGATAGGCTGTTATGCGGAGATGTGGGATTTGGCAAGACAGAGGTGGCACTTCGGGGGGCGTTCAAGTGTGTTATGGAGGGGAAGCAGTGTGCATTATTATGCCCCACCACGGTATTGGCGTGGCAGCATTATCAGACAGCTATGCAGCGTATGGAGGGGTTTCCCGTAAATATAGAATTATTGTCACGTTTTCGCTCGGCAAAGGAGCAAAAGCAGGTCATAGAAAAACTTGAAAAAGGCATAGTCGATTTTGTAATTGGGACGCATAGACTTGTCGGGAAAGACGTAAAGTTCAATAATTTAGGCTTGGTTATAATTGACGAGGAACAGCGGTTCGGGGTGTCACAAAAAGAAAAATTGAAAGAAGCGTTCAGCGGAGTTGACGTGCTGACCTTGTCGGCTACGCCTATTCCGAGGACATTAAACATGGCAATGACGGGAATTCGTGACATGAGTGTTATCGAAACCCCTCCCCATGACCGTATGCCTGTGACAACTTATGTAATCGAACAGGACGAGGGAGTTATCGCAGGTGCAATTAATAAAGAATTAAGGCGGGCAGGACAGGTATACTATATTCATAATCGAATAGAAAGCATATATTCCCGTGCCGCTAAGCTGCACGAGCTTTGCCCTGACGCCGTAATAGGTATAGCACACGGTCGAATGGACGAGGAAGAATTATTGAAAGTTTGGCGGCGGTTATTAGACAGGGAAATTGATGTGCTTGTTTGTACCACGCTTATTGAAACAGGGATAGACGTCCCCAATGTAAACACGCTGATTATCGAAAATGCCGACAGAATGGGCTTGGCACAGTTGCACCAATTAAGGGGGAGAGTCGGGCGGACTAATCGGCGGGCTTATGCTTATTTCACCTTTAAGCGTGGCAAGCTGCTTACCGAAATTGCCGAGAAAAGACTTAACGCCGTTCGGGAGTTTACGCAGTTTGGAGCAGGGTTTAAGATAGCTTTACGGGATTTGGAAATTCGAGGGGCGGGGAGTGTTTTAGGGGAAAGCCAGTCAGGGCATATGTCGGCAGTTGGTTATGAAATGTATGTGAAACTATTAGGCGAAGCTGTCACGGAAGCCCGTGATGGCATGCCGACTTCGTCGGAATCTCTCTCAGAAACGTGTGTAGTAGACATAAAAATCGACGCTTTTATTCCGGAGAATTATATTTTTAATCAGGCACAGCGGATTATGTGTTATAAGAAAATTGCAGAAATTCGAGACGAGGACGACGCTTTTGATATTGTTGATGAATTGACGGACAGATACGGTGAGATTCCGAAATCTGTGAAAGGGTTAATCGAGGTGGCACGTTTGCGGAATTCGGGAGCGGTGCTTGGAATTTCTGAAATTGTGCATAATAAGGATATATTGATATTAAACTGGAACAGTCCCGATATGGAGAGAATTGCAAGGGCTTCTGCGGTTTATGAAAAGCGGCTGACACTTAATTTAACAGAGAAAACAGGCTTGTCGTTAAAACTCATAAGCGGTGAGGGAGTGTTAGACGCGGCAACAGGATTATTGAAACAGTTGACAGGCGACAGTTAATGTTATATAATGTAAGAATATATAAGGAGAGCGTATATGCATAAGAACAAAAAAGCAAAAACAAGCGATATAGCTTTCGGAATACTTTCTATTCTGCTGTCATTAATTGCGGCTCCTATGCTTACTTTGTTCGGAGTGATTTGGGCATCGCTCGGTCAAAGCGTTGCTTTAGGTGTAAATGCGGCGGCATTAGGATTGCTTCTTGCGGGAACATGGATTTTCGCAGGGGTTAAGGCAATGCTGAGGGTGGAGAAAAGTGCCCGTTATTCAAAAATTATCGGGGCACATCCCCGTTTCAAAATATCAGATGTAGCTCAAGTTTCCGGGAAATCGCTGAAAAGTGTTTCCGCCGATTTAAAAATGTTGAGGAAACGCGGTTATTTCGAGGGAATGAGCTTTGACACAGAGAATAAAGAGGTTGTGTTTTCGTCAAAGTCACCTCCGCTGTTGCAATTAAACGAAGAAGCAGATATAGTTTATAAGGAAAACAAGTCCCCGCCTGTGACCGCAATTATTCTATCGTTGTTGACAGCGGCTTCGTTTTCTCTGTTTGAGTTAATGTTGCTTGTTCCGGCGTTGGTTATCGGAGTGGGAGTGTTTTTCTTAAGTCTGCACTTTTTCCCGTCGCAGGTCTATTTTACCGAGGAAAGGCGAAAGACACCTAAAATGAAAAAACCCTCCTCCACAGGTAATGAGGAGCTTGATAATCTGTTAGCGTCGGTTTATGAAAGCAAGAAAGAGATGTTAAGGCTTTCCGCTGTTATAAAAACACCGAAAATTCGTGAGCCGCTCGGCGAAATAATGAAAACAGTCGATGAAATTGTTTCTTACGTTATTGAAAATCCCGCAAAAGTCAGAAGCTTAAGACAGTTTGTAGGGTATTACCTGCCGACAACGGTGAACTTTCTGAAGACCTATGAGGAGCTTCAGGAGAAGCCGAACAAGGGTGAGAATATATTAACCACACTCCATAAAATCGAGGAAACCACAGGGAAATTAACTGATGTGTATAAACGGGAATATGATGACCTGTTCAGCGATAAAGCAATGGATATTTCTGCGGAAGCGGCAGTTATGCAGGCAATTATAAAAGAAAACAATAACATTATATAAGTTCAGAAAGGAAAATTAATCATGGAAGAAAACAAAATCGAACTATCCCTTGACATGCCTCCCGAAGCCCCCGACGCTCCTATCTTTGTTCCCGATGCAGATGCGACAAATGCATTTACCGCAGTAGCTAAGACAGTAACGCCCGACACCTCTAAGCTCACAGAGGAGGAGAGAAGAGTTGTCGCCGATTTCGCACAGAAAATCGATGTGAAGAATTCTACACAAATTCTTCAATATGGCGGACAAGCACAAAAGAAAATATCGGCGTTTTCCGAGCAGGCGTTAGCAAATGTCCGCACTAAGGAAATGGACGAAGTCGGAACAATGGTTACAGATTTAGTAGTGCAGTTGCGGAATTTTGAAATCGAGGATTCCGGAAAGAAGCCCGGTTTATTCAAAAAACAACGTGACAAAATGGCATTAACTAAAGCGAAGTATGACACTGTGGAAAAGAACATCGATAAAATTTGCGGTGCCCTTGAAGCACATAAAATGGTTATGCTTAAAGATGTCGCTATGTTAGACCAAATGTATGAAAAGAACCTTGAGTATTACAAGGAGCTTTCCATGTATATTATTGCGGGGCGGCAGAAGCTACAGGAAATCATCGAAACCGAGCTTCCGAAGCTGCAGGAAAAGGCGATTAAATCGGGATTGGCAGAGGATGCACAGGAAGCCAACTACCTCGCTGATATGTGTAACCGCTTCGATAAAAAACTGCATGACTTAGAACTAACTCGAATTGTTTCGGTTCAGATGAGTCCGCAAATCCGCTTGGTTCAATCCACGAACAACATTATGATTGAGAAAATTCAATCATCTTTAGTGAATACCATTCCGCTTTGGAAAAACCAAATGGTTTTAGCAATGGGAATGTCTCATTCACAGGCGGCAATCAAGGCACAAAGGGAAGTGACCGATGTTACTAACCAGCTTCTTAAAAAGAACGCCGATATGCTTAAGCAGAATACCGTTGAGGCGGCTAAGGAATCCGAACGCAGTATTATTGATATTGAAACGCTGAAATATACCAATCAGTCACTTATTACCACACTTGATGAGGTGTTGAGAATTCAGCAGGACGGTAAGGCGAAACGCCGTGAAGCAGAGGCAGAGCTTATTAAAATCGAGGGTGAGTTAAAAACAAAGCTGCTCGATATTAGAGATGCGGGACGTCCGCCGGTTGTGGAAACCGAGGCTTTCAGCAGCGGAAACCTGTCATTAGATTAATCATTACAATATTTAATAAGGAAAAATTATTTTGACATCTAACCAAAAAGAAACACTGCCTAAGCCGGTGGGTTCGGTAGCTTTAACAAGCACCACAGAAAGAGCAAGAGAAACAGCCCGCTATAATCGTGCGTTAATGCAGGCGGCAGTCGAAAACGGACGAAAAACAAAACTGCCCAAATGGATGTATTTGGGTGGGAAAATTAATGGCGGCATGGCGTGGTTGTTGATGTTCAAGATGTATGGAACATCTCGGGCACTTGAACCGGTTTATCGCGTGGCAGACAAGTCTAAGGCATTGTTACCCATTCAAATAACCCGCAAGTTTAAAAAAATCAGCGATGATGTGGTGGACTTTGTGCGTTACACCGAATTTGGTGTAGCAGGAGGTGACAGGTTCTCTTATGCCGTTAAAGCGGTGAGGGATTGTCCCGATAACATCGATACCATTATTTCACTCGGAAGCGGCAGTGCATTATCCGAAATAGTTGGACTGTGGCATAGGAAACAAGCAGGCTTACCCTGCCCCAAGGTTATTCTTGTTGACTTCGATAAAAAGGGATTGAAAAGGGCAAAAATGTTCGCGGAAACGCTTGAGGTGACGGAGTATATCACCTTTGAGCGAATGAAGGTCAGCCCTACACATGATTTACCGCCTGTCGAAGATGCGGGAAATGTATTCGTAATCAGCGTGGGATTGTTGGGGAATTACTTCACGGATACGGTGTTAAAGGAAATTTTGGCTCATTTAAGCAGTCATGACTATGTTAAAAAAATATGCATTGACTTTGTTGATTTCTTCTTAGCGGAAAGAATGATGTGTGCTACCGGTTGGCCCGTAGCTATGAGTGATGACCAGTGGGGTGTCTTTCCAAGGGATAAGGCTCATGTCGAGAAATTCTTCGTGGACGGGTACAAAAACGAAATTATAGAATTATCTGACGGGTGGGTAAGGTTCTTGGAAATGACGAGAGATTAGGTTTAAAGGGACGCCACACAAGGCGTCCCCTACATTTAGCGTGAATGTTCCACGTGGAACAATGTATGTTGACAAGGAGAAGTTGCATGAAAGAATATACATTAACAAGGGAGGAAAACGAGGCTTTACAAGATATTTTATACGAAATGGTGCAAAAAGGGAAAAAGCAGTTTCGTTTAATGTGTGTTGTAATGGCAATACCGGCATTTTTAGCGTGTATTACACTAATCGCAATTACCTTTTTACAAGCAGAACCAAATCCGAGAATGACTTCCCATGTGATGATTTTTATTCCGTTTTTTCTGATGATTTGTTTAATGCCGCTTTTATTATTAAAATTTGAGTTTTCTGTTTTCAAAAACGCATTGGATTTGTTAAAGAGCGGTAAACTAAACTGTTTTGTCACGCCTCTTGTTCGTGCCGATAGAATTAATAATAACTATTGCTTTTATATTGCAGATTTTAAAAAACCGGTTAATTGTCTTGATGAACGTCATTATCACCGTGCAAATAAGGGTGACGAAATACTTGTTGTTCATGTTAGTAAAAGAAGGTATATTGGTTATTTGCGTGAGCAATTATTAATTATTTAAGGAAAAGAAGATGTTTCTTGAGAATTACGACATTATAATCGTAGGGGCAGGTCATGCCGGGTGTGAAGCGGCATTGGCTTGTTCACGCCTCGGTATGCGGACTGCCGTGTTCTGTCTTTCTGCGGATACTATTGCAAATCTCCCCTGCAACCCGAGTATCGGCGGTTCTGCTAAGGGTCAGTTGGTTGCCGAAATTGACGCATTAGGTGGGGAGATGGGCAGGGCGGCAGACGCTTCAACGCTCCAATCCCGTATGCTAAACACGGGGAAAGGTGCGGCAGTACATTCACTGCGGGCTCAGGTTGACCGAGTGCAGTACCATTTATATATGAAGCGAGTTTTGGAAAAGCAAGGGAATTTAGAGATTAAGCAGGGTGAGATTGTAGAAATACTTGTTGAAAATAAAAAGGTTGTAGGTGTTAAAACCAGACTCGGTACAAAATATTCCGCTATAGCTGTAATCATAACCACGGGAACTTATCTCGGCGGGAAAATTCATGTAGGTGAGGCAAGCTATAACAGTGCGGCAGATGGTCTTGCACCGGCAATGCAGCTTACCGAGAATTTGAAAAATCTGGGGATAGAAATAAGGCGGTTCAAAACAGGAACACCCGCACGGGTTCATAAGCGTTCGATTGATTTTGCAAAAATGGGAGAACAGCCGGGTGAGGATTCACTTACCCCGTTCAGCTTTGACAATGAGCTTAGATTAGAGAATAAAGTCCTTTGCCACATAACCTACACAAATGAAGAAACGCACAATATAATTCGGGAGAACCTGCACCGTTCACCAATGTATTCCGGTCGGATTGAGGCAACCGGTGCAAGGTATTGTCCGAGCATTGAAGATAAAATAGTGCGATTTGCCGATAAAGACAGGCACCAGCTTTTTATTGAACCGATGGGACTTGGCACCGAGGAATACTATATTCAGGGACTGTCAAGCTCGCTCCCTGAGGAAGTGCAGTTGAAGCTGATTAGGACTATTAATGGGTTAGAAAATGCAGAGGTAATTCGCCCCGCATATGCCATTGAATACGATTGCTGTAATCCTTTGGAATTGTTCCCGACATTAGAGTTCAAGAGCATTAAGGGATTATACGGAGCGGGGCAGTTTAACGGAACGTCGGGTTATGAGGAAGCGGCAGCACAAGGATTAATCGCAGGTGTAAATGCAACAATGGTTGTAGGGGCGAACTGCGTTCGCCCGTCTAAAGGAGAAATGGCATCTTATTCAACGGGCGAACACAGTTCGCCCCTACAATACATTCCCGACAGAACCACCTCTTATATTGGCGTGATGATTGACGACCTTGTTACAAAAGGGTGCGATGAGCCTTATCGAATGATGACCTCCCGTTCGGAATACCGCATGAGTATAAGACAAGATAACGCTACCGAAAGGTTATGCGAAACCGGATATGAATTGGGGTTGCTCTCTAAAGAACGATATGACAAGTTCAAAGAACGACAGGTGATTATGGAAAACGAAATTGCACGTTTAAAAACAGAAAAGGTTTATAATCTGATTAAACGCCCCGAAATCAGCTATAAGGAATACGCCCCGGAACATATCCCCGATGACATTGTTCGGAAAATCGATATTGCGATAAAGTATGAGGGGTATATAAAGGTGCAGAACGAGAAAATTCGTTCGGTCAGGGAGTTGGAAGCAAAACCGCTTTCTGCGGATATGGATTATTCATTAATACAGGGACTTCGGCTGGAGGCACGGGAAAAACTAAACAAGTATAAACCCTTGAACGTCGGACAAGCAAGCAGGATTCCGGGGGTTAATCCGGCAGACGTGTCTGTGTTGTTGATTTGGCTTGCAGGGAGGACGAACAATTGACAATTGACAATTTACAGTTGACAATTCAAAAAAACGAAAAGTTTCAAAAAATGACCGACTTCATGCTTGAATATAATAAGCACACCAACTTAACTCGTATAACCGAACCACGGGAAATCATCGAAAAGCATTACATTGATTCAATCATGCCGCTTGCATTATATGATGTTCCACGTGGAACAATTACACTTGATGTGGGTAGTGGTGCGGGTTTTCCGGGTGTTCCAATGAAATTGTTTCGCCCCGATTTAGATATAACCCTGCTCGATTCTGCAAAAAAGCGAACAGATTATCTGAAAGCACTGTTACAGGAAATTGATGTGGATTGTACAGTAATCACAGGAAGAAGTGAGGAGCTGTCGTTTAATTCTGATTATCGGGAGAAGTTCGGGCTTGTAACCGCTCGTGCGGTTGCGAACCTTGCAGCATTGTGTGAATATTGTCTTCCTTTTGTGGAAGTCGGTGGTGTGTTAATGGCGATGAAAGGCAGTGATGATGAATCAGCCTCGGCAAGCAATGCCCTGCGGTTACTCGGCGGAGAAATCGCTCAAATAAAAGAATACACACTTCCGAGCGGGGATAAAAGAAGCCTTGTTATAATTAAAAAAATATCGCAAACCCCGATGAATTATCCGAGGAAGCGAGTGAATATTACAAAAAATCCATTATAGTTTGAGCAATTGTGTCAGAAAAGGTAAAAGCATACAGGTATGCGTCGGGAAATAATAGTAGCTATGTAAGCATATATATGGTAGTCTTATTAGTAAGGAGGACGTATATATGCCTATTTTTCAAAGACTAATCCCTGAAGCGGAAAACGTGATTAATAAAGTTGTTCAAATAAACGCATCGAAAATCTCACCGAACCCCGCACAACCGAGAGTGATTTTCGACGATTATGAATTGTCGCAGCTGGCGGTCAGTATACAGCAGAACGGTATTCTCCAGCCAATTACGGTTCGCAAGAAATCTGCACCTGCCGCCCATGACGAATATGAGCTTATATCGGGGGAACGCAGGCTTCGTGCGGCGAAATTGGTGGGAATGAACCATGTTCCCTGTATAGTCATGGACACAAGCGAGCAGAATTCGGCTATTTTAGCAATTATGGAGAATATACAAAGGTCGGACTTGAACTATATAGAGGAAGCCTATGCGATTAAAGGGTTAATCGATTATTTCGGAATTACACAAGAGGATGCGGCGGTTAAATTAGGGATAGCACAGTCAACAGTAGCGAATAAGCTAAGGCTTCTACGCTTAACCGATGAAGAAAAGGCATTGGCGTTGCGTTATCGCTTAAACGAACGGCAGGCACGGGCATTGTTGAAGCTTCCTCATGAAAAGCGAGTTCCCGCAATTGAGAAAATCAGTGCATTACAACTTAATACGGCAGGTGCGGACAAGCTGATTGAGGATATGTTAAAAACAACAGGCTCACCGAGAAGAAAAAAATCCTTCACGGTGAACCATGCAAGTCTATATATTAATACGTTTAATCATGCAATCGATTCCATGAAAAAGGCGGGAATCGCCTGCGTGGCACAACAGAAAAAGACCGAGGAATTCGTGGAATATTTAGTTAGAATTCCGTTGAAATAATTATCTGTTATTCTGATAACCCCTCGATAATTCAAAAATTGTGTTAAACAGCTTTTCGGTATATTCGGTGAATTCGTCCGGATTTGCCGCCGTCACCCGTTTAATAATATCACATTCCCTCGTTTTGTCCAGCGTGGGAATGTTGTTTTTCTGTTTATACTCTGCCGCCTTTGTGACAAGTGCCATTCGCCGGTTAAACAAATCGGCGATTTGGTCGTCAATTATGTCGATTTCGTTTCTGATTTCATTAAGCATTTTTAATACCCCCATATCGGATAATTTACCATAAAACATACACAAATGTCAACGGGTTGACATTTTTTTTATTTTACGCTATACTTAATAATGTATGGACAATTTTGAAAAACTAATTATATATGGCAAAAACGCTGTTATTGAAGCGTTAAAAGCCGCCCGCCCGATTAATGCGTTATATGTTATTAAAGACGGTAAGGGGTTATCAGAACACATCGCAATTGCAAAAAAAGCAGGCATAGTCATAAAAGAAGCTAATCCCGACAAGCTTAATTCCATGTCGGAGGGAAACCGTCACGGCGGAATTGCCGCAGAATTAGCATCGGCAGAATATTCTTCGGTTGAGGAAATTCTTGCGGTTCGTGACAAACCTTTCATTATAATTGCTGATGAAATCGAAGACCCGCATAACTTAGGGGCGTTAATCAGAACAGCGGAGGCGGCAGGAGCAGACGGGTTTATTATCCCAAAAAGAAGAAGCGTTCAGCTTACGGGAGCGGTTTATGCCGCTTCGGCAGGGGCGTGTGCTTATTTAAAAATTGCACGGGTTACCAATTTAACCGATACAATAAAAACGCTGAAAAAGCATAATATATGGGTATATGGTGCTGAAGCCGACGGCGAGCCTTACACCGGTGTTGATTTTTCCGGAGGCGGTGTCTGCCTTGTCATCGGGTCAGAGGGGCAGGGTTTGAGCAGATTAGTCCGTGAAAACTGTGACCATATCGTAAGCATTCCCATGTACGGCAGCATGAATTCGCTGAACGCTTCGGTGTCCGGCGGGATATTGATGTATGACATTGCTATGAAAATTCGCAGAAAGGGAGGTGGTTTTTAAGTGAGTGACAAGTTTTCCGTTGATGATATATTAAAAGAATTAGACGGTAAAAAGAAGACACCGTATGTTTCGGCGGCTTCTGCCGAGACTGATGAAAAACCACAGCCTTTGCCGAAGCCCGTTCCGGCTCCGCCGACACTTTCTAAGGAAGATGCGGAATCGCTTACAGCAGAATTAGCCGAAATAGAAAAGAGGCGTTTCGGGGCAAAACCCGTTCAACCGCCCAAGAAACCCGAAATAAGCGTTACGCAGATAATTAATACAATTCCTAAAAAAGCGGATAGTCTTGATTCTGATACCGGTTCAGAAAAAGAGTTTAAGCCGGTTAAACCGGTGAAAATTCAACGCTTCCAGCCGCCCGAAAAAACGGTAAAACCCGCTCCTAAAAAGGAAACAACACCCACACCGCAGGCTGTTTCTGAAAAACCGCCCGAAAATCAATCAAAAAAGATTGTTGATAAACCGACAGTTGAATTAGAGAAACCGCTCGAGGCAGAACCGGTCAGAAGAATAAAGCGGCACGCAACCCACGAAATATCCGTTTTGACTAAAACGGGAGTGGCTTTGTTAGAGCCGCCCGCACCAATTGAAAAAGCCCCTGTTCCCAAACCGAACTATCTCCTGCCCGAGGAAAAAGAACGCTTACAAAAACTGCGGGAAGAAGAGCTTTTACAAAAGGATTTATCCCTTGAAGACCCCGACGATATAATTGACGGGATTAACCCGTATGACGTAAAGGAATTAGAAACGCCTGTTGAAGATGCAGATGTAATCGGGGTTAAAATCACACGGGACTTAGGCGATGATGAAGATGATTATGACGAGGACGATGCTTCGGATTCGCTTGAGCAGGTTAAGGAATATACCCCCTCTTTCTCAAAGCCTTTGGCGAAAAACTCAGTAGACCCTAAGGTTAATCGAAGTAATACAGCGTTATTGGAATCGCTCAATTCCGCTTTAGCGAAAAAGAGAGAATCTGATATTAACGCACGCAGAACGCTTACCGTGGAAACACTTTCCTCGGTTGCGAGCGGTGGCGACTATAAAGGCAGAACACTTCCGAGCAAGCTGAACATCGACTATAAAAAGCAGATTATCGAGGATTCGGCGGTTTTGCCGTCCTCCGATTTAATGTTCCGCCAGCTTGAGGAAAGAGAATTAGGCAAAAAGAAAAAACGGAAAATCCGTGATTTTATTCTTGAAGATTTAGATGAAGACGATTATGAAGAGGAAGATGACGATAACAAAGACGGCGAATCCGACGAGTTTGACGATTTTGACGCCGGAACACAAATCTGGGAAGACTTAAACGAATCGCACAAGGGTTTAAAATGGCGGTTTGTTCTGTTGTTTTTGCTGACGGCATGCTTGACCTTTGTAACCTTCCTGCACGATTCGAGCGTTGATAACCCGCTTCGCAAATATATAATCAACGAATTGTTCGGGAGCGATTTTAACAATTATACAACTACGCTGATTCTTATTAATTTAATTGCGGGCGTGATAGGAATGTCGCTATGCTCGGGAGTAATCCTGAGAGGGATACAAGGGGTGTTCACTCGGAAAGCCGACTGTGACAGCATTGTAGCGATTCCGTGTGTTTTAACTGTAGCAGCCGCAGCAGTTCATTTAAACAATACCAACCTTTTCCAGCAGGGTCACGCACATATATACGTAAGTGTGGCACTTATGGCGTTGACCTTAAACACCTTGGGTAAGCTGATGATGATAGCAAGGGCGAAACGAAATTTCCGCTTTATATCGGGAGATTCCGTGAAATATTTCGCTCACATGGCAGACTCAGACGAAGCGGCAGGAGCTTTAACAAAAGGAATTCTTACAGAAATGCACGCCCCTGTGTTCCTTAGAAAAACCGAGTTTTTGACCGATTATCTAAAAAATAGTTATTGCACAGACTTAGCAGATTTAATTTGTCGTAAATTAGCTCCGATTAGTGCGATTGTTGCGGTCTTAACAGCAGTTATAGCGTATTTTGTACCGGTTACCGACCCCGCTTTAGTTGAAATGCAAAGGAATTTCGTTTGGGCAGCAACAGCGGGGGGAGCGTTTATTGTTTTAGCATCGCCGTTTTCAATCATGTTTTTGGTGAATAATCCGCTTTTACGGGCATCGAAATCACTGTCAAAGTCCGACTCGGTGGTTATGGGGTATAAAGCGGCACAGAGATTTTCCAAGGCGAACGCAGTGGTTCTTGACGCAGGGTTGCTTTTCCCACCGGGAAGCGTCAAGTTCCTTAACGTGAAACGCTGTCAAAAACCCGGAACGCTTAATTCGGTTTCAATAGATGAGTCTATAGTAATTGCGGCAAGCCTTGCGATAAAAACAAACTCGATTATGACACATATGTTTTATGACATGATTTCCGGTGACGACGAGATTTTATATAAAATCGAGAACTGCATTTATGAAGTCAACATGGGAATAACCGGTTGGATGGGTACAAAAAGAGTTATGCTCGGCAATCGTGAGCAAATGAAACACCACAGCATTGATGTTCCGGAATTAAAGAAAGAACGCAAGCACTGCCCCGATAACGGGGAGGTTGTTTATCTCGCTGTGGGCGGAGAAACCATTGCAATGTTCTTTATCGAGGTTTTGGCAAATCCCGCTGTAAAGCTCGGGTTAAAGGAATTAGAGTTCAACGGAATAGCATTGGCGGTGAAGACGAAGGATTCCTTAGTTTCTGTGAACAAAATTGCCGATATATTTGAGATTAACCCCGAGAAAATTAAGATTCTCCCGTTTGACTTGCATAAAAAATTCGACGATTATTCACGTTATACCTCTCGCGGAAGCTCGGAAATCGCCTGTAACGGCACGTTTACGTCTTTAGCAAAAGCGTTGGTCTGTGCGAAAACAATGATGCGGGATATGACGGTTACGTCCGCCTCCATGCTTACGGGATTGTTCTTGGCAGGTGGGCTGGGGTTGATATTTGTTCTGTTTGTGTTACCCGGAATGTTGACGGCTTCATCTATTATTGTTTACAATTTAGTGTGGTTAGTTATTATGTTAGTCTTGCAAGGGTTAAGGAGATATTAAAAATATTTTTCAAAATTCGCTAAAGTTTTCTAAGTTTACGCCGATATAAAAAGAAACAGCTTAGTTGTCTTTATTTATACAGGAAGGAGTATATCATGGCTACTATTAATTCTCTTATGTCCGGCAACATAAATAATAATATGAATGTTCGTGCGGTCAAGAACGAAATTGCTGAGTTAAAATCTAAATCCGGCGAGATGAACTCAAAGGAATACGGCGAGAAAATGTCGGGGTTGACCGAACAGCTTCAAGAAGCGAAAATGTCTGCCGTCACCATGAACACAAGTGCGGCAAGCGGAATAGCCACCCTGTTTTCTTACATGAACAATCCTAACTCGGGTTCAAACAGCATATGGGGTGCGGGAACTTTTGATGCAGAAACTTTCTTCGGCGGAAAAGGGGCATTGTCGTCATTACAAGCGATGAACAGTGCAAGATTGGGTATAGAAAACCGTGCGAGGACGCTTTCTGCCGAAATCGGATTAGACCGTGCTAAGGGGTATGATGTTTCTGCAAAACAAGAGGCGTTGGCAAATCTTACCGGTAATCTTGATATTCTCGGCAGAAATCTTAATTCGTCGATTGACAGAGCGTTAAGCGACAATAAAGACGATAAGAAATTCATAAATATCGTTGATATGTTAAGAAAATCAATGGAACCTAAAGCTATTCTCGAAAACCTAAAAACCGATGAGGCAGAGCCTGTTGAACCTCCGGAACCGGCAGTTGAACCCAATGAAGCTCCCGAGCCGACTGAACCTGTAACCGAGCCGGATTTATCAGAACAAACAGCACCCGAGCGGGAATAATAATTACATTAAAATAAACGGGACGGAATTTCAAATCCGTCCCCTTTTTTATATATTTCTGTTTAATCTGACAATTCATCAAGTACCAATAATGTTTTCACTGTCATTCTCAAACACGCTTTCGCAAGCAACGCAACCCCCTCATTGTAATAGTGTTTACTTTTATCGGTTAAGCGGTCTTCGTTGGCGATTACATAAGCGTAATCCTCTCGCAGAAATGCGTTCTTGCATGAAGTGATTATATCAACGGTTGGTTTTAAAACAAGCTCAATGTCATTGCTGTCATTTTCGGGAGGGAAAGGGTCATCGGCAGGAATATCTGCGTTATCGGGAATTAAACAATGCATGGGTATTTCTAACGTGTTCGCCAAATATTCCAATGTCCGCAAAGACGGGAACGCCGCCCCGCTTTCGATTTGACTGAGCATGTTACGAGTTATAAAAGTCCCGACAACGTCCGACTGTGTCATCTTTTTTGAAAGGCGTGCTTCTTTTAGTTTTTTTCCGAGTTGTGTGCCGTCCATATATTCACCTCTGTTCAGTAAATTCAATTTACATAAAGTGTATCATCTAATTCGATAAAAAGCAATAGCTTTTTCAAAATTTATATATATTTTACAAATAGAACGCTTGTCTTATGTGAACATTGCTAAATTTCAAGAAACATATTGACTTTATATGAAAACATTGTTATAATTTAAACGGTGGTAAATAAAATTTACACAAATTTTACACAAGAACGAAAGGTGGTGAGCTCAATGGAATGGTTCAGCAGTATTTGGGAAAACATGGATACAATTCAAAAGTTGTTGTGCTGTATCGCAGTGCCGTCATCTATTGTGTTGATTTTGCAAACAATTCTTATTCTAATCGGTGCAGGCGGGGGAGAAACCGATACAGGCGGGATTGACGGCGATATAGACACAGGAGACACAGGTGCAGACGCAGACGCAGGAGCGGGCGACTTCGGGATAGCGAGCATGTTTACCCTACAAGGGATTATGTCATTTCTGTGTGTGTTCGGTTGGGTTTCGTTAGCGTTATACGGTAGCGGGATTATTCTGCTGATTGCACTTCCGATTGCGTTTGTGTCCGGTTTTGCTATAATGTACACTTTAGCGAAATTGATGTTCTATCTGACTAAGTTAGCACAGACGGGTACACTGAATGTCAAAAACCTCTTAGGCAGCATGGGAACGGTCTACCTTACAATTCCGCCGAAAGGCGAGGGTGTGGGTAAGGTTATGGTGCAAACCAGTGAACGCCTTGTGGAATTTGAAGCTGTTACAGATGAGGAAAGCGACATTCCAAACAATACCAAGGTTCGGGTAATCGATATTCTGGGCGAGAATGTATTAGTGGTAGAAAAAATATAAATATAAAACAAATCACTTTATTTAGGAGGAACTATCAATGGATTTAATGCAAATTTTACTTTATTTGGGCATAGGTCTTGCTATCGTATTCTTCGTATTTTTTATTTGGATACTCTCCCGTTACAGGAAGTGTCCGTCAGACAAAATCCTTGTTAAATATGGTAAGGTGGGTTCAGACAAGGACGGACAGGCGAGAAGTGCTAAGTGTATCCACGGTGGTGCATCGTTCATCTGGCCTGTAATTCAATCGTTCCAGTATATGGACTTAACCCCCATTTCCATTAACGTGGATTTGAAAAACGCACTTTCTAAGCAGAATATCCGTGTTGATGTACCCTCAAGGTTTACAGTCGGTATCTCCACAGAACCGGGTGTTATGCAAAATGCGGCAGAACGCCTCCTCGGAATGAGAATGAGCGAGATTCAAGATTTGGCAAAGGATATTATATTAGGTCAGTTACGTTTGGTAATTGCTACGATGGACATTGAGGAAATTAACTCTGACCGTGATAAGTTCCTTGCGGCGGTTTCCAACAACGTAGAGGGCGAGATGAAGAAAATCGGTCTGCGTCTGATTAACGTAAACATCACCGATATTAATGATGCGGCAGGCTACATAGAAGCATTAGGTAAAGAGGCGGCGGCTAAAGCGATTAACGATGCGAAAAAGTCTGTTGCGGAAAAGGACCGTGACGGTGCTATCGGTCAAGCCAACGCTCAGCGTGACCAGCGTGTTCAAGTTGCAAGTGCCAACGCTACGGCTATCGAGGGTGAAAACTCGGCAAAGGTTCAAGTAGCACAGTCAGAGGCGGTTCGCCGTGAAAAAGAAGCGGAAGCGTTAAAAGTCGCTACTGCAGCAGAAGCGGTTCAAGCGGCAAGAGCTAAGGAAGAAGCTTATGAAGCTGAAAAGCACGCCGAGCAGGTTCGTGCGGATTTGGAACGTGCAACTCAACAAGCTGACGTTATTATTAAAGCGGAAATCGAAAAGCAACAAGCGGTTATTGCGGCACAAGCACAGGCAGAGGTGGTTCGCCAAAAAGCAAAGGGTGACGCAGACGCTATATTCGCCCGAATGGAAGCACAAGCGAACGGTGCAAAGGAAATCCTTACAAAACAGGCAGACGGTATGCGTGAATTAGTCGGTGCGGCAGGTACAGCAGAAGACGCTGTTAAGCTGATTGTCGCTGACAAGCTTGAAGCACTCATGCGTGTGCAGGTTGAAGCGATTAAAAACATCAAGATTGATAAGGTCACGGTATGGGATTCGGGTAACGGAGCAGACGGAAAGAGTTCTACAGCGAACTTTCTGTCAGGTATGATGAAAGCTGTTCCCCCGTTGAATGAGGTGTTTAAACAGGCGGGAATGGATTTACCGAAGTTTTTAGGCGAAGAAAACTGCCCACACGCTTTAACCGAGGAAGATAAAAAAATAGCGGCAGATTTATTTAAAAACTAACAAAGAACTAAAGAAGAGGGATAAAACCATGAAATATTGTGCGACCTGCGGGTCAAAACTAAACGAAAACGGGTATTGCCCTATATGCGGGGTTCTCCAGCAAGCACCCCCGCCCGCTCAACCTCAGCAACAATACGAATATCCGACACAGACACCCATGTCGGACGGAATGGGGTTCGCTCAACCCGGGCAACCCAATTATCCCGCACAATCTAATTCGTTTAACCAACCAACCTCGTTTGACCAACCCAACACAACAGGCAGTCAGGCACTTGAAGATTATTTTGCGAAAAAAGGCAAAAGTGAAAAAAGCATTCTTAAAATCGCAGGCGGCGTTATGCTGGTTTTCGCTGTTATTGATTTGATAGTGTTAATTCCGGCTTTAATCGTTATTTTCGCTTTGTTCAGCGAGTTTGACGGTGCTATGGGTGCAGGTATGAGAGGGTTTGCAATGATTATTGCATTTATCGGCATTGCAAATGTGGCATTTAGAGTTGTTGCGGGATTTATGGGAATAAAATATCATGAGGACGGTGACGGTGCGAAAAAATGCCTTGTTCTCGGAATAATAATGTTAGCATTAGGCGGGTTTAGCCTTTTAACCTCCTTGAGCGGTACGCCCATCGACATATTAATGGCTGTTTTGTCGGTTGCCCTGCCTGCGGCTTATACTTACGGGGCTTTTCAAACCATGAAATTTTATTAAGAAATCGCTCGGAAAGAAAACAGGGATTGTCAATTTTATGACAATCCCTAAAATTTTTATATAAATTTTAAAATTTTTGTTTACTTTTCTTAGTTATTATGTTATTATATATTTAATTAACCTAAAATTAAGGTAATACGGGAGGAAATTTTTATGCAGATGGATAGAATCAATCAACTTATGGCTGAAATCGTCAACGAAATTAATGCCGCCGAAAAGAAAAATCGTGACCTGTATCATTCGGCGATTGATATAGAGGACGATGAGCTTTCGCATAAAACGCAAGCGGAAGCGTTTCAAGCTCTGCGAAAAATGAAAGGCTTAAAAAGTGCGGTGGATACATTCCAGTCCCAGCTGAAAACCAGCGGTTTGGAATTTTCACAAGCTGCTCCCGCTTCACCGGCGCAACCTCCGCCTCCCCCGCTTTCTGAGGTTGCCACAGATGATTCGATAGATTTCGACAACGTCGATTTTGACAGTGACGATTTCGACGAATATGAAGAAGATGAAGAATACATAGACGATGAGGAAGACAGTATAGACCAAGTTGCCGAGGTTGATGAAATTATCGACGATTTGGGGAAATTTGTCGGAGAAATAAACGACGAACCCGCTCAAGACGATTATGAAGATGAAGACGATGTATATTCGGTTGATTTTAACAGCACAAACGAGGTAGCCGAGGAAGATGAATTTGAAGAAGAAGAGGAAGTGGTGTTAGACGCTATCGAGTTTTCATATGACAGTCCGTTTTATGGGAACGAAATAGGTGTTGACGGGCAATCGGGAGTACCCTCTATCTTTGAAGAAAACTTGTTTGATAACGACGAAGATATTGCATACGGGAATGAAATCGAACCGGCACAAGAGGAGTTTCCTCCACAGGTAGAACCGGAAACAGAACCCGAACCCGAAGCATACGAGGAAGAGCCGTCTGTCGATATAGAAGTGCCTGAGGAGTTTGCCATAGAACCGGAGCCGGCATTACCGGAGGCGGAAGAAGAACCCGAACCCGTTTATGAAACTCAACCCGAACCCGAAGCGGAAATTTATGAAGAAGAACCGTTTGTTGATATAGAAATTCCGTCAGAGTTCGCAATAGAGGCTGAACCGGTGCAGGAGGAACCCGAACCGGAGCCGCAAGAAATGCAGTCTACTGATATAGAAATTCCGTCAGAGTTCGCAATTGAGTCTGAACCGACACTGCCGGATTTGCCGTCGGAAGCTGAACCGGTATCTGTTCCCGAACCCGAACCCGTTCCCGAATTACCTGTACCCGATGTCGGTATATATTCCAACAGAACCCCTGTCAGCTTTACCATGTTCACCAGAAAAGTAGCGGTTCATGATTGGCAGGATATGTTAGTAAAAATCTGTGAAATTCTTATATTAAAAAGCCCATACGTTGTTGCCCAGTTCGATAAATATCAAGACCTTAACCCGCTTAACCAAATCTATTTCAGCTATAACCAAGCCGATATAAAATATGTGAGCAGAAAACTGTCTAACGGATTATGGTTGGAAGCACACCGTTCTGCCGATGATACTGTTATGCTTTGTAAGAAATTGCTCGAAATCTGCGGTTATGCCCGTAACGAATTAGAAATCGAATTTAGTGATTAGCCGCAGAGCAACGTAGTTTGTTGCAAACTACTGCGGACGCACGCCCGGCTTCGCCGGGGGAGTTAAAAACTATTAGAGGTATAATTTTATGAAAGCCGGAAAAAACGGAGCATTTATAGGAATTGATTTCGGGACAACCAATACAGCCGTGGTCAGGATTACCTCTGACGAAAACGGCGGGTATACCGAATGTCTTGGTGAAAACGGGAATTCACCGTTTGCTTCAATCATCGCTATACCTAAGGAGGGCGGCAAGTTGGTTTTCGGCAGGGAAGTCCGTGAACGTCGCTTAGAATTAGCTGAAACCCACTATATCATTTCATCGCTGAAAACCTATGTCGGCTCAGACAGGGAGGTTATTTCGGGGAAGAACCGCTATTCCGGAGAAGACGTAACCTGTGCATTTTTCAAGTATATTAAAAAATATATTCACAAGCAATATAAAATCGATATTAAAGAAGCGGCGTTGGCTTTTCCTGTGGATTTTTCCGCAAAAGCTCGACGTTCGCTTAAACGTGCTGCCGAAAAAGCGGGAATTAAATTAATCGGGTTCACAGGGGAATCGACCGCCGCATATATCGCCAACCGTAACAATGAAGAGGTTTATCGGGCTTATCGCCGCATAATGGTGGTGGACTGGGGCGGCGGAACACTCGACATAAGTATTCTTGATTTAAAAGGCACTCGTGTTTATGAAAGCTCGGTCTACGGCGAAAAAACAGGCGGCGATGATATAGACAGGGAAATCGCATATCGTATGCACGCACGCCTTGCGGCGAAGTATGGGATTGATTTAAGCTTCGACGAAATGGACGCAGGGAACAAGGACAAGCTGATTTCTATGTGCGAAAAAGCGAAAATCAACTTTTCGTTCAGCGAAGAAGATGAGGTTATTTCGCTTAAGCGATACGGGCCTTTCGGAGATGCACAAACCACCTTATCCTATGCTACGTTTAAAGACATAGTTATCCCGATTATAAAGTCACGTGCCTTAAAAGCAATCAGTAACGCCATGAAACAAGCAGAGGTCAGTGCTTCGGGAGTTGATGCAGTTATTATGGTGGGAGGCAGTGTGGGTTTAAAACCGTTCGCACACGCTGTCGCCAACATATTCGGGAGAGAAAAAATTATTCTCCCCGATAACGCACAATGGTCTGTTGCTGTGGGTGCAACCTTGTTAGCTTCAACCGGCGGCGAATTCGTTTTAAACGATGATGTGGGGGTTTTGTTAACCGACGGAACGGTTTATCCCATATTTAAGAAAAACACCGACCACGTAGGGAGCAAGGCGGGGCCTATTAACTTCTCGCTATCAGAGGATACGCAAAACGCACATTTTATTTTCACGAACAAAAACAACACTATTGTATACGGTAAGTTAAACATTAACGCTAAGGGTTTCTTACAGGAGAATTTGCAGCTTGCCGCAAAAATCGACGAAGACCAGACCGCCGCAGTGTTCGTGAGGAACAGATATATGGGTGAGGACTATAACAGGAAAATCGAGATTAATAAACTGAAGTTTTATTATGATTTGGCAGGACTGCCGAACGAAAATGCAGATACAGAAACATTTGAATAAAAAGAGAGGCTGAGTTATGCCGGTTTCCACAAAATCGAACATTACAATAGCCCCGAACATTTACGTTCGCACCGCACAAACTCTTCAAACCGATGAAGCGTTTATCAAGAGCGTATATGGGCATAAGGCGTTGAACATTTTAAAGTCGCGTTTCCCTAAGAGTTATGCGACTCGTCTTTCCCGTGCCCAGGTTGAGGAAATGAAGCAGAACGTCATATGCCGTGCTTCAAAAATAAAAGAACACGCCTACGGTAAGGCGTTGGTTGACGGGAAAACCGTGTGGTCGTGCCGTTGTGAGCAAGTCAACTGCCACGCTTATGAGCGGTGTATGGCGTTACCGAACGCTATGCGTATTAACAGGGGTGCAAATGTCGAGGAGGAGGAAGTCACTCTCCTTGAGGATGAATACGGCTTCGACCATGACAGAATCAGCTTTGAACCCGCAGACCAATTCGACGAGCAGATTGTGTCAATTGCAGAAACAAACAAGGACCTTGAATATTCCGTATACCCGTATACCGCAGAAAAAATCGAGTTCAACACAGATATTAAAACGCTTGTTATTTGTGCAGATACAAAGGAGGCAGGGTATTTCTCCACAGTTTTGTATCAAAGAGGTATAAAACACCGCCTGCTGTGTTCGGAGGGGTATACCTTAAACCGCAGAATTGCAGATGTGTTCTGGGATTATTGCGGGGAAGAAATCGAGAAAGACGCTTTTCTTGACCGTTATTTTGTAAGAGTCGGCGGCTCAGACGAGGAGGCGTTGGAGTTCTATAACGCTTTATACGAGATGTTCGGCGAAAGCGACACAAACACGTTAAAAATTAACGCCCTCGCAGATGCATTAAGCGGTTCAGGGGCGGTAAGCGAGCATATGCTGAACATGGACAACCCGGATTCCGCCGTAACTGTGACAATTCCCGATATACTTGACGGTGAATATGACCAGGTGCTTCTTTTGGAAAGCGAAAAAGAAACACCTGAAATACACGGGGTTGATGCCATTATAAAAAAAGAGAACCCGTTGACATGGGTTTTCTTGGACGGGTTTAACAACCGTGCTTGCCGTGTCAGTCCCGATAACTATAAAGGGGAACAGGTTCGTTGTATGAATGTGGAACTTGGCTTATGGGGAGATGTTGACGGGAAGAGCTTTCTTGCCGAGGAAACGGGAGATGCAGTTAGACTACAGCTTTATATAGCCGAAAAGGTTAAAGAAGGGCATGAGCTTATTATTGAGAAAAACGCCGTCACAGGCGGATATTCTTTTTACCACAACGGAAATGTTTTGGGTGGCTTCCCCGACCAGGTTATTCGTGAGATTTGGGAAATCGAGGGTTTCCCCGATGATTTTGCGGCGTTTGAGGGGGTTTTTGTCAAGAACATTGTCACCTGCGTCGGCGATAAAGACGATTTGACCATTCCGGCACGGTTCAGAGAATCGCGGATTTGGTTGGGTCTTGAAATTACAGGGTATGCGAAGATTAAGATATAGTTGGTATTTTTTTACAATATTTTGAAATCGTTTTCATACATATTGACAAAGCATGACATAATTGTTATACTTATGTAAACATTATGTAAAAATTCGGCAGGAGAATCAATGGCTGTTTTGTTAACCGCACGGAATATAACAAAAGAATTCGGGAGCGTTAAAGCTCTTTCGGGAATAAACCTTGATGTTAACGAGGGTGAGTTGGTTTGTTTGAGAGGGAGGAGCGGCTCGGGAAAAACAACGCTAATTAATATTCTCGGAGCGTTGGATTCCCCTACAGAGGGTATTGTCACATTCGGCGGTGAGGATATTACCGCTTATTCTCAAATAAAAAAAGACAAGCTCAGAAGAAGCGAAATGGCGTTTGTGTTCCAGTCGGTTGCTTTAATCGGGAGCATGACAGCGTTAGAAAACGTGGAGCTTGCCCTAAGACTGGCGAATGTTCCCGCAAAGAATAGGTCAAAACGAGCTAAAGAGTGCCTCGCAAGAGTGGGGCTGGAAAAACGAATGAAGCACGTCCCCGCAGAGTTGTCGGGCGGTGAACAGCAAAGAGTAGCAATAGCAAGAGCAATCTGCCATGAGCCTAAGTTGATTTTCGCAGACGAGCCTACAGCAGAGCTTGATACCGTTACCGGGTTAGCAGTGATGAAACTTTTTCGGGATTTAGTAAAAGACAGCGAACACAAGCATACAATTATAATGACCACCCACGACGAAGCAATGATGGAATCTGCGAATGTTACATATACTCTTGAAGACGGAATAATAATTAACAAAGAATAATTAATAATGAATAATTATGGCATTTGCATACGCAAAGATTTTATTTAAACTCGTCGCCGCAGGCGACACAAAAATTATTAATTATTAACTATTAATTATTAATTGGAGTTCATAATGCCGAAACAAGTGTTGCTTGCACCTCCGGAACACATTATGGTCAGGTGCGATAACTTAGTTAAGATATATAAGAAAAAAGGCGTCGAGGTCATGGCGTTACAAGGGTTAGACTTAACCGTGAACCGTGGTGAGGTTATGGGCATAATCGGCTCGTCCGGTTCGGGAAAATCAACGCTTTTGAATTTACTCGGCGGATTAGACAAACCGTCAGCGGGTGCTTTATTTATTGACGGACATGACATGCTGAAATTCGGCGAAGCGGAATTAACCGAATATAAGCGTTCAACGGTGGGGTTTGTGTGGCAAAACTCGGCAAGAAACCTAATCCCTTATTTAACTGCACTTCAAAACGTAGAAATGCCGTTACTGCTTTCCGGATTTAAAAACAGACGGCGGCGAGCGGAGGAGCTTTTAGAATTAGTAGAGCTGACTCACCGAAAGGACGCATATCCCGGACAGCTTTCGGGCGGGGAACAACAAAGAGTAGCAATAGCGATTGCGTTATCGGGAAATCCGAAGCTGCTCCTTGCAGATGAGCCGACAGGCTCGGTGGACTCGAAAACCGCCAAAAACGTCCTCGAAGCGTTCAGAACACTAAACAAAAAAACAGGCGTTACTATTATTATAGTAACCCACGACATAAACCTTTCAAAAGAAATTGACCGTGTGGTCGCCATTCGTGACGGGAAAACATCGTCGGAATTCATTCGTAAGAACATAGACGTTGTTTCGCTTGAAGAATTAGCAGGAAAAACGGGCGGGTTGACCTCCCCCCAACAGACAGAAACGCATCACGAGGAATTAGTGGTTCTTGACCGAGCGGGGCGGTTGCAAATCCCGAAAGAATATCTTACAGCGTTAGGCATTAAAGGCGGCGACAAGGTAAAAGTTGAATTAGAAAACGAGAAAATTGTTATATTACCAAAACAGGAGAATAAATTATGAGAATTGAGCGGTTTTACAAAAAAGCGGCAGGTATAGTTTTATCCGGAATTATGTTGGCTACGGGATTTACATTCCCGGGGTTCGCTCAGCAGGATGAAAACACCGCAACCGATAGAGAGGGTGTAAACCTCGGCATAATGGGGGGAAGCACACGAGAAGACCTGTACCAGTATTATCTCGCCAACATTAAAAGTGAGGGGAGGGACAACCGCCCCGATGAAGTGATATACATAGAAATGAAAGATTATGACGGGGTTTCCGGAGACAAGGTTTTCGGAGAACTTCCTTCGTTGAGAGTTGATGATTATGCCGCTGAAAGAAGCTGCCTTTATTGGGAAAACGACCTTGGTATGGTGGAATATATCTTCGAGGTTGAGGTTGCCGGGATATATAACTTAGAGTTTTATTACAGACCGCTCCCTAAAAGAAACAACACCGTTGACGTTGGTATAATGATTAACGGGGAATATCCGTTCTCCGCCGCTAAAAACATAGAGCTTGACCGTTTATGGAAAAACGCAAACACTATTGAAAAAGATAAAAGAGATAACGAGCTTCTCCCGCTTCAAGTAGAACATGAAAAATGGATTCATTACCCCGTTAAGGATAAAGAGGGGCTGTTCAACGAGCCGTATTTCTTCTATCTTGAAAAAGGAACCAACACTATAACATTAGAGGGCATAAAAGTGGGGACAGTGTTTAAATCCATGACTTTTAAGAATTATCCCGATTTAGTCCCCTATGCCGATATTAAACCGACACAGGAACAGCTTTATGCCACCCCTCCTCTTTTCGCAGATTCGGAATGGCAGAACGAAATCGGTTCAAAAACCATTATATTACAAGGACAGACCCCGCTCTATAAAACATCGTCAGAATTAGTCCCCACATACGACAGGGGAACATATTTAGTCAGCCCGAGCCACCCCGTAAAAATGCGGTATAACACTATGGGTGGCAATGAGTCATGGGCAAAATCAGGGCAATCAGCCACATGGGAATTCAGCGTCCCCGCAGACGGGTATTACCGCATTTCAGCAAAAGTGAAACAAAATATGCTGAGGGGGTTCTATTCCAACCGCCGAATCTACATTAACGGTGAAGTCCCCGTTGAGGAATTTAACTGTCAAAAATTTCCGTACCAAATAAGGTGGTATCAACAGACCTTCCACGATGAAGAGGGGGAGGATATATACATATTCCTTACAAGGGGAACACACACAATTACAGTGGAGGCTGTTCCGGGGGAAATCGGCGAAACCATGCAGAGAATGGAGAATGTTCTGTTTTTGCTGAACTATTACTATCGTCGTATTCTCATGATAACAGGGCCAAACCCCGATGAGTTTAACATGTATTATGTGGAAAAGCAAATTCCCGAGCTTATTCCGATTTTCGAGCATTTAATCGAGCAGCTTCTTTTAGAAAAAGAAAACATCGAAAAATATTCCATTCGCGGTTCGGAGGCGTCAACACTTCAGACAATGGCAGTTATATTGCAAAGATGTGTTGACAAACCCGACAGAATTCCGCAAATGCATAAAACGATAAAAGATAACATTATTGCCATTTCAGCATGGATGAGGGAAAAGTCATACCAGCCGTTGGAATTGGATTATATCGAAATTTTAACCGTTCATGAAACCGTCGGAAAAGCCAAGCCCAATTTCTGGGAGGAAATGGCGTTCCAGTGGAGAGGGTTTATTGGTTCATTCTTTGAAGATTATACCCGGCTTACCGACGAGGGCGGGTTAAACGTGTGGGTCTGCTTAGGTCGTGACCAGGCGTTAGCAGTTAAAACAATGGTGGATAACGACTTTAATATTAAAAATGAGGATACGCCTGTTGCGATTAACCTTGTTCAAGGCTCGATTTTGGAGGCTACGCTTGCAGGAAAGGGCCCCGAGGTTGCGTTGTTTGTAGGAGGTGACTTCCCGGTTCAGCTTGCCGCACGACAGTTAACCGTTGATTTAACGCAATTCCCGGATTATGAGGAGGTGGCGACTCGATTTGCACCCAACCTGCCTACTTTCTTTACGTATCGGGGCGGGGTGTACGGTTTGCCTGTTTCACAGCAGTTCCCGATGATGTTCTACCGAACGGATATTTTAGAAGACTTAAATCTTGAGCCGCCGGAAACATGGGATGATTTTATAATAGCAATCGGCGTTCTTAACAGAGCGTATCTTGAAATCGGATTAGTTCCTCCCGCTACAAACTTGTCCAGCACAATATTTGAGCCGGGCGAAACCTTTACATTGTTACAGCTTCAAACAGGGCAGAACTTCTACACGGAAGACCTGTCACGCACCACATTTGACACCGAAGCAAGCATTTCAGCGTTTACTATGTGGACGAAGTTCTATACCGTTTATAAGTTTGAACAGTGGTATGACCCGTTTACACGTTTCAGAACAGGCGAAATGCCGATAGTCATTCAACCGTATAACTTCTTCAACCAAGTAAGTGCCGCCGCTCCCGAGCTGAAAGGATTATGGGACTTCACCCATGTTCCGGGTACAAAGAGAATTAATGAACAGGGCGAAGAATATATCAATTATGCGGCATCGAGTGCGGCGTGGGGTGCGATTATATTCGACAAAGCCAAGGACAAAGAGTTGGCGTGGGAGTTTATTAAATGGTTCACCAGCACCGACACACAGGTAAGGTTCGGTCAAATGATGGAGGCTATGTTAGGACCGTTGGGGCGTTTTGACACTGCGAACCTCGAAGCCCTCGGAAACCTTTCATGGTCAGAGGTGGAATATCGGAAATTGGCTCAACAGAGAGATGCTTTGATTGAAATTCCGATGATACCTGCAAACTATGCGGCGACACGACACGTTAAAAACGCATTCAGGGCAGTGGTAAACGATAACTGGCTGCCGAGATACGCTATAAACAGCTATGACCGAGATATAAATGCAGAAATAACACGTAAAAACGAAGAGCTTGCATCACATTACGGTTAGCCGGATATAACGAAGTATTAACCACAAAATTTATCAAGGGAGGAAATATCCTTGGAAAAAGTTGCCGATAAAAAAGAAATGATTCCCGACAAGGGTAAAAACTTAAAACCGATGAAAAACATCGAGGACAGCCGTTTTCGATATACCGTAAGGGAAATGGGGAGAAACAAAAGTGCATATTTAATGCTTGCACCGTATTTCCTGTTGTTTTTGGTAATGACGTTTATCCCCGTAACCATGGCTTTGCCTATGGGGTTTACGAACTTTAATATGGTTACGTTCCCAAAGTGGGTGGGTTTTAACAACTTTTATACCTTACTTTTGGAGGACGAGGTCTTCTTGATTTCCATCCAAAACACATTAGTATTTGCGTTTATTACAGGTCCGCTGAGTTATGCGTCATGTTTCTTATTGGCGTGGTTTATTAACCAGCTTCCCGGGCATTTCAAAACTGTATTTACTTTTGTGTTCTACGCTCCGACACTTTCAGGAAATATTTATACCACATGGCAGTTGATTTTCTCGGGAGACGCTTACGGAATATTAAATGCGTGGTTGGTGAACTTAGGAATAATTAACGGTGCCCAGCAGTGGCTGACAGACGGTAATCTGATTATGGGTGTTGTTATAGTCGTTCAGATTTGGATGGCGTTGGGAGCGGGCTTCCTTGCCATTCGTGCAGGGTTTCAGGGAATCCCCGCAGAAAGGTACGAAGCGGGTGCGATTGAGGGAATAAAGAGCAGGGCTCAAGAACTCTTGCACATTACTATTCCGGCGATGGGACCGCAATTGCTGTTCGCGGCAGTTATGCAAATCACAGCATCGTTTGCGGCGGGACATGTTTCGCTTTGGTTGACAGCATTCCCCACAACCGACTATCGAGCCCACTCGATTATGAACCATGCACACGACTATGGAGCTGTGCGTTTTGAAATGGGCTATGCCTCGGCAATCTGCTTTATCCTGTTTTTATCGATGTTGCTTGCTAACTGGGGGATAAAGAAAATTCTCGGAAAATACTTAGACGGGTAGGGGAGATAAAGTATGAAATTAATACCAAGAAGACGGAAGAAATACAGCGGCTCGGTGGGCGGCGATATAATGATATTTATTCTGCTGGCAGGAGTGGGAGTGTTCATGATGTTCCCCATATATCTGTCTGTTATTCAGTCGATTAAGCCGGTGGAGGAGTTCTTCATTTTCCCGCCGAAGATGTACGCCATGCGTCCGACAAACCAGAATTTTATTGAACTGTTTCAAGCGGCAGGTAACATGTGGGTGCCGTTTTCGAGATATTTCTTTAACTCAATATTCGTAACCGTTGTTGTTACTGTGTCACAATTGCTGTTTGCCTCCTCTGCGGCATACATATTGGCAAAAGTTAAAGTCCCCGGAATAAAGGCACTTAATAAAATAATTGAAATTTCACTGCTTTTCCAATCCACCGTAACCGGTATCATGGTTTATATGGTTTTGGCAAGGCTCGGAATGATTAACACCTATTTCGCAATCACTCTGCCGTTTATTGCGACACCGCTGTCAATATTCTTTATGAGGCAGTTTATGGGGCAAATCCACGACTCAATGATAGAAGCAGCCCAGTTAGACGGGGCGGGTCACGTGAAAATTTGCTGGCAGATAGTTATGCCGAACGTCAAACCCGCTTGGATAACGCTTCTGATTTTCGCATTCACGGGAGCGTGGCAGATAACCGGAAGCAACTATATATATAATGAAGCTCTCAAAACCTTGCCGACGGTTATGTCGCAAATCGGTGCCTCGGGGTTAGCGAGGATGGGGGTTGCGGCGGCGGCAACAGTGTTTATTATGACCCCGCCAATGATATTGTTTATATTCTGTCAAAGTAACGTATTAGAAACCATGGCACAATCGGGATTAAAAGATTAAGCGGGAGGAAACTATGCAAAATCTGCGAATTAATAAAAAGAAGATAGCGAGGTTTATGGCGGTTTTTCTCATTGCCGTAATTGTCGTCGGGTTTACGATGACGTCAGTGGCAGATGAACCGTATATCGCCTTTGACTATGACTGGTGGTGGGAAACAATTCCCGCCCAAAACGGTTATATAGTTGACAGAGTTGTGACCGGAGCAGACTTGGGGCTTGCCGGAGGTTTGAGAAACCCGGCAGACGTGTTCATTTATCCCAACACGGGAGAAGTGTTCATTGTCGATTCGGGCAACAACAGAATAGTCATCACCGATTATAGCTTTAACAAAGAAAATACAAAGGTTCAAAGTGTGTTTGAATACGGTGAGAATTATCGGCTTGACCCGCAGAAAATCGGAACAAAAACAACGCTTAACCGCCCGCAGGGAATTCACGTTATGAACATGCGGGGGGAAACACGGCTTTATATCGCCGACCACGACAACGGAAGAGTTATCGCTTGTTATAGAGATGATGTAGACAGTGAATGGAAAATCTGGATGGAATATACCCGCCCGGCATCACACCTGTATGACCAGGCAGTCACGTTCCATCCCAAGAAGGTTGTCGCCGACAATGCCGGAAACGTGTATATATGTATCAAATCAATTACACGGGGAGCAGTCATGTTTGAAGAGGGCGGCTCGTTCAGCGGATACTATGGTGCTAACAGAGTTGAGCGTAACTTCAATGCCATGCTGAACTATTTCTTGAAATATATCCTCACCCCCGAACAGATGGAACAGCGTGTGCGTCCCGTTCCTGTAGAGTTCTCGAACTTCACGATTGACAATGACGGATTTATTTACACAGTAACCGAAGCGAGGAGTGCCCGCTTAGACGTTTTGAAAAAACTTGACCCGGCAGGCAGAAATGTATTTGAACAGCAGGGCTATGACGAGATGATATGGGGTGCTTTCCACACACCATATGTGAATGGTATCAGTTATCGTTCCTCAATTATTGATGTTTCTGTGGACGATAAAGGGAATATTTTCTTAATGGATTTCCGTTCGGGTAAAATCTTCCAGTATGATTATGAGGGTTCACTGATGTTCATATTCGGCGGAAAAGGCGAACAAAAAGGTTTGTTTAACACTCCGTCAGCCATTGAAACCCACGACGAAAAAGTGTATATATTAGACAGTGTTAAAAACTCGCTGACTGTTTATAAACTCACGGAATTCGGCGAGCTTGTCAACGAAGCGATGGAGCTGTTTAACAGAGGTTTATATGCGGAAGCAAAAGAACCGTGGGAAGAAATCTTAAGGCGTGACGCCAACTATTACATGGCTTATATCGGAATGGGCAACGCCATGTTAAGTCTCGGTGAGTTTGAAGAATCTCTCTCATATTTCTACATGCACTCGAGAGGCGGATACAACAGGGCGTTTAAGGACTTCCGAATAGACTATATCCGAAAGAACTTTGACGCATTTACAGCAATAGCAATCACGGTAACAGTGCTTGCCGTCGGATTAAATATATTTATGAAATACCGCAAAAAGAAAAAGGCTAAAGCAGATACATCATCGAAAGGATAAATCACAATGGTTTATGATTTAAATCTACCGGCGTGGAAGTGGCCGTTCTATATTCTCAAGCATCCGTTAGAGGGATTTGAGGATTTAAGGTGGAAAAAAGGCTATAACATGAAAGTCGCATTGATAATCGTGTTGTTGTTTTTCATCGTGACTGTGTGTGAAAGCATTATGACGGGGTTTATATACAATACCGCATATGTTCGGGTTTTTAATGTGGTTCCGTATTTCTCCTCAACAATTCTGCTGTTCTTTGTATGGGTGGTCGGCAACTGGTCACTGTGTACATTGTTCAACGGGGAAGGTTCAATGCGAAACATATGCGTTGTGAGTGCGTATGCCCTAATCCCCTATATCGCTTCTATGGCGATTAACACAGCGGCAACCAATGTTCTTTTATGGACGGAGAGAGGTTTCGTGTGGTTTATCATGTACCTCGGAATCGGGTGGTCGTTCATTTTGATGACGGCGGCAATGAAAGCGGTTCACCAGTATTCTGTACCGAAGACGCTGCTGGCTATGGTGTTCACCGTTGTGGCAATGGTAATTATGCTGTTTATTGTAATTTTGCTTGTTGCGTTGTTTCAACAGATTTTCGTATTTTTATACACGATTTACACAGAAGTTCTATATAGAATATCTTAGTAGGGGCGGATTCCATATCTGCCCGCTAATGGAGGGAATATGCTTAAATTAAAAAACAAGTTAATAACTGCGTTTCTGATAGGGGTGTTGGCAGTTTCATTCGGACAGCAGTCGCTTTTTGCCGAGGACGGTGAAAACGACGAAATCTTGGTTGAGGAAGAGCCGGAGGAAGACATTCGCACCGACGTTCCCCGCCGAACAGAAGACGAAATGCTTGACTTGGCAGAGCTTTACGCCGAGAACGAGTTTTTCGAGCTTTGGGTTGTCGACACCTATGATTATATTACGACAGACGCACATGAGGTTAATATTCCCGTTGACGAAAATAACAATTTCGCCTTTAACGAAGAGGGTGAGCTGAACTTTGCCCCGAATAAGAGAGACGGTAAGTTTATATTAGACGGGAGCGGTAAGCCGGTATCATATGAAGTAAACATCGAAGTTGAGCGTGGCGAGTTTGTGCCTGTTTCAATCCCGTTTGACGAAAGCGGAGCATTAGTCTACGAGGCTAACCAAAGCGGCAGACTCATATACGAAGACGGCGAAGTGCAGTTTTATCAAGTTATAATCAGATTACAGCGTGAAAAAACAAAACAAGATATTATGTTCGGCGTACGCAACAAGGCCAACGGATTTATATGGTGGTCATCCCCCATTAATGCAACGCACGACTCGGTAGCTAAAGGGGCACAGGTAGATAACTTATCCTCCATGTTTACATGGGTGTCGGGAAACCCGGTATCATATACTACCGCAAATGTCCGCTCAAACACTCGGGAAAAAGGTTTTTTGAATGACGACATTTATGTTTCCGCTTGTGAAAAAATTGAGAAAATTGAAAACGGTGTCCGTTTCCACTTTAACTTTAAAAGAAGAAATATAACAGTTTTAAAATCGGTTATGGAGGTTACGCTTGACGGTAACAGCCTATACGTATTAGTACCGGTAGATAAAATTAACGAAACTGATATTCTTACCGAATCGGGCAGTTTAATGCTTTCAATGTCTGTGCTGAACAGCTTCGGAGCAGCACCCGAAGGAGAAGACGGGTATATAGTAGTCCCCGACGGTTCGGGTGCGGTAATCGAATTCGACAACCAAAAAACCAACGCCGCTTTGTATAACGGGCAGGTTTACGGGAGGGATTTGGCTGTTTCACAAAAACTCGCCCCGCCGGTCATTGAGCAGGTGTTCTTCCCCATGTTCGGTATAGTTCGTAAAAACGCAGAGCTTGGCGATAACGTCCTTGTGGCAATTGCAGAAAAAGGTGACGAAAACGCTTTCATAAGAGCGAATGTTTCCCGCCAAAACGCAACCACCTATAATGCGGCATGGTTTGAGTTTAGAACACGGACAACCGACTCTTACTACATAGGAACTCGAAATTCCGAGCTTACTATATTTGAGCAGGGAGGAATTAAAACAGGCGATATAGCAGTTAGGTATTACCTGTTGTCCGGTGAAAATCTGTCTTATGTAGATGTAGGCAACACCTATCGGGAATACCTTATAGAATATAAGGGATTGCAAAATAAATCTAAACCCAATTCCTCACCATATTATCTCACATTAAACGGCGGAACAGTTAAAACCCACTCGATATTAGGTTTCCCGGTTGATTTACAATCCACGGCAACAACATATGCAGAAGCGTTGGAAATTGCACAAATGCTCAAAGAAATCGGTGCAGAAGACTTAATCATTACCTATATTGATTTTAACACAGCGGGAATAAAGCGGGAAATAACACCGACGGTGCAGTATTCAAGCCGACTGGGAGGGAAGAGCGATTATAAAAAGTTCAACGATTTTATAGTTGAAAACGGGTATTCCCTGTATCCGAGTGTTAATATGATGGAATACTTCAAGTCCGGTAACGGATACTCGTATTTGCTTAATTCCTCAAAACAGGTGACAAGAGCATACGCTTCACAGGAGAAATATGAATATGCTTTCGGAACAGTGGATAAACTGCAGGATTCATGGACTATTTTATCACCGCACTATTTTAACGATGTTTTTGAAAGATTAATAAAATCGTTTAACGCTGAGGGAATAACCTCCATCTCGCTTGACCGTGCAACCAGCTTATTATACAGCGATTTTTCAAGGAGAAACCCATACGGCGGAATGTATTACAATAGAAGAGACACGGTTCAGATTTTGACAGAGGGGTATCAAAAACTCAACGATGCAGGGATTACAATTTTAGCACAGTCTGCTAACGCCTACGCTCTGCCGTATGTCGATGAAATTATTCAAGTGCCCCTGTTCTCGTCTAATTACGATATATTCGATTATGACATTCCGCTTTATCAAATTGTAATTCACGGGTTAATCCCGCATTCCACCAAAGCGTTCAACGCCAGTGCAGACTCCGACACGTTAAGGCTGCTTGCACTGTCAACAGGAACACCATTACATTATGATTTTATGCACACCAACCCGAGCGAGTTCACTGCAAGTGAGTATAACAGAAAGTTCTATGCTAACTACACGGGCTGGGTTGAAAAATCGGTAAAAGAATACGAGTTGTTTAAGTTTGTGATTGCAGATGTTTCAGATAAGCGAATAATCGACCACAAGCGAATATCGGTTTACGAAACCGAAACCACGTTCGAGGGCGGGAAAACAATCTATGTAAACATCGACACAGGCGAGCTGAGGGTAAACGGGCAAACAATTGATTTCGGAGAATACGGGTTGAACAGGAGGGCTTCATATGCCGGATAAGAAAAAAAAGACAGCGGACAATGTATCTGAAGTACCGCCGATTGAAGAAAAAGTTCCTGAAACAATACAGGAAGAGCCTGTTTTAAAAGCAGACCAAGAAGATGCAAAGAAGGTTGCCGCAGAAAGTGATGACCCGAGGCTGTTGAACCCTAAGAAAATCAAGGAAAAAACTCCCGAGGAAATCGCCAAGGAAAAAGAACTCGAACGAATAAAGTTAGAAAAAATTGCGGCAAAACGTAAAATCTATATCGAGAAAAAGCTCAAAGCACTCGATAAACGTGCTGACAAGGAGCGTAGGAAAATAAAAGCTTATGTCGAAAAGGAATTGAAGAAAACGTCCGACGAATCGATGAAAGCTGATATTGAATATTACGCAAAGAAGAAGAATGACGAGCTTGAGCGTGAGGTTTCGAGCCGGCGGAGGGTTATCGAAAGCTCGTCGGGAAGCCGCCTTTCGTATGAGCGGAAAAAGCGGCTTTACGGGTATGGGTTTATTGCATTATGGGCGGTAGGCGTTCTGTATATGTTCTTAATGCCGTTAGCACAATCGCTTAACTATTCCTTTAACACCACAACTCTGGTTGACGCTAACCGTGTTGAGGAATACGGAATGACAGCCCCCGGTATCCATTTGGAATGGAACGACTTCGAGCATTACAAATATGCTTTTTTGACCGACCCGGATTATATTACAGATTTAGCGGCGTCGCTGTGGGGAATGTTACCGAATGTTTCATTAATATTAGTGCTGAGCTTGTTTATAGCCATTCTGTTGAACCAGAAGTTCAAGGGGCGTGCATTCATGAGAGCGATTTTCTTCCTCCCCGTGTTGATTGCGACAGGTCCCGTAATCGCAGTAATCAACGGTGACATTATGTCGCAGGGGGCGAGCGGAGGTGCGGCACAGTTTTCGACATTGTTCAAAACCGACTTAGTTGACGGGTTTATGCGTTTCTTAGGATTATATAACATAAGCGAGGAGTTCACCACATTTGTGTCGGAAACCACCAGTGATATATTTAACCTTATATGGAAATCGGGAATACAGATATTGATATTCCTCGCCGCATTACAACAAATCCCCGTATCAGCTAAGGAAGCTGCTTCAATGGAGGGGGCAACAGGGTGGGAGTTCTTCTGGAAAATCACCTTCCCCACGATAAGTCCGATGATATTGGCCAATTTGATATACACTGTTATCGATAACTTCAGTGATTCGCAGAACCCTGTTATGAAATTGGTTATGGTAAATGCTCGAGGGCTGAAGTATGGGTACAGTTCGGCAATAGCGTGGATTTATTTCGTGATTATTGCATTGGCATTGGCGATAATTGTGGCGATTGTATCAAAATTTGTATTCTACCAAGTAGATTGATGAGGTAATATAATGGCTAAAAAGAAAAAAGTCGAGATTAAAGCTGCGGAAACAACCGTAGGGGACGTTGCCCACAACGTCCCGCAAGAAGAAGTTGTTGATGTTCCGCAGGAAGAAGCAGTAGCAGAAACCGCCGAAGAAACAGTAGTAGAAATCGTCGAGGAAACAAAAGAGGTTCGCAAAGCGGCGGACTTCGACATGGGTATGCCAAAAGAGGCGCTTACCCGAAAAGAGCAAAAGGCGATTGACAAAAAGAACAAGGAAATTCGCAAGAAATATCACGTTTCAAACGTGCAAATCCTCAAGAATTTCCGTTCTTATTCCGAAGAGGAGAAAAAGCACTACCGCTATATCTTCGGCAGAAGAATAGCCGAAGCGGTATGGCCTTTCTTCCATTATGTATTGTTAATCGGGCTTTCGTTCATTATCCTGTATCCGATACTGTACATGCTGACCTCCTCGGTTAAACCGCAAGCGGACACGGCAGACCCGTCAATCATGTGGATTCCCAAAACCTTTAGGTTCGAGAACTTTAGAGAAACCTTTGTTGCGATGAACTTTACGTCTGTTTTTACGCAAACCTTGTTTATTAACGTCGGTTGCTCGATTATTCAGGTTATTACCTGCTCAATAACGGGATACGGCTTTGCAAGGTTTAAGTTCAGAGGCAGGGGGTTGCTGTTCGGAATAGTAATTCTTCAAATGATTGTGCCTATCCAGATTTTGCTTATCCCGCTGTATGTAAACTTCAGATTTTTCGACATTCTCGGTATATTTACCTTGATTAACGGTGAACCGCTTAATTTGGTTGACAAGCCCGTGGCGTTGTTTATGCAGGCGTTCTTCTGCAACGGAATAAGAGCGGGATTGTTTATTCTGCTGTTCAGGCAATTCTTCAGAGGACTGCCTAAGGAATTAGAAGATGCCGCTCACCTTGACGGTTGCGGGCCCGTTTCAACTTTCGTAAGGATTATGATACCCAACGCATTAGTGTCTTACTTAACGGTATTCATTTTCTCGGTGGTGTGGTACTGGAACGACAGTTATGTATCGGGAATGTTCTTCAACGATTCCAACACAATTGCATTAGCTGTGGAGAACCTGTGGAGGTCTATGTCAGCGTTCCTGAATGAGGGGCGGCAGGTAGGAGGGCCTACCCAGTATATTGTGTGGGTGCAGGCAGGGTGTCTAATGTCAATCGCCCCGATATTGTTAATGTATATCTTCCTGCAGAAGTATTTCGTAGAGGGTATTGAAAGGTCGGGAATAGTAGGGTGACGAACAATTGACAATGTACAGTTGACAATTGACAATTAAATAATTTACAGCCTTTACCGTAAAAAGTAAAGGCTGTTTTGTATAACTGTATATTAATCCACTAACTTCGGGTCAAAACACTCCTGCCACGGTAATCCCCACTTGTTCAGTGCTTCCATGAACGGGTCGGGGTCAAACTCCTCAATATTGAATACCCCCGCTTTATCCCAAACACCTTGCATAATTAACATAGCACCAATCATCGCCGGAACGCCGGTAGTATACGATATAGCCTGCGAGCCGACTTCCTTGTAACACTCCTGATGGTCGCATATGTTATAAACATAATAGGTGACGGGTTTGTTATCCTTAACCCCCTGTATTATACAGCCGATGTTAGTTTTACCGTGGGTTCTCGGGCCTAATGAAGCAGGGTCGGGTAGAACCGCCGCCAAAAACTGAATGGGGACTATTTCATTCCCTTGGAACATCACGGGTTCAATTGAAGTCATACCAACATTTTCAAGGCACTTCAAATGTGTCAGATAACTCTGCCCAAACGTCATGAAAAACCTTATTCTCTTAATTCCCTTAATATTTTGAGCCAACGACTCGAGTTCCTCATGATAAAGCAGGTATATGTCTTTCATGCCCACTCCCTCAAAGTCATACTCCCGCTTAATTTCCATAGGCTCAGTTTCAACCCATTTACCGTTCTCCCAATATTTACCTTTTGCCGAAACCTCACGAATGTTAATCTCCGGGTTAAAATTCGTCGCAAACGGATAACCGTGGTCGCCGCCGTTACAGTCGAGAATATCAATATAGTGAATCTCGTCGAAATAGTGTTTCATTGCATAAGCACAGAAAACCCCTGTAACACCCGGGTCAAACCCGCTCCCGAGTAATGCGGTTATTCCTGCCTCCTTAAACCGCTCCCGATATGCCCACTGCCACTTATACTCGAACTTCGCAGTGTCAAGCGGTTCATAATTCGCAGTATCGACATAGTGTGTTTTTGTAGCAAGGCAAGCCTCCATAATTGACAAATCCTGATAAGGCAGTGCAAGGTTCAAAACCACATCAGGCTTGAACGAGTTTATTAATGTGATTACTTCATCGACATTATCTGCGTCAACCTGTGCAGTGTGAATAATTGTCGATGTTTTCCCCTGTAACTGATTTTTAAGGGCGTCGCACTTTGACTTAGTGCGGGAGGCAATCATGATTTCCTTAAACACTTCACTGTTTTGGCAGCACTTATGAACGGCAACCCCTGCCACACCGCCTGCCCCGATTATTAAACATTTCCCTGTCATAATAACTCCTTTTCTGTTAACGAATTCTCTATTTGAGCAATCGCTTCCCTTGCTTCCCTATGGTGGCTGTAATGCCCTGAATTATCTAAAACGCTTTCAAATTTCGCCCTCGCCTGTTCATAATCGCCTTCTGCCATTAATATAGCCGCTTCAACAAGAATAACGTCATACAAAACATCCGGACGTTTCATATTTTCAGAAATGGTCTGCATTTTCGGAGCAATATCCTCAATAATCACACGAGCCCTTTGAGTGTCCCCCTTATGAACCAATAAATCCGCACTCACCAACTGTAAAATGCAATACGATAACGGATTGTCGATAGGGGCGTTAAAATAAGACAAAACCTGCTCCGCCTCGTCAAACCTGCCCATATGGGTAAGACATTGGGCTAATCCGGCGTAAATATTGATTTCATGCTGTTTAATGCTTTGCCTTGTTATTGCTGTGGGTTTTTGTGAAGTGAGGATTATTCGAGCCTCCTCAAAAGCGGTAAAAGCAGAATTGTTGTCAGCCTTTGATAAGTCTGTCCACCCCGCAATTATAAGAAGCTGGCACTTTAATAATTTGTGCGGCTGGCTTTTCTCGTTCCCCACGAACCGCTTCATAGCCTTGTTCAAAGCCGCTAATTTCTCGTCAGGGTCATATATACCGTCAATCTTTTTAATGGCGGTATTTTGTATCAGTATATTAATAATCGAAATAATTACTATTATAGCAAAAGTGATTAAGAACACTGTCCACCAAGGGAACAGGTCGGGGAAAAATGCCCGCATTACTATAACAGCGATTCCTAAAATCACACCGAAAACAATACTGGTTGCCGTTTTCATGGTAGCTCCTTACCGATATAGCACGGACGCCATATATGGCGTCCCTGCTTGTTTATTAATTAATCTTCGTCTTTGTGCTTGGGTGCGTTTGCAATAACCTCTGCTTCGAGAATTTGCGGAAGCTCCTGATACCGTGCAAATTTCTGTGTGAAGCTGCCTAACCCTTTTGTCATTTGCAGAATAACTAATGCAAAATCCGATGTTTCCGATTGTGGCATTTCCGCTTCAACCTCGGTCATGCCGTCTCCCACAGGGTTAGTGCCGAGAACCGCACCACGCCGCTTATTCACAATACCCATAACGTCGCCTGTGTTGTCGTTACCGACAGTAATCTTCAAAGAGAGGATAGGCTCTAACAAACACGGTGAAGCTTCTTTCATGCCCGCTTTAACCGCTAATTTCGCCGCTTGTACGAATGCGATTTCCTTACTGTCAACCGGGTGATACTTACCGTCTACCAATGTCGCTTTTAACCGAACCACGGGATACCCCGCTAATGCACCATGCTCTACACTCTCCCGCAGACCTTTTTCAACCGCAGGGAAGAACTGCTTAGGTACAGAACCGCCGACTACTTTTTCTTCAAATATCAGTTCATCATCGGAATGAGGCTCAAAATCCATAAATACAACACCGAATTGCCCTGCACCGCCCGATTGTTTCTTATGCTTGCCTTCAATGTTCGACACCTTTTTACGAATGGTTTCACGATATGCGATTATCGGCTGGCTTAATTCAACATCAACCCCGAACTTGGCTTTCATCTTTGTAACAGTAACGCCTAAGTGCTGGTCGCCCAAACCACCGATAACACGTTGGCGGGTTTCGGAATTATTGACGTAGTTTAAAACCTTGTCTTCTTCGAGGATTTTTTGGATTGCGTCGCTTATTTTCGCTTCATCACCCTTCCCCTTTGCAGAAACCGCTTGGAAGAACACTGCAACAGGGAACTCAATTTTCTCGAATTCGGCAGTTTTTCCCGCAGCACAAAGAGCGTCACCGGTTGTGGCGTTCAGCTTAGTAATGGTAACTATATCACCTGCATAAGCCTCTGTAATATCCTCTTGCTTCTTTCCTTTTAACGCTAACAGCTTTCCAAAGCGCTCAACCTCACCGGTTCTGGAATTGACCGGCTCGGTTTTGGGGTTCATCGAACCTGCGACGATTTTTACAAAGCTCATTTTTCCGACAAACGGGTCAGCAATTGTTTTAAACACAAACGCCGATAAAGGTGCAGAATCGTCATACTTCATTTTTTTGCCGTCGGAAAGGGGTTCACCCTCAACGTCGCAGGGTGCAGGGAACGAACTCACAATCGCATCAAGCAATTCAACAATTCCGTCACCCGAGAACGCAGTAACAGCCATTACGGGTGCGATTTCCCCCTTAGCTAAGCCTATTCCTAAGCCTTTAGCGAATTCCTCATCGGTGAATTCCCCTGTATCAAGATACTTGTCCATTAATTCTTCATCGGTTTCTGCGATTAAATCCGACAGCGTTGAACGGTCAGAAAACTCGCACACAGAACCGCCGAATTGTGATTTTAAGCCCGCAAGAGTTTTAGCAAAATCGGCGTTTTCCTCGTCATTTTTAGTAACAACAAAAATACATGCCTTTTTCTGCTTTTTAACTTCGTTATATGCTTTAATAGTTCCTACTTGAACGCCGTCCTTCGCAGAAAGGGCAATAACAACTGTTTCAGCCGCACGAACACCCTCATACATTCCACCAATAAAGTCGAACTGCCCGGGAGTGTCTACGATGTTGATTTTAGTGTCCTTCCATTCTGCATAAGCGAGGGAGGTGCTGAGCGAAATTTTTCTTTTGATTTCCTCCGGGTCGTGGTCACATATCGAGTTTCCCTCGACAACCTTCCCCATTCTGTCAGAACCGCCGCTTTTGAAAATTAACGCTTCTGCTAAGGTGGTTTTGCCGCTTGAGCCGTGACCGGTAATTGCGATGTTGCGGATATTTTTACATTTGTATGCTTTCATCAGATATAAAGTCCTCCCAAATTTAATAAGTCGATAATAATTATACTATATTATAAACAAAAAATCTATATATTTTTGAAAAAATATTATTTTTTTATGAAATCTAATGCGTTTTCCATCGCACCAATCACTTTGTCGCACCAAATATCGAATTCGGGGTCTTCTGTTTGCAGGGTTTTGTCGGAAAGAACATTCTCGATTGTCCCCCGAATTCCCTCGTCAAACCGCACAGTTGCAGTAAACCCCGGAACAAGGCGTTTGAGCTTACTGTTGTCGAATACCACAGAATTGGCTTTGTCACCGATTAATGACCCGGTAAAGTCATAATCGGAGCATTTCGCCAGGAAATCACTCGGTACGTAATAGGGTTTGAACTCAACCCCCAAAACATTAGCGATTGCCGAATAAATCTGGTTCCATGTGAGAGATTCGTCCGAGGTGATTTGAACAGCCTCCCCGACTGTATGAACATTCCCCATCAACCCAATGAACGCATTAGCAAAGTCGGAATTGTGCGTCATCGTCCATAACGACGTTCCGTCCCCGTGAATAATAACCGGCTTATTATCTAACATTCGCTTAACCACCTGCCACGAGCCGTTTTTCCCGTGAACGCCGAGGGGGATATACCTGTCATCATAGGTATGGCTGGGGCGGACGATTGTAACCGGGAAGTTATCCTCTCTGTATAATTTAGACAGATATTCCTCACAGGCGATTTTGTTTCGGGAATATTCCCAATACGGATTAGCGAGAGGAGTCCCCTCGTTAATTCTGTAATCAGACAAGGGTTTTTGATAAGCCGAAGCCGAGCTGATGAAGATATACTGCTTGGTTTTGCCTTTGAAAAGGCGATAATCCCGTTCAAGGTGTTCCGGGGTGAATGCGATAAACTGTGCGACAACGTCAAAGCTCATGTCCTTGATTAGTTCAGCGACCTTGTCTTCCTCATAGATGTTCACGTCTATGTGTTTAAATCCGGCAGGTAATTGGCTGTTGCGACTGCCTTTGTTAAGTAGGAATAGTTCCCATTGTTTGTCAGCAAGCAGCTTTTTAGTAATAGCCATGCTGATAATGCCGGTTCCCCCGATAAATAATGCTTTCATAATAAACTCCTTTTCTTAAATAAAAAACCGCCCGCAAAAACTGCGGACGGTAAAAATCTATGTTTTATTCTACAAATCCGCTTTCGACAAGTTTAATCAACCCATCTACAGCGAGCTGCTCGTCCGCACCGTCCGCTATTACTCTAATGGTAGAACCCCCGACAATACCAAGGGATAAAATACCGAGAAGGCTTTTGGCGTTTACTCTGCGTTCTTCCTTTTCAACCCAAATGGAAGATTTGTATTCGTTGGCTTTCTGAATGAAAAAGGTTGCGGGTCTTGCGTGAAGTCCAACTTGGTTTTTTACATCTACCTCTTTAACGAACATATTCAATACCTCCAAATTACATAAGCGGATAAAAAGTTCCAAATTACTTATATTTATTATTATATCTTTATTGTTTCATTAAGTCAATATAATTAATCGCTAAATATATGCTATTAATATAAATTTATTTGTAAAATTTTCACAAAAAAACATGTCAAAGCCTGTCATTTGTTCAATAAGTCGGGGCGTTTTCTATATGTTGTGTTTACAGATTCCTCGTCACGCCATTTCTTGATGTTTGCGTGATGCCCCGATAACAGTATCTCGGGAACGCTTTTCCCATGCCATATTTCAGGGCGGGTATACAAAGGATGCTCTAATAATCCGTTGAAGTGGCTGTCCTCGGTGTAGGCACTTTCATCAGGCAGAACCCCCTCCTGTAACCGTGCAACTGCGTCTGTGAGAATAAGTGCGGGCAATTCACCGCCGGTGACAACATAATCCCCCACGGATATTTCCATGAAGTCTAATTCCTCTATGACACGGCAGTCCACCCCTTCATAATGCCCGCACAGAATAACCAACCATTCCTCACGTGCTAACTCCTTGACTAATTCCTGAGTCAGTGTTTTCCCCTGAGGAGACATGTAGATTAATTTCGGTTTGTTGTCGCCGATAATGTCGGTTATGCATTTATAGACGGGTTCGGCTTGAATGACCATGCCTGTTCCGCCGCCGTAGGGCTTGTCGTCAACGCTGTTGTGCTTGTTGTCAGCATAATCTCTGATATTATGGCAGTTTATTTCGATTGAACCGGTACTCCGTGCACGCCCTATTATGCTTTGTGAAAGATAATTCTCGCACATTTCGGGGAATAGTGTGGCTATGTCAATCCTCATTTTCAAATAAACCCTCCAATGGACGAATAGTTATTCTACCCGCTGTAATATCTACGCTCATTAATACTTCCGGTATAGCAGGAAAGAGCAATTGCCCACCTGACGGTGTTCTCACAGAATAGACATCCTTAGGTGCGTTTTGCAAAACATCGTCTACCAACCCGTATACTTTTCCTGTATCGGCGTCAACCACCTGACACCCAATAACGTCACTTATAAACCATGTGTCCTCAGGCAGCTTATAATCGTCACGATTTATATAAAGAATCTCACCGGACAATTTTTGAGCGGCTTCTATGTCGCATACTCCATCTACCCGAAGAATTACGAAGCCTTTGCGAACCTCAACAAGCTCGGCTTTAAGCGGGGTTTTACCCTCTCCGAGAAAGAATTCCTTGAATTGCTCGAGGACGCTCGGACTGTCGCAGAAAGTCTTAGCACGGATTAACCCGTTTAACCCCTGCGGTTTTGTAAATTCGATTATTTCTAAATATTGTTTCATGTTTATAAATACCTTGACAAAATCAGATTTATAATATAATATAGTAGTATAACACATACCGAAGGAGAAATCAATGTCTGCTTTTGATTATGTTCCCGTAAAATTGTTTAATATGCCCTTAGGGGTTCATCTTGAATGTAAGGTTTATTCCCGCAACGAAGACGGGGAGATGGTTTTGTTGTGTGAAAACCCTGTTTTAGACCAAGAAATGGTTACACGCTTCCAAAGGGTAATGCACCCGGAAAACAACGTATACATATCACGCAGTTATATTATGGAGTTTTTCAAAAAAGGGATTTTCCTCGGTTTCAGCGAGGAAGAAGCACGATTAATCAATAACGATGAAAAACCGTGGGAAAAGAAACGGGTTTCGGTTAATACTGCTGCCTTAAAACCGACACAGCCCGCACTCACAGCAGCAGAGCAGAAAATTCTCGAACAGACGAGAAAATTCGCAGAAGTAGTAAAAAAATATGAAGAAACTAAATCAGAGGCAGAGGAATTAGTTAAAAATGTTTCTGAAACAGGTAAGGTTGACAGGGAACACGGCTCAAAGATTACTAAGGACATTCAATTCCAAATTGACACCACCGACGCTTCTCTAATCATTCAAACGATTAACCGAATTCGCAGTGCGGATGAATATCTCCACACCCACAGCCTTAACGTGGCGTTCTTAAACGGGTTAATGGGGAAATGGTTAAAGTTGGAGCAAAAGAAGCAGGATGAGCTTGTGGAAATCGGGTTGTTGCACGATATAGGTAAGTTGAAAATCAGCCCCGAAATTCTTAATAAACCCGCTCGCCTTACCCCGGAAGAGTTCGAGGAGATAAAAAAGCACCCCGTGCTTTCATTGGAAATGCTGATAAAATCGGGTGTGCGTAACAGAACCATTCTTGAGGGGACTATTCAACATCACGAAAAAGTCAACGGCACAGGGTATCCGTATGGGCTTAACTCGTCGAAAATTACCGATTTTGCACGAATTACGTCTATTTCCGATATATATGACGCAATGGTGACCAAAAGGGTTTATAAAGAGCCGCATTCGCCTTTCGTGATTTTGAACGAGTTCTCGTTAGAGGGGTATTCCGAGTTAGATATTAATTTTGTGAAAATATTCATTGACTGTATGATTGAAGAACTCAAAGGTAAGCAGATTATAATGTCAGATGAATCTGTGGCAACGGTTATTTTGGTTAATCCTCGTAATCTCTTATACCCGATTGTGGAGGTAGACGGAAAGGTGATTACCACGAACGAGGAGTTCTACTGTAAGAGAATGTATAATGTATAAGGAAAGGTTTCGGTGTGGGAAATACACCTCCTGAAAAGCAAAAGAGAGTTACGGAAAAAGATGGTTTCATTAAATATTGTAAGAAGATTGTTTTCAGGTCAAACAAAGGAGTTTCTTTCAGCGAAATTCCCAAAACTGAAAAGAGCGTATAATCGCAAACTTGTATTAAACACGATAGGGTTAAAAAGATACTATAATAAAGAAAAGGATGCGTTGGTTTTCGGCAAGAGTGTTTTACCGATGAAACTTTTTTACGAACCAAGACTATCGGGGTGGTTAAACTCTGAATTTATTGATATAGTATGTCCTTTAATTCCTGACGGTGTTTACAAAAAGTTGCCTTATTTAGAAGGGCCGTATGAACTTGGTGATGTGAAAATTGAAAAAGGTGACGTTGTTTTTGATTTTGGAGCAAGAATGGGTCTTTTTTCTATAATGACCGCAAATTTTGATTGTCTGTGTTATGCTTTTGAACCTATGCCAAGTAATATAATTTGGTTAAAAGAGCTTGTGCAGATTAATCCGCATATAAAAATCGCACCATATGCTGTTAGCGACCAAAACGGAAATGCTTGGTTTGATAATTACGATGCTACAAGTGTTTTCGGAAAAATATCTGAAAGCAACGAGAAAAACAACAAATTTAAAGTGGATTGTATAACAATTGATTCATTTGTTGAACAAAATAATATTAGTCGGGTAGATTTTATCAAGGCGGATATAGAGGGTGCAGAACGCTTGTTGCTCAAAGGTGCAACAAGAGTATTGAAAGAGTTTTCTCCTAAAATATCGATATGCAAGTATCATTTACCAGACGACCCTGAGGTTTTAGTTGATTTGATACTCAAGGCTAACCCTAATTATATTATTGAAGAAAAATATATGAAAATATACGCATATGTACCCAAACAGGAAAAAACGACAGAGTAATTAGCATAATAGCGGGGGTATAGCTCAGCCGGGAGTCCGGCAACGCCAAAGATACTGCCCCAAAAATTATAGAGAAAATCATTGAAATCACAAGGAATGAATAATGCGTTAAATGCAGTCGTAGACTGCAACGCGGGGGTATGGCGCAGTTGGGAGCGTGTCTGTCTGGCAGACAGAAGGTCGCGGGTTCGAGTCCCACTATCTCCATATAAAATTATAGGAGGCGAAAACTATGCAAACCGATATTTTATTAGAAAGCGGCACTAACGAGCTTGAGATTATGGAGTTTACCATTGCGGGCGTTTCATTCGGCATAAACGTGGCGAAAATTACTGAGATTATGCAGTACAGAAGCATGAGAACCATGCCCAATTCCCACCCCTGTATAGAGGGTGTGTTTCAGCCCCGCGATACAATCATAACGGTGTTTAACCTGATAAAATACATGGGATTCCCCGAGAGTGAGAACCTTAACCGCGATATGTTCATTATCACAGGATTTAATAACCTTCATGTTGCGTTCCATGTTCATATGGTGGAGGGGATTCACCGAATTAAATGGAGCGATATAGAAAGACCCGACAGCATTACTTATGGCGGAGATGACAGCATTTCTACGGGGATAGCCAAGATAAATAAAAAGCTGATTACTATTATAGATTTTGAGAAGATTGTTTCTGATATAAGCCCGCAAACGGGAATTCAGCTTTCGGAAATCGATGCGTTAGGTCCGCGTGAACGTAACTCAAAACCTGTTGTTACTGCCGACGACTCGGTTCTTCTCAGAAAAATGATTTACAAGGCGTTGAACACAGCAGGTTATACTAATATAAAATCGTTCTCCGATGGGCAGCAAATCTGGGATTATTTAGCGAGTATGCGCGACGAGGCAATAAATAATAATGTTCCGATTGAAACAAAGGTTGCCGCAGTAATTTCTGATATTGAAATGCCGATGATGGACGGTCATCATTTAACTAAGCTGATTAAAGAAGATAAGATTTTGAAAAAACTGCCTGTTATCCTGTTTTCCAGCCTTATTGACGATGCCATGCAGGTTAAAGGGAGGGAGCTCGGGGCGAACGCCCAGTTATCAAAGCCGGAAATAGGGAATTTGGTTACAATTTTAGATAAACATATATTGTAAGCATTTATCAAGAACAAGAGAATTAAGAAAGGAACAAGTTGAAAAACTACTATATAAGTATTATACTTAAAAATACAGGAAAACTTAAAAAGTAGTCACAGGCTGCGTTTCGGGGGTATAGCTCAGCTGGGAGAGTATCTGACTGGCAGTCAGAGGGTCGTGGGTTCGAGTCCCACTATCTCCATATAACAAAAACAAACGCTTCCCTTTCGGGAAGCGTTTGTTTGCCGTTTGGAAGATTATGTTAGATTGATTGACTGATTATAACTTAATCATCGAATTATACACTTTTCTCTTTCTGCTGATACCGATTGTCGCACCCGCAAGAATTACCGCTGTTACACCAACAATAACACCTGTGTTGGGGTTTTCTTCAACCGGAGCTTCCTCGGAGAGAACGTAGTAGGACGCACTGTCGATTGTGAATGTCACAGAACCGTCAGCGTTTAATTTCGCCTTGCCTAAATCGGTTACTATCCCGTCCTTGTTGATGTAGAAAAGCTTCACGTTGTTGCCGTTTATGCCCGCATCTTTAAGCTGTGCCGCTGTGAAAGTAAACTCAATTTCAAACCCGAATTTGCCGGAGAAGTCGGGAGCTATTACGATTGAGTTTGCGGGAAGCTTAACCTTGTCAATTGTTGTCGCCTTGTCATTGACATAAACCTCGATGTTCAGGTCAAACGCAGCCGCATTAGCGGTAATCGAATCAGCCACAATCGTAAAGCTGAAGCCGTTTTCGAGAACTACCTCAACGTCCACGCCATTTTCTTTAATCGCCTGTAACATATCCTCGGAAATCACCGAGCCGTCAACCTTTGAAAGGTCGATAACCGGTTCATCGCTCTTGAGAATTTCAAGAATTATCTTATCCTCAATCACATCATCGTCCATAACCACATTACCCGGGTCAGATGGAGTTGTGGGAGTGGTGGGAGTGGTCGGCGTAGTAGGAGTGGTTGTTCCGGGGTCGGTAGGTGTGGTTGTGCCGGGTAATTGCGGAACGGCTTGTGTTTGCTCTTCGTCGCAATTATCTCTTGTACAAACTCTGAACTCTAAGCCTGCCGCCGATGTGGTTGCAGGTGTTCTTACTGTCCATGCTCCGGCAAAGCTGTGACCGAGTGCTGAAACAGTTTCTACATCTGTGGCTGAGCATAATGTACATGCTATTGCTCTGAAACCATCGTCTTCACATGTCGGTTCAGGGTCGGGTGTTGCCGTCTTATCCCAGTCATGGCTGAGCATGGGGATAGTCGTTACGCTTACCGTTCCTCCGCAATCATCACAAGTTTCAACATTTGCACCTGCCGCTGTACAAGTTGCGGCGGGGCTTGCAGTTGTAGTTGTATTGTCACACGAACAAGCCGGGTCGGGTTCTTTATATCCGCACTTGTCGCAAGAATCGTTTGCACCGTCCTCATTACATGCTTCATCTAATTCTTCGCAACCGCCTACCGTCTTACAGTCATGTGTGCCGTCGCCGTTGGATACCCATGCATGACCCAATACGGGAATAGTATCTGCGGGGCTAACACCTGCAGAACAATCCAAGCACCTCTGTGTACGTGTTCCGGTTGTTGCACATGAAGCCGGTGTAACAACTGTCCACGCACCTCCAAAGCTGTGTGAGCCGCCTGCCGCTCTGTAGTTTTCGGTACAAGCCGCTACTGCACAGGGAATTGCTAAAGCACAGTTGTCGGGGTCTGTTCCGGGGGTGTGTGTTCCTGCAGCGAATGAATAACCACAGTTAGCATTTTGACAAGCATATGCTGTTGCACAATTCGTCCGTCCGGTTGCATTGTGAGAAGCATTTCCGGAAATCGATGTTGTGCAATTATCATCTGCACATGTAAATGCCGCTGTACAGTCTGTCCGTCCTGTTGCGTCGTGAGAAGCTTCCCCTGCAATGCTGAATGTACACCACTGGTTCGCACAAGTGAACGCTACTGTACAATTAGTACGTCCTGTTTTGCTGTGTGCGGCTTGCTGTGCGTCAATCGTATGAACACATCCGGCACGTGTACAAGTAACAGCACCACCTGTAACACAGTTTGTGCGTGCACTCGCTAAGTGGTTTGCGTTAGCACCGTCTATTTGATGTGTACACCATGTTTCGCTATCACAAATCAATGCGGCTGAGCAAAGATTGCCCGCTCTCGTTCCTGTTCCGTGAGAAGCAGCACCTTCGTATACTTTATAGGTACATCCGGCAGTGTTTGAGCAGATTACATCTGCTGTACAGTTAGTCCGCCCCGACATACCTGTTGCGTTTGCATGGGTTGCCCCGGTACTTGCACCGCAGGTAAACACTGTGCAGTCAGTAGCGGAAACACCGGAACATTGTGCGTTGTTGTGGTTGCATCTGTGGAACGGGCAAGCATCTGCTTCATTACCCGTACATGCGGCTAATCTGTCTAATCCCGTTGCACCGCAATTCTCGCATACCGTGCAATTGGTGGTTTTAGTTTGATTGTGACCTCCGTCAGCAAGACATGCCGCTATACAAGCTGCACAATAAGGCTTTTGAGTCCCTTGTTCGCAAGCAGAGGGCTCATCATCACCGCACACCGTACAAATCATACAATTCTCCGGTGCATATGCGTGGTCTTGGTCACCGCCTCTGTTAGCACAAACAGTACATTTAAAATTGTGTTGTGAACTGCCTGTTGAAGTTACATCTGCTGTAAATGTACAGTTTACTTCACCACCTCGTGTATTACAACGAGTACATTTGAAATCATGCTGTGTCCCCCCCTTAGGTTGCATATCAGCAGTAAAGACATGCCCTGTGTTTGGAGCAGTTTCACAGTTACTGCATACGTTGCAATCACCGGCTGTCGAAGCATGAGTTGTCGCAGCTTGAATTTCCGCTGTACAACCCGTGTTTGCACAAGTCAACGCTGCTGTACAGTCTACACGTTGTGCGGGAGGTGTTGTATGCGAAAGTGCCGCACCGTTCAACGCAACTTGTGTACATCCCTCTCTTGGGCATGTTGCAGTTGTTGTACAGTTTGTTCTGGTTGAAAGGTTGGCGTTGCCATGTTCGCCGTCGTTCATTTCACCACCGCATGTGTCACAGACAGTACAGTCGTTGTCCCATGCACAAGTTGCACAAGTGACGGTGAAATCTACTCTCCCTGTAGTAAAAGTAACTTGTGAAAAATCTTCATCCAAGGCTTCATCGAGAGTAACTGTAACCCAAGCGTCTCCCGCTTCTTTTGGAGTGAATGTTAATCTTGCTACCGCACCGGTAAAGGTGATATTATCTTCAATCGTGAAGTCTTGCCACACGATAGGCATACCGGAAGCAAGCGGGGCTAAAGGAGTTCCGGTGATACCCAAATTACCCAAATTATGATTTAAAGCTGTTAGTGTAAGCTTATCTGCATCATAAGCAAGTATTACCTTAAATGTGGTAATGCCGGGATTGCTTTCAAGTTCAATATCAATTGTGAAACTTGAACCCATTACAGCTGTTGGTGTGGTAAGAGCAAATGCCCCCCCATCGCTCGCAAATACTGTCGTTCCGATTAAAGCAGTTCCAACTAATATCGAAATCGAAAGCATCATACATATAATCTTATTTTTCATAAATATCACCTCGGTAAAAATTTTTAATATTTTCTATAAAAAAGCTTACGCTTTTACATAGTGTTTTTATTGCGGCGGCGGTGCGATTTGAAGATTTACGGCATTACCGTTACTCTTTTGCCTCCATGTGCCTGCTATATAGTCATATTCATACCAACCTGCTATATATCTACTGAGCAGCATTGAATCCGCCAAACCTATAGTAGTGTTTCCGGCGATATATGCGTTCGGCAAATTAAGATTTACAATATTTCCGTTGCTTTTTTGCCGCCAAACATTATTCATATCGTCAAATTCATACCAGCCCGCTATATATCTACTGAGCAACATTGAATCCGCTAAACCTATATTGGCATTTCCGGCGACATGACCAACTAATACAGAGGAAATACTAATAGTTTTTGTGGCAGAAGCAAAACTAACCGGTATAAAATCTTCATCCAAGCTTTCATGACAAGTGACCGTAATCCAAGCATTTCCTTCGTTTTTAGCAATGAATGTTAATCTTGCTATTGTGCCGTTAAAGGTGATGTTTTCATCAATAGTGAAATCATTCCAAACGATATTCATACCGGAAGCAAGCGGGGCTAAAGGAAATCCGGGAATGCCAAAACCACCCAAATCGTGATTTACAGATATTAATTCAAGATTATCTGTGTCAAAAGCAAGTATTGCATTAAGCCCGACAATACCCGGATTATTTATAATCCCTATTTCAACTGTGAACTCTTTGCCCGTTGTAGCCTTTGTATTCGTTATCGTGAACTGCGGTACACTCGGGTCTGCGGGCGTCATATAACCGCATTTGCCGCATACATCACTATACCCGTTAGGCGAGCAAGCTTCACCGGTTACATCGCCGCGTGAACAACTGTGTGTTCCGTTTGAGTTAGAAACGTAGTTATGCCCCAACGCACTTGTAGTCTGCGTATCAACGTCGGAACACTTTGAACAAACTCGTGACTGCGTTCCGGGAGCGGTACAGGTTGCAGTGTCACTCCCCCAATCACTGAAGTCGTGGTGTGTTTTTGCGACGGTCTGACCGCTGTTGTCTAAGAGCGTGACACTTACAATCGAAACAGTACCATCTATGGGAATCCAGTAAGGCACTAATGTATACCAGTTATCCTCCTCCATTGGTGCAGCAAACGTAAATGTTACCTTAGTTCCGTCACCGTAAACGGGTTTCCCGCCGGTATCGTCCAAGCTGAACTCGTATAACATACCGCTCTTGTCGAAGAAACCGCCTATGAAATTCGTACCGCCGGTCACTGCGAATTCCACCTCTATGCCATACACCAAACTCGGGTCGGTGCAGTAACGCCACGGTGATACATCATGAACTACCTGCTCATTTACTTGACCCTCGTTCCAAACATGGTTGCCGTTGGCGAAGCTGTGAATTATCGGTTCATCGTCGGATTCGTCGGGGTAAACCTTTATGCTGACTATTGTGAAATCATTGTAATTAACAAGACCATCTATCCACTCGGTTTGAAAGCGAATTGAGTCTTGATGTGTTCCGTGAATGAGTGCCTTGCTGACACCATTGTCATTTACAATAACCAAGTTATAGGTGAGTGTTTCAGACCTTGTCGGGTTTTGTGACATTGCAAGTCCCCTCCAAGGTTCTTCAATCTCGCTGATTAAGAACTTGGTGTCAACAGCGGAAGCAAACTCCACTTCTAAGATATATTCGCCGGGCCACAGTGAATCCACCTTTAAGTCAACGCCGTAATAGTTGCCTTTTCTTTCGGAAACGGTTATACCGCCGTTTCCTCCATTAACCGCAGTATATGTCGGATTACCGGATTTTCTAAAGAAGAACGTGTCTTCACTACCATTAGCTAAGTCGATGAATTCATGCGGAACCCATTCGCTGTTAATGTGAGCAGTCTTAAACGGGTAAACCTTTATACTCTTAATAGTGAAGTCAGGGTATACATTAACACCGTCACCAAGGTATGCGGTTTGTATACGCAGTCTTTCCTGATAGCTCCAGTGGTCAGCGGGCGGTAAAAGACTTACCGATGCATAGCTGAAACCGTTCACCTCATCTACATGGAAAGCGTAGTGCAGCGTATTGTCCGTGGTAGACTGTAACGCACCATATGGTTGTGTGGAATTCGCAAGCTCGAAAACTACACCGTCTTCAGCTTCAAATTCTATTTCAATGCTGTAATATCCGGGTGTCAGATAATCCATTATCAGGTCAACGCCCTGCCAGTTACCTGTTCTCCCCGTAACCTTTATTCCGTCATCGTAAACATACGTCGCTCCGCCGGTTCTCGCAATATTGCCGGAATCCCACGCCCCATTTGCAACAGCCTCGAAGTCGTCTTGACTCACTTCAATATGGTTTGTCTTATCAAGGTAGACCTTTATGCTTACGATGGTATAACCCGATAAACCAATTACACCGCCGCCTGTATGTATATTAAACATGTCTTGGACAGAGGTATCCATTTGCTTTGTATCGTCGTTCCACTGTGACGCTAATATACGGCTTGTTCCGTTATCGTCAATAATAGTAAATCTACATTCCAAAGTTTCGGATTTCGTCGGGTTTTCCGAAGCGGCGAGCCACCACCAAGGTTCGTTTGCAAGTCCTAATACGAATACCTCGTCTTGTGCGGCGGCAAACTCAACCTCCATAACATAATTACCGGGCCACAGTGCTTCTGCCTTGAAATTAACCCCTGCCCAATGGTCATCTGAATCGGTAATTTGTATACCGCCGTTTCCGTCATTAACTGCGGTATATATTGCATCACCCGATTGCGACAAATGTATAGTGCCGCCCCAGGCTGCTAAATTCTGGAATTCCCAGTTTTGTACATCAACAAAATTAGTCTTAAACGGGATTACCTGTATACTCTTAATAGTATACTCCTGTAAACCGTCTGCGGATATGCGAAGTCGGTTCTGCCTGCTTTGATTTCCGTGTACATCCCACACATCGGCTAAGGTTTCGCCGTTTTCTGATATAATATCAAAGTCAAAATACATTGTGGTGTTCCAAGACGAACGTAACAATGTATGCGGAGAATCCGGGTTACTGAGGAGGAAAGGTTCGTTTTCCATACCGTAAATATACTCAAATTCCACAATCATGGTATAACGCCCGTTTGCGAGTTCACCTATTCTTAGGTCAACAGCGTCCCATGTATTGGCTCTTGAGGAAACCCTCAGCCCGTTTGTCGAATATGACAATGCCGGATTGCCCGATTGTTGCAGGAAACGAGAGGTAACCGGGTCTGTAGCGAAGTCCTCTAAATCCTGTGGTGTAATTATGATGCTGTTTACTTTCGGTAATTCGGGAGTTTTGCCACTGCCGCCCTCGGGGTGCATTTCAAAATAAGCGGACTTGATATTACTTTCAAAACCGGCTATATTACTACCGCCATCCCAATACCCCATAATGATTTTAACGCCGCTCATGTTTTGGAACACGTTATAGCGTTCTAATACCTCCGGCAGTTCAAAACGCAATGTATGAGTAACAGCACAGTACGCACCGGAATTATAAACATCACCTAAGTCGGATTGATTATCATTCCATAGCCAACCGTCGTCTTCACTCTGCCATATAAACGACATTCCGACATTTTCTGTCGGGACTGTGAAGCTGTTTTCGAGTTCAAGCACAAGATATTTCGCTTTTTTGAAGTATTCATCAATCAGATAATCGTCACTGAATGCGTTCCAGCCCCGAAAATCGGGTGCTTCATTATCAGTCATAGGAAGCGGCAGGGGGACTTTCAGCGATAACGGGATAACATTTCCGCTTATATCAAGCAGTTCCACCGAGAACCAGCCCTCAACCCCCCAATATGTTGTCGCAAGAAGCTCAATATAGCTTTCGTCAAAGGTGAAAGGGGCGTTGGGTGTCATTACAAACACATTATCGTTTGCGATAAGCTCTGCAATGGTTACTTCTGCTTGTTGCCAGCCTGTTATATTCGAGTTAATTATAAATTGAATCTCTGCATCTGCAATCGCCTGTGCATTAGGAATATCGACAGTAAACCTAATTTTATCTATTTTTGTGAAATCAATTCCGAAAGGGTTATAATGATGACCATTGTTAGTATTGCTGTCTATAAAGACACCTTTAGTAAGTGATACACCGTTATGTGCGTTCTGCCCGATTTCAAGACCTTGAGTGTGATTCCAGTCCATTCTATAACGGTGCGGCACAAAATCTGTTCCCGGTGTTCTGTTATAAGCCGCAAAGAAAGCGTTGACAAGCGGTGTGTTCCAGACGTTTGTCCTCATATCGACTAACTGCCAACCCTCGTCTGTTGCCGAAATATTCCACCATGCAGTAGGAATACCGAGATTAGCGAAATAACCGAAATACAACTCCGTCCACGAAACCATGTCACCGATACCCATGGTTTCTCCCGAGGTGCCGCTTAAATCTATAAGGGGGGCAATTTCTTTTACATAAATAGGTATACCTTTATATAATGCGGGCGGTATATTACCCAAGCTGTCTCCCTCATAGAAGAAAATACCAACCATCGTGAACGGGTCTGCCGGTTTCTCATAGAAATTCAGCATATGTGCGTTCGCCTGCGGAACTGTCCCGATAACTACGCGTTTGTCGTTATTCCCGCCGCTGTTACGAATGGTTTCAAGTGCAACTGCGTTCAGTTGATTTATACGTTCAGCATAAGCAGGGATTTCTGCCGCAAAAACATTATAATCCCAAAACCAACCATGCGTCGCCCTCGGATAAGGCTCGTTCATCGGCTCAAAGAGTAATGTTTCAGTGTCATAATCCTTGAACACATCTGCGATTTGTTCCCATACATCAATGAGCCAATCTCTCGCATCCTCAAAGCTGTGAGAGGACATGTCATATAAACTCTGAGGGGTACTGCGTTCGTGGTGGGTGTTAATAATTACAATCAAGCCCGCTTCTAAAGCCCAGTCTACAACCTCTTGAACCCTGTCCATCCAGTCTTGATTTATGTTTCTGTTTTCGTCCATATGCAGCTCCCACGTTATGGGAATACGCACATGGTCTAAGCCTTTTTCGGCAAAGGCTTCAAAGTGCCACTTCTCTATTCTCGGATTACTCCATGTAATTTCTGATTCCATATGGTCTTGCAATAACCAATTCCACACGCTCGGTGGGCAAGGGGTAGAACAGGGCTTGTTATTGCAAGCATTTGTGTCATTGTTAGCGGGGTTGCAACCCCACGGACGTGCGTCAAGAGTATTACCGATGTTTATGCCCATGCCAAGCTTTTCCATCATACCCCAACCGGTTGTAAAACCGCCAATTTCGGAGGGGGGTACAATGGGGTTTGTATAATCAACCCAGTCGAAATTCTGTGAGAAGAACACCGCTCCCGCAACGGCAGGAGGGTCGCTGCCGGCGTCGGTGCTTGCCGGTGTGAATTTGCTTGTATCAAAAGCTATATTAGTCAGCCAAGCATTTTCTATGTTCGCACCATAAAAAATCTGCTCTGCCATATTTGTGAAGATAATATTAATAGTATCGCTTGCCGCAAAATTGCTGTAATTGGCTAATTTTGTTAAATCTATAATGAAAAACGTTTTTTTAGTTATGTCTGTATCCCCTGTCCAGTGACCGGTAATGAGTTCATCTGTGAAGCTTTGCCAGTTGTCGGCGTCCCCTTGAAGAACAAGTCGGGTTCCGCCGAACCCCCATAAATTTTCCGGTCTTGCGTTGGTTTCGATTACAAGATATGTAGCCGCTCCATCCGGGTTAACATTCCAGTGTGCAGGATAAAAGGGTGGTGCTAATGGGTTCTGCCAATCCGTTCCCATTGTCAGATTAGGCTTACCGATACTTTGTATGAAAAAATCACTGCCGTTTTCAGCAATGACAGTTGTCGGCGGCAAGAATGAAAACACCATTGCAACCGTTAATATTATTGATAATAACTTTTTTCGTAATTTCATTTAGTGTTTTCCTCCGTTTTGTATTAGAAAGCTTACAAGGGACACAAAGTCATTATAAACTATTTAATACAGAAAAAGGTATGCAACTTGCTGACACTATGAAATTATTTCATGCGGTTATATTTTCCATGTCCGATGTGTTCTGCGGGGAATGTCTGAATATAAACTCCGCCGACAACCATTCGGGCAGAACATAATTCTCGGGTGGGTTCGCCATATTAGTGTCAATCGACACCTGTAAAGCGGCAATGCTTTTTTGAACGTCGCTGTTTTCCAAGTCAATGTCATTGTTCCATATACTGAGATAACACAGATTAGGCAGGTTTTCAAAGATTGAAATATCGGTTAAGTTGTTCCTGCTCGCCGATAAAAACAGAAGCCCGCTGTTGTTTTCCGGTGATATAACAAGACTTGTAAGCTCGTTGCGATTGCATATAAATTCCCTTAGTTCAGTTAAATGAGAAATATCAATGCTTGTAAGGTAGTTACTGCTGACATCTAATTGACGCAGCATGATATTTGTCGAAAGGTCAATTTCGGTAATCAGGTTTGTATTCACGTTTAAGGTATGCAAAGACAAGCACCCTGTAAGGTTAAAACTCGTAATCTGATTAAAATTAAAATAGAGCATTTTAAGCTCGGAAAATCCCGAAACGTCGAATTCCCCCGAAAGCTTGTCGGTGGTTTTAAGTTCCTCGTCATACCAGAAATCAATGCGGCGAATTCTTCGTTGACTACCATAATCACCCCACAAAACCCCGTTAAAGTTACTGCCTGACACGCCATCATGGGTGACCCACATGTTTCCGGTTTCCCAGTGCCATGTTTCCGGGTCAATAATGTCGAAATGCTCATTAACCTCCATCATCACCGCTAAATTATCGCCTTGGAATAAAAATGTCACGAATTTCTGATAATCATTTACGTTATAGCCGTCGGGGGTAATGTAATATTGCCTGTTTAACAAGTTATCATGATAATACAGCGTTTCAAGATAAGGAAGCCCCGATATATCAAGCTCGGTAAGCAGGTTTCCGTGACAATGCAATGTACTTAATCTGGTAATACTCGATAAATCGAGTGTCGAAATCCTGTTGTTGGCAATCCCCATCCAACCTAAGTTCACACACCCGCTTAAATCAAGACTGTGTATGCTGTTGACCCTGCTTACTTCGGGGTGAAAGCTGCCCCCCTCTCGCCCGCCGTTAATGTTCAGCGTGGTCATATTAATAAACCCCGATAAGTCAAGCTCACCGCTCACACCCACCGATTCAAAGCTGACCTTGCGAATTCTTTTGGGGGTGCTGTCGTCCCAGTAAACGCCTCGCAGAACGTCCCATGCAGGAATCGCTTCATATATTTCGGGGGATAATTCGGGGTTCATCTCCCACTTCCATGTCTGCGGGTCAGAAAGGTCAACCGCCTCCTTTTCATAACCGAACAACAATTTATATTCGTTGATTTTTTCAAGATTATCACCCTGTAACATAAACTTGATTATCTTTTGATAATCGTTGTCATTATAGCCGTCGGGGGTGGGGTAGATTACAGCGGTATCATCTGCCGCAGAAAAAGCAATAGTTTCATTAGGCGGCGGTAAAACCTTTTCAACGGGAGCGTCTTCTTGATTGCCGAGCATATTCACCGCTGACAGTAATGCAATAATACCCAGACAAGCCGATATTGCAAAAATATGCTTTTTCGGGATTTTTCTGTTTATCCGATTTTTATATTTCACAAGAGCGTTCTGCAAAGCTGAGGCGGTTTGGAAACGGTCTTCCGGAGCTAATGCAGTGCATTTCACAGCGATGTGTTCTAATTTTTTGTCCGGGATAATTGATTTTCTGTCAGCTGAACCCGTTAACCAATAACGCATTACCATTCCCAAGGAATATATGTCAGAGCGGCAGTCGGTCTGGGCAAAGCCATACTGTTCGGGAGGTGCGAATTTGTGTGTCCCAAAATATGAAGTATCAGCTTCGGCAGTTTCTGAATATTTTCGTGAAATGCCGAAATCAATCAGCATAACTTTATCGGTTTCGGGGTCTATTATTATGTTTGACGGTTTTATGTCACGGTGAATTATCGGCTCGGGCTGTGTATGCAAAAACGTCAATATATCACACAGGCTTATTATTACATCAATGGCTTTTTCATAACTGTGTGTTTGTGTTATGTATTCATTTAACGGTTCGCCGCCTATGTATTTACGAAGCACATATAATGTTCCGTCGTGTGCGATTGTTTTGTCGAAGCTCGGCAACCCCCTGTGTTTAAGCCCGTTAAGCAGTTCTGCTTCGTTGTATGTCAGGTTTTCTGAATCAGGGTGGGACTTAAGCACATATAAGTTTTTCGTGCTTTTTTCTGACAAAATGAAAGTTTCGCCGAAATCGTTCTTTCCGACGCATTCAAGTATATTAAAGCGGGTTGATATTTCCAGAGGAAGTGCAACCTCTTCAAATGATGTATTCAGAAAGTTTTCGACAAGGGTGTTCATTTTACCGTTCCTCCCCTAATATCGGAATAGACAGGTCATATAAAGCAGATTGAACATCAACAACACCATACCCGTTTTTTAAAGCGAAGATAATAATGGCATCTCGCTTGATTTTCGGGTAAAGCTGGCTTTTCCTTGCAACAACAAGAAACTTTTGTGTTTCTTCATAATCCATTTCAAAACCGAAAGCAAGCTGAATAACCCTGTCTCGTGTCGGTTTTCTTGTGCCGCTGAACAGCTGATGCCCATATGTTCTTGCAATATCGGCTTTTTTTATAACACTTTCATGTGAGATGTCCTTTTGAGAACACAGCGAGTTTATATAATCGCAGAAAACGGGAGGGTTGTTCAAATCCTCGCTATAGCTGTGTATAAAGCGGTCAATGGAAGTGGTTTTGAATAATCTTTTCAAAAGCACGTCAGTGGGTATTTTTTTATTAGACATGGTATAAAACCTCTGTTTTTATATCGCTTTATTGTGAATTTAGTATATCATAAGACATAATAACGTGTCAATAGTATGCAAGTTGCATACATTTGGAAAAAACGGAAAATAATGCAGGCTTCGGAAAAACCCAAAGCCTGTTTTTGTTATATCTTTCGCTTGATTTTATTTAATGCACCTTTTTCAAGCCGGGAAACCTGTGCCTGTGAAATCCCTATTTCCTCGGCAACCTCCACCTGTGTCTTACCTTGAAAAAACCGCAGATTAAGAATCTTCTTTTCCCGCTGCCCTAAATGCCCGATTGCTTCCTTCAACGCTATTTCATCAAGCCAGTTATTGTCATCGTTGTTGTCGCCGATTTGGTCCATAACATAAATAGTATCACCCGATTCCGAGAACACCGGCTCATACAGTGACAACGGTTCGCTGATTGCCTCTAATGCGAGAACCACATCTTCACGCCTCGAGCCTATTTCCTTGGCAATTTCCTCGACATTCGGCTCACGGGATTTCTCGTTTATGAGCTTCTCCTTCGCTTGCATGGCACGGTAGGCTAAGTCACGCAAGGAACGACTTACACGGACTTGATTGTTGTCACGGAGATAACGCTTAACCTCGCCTAAAATCATCGGCACTGCATACGTGCTGAACTTCACATTCAGCGTAATATCGAAATTGTCAATCGCTTTAATCAACCCGATGCACCCGACCTGAAACAAATCGTCGGGGTTTTCTCCACGTCCCGAAAATCGCTGGATAACGCTTAGAACAAGCCGTAGATTCCCGTTGATTAATTCCTCACGGGCTGACATGTCGCCGCCCTTTACCAATTTTAGAAGCCGGGTTTTTTCCGCCTCTTTCAAGACTTTTAAGTTTGCTGTGTTCACACCGCTGATTTCAACTTTATTATAATAAATGGAAAACACCCCCCGTCACTCTTAGAGTATTGTCGAGGGGGTGTTTTTTATTCAAATATATAACAGTTAAATTATGCCAAAAACTTAATCAGTGTTGCTGCCGCCGCTCCGAGTGCCACCGCACCCGCAAATCTGAAAATAGCAACAACACGAGACCGCCACTTGCGATTTTTTGCTGTTCCGGCTTGGTTTAAAAGCTTGTTCGCATTTCTGTTCAGCTCGCTTGTCGGAGTGTTCTTCATCTGCGGTTTCACGAAGAAAATCGCCCGCTCAAAAAACTCGCTGTCGGGGTTGCTGACCTCTACTATCAGTTTGTTCACTCCTTTAAGCATAATGAACATGCTCCTTTCCGAAGGTTTTCTATAAAACCCCGAATATTTTACTGATTGTATTATTGGAAAAATATCCCCGACTATTCCCCATGCAAAGTTGAAAACATGTACAAGCATACTGTTTATCACAAATTTCGACAATATCCGTAAAATTATTGTTTAAAATCCTGTTGAAAAAGTTAAAAGAACATGACAACCACCAAGTTAAACATTATGTATAAAATCCTCCGCAATAAACCCAATGTATAAATACAGCATTACAGACTGTAAAAACACATGTTTTCCCGTTGAAAGTGTTGAAAACCGACCGAGTTTTGTGTCGATTTCTCTGCGGTTTTAACATTGATGTTGAAAACCTCGTGGAAAATGTTATAAATCGCTTAACAGTCAACCCCGCTTTAGCATGAGAAAACACATATGATGTTGAAAAATTCGCCCCTTGATTTATGGTAAAATTTATGATATAATTAATAAAAAATAACGCCGAAATTTAGGAAAATAAAATGGACTTTATTGTAACTTCCGACCAAATGAAAACCGCCGAGCAAAACGCCGTCCGCCGAGGTGTGCCGCTCCGCACTTTAGCGGAAAATGCCGCAAACGCCTGTTTTGCGAATATATCCGCACTTGTCGGCTCTGTGCGTGAGAAAACCTTCACTATCCTATGCGGAAAAGGCAACAACGGCGGTGATGGACTTCTTATCGCCGAACTGCTTAAGGAAGCAGGTGCAGAGGTTTTGTGCGTCTTTTTAACGGGACTGCCTGCAAGCGACCCGGCAAGGGGGATTTTCGCACGACGTTCACCCAACCTACCCACGGTTCTGTTTGCCGAGCGGGAGGAAAGCGTAAAAACCGCACTTGTCAACAGCCATATAGTTTTAGACTGTGTTTTCGGGACAGGCTTCAAGGGGGAGCTGGACTTAAAAACGGCAGAGCTGTTCAGATATGTCAACGAGAACTGTAAGGCTTTGAAAATATCAATCGACTTACCCAGCGGAATAGATTCCGACAGCGGAGCAAGAGCGGCATGTGCTTTTATCCCGAATGTTACATACGTTCTCGGTGCATATAAAAAAAGTATGTTTTCGCACCCTGCCGGTGATTTTTGCGGTGAGCTTGTTCTTTTAGACATAGGGTTAACGGTAAGTGATTTTAACATGAACAATGCACGCCTGATTGATTCCTCGATTATGTTCTGCCGCCCGAAACGTCTTAAAAATTCACACAAGGGTAGCTACGGAAAGCTGCTTAACATAGCGGGGAGCGAGCGGTATATAGGAGCGGCACAGCTTTCCACAAAAGCCGCAGTAAGAGCGGGAGCGGGATTAGTCACCCTTGCTTCTCCCGGGCAAGTGGTTTTTTCAATTGCCTCTGCTGTTCCCGAAGCCGTATTCCTCCCGTTAGAGGTGGACAAGAGTGGGTTTATCAACGATTCGGCGTTAAAAGCAATCCCGTCCGAGCTTCAAAAGGCGACTGCAGTTTCAATCGGATGCGGATTAGGTGTCACCGCAGAAACACGAAAAATCACGGAATATGTCATTAAAAATGCACGTTGTCCCGTAATTCTTGATGCAGACGGAATAAATTGCATTTCGGGCAATATAAATATTTTAAAGGACAACTCACAGCTTGTATGCACACCACACCCCGCAGAATTTTCACGAATGACCGGAACTCCTGTAAACGAAATCCAAACAAACAGGATTGACAGTGCGAAACTGTTCGCAAAGGAATCGGGTGCAATAATCGTGCTGAAGGGCGTGCATACCGTTATTGCCTCCCCCGACGGGCGAACCGCAGTTAATAAAACAGGTAATGCAGGATTGGCAAAAGCGGGAACGGGTGATGTCCTCACCGGAATAATTGCGTCCCTTGCCGCACAAGGCATGAAGCTGTTTGAAGCTGCCTGCTTGGGAGTATTCCTCCACGGTTTAGCCGCCGACAAGTTAGCGGAAACCCGCTCACTATCGGGAATGACGGCAAGCGATATTGTTGAAATTATAGGAAGTATATGAAGATTTATTAATTTAAGGAGCATTAGATATGCTTAAAAGGTCTTTTATACTGTTGTTGGTTTTTTCACTTATTCTAATCTCGGCATGTTCGGGAGTTACACGGATTAACCCCGATTCTCTAAAACTAAACAAGGCATACGAGTTCACGGTAAACATGAGCAAGGGTGAGTTTAACACTGTCGCAAGGTTCGCACGAAAAAACGCAGATATATGGGAAATAACCCTGCTTGAGCCGTTCGCGTTAGAGGGAATTTCACTTACATATAATAAAGGTGTTGTTTCTGCCGATTTTGACGGGGTGACTGCCAATTCCGAGAAAATTCAACCAAACGCCGTTTATGCCATAGTAATATCGGCGTTAGAAAATGCGTTTTGCGGTGAGGGGAGAGAAATCGTATCCGCAGGTGAAATTATCACGATTACCGGTAGCACAGGTACATACGCCTACACACTGACGCTCGACAAAAAGACGCTTCAGCCGCTTGAGTTGAAAATGCCCGATGCTTCATTAACAGCCGCTTTTTCTCAAACGATTACCTCAGACATAATAGAGGTTGTAATCGTCGGTGACGCATATGACATTTATGAGGTGGAAGAAGATATTGTGATGAATTAAAAGAGATAGAATATAAAATGGGTGTAACTTCGCAGTTACACCGTTTTTATTGACTTTTGAGATTTTTGTGATATAATAAAATAGAAAAAAAGGGGGGCTTATGGAAAAGGTTTATAGTATTGATGAGATAAAACAAAGATTACACCCTATATTTGCGGCTTATCCGGTGTATAAAGCTACGCTGTTTGGCTCTTATGCTCGTGGTGATGCCAATACGCTCAGCGATTTAGATATTGTAACCGACAGTCACGGTGAAATATCCGGCGTTCAATTTTTTGCTATGTGGGCAAAAGCCGAAGATAGCATTGAAAAGCGGATTGATATGGTTGAACTTGTTGAAATACGTAAAGAATCACCAGTTTTCGAGAACATTCAAAGAGAGGGAGTAACCATATATGACCGCAACTGATAAGCAACTTCTTGAGAAAATGTTAAAGCATATTGAAGAAGTTATTGAAGACGTAGGCGATATGTCATTTGATGAATTTGTCAAAGACAGAAAAACATTAAAATCAGCAGTTTTTGATATAGGTCAGGTTTTCGAGTTGGCAAGAGGAACAGCCGACAAGCATCAGTCGCTAAAGCTGACCCCTGAAACCTTTGCTTTAATCCAAAGTGATTATTGGTTCGCAATTAGTAAAACACGAGCTATAGTAGTCCATAGATACGAAGCCTTTGACCCTGTAATGTTTTGGGGCTTGCTCAAAGACGGATTGCCGGAGCTGCGAAAAATTATTGAGGGCATTCTTGAAATATGACATTTACGAAATAGAAGAAGATATTGTGATGAATTAGATTTCAAATAATACAAGCCTTACGATTTAGTTGAACCGTAAGGCTTTTCTCATTATTTCTTGATTTTCGCCATAAAATCTTTCAAAACATCCTCTAAATTCGGCTGACCGATTTCCTGTAAGCTATAGTCCACCCTTGTATTAGGTTTGTTGATTTTTATAACCCGTGCCAAATCAATCGGTGTGGCGATGATTACCGAGTCACAGTCAACCCGCTCAATCGTAGCGGTCAGGTCACGCATTTGCTCCTCACCATAACCCATCGCCGGTAATAAACTACCGATGTTTGGGTAAAGGCGATAGGTTTCTGCTAATTTTCCCACAGCCTTATCCCTCGGGTCAATAATCTCTTTAGCACCAAAGCGGCGGGCGGCGACTATCCCTGCTCCGATTTTCATTTCACCGTGGGTTAAGGTCGGACCGTCCTCGATTACGAGAACCCGCTTGCCTTTTATTAAATCGGGATTGTCAACCGCAATAGTCGAAGCGGCGTCCACAACAATTGCGTTAGGATTAACTAACTCGATGTTCTTGCGAACCTGCTGGATATTTTCAAAATCCGAGCTGTCGATTTTATTAATAACCACCACGTCTGCTATTCTGAGAGTTACCTCACCCGGATAATAGCTCAACTCATGACCGGGGCGGTGCGGGTCAACCACTGTAACGGTTAAATCCGACTTATAGAACGGGAAATCGTTGTTTCCGCCGTCCCACAGAATTACGTCACATCCGTCAGGGTCATTCTCTGCCGCCCTGAGAATAGCCTCATAATCCACTCCCGCATATATAACATTGCCTCGTGTGATATGGGGTTCATACTCCTCCATTTCCTCAATAGTGCATTTGTGTTTGGCGAGGTCATCAATTGTCGCAAACCGCTGAACCCTCTGTGCCTCCAAGTCACCATAAGGCATGGGGTGGCGGATTGCGATTACTTTTAACCCCTGTGCCATGAGAATCTCGGTAATTCTGCGTGAGGTTTGGCTTTTTCCGCAACCGGTACGAATGGCTCCCACCGCAATAACAGGTTTTGTGCTTTTAATCATGGTGTTCTTGTGTCCGAGCAGGGTGAAGTCTGCCCCTGCCGCATTTACCATTGCACCGATGTTCATTACTGTGTTATAAGGCACATCACTGTATGCGAAAACACATTCGTCAATATCGAAATCCTTAATCAGCTTTTCCAAATCGTCCTGTGCATAAATAGGGATTCCGTCGGGGTATAACTCACCCGCTAATGAGGCAGGATATTTTCTCCCCGCAATATCGGGGATTTGTGCCGCCGTGAACGCTATTACGTCATAAGTGGGATTACCCCTGTAAAAGGTGTTGAAATTGTGGAAGTCACGCCCTGCCGCTCCGATAATTATGATTTTTCTCTTTTGCATATGTTTTGCTCCTTTTTTATATTTCATTTCTGTTTTCTAACGCTTTAGTAAGTGTGACATCGTCAGCGAATTCTAACGCCGCACCCGCCGGAAGCCCATAAGCCAACCGAGTCGTTTTAACCCCGACAGCTTTCACCAATCGGCTTATATATGAAGCGGTAGCCTCCCCCTCTACAGTCGGGTTAGTCGCCATAATCACCTCTTCTATATCGCCGGAAAGCCGTTGCATAAGCTCTTTCACCCGAATGTCGTCGGGCGTTGTCCCGTCCATAGGTGACAGAAGCCCGTGAAGAACGTGATACACTCCGTTATAACCTCCCGCACGTTCAAACACCGAAACGTCACGAGGGGATTCCACCACGCAGATAACCCGTGAATTTCTGCGAGTGTCCGAACAAATAGGACACGGTACGGTTTCCGTGAAGTTTTGACATGAAGAACAAAATTTCACCGACTCCCTCGCTAATGCAATTGCCGAGGTAAATTCAACTACGCTTTCCTGTGGCAGACTAAGCACGTGATAGGCTAATCGGTGTGCAGTTTTCATGCCTATCCCGGGCAGCTTCGCAAACTGTTCCGCCGCTTTTATTAATGGTGCAGGTGTGTATTCGGGCATAATTGCCTCCTTTTATTTAAAAGGTTGATAATATTCAAGGGCAGGGGTATCTCCATATAATATGCTTTTTGAATAATCAATCAAATATAGGTTTTTCAAATCGCTTATACTGATGATAACAGCCACATTAGGCTCATAATTATCCACATGCTCGGGCAGTTTTTCCGAAAGATAAGGAAACACCCAATCAAAGAACTCTTTTCCGGCGGTCATAAGCTCAACATTACCGGTCAAAAAATTATAACTCAAAGAATAGAAATACATATCGTCATACATATATAATAATGCGTCTGTCGCTGTTCCTGCGGGGTCCCAGAAATGAGTAAAATGTATATAGTTATTATTCAATTCGGCATCAAACGGTCCTATTCTGTAATCAGAGTTATATATCGCTGTCAAAAACTCTCTCCCTCCTGCGTGATTCATATAAACGGTATCGTGGAGTATAAAGTCAGCATAGTTATCGAAAACCAACAACCCGCCTTGTCCATCAGGTTCATAGAACTCGCCGGTTTCCTTGTTGTAGAAAGAAATCCAGTCGTCATAGTTATCTACACTCGGAGGCTTTGAGATGTTTAGATTCCTATCGAAAAGCACATTCAAGGTCACATAACCGGATTGACCTATCAAACGCTGTCCCTCTTCACTCATTAAATAAATGTACAGATTTTCGGCGAATTCGCTTGCTTCGGGGTTGTTTTTGTCATAATAAATATAGTTATATATCACTAACGGATACTCGTCGGCGAATATTGTTTTATCGGTGGGTTTTACCCCGTCTACGCTTAACAGCATGACATCATTATGGGTATACTGCTTTTCGGTAAAGGTATACATGTTATAAGCAATTGAGTATTTCCCGTCATCGAAATCGGCGATTGCTACAATAATATCACCCATTCCCTCGTAATACCTTACATCCTTTTCCATAAGAGGCGTGTTGTCCATAAACTTAACCATTCGCATTTGTGAGCCGGAATCACTATTCCGCTGAAACGCAGTAATGGGTGC
>Ga0123356_10000003_pt1 | contig 290856 bp, 234 predicted proteins | sample TergutEmb28metaG_2_FD_92546 | JGI IMG/M metagenome (GOLD analysis project Ga0123356, IMG submission 92546) | Embiratermes neotenicus P3 segment gut microbial communities from Petit-Saut dam, French Guiana - Emb289 P3 | ecosystem: Host-associated > Arthropoda: Insects > Digestive system > Gut ... | reverse complement strand
CCGTGCCATGCGTCCGTTGCCATCCGGGTATGGATGGATGTAGCCGAACAGCCAGTGCCCGAGAACGGCGCGGACGCCTGGATCGGATTCCTTTTCGAGCAGATCGAATAGGGCTGGCATAGCATCGCGCACCGCTTCCCATCGTGGCGGCACGTAACGCGAAGTGCGAAGGTACACCGCGTCATTGCGGTAACCGGCAAGCGCCTTTGCGGAGATCAGGCCCGCGGCCACGCAGGGCTGAAACATTTCGCCGTACCAGTCCTTATGCGCGGCCCGCGCGAGTACGCCGGGATTTGCACCCGCAAGGATGTCCGCCACCGATGCTTTGACGCACTGGAATGCCTGCCAGTAGCCACGCGCCGCCAGTGCGTCGCGGTTCTTGCGGTCATCATCATAATGTTCGGGGTCCCAGTCGCCGCGCTGCACGCGCTCGATCAATGCCGGCGTCACGCTGTAGCCCTCAATCGAAAGCGAGTGATACGCATCGCTCTTGTAAATATCGTCTACAAAACCGAGATATTTGTTCCTGTCCTTGGGAAGACCCGGCGCCTTTGGGAAATTCTCAATGACGATGCCACGCGTCGATTCCCACATCGCCTGCATTCGGCCGACGATCGGCGACACCGCGACTGGCAACCTGCCGAATGCCTGTTCTGGAGCGAAGGGATCGGATTCGCGGACCTCGTGGCCCGCCCTCTTCATTGTCCTAACGATCTCGTCTGCCATCTCGCGCTTGCCGATGCGGCGCATCGCACCTGCGATTTGTCCCGCTTTCACGGTGCGTCTGCCATCGAGCAGATGCCGCAGAACGTCCGCGGCATCGGCAAGGCTTGACAGCGCCACCTGCGTTTCGATGGGATTGCGAGCGAAAAATGCTTCGGGGACTTTCACCAGAGCCGCCGCGGGCGCGAACAGGTGCAGACCGTTGCGGACGACTACATCGGCGTCCGCCGGCATGTCAGCCTGTTTCAGGTCGTAAACGGAGGTGCCGAACAGCAACTCTATCGAGTGGTTCGTGCCCTTGGGGCTGTACACAACGACTTGCGCCGGAATGACCGTGTTTTCGGCATGCAGGAGCAATGATTGTTCCGGTGACAAATGCCATTCGTCTCCGAAGCGGTCATTGCAATATCGCTCACAGAATTCCCAGAACGAGGCATACCACGGCGTGCTGTCGCCAGCCCGGGTGCCCGGACTGGACGAGATAAGCCAACCTTTCATGACTTCTTGAAGGAAGCCGTTCTTGACTAGCCGCTCCCGATGCGTGCGGCTCAGGTCTTCAGACTTGAATACCCTCCGTCCGTCCTTCTGGAGCTTGTGGAGCACTTCTAAAGATTCAGCGAGTTTTTCATTGGGCGTTGGCATAAACGAAGAAGGACCTTACCGAACCGATACAAGCGGTTGACGTCGTATGGATACAAGCATACAATGCAGCACCATTACAAGCAAATTATGCTGCACGCATACAAGCTTATTCGACGGTTTCCGTGCCGTGGGACGCGGACGATGTAGCAAACCACAATCTCTATAGTATTAGTGGTGAATTATCTTCGGTTTATCGTGGGTTGCGACAAAGATTAAGAAGAGCGATTGGGATGGTTAAAGTCTTGAAAACATGGTGGCCAGGGACGGAGTTGAACCGCCGACGCCAGCCTTTTCAGTCTGTGACTATCCCGCACCGCCAACAACTTGCAGGTTCACGGACGGCTGCGCAAGTCCTTGCAAGTGCGTGTATGTCGGCTCTATCGTGGGTTGCATTATGGGTTGCGACTCCGGCCAATCGCAGTCCAAGGCCCTCCAGGTGGCCAAGTCTTCTTCTCTCGATCTCCTTTCGAGATTCCTTCCACAATGGGCATCACAAATTCTCGAATGATCCGGATGGTCTGCTCCAGCGAGGGCTTAGTGGCGAGGCCACTCTTTTTCAGGAACGCTTTCCACTGCGTTTGCTTGTTTGGCGACTGGTGGAAGTCGGCACCGAACGCCAACGGCAATGAAGTGGGCAAAGGCGTTCTTCGCGTTTCGAATGTTGCTTGAATCGCTGCGGCGAGTGTCGCGTTCTCGAATTCGAATCTCTGCGCCAATATCAATAGATCGTAAAAGTCCTTCATGCGACTGTTGGCCAAACCTAGCTTGACGACCGCTTCGAATTTCTCAGCAACAACACTTTCTTTGGGATAGGCATTCAGCTTGGGAGCAGGAAAATTTAGGAGAGTCGGGAACTCCAATTCCTGCGGTGCCGGCACGACCGCGTCACCGAAGCCCACATCAATCTGCAATGGAATGCGCACGTTGCCTAGGCGCGCCTCGAGTAGACCCCGCACTCCTTCGTAGGCTTCTTCATCTCTGATACGTTCTATGCGAATCGTCTCGGAAAGAAAGGACAGGCCATCGTCTTCCACATCTTGTGAGCACACTTCTGAAAAGATCTTCTGATAGCTCAGATTCGGCATTCCCTTTCCGAGCAGATCTAGATCTCGGGTTGGACGGTAATTCTCCCCAGTCCAGACTTGGAGCAACAAAGCTCCTTTCAGCACGAACGAATCTCGATGGGGAGAGGTACTGAGGCGATACAGGAATCGTTCCAATCCGTAACGGCTCAAAACGAGTCCGAAATCTTCCTTGCGTTCAGTCGCCAAGTTCAAAAGCCGCTGCCGCACTGACGCTGGCAAATTGGCGACGGCTTTTTTCACGCGAGCGATTCCAGATAGGGTTGCATGGTTCGTGCTACCCGGCAAACTCTTGCTGCCATAAACAGTTCATCCATTGTGGCCTTTTTCCGCCGATAGCAATCTCGCAGCGCTTCTAGCGCCACATCCAATCCAATTTTGTTCCGGAATTTGAAACAGTCCGCGACGGTCTTCGCGGGATCAAAAACTCGCACGATCATGCCTTCGAGCTTCTTCTCCTTTACACCGTAAGAAAGAGCCTCGCCGGAGAAATGCACAATCCGCATCGGAGGGTAGTCGGCGCGGGGTCGCCGTGCCTTGTGCGCTATCGCCATCCACACTTCATGCGGTGCTTGTGTCGTCAGCCCATGAAAGCGCAGTGCCGACAGCAGACAGACGACTCCGTGCGGTACGCGTTTGGTTGCCTCCACCAGAGTGTGGTGTTCGGTCACGCGGCTGCCCTCGGCTACGTACAGCCCTCGTGCGACCTGCCGCACAAGACCGCGGTCCTTCGCCTGACGGAGATATTCTCTCGGGATACCCACGCGATCCAGATCGCGCGGTCGGAACACCCCGGCTTTGCGCACCATGCGGGCGACAAGTTCTGCCTTGGAAATTGCCATCACGTCTCTTTACGATATGTCGGCATATTAACACAAATGCAAACGATTTGTAATAACCTCGTGTCCTTGTCGCTGACCGCCATAGACGCCGCCAGCATTACGTTTTGCCTATATCTCATTACTTATTAAGGCGGTTAGCGGGTTAGAGCGCAAAATCGATAAAAGGCTGCTCTCTTCAACCAGTCGGATTGGCGTAAATGAATGAGGAGCAATGAGATGTGGCTTCGGGAGACCATCGGGTGTGCGATGTTTCAACCCACGACACACTGCCTTTTTGCTACCGAGGGAGGTTCAACAATTTCTTGCAAGTGATTGAAAACATGGTGGCCAGGGACGGAGTTGAACCGCCGACGCCAGCCTTTTCAGGGCTGTATTCGGCCATTCTCAAGTGCTTGAAAATACTAAACTTGCCTCCATAAATCATGGTTTTTTCGAGGCTAGTTTTTGTCACCACAAATGCACCAATTTGACACCAGGCACGCCGACTGTTCGCCAGCAGTTTTTTACGCCCAGAAAGGCGTTTTAAATGGTCGTCATGACGAACGCCTAACCCTACTCTGGAGAACCTACGCGCTATCTCTTGCCCGCCGGGTGCCGGTGGTAGCCTCGGACTCTGCCAAAGGTAAGCAGGGCCTGGTGCTGTCGCTTGGTCAGCACAAGTTCGCCCGAGGCGACTGCCAGCAGCTGCCGACAGTACCAGGCGCGAGTGTGGTGGGTTTTCCGACGTTCTCTCTCACTCTCGCGCTCTTCTTTGGTGAGTGGCTCCCGGGATCGCGAAGGGGAGGAGTCTGCCCAGTAGGGGCCGTCTGCTTGACTCCAAGTCCGAGCGATGTTTGCCTCTTCGCAGTTGTGACCGATAGAAAGAGAGGGCATCTCTTTCTGTGGCTCGTGTTCGCACTCGCCAGGATCGCGATAGACGGTCATAGTATGCCTCCAGCACGCAATTATATTGCGGCATCGTTTCCGCACGGCGGAGACACAGTTTTGACGCCGCATGTAATTTGTTCGAAACCAAGGAAAGCAGGGCGGAACAAATCAGCCACGCCCGGTCGAGGTGGCTGCGGTTAAATCACCCCCCGGTTGCGGCTGCGGGGAAATGATTCTTGCGTCCGTGCCGGGCGTTTTAAAAAAGCCGCCCGGCACGGACGATACAACTCGAAGCTTCAACAGAACGCGACAACAGCCGATCCGGCCCTACACGTTCAGCGCCTGAGCTTGCGTCTCGCCAGCCCAGCCAGACCGATCAGACCAGTTCCAAGCAGGCCAAGCGTGCCGGGTTCCGGAATAACGGTCGTGGTCAGCTTTACACTGTCGAAATTTCCCTGAGAGTGACCAGGTACCGCCCCGGGGGCTTTCAGTTGAATGGTAATGGGATCACCGGCATTTGCAGCCGTGCCGGTGAACCTTGCAGTGAAAGTAGACCAGTGGCCGGGCCTCGGCACCGTCCCCATAGCCATAAACGTAGTATTGCCCACCAGTAAGTCCGCCGACCCTGCGAAACCCTCATCCCTCCTGTGGCCGATTTCCAGGGATAGAGTGTAGATTAGACCCGCCTGAACCGTGCCAACCTTCTGGGAGATTGTTCCACCGTTTGAAAAAGCACTGATGTGGCCGTCATTGGGCGCAAACGTAGCGAAGATTCCATGGGGTCCAGTCGAAGGGTGGAACTGCCCGCTATTCGAAAAGTCACTTAGGGCCCAATGCGGAATGGAGCCGAAGCGAAAACTACAACCGTGACCGCATGACTGGTCAAGAGGGCCGCCCAAGTCCTCAAACGAGGGGTTGTGCACCACGGGTGGCGGGACGGGTTTCGGGAAGGGGGTAGCCCTGCCCTGGACCTGGGCAAACCCCATAGTGACGCGGAGGCCTTGGCCCGTGCCGCCGCCGAGGGGAGATCCCCTAAACTGGACGATCGCCGAAAAGCTTGACAAGGAGTCAATCAGCACGGGGATGGCTTTGCCCGTGCTGCCCTGCGCTCTAGCAATCCCGGGGGGCGGGGGCAAGGGGGCGGGCCGAAAGGCCCCCAAAATTCTAATAGTGGGTTCCCCACCCGAAATACCTCTGAAAATACGCGATTCCTCACCGGCGGCGGTCCCGACGCCGGGTAGGGTGCTCGAAAATACGATCTCGCCGCCTTCCGAGACTGTTACGGGAGCGTTTCTGTAAAAGCATGGGTTGCCCGAGGATGGGCAAGTCAGGTCGTGGGTGCTAAAGGTAATCCTTGTCCCATTAGCGCTGTCCCACACAATGCTCAAACTTCCTGTGGTGAAGTTGACGGGTGTGAAGTCGACGGTACCCGCAATTGGACGGGATATGGGTCCTTGAATTCCTTCGAGGAAAGCGAAAGGGGCGCTACCCGTCGCCGACGCAGCCGTGGGCAAAGCCAGGGCCAAAAGAACCAACGGCAATACTCGTCTCATAACTGCTCCTTTGATTGATCTGCCTCAAAGGATTCCCAAGACGGTTGCTGGCCAAGCACGTGAGAACTGTTCGACTTCGCGTGGCTGTCCTCAGCCTTTTTCCGCAAAGCCTTACTCTTCGATCTGCCTCAGGGCGGTCGTCGGGCGAAGCACAGAGTGGTGAGGACTCTTTCGCTTGGGTGCGGCCCCCAGCCTTTTTCACAGTCTGGCAGCCTTTTTCTGCAGCTGAGTTACCAAATTGACCCATTTGGCGATACCACAAAGCCAACGACTTACCGATTGCCGTGGGCGGCTTACTTCGCAGGTCTGCAAAGGACTGCATACCTGTCGAATAAGTTGGCCAACATAAGTTTCAACGTACTTACGTGTGCACAGGTCTACTTACACCTATGTACGTGTACTTACATCCGCTCTGGCTGTATTTCGAGTGCTTGGGAGATGAAGACCGGTCATCATCCATGCGCCAAAAACACCTGATTTCGGCACGCCGCAAAACGGAGTCCCCGGGCGTTGGAAGTATGAGATTTACGGGCGCGAAATTGTGAGGGTTTTTGGCACAAGTCTCGAAACTTCGCCATCTCATGCAGACCGCCCGGCCCATGCTGGGCGACGGTTGCTGGCCAGCCCTGAAATGCTCCCACAATAACGTTTTTCTACGTGATCTACAGGTGCCCCTGAGGAAGGGGGCGAAACCTCCGGGGCTGGCAATTCTGCGGCGCACCGACACCACCGTTGCATTCGGCACTCCCGCCGCTGGTCTATCTGCACTGTGAATTGAAAGGGTGATAGCGTGGCGGTAGCCGTCTGGAACCAGCGCTCCTTTTGGCCTCCAAGAATCCGCACGCAGGCCATTTGGGCAAAGAAAGCACGGAACAAAGAGGCGAAATCTCTGACGAGGTGTGTCCCGTGAAAGTAATCTGGCCGAAGGTATTGCTCTTGGCGGTTGCCTGTCTAACGTTTCCCGGGTGTTCGCAGCAGCCATTTGCTTCGCAACAAACTCCACCCGGGAGCGCCCCTGCTGCGAATCTCAGGCCTACTGCAACTCCGGCCCGAGATCCAGGACCTATCCTACTGCCGGTTAGCGTATCTGGTAGGTGGGGTTATGTGAATACCAGCGGGCAGCTCGTCATTAAGCCACAATTCGACACAGCAGGAGACTTCCATGAGGGGCTAGCCGTTATCGGCCTGGGTCCTTCTCCGTTCTATCCACACAACCCCCTCAATGGATACATCGATCCGTCAGGCAAGATGGTCATCCCGGCACAGTATGTGACCGCAGGTGACTTCAGCGAGGGAGTGGCATCCGTGTGTAAGTTGGATTGGTCCGCCTGCGGCTACATCGACCGTGACGGAAAAATAGCCATCCCAATGCAGTTTGGCCGCCTAATGGCCTTTAGTGAAGGATTGGCTGGGGCCTGCATTGGAAATTGTTTCGGTCAATCCACCGAATCTGAGGGAAAGGGGAAGGATCTCGAAATGGGCAAGTGGGGATTTATCGACCATTCCGGCCACTTTGTCATCAACCCCCAGTACGCTTATGTGCAAAACTTTGAGAACGGCATTGCGAAGGTTTTCGTCGGAAAATTGGGAGAACCCTCGAAATTTGGTTACATCGACAAGACCGGGAAAACAATCTGGCAGCCCTCCAACTGAGCATGCCGCCCAAGTTGGTCCACAGGGGTGCTACGGGAACCACTCTAATCCCATAGTCCACGCTCGGCTGTGCCTGTTCCGACGATTCATACCGAAAAGCGCGCCACTCTCAAACGCGCGTGTGGCGTATTCGACTGTCTTCCGGCCTTTGTCGACTGCTCTCGCTTTTCGATCTGCCCGTGCCCGTCGGGGTGCAGCACATCGAGCCGCCCGGCCCAAAAGGCCACGGCGGCGCTCGGATGGTTGTTCGCTGTCAATTGAACGGTCAGGAATCAGGGTATCGAGTGCGGGTGGTACGCGGAGCAACCCGGGGGAAGGGTTGACCGTGGGCGGGGTGGATCGCGTTCAGGCCCGCACTGTGGTGATGCGTCCAGCCCAAGCCTCTAGGGGTATAACGCGCCTTCGCCTGTGCGGTCACCAAAATTCATGACGACAGATCGAAAGACTCTAAGGTCTTTCGTTACTCCAACTTACTACCGCTTTTCAGAGTGTGCTCTTCACTTCCTGCTGGTATTTGGACCAATTATCAAACATATAGGCAACCTGAATCGTGCCCATCAACTGGGCGTTATCCTCGCCGCATCCCGCAGTCACCCATTCTCCCCGTTCATCTTTGGTCATTGACGCTAGGTCGGCAAATAGAAATACAGAACTAACCTCATCTGATCGCGGGCTGGGAGACCAAGTCGAGGCCTCATTTGGCTCTGAGCACTCGGCCTTGGCTTTGAGTTCGCATCCGCTACTCTGACTGGGTTGGCCGTATTTCCCGCTCAGAGTCGAGAGGACCTCTTTGCATTTGGAACGCGTGAAACTGCCAGAGCTGTTGTCAAGATTTCCGACACCGGCGGGATCGAATGACGTGGCCATGACCTGTGCCAGCCCGTACTTATGCGAGAAAGTTAAGGTGTATGTCTTGAAGAGGGGGTAAGGCTCTGGAACGGTCGAGTAGGTCACCTCGTTACCCTTCTGGGACACAACAGCGGTGGCCCCAACAATCTTCTCAACCTGTTCTCTGGTCATCCCAGCGGTCAGGCCGAATGGACCGGACTCTGGTGGCTGCGCAACTGCGAGCTCGCCCCTTCCCGGGGCGGTGCTTTGCTGAGCCCAGCACAGCGCCCCCGATAAACAAAGAAGGATTACAACGCCGATACTTCTGAACATGAATCTCCTCCTATTGTGGGGCCTCCGATCTTTCACCTAAGACCAGCACCCATTGCAATGTGGGCCCTCGCTGCACGTGTCCCCGCATTTGTCTGGATTGCCGCGGTAGCTGGCGCGCCACGTTGAGTGCAGGTCGACACTGGCTCGCGACGCGACATCACTTACAGGGCTTACCGTAAGCTGGCCGTGCACCCTTTACTTGGGCGTCGGCCTCGGTCATATAGACGCCAGCCTTAGTCGCACCGTAATAGCGAGTCCCAGGACAGTGATAGACATTAGTGGCAGTATTCACCCAGACCCTAACCGTCCTTCCATCCGATGGTATTTGAGAATTGGTGGGCGGCGCTGACTGCAACGGCGCTGACTGACTGTGTTGCTGTTGCTGTTGCTGTTGCTGTTGCGGTTGCTGGCTGCTAGGTTGGTTCCCTGGAACATTTTGCTGTGCTGAAGGCGCAATGGTGCCTTGTGCAACCCTGGCCCCGTGAAGAGTGCTATTCTGCGCCACGAGCATCGCGGGCACAAGCAGCAGCGCACCGACTAAGATAGTTGTTTTCATTGGGTCCTCTCGTGTGTCGTATTGCATAGCGTTGTTTACTGCGCTCTGTCTGGAAGCTTGCCCAGCCTTCCCGTCTTTCCCGTATCCAAGGATAGGTGCGCCGCCACCAGTGCGGCGGCCATCTCTGTCGAGACAACTGTGTCCGCATTCACGGTGATTGACAGAGGCCCAGCATGCTGGTACGTGGAGCGAGCTACTCTGCGGGGCACGGGCAGTATCCTCCCCATACATATCATGGGATTCCAGTGAACGACACTGTCAGGAACATGTAGACCGGTCTCGAAAGTATCCGAACGGAATCTTACGACAGAGAATGCATCCACCCGTGCCCGCTTAGGTGGGAAGAAGTTCGTATCTGCCAGGTGTTTGGTTTACATGCGCTAGCTTCACTCTCGAGGGGGAGTGTACCACCGGGTACACGGGCGAGCTGTTTGGCACGAACTGAGCACTCGTTCTTGATCTGAAATGGTGACTTGCACCTGCGAGTGCATCCAATATCCCAAAGTGAAGTTACGCGCTTGCAGCATTCGGCCCAATTGCGGAAAATACTTCGGTCGAAGCTGCGACATCCAAAGACGGTCGGGGACAGACAGATGAACTCCGAGCCTCTATTCGTACCTGAACAAATCTACAACCGACGGCGGGACATCCACGGTAAGTACGGCGGCCAAGAGCAGGGAGGAATCATCACTCCCGCCCAGCATCCACTCGTTTTTCTCGTTACCGGTAGCTCTGGCCCGGCTGACGGATGGCGGACCTGATGACCCACGATGGGTTGTTGGTGCTGTCCGAATTGCCATCGGCGTGCCCACTACTCCGAGGACGCCGACGACTTCAATAAAGAACTGGCTTCAAGAGTGTTGGATAAGGAAAGGCAGGCTTAGCCGTGAGCGATCGCTCGACCGGCGTTACGGCTGGCGCTGAGGGAAAACCTCGGGCCGAGTTTATGGCTGCAATCGGGGCGACAGATTTTCGTGAAATGACGCCCCGGGACGGGTGCAGCCTTCCCGCATGTGTGGAGATGCCTCGAGTCTGGCTGGCGAAGAGCCAACGTCTGGGTCCGGGCATCGACGCCCAAGAGCGAGGTGCTCTAACGCACAGAACGATTCAGAAGATTGGGTGGTGCGGGCACCCCTGATCAGGCGTAGCCGCCTTCTCTCTCGTTTACGGGACGCAGCAGGAACTTATATGCTGAAACGCCCGATCCTCACAGCCGTGAATGCGCTAACATGATTTCCGTAGCCGTTGCCCGTGCACAGGGCTGCGGCGCAATGGGCGAGGGCTAGAGCTTGTCCCTCTGGCCCCTCCTGAAAAATTGCCAGGGACAAGATGGCAAACTTACCTAGCGCCTCACGCCAGAGACCCAAGTCAACCGCCGGAACCCCTCGTCCCGGCGAGGACTACACCGAACCCGAAGTACGACACAAAGTCGGCATTCTTCTGAGAGAGGTCCTGCTGTGCTTGAATGCGCAGCTCGAGAAACATACACCTGTGCCCAACCCGAGCTCCGACCCGCGCTGGCGCGCACCGAACCCGAGCATCGATCGCCAGCAGATTGTTATTCAAATTCGGCGCTTCGAGGAGATCGCCAAGCATCATGGGTTTTCCGTGGAAAGCCTCATTTCCCCTGAGGAACGCTTCCGTTTCCTGAACCCTGGCTCGGTAGAGAGTTCGCAGCCCAAAGAGGCGGCGACAGAGCTGGCCCTTCGCGTAGCGAGGGCCGAGAAAGAGTTGCTGGAATTGCTGCCGCAGCTTGAATTATTCCGCGAGGCCGAGCCCGGTCGGACGGAAGAAACCAAGCCTCCGAGCCCCACTCGAATCCAAGTGCATATTGCTACCAATGTTTTTCGTCGCGACCACAATTTGTGGACGATTGCGTACGGAGACGAGAAGGTTCAGCTGCCACACCGAATCGGCCTGGAATACATCGCGATGCTGCTTCAACATCCAGGTTCCTTGCTCCCGACGACGCAGCTCGAAGCTATGTCTAAGTGTGCCCCGGCGGTTATGCCATCGGTAAATGTCGATAGTCTCGCGGGTAGCGAGGCTCCAGAGGAAATTTTGGACGCGACATCGCGCCGGGAGTATGAGCAACAGGCACAAGAACTGGCGCTCAAGATCCAAGAGGCTCGCGACCGGGGTGATCACACTCAAGCCGAGAAACTCACTCAAGACCTCGAAATGATAACGGACCAACTGAGGGCAGACAGGGGACTCGGCGGCAAACCCCGTAAACAATACCCTAGTCTGGAAAAGGCAAGACAAAGAGTTACCCATGCTATCGACAGCGCCATCAAGTCGATAGCCACCCAGTGCCCCACGACCGCAGCCCACCTCGGCAGCAACATCAAAAGAGGAAACTCGATGGTGTACCTCGATACGCACACCCCTTGGACGCTGTAGCCCCCTCACAATTTGTGAAGAGCAAGTTCACAAGCTCTACCTCTCCCTATCACGGTTGTGAAGAGCCGGTTCACAAATTGTGAAGAGCAAATTCACGCCTTATAAGTGAGGGCGGCTTAATGGCAAAACGAGCCAGGCCAGCCAGAGGGAGACCTATGCCTGCCGAATTTGTAGGTATTCGCCGGATCCAGCCCGGCGATCGCGCGCTGAGCCTGCGACAAGCGGAATACCTGTACGGCATTCCGATTCATTGGCTGCGGCAAATGAGAGCCGACCGCACTCTCGATTTTTTTAAGTTTGGGAGCCGCTTATTTGTGAGCGAACGGAGTTTGATCGCTTTTTTGGAGAGACACCGGGTACCGGCGATAACGACCGGCGCGGAAATCACAGCCTAGAAACAGCAAAAGCGCCCTTGTGAGCGCTTCGCCGCCAATCGAAATTTAGCCTCCGGGCGCGACCCCGGAAGAAAGCGAGATCCCGAAATGAAGTATACCAGCCGCAGGCCTCACCCCCTTTCCGAAGCGCGCCGACGCACCCGGCGAATCCCTCGCCGCCTGAATCAGGTCCAACTTGAGCTGGTCTTTCCGGAAGACAATCAGCTTCAACTGAAGCCACTTACTCAGAGCGCAGAGCCCGAGACACCGGCGTTCGGTCCGGACCACTCGCGTTTCGCGCCGCAGGTGCATGGAACTAACTCAATCGTGAATGTTGATGGATTGGAGGTCGACGACGGTGACACCGGATTTTAGCTGGGCTGCGGCCGCGAAAGAACACGAGCCCCGAACAGCCGAGCAAGTCGAGCATGAAATCGGGCGCTATCTCCGACCGCTTGTCGATTCTGGACAGGTTTTTGAGGTCCGCATTCCCGAAACTGGCAGACATGGGGTGGTAAGCGGATACTTCAACGATCCAGCCGAAGCCGCCAAGCAGATAACATCGTTCGAAGGCAAAGTCACAGGGATATATTGCACTATCAACCCAGTCGATCCCCGATGCCATGCGCGAGCATACAACTGCCTGAAGGACCGCGCTAAGAATACAACGGGAGACAGGGAAATCCTCCGGCGCTCCCGGCTGTACATTGACATTGACGCCAACCGTCCTGCGGGAGTCTCGGCCACCCTCGAAGAACACGAAGTGGCTCATGCTAATGCCCGAGACCTCATTGGTTATCTGGAAAGGCAGGGCTGGCCAGCGCCGCTCTACTCCGATTCCGGCAATGGCGCTCAGATCATTTTCGGGATCGATTTGCCCAATGACTCGGAGTCTACGGAGCTGGTTAGCCGGGCGCTGGAAGCTCTAGCGAAGCGGTTCAACAACGATCGAGTGCACGTTGATACCACCGCAAAGAACCCTTCCCGTATCGCGAAGGTCATCGGGACCACCGCAGGTAAAGGCGATTCCACTCCCGGTCAGCCACATCGTCGAAGCCGCATCATATCCAGACCGGAAACACTGCAGGTTGTCCCCCGGGAACAGTTAGAGAGGCTGGCTGCCGAACATGAGCCCGAGTCGAAATCGCAGCCAAACCCCAGCGAGACTGCGAGCCAGCCGACTGGATCCTGGTCGCTAGATGATTGGCTGGAATGCTACCGAGGCAAGCTTCCGGCACTAAAAGCGAAGCGTGATTGGAACAATGGCGGGTGGATACGTACGTTCGAATGCTGTCCGTGGAATCCGGAACACCAGAACACCTCTGCGTTTGTCGGCCAGCAACCGGGCGGGGAAATCGTCGCAGGCTGCTTGCACAATAGCTGCAGCCACCAAAATTGGCGCACGCTGCGGGCACTTATCGAGCCATCGGAGACATCGGGGGCGAACTGCCGCAAGGAAAGAAAGGCAGCGGGGGCGGGAAGGCCCGAGGGCATTCATGGCCGGGTCATTGTCCAACCGTTCTCAGAGATCGAGGAGGAGGAGATCGAGTGGCTGTGGGAACCCTATATACCGCTGGGGATGCTGACCATGCTCACCGGCGACCCCGGAGTGGGAAAGAGTTTTATCGGCATCCATCTGGCGGCTGGAGTAACAAAGCAGAAGCAAAGAGTGCTGTATCTGACTCTTGAGAACCATCCCAGCAAGGTCTTATTGCCACGTTTTAATGCGCTCGGCGGCGATCGTAATTATGCCGATCTGATCAGGGCAGTTGAATTCGGGCCGCCGGAAGCCGGGATAAAGCGAACCGTTACCCTGCAGGATGTACACGAGATCGAGCGCGTAATCCTCGAGAAAAAGCCCGGGCTCATAGTGATTGATCCCCTGCAAAGCTTTCTGGGCGCAAACGTTGACTCTAATCTCGCAACCGAAACCAGGCCGGTTCTGGATGCACTCGGCGAGCTGGCGGAACGCTACGACATCGCGGTATTGATCTTGCGACATGGCGGGAAAGCGCCCAAGGATCGCGCCATTTACAAAGGCCTGGGCACGATTGATTTCACCGGCGCTGTGCGATCAGAACTATATGCCGGAGAGACCCCGGACAAGCAGAAAAAGGCCGTCGTCCACATCAAGTCGAATATTGCGGAGCTCGGCAAGACGCTCGGCTACAAGATTTCGGGTGAGGACGAAACGGGGAAGTTCTATTCGAGGGGGTATTTCACTTGGACTGGGGAGTCCGAGCTCGGAATCGGCGATCTTACCGCCCCGGAACAGGGCAAAGACCAGCGGGGGGCGCAGGACGAAGCCGAGGAGTTCCTGTGGGGCATATTGCGGAACGGTCCCAAGCCCAAGAAGGAAGTCACCAAAGCGGCTCGCAAGGAAAGAATCACTGATGCGACTCTCAGGCGGGCAAGGGAAAGTCTGGGGATCACAATCGACCGGTATTCGACCGGAGATACAGACTGGTCGCTGCCATATGCTCAAGACGAACACCAACCCCGCTGTAGAAATGATGAGCATGTGGAACACGTGGCTCAACATGCTGGAAACAATGGAGTTATGGGGCAAAAGCCACATGCTCATCATGAGCACGTGGGTGAGCACCTCAAAGCTATTGATAACAACGGCCTTAACCCACATGAGCCACATGCTCATCGTGCCTGTATAGGTACTCAATGCAGTACGGCAAGCGACTCCTCCGAACCCGAATCCCCTCCTGCGCCTGACCTGGACGAGTCAGGCGCTCAGACAGAACTCGACTCTGCTTGCGAGGAACGGAAGCCCGAGATAACCACCGCCGACCCGGAAGGCCATCGGCAGAACGAAGATGACTGGGAGGACCTATGACTGCTTCGGAGATAGTCCAGGCGATCCGGCGTGTCGGGGGTATCAGGCTGGGCCAAGGGCAGATTCAAGTTAGACAGTGCCCGCCGGAACTTAGGGACCTCGCCCGGCGTAATGACGAATCAATCAGGGCGATCCTGCAGGAAGAGACCGTCCGCGCTGTCAGGCAACCTGCGGCCATCAGGCAGCCTTTCGCCGAAGCGTTCCGCTTGAGTACCGCGGGCCGGCTTGTCGGACATGGGTTCGATAAGTTCGAGGCCGCCCTCAAGACCGATGCTGTTCTTCAGAGTGTTGTGGGGCGTTTCAACTTAAGAGTGGTGTCTCCGGAGCGCCTAGAGCAAATCGAGAACGGTCAGCAGTGGCGACCTGTGTCGCCTTCCATTCTGGAACCAACAAGCCAGTCACGCAAATTCGACCGTGACCCCATGTTTCAGCGAGTCCTTGCGCACTGCCAAAAGTCCGCAATGGCAGACGTGAACGACCTGCGGCACGCGTTTGGGCTTGGCACACAGGATGTACGTCGGTTCATCGATGAGCTAGTGCGGCGTGGTTGGGTCGAGGGTGAGGGTGACAGGCGGTTGTACACAGGGCCAAAGGCAATGCGAGGTGAGTACTACTTGGGAGGGACGAGTGGAAACAAAGGGGGGCAAAGGTTGGTTGTACCTGCGGACGGCGAAGGGCTGCGACCGTCCGTGCCGCCCACTGAACCGGGAAGGCGTAATGCTCGCGATCCTCTGGCTGGAGAGACGGAGCCGGAGCCCCAAAAATCATGGGCTGATGGTCCATGGTGCCCGGGCTGTCGTGGAACCTGGCCCGATCGTCAGGCGCTATCCGATCACTTGCTGTCTTGCGGCATGTTCGACCTGAGCGCGATGGAAGAGACCGAAGCTCACATCGAGGCCGGGTTGGCGGTCGACGATAAGCTGGCGGCCCGTTATCGGCGTTATCAGGAGCTCGGCTTGGGTCTGGTTCGAGGGCTCGGCACTCGGAGATGTCCTGACCGGGCGGGGCGCTGAAGACCGGAAATTGCGCCAGCTCTCGGGGTGGGCTAGGTGCGCGTCATGTGGGCGGGCCAAGCATGACCTGCGGACTGGGGAGACATCAGCGCAGCCCCTTCTTTGATACGAACGGCAAGTGTCTACTTCGAGTTCATGCCGATGGGTGTTCGCCAAAATCCGACCGTGAACAGTACCGCCAGCAGCGTTATGATTGGTGTGGCGAACGGCGGCGTGCCTCCAATGGAGGAGCTAGAGCAGTTGGCACGCCGAAGATACCAAAAACCAAAACCTGAAATTCACGGAAAGTATTGGACCATTGTCGTTCGGAAAGACGAATTTCGAGACGGCAAACTGGTTCGCACACGAGAACGAGTGCGGCTCGCCCTGGCCAGTGAGCCAGAGCGAAAGGTACTCAAGCTGAGAGACGCTCATGTAAACCCACTGAATACGGAGCTTCCGAACATCGGTTCAGCGACGAATTTTCAGCAGTTCACCGAAGACACTTACATGGAATTGGAGATGCCAGAGCTAGCCGAAACCACACAACAACGCTATAGGGGTGTGATCGACAAGTACCTGATTCCAGCCTTCGGAGAGCTGTCGCTCGGCGATCTAACTGTCGGCAAGATTCAAGCCTTCTTCACAGCCTTCCGTCACTCGGATCTGTCGCATGAATCCATCGACAAAATCAGGGACGTGCTGGCAAGCATTCTCTGGAAGGCGAGGGAGAAGTATCGCCTCATTTCCGACGATCCCATGCAACACATTACACTTCCCAGGGCGAAGAACAAGGGGAGGAAACGAAAACCTCACATCACACCAGAGCAATTCGATGAGTTAGTGAACCGCATCCCCGAACCATATGCAACGATGGTCTATGTCGCCATCTACACGGGCTTGCGCGTGAGCGAACTCATCGGGTTGAAATGGCACGATGTCGGTTTCGACACGCTTACGGTTGACGAACGGTACTGCCGAGGCGATTGGTCGGAGCCGAAAAGCGACGCTTCGAACGCCACCATCGGCGTGGACCGACATGTCATTGAACGCATTCACCGTCTGAAGCTTCTCACCGTCGAGGTGAAGGCCGGTCGGGCTGTGCGGAAATATCGAGTGGTGAAGTCGGACGGCCCGAACGACTTGGTGTTTCAGTCGGTCAAAGACGGCAAGCCGATGCGCGATAACAACGTTCTCACTCGCTTCATCAAGCCAGCCGCCAGGGAACTGGGCATCGGCTTCGTGAACTGGCGCTCACTTCGAACTTCCCGGGCAACGTGGATGATCGAGGCGGGCGCAAACCCCAAAGACGTCCAAGGCCAGATGCGTCACTCCCGCATTCAGACGACCCTGGACATTTACGCGCAGTTTGTACCCGACTCGCAGCGAAGAGCAATCGAGCAAACCTCGAAGATGGTGGCTGAGCGAATAGCTAACGCTCAGCGTGCCAAGGCTGCTCAAGCCGGAATGTTGAACTGAAATGGGGTCCGTTTCCCCGTTATTTTGTCACCAATTGACACCAAATTCCTGGGTCCGGCCACTTGTAAGTACTTGAAAACATGGTGGCCAGGGACGGAGTTGAACCGCCGACGCCAGCCTTTTCAGGGCTGCGCTCTACCACCTGAGCTACCTGGCCATTTTGTCTCGCGCTCCGGTTCCCGCCACCCGGAGGTGTTTCAGGATCTCGGGCAATGCGACAAAGATGCTTAACGATGAACAACGATTATAACAATGCGGCCGGCAGCGCTCCAAGCCAATGGAAAAACTGGGCGCAGAGAGCAGCGAAGCAGCGGCAAAACCGCGAAAGCGCGCTTGAGAACGCATTTTGCGACGGAACTAAGGTGGCCATCGTTGCTTGGAAGCGACTCCTCTCGAGCCAATCGTCAGCTGTCCATTTGCAAGCACCATCTCGCACCGATTAGCGGCGACCCAATAGGCGATTTCTCGGTAGTCGCGAATATCGAAAATGGCTATGTCCGCGTCTTTTCCCGGCTCGATGGACCCTTTGCGGTACTGCATTCTGAGCGCGCATGCGCCGTTTATGGTGGCCGCGACGATCGCTTCGGCCGGCGACATTCTCATATGCGTGCATGCGAGAGAGATTACAAAAGGTAGGCTCGCGGTGGGCGAGGAGCCAGGGTTGAAATCGGTTGCGAGCGCGACTGCGACGCCGGTATCAATCAGCTTTCGTGCGGACGGGTAATCCCGCAGGCCGAGAAAATAATTGGCCCCGGGGACGAGCGTGGCAACGGTCTGGCTTTTCGCTAAGTTGGAGATGTCAGTTGCATCCACACGATCGAGATGATCGAGAGATGCCGGGTCGAACGAGAGCAACTTGGCTAACGAGGTTCTGACCAGTTGCGAGGTGTGGGCACGAAGACCGAATCCATGCCTCTGCGCAGCGGCAAATATCTTCAGCGACTCTACCTCGCTGAACGCGCCGCGGTCGCAAAATACATCCACGAAGTGCGCCAGTTTACGTTCCGCAACTTGTGGAATCATCTGTTCGCATATAAGGCGCAGGTATCGTTGCGGGTGTTCGGCGTACTCTACCGGAACTGCGTGTGCGCCCAGAAAGGTCGAAACAACGGTTCCAGGCCATTGCGAAGCGGCGAGCCGGATCGCCCGGAGGGACTTCAACTCCGCATCGCTCGACAACCCGTAACCCGACTTAGCTTCCACCGCCGTGGTTCCTTGTGCCAGCATTTCATGAAACGCCGCCAGGATCCTCCGGGCCAGTTCGTCTTTCGACGTCGAGCGCACTGCGTCGACACTCGAACGGATGCCGCCTCCCTCTTCTGCGATTTGTTCGTAAGTGGTTCCCGCAATTCGCTTTTCGAAATCGGCCAGGCGGGGACAAACAAAAGCCGGGTGAGTGTGGGAATCGACGAATCCGGGAAAGGCTACCTTCCCGGAGCAGTCAATTTCCAGAATATTTTTGCGGTGCGTCCTGAACCATGGGTCGCCGAGCGCTTCGCGCGTAGTGCCGACGGAAACCACTTTTCCGCCGGCGCAGAGCACGGCTCCATTCTCAATGATTCCGAGCTCCTTGAGCTCCCCTCCACGCCTCGGGCGTAATGTTGCGTCGGGAGCCCGAAGCGTAATCAGCTGCCCGATATTGAGGAGAAGAATGGCCGGTTGCGAACTCGTGAACCTTCTGCGTGCCTTCGGTGTGTTCAACGTTCGAAACCGCCTTCGCGTGGTCTTCGAGAATTCAACACTGCGGCAATGAGCCTTCTATCTTACGACTTGGAAGCTTGCCCAGGCCAAAAAAGGCACCTCATTCCGCTTTAGCAGAGTGGGGTGTCGGCGTCGCCGCCCGGAAAATATTGGAAGGCTTATTGGCCGCTGTCGAACGGTGACCGCGCGACCGTCAGCGGTTTCGTGGGGATAGCTGGAAGCGTTCCGTGCCGATCAGGCTTCCTGAATTCAAAACCAGGGCGACAGCCGGCGGTCACCCCGGGAGGATTCGGCCGTCGATCCCATGCGCGACGTCCATGAAGTCCTGATGGGCCCGCAGGGTTGAGCCGGTCATTTTGTGAATGTTGTCGAAATCGACGCAGGCATCCTAGAACGTTCGGCACGGCGATTCGGGGAGTCACGTCTTCGAAATCCGCCGCCGAACTGCCCGGAACGAATCCGAGTTGTTCCGCGCATAGAACTCTTGGGTGTGAATCCCAGTACGCAGCGGTCGTTTACGCGGAACGAGGAACTTGTCCCGCCCTCCCCGCTCGAACCGCGGGGGAGGCCAACGCTGCCCTCTCCGTCTCAGGAAGGAAGCATCGGCACGGCGATTCCATTGACCCGGGCAAACTGCTGCGCTCGCTCGTATCCCGCGTCTGCATGGCGAACGATCCCCATGCCGGGGTCCGTTGTCAGCACACGTTCGATGCGCCTGGCCATCGCCTGGGTTCCGTCTGCGACCGTGACCTGGCCGGCATGAAGGGAATAGCCGATTCCGACACCGCCGCCGTTGTGAATGGAAACCCAGGAAGCTCCCGCGGCTGTGTTCAGCAGGGCGTTGAGCAGCGGCCAGTCGGCAACGGCATCGCTGCCGTCTTTCATGCTCTCGGTCTCGCGGAACGGCGATGCCACCGAGCCGCAGTCGAGATGGTCCCGCCCCATCACGATCGGCGCTCTGATTTTGCCCTGCTTGACCAGTTCATTCATGGCCAAACCAAATTCGGCGCGTTCGCCGTAGCCCAGCCAGCAGATTCGTGCGGGGAGTCCCTGAAACTTGATCCGCTTGCGCGCGAGTTCGATCCAGCGGTGCAGAATGCCATTGTGCGGGAACAATTCGAGAACGAGATCGTCGGTCAGGGATATGTCTGACGGTTCGCCCGACAGCGCCACCCAGCGAAACGGTCCACGTCCTTCGCAGAATAATGGACGGATATAGGCGGGAACAAACCCCGGAAAGTCATAAGCGTTTTCTACGCCGCGCTCAAACGCGAAGGTGCGGATGTTATTTCCATAGTCGAATGTCACCGAGCCCATTTTCCGCAGGCGCAACATACCCTCCACGTGGCGCGCAATTGCGTCCAGCGATTGTTCCTCATATCCCCGGGGATCCCGCCGGCGCAGATCGAGAGCCTGCTCGAGCGTCATACCGTTCGGAACATATCCGTTCAGCGGATCGTGCGCTGAAGTCTGGTCGGTCAGAATGTCCGGGACCACGCCGCGCTCTGCTAACTCCGGAATGATGTCCGCGCAATTTCCAACCAGTCCGACGGAAACATTTTCCTTTTTGCGGACTGAATTCTTCAGAATTCGCAGCGCCTCATCGAGCGTGTTCACCATGAAGTCGCAATAACCCGTCTTAAGCCTCTTCTTGATGCGGGCGGGATCGACGTCGATTCCCAGGAACGCGGCCCCGTTCATGGTGGCGGCCAGGGGCTGGGCCCCGCCCATGCCTCCCATTCCGCCGCTCACGATCAGCTTGCCCTCGAGATCGCCGCCGAAGTGTTTGTCGCCGGCAGCGGCGAAGGTTTCGAATGTCCCCTGCACGATGCCCTGCGACCCGATGTAAATCCACGATCCGGCGGTCATCTGGCCATACATCATCAGGCCGGCGCGTTCGAGCTCGTTGAATTTTTGCCAGCTCGACCAGTGGCCGACCAGATTCGAGTTGGCAATCAGCACCCGCGGCGAGTACTCATGGGTCTTGAAAACTCCAACCGGCTTTCCGGACTGAACCAACAGGGTTTCGTCATTTTCGAGCTCTTGGAGAGACCGGACGATCGAGTCATAGCACTCCCAACTGCGCGCCGCTTTTCCCGTTCCGCCGTAGACGACCAGATCGCGAGGCCTTTCGCCGACTTCTTCATCGAGGTTATTCATCAGCATGCGCATGGCGGCTTCCTGCTGCCAGCCTTTGCAACTGAGCTGAGCCCCCCGCGGCGCACGGACAGGCTTGTAGGCAGGGCCTTTGATTTCAACCGGCATACCACGATGGTATTGCCAAACGAGCGGCAGATTCAAACGGAGCATCCGGCGCTGTTCGATCTCTGAGCCGCCGGGAAGCGCCCGCCGGAATTGCCGGCGGCCGCTGGCGCCAGTTCGGCGCCTGTCGGGGTCGGCCCTCTGCGGTACAATGGCGGGAAACGTTTACTCGAAGCGCGTTCACCTCGCTATGGACATCCGTGAAATCGCCAAGCGTGCGAAGGTCTCAACCGCCACGGTTTCTCGCACGATAAACCGCGTGCCCACTGTCGACCGGCAGCTGGCCAAGCGGGTGTGGAAGGTGGTCGAAGAGCTCGGGTATTACCCCAACACCCAGGCGCGGGCGCTCGTTTCGGGCAAGACGCGCATCTTTGGCCTGATCGTCTCGGAGATTACCAATCCCTTTTTTCCGGAGATCGTCCAGTCATTCGAAGACATCGCGGTGCAGCACAACTACGAGATTCTTCTCACCTCCACCGTGCACGATACCAAGCGCATGGAGATTTCCGTGCGCCGCATGCTCGAGCGGCGCGTGGAAGGCGTGGCGATTCTCACCTTCGGCATGGAAGAGGCTCTGCTTGAAGGACTGCGCTTCCGCAAAGTGCCGCTGGTCTTCGTAGACGTCGGTCCCCGGGTCTCGCGCGTCAGCAATATCCGCATCAATTACCGCACCGGCATTCGCCAGGCCGTGCAACATCTGGCCGCATTGCGCCATGAGCGAATCGCGTTTATTACCGGCCCTCTGAAGCTGAAGTCGGCGAAGGCGCGGAAAGAAGCATTCGAAGCCTCGCTGCGCGAAATCGGCATCGATCCCGAGCCCCAGCTCATCATCGAAGGCGACCACACGATGGAGGGCGGCATGAACGCCCTGGCGCACCTGGCCAAGCACAAGATCCTTCCGACCGCCATCATGTGCTCCAACGACCTGACCGCCATCGGCGTGATCCGCGAGGCGTACGAATACGGAATTCCCGTTCCGCAGTCGCTCTCCGTCGTCGGCTTTGACGATGTACGCCTGGCGCAGTTCATTACTCCGCCGCTTACGACCATCAGAATGTCGCAGTCGGAACTGGCGCGGCTGGCGTTCAAGGCGCTGATCACGGAGGTCGAGCGCGAATCCCCCAGCGAGCACGGCACCGAGTACCTCCTGGATACGGACCTCGTATTGCGGAAGTCGACTGCGCTCGCCCGGTCCGCGGGCAAGAGTTAGAGTCGCCAAGGGACTACGGCGACCCCGTCAGGCGGCGGATCAGCTGGGTCTCCCGTTCCCGGTAGGGCCGGCCATCGCCGTAGAAGATATCGTGAAACCAAACTGCCGGCGGAGCGAGCACGTACGGTCTCTGCCACGAGTCCCATGGCAAATAGGTTTGCGACTTGCCCGCCACGAACCCCCAATTAATGGCCGCCACGCGGTGTTGTTTGGCCAAGGGCAGAATGGCGTCGAAGGTGCTGCCGACCGCTCGCGCCATGAATTCGGTGCAGAGAATCGGGCGATGATAGCCCTCGAGCCAGCGCACGTGCTGCTCGAAATCCTCGGGCCAGCCGTAGTTGTGAAACGAGATCACGTCGGATTCCTCGAATTGCACCCGCGCGATGGGATCGAGCCTTTCCGGAGCGGACCAGTCTCCCTCCCACAAACCGCTGGTGAGCGGCTGCCCGGGGTGAACCGATCGCGCCCATGCGAAGACCTTCGGCAACAGTTGGAGCACATATTTCTGTTTATCGGGCAGCTCACGTTTGGCATACGCTCCATCATTTCGGTTCGAAGGCTCGTTCCATACGTCCCAGGCAAGAATGCGCGAGTCGCTGGCAAAGGCTCCGACCACTCCTTTTATATAAGCCTCCAACCTGGGCTCTTGGTTCGGGTCGGCCAGGGCCTCGGCGCCGGGGGATTGCACCCATCCGGAGTTGTGCACGCCGGGAATGGGTGGTCGTTGCGGGCCGGGCTTCGGGCGAGGGTCCCAGCAGGAGTCGAACAGGACGAAAATAGGCCGGATGTGGTGTCTGGAGGCAATGGCAAGAAAGCGATCGATGCGTTGCTTGAACCCGGCGGAGTCCTGCTGCCAAACCAGGTCGTGCAGAAAGACGCGCATCGTGTTCATGCCGAGCGCTTCCGCCCAGCCGAGCTCCTTGTCGATTTCTGCGGCGTCGAAGGTCTCTGCCTGCCACATCTCCAGCTGGTTGATGGCCGAGGCGGGAAGAAAATTGCTACCCACAAGCCACTTCTGCTGCGAGTACCAGTTGCTCGACTGCGCCACACTCCAGCGCGCCGGAACATCCTGAGCCTGGGCGCCCAGGGCAGCCAGAGCCACCACCAGGAAATGAGCAAAGCGCATACGGAAGGTCCTCTCCTTCGGAAGTAAGAGCGCTGACTACTCTATTGGGAATCGTTGGATATTTCCAGGCGGTCTTCGCGAGATACTGCAACCGGATCACAGTGTGCGGAGCGAAGCGCGTCCCGTGCGGCGGCGATTCGGGGCGCCGTTCAGGGCGCCGTTCAGGGCGTTTTCGAGTAAGCGGCGGACCTGTTCGGGGCGAACCAGGATACGCTGATATTCGCGTCCTTTGGCGATGCCCATGGACACCTTCTCATTGCGGTAGCGCATCGGGCTGGGCGCGTGCACTCTTACGCTGGCGTGAATCTCGCGAACGCCGGTGTCCTCGAGGATCCGGTGGACGTTCGCTTCGGTGATCCCTCCTCCGGCCATCACCGCGATTCGTTCTCGAGCTTCGAGAACCAGTCGGGCGAGCGCCCTTGTGCCGTCTTCCACCTGCTGTTCGCCGCCGGAGGTGAGGACGCGTGCGGCTCCGGAGACAATCACCTCCTCGAGAGACTTCTGGAGGTCGCATGACATGTCGAAGGCTCGATGAAAGGTTGTCTTCAATGGGCGCGCAAGCTCGACCAGGTGGCGCGTTCTGGGGACGTCCACGCTCCCGTCTTCCTCGAGAATGCCGAAAACGATACCGTTGGCGCCCAGTTTTTTGGCGGTGAGCACGTCCTGCTCCATGGTCTCAAACTCCTCGGCGCCATAGCAGAAGTCCCCGCCGCGCGGACGAACCATGACGTAGAGCTCGATTCCAATTCTGCTGCGAACGGCCGAGATCAGTCCCGAGCTGGGGGTAACGCCGCCCTCGAGCAGGCTGCCGCACAGCTCGACCCGGTGGGCTCCGCCCTGCTCGGCAGCCAGCGCCGACTCAACCGAGTCGGCGCAAATTTCAAGGAGGATCGGAGCGCGCATCTTAGGCTTAAGCGTTCAGGTCGTACCTAGAAGCTGTAGTGCAGGCTGAGTTGTATCTGACGCTCAGGTGACCGCACCGAGCTAATCACGCCAAATGTGCTGTCGGTAATCGAGTTGTCCGGATTACTATAACTCGCGATGTTGAGGAGGTTGAAGAAGTCCGCGCGGAAGCCGACAACGTGCTCCTGCCAGACGTGGAAATCCTTAAACAGGGACATGTCGACCTGGCTATAGCCCGGGGCCCGTTCGGTGCTATTGTCGGCTGTGCCAAAGGTAAATGGCGCCGCACTTCCGTAGGCGCAGACTCCATTATCGACTCCAGGGGTGAGACAAGGCTGCGCGGACGGATCCGTTCCCCACCAGTGCTCGATTGTCCGGTTTTGAATGATCATGGGCCGGTATTGATTGGCCCGGCTGAAGCCAAAGCCTGCATTGTTGGTATTGCTGCCATTGGGACCAAATATGGTTACGGGAAATCCCGAATAGAGGACGGCAGAAGTTGCGACCTTCCACCCGCCCAGAACACCGTCGAGGAGGCGGTTTGAGTTGCCTCCAAAAGTCCTTCCGCGCCCGAACGGAATGTCGTAGACGCCGACGAAATTCAAGCTGTGACGGACGTCCATGGCCGATGGGCCATAGTCAGCATTGAGATCGAAGCCATTCTGAACCGAAAGTCCGTTCCAGCTGTTATTCGATTGGGCGCCGACGGAATAATTCCCGGACGAGTTAGTCAATGACTTCGCGTAGGTGTAATTCAGCGAGTATTCCAGGCCCCGATGCGTGCGCTGGCGTAGCGTCACCTGCCCGGAGTTGTAGGTCATCCGGGCCTCGGATTCGGTTACGAGAATCGCTCCGCATTCACCGACCAACGCAAAATAAGGCGGCTGGTCGGCGGCCGGAATGTTGGTGCCATTGCATCCTCCGATACTGGGGCTGGAAATGGCCAGCGCTTGTGCGGCGGTGAGCTGATTGCCGTTGCGATAATCCGCCAGATGGTGGCCGCTTTGTCCGTGGTACCCAACGCTCAGAGACAACTCGCTCGTCAGGGCGTATTCGGTAACGAGCGTGAATTGCTGCATATAGGCGGGCTGCACATTCTGCGGCCACACCGAATACAAGGAGTTGTTGATTCCCAGAGGTTGACTAAACGCGTCGGCAACCGTGAAAGGCAGACCTGCCGATCCGGCGGAGGGTGTTGTCGCGCTGCTATTAATAGCCAGCGAAAACGGCGGACTGGATGTCAAGCGCTGATTAAATGAGTATCCTTCGAAGAAGCTGGTCGTACCGTAGCCACCTCGAATTACCAATCTATTAGTGGTTTGATAGGCAAAGCCCAGTCGTGGCATCAGCTGATTGTAAGTTGCGTTGTAACACGCGCTGCTGGGGCAGGTAGTGGACCCGGGAATCGCCTCTGCGGGCACATGGGCGGCGTATTCGACTAGGCCTCCCGGCAGGACATTCGCCGTCTTGTTGTTTTGCTCATGCCATGGCTGATCATACTCGTAGCGGAGTCCGAGGTTCAGCGTGAGTTTGGGTGTCACCTTAAAGTCGTCTTGGACGTATCCCGCCAGCCGCCATTGGCGCTGGCCGACCAGACCGAGAGGAGACGCCAGTTGCACACCTTGGATACGTCCCAGAACAAAGTCCGCAGGCCCATATCCATTTCCACCGGGAAGCGCGGTAAATTGTCCGTTGTACGAGAACTGGCCAAGAAATCCGACGTTTCCGGCATTCAAATAATTCTGCTGATAGCGGGTTGCCTGTCCGCCAATGGACAGATAATGGCGCCCCTTTTGCCAGGTGAGGTTGTCATAGTAGTTGAAGGTGTTATCGGTAAAGACCTGCGGGTTCGCGTTGGTACCGATGTAGCTGCCGTTGTTCCCAATGCTCTGTCCAGTGAATCCGACATATTTCTGAACTGCAAACGGGATTCCTACCTTCTGGTTTCCGGTAAGCCCAAACTGCCCAGATGGGTCGCTCGGGACGCCGTTGTTCCAGCGGACACGACTGAAGCCAACGCGAAATTCATTCACGACATAGGGAGAGAAGGTGTGAACGAAGCTTCCCCCGCCAATGTTCGTAGGATAGGTGTTGTGGGCGGGGAAGGAGACCGGAATCAGTGCAGTCGTAAAGTCGCTTCCCGTTCCCTGAGAATAAAACACGTTGATCCGGCTTGGCGCGGTTGGCGTCCAGTCAACTTTGACGTCCACTTGATTGTTTGAGACGAAACCGGTTTGGGGTCCTTGAAAATTGTTCTGGATCAGGCCGTCGGTAGGCACTGAGTTCGGTACAGGATAGAGTCTAGGGTTCGCGGCGAGGAACTGGGCCACGGGATTCACGACCGGAACTTGATTGTTCGCGTAGGGCGCAAAGTTGTTTTGTGTATCGTACAGCTGGATGCCCTGGGCGCTCAGAGCCGAAAAATCCCCGCGAAGCATCGCCGGAGTGAGCAGGCTGGCTTGCGCCGTACCGCCGGTGTGTTTGCGTACTCCTTCGTAATCGCCGAAGAAGAACAATTTATCGTGGAGGATCGGACCGCCGAAGGTTCCGCCGAAGATGTTCTGGGTGTATGAGTCCTTAGGAATGATGGGGACAGCGTGGTTGTTGTTCCAGGAATTCGCATTCAGACTTCTGTTTTGCAGCAAGTCGTACAACGAGCCGTGGTAGTTGTTGGTTCCGGATTTTAGAATCGTGACCACATCACCGCCATTGGCGTTTCCGTAGGTGGCATTGGCATTCGCAGAGATGACGCGCACTTCGGCGATTGCGTCAGGAGCCGGGTTATATCCGATCAGATTATTCTGCGGCTCGTTGTCGTCGGCGCCTTCGAGCAAGTAATTATTTGCCTGCTGGCGGTTGCCATTAATGGACGCGATGCCACTGTTGAAGGTGGCACGTTCAATGGCATTGTTCCCGGTCATCCCGGTCGGATCGGTGGCCACGGCGCCGGGCTGAAAAAGAGTCAAGGAAGAGAAATTGCGCCCGTTGAGCGGTATGTTCTCAATCTCGGCGGTCGTCAGCGTGTTTCCCAGGGTGGCGTCGTTGGTGTCGAGAATAGGATGAACGGCTTCGTTGACCTGCATGGTAGTGGTCGAAGCGCTGACCTTCATAGCAACGTTAACCGTCGCGGTCTGATCGATTTCGAGTGAAAAAGGAGCCAATTGCTCATCGGAGAAGCCCTTGGCCTGAACCGCGAGCGAGTAGGTGCCGATCGGGAGGAACCGGATTGTGTAGACACCAGACCGGTTGGTTTGGGTTACGGACTTAACCCCGGTGGCCACGTTGGTTGCGGTTACATTTGCCCCCACTACCAGCGCGCCGCTGGGATCTTTGACGACGCCCGTAATGGACCCGGTGACGGTTTGGCTGAGAGCGGATGAGCAACCAAGCAGCGCAAAAACCCCGACAACCAGACAACGCGACAATGCGGCATTCATGATGGTCTCCTGAATCTGGACTCAATCCGAGAGCAGTCCCAGAGTGACGGTAATCAGAACCCACGTTGACTGTCAAGCAAAAATGATCGATTTATGGAATTTCAATCAAAATTGATACCGGACGGCGCAGCCGATTGGAGGTACACTCTTGCATTCGGAAACCTGCCGGCAGCCAGTTGTTGGCTGGGGTGCTCCATCGAGAGTGACGGGTGACAGATCACGGGGAAAAGACGAAGCTTCGCGGCGACAAACGCGTCGAGGGCCTGCTTCGCGAGCTGCGGCACAAGGGGAGCGTTTCGCTTGAGGAACTGGTGAAGACTCTGCGCACATCGCCCGCCAGTGTCCGGCGCGATTTGGCCAAACTTGAGATGAACGGTCTGGTGCGGCGTACTCCGGGCGGAGCAACTCTGATTGAGCCATTCCTGTACGAGCCCTTCCGGTATGATTCCCTGTTTCAGAACCGCGAGCAGCATCGCGCAGCCGATAAGAGGCGCATCGGTTTGGCCGCGGCCGAGCTGATCGAGGAGAACGAAACCGTCGGATTCACTGCCGGCACGACCACCACCCACGTGGCCCGCAGCCTGCGAAATCGCCACAATATTCGGGTCATTACCAATGCCGTTAATATTGCCATGGAACTCAGCAACTGTGCCGGACTGCGCACGTTTGTGACCGGTGGATTTGTGCAGTGGGCAGGGTCGTTTTCGCTCGTCGGCCACGCCGCGGTCGAATTCCTGAATGACATTTATATGGACAAGGTCTTCATCAGCGTTTGCGGAATCGACGCGGCCCGGGGCGTAACCGTAATCGAATCCGAAGAGGCGCTGACCTTTCGCGCCATGATTCGCCAGGCGAAGAAGGCCATTGTCGTCGCGGACTCGAGCAAAATCGGCATTGTGACGCCTGCCCTGGTGTGTCCGATTTCCGACGTCCACATGCTCGTTACCGACACCCACGCCGCGGACAAGGCCGTCGCCGTGTTTACCGAACGCGGAATCGAGGTGCGTCGGGTGTGAACGGATTCGCCACCTACGCCCGGGGACAAGTCCCGCCGCCCATTCCTTTCACACAAATGATCATTTTGCATAAATCCGCTCACTTTTTGCTTGACAGCTTCTCACGTTCGGTGCGATAAGGAAGTCCCCCTTTGGGGAATTCAAGCGTGAGGCACCCGCCCCCAGGAGTGTATCGTCGTGAAATCAGAAAGATGGATTGCAGGAAGTTGTCTAGCAATTTCGCTTGTAGTAACGATGGGTACCAACCGGGCTCTGGCCCAAAGCACTAACCGCCAAATCGGGACCCAATTCACAGTTACCGCCGATCCCTTGGTGGCACGCCCGAATACGAAGCCTTGTATAGTCCCTCTTTTCAGTGGCGCTCAGTTTGCGTTCTTCTCCCAGACGGACCTGAATTTCCAATTTACTCCAGCGCCGGACTGTTCCGGTCCGTGGGCGAAGGTCGTACTGGATGTCGACTTCAGCGAGAACGCAGGACGCCAGTTCGACCGCACAGCGAGTCTTTACCTCGCGAACACCGATCTTTATTTCGGGACTACGCCCGAGCCGCTCGGAAACTCGACCAACACCTGGCACATTGAACGCGACGTGACCGACTACAGCGCGCTGTTCACCCAACCGCAGCCCGGGACCATGGTGTTACAAAACTGCACCACCGATTGCCCGGCGCCGTTCAATACGGAGCTGACCGGGGTCTTTACCGTCAACGCCCAGCTCGAGTTTTATCCTGCGCATGGCGACAACGCGCCGGCAACTCCGGACATGGTCATGCCGCTCGTGCAATCGAATGGAAGCGGCGGGGTCAGCCTTCCGGCGCTTATTACTCCTCCAACCCCCCTTCAGCTTTCCACCGCCTTCAATTTGCCGACGAACATCGAGAGCGCATACTTGGATGTCGTTGCGCAAAGCCAGAATGTTGACGAGCAGTGGTACGCGTGCTTGCCAGATGATCTGGGCGCCATTAATGAGGTGTACGGTTGCGGGCACACCGATTTCCGCGAGACCGAAGTCACCATTGACGGCCAGCCGGCGGGTATAGCGCCGGTTTCGCCCTGGGTGTTTACCGGCTTTTTGCCGGATCAGTGGAGGCCCGCTCCCGCCGTGCAGACCCTCGACTTTGTCCCTTATCGTGTCGACCTCACGCCGTTTGCCGGCATCCTGAGCAATGGCCAGCCGCACACCATTGCACTCAGTGTCTTCGACAACGACGCGTATTTCTCGACCACGGCTTCGCTCTTGCTCTTTCTCGACCGGCATAGCGCGCAAGTGTCAGGCGCTGTGACCGAGAACACGCTTAGCGAGCCGTCCCCTGTGGTGGCCGAAAACCTCTCGGGCACTTCCACCGTGACCGGCACGGTTGGCGTCTCTCAGAAACGGAATTTCACGATTGCCGGTTACATCGATACCTCGAAAGGGCGGGTTACAACGTCTGTTTCCGGGGAGCAGAATTTCTCGAGCACGCAGACCCTTGACTTCGACACCGTCAACTTCACGGTTCTCGACCAGAAGACCTCGGTCGAGAACACGCTGAACTCGCAGACTACAACTTCCGGCAGAGGCGGGACCCAGGTTACCTCTCAAACCTTCAGTTTCCCGATCACGGTGGATTTTGTTTTTCCGGTGGCGGGCTCGGAATTCGGGGAAACCGTGGCGACGACGCAAAAGTATCAGTCGAGCAAATTGGTTCTCCATAACGGGGTGGGAGTACAAGGTTTCGCCTCGGTTACGAATTCCGCAAGCGCCACCGATGTCAGCCCGCAAACGAGTTCGCAGCACTACACCGCCGTTGGTCTGAGCAGCCAGCCGTACGATTGTGAAATTTCGACGGCCAGCAATACTTTGTCCACGGTCAGCCCGGGGTGCGCCGGCAATTCGCATTGAATCGCGCCTCCGCTTGAGGAGGCAGGGAAACGCACCGCAAGACAGAAGGCCGCTGCTCGGCATGGCAGTTGTGGGGCACCGAGCGCGGCCTTTTTCTGTGTGCGCCACATCCCCATGCTCGAATTCGTGGGATAATCCCCAAAAGAGAACAGAGAAGGAAATGAGCACCCAGATCGCCTCCAATCCCAGAACTCTGCCCGGAAGGTATTACACCGATCCCGACCTCTTCCGCGAGGAACTCGAGCGCTTTTACGCGCTGACCTGGGTGTGCGCGGGGCGCGCCGAGCAGGCTGCAGCCCCCGGCGACTACTTTCTTCGCGAGATTGCGGGCGAAAGCATCATCATCACACGTGATCGCGAGGGAAACATTCGCGCCTACTACAACGTCTGCCGGCATCGCGGCACGCGCATGGCGACCGAGGGGGAGGGACGTTTCGCCGGGCGCATTCGCTGTCCTTACCACGGCTGGACGTACGCGCTCGATGGGCGCCTGGTGGGTGCGCCGCATATGGATGAAACCGCCGGATTCTGCCGGGAGGAGTATCCGCTGAACCGGGTGCACGCCGCAGTCTGGGACGGGCACATCTTCGTCAATCTCCATCGGGATGCCCTGCCGTTAGATTCCCAGCTGTCTGACCTTCCCCGGAAATTTGCGCCGTGGCGAATGGGCGAGCTTCGGCTCGGCAGGAGAATCGCATACGAGGTGAAGGCGAACTGGAAGCTCATCCTCTCCAATTACAACGAGTGCCTGCATTGTCCGGTGCTGCATCCGGCCCTCAACCGGCTCACCAACTATCTGGGCGCGGACAACGAGCGGCCGCAGCCGAACTACATCGGCGGCGCCATGGGATTCCGCGATGGCGCGGAGACCATGAGCCTCGACGGCAAGCGGCGGCGCGATTATCTTCCCGGACTGAATGCGGAAGAGAGGGAGAAGGTCTGTTACTACTCGATTTTTCCAAACCTCCTGCTCAGCCTTCATCCCGACTACATGATGACGGCGACGCTCTGGCCCCGGGCCGTCGACCGCACCGACATCATCGGCGAGTGGCATTTCCATCCCGACGAGATGGGAAAGCCCGGCTTCGAAGCAAACGACGCCATCGACTTCTGGGACATCACGAACCGGGAAGACTGGAAGATCTGCGAGCTTTCCCAGGCGGGAATCCAGTCGCGCGCCTATCAGCCTGGCCCTTACTCGGATCGCGAAGCCTTACTGTACGCCTTTGATCAAATGGTCGTGGCGCGGGATGGCGAGAGCCGGGAAGGGAAGCGGCGTTAGTTCCAATCATCCCGAAGCCCGGGACGCCGCAGGCGGGCCGCATCGTTCCCCCAGGCGATGGCTCGAAGTCAGCCGTGGGCTTGTGCCACGAAGAAAATTGCTGCCGTACAATCGAAACCATGACGGGGAAACCCATGCGGCGACTCGCTGTGGCTCGTCCACCGCGGGAGCCCACAGATGAAGAGTTTCGCTCCGCCCGGCTTTCCGAAGCCCCGATTGAAACCCCCGGCGGGTGGAGGCTCGAGCCGAATCGCGGCGTTCCCCTCTCTCTCGACCGGCTGGATCGTGTGCGCGTCAATACGAGCGCCGTCGAACGCAGAACGCAGACCCACGCCACGCGGCGAACCGTAAAAAAACAGTGGAAGGCGGCCTGGCTCCTGCGGGCGATCACGTGCATGGACCTGACCACGCTGTCCGGCGACGACACCGACGAGCGTGTCCGCCGACTGTGCGCGAAGGCGCGCCGCCCGCTGCGGGCGGAGTTGACCAGGCAGCTCGCAATCGAGGAGCTGAATATTCAGGTCGCGGCGGTCTGCGTTTACCATCGCTTCGTTGAGACCGCTCGGGGCGCCCTCGAGGGGACCGGAATCCGCGTGGCGGCGGTTTCGACCGGCTTTCCCGCCGGTCTCAATCCGCTCGAAGAACGGATTCGAGAAATTCGCCGGTCAGTCGAAGCCGGGGCGGAGGAAATCGACATTGTAATTACCCGCGGGCTGGTGTTTGGGGGAAGATGGCGGGAGCTCTACGATGAGATTTCCCAGTTCCGCCAGGCCTCGGGCGGGGCGCAGATGAAGGCGATCATCGCAGCCGGAGACCTCGTCACTTTGCGCAACGTGGCGCGGGCAAGCTGGGTGGCCATGATGGCGGGCGCGGATTTCATTAAGACTTCGACCGGCAAGGAGGCAACCAACGCAACCCTTCCCGTCTCGCTGGTCATGGCGCGCGCGATTCGTGAATATGCAGGGGAAACCGGAATGGCGGTGGGATTCAAGCCCGCCGGGGGAATCCGCACGGCCAGACAAGCGCTCGAGTGGTTGTCGTTGATGAAGGAGGAACTCGGCACCCCGTGGATGAAAGCGGACCTTTTCCGCTTTGGCGCGAGCGGGTTGCTGTCGGACATCGAGCGGCAGTTGGAGCGCCAGGCGACGGGCCGGTATTCGGCAGACTACCGGCATCCGATTGCCTGAGCTCGCACGAGCCGACCCGTGCGCAAGGCCGGAGATGAGCATTGCGGAAAAATTCGTGACCATGGAATATGGGCCGGCGCCCGAGGATCCAAAGGAAGCGCTCGCCTGGCTCGACCGCCACGGCCGGAGATTCGGCCATTTCATCGATGGCGGGTGGACCAGTCCCGCCGAGGATGGATTCTTCGAAACCGTCGATCCGGCTGCGGGGGAGAAGCTCGCCTCGGTCGCGCAGGGTTCGGCGCGAGACATCGAGGCCGCGGTCAAGGCGGCGCGCAAGGCGTTGCCTTCATGGCAGTCCTTGCGCGGCGCGGCGCGGGCGCGATTCCTGTATGCCATGGCGCGGGCCATCCAGCGGCACTCGCGCCGTCTGGCCGTGCTTGAAACCATCGACAACGGCAAACCGATTCGCGAAAGCCGCGACATAGATATCCCCCTGGCCGTCCGCCACTTTTACCACCATGCCGGGTGGGCGCAATTGCTCGAGTCGGAATTTCCCGGCCATACAGCCTGCGGAGTGGTCGGCCAGATCCTTCCCTGGAATTTTCCCCTGCTGATGCTGGCCTGGAAAATTGCCCCGGCGCTTGCGACGGGAAACACGGTCGTGGTGAAGCCGGCGGAATTCACGCCCCTCACGGCTCTGGCACTTGCCGAAATCTGCACCGAAATTGGCATGCCGCCGGGCGTGGTCAACATCGTCACCGGCGACGGCTCGACCGGCGAAGCGCTGGCGAAACATCCGGACGTAGATAAGATCGCTTTTACCGGGTCGACCGAGGTGGGACGGGCCCTTCGCGCGGCGACGGCGCGAAGCGATAAACGCCTCTCGCTCGAACTCGGCGGAAAGTCTCCATTCATCGTCTTTGAAGACGCCGATCTCGATAGCGCCGTGGAGGGCCTGGTCGATGGAATCTGGTTCAACCAGGGACAGGTATGCTGCGCGGGGTCGCGGCTGCTGATGCAGGAGAGCATTGCCGAGGCCCTGATTTCGAAGGTGCGCGGCCGCATGAGCCGGCTTCGCGCCGGGCCTCCCCTGGATAAGGGGATCGACATGGGGGCGATCGTCGCTCCGGCGCAACTCGACCGGATTCGCCGGCTCGTCAGCCAGGCGGTGGCCGAGGGCGCGACCTGCTTCCAGCCCGAGATCGGGCTTCCTGCGCGCGGACTTTATTATCCGCCGACCTTGTTGTGCAATGTGCATCCGACTTCGATTGCGGCGCAACAGGAGATCTTCGGTCCCGTGCTGGCGGCGATGACTTTCCGCACACCGCCCGAAGCCGTGGAACTGGCCAATCACACGGGCTACGGCCTGGCGGCTTGCGTCTGGAGCGAGAGCGTGAACGTCGCCCTCGACGTCGCGGCGCAGGTTAAGGCGGGTGTCGTCTGGGTCAATTCGACGAACTTGTTCGACGCTGCCTGCGGATTCGGCGGATATCGCGAAAGCGGTTATGGACGCGAAGGCGGCCGCGAGGGATTGCGGGAATACCTGGAGCCAACCTGGTTCAAGCACGCCCAGACCTTGCGCCCGGTACCGAAGCGGGAGGCGAAAGGGTCGGAAGCGGGCGCCCTCGAGGTTCCCTCGATCGATCGAACGGTAAAGCTTTATATCGGCGGCAAGCAGGTAAGACCGGACTCCGGCTGCAGCATGGAGGTGCATGCGCCGGACGGGCGGCGGCTGGGCCAGGCGCCCCTCGGAAACCGCAAGGATATTCGCAACGCCGTCGAGGCGGCGCGCCGAGCCAGTGCCTGGCGAACGGCCACGGCGCACACGCGAGCGCAGGTGCTTTACTACATCGCGGAAAATTTGTGGCAGCGGCGGGAGGAAATCGCTCGCCGGCTGGCCGATGCCGTGGGTAGAGCGCAAGCTGCCAGGGAAGTGGATCTCGGCCTGGAGCGGATTTTCACCTACGCGGCCTGGGCGGACAAGTTCGAGGGTGCGGTGCACCATCCGCCCTTTCGCGCCATCGCGATCGCCGTGAACGAAGCCATCGGGACCGTGGGAATCATTTGTCCGGAGGAGTTTCCGCTGCTGGGATTCCTATCCCTGGTCATGCCGGCCCTGGCTTGCGGGAATACGGTCATCGCTGTTCCTTCGGAGTCGTATCCGCTGATTGCAGGCGATCTCTATCAGCTCTTCGATACCAGCGATCTGCCCGGAGGAGCGGTGAATGTGGTGACTGGTCCAGTGGCGCAACTCCTGAAAACGCTCGCCGAGCATGACGATGTCGACGCCATCTGGTCGTTTACCGACGAAGCCGCCGCTTCGGCGGCCAAAGCTGGTTCGACCGGCAATTTGAAACAGGTTTTCTCGAATGAAGGGCGGAGTATCGACTGGCTTGATCCGAAGCAGGGAGAGGGCCGCTGGTACCTGGAGCACGCGACTCAGGTGAAGAACATTTGGGTGCCCTACGGAGAGTGATTGCGGACTTATGGCTCGGGACTTGTTCGCGCCGGCAGGCACGCCCGGATCTGCCGTTGCCAGCTGCCCATCCTGGCCGCGTAAGCGTCTTCTGAAAACGCCTCGATGAGCTGTTGCCGATGGGCGCCGAATACCGTGACCGTGTAGCTCACCGTGACCCGGCAGCGCTCGGCGCCGACCGGTTCAATCGTCACTAGAATGCGCGCCGTGTGCGAGGCAGCGGCCATGCGGACATACTCGGCCCGATGCGTTTCCCGGTCGGCGTCGAGGATCGTCCACACGGCTTTTTCCTGGCCCTCGCCCTCGCGAAAGACCGTGTCGCGCCGGAAAGCAATGGTTTCCGGGAACACGGGCTGCGGATTCCACCCTTTGACCCACTGCCGCTCCCCTTCGGGACTGAACCACGGGAGAGCAGCATCCGCGCTCAAAGGCAAGTCAAAGCTTGCCCTTCGGCTGATTTGCTCGGCAACCGGTTCCTGCGACGCTTCCATAGATCAGCTCTTTCCCGCGGCGATCGTAAATGCCGCCGCCGCGTAAATCACCAGATTCCCCACTCCATACAGCCCATGGGCGAGATGAATCACAATCGCCATCCCAAACATGGCCACGAGCAGCCAGGCTCCGCGGACCGCGGTCTGCGGGGCGAGCATCAATACGCATCCGAGGATTTCCCCCAATCCGAGTGCCATCCGCACAAAAGCCGGCATGTGCATCCGCGCAAAGTCGTGGGCTGCGCCAGGCAGGACAAACATCACCGCCTCGATCAGGATCACCACGCCCAAGGACCACTGCAAAACGGTTGTAGCGCATTGCTTCATCGTCATCTCCTACGTGTCACCGCGCCGGCGCGCAGACCTGGCCTTGATCTCCTTCAACCGGTGGCTCGCGGTTGAATCCAGGTCCAACCCGTAAAACTCCTTCAACTGCCGAATCCGCTCGAGCGATGCCGGGCTAAACGGCATCTTCCCGTCAAAGGCGTGCAGCACGATGCCCTCGAGCACGTCGCCGAGCGTCATGTCATGGTATTCCGCGAATGCCTTGAGGACCTTAAGAATCCGCTTCTCAATCCGCACGCCGGTCTGCACCCGCTCGATTTCCAGTTTGGCGTCGTCGGTCATTGGTACCAATATACCATGGTACATAGAATTCTTCCAGGGCAATCCAGGTAATACTCTGCTTGCGGGGAACCTCGGCCGGCGGGACCGGCGCCTGTCTGTTCGCTTTCTCTTCGCCACCGCGTCTTGTCCCATGTTGGGCGCTTGCGGTTTGACACTGGCGGGCGCCGGTCTTTAAACTCCCTAGTCTCCGGACCGGGTCTTCAGATACCTGCCTCATGCCTAAGCGTCCACGCATTGCGGTGGTTGGAAGCGCCAACATCGATCTTGTCACCTACACAGACCAATTCCCCAGGCCGGGTGAAACCATCTTCGGCAAAAAATTCGACCTCGGATTCGGCGGCAAGGGCGCGAACCAGGCGGCTGCCGCGAAACTTTGCGGGGCGGAAGTCTTCATGGTGGCGCGCGTTGGCAGCGATCTGTTCGGGCCGGCGACGATCCAGAATTTTCACGAGCTCGGTATCGACGCGTCACAGGTGCGCGAGGTGCCGGGAGTTTCAAGCGGGGTGGCCCCCATCTTCGTGGACTCAGCGGGCGAGAACCGAATCTTCGTGGTGAAAGGCGCAAACGACGAGCTTAAGCCGGCCGACATCGACGCTGCCCGGGATGTGCTTAAGACTGCAGATTGCATCGTTCTGCAGTTTGAAATTCCTCTCGAGACGGTCTATTACACCGTCGAGTTTTCTCGCCGCAACCGCGTTCGCTGTCTCCTCAACCCCGCGCCCGCGCAGCCGGTCGACGTTCCATCCCTTGCCGGCATCGACTATCTGGTTGCCAACGAGAGCGAAGCGGAGGCGATTACGGGAAGCCCGGTCCGCAATGTGGACGACGTCAACCGGTGCGCCGAGAAGTTGCTGGCATCGGGGATTCATCGCGTCATCCTCACGCTTGGAGCCAATGGATCGGTTCTGGCCGGCCTGCAAGGCGTGGAGCATGTACCCGCCTTTCAAGTGAAGACGCTCGACACCACCGGGGCGGGCGACGCTTTTATCGGCAGCTTTGCGACCTTCCTGGCCGAAGGGCTCGCGGAGCGCGAAGCGGCGCGGCGGGCGAGCCTCTATGCTGCGCTTTCGACAACCGCTATGGGAACGCAGAAATCATTCTGGGAGCGCGCAAAGTTCGAAGCGGAGTGGAAGGCGCGCAACCTGTGAGCCTGCCGCAAAAGGCGGGCCCATTGCGAGCATCCTCGAACAAATTCGGGCTCCATTCCTAGCATCCTCGAACAAAATCATGTGACAAGTGAAACGTTAAGTTGCAGTTATGCGCAAAAGTCGCTGAACAAAAAAGTCTTGACTTCGCAGGTTGCGGCTATAGAGAATCTCTACGCACTCAGTTTCCGCCTTTACCATCCCAAGACGCCAGAGAGGGCGTGCCATGTTTACCTCGGCGAGGCCGCGGATAGCGTCAGTGTGCCTGTGCATCTTCCTGGGGTGCTCTCTGCTTCACGCACAGGCAAGCGGCAGTTTTTCAGGCACCGTCCGGGACAAGACGGGGTTGGTGATTGCGGGAGCGAAGGTCACCGTGACCTCGGAAGGAACGGGCGTGACCCGCGAATCGACCACCGATGCGTCCGGTCACTACCTGGTGCCGTTGCTGCCGGTGGCCGCCTACACCCTGCGAGTCGAGTCTGCGGGATTCCGCGAGATGGAACAGACGGGCGTGCGCCTGCAGGTCGATGAAAGCCGCGAATTGGACTTCACCCTGTCTCCTCGTTCGGTGACCGAGAGCGTGGATGTCAGCGCGGCAGAAGTCGCCGTCGAAACCACGAATGCGACCCTCGGGCAGGTGATTACCTCCGAGCAGGTGGCGGACTTGCCTTTGAATGGGCGGAATTTTGTGCAGCTGGCGACGCTGACCCCCGGCACGACCGCCGAGACCAGTCCGGTCAGTTTCTTCAACGGCTCTGCCAGCAGCGAAGCCTCGACCCGCGGTTCCTACTCGCTTTCCTCCGGCGGGTCGCGCGCACAGGAGACGGACTGGTTGCTCGATGGCAACGATAACAATCAGTTGGACGAAGGCGGCATCGCGATTTTCTCCTCCATCGACGACATTCAGGAATTCAAGGTGCTGACCTACAACTATTCCGCCGAATACGGAGAGCGCGCCGGTCCGACGGTGTTGGTCACAACCAAATCGGGAAGCAATCAGTTGCACGGTTCGCTGTTTGAGTTCTTGCGCAACACGGCGCTGGACGCCTCCCCGTTCTTCTCCACCTCGGGCGCGGAGAAGTTCAACCTGAATCAGTTCGGCGGATCGCTCGGCGGCCCGATTCACAGGGACAAGACGTATTTTTTTCTTGATTACCAGGCCAAAATGCAGCGCGAAGGCGTGACCTTCACGGGCTATGTTCCCACCTTGGCGATGAGGGCGCCCGACGCGAACGGCAACTATAACTTCAGCGACAATCCGTTGGGCATCCAGCTCACGAACCCGTACACTCCGCCACAGATTCTTCCCGGACAGACAACGGCCGCGCCGGTTCCATTCCAGTGCAGTGTTGCGACCGGCGAGCCGGAAGCCCCCGTTAGCGGGAGCCAGCCCTATGTGCCTGGGCTGACACGGAACTGCAACCTCATTCCCGGATCGATGGTCAATTCGATCGGTGCGAAAGTGGCCGCCCTCTATCCGGCGCCGAACGCAAGCGCCGCAGGATACAACTACGTCAACACGCCGGTGCGAAAACTCAATGAAGGGACCTTCGATGTCCGCCTGGACCATAATTTTTCCGGCCAGGACTCGGCTTTTGCCCGCTTCAGTTACGATCAAGCCACCAACTACGTTCCCGGGGGGTCGCCAACCTGGTCCGAGGCCAACGCCTTCGGCAGCAATCAAAGCATTGACAATCACGGCCGCAATGCGGTGGTCGCGGAAACGCACGTGTTTTCTCAAGACACGATTAACCAGCTGACCGTCGGCTACAGCCGCATTTTCAATCACATTTTGTCGTTCGGTACGGGTACGTGCGAGGCGGCGATCATCGGAATTCCCGGGGCCGACCTGGGCAGTCGATGCGACCGCGTGACCGGATACCCCGCAAGCCTGAACCAGTCCACCAGGGACTGCATCAGTTGCGGCCTGACCTCGTTCCAGATGTCGAGTTACTTTTCGGTGGGCGACCGGGGGTTTGCTCCCTATCAAGGCGGAACCAACGTTTATTCGATTTCCGACGTTCTCGACCTGGTTCGCGGCAAGCACAATATTCGGTTCGGGGCGGTTTTCCGCGCCAACCAGATGAATGTGAGAAACAATGCGTCCCAGGACGGTTTCGTGGTCGAAGCCGGCCTGGCAACCGGCGATGACATAGGCGATCTGCTGCTCGGGAGTCTTGGCGTGTTTGCCGCGCACGACCAGACCTTCCTGGGCGGCACCACGGGCCGCCGCTGGCAGCTGGTTCGCCCGTTCGTGCAGGATGACTGGCGCGTCACCCGTAACCTGACCGTGAATCTCGGATTGGCGTGGGCGCTGGCGACGCCCGAGACCGAGGTCGAAAACCGGCAATCCAACTTCGATATTCTGACGAGGAAATGGTACGTTCCGAAAGGCAGTCCGGCATTAAGCGGCTGCACCGTGTGTATCGCGTCGGACCGAGCGGCGGGAATTGAACTGGATAAGACGGCGCTCGAACCCCGGGTGGGCTTTGCCTGGAAGCCCCTGAAGGATGAGAAGACCGCTGTTCGCGGCGGCTACGCGATTTTCCACGATTCGGCCTGGAATCAGGGCGGGCAGGGATTGTGGCAGAACCCGCCGTTCTATGCCGAGGTAGACCCCTTTCCGACCGGCATCTGCATGCCGTTTGGCAGCACCGGCTGCGGGCTCTCGACGGGTTTTTTGGTGAACGGCAGGCCGCTTACCTCCCCGGAGAACCCATCGGCTTACACCGGCACGATTCAATCGGCCAACCGCGATTTCAAGCAGGGGATGGTGCAGCAGTTCAATTTGAATGTCGAACGCCAGGTCCCGGGTCATGTCGTGCTCACCGTCGGGTATGCGGGATCGCGCAGTTCGCGGATCCTGGCGAGCCAGCTGAACGAGAACGTCTCATCGCCGAGCGCCTGCGGCGTGGTTCCAGGCTACACGATTGGCTGCGGATTCGGCTCGTTCCCCTACGCCAATCCTTTCCAGGTCGTCGCCAGCAATGACAGCGTCGGTTCGGCCCGTTACGACTCCCTGCAGGTGAAGGCCGAAACCAAAAGCACCCGGGATGGCCTCTATGCGCTCGTCGGCTACACCTACAGCCGCAACTTCGACTCCGGCCTCACCGATGGCCTCGGTACCAATGCCGGCGCCACCTACTGGCCATTGCCGGGAGCGCAGAGGCTCGACTGGGGCCTCTCGCAACTCAACTTGAACAACAGCTTCACGGCCAGTGTGCTCTACGAGCTGCCATTCGGACGAGGAAAGCATTTCGGGGCCCGCTGGGGCGGAGCGGCCAACGCCATCCTCGGAAATTGGCAGGTGAACGTAATCGAGAGGGCGAATTCGGGTTTCCCATTGTTTGTGGTGGACAGCGCCGACGAGTCCGGGGTTTTCTTCTCTTACAACGGATTCACTTTCCAGCGTCCCGATGAAGTCGGCGATCCCAATAAGCCCGGCCCGGTTGCGGCCAATCCCACCTGCGCAGCCCCGGGCCGGATTCATACGCTCGCGAACTGGTTCAACCCCTGCGCTTTTGAAAAGGCCCGAACGTTTGTGGTGAATTCCGGCACTCCGCAGGCGTCGACGGTGGGAGAGCTGGGCACGGCTCCCCGGGCGCCGGTCTATGGTCCGCGGTTCGTGAACACCGATTTTTCCGTCATCAAGAATTTTCCCATTCCCTCTCACGAAGGTATGCATGTCCAATTCCGCGCCGAGTTGTTCAATTTGTTGAACCACCCGCAGTTCTTCCTGCCCGGCGTCGGCGACTCGGGCGAGCAGGATATCAATACCCCCAGCAGTTTTGGCGTGATCAGCGGTACGGTGAACAATCCCCGCCTGGTTCAATTGGCCCTGAAACTGGCGTTCTAAGACAGGCGGGTTGCGATGTGGGCGCTCCGAGGAGGATGCATGAGACACACCCGGCTCTACCTGGCGCCCATCTTGTTTGCGCTTCTTCCGCTCGCATCCTGGTGCCAGGAAAAACGTAAAGTCATCATCGACCAGGACGCGGCGGGGCCTGCCGGCACCGGCCAGCAGTCGATCTTGATGCTCCTGCAGTCTAGGGAAACCGATGTGCTCGGAATCACGGTCGTCACCGGCGATGCCTGGTTGCGCGAGGAGGTCGCGCATACGCTGCGCATGCTGGAACTGGTCGGCCGTACCGACGTTCCGGTGTTTCCGGGAGCGGAATATCCGCTGGTCAGGCGCAAGGAAACCACCGAGCTCTGGGAGCAGCGCTACGGCATGATCGCGTGGCTGGGCGCATGGACTCCAGGCCGTTATCATCCGCCCGACGAGTATGGCGACATGCCGGAAGGCAGGCCAACAACCCGGCCCGCCCGCGAAGACGCCCCTCATTTTCTGATTCGCATGGTCCATCAGTATCCGCATCAGGTCACCCTCTACGCGGGCGGCCCCATGACGAACCTTGCCCTGGCCGTTTCGATCGATCCCGGACTCCCCGCGCTCGCGAAAGAACTGGTTTTCATGGGCGCGAGCCTGAGCCCGCAAACCGAGGACCCGGAGTTTCAGCGCCTGCCGCATCATGAGTTCAACATCTGGTTTGATCCGGAAGCGGCGCACATCGTATTACGAGCTCCCTGGAAGAAGATGGTGGCCACGCCCGTCGATATCTCGATCAAGACCGAGCTCACCCGGGACTTGATCGACCGCGTAAAGAAGAGCGACACTCCGTCGGCGCGCTACATCGGCTCCTATGCGGCCCTGCACGGAAAGTACAACTACCTCTGGGACGAACTCGCGGCGGCAGCGTGGCTCGATCCCTCGGTGATCACGCGGAAGGAGACCCGCTACATGGATGTCGACCTTGAATCGGGCGCCGGCTACGGCAATACTCTGACCTGGCCGGAGAAGGTAAAGCCGAGGGTCCAGGTACAGCCTGTCGAGATCGAGGAGGAGCTGGACCGCGAGAAGTTTTACAACCTGTTCGTCGCCCTGCTCAGCGCGCCCACGCCGAAAAAAGCCGGTTCAGTCTCCAAGCTCCCGTAGCATGGCCTTGGCGGTTGCGTGGTCGCGATGCTGTTTGAGCAATTCCCGCAGCACGGCACGGGCCTTGTCCGGCGAGTGTTCGAGCACGTAAACCCGGGCGAGGTTCAGGTAAGACTGATCAAACGCGGGCGCGGCTTGAATGCACTCTTCGAAGTTCCGCACCGCCTGGTCTCGCCTGCCGGTGCGCAGGTAGAGAATGGCGAGATTGTTCAGGGCCTCGGGATAGCCGGGACGAAATTGCAAGGCCCGCTCCAGATATTCGGCGGCGCGGCCGCTGTCGTCCAGTTGCGCGAAGACCATGCCCAGGCCGTAGTTTGCCTCGGCCGCCTCCGGAGCCAGTTGCACCGCGCGCTCCAGCATGACGCGCGCCTCATCCCACCGTTTCTGCTGGCGGTAGGCATTGCCCAGATTCTCGAGGGCCACCACATGGTCGGGGTTCAGCTTCAGCGCCTTCTCGAAGTAGGGGATTGCGTCGGAGGCGCGCCCTTCGCGCGCCGCCACCAGTCCCAGATTGTTCCAGGCATTCGGCAGGGTGTCGATGTAGGCCGGCTGCAGTTCTGTGACGCGCTGAAAGTTCTCGCGCGCTTCGGCGTTCTTCCCGGCTTCGAGGTCAAGGCTGCCGAGAGCGTAAAACGCCTCGGCGCTCGCCGGATTGTGGCGGGCGGCCTCTTCGAACGCCCGGCTGGCCTCGTCATGGAAGCCATGCTCGAAATACGCCGAACCCAGGGAAAGATAATTGCGGGTGAATTCCGGGCTGTCGCTGATTCCGGCGAAGGGAAGCGCAAGGGCCAGCCTTTCCGCCTCGGTCCGCGGAATATGATGCGCGTCGTGAAGGACGCCCTCGACATCCAGAACTCCCTGATATACCTTGACGAGCTTCCCCCCGGCATCGATGAGGAACGAGGAGGGCAGCGTAAGATCGCGATGACGATCGAACAGGAAGCGATAGAGAATGTTGTAGACCGCGCTCACGTCCTCAGAGGCCGGAAGAACCGGAAACGGGAGCGGGCGTCGTCCGGGCGCTTCGATCCGGCGCGCCCGTGGATTCCCCGGATCGTCGGCTTGGATCGAAAGCAGCTCGATTCCGCCGCCCGTCGCGCGGCGGTTCAGTCGCTCCAGGCTTAAGAGTGTGTCTCGGCAGAGGGGAGATGCCGCGGTCCAGAAGTGGACGAGCACCGGCCGCCCGCGAAGCGCAGAGAGCGTACGCTTGGTCCCGCTCAAGTCGGGAAGGGAAAAGTCCGGCGCGGGAACCGGGGCAAGCAGCCAGGTTTCGGCGCTGGCGGGGAGTTCCTCCGGGAGCCTCGGGTTCTGAGCGGCGCCCGCGGGCGGATCCCCGCCGGGCGCCGGGCGCCGGGTGGGCGTTCGCGCTCGAAACGGTTCCGCGCGGAAATCGGCCGCGCCTTCTTCCAACCAAATGGTGTGATTGAGCGGAAGGCGCTCGAATTGCTGAACCAGGCCGCTCGGCCAGCGCACGGAGACCTTCACGGGCCCTTTCCGGTCGCCCAGCCCGAAGAATATTTCCTTGCTGTGCTGCGACAAGAAGCCTGAGCCGGCGCGCAGCGACCGCGTTTGTTTCTGGTCGTTTGCCGTGAGCGTAAGGCTTGCGCCGATTGCGTCCCGATTGCTCTTTGTCCCGCGGAGGCGAAACGAGATCGACGAGGGGAGATCCGGGATGACATTGGCCAGGAGTCGCACTTGCGGCGCGTTGCGATTCTTTAAGAAGACCTCGGCCCGCCCATCCCGGTCAAAATCGGCGAGCGCGAACGATCTCCCGTCTTCGACAAAGTCGAGGCCGGCCGCTCCGGACACGTCGGAGAACGTTCCGTCGCCGTTGTTGGCATAGAAAACGTTGCGCTCGTAGCCGCTCCAGGTGCCATCCGCGCGGATACACTCGTTGACCGCATTCCAGCCCTGCTCGTAGTTGCGCGCGGGTTTCGCGACATCGGGAGAGTTCGCCACGGTCTGGCGCCAGAAAAAACTGTTCAGGTCCTGCGGCAGGGGCCCCGAGACCATTCCATTGGCCACGTACAGATCGAGAAAACCATCATGATCGAAGTCCCAGGCGTCCGCCGACCATGCCCAGCGGCCCATGCCGGCCCCGCTCGATCGGGTTACGTCCTCAAATCGAGTTCCCCTCGAGCGCAGCAGCGAGTTGCCCATGGCATGCTTCTGGTACAGCTCGCGAACCGGTTGCGGCGAATCGGGCCGAAAGACCTCCTGGGTTGAGATGCGCTCACCCGCTGAGGTCCACATGTTTCCCACATAAAGGTCCTCGACGCCGTCGTTGTCGTAATCGAACCAGCAGACGCTCATGCCTGCGCCGACGTCTTCCACCCCCAGCTCGGCGGCGACATCGGTGAAGGTTCCGTCGCCATGATTGCGGTAAAGATTCTTCCGGCCAAAATCGTTGACCACGTAGAGGTCGGGCCGGCCGTCGCCGTTCGCATCACCCCAGGAACAGCAAAAACTGTATCGCGTGTTGTTCTGGTTGAGGCCGGATTCTTCGGTGACATCGCGGAAACTGCCGTCGCGATTATTGCGCATCAGGAAATTCGGCGGGCCGTTGTTGGCGTCGTAATAGGGCAGGGGATACCGGTATTGATCCGCGCCCTGATAGTAGCTGTAGACGCAGAAGTAAATGTCGAGCCATCCGTCGCCGTCGTAGTCGGCGGCCGCAGCGCCGGTGAAATTGCCTTGCGGAGCGTTCGAAAATTGGAAGGCGTTCGGGACCCGGCGGAACCTTCCGTCCGCCTGGTTGAGGAATAGCAACGGACCGCCGGTCGAGACGACGACGAGGTCCTGCCGGCCATCGTTGTCGGTGTCCAGGAACAGCGCGCAGGCGGTGTTGTCGAGAACGCCGACGCCCGCCCTCTCGGTAATGTCTTCGAAGGTCCCGTCGCCGCGGTTGCGGTACAGGCGGTTGGGAAGGCCCGCAGGCTGGCAGACATAGACATCGTCGAAGCCATCGTTGTCCACGTCTCCCACGGAGATGCCGTTATGGCCATAGACGTCCATTCCACAAGCGCCGTCGAGGACCGTTCGCCAGTAATCCGAGCCGTGAAGAAGCTGATCGCGGTAGGAGGCGTTCCCACCGAACGCGGCGGAAGTGATGTCGGCGAAGATCGGGCGCGCCGCGCGGCTGCGAGTTTCCTCAAGCGCTTTCCAGGCGGTCAAACGGAGTCCCGCGGAAGGATCGCGGAGCCACTCGAGTTCCCAGTAGCCGGTGCGTTGTTCGCGAAAAAAATCCCTGCCGCCGAACACCAGATCGTAACGAACGCGGGTTCCGAGCCGGGGAAGCGCCGCGTCGATGGCGGTGATCTCGAATTCAGCGGCGTGAACCCGGGAAAAGCCGGCCAACGCCGCCCGCAGATCGCGAAGAAATCGGTCGCGGCCGACCGGCTCTTGGGAGAAGGCGTTTTTTGAGGTTTGAATCGGTTGCGAGCGCAGGATACGCGATTCCAATACGGAGAACGAGGATCCCAGGAAATTCGCGCCGAGAGCTTGTTCGATTGCGTCGAACGAGCGCGGCGACTTACACAAATCCGAGCTCCACCGGGCCAGAACCTGTTCGATCTCGCTCGCATACTTTTCGGTAACGAATGCGTCCGATCCCGCTTCCACCTTGCGCAGCGTGGTCTCGATCAACCCCGGCGCCCGATAGCGGGGATGCAGGTGGAACTCCGGCGGGCGAGAGGCCTGAAGTCCGAGTGGCGGCGCGGCCATGGCGGTGCGCCACAGGCAGGCGGGCGCGAGCCAGGCGGAAGCGCCGCAGCAGGATTGAATCAAAAAATCACGCCGGCTGGGCTTAGAAAACCGGCGGGAATCGCGAGAGTGGTTCGTTTTACCGGGACTGCGCAGAATCGTTTTCCTTGAAAAAGCTTGTGCAACCGCTTGTGAATGCGAAAGTAGCAGCCGTACTCCAGAAGCGTCAAGCCGGGTCCTCAGCTCGTGGGCCCCCGGGGCCGCTCAATTCGCGCCCGGCGAACGGCCCGGACGCCGGCCGCGATGCCGGCCTGGTGGCCGACCCGGCCGCAGTGCAGACGACCGGCGACAGGACCCCGAACGTGAGAGCCGGTGCCTCGATGGGAAGGGATCGGACGCTGCCGGCGACGGCGCTCTCCTGCGGTGGCGCGGTCGCAAGAAAAACGAGAAGGTTCCACGGCCCGCCAGGGCGGCGGAGAATACCTGAAGCGTCTACCTGTTCGCCGCCGAAACCGCCTGCTTGTCGATCTCGGCATCGGCCAGGTTCAAAGCCTCGTCGAGCACCGAAACCCCGCGGTCGATCTCCTCGCTTGAAATGATGAGGGGCGGCGCGATCACGAAGTGGCTCATCCAGGCCTGAATGTAGACCCCGTTGCTCATGGCGCGCGCCGCTACCCGATCGACCACCATCGGCCTGCCGGCAACTTTGTCCTCGCCGGTGTTGAACGGGGCCCTGGTCGCCTGGTCCTTGACCAGTTCGACGGCCCAGAACAGGCCGATGCCGCGAACCTCGCCGATCGAAGGATGCTTCGCTTTGAGCGCCGTCAGCTTCTCGCCGAGCCGTGCGCCCATCTGCCGCGCCGACTCGTTCAGGTTCAGGCGCTGCATCTCCCGGATCGAGGCAATCGCCGGCGCAAGCGTCAAAGGATGAGCTTCGTAGGTGTGCCCGTGCGCAAAGAAACGGTCGTCGAAGCAGGAGGCGACCTTCCCGGTGGTCGCGCACAGTCCCAGGGGGATGGCGGCGTTGGTGATTCCCTTGGCCGTCGTCAGAATGTCGGGCTGGACACCCCAGTTGTCGACCGCGAACCACTGCCCGGTGCGGCACCAGCCGCTCATGACCTCGTCGGCGATGAGCAGCACGTTATGCCGGTCGCAGATCTGACGCAGCCGGGGCAGGTATTCGTCGGGCGGGACGAGCACGCCATTGGTGCCGACGACGGGCTCGACAATAACCGCGGCCACGTCGCTTTCATTCGCGATCATGTGTTCGATGTATTCCGCGCAGGCGATCCCGCAACCGGGATACGTGTGCAGGATGGGGCACTTGTAACAGTTCACCTCGGGGGCGAAGATCACGCCGGGAATCTTGCCGGCCGGCTCCATCGCCCACCGGCGCGGGTCGCCGGTAGCGGCGATCGATCCCATGGTCGAGCCGTGGTAGGAGCGGTAGCGGGAGATGATTTTGGTTTTGCCGGTCGCCATGCGCGCGATCTTGAACGCCGCTTCGTTGGCTTCGGTGCCGGAAGTCGCGAAGAAAAACTTCTCCAGTCCCTGCGGCAGCACTTCGAGTAAGAGCCGGCTCAGCTCCGCCCGCACCCGGGTGGCCCAGCCGGGCCCGATGTAGGCGAGCTTTTCGGCCTGCTCCTGAATCGCGCGCACCACGGCGCGATTTTTGTGGCCGAGCGTTACGCACATCAGCTGGGCGGAGAAGTCGAGGTATCTTTTTCCGCCGCTATCGACGAAGTGGCAATCCTCCGCATCCACGATCTCCAGCGGCGCCCAGCCCTTCTGCTTTCGCCATGTTCCATAGGTATGGCGGGTGGTGAACTCTTTGACCTCGGATGAAGTGAGTGCTTCCGGCATGATTCCCCCGGTGATGCGGTACTCTCGGACGAAACAGTCTATCCGAGACGCGGCTCGAGGGGAAATTGGGAAGGTCTGAACCGTCTTAACCCTTTGGGTGCGCCCCAATTTTCTTAACGTAATACAATGGATGCCGTTCCTGTGTTGAACAATACGGAGAGGGCCGCACCTATGACAACCACCACGTTGATTCGCGACCAGGCCGGTTCCAGGCAGGCAAACCTGCGGGTGCTCGAGAATTTCATCGGCGGGCGATGGGTTCCCGCGCAGGCGAGCGGAGTTGTCGATGTCACCAATCCCGCCACGGGCGAAGTGCTTGCCCGCGCCCCACTCTCCGGCCGCGCGGACGTCGAAGCCGCCGCGGCCGAGGCGTCGCGGGCGCTTGCCGACTGGAGAGCCAGGCCAATCGGCGAGCGGACCCAGTTCATCTATGCCCTGCGGGAACAGTTTCTCAAGCGGCTGGACCAGCTGGCCGAGTCGATCACCCAGGAAGGCGGCAAGATTTTCTCCGACTCGAAGGCAGAGGTGACGCGCGCCGTTGAAGTGCTCGAAGTGGCCGCGGCGACGCCGATGACGATTCAGGGGCGGGTGCTTGAAGGGGTGGCGCGCGGCATTGACACCGAAACCGTTCGCCAGCCGGTCGGCGTATGCGCGGCGATCACGCCCTTCAATTTTCCGGCTATGGTTCCGATGTGGTTCCTGCCCTTCGCCATCGTGTGCGGGAATACCTTTATCCTGAAACCTTCCGAGCAGGTGCCGCTGACCTCCGAACTCCTCGGCCGCATTCTTCAAGATATCGGGCTTCCGCCGGGCGTGGTGAACATCGTTCATGGGGCGCACGATGCGGTGAACGCGATCCTCGACAGTCCCGGAATTCGCGCCGTGTCGTTCGTGGGGTCGGTGAATACGGCCAAGCACGTGTATCGCCGGGCGGCGGAAAACGGCAAGCGCGTGCAGGCCCTCGGCGGAGCAAAAAACTACATGGTGGTGATGCCCGATGCGGTCGTCGACAAGACCGTATCCAACATTCTGGGCAGCGCCTTCGGCAATGCCGGACAACGCTGCATGGCGGGCTCGGTGCTGGTGACGGTGGCGGGCGCGCGCGAAAGCATTCTTCCCCGCTTGAAGGCGGAAGCGGAAAAACTGGTGGCCGGTGAAGGCAGCGATCCGAACGCACGGCTCGGGCCGGTGATTTCCCGGGCCGCATGCGATCGCATCCGTAACTCGATTGAGAGCGGTATCGAGGAAGGGGCGGAATTGCTGGTTGACGGGCGGCGGCCCAACGGGGTCCCGGCCGGGGGCCATTTTATCGGTGCGACTGTCCTCACGAATGTCGAGCCTGGAATGCGGGTGGCGCAGGAGGAGATTTTCGGTCCCGTGCTCTCGGTCATGCATGTGAGGACGCTCGACGAAGCCATCGACCTTGTGAACCGCGATTCCCGCGGCAACGGGGCTTCCATCTTCACCGAGAACGGGGCCGTGGTACGCGAGTACACCCGCCGGGTGGAAGTGGGCATGGTGGGTGTGAACGTCGGAGTGGCAGCGTCGCCGGCCTATTTCCCGTTTTCCGGCTGGAAAGATTCCTTCTTCGGCGATCTGCACGTGCACGGCTGGGATGCGGTCGAGTTCTTCACGCGGAAGAAGACCGTCACTTCGCGCTATTTTTCGGGGGGAGAAACCGGGAAGTATTTCGTCGAACAGGGTGAGAAACACTGAATTTTCGACCCCTGCGGCTCCCCGTCCCGGGATGAAACTTCGCGCGACTTCCGTTTCACGCGCCACCTTCGCAGCCTGGCCCGCTCCTTTGCCTGCTCGAGCGACCGAACCCCGGGCCCATTACAAAAACTTCACTTGATTTGACCGACTCTTTACGCCCGCATCTTGCAAGACATGGTCTCCTTGGAAAGAACAGGCAGGGAAGTCCGGCGTCGGGATCAGGTTTTCCAAAATCGCCAGGGCAGCCTGGCGCCCGACAGACAGAAGCCGGCTGCTAGAATCGAGCCGGTATCTCAGGATCCCGCCTTCCTGGTTGTACGCAATCGGTTCGTGGGCCGATGCAGGGGAGCCAGCCAGGCAGGGCTTGGAAGTGTGTGGTTGCGCCCGGCGGGGCCTGAGGAGAATGTTCCGCCTGGTTTTGTTCTGCCCGATGTTCAGCCTGCGCGATGTCTCGAGCATCCAATCCTAAGGGGCATGGGCGTGCGTTTATTGGTGGTGAATGAAGAGTCGGATCGAGGAACTCGACGCCCTGCGCGGCCTCATGCTGCTGTGGATGACGTGTACGCATCTGCCCACAGCTCTCAGCATCTACGTCAACCAGCCCTTCGGCTTTTTCGCCGCCACCGAGGGCTTCATTTTCCTCTCGGCTCTGTTCAGCGGACGGATCTGCGCCGGAATCGTCGAACGGCGCGGCTACTCGATGATGTTCCGCGATATGTGGAGGCGGGCCGGACGGCTCTACCTTTACCAGCTCCTGCTGTTGGCCTTTGCTTTCATTATTGAGGCGCCCATTGCGGCCCGCGGGAATCGTCCGGCGGTGCACAACCTGCTGAATTACTATTTTGTCGCAGGTCACTGGCGCGCTTTTCTTCATGCCGCGGTCATGATCTACCGGCCGCCCCTGCTCGACATTCTGCCGATCTACATCATCTTTCTGGCGCTCACGCCATTTGCGGTCTTCGCCGGTTCGCGGCTGGGCTGGCGCTATGCTTTCGCGGCCAGCGGCGCATTCTGGCTCCTCGCGCAGTTCGGCTTTCAGAACGTCGCCTATCTCATGTTGACGCGGGCCTTTCATTTGCAGATCCCGCTCAGCGAAATGGGCGCCTTCAATCTCTGGGCCTGGCAGTTCTGGTGGCTGGTCGGCCTGTGGCTGGGCGTGCGCTGGGCGAACGAGGATCTGTCTCTGGAGTTCTGGGCGAAGAAACTGACCAGCCCGGCGCTGGCGGTGGCGGTTTCGTTCCTGGTGCTGCGGTATGTCCAACTGGAAACAAACCTCGACTTTGGCAGGTTCGCCCCTTTATTCGATAAATGGAGCTTCGGAGTGGTGCGGATCTTTGATTTCACGGCGGCTGCCGTGCTGGTGATCCGTTTACGGTCCGTGCTCAAGCACCTGGCCATCCGGCCGCTGGTGATGCTCGGCCAGGCGTCGCTTCCGGTTTTCTGCATCCACCTGCTCGCTGTTTTCCTGGCTCTCACGATCATGGGGAATAGGGACTTCATCGGCGGCTGGCGAGCTGTGGCCCTGGTGATCGGGAGCATCTCGGCCTTGATGGTGACGGCGGTCGTTGTGACCCGGGGCCGGGAACGAAGCCGGGCGGAACGAACTGCCGTATTGCCATTGAACCTCCATGCACCGGGGGCGACCTAGCCGCCAGTCTCCCTGGTTGCCTCTCCAATTTGCGAGCCCAAACTGGTAAAGACAAAGAGCATCTGCGACTTGCCGGTCCTACTCCCCGGAAACAAGCCGGGTTTTCCGGGGCTTCGTCGCCCGGCCGTTTTTTTTGAGAAGACCGCCCGGCCGCTGCTTGAAGGGAATCGAAGCCCGGACGACGATAAAGGGCAGGGAACAAAAACGAGGCACGCGGACCATGAAACGGCTGTCGGCGAACGTGCCGGCGTCTTTAGAGGCTTTCAGATGTCGATGAAAGCTTCGCCGTTCTCCATCTTGATGGGGTAAACCGCAAGCTTCGAACTGGGGTCATCCAGCAGTTCTCCGGTCTGGGGATCGTATTCCCATCCGTGCCACGGGCAGACGAGCTTGTTCCCCTCGAGGTAACCCTGTCCGAGCGGTCCGCCCATGTGCAGGCAGACGTTGTCCACGGCGCTGAGCCTTCCATTTACGTTGGCCACGCAAATGGTCTTGTCCCCGGCTTCGAATTCTTTGACCTCTCCGATCCCGGGAAGCTCGGATTGTGCGGCGAGCCTGATGTAGGGCATGCGGTTTTCCGACTGAGAGTCTAGGGTCTGATCGAGAAGAATGTCAATGTTCCGCCCGCCTCCCTGCCGCTGCGGGCAACGCTCGTTGAGCCGAGTGGCGCGTCCTGGCGCTTTTGCGAGGCAGCGGGGCGGCGATTTTCCCTTTGCTGCAGGCGAGCGGCCCGCTTGGCCTCGAATCGAGCGCCGGACCTCGATTCTCTTCCCGTCTCCTCTCCCCCTCCCGAAGACCCCGTTTCAACTGTGAGAAGCTAGAGGCAATGGGCGAAGCCCGAGCTTCTACCGAGCGCCGCGCAACTCAGACCGGAATTCGCGCCTGGTGGGCGCACGCGCGGACCTCCCTGTTTTGGATGCCGGCGATCGCGTTCCTTCTTCGGCTCGCCTACATTCTTGCCGCCCACACCTACAGGTTCAAACCGGATGAGAACGATTTCAGTTTCGGCTATGAGATGGGCCGGATCGGGCGGGCCATCGCGCTCGGCCGGGGTTTCGCCGATCCCTTCGGCCCGCCCACGGGACCCACGGCGTGGGAGCCGCCCCTGTATCCCTATCTGATTGCCTCCGTGTTCAGGCTTAGCGGGATTTATACGTACGCATCGGCGTTTGTGCTGCTCGCGCTGAACAGTCTTTTTTCCGCGCTTACCTCGATTCCGATCTTCCTCATCGCGCGGAAATCTTTCGGCGAACGGGTTGCCGTATGGAGCGCGTGGGCGTGGGTGCTCCTGCCGACGGTCATGTATTGGTGTGTGCGCTGGGTCTGGGAAACGAGTCTGGCGGCCCTCCTGCTGGCGGTGATCTTCTGGCTGGTTCTCGAGCTAGAGGAACTCGACGGCGCATCCGCGTGGATCGCATTCGGCCTGCTCTGGGGCATCGCTGCGCTGACCAATACCTCGCTTGTCTCCTTTCTTCCCCCGTCCGCATTCTGGGTCTGGTACCGGCGGCGGAAGCAGGGCAGGAAGTCCTTAGGCGGGCTGGCGCTGGCCGCGCTGTTTTTCTGGGCGGCGATCGCACCCTGGCTGGTTCGCAATCACCAGGTATTCGGGACCTGGGTGTTCATTCGCTCCAATTTCGGGGCCGAGCTGCGAATGGGAAACGGGCCGGGCGCCGACGGAACATGGATGTTCTATCTGCACCCCACGCAGAACCAGCTTTCACTTCGCCAATACGCGCAAATGGGAGAAATGGCTTACGTTCGGGAACGCAAACGGCAGGCTGTCGATTTCATCCGCGCCAGCTACGGCCGCTTCGCCTGGCTGAGCGTGAAACGCTTCGTGTACTACTGGGCGGGGAGGCCGCGGTCCTCCGAACGGGCGATCTGGATCGACAATTCCGTGTTCCTGGCGTCTTCGGTCCTTGCCTTCTGGGGACTGGCCCGCGCGCTCGGCCGGCGGAAGCCGGCAAGTTGGCTCTTCTTCTGGCTGCTCGTCTCCTATCCCGCGATCTACTACTTCGTGTATCCGCACTCGCGCTACCGGCACCCCATTGAGCCCGAGATGGCGATTCTGGTCGCCTACGTGATCTCGGAAGCCGAAAGCCGAGGCGCCCTGCGGGGGCGGGAGAATTCAACCTAACCATTTCTGCCTTGCCCCGTCTAAGGACTCGACGGAGGAACTATGGAACCCGATCGCCGGTTTGCCGCCTGGACAGGCGCGATTCTGGGCGCATTTCTCGCGCTGCTGGTGAACTCCGCTCTGGCGCACGCGCGGGACGACGAGTTCGCCACCGCGGAGTTTCATCAAACCTATCCGCTCGCCGCGAGCGGACGAGTCGAACTGGAAAACATCAACGGCGCGGTGCACATTACGGCCTGGGACCGGAATGAAGTCAAGGTGGATGCCATCAAGCGGGCAGGCGGCAAACCGGAGCTCGACGATGCGGAAATCCGGGTCGACGCGCACAACGACTCGATCTCGATTGCCACCCGCTACCGTAAGCAGGACCAGGGGGCATACCATCCGGCATCGGTTGAGTACACCTTGAGCGTTCCCCGCAACGCCCGCCTCGATGAAATTAAATTGATCAACGGCGCGCTGGACATTTCCGGACTGGCCGGGGAAGTCCGCGCCTCCTCGATCAACGGCAGGCTGACGGCGCACGGATTGGCGGGCGAGGCCAGGCTGTCGACGATCAACAGCCGGCTGGATGCGGACTTCAGCCGGCTGGGAGCCGAGCGCATCGATCTGGCTTCGGTAAACGGCGGTATTGAGCTGACGCTCCCCTCAGACGCCAAGGCCAGCATCGAAGCAAGTACCGTCCACGGCGGAATCGACAACGACTTCGGCCTTCATACCAACGACCACCGCTGGGTCGGCCATGACCTGCGGGGTGAGTTGGGCGGCGGCGGGACCGAAGTCACCCTGCACAATGTAAATGGAAGGATCCAGATCGAGCATGCCCCCGACGGACGAGCCTTGAGTCCGGCGAAGGATACGGGGGAGCGCCGGCGGGGAACGGTTTGACCCCTGCGGGCTTCGCGCGCGGCCCGTCCGTGTATCTTCCAGTCGATCTTCAGCTTTTAGCGGCGGGAGCTTTTGGCGCGGGTCTTATCTTTCGACAGCCATGGCGACCGCGTTTCCGCCCCCGAGACAGAGGGCCGCAATGCCCCGATGGACGTCGCGGCGGATCATTTCGTAGACCAGGGTGACCAGAACGCGCGCTCCGCTCGCGCCGATGGGATGGCCGATGGCCACGGCGCCGCCGTTCACGTTGACCTTCTCCGGATCGAGACCCAGTTCGCGCATCACCGCCAGCGCCTGAACGGAAAAGGCTTCGTTCAGCTCATAGAGATCGACGTCCTCGTTTTTCCATCCCGTCTTCTCCCAGATTTTGCGCACTGCGCCTACCGGCGCCATCATGACCCACTTCGGGTCGATGCCGCTTGTGGCCTGGGCGACGATGCGCACCATCGGCGTTGCGCCAAGATCCCGCGCCTGGAGGGCTCCGGTCACCACAACGGCTGCGGCGCCGTCGTTAACGCCGGGAGCGTTGCCCGCGGTTACCGTACCGTTTTTTTTGAAGGCCGGCTTGAGCGAGCGCAGGGCTTCGATGGTCGTCGCTTCGCGCGGAGACTCGTCCTTGTCGAAAACCAGCGGGGGTGCGCCCGGCTTCTTGCCGGCGAGTTCGACGGGAACGATCTGCGACTTGAGGCGGCACTCCCGGATCGCCGCGACCGCTTTGCGATGCGAGTTGAGGGCGAACTCATCCTGCTCTTGGCGCGTAATGCCGTACTTTTCGGCGACGTTCTCGCCCGTGATGCCCATGTGGTAGTCGTTATATGCGTCCCAGAGGCCGTCGCGGATCATCGCATCCAGGATCTCGCCGTCGCCCAGGCGATATCCTTTCCGCGCCTGGGGAAGCAGATACGGCGCATTGCTCATCGATTCCATGCCGCCGGCCACTACGACGGAGCTGTTTCCGGTCTGGATTGCCTGGGCTGCGAGGGCGACGGCTTTGAGGCCTGAGCCGCATACCTTGTTCACCGTCATGGCCCCGACCTCCGCTGGAAGTCCGCCGAAGATGGCGGCTTGACGCGCGGGGTTCTGCCCGAGACCGGCGGAAATCACGTTGCCCAGGATGCATTCGTCAACCTGCGCGGGTCGAATGCCGGCCCGCTCGACCGCTTCGCGAACCACGATGGCTCCGAGTCGCGGGGCTGTAAGTTCGGACAGGCTTCCCTGAAATTTTGCTACCGCGGTGCGGCAGCCTGAGATGATGACGACATCGTCGGTCGAGGCCATGGTGTACTCCTCACTACGCAGTCCTCACTGCCCAATTATAGAAGGTTCGAAATTCACGTTCCCGGTTCCGCTTCTCGTCGATCGCCGTCGGAAGGCGCGAACGTTTCCGAACCTGCACCCGGCCGCATCTGCGGGCTTCGCGCATTGCTCGCCGGATTCGTCTGGAATGATTGTGCGCCAGCACCTTTCGCGCGCAGGCCATCGCATCTTCTACGCGAGCCTTCAAGCCATCCACTCTCGAAGCCCGGAAACTTCCGAGCGCAGAGAGCGAACCGTCGAATGCAAATTTCCTTCCGTCAACTTTCGTACACGATTTCCGCTCGTCGCGTCGTTCATTTTTTGCTTGACTTCGCTTTTTATTGACTCTATACATTCAATCAGTCGCAACAGAAGATCGTTGCATGATCCATGAACAATGGAAGGGAGAATAGTTACATGGCAACCAAGAAAAAAGCAGCGAAAAAGGCCAGCAAGAAGAAACACTAAGCTGACTGAATCGCAAGCTGAAAAAAGGGGACGCGAAAGCGTCCCCTAAGTTTTGTATGCCGCTGTCGAGCGGGCGGCCTCCCCCGTCGAAAGCGGCCCGGGTACGGGCTTTTCGGTTTTCGGACAGAGAAAGCGGTAGGAGCACCAGGAACAGTGAAAGCCGGGAGTGGGATCGAAATTGCCTTCGGCAATTTGAGCGGCGACTTCGCTCACCGTCTGCGCGGCCTCTTCGAGTTCTTCCGCGCTGCGAAGGGTTGAGACCCGCGTGTTTCCATCGAGATTGTGAAAGACCAGGCGCTCGGCCTGATAGCCCCACTTTTCGCGTGCAGCCAGAGCGTAAAGGGAGAGCTGCAGGCTGCGATCGGCATCGTCCTGGGTTTTCGGCTTGCCGGTCTTGTAATCGGTGATGATCACCCGGTCGTTCGGGGCGCGGTCGATGCGGTCGATGCGGCCGACGAGCGTGGTCCCGCCGATCCTGATGCTGAACTGCTCTTCGGTGTGCAGGACTTGCGGGGGAGCGCTTTCGACTCCCGCCAGGAGTTCCCCGAGTTCGGTAATGCCTTGCCGCTCGTAGAGTTCGCGCTGATAGGCGTCAGAGATGGTCTCGCTGGCGAGTTCGGCGCGAAACCGCTCCATCGCTTCCCGGCGGGAGAGCGCTCGGCCCCGCCGCAGGGAATCGAAATAAGCGAGCAGCACTCGATGCACGCATGCGCCATATTCGACCGCCGCCGAGATCTCCGGTCGAATCCGCCACTCACGCTCCAGTTTGAACTGCAGGGGGCAGGTCCGGTAACGGTCGATGGCGCTGGCGCTCAGCGTAGCGGCGAGACCAGGGGCCGGGCGAAGAGCCACCCATTCCGCCAGCCGGGAAGTTTTCGCCTCCTCGGCTGCGCCGAACATGCCGGTCTGAAATTCGCGGCAGGTACGCTGCTGGAAGTAGGGTTTCAGTTCCCTGTGCTTGACCAGTTCACGCAGGAAGCCGGGAGGCGTCTTGTCCCGTTCCCCCCGCCCGAACTGGCCGTAAACGGTCAGCGTGTCGCGGGCGCGGGTCATGGCGACATAGAACAGGCGCCGCTCCTCCTGCTCGTAGATTTTCTTCTCGTCGTCTCCCGCCGTTAACGAGCGGCGAAGATCCGCAGGAACCTCGATCAGCGCCTCGCGGTAGTGGCAGGGAAAACTGCCCTTCACGGCGCGCACGATGAAAACGTGATCAAACTCGAGCCCCTTGGCGCCGTGAACACTCATCAGCCGCACGCGATCGCCTTCGTCGTTCGCAGCGAGGGGGACCGTGCCGCGAGCCTCGCGGAAATCGCCGAGGTATTCGAGAAACTCGGCGGGCGATCCGGTCTCCGCCATGGGTGACGTCTCCCAGGCGCGGGCAAATTCGAGGAGCGTCTCAACCGGCGGCCCGAAGGGAATCTGAAAGCCGGCGCCGACGGCGACAAGCGCGTCATGGACCTTGCGTCCGGCAATGGCCTCGCGCATGGCCTGCAGCTTTTCGAGAACTTCCCCTCCGCCCTCGAGCGCGGCGAGCGCCGCCGTCATCGGCGATTTCGTCTCCCGGGGCAGGGAAGCGAGCCGGCGGCGGAGTTCGTCGGCGGCAATCGAGAACTGGTTCATGGCTGCCACTCTCAGAAGCGCGCTCGCCTCCCCGGCAGAGACGGTTGCCGCGAGCGAGGCCACCAGGTCGCGCACCTCGGGCGTATCGAGCACGTCCAGGCCCTCGATCGAAAACGGGATCCCGCGCCGCGCGAGCTCGGCGGCAACCTCGTCGCGGTGGGCGTGAATGCGATACAGAACCCCTATGTCTTTCCAGCCGCAACGGGAGCGGCGGTGGTGTTCTTCGAGCGTCGCAACCAGGTCCCGCGCCTCCATGAAGCTTCCGCTCGCGAGCACGGCTTCCACCGGAGACCGCGGCCGGAGATTCGCTCGCCCGTCCTCGTCGCGAACCGAAACCAGAAGAACGCGACGATAGGGCGAGCCGCCGCCCGGCAGCGCGAATTCCGGATTCCGGGAAATGAGGGCGTGAGCGCATTCGAGAATGGGCTTCGTGGAGCGGCGGTTTCGAACCAGGGAAACCAGCCTGGATTCCGGAAAGTGGCTCTTGAAAAGTTCGAATGCGCCGCTTGAGGCGCCGCGAAAGCGATAGATGCCCTGATCGGGATCGCCCACGGCAAAAACATTCCGTTCCGCTCCGGCGAGCGTGGAGAGAAGTTTGACTTGAGCGAAGTTTGCGTCCTGGAATTCATCGACAAGCAGGAATCGGGCGCGGGCGCGCTCCCGCGCCGCCAGGGATGGGTCCGCTTCGAGGAGGCGGTTGGCGCGGACCATCATGTGTCCGAAGGTTCCCAAATTCCGCTCGCGCAGCAGGTGCTCGACGGTTCGAAAGACATCGGCAATCTCACGGCAGCGGCCAAGCGTCTCCTGCTGCCTCCGCTCATCGTTCTTGTCCTGGTTCCCGTCCTTCGCCTGGCCAACCCGCGGGACCGGCAGATCGCCACGCTCCAGGCGGCGAACATAGGCGGCGTATTCGTCGGGCCCGATCAGCTCGTCGTGGCAGCGGCGCATGAAATCCAGCAGATCGTCGAGGAACTTCGCGGTGTTGGCGGCGCGCACAAAATAGTCCAGGCGCAAGTCCCGGATCCGGCGGCGCAGAAAGATCCAGAGCTGCTTGTCGTCGAGGACATCGAAGCCTTGGCGGCAGCGGATGAGCAGGTTATTGGCATAGGCATGAAAGGTCGAGACCTCGAGTCCCTTGAGGTCTTTTCCGCGCAATTGCCTGCCTACGCGATCGAGCATCTCCCGAGCCGCGTTGGTGGTGTAGGTAAGGGCGAGAATTTCCTCCGGACGGGCGTGGCCCTTCTCGAGGAGACTTACCATCCGACGGATGAGAACCGTGGTCTTGCCCGTGCCGGCGCCGGCCACGACCAGCATGGGTCCGTGAACGTGCTCGATTGCCCGCTGCTGCTCTTCGTCTGGTTGAGGGGTGAAGTAAGGGGCTTTCCCGGCAACAGCCATCGAACAGGAGCATAGCAGAGTTCCCGGGGCGCAGTTCCGGCAGAGGAGGGGAACCGCCCGCCTCGCAAGAACCGGACGGGTCAGGGCTCGAGCATCGCCCGGGCAATGGCAAGTCCGGCAATGACGGAGGTTTCGGCGCGGAGAATGGTGGCGCCGAGCGATGCGGAAATCCATCCCGCGCCGCGAAAGGCGTTCAACTCCCCCTCCGTCCAGCCCCCCTCGGGACCGAAGGCGAGCAGGACGGACCCTTCCGGTTTGACGAGCGCCTCTTTCAGCATGAGTTCCGGTTCGCTTTCCGATAACACGATGCTGGTGGTGCCCGGGCTTGGGATGGCGAGGAACGGTTCGAACCCGATGGGTGCGGAAATCTCAGGCAGGCTTACCCGCCGCGACTGCTCGCAAGCCTGTTGCGCGATGCGGCGCCACCGGTCCACGCGCTTGTCTGCGGCGCTCGCCAGACGGCGGTCGGTGCGGGCGGCGATGAGCGGGAGAATGCGCACCGCGCCCAGCTCCACCGACTTCTCAATCGCCCACTCCATGCGGTCGAACTTGAAAATCGAGAGCGCCACGGCAAGGTCGATTTCGCGCGAGGGGGGTTGAAGCTCGCCCAGTTCAAACTCGACGAGTTCCTCATCCATTCGCACAATCCGGCCGCGCCGCACGTCTGCGCCGGTAGAAATGTCGTACTCCTGCCCGATTCGGGCGCGAAGCACCCGCGCCAGATGGCGGGCATGGTCGCCGGTAAGCACGGCGCGATTACCGGTGACGTGGTCGGCGATCCATCGGCGTCGCGTCATGGCGGATATCGCAAGGAGTGCGGAAACGGTCTTTCCGGCCGCGCTCGGGGACCGCTCTCGCCTTCGGATCGGTGAGGAGCGGCCCGGGCCTGATGAGCACAGGCCTGAGTGCGGGCCAATTTTTGATAGAAAAGCCGGCCAGTCTCGATCTACACTTAAAGGATATCGTTCCCTTTGAACAAGCAGGAGTAAACCTAAATGATAGCGAGACCTATGCCCGGTTTGCGAGCCCTTGCCACGATGACGATTCTCCTCATGGCTGTCGCATGCACGAAGCCCGCGAACGATGCTCGAATCACATCCGACATTCAAGCCAAGCTGGCGGCCGATTCCGGATTGCAGGCGAAGCAACTCACCGTCGAGTCTCAGAACGGCACGGTGACTCTCGCCGGCAATGTCGATAACGATGCTCAGCGCGATGCGGCCGCCAAGTATGCCTCCTCTCAGCCCGGGGTTAAAACCGTAATCAATAATCTCGTGGTCGCTCCGGCCGCGGCCTCAGCCGAGCCTGCGCCGGTTCCGGCGCCCGACGCCCCGGCAGCCGCACCCGAGCCTGCGCCTGCGCCCGCCCCTGCGGAAAGCAAACCTTCTGCCAGCCGCCGGAGGTCTCATCGCGCCGGCGGCCAAGGCCAGCAGGACAACGCGGCCCAGGCCGGCAATATGAATCAACCGGCGGATGCCTCCGAGGCCTCGAGCGCCCCTGCTCCGCCGGCCGAAGCTGCGGCTCCGCCTCCGCCTGCTCCACCGCCGGCTCCGGCAGCGGTTACCGTACCTTCGGGCACCGTGGTCTCGGTTCGACTGGTGGATACGATTGACAGTGCCACCGCGCAAAATGGCGATGTCTTCCATGCCACGCTCGATGCTCCGCTTGTGGTCGATGGAGCCGTGATTGTACCCGCACACTACCCGGTGGCGGGACATGTGGTGACCGCGCAGTCATCGGGAAAGTTTGCCGGACAGGCGCTGCTTGTTCTTCAACTTGACCGGCTCAAGGTCGGGGACAACTCTTACACCATTCAAACCGACCAGTTCTCGCAGAAGACCGGGTCGCGCGGAAGGAACACGGCGGAGAAGGTCGGGGCGGGAGCGGTTGCGGGCGCAATCCTGGGCGGAATCTTCGGAGGCGGCAGGGGCGCGGCCATCGGTACGGCAGCGGGCGCCGGCGCCGGAGGCGGAGTGCAGGCCGCGAGCAAGAGACCGGACATCAGGTTGTCGTCGGAAAAACAATTGGCGTTCACCTTGCAGGCGCCGGTGACCATGGTCCCCACGACCGAGCCGGCGCGGGGAGGGCAGAAGCTCCCACCGCCCAACGCTCAATAAGTTTTCCCGATTGCTTCCTTAAAAGTGTGCAGCTCGACCAGCTGCGCATTTTTTTTGTTCCGAGGTGTGTTGCGGTTTTCAAAAATCGTGGTACATTCCCTGACGAGTCGTGGTTCCCGGGCGCCACCTCGTGCTTGTCCCTCGGGTCCCATGGGTAATCCTTTTGCGTTGAGCCACAAGTTTGAGCCGCGCTGGCCGGAGCGGATCGCGTGGTGCGCGACGGCGTTGGCGGCGAGCGCACTCTCCTGGTGCATCTGGCGGCTCGTGCCCGCGATGCATGCGGACGCGTTCGCCATCTTCCTCCCCGCTGTGGTTTTCATGGCGCGTTTTTTCGGCTTCGGGCCGGCCGTTCTCTGCACCCTGAGCTCGGCGGCGGTGCTCGACTACGCGGTGTTCCGCCGGAGTTTTGGGGCAGCCACTTCTGAACACGAATTTCAACGGATGGGAATCTTCATCCTGCTTTCGGTTCTGGTGGCCGCTCTTGCGCGACAGCGTTCCGACTCCGAGACCTGGGCCGACGCCGCGCGCGAGCAGATGGCATCGATCGTCACGTCTTCAGAAGATGCAATCTGCAGCTGCACGATGGATGGGATCGTTACCAGTTGGAACCGTGCCGCGGGAAGGCTCTTCGGCTACACGGCGGAGGAGATCATCGGCCGGCCGCTTTCCGTTCTGCTGCCGCCCGACCGGCTCGAGGAGGTCGCCGACAATCTGGCGCGGCTCGATCGCAAGGAGCCTGTGCCCAGTTACGAGACGGAAAGAATCGACCGGCACGGAACCCGGCTCACCATTCTGCTATCGATCTCTCCGCTGCGCGACGAGCAAGGCAAGCTGGTGGGAGCTTCGGCGATTGCCCGCGACGTGAGCGCGCAGAAGCGCAGCGACGAGGCGTTGCGCCGCAACGAACGGTTGGCGACGGCCGGCAGGCTGACCGCGGCGCTGGCGCACGAGATCAAGAACCCGCTCGAGGCCCTTACGAACCTGATCTATCTCGCGCGCCAGGACGCCTCCGGACAGGAGGGATATCTGCGGCGGGCCGAAGCCGAGATCGTCCGCCTGGACTCGATTGCGCAGCAGGCGCTCGGTCTGGTGCGGGAGAACGTGTCCTCCCCGGAACCGCTGGATGCGGAAAAAATTCTCGATGAAGTCGTCGCACTGTATGCGCGGAAGCTCCAGACAGGGCGCATCCGGCTCGAAAAACACGCCGGTGAAAGACTGGAAATTCTGGGCTATCCCGCAGAACTGCGCCAGGTCTTTTCCAATCTCATCCTGAACGCCATCGATGCCATGCAGGACGGCGGGAGCCTGCGACTGCGCGTGGTCCGCACCCATGAGTGGTCGGGAGACCGGCGCCCGGGAGTGCGCATCACCATCGCCGACACCGGCAAGGGAATCAGCCCCAAAGACCTGCCGCACATCTTCGAGCCTTTTTACACCACCAAGAAGGGCCAGGGAACGGGCCTGGGCCTGTGGCTGGCGTACGGCTCGGTGCAAAAACACGCCGGATGGCTGCGCGTCGCCACCAAGACGGGGCCCGGCGCGAGCGGCACGGTTTTTTCCATCTTTCTGCCGGACTCGCCGGCCAAAGCCAGCTCGCAAGCGGTATAGCACAGGACGGAAATCCCGCGTCGACGCCTGAGGTTCCCGGCAGCGACTTTACCCCGCGCATATAATCAGCCCAATCGCTCTCGCCCGAAAAGCCCGGGAGGCTTGTGGACGCTTTGACCGCAGCAGGAATCTTTGCCCTGGGACTTGCCTTCGGCAGCTTCCTGAATGTGTGCATTTACCGCTTGCCCCGGGGACTGTCGGTGGTTCATCCGGGTTCGGCGTGTCCGCATTGCACCCGGCCGATTCGCTTTTATGACAACCTTCCCGTCCTCAGCTGGCTGATCTTGCGCGGCCGCTGCCGCAACTGTCAGCATCGAATCAGCCTCCGCTACCCGATGGTCGAGTTGCTGACCGCGGCGATGTTTCTCCTGTGTTACACGCAGTTCGGTCTGACCCTGGCGTTCGTGAAATGCGCCACCTTCGGTTTTCTGTTGCTGGGCCTGATCTCAACCGACGCCGAGGCGCATGTGTTGCCGGACAAGTTGACCCTTCCGGGACTGGCCCTCGGCGTCGCGTTCAGCTGGTTCGTTCCGGTGAACGACCTGTTGTCCATGCTGCTGCCGGGCATCCTCCCGATTCCTGCAAGCCCGGACGTTTCCGCCCGGGTGTTCTCGCTGATGGATGCTTTGGCCGGGGCCCTGGCGGGCGCGTCCTTTCTCTATGGGGCCGGCGCCATTTACCTGCGCGCGCGTGGTGTCGAAGGTATGGGGTTCGGCGACGTGAAGCTGATGGCCATGATCGGCTCCTTTGTCGGCCTGCGGCTGACGATCCTGACGATCTTTGCCGCCTCGCTCGCAGGCAGCGCCTTCGGGCTGGCAACGGTTCTTGTGGTGTGGATCAAACGGACCGAGCGGCGGGAGCGCGTGTTTCACGAGCCCGCGCGAACGGCGCGGAAGCGGGCTTGGTCGTCGGCCATGGTGGCTTTGCGGCGGTACCAGATGCCGTTCGGGGTCTTTCTCGGCAGCATGGGACTGGCCGCATTTTTCTTTGGCCGCCGCGTCCTCGACTGGTATCTCGGATGAATGGATCGCTCGCCTGCGTCCGGGGAGAATGCCGGCGGTTATCCCGGACTCCGAGGTCCAATCTTCTCAGGCGAGGTTCTTCAACCGGACAATCTGGCGGACATGGTGCCTGCCGTGCACCCAATGGAATCTGCGCCACTCGCCCGCGGTGAGCGGGCCGAGGATAGGATGATCGGCCACCGGCGTCTGATGCCCCAGCCGGGCCTCGCAGCGGGCGATCAGCTCGTCCATGCGCGCGAGGTTGTCGAAGATTTCTTTCGTTACCTGTTCGACCGGTGCGCCTCGGGGAAGAACGCGCTCCGGCGCCTTCGCCCGTCGCGGAAAATATCCCAGCCAGAGCACGATGCGGCGCGGCCAGCGTTTTCGCTTTCGATCCGGGCTCGAGCGCGCCCCGCCCGCAGCGAGCGAGCGTTCCAGGCTGAGGATGGTGCCTCGATAGGTCAAGTTCAGATGATCGAGAATTTCCAAGGAGCTCCACTTGCCTTCCCGGTGACGGGCGAAATCATCCCGGGACATTCCTTCGATCGCGCCGGCCAGCTCGGCCTGCAAACTCAATAGTCTCGGGTGCATGTCTAGTAGAATGCTTGGAACAAGCTCAGCCCTAATTTTCTCCCGCCAGGGGTGTTATGAACCGATTGGCCATGATCATGCTGTCGCTCGCAGTCCTTGCGGGATGTACATCCGCGCCGGCTCCCGAGGAAAAGCCGCAGCCGCCCGAGCTCGCCACCGGCCGCAGCGCCTTTCAGAGGTTGTATGTCTCCGCCCACGGATGGGCCGCGGATGCCATGCCGTATCAACTCGAGTCCCAGGTGATCGGAGACCATCGCGGGGAAGGGGGAAAAGCCGTTCTCTGGCGGGCCGCCTTTGCTTCCCATGCCCAGCGCAGCGCGAGGCCCTATGTCTGGTCCGGGATCGACTCGCCGGATGCACCTTCCCGCGGCGTTTCCCCGGGCCCGCAGGACAACTTCGTCCCCGGAAACGCGTTCGATACGAATTTCCTTAAAGTCGATTCCGACAAGGCCTACCAGGTGGCCCAGAAGCATGGCGGAGACCGAATCACGGGCACTCCGATTACCTATCGGCTCGACTGGGCTCCGGGCGAGAACAAGCTCGTATGGCACGTGATCTATGGCCCCAGCCGCAACGACGCCAAGCTGGTCGTCGACGTCGACGCCACGACCGGGGAGTTTCTGAGAAAAGAGAAATAAGCTTCGGCGGGAGCGCTCCGAGGAGCGCTCATTTCCCGCCTTTGCGCTCGCCCGAGCCGTTCTGGCCGTTACTGCCCGACGAGCAGTACTCGGTAAACGCACGCTTGAGTTCGTTGGCAAGATCGAAAGCGTCGCGGTGTTCGATATCGCTGCGTTGCATCATGTGGGCCAGTTTGCCGTCGCGAAACAGGGCGAGCGATGGAGACGACGGCGGATAGCCGGTGAAGTAAGCGCGGGCGCGCTCGGTAGCTTCGACATCCTGTCCGGCGAAGACGCTGAAAAGCCGGTCTGGCATTGTGGAATGTTCGAGGGCGGCACGCAAGGCAGGACGCATGCGTCCTGCGGCGCAGCCGCAAATGGAATTGACTACCACCAGCGTGGTGCCCTGCGTGACTGCCAATTCGCGGTCGACATCGGCTGCAGTTCTGAGTTCTGTAATCCCCAACCGCGTGAGTTCTTCCCGCATCGGAACCACCATGAGCTCTGGATACATTCAACCTCCCCCTGGGGCCAGGCATGGCCTCGGGCCCATTTTACCGGATGTGGGCCTGACGCCTAGTCCTTCCAGGCAGGGATCTAAGGCGGCGGTGTGCGGCCAGGTTTTTGAGTATTTGTTTTTTCTTCGCCTGCGGCATGGACGCGGCCTCTCTGACGCGCGGGCTCATCCATCCTCCATGCGACATCATCCGATAAATTGTGGGATTTCTTCAGGCGACTCTCGTGGTACGGACTTGACCGCGGCTGTCACCGGCCGCGAGGCGGAAATGAAGAAGCGATTCCCGAGGGGGAGGTCAGGGACTGCGCCGTGGATCTGATCAGGGCGTTCATTTTGTGCGGAGGCAAGAGCTCGCGCATGGGTTCGGACAAAGCCTTCCTCAAGCTTGAAGGCAGACCGCTCGTCGCGCGCGCCGTAGACGTCGCCCGGCAAGTGACGCCTGAGGTGTCGATTGTCGGAGACCCGGAGAAGTTCGCGCCCTACGGACGCGTCGTCAGCGACATTTTCCGCGATTGCGGCCCCCTGGGGGGAATTCATGCCGCGCTTCGGACGTCCGGATCGGATTGGAACCTGGTCCTGGCCGTCGATCTGCCTTTCGTGACGGCTTCCTTTCTCGACTACCTTCTCGGACAGGCAAAGTCGTCCGGCGCGGTAATCACGGTGCCTTCAGTCCGCGGATATTTCCAGCCCCTTTGTGCTGTATACCGCCGGCAATTCGCCCCGGTCGCCGAACGAGCGCTCGGAGAGGGCAGAAACAAGATTGACGCACTGTTTCCCCTGGTGACTGCCCGTTTCATCACAGAGGAAGAACTCACCGGCGCCGGCTACAGTTCCTCGATATTCCGGAACGTCAACACCCCGGATGAATGGGAGCGCGCCGAGCGCGAACTCCGGCGGGGGTGATTCTCGTGGCACGGCGGCCCGCCGGCAGGAAGACCCTGGGGGAGGAAGCCGCAAGCGTCCCCGGCGCTTGTGCGCGCGAGTCGGGAATCCGTTGTACCTGCCCGTTATAACATTGGAGGGTGAATCTTCCCGTCAATCCGCCGGTCCTGCCCATGCTCGCCAAGCGGGTGGAGGATTTACCGGCGGAGGGAGATTGGATTTTCGAACCCAAGTGGGACGGGTTTCGCACCCTGGTGTTCCGCGATGGGGATGAAATCTTCATTCAAAGCCGCGATGAAAAGCCCCTCGATCGCTATTTCCCCGAACTGCACGATCCACTGCGCCGGAGTCTGCCCGAGCGCTGTGTGCTGGATGGTGAGTTGGTCATAGTCCAGGACAATGAACTCGACTTTGACGCTTTGCAGCTTCGGCTCCATCCCGCCGCTTCCCGAGTGAAACTCCTGTCCAAGCAGACGCCGGCATCGGTTGTGTTTTTCGATCTGCTGTGCCGCGGCGATCGCGACCTCCGCCGTGAACCGTTCGCAACCCGCCGGCGGGAACTTGAGTTGCTCCTCGACAATTCCACGCCGCCCATCCATCTCACCCCGGCTACGGGCGACCGGAGCCTTGCAGAGGACTGGTTTCGGCGCTTCGAGGGCGCCGGCCTCGACGGTGTGATCGCCAAAGCCGCCGACGGAACCTATGAGCCCGATAAACGCGTGATGCTCAAGATCAAGCATGAGCGAGATTGCGACTGCGTGGTTGCGGGCTTCCGCTGGCATAAAAAAGGCGATCGCACCTTAGTCGGCTCCCTGCTCCTGGGACTGTTTGATAGCTCGGGCGCCTTACAGCATGTGGGGGTCTGCGCCAGTTTCACCCATGAGAAGCGGCTCGAATTGGCGGAGTTTCTTGGCCCCTATCGCCGGGAGGCTTTGCTGAATCACCCCTGGAAGGCCTGGGCGGAAGCCGATGCCGGGTTGTCCGACCGCCCGAAGCGCATGCCGGGCGGCCAGAGCCGGTGGAGTCAGGGCAAGGACTTATCGTGGGAGCCTTTGCGGGCCGAACTCGTGGTCGAAGTTGCCTATGACCACATGCAGGGAAATCGCTTCCGTCACACGGCGCAGTTCCGCCGCTTCAGACCGGACAAGAATCCCGCAGAGTGCACCTATGCCCAACTCGAAGTAGTCCCGCCGCAGGAGCTGGCCGCAATCTTTCCCTCCGGACGTTAGCTCCGGGTTTTCTGTTTTCCCGTGCGCGGCCCTTGTTTCATCCACTCGCGCCACTGGCGCGTGGGGTCGTCGTCCGGGTCGGGGGGTTCCGGTGAGGGGCGAAGATTTTCCGGCACATGCTGCAAGTTGACCCGAATGCGCGTCCAGGTGGAGGATCGGCCTCGCATGGAATCGACCAGAACGTCTTCGGGGGCGAGAAATTCAACTATGTCGGCATGCCTCGCCTTCCAGCGCTCGAGGCCGCCAAGAGCCGAGCTCTTGTCTGTGGAATGGGCAATCACGAGCAAGGGCATTTTGATTCGCGGCGGCTTCGGTTTGGATTTCGCCCGGGAGGGCGCAACCCTCGGGCCTTCGGCTTCCATCTTGCGGAAATGCGGAGGCCAGGGAGCGTCGCCCATGCCGGCGGCCGCATCGCGGCGAGCGAGTTCGAGCAAGGGTTCCAAAGACCCGGGCCCGCCGTCCATCCCTGCGTGGGGATCGCCGGTTTCCCTGAACCGGTTGGGCATGGTCAGGATCGTGAACTCGGCCGGGTCGCAGTCTGGCACCTCGCTCCAGCGAAGCGGCGCTGAGACCCGGGCGTCGGGCACCGGGCGCACCGAATATGCCGAACACGTGGTGCGGTCTTTTGCATTCTGGTTGTAATCGAGGAACACACCATGCCGCTCTTCCTTCCACCATTTCGAACTGGCAATTTCCGGAGCTCGCCGCTCGATGGCCCGGGACAGCGCAACCGCTGCGCTCCGCACTTCGGTGAAGGTCCACCGCGGCTCGATTCGAACGTAGATGTGCATGCCGCGCGAGCCGCTGGTCTTTGGCCAGCCCGCCAGGCCCGCCTCGTTCAAGAACGCCTGCACTTCAAGCGCTACGCGGCATACATCGGACCAGCCGACTCCGGGGACCGGGTCCAGATCGATGCGCAATTCATCGGGATGTTCGAGGTCGCCGGCGCGAACGGGGTGGGGGTGGAGTTCGATACAGCCGAGGTTGATGGTCCACGCCAGGCCCGCCGCATCGTCGATCACGACTTCTTCGGCGGTTCGGCCGGATGGAAACGACAACGTTACGGTTCGCAGCCAGGGCGGCCGCTCGGCGGGCGCGCGCTTCTGATAAAACGCCGGCTCCCCGGCGCCCTTTACAAACCGCTTCAAAACCATCGGCCGGTCCTGAATGCCCGCGAGCGCCCCGGGAGCAACCGAGAGGTAGTACTGCACCAGCTCGCGCTTGGTAATGCGCACCTGCCCGGAGAAGTACAGCTTGTCGGGATGGGTTATACGAACCTCCCGGCCCGCCACCTCGAGCGTTTCGCTGGTTTCCTGCTTCCCCATCGCATCCAGGCTACCATCGATGCACACCCTGGTTGGCGCCGTGGAAGATTGGCGTCTTAAGATTGGCGTCTTGTCGAAGCCAGGCACACCGGCCTTGGAGCCTCTGCCTGCCTGTCCCCAGCACGCCTGGCGCTGTGAGAGACTTTTAGTCGGGGGTCTGCCTCCTTGAACAATCAAGACGAAAAGAGCGGCTCAGGGCAGTTCGCGACACCCGGCGTTCCGGCCCAGACAGGCGGCAACGGGGCGCTCGCCGAGCCCTACATCGCCTTCCAACGGGTTTCAAAGTCATTCGGCGACAAGCAGGTGCTCGACGATGTCAGTTTTGAGGTCATGACCGGCGAAACCGTCTGCATTCTAGGGCGCAGCGGCGTCGGAAAATCAGTTGCGCTCCAACACATTCTCGGTTTCCTCAAACCCGATGCGGGACGCATCTTTGTGGCGTACGAAGATATCACCGACTATTCCGAACAGGAACTCGCCAGGATCCGCAAGAAAGTCACCATGGTATTTCAAAATGGCGCTTTATTCGATTCCCTGACGGTTGGAGAAAACGTCGCGTTTCCTCTGCGTGAGCGCCGCGATCTCGGCGAAGAGCAAATGCTCGAAATCGTCTCCGGATTGCTCGAAATGGTGGGCGTGAAGGACATGGCAGACCAGCTTCCGGCCGAGCTTTCGACGGGTATGAAGCGCTCGGTTGCCATTGCCCGGGCCCTCGCCTCGCAGCCCGAATGCATCCTCTACGACGAGCCGACCACGATGGTCGATCCGATGATGGGGCAGCTGTTGGGCGATCTCATGAAGCGCCTGAAGATTCAGCTCCGCCTCACCAGCGTGGTGGTGACTCACGATATGAGACTGGCGAAAAAACTTGCCGACCGGGTCGTATTCCTGCACGAAAGCAGGGTCTTGTTCTACGGAACCTATCCGGAGATGGAGAAGTGCCAGGTACCGATCGTCGAGGAATTCCTGGAGCTGGACGCGATCGATTTGGGCGCCTGAGGGGATTTCAGAACCCGGCCTGAACCAGCTTTTCAACCGTGAGCGGACTCGCGGCCCGCGCGGGTGCGAGCCACTTCTCCACATATTTTGCAATTACATCCACTTCCAGGTTGACAGGGTCGCCGGGATGAAGCGACCGCAAATTGGTCTCTTCGGCCGTGTGCGGGATGATCGCGAATTCGGCCCGGGTTTCTTCCATCGCGGCCACTGTGAGACTGATTCCTTCGATCGAAAGCGATCCTTTAGGGACCACATAGCGTGTGAGTTCGGACGGGATCTGGATGGTAAACCGGTAATCCCTGCCGCCGGGAATGGCTTCGAACGAGACGACGGTCCCGGCGCCGTCCACATGGCCCTGCACGATATGGCCGTCGAAGCGGCCGCTGGCTCGCAGGGGAAGCTCCAGGTTGACGAGAGCGCCGGGTTCGAGACGGGAAAACGACGTGCGCAGCCAGGTCTCCTGCGCAAGATCGGCCGAGAAGGAGTTCTTTGAAATATCGAGCGCCGTAAGACAGACGCCGCTAACGGAAACGCTCGCGCCCGGTTTCAACTCCCCCACCAGGCGCGAAGAGAAAACGGTCAACCGCCGTTCCTCGCCCCGGGTTTGGATTGAGGCCACGCGTCCAACCTCTTCGATGATGCCGGTGAACATAGAATCAAAGCTCCGGACTTCACGGGTTCGGGCAGGAACCCGCGGCTATTGGACCCCTGGTATTGTTCGCGCCTGCCCCAATGGACCCCTGAAACCGGTCCGCGCGCTTCCTAATCCAGGTAGGGGTCTCTCACGTATCCCTCTAGCAGGAAATCTTCGCCCACTCGTTCGAGACGGAACGATTTCACCTGCGGGGCTTCGCTCAGGTTGCGGAATCCCCGCCCGGAGGCGAAGGGCACCGAAGCTGTCCCCGCCAGGATCCTGGGCGAATAGTAAAAGCAAACCTTGTCGGCGGCCCGGGAATCGAGCGCCGTCCCATTCACCCTGGCGCCGCCCTCAATCATAACGCTCGTGATCTCGCGTTCCGCCAGCCGCCGGCAAACGGAGTCGAGGCCGGGACGCCCGTCCGGACCCGGCGGCGAGATCCGTTCGACCGGAATGCCGCGTTCCTCGAACCGCCGCTTGCTCTTCTCGTCGGCGGAGGAGCAGAAAACCAGCACGTCGCCGGCGGCGGAGCGGGCGAGCCGCGATTGGAGGGGCAGGCGCAGATGGGAATCGAGGACCACGCGCACGAGCGGCCTCCGGCGCGCGAGCCCGCTTCGGTCGGTCAGCAGCGGGTTGTCGGCGATGACCGTTCCCACTCCGACCAGGATGGCGTCGTGCCGGTGGCGTAATGCATGCACGTGGGCGCGCGCCTCGGTGCCCGTAATCCAGCCGCCAGGCGGGGCGCCCGCCTCGCTGGAGCCGTTTGCGGCATCGGCTGGCGGCGGCGCGATTTTCCCGTCCAGAGTCATGGCGGCTTTCAGTGTCACCAGAGGCATGCGATAACGAATGTATCTGGCGAAGGCATCGTTCAGCGGACGCGCTTCATCGTCGAGCAGGCCGGATGTGACCTGGATCCCCGCCTGGCGAAGGCGCGCGAAACCCCGGCCGCTCACCACAGGATTTGGATCGGGCATCGACGCGACTACACGCGCGATCCCGGCGCGGACGAGCGCCTCCGCGCAGGGGCCGGTGCGGCCGTGATGACAACAGGGTTCGAGATTGATGTACAGGGTTGCGCCGCGGGCTTGATCGCCGGCTTGTTCGAGAGCGAGGATTTCTGCGTGCTTCACGCCCTGGTAGGTATGAAACGCTTCGCCGACTACTTTGCCTTCGCGATCGACCAGCACTGCGCCGACATGCGGGTTCGGCGAGGCGAGGCCGAAACTCTTGCGCGCCAGCTCGAGCGCACGGCGGACAAAAGCCTCGTCGGATGTGCTGGTAAGCATTGGCAAACGGACGATTTATTTTACGGCAGCCGGCGAGTCTTCTCTTCCTCTGGTCTTCCTCTGGCTGTTCTACTTTTGACCGGCGCCGGCGCGACTCTGGGGGCGACGATGGTTCGCGGTTGTCAGGCGAACAACGAATCCACAAACTGCTGGGGATCGAAGGGCAGGAGATCGCCGGCCTTTTCTCCAATTCCGACATAACGCACCGGCAAGCCCAACTCGCGGGCGATGGCGACGACCACGCCGCCCTTGGCGGTTCCGTCGAGCTTGGTGAGGGCGACTCCCGTGATGGCGGCGGCGTCGGTAAACTGGCGGGCTTGTGCGAGGCCGTTCTGTCCGGTGGTGGCGTCGATTACCAGGAGAACTTCGTGCGGGGCTCCGGGAACCAGCCGGCGCGCGGTCCGGCGCATCTTCTCGAGTTCCGCCATCAGATTGGTCTTGGTGTGCAGGCGGCCGGCCGTGTCCACGATCACCGCGTCGGTGCGGCGCGCATTCGCGGCTTCGAGCGCATCGTAGAGCACCGCGGCCGGATCTCCGCCGGCGCGGGTGCGAATGACTTCCGTGCCCGTGCGTTCTCCCCAGACTTCCAGTTGCTCGATGGCCGCGGCGCGGAAGGTGTCGCCGGCGCAGAGCAGGACCGTCTTACCCTGCGAACGCAGGGTCTGGGCGAGTTTGCCGATCGTGGTGGTTTTGCCGGTGCCATTCACGCCGACAACCATGATCACCTCGGAAACGCCATCGGGTCTTTCTACCGGCGGCGTGTTGGCCGAATTGAGGATCGCCAGGAGCTCTCCCTGGATCAGCCGTTTGAGTTCCTCCGCATCTTTAATCTGCCTGCGGTCGGCGCGCTCGCGGAGATTCTCGAGAACCTGCTGGGTGGTTGCCGAGCCGAGGTCGGCTGCAATCAGCGTGGCCTCAAGGTCGTCGAGCGTGTCGCGGTCGATTTCTCTGTTGAAAGGGACGATTTCGTCTATGCGCTCGCTCAGGTTCTCGCGAGTGCGCGCGACCGCGTCCTTCATCCGGTCAAAGAAGCCAGGTTTTTGTTCGGTGCTGCCGAAGAGCGTCTGAATCATGAATTCCTTCGGATAGGCGCTAGTCCCAACTCAATTATATGCGGTCGCCGGTCGATGCCGGCGCCGGCGAAGCGACCCAAGCCGGCCGGCGTTGTCATGGGATCCTTGTTCTGGGATCGTGATGGGATCCGCCGGGCAAACCCGAAGCCTTATGGCATCATGGTGAACCGTGCACGACATCGCATCGGTTGAACAGGCAAGCCTGCCGAAGGAACTGGGACTGGCCGACCTCGTGTTGGCGCAAGTGCTGTGCGTCGTCGGCTCAAGCTGGGTTGGCATTGCCGCGAAACTGGGCCGGGCTCACGTGGCGTACTGGCTGGGCGCCATGCTGCTCTTTTACGCGCCGCTCGCCGTCGTCGTCATCTACCTGAACCGCATGATGCCTCTCGAGGGCGGTCTCTATCGATGGGCGAGATCCGGTTTTGGCGAGTTGGCCGGCTTCCTGACCGCCTGGAATCTCTGGGTCTACGCGGTGATCGTCACGGGCGGCATTATTTTCGTTGTGCCCACGGATACCGCGTACATACTGGGTCCGACGGCGGCCTGGCTCCCGGGGAGCAAAGTTGCCACCCTGGCGCTGACTGCGAGCGTCGTCGCCGGGATTACCGCGGTTGCCATCCGGGGTCTGAACGTCGGCAAATGGCTGCACAACGCGGGCGGCGCCGGGATCCTGACCGCCTACCTGATCCTCCTGGTCCTTCCGGTATGGGCCCTTCTTCGCGGCTCGATCGCGCACTATGAGCCGATTCCCTGGGAGCCGCCGCGGCCATCCTGGTTTGGACTGGCGGTGTTTGGACAGATGGCGGTAGGGGCGCTGAGCGGGTTCGAGTATGTCGCGATTCTGGCCGGCGAATGTCGCAGTCCGGCGCGCACCATCGGACGATCGGTCATCATTTCAGCGCCCATTATCGCGCTGATGTTCATCCTGGGGACGAGTTCGGTCCTGACCTTTGCGGGCACGCAGCCCATCAACGTGATCGGCCCGATTCCCCAGACCATGCGGCTTGCCCTGGGGGCCAGGGGCTGGGTGGCGCCGGTCGCGATCCTTCTGTTGATGACGCGAGCGGTGGCAGGCGCCAGCCTGATCTTTACCGGTCTGACGCGTCTGCCGATGACGGCCGGCTGGGACCAGGTGGTGCCGCGCTGGTTTGCGCGCCTCGACCCGCGCTGGCAGACTCCGGTGAATTCGATTCTTTTCGTCTCCGCGCTGGTCATGAGTCTTATCTTCCTCAGCATGCTGGGCGTCGGCGAGCAGGAGGCCAGCCAGCTGTTGGCGGCGGCATCGATTGCCCACTACGCCATCGCCTATATCGCAATGTTCGCCTTGCCCCTGGTGGGCAGACCTGCGTTGCGAAGTGCGCTACCGAACTGGGTGAAACTTGCGGCCCTGGGCGGCCTGATTTCGAGCGTGATCGCTCTGGCCATCACGGTCTATCCCATCGTAGACGTGGCCAGCCGCGGCGCCTATGCCGCGAAAATCGGCCTCGTGGTGCTCGGGAGCAATCTGGCGGGGGTGATGCTCTATCGCGCCGGGAAGCAACATTACGGGTAGGCCGGGTTCCATCGCTCGGCGCCCATCCGGGCCGAGTTATGGTTGGCGTTTTCAGATCTTGGCTTCTTTACGTTCCTGGTTTTCCGATCGGGGGGCAAAACGCGAACGCAGCAGCGCCAGGTTCCCATTCCTCATTCCACTCACGAACGGGGATGGCCGAAAAACAAAACGTAACCGTCTGCGTCCTTGAGTTCGAATCCCCGCAGACCATCCTCGGTATCTTTCAGTGGCTCGGAAAACTCGACGTTCCGCGACGAAAATTCTCGCGCGAGCGCCTCCGGATCGGGGACATAGAGGTAGGCGTCCCAGCGCGCTGCGGGTTCTCGTTCAGGGTTCGGAAGTGGATCGACACCGACGTCCTTGAACATGATCATGGCGGCGCCCCGCTGGACAATGCCGAAGAAGACGTCGTCAGCCGGCCCTTGAAACGTGACCTCGAACCCAAGGCGGTCGCGATAAAACGACAGCGCGCGAGGGACGCTCTTGACGATGAAGAACGGCGCAATGCTTGAGATTTCTGGCTTGCTCATGTGAGTCCACGCCGGTTTTCCCGAAACCTTACCGTGGCGGCTTGCCGGGCGACGTTCGCTCGCGGTCGGAAGCCAATCGCGAGCAGGACGTCTATTGGGTGCTTTCCCCAATGCATTCCCCGTCCAACCTTCTGCTCCGTTGGAGTCGGCATCCAATCCTTCGTCTGCCTGGAGCCACGCTCCGCCATCGCTTAAGCCAGGGCCTTCATCGGACACCGTCGAGCCGTGCCGAGCGCCCGTCACTCATTCTCCCGCTTCGAGGTGCGCGTCATCAGGGCTTGAATGGCCTCGCGAGGCGACGTCTCCTGGTTGAGGACCGCATGCATCTGTTCCGTGATCGGCATCTCCACGCCGCGCGCCCCGGCCAGTTCGACTGCAGCGCGGGTCGTGAAGATGCCTTCTGCAACCCTGCCCTGCATGTCCGCGATCGCCTCCGGGAGGCTGCGGCCGCTCCCGAGTGCGACCCCCACGCTGCGATTGCGCGACAGCGCGCCGGTCGAGGTGAGAACCAGATCGCCCAGCCCGGCGAGACCGGCCATGGTTTCCGCCTGCCCGCCGCAGGCGACCGCCAGACGGGCTATTTCCGCGAGCCCGCGGGTGACGAGCGCGGCGATCGTGTTATGGCCCAATCCGAGACCGTGACAGACGCCGGCCGCAATGGCGATGATGTTCTTCAGCGCCCCGCCGAGTTCGACACCGACGACGTCGTTGTGGGTGTAAACGCGAAAAGCGCGATCGCTGAATTCGCGCTGCACCCGGAGAGCGAGTTCATCGTTCTCGGACGCGATGGTGATCGCCGTTGGATCGCCCCGCGCCACCTCGGCCGCAAAGCTCGGGCCGCTCAAGGCTCCCAGCGGACACCGGACGCGGCTTTCGCCGAGGACCGCGCCGATCACTTCCGTCATGCGCAGCAGCGTTTCCTGTTCGAGACCCTTGGTGGCGCTCACCACCAGCATGTCGGGACGCAGGTGGGTTGCCATCTGAGCGAACAGGCCCCGGCAGTGCTGGGACGGCATGACGCTGACCACGATTTCAGCGCCCTCGAGCGCGTCCGCGAAATCCCCGGTCGGCGCCACGCAGTCGGGAATCCGGTGATCGGGAAGGAACCGGGCGTTGGTTCGCGTCGTCCGAATTCGCTCGCGCACCTCCGCTTCGTAGGCCCAGAGTTTGATCCGGTGCTCGCCCGTCCGCCCGAGAACGATCGACAAAGCGGTTCCCCATGCGCCCGCGCCGATGACCGCAATCCGGCTCATCTCGCCTTCACCTGAAACTTCGGCTCGACTCCCGCTACCAGCCGCCGGATGTTCTTGTGGTGCTTCACAATAATCAAGAATGCGCCGCAGGAGAGCAGGGCCAGTTGTCGAGGACGATGTGCCTCGTGCACCAGAGAGGCGAGCAGCGGAAAGGAGGCTGCGGCCCCGATCGATCCGAGAGATATGTAGCGGAACGCGAGCACCAGGAGGATGAAGACGACGATGGCCAGAAGCACCGATTTTGGGGCCAGCGGCAGAAACGAACCGAGTGCGGTCGCTACGCCTTTTCCGCCGCGGAACCGGAGCCAGACGGGAAACACGTGCCCTGCGATGGCGGCGAGGGCGGCGACGAACGCCCAGGTTCCGTCGCCGGGGAAGAATTTCCGCGCCACCCAGACCGCCGCAGCTCCCTTGAGAGCATCGAGCAGCAGGGTGAGAACGCCCAGCCCGGGCGATCGGCGCGCAACGTTGGTGGCCCCGATGTTACCGCTGCCCGTCGAGCGCACGTCAGCGCCATGAAACGCGAGCACCAGCAGGTACCCGAACGGGATCGAGCCGAGAAGATATCCGACCAGGGCGCTCGCAAGCATTGCCGGAATGTTAATCGCTTTCCGGGTGCAACTCAAAGCGGGCAAGTTTCGTGTATTGCGAACCCTCTCTCGAGAGCTGGCTGCGATACAAAAAGAATTCGCGGGCCCTCATCCCGCCAAACTCGGGCAGCGCGTGGCGCTCCAGGTATTCCTGCAATCTTCGGAATTGCCGGTTCGGCCGGTCTCCCTTCTCGCGCACCGGGCGGGCGGACCGGCCGCGCGCGCGGGCCAGAGTCAGATGGGGGTGGAAGGCGCGGTCTTCCCTGGCAATGCCGAGGCCTTCGAGGGCCTCTTCGACGAGCCATGCCAGGCGCCTGAGCCCGTCTCCGGCTTCTATTCCGATCCAGAAAACCCGCGCCGCAGCCGGGGTGGGGAAGAAGCCGGCGCCCTGGAACTGCAGCGGAAACGGTTCTGCGCGGACCGAGCTCAGTGCGGCTTCGATTTGCCGGGCCTCCAGGCCGGGTCTCTCCCCGATAAACTTCAAGGTCACGTGCAGGGATGGCTCGGGGGCCCAGCGCGCTTCCGGGGCGAGTTCCTCGACGGCTTCGAGGAAGTCGCGAATTCGGCTGCGAATTCCGGCTTCGAGATCGAGCGCGACGAAGGTCCGCATGGTCAGGGTTGAGCATAGCAAAACCGGGCTTCGCCGGCTCGATCAAGTAGAATAGTGCCTGCCTGCGCGTATGAAAGCCTCGGAGCTTATCTACGACTGGAACCGTGCGTTCGCAACCGAGCTTCTGCCGGCGGGGCCGGTGCTTTTAAACGACGAGACCCTCCGCGACGGACTGCAATCGCCCTCGGTCCGCGATCCTTCGATTCGAGACAAGGTCCGCATTCTCTGGCTGATGGAGGCCCTGGGAATCCAATTCCTCGATCTTGGGCTTCCCGGCGCCGGACCGCGGGCCGTCGAGCACGTGGAAGCCCTGGCGCGGGAAATCGTGGCGGGCCGGATGCACATTCGCGCCAACTGCGCGGCGCGAACCCACGAGAACGATATCCGTCCCATCGCGGAAATTGTCGAACGCACCGGCCTCGCGATCACGGCCGCCACCTTCATCGGGTCAAGCCCCATACGGCGGTACACCGAAGGATGGACGGAAGACTTCCTCCTCAGGACCACGGAGAAGGCCGTCCGCTTCGCGATTTCTTTGGGGCTCGAGGTGATGTACGTGACCGAGGACACGAGCCGTTCGGATCCGGAGATGGTGAAGCGGCTTTACTCGACCGCCCTCGGCTGCGGCGCCCGCGCCCTTGTGATCTGCGATACAGCGGGGCACTCGACTCCGCTCGGAGCGTATGCGCTGGTGAAGTTCGTGCTCGACGAGGTTGTGAAACCCTCGGGCGAGAAGATTCGCGTCGACTGGCACGGCCATTGCGACCGCGGCCTCGCGGTGCCGAATTCGCTCGCGGCGCTTGCCGCGGGAGCCGATTGCGTTCATGCCTGCGCGCTTGGAACCGGCGAGCGCGTGGGCAATACCCAGATGGACCAGATGCTGGTGAACCTGAAGCTGATGGGCGTCCCGCCCTGGGCTGAACAGGATTTGACCCGGTTGCGGGAGTATTGCGAGGCGGTTTCCGAAGCCACCGGGGTTCCCATTCCCGCGAATTATCCGGTCTTCGGAGAAGACGCGTTCCGCACCGCCACCGGAGTGCATGCCGCCGCCGTGATCAAGGCGTACAAAAAGAACGATATCGAGCTTGCCAACGCCGTCTATTCCGGCGCGCCTTCCCACCTGTTTGGCATGGAGCAGGTGGTCGACATCGGCCCGATGAGCGGAAAATCCAATGTCTGGTTCTGGCTGGAGAAGCACGGCATTCCCGCTTCCGAAGACCTGGTGGAGCGGATTTATCGGCGGGCGAAGAGCTCCGACCACACGCTGAGCGAACAGGAAATCCGGGAGTGCGTGGGGACTCCTGGAAGAGTGGGGCCGTCTTCGCCATCCTGAGCCCCGCTATTCGTCCTGGAGAAAGATCTTCTGCGCCGACAGATGGGCCCCGGCCAGCAATAACAATCCGGTCAGATAGGCCCAGAACATCATACTGACCGAGATCCAGAAGGGCCCGTAGACCTCCTGAAAATCCAGGCGCGGCAGCAGCAGGATATAGGAGTATTTCAGGATCTCCGAGAGCAGGCCGGTGATGATGGCCGCGGGCAGAACCGCCCGCGGGGGGACCTTGCCGTTGGGCAGCAGCCAGTAGATCAGGAAAAAGACCGCCATGCTGGCAACGGTGGCGAATATTTTGGCGGTCACGAAGCCGAAGATACGAAAAAGCACGAATTCATGCCCAAAGGAGAGCAGGTTGAGCAGGAAGACGTTTCCGGCGCTCAAGGCGATCGAGAGCAGCGCCAGCGTTCCGCTGGCAAACGCCAGCCCCAGCGCGATCAGCTGATTGCCCAGATACGAACGATTGTTGGGGAAGCGCCAGATGCGATTGAGCGCGACTTCGAGAGGCAGGAAGACGCCCGTAGAGGTAAACAGGAGGATCAGCAGCGAAGCAACCTGGGGTTTCTCCCTGGCCGCCGCCATGGAGCTCAGGTTGCGGATCACAAATTCCTGCCCGGCGGGAAGGTTGTCGCGCAGCAGATCGATGATGACGCGGGACATGGTCGCGGAACGAAACACGCGCTCGGTGAGAGTCATCAGCAGCAGGACGAAGGGGAAGAAGGAGAGGATCGCATTGGCGGCCACGGAAAACGCGAAGGTGTGGACCTCGGTGCGCAGCAGATACTGCACCGTGGAGGCAGCCAGCCGGTAGATGTAGCGGAGGCGCTTTCGGTCGACGAGGGGCATCGTGGTGGTGGACACGCCCGAGCCCTCGCTGGCTTTGTCGTGGGTCATCAGGTCCCGATGGTGATCCTCAGCAGCTGGGTGACAAAGACATCGATCGCGATGATCAGAATCATCGAAGCAACCACGGCTTCCGTGGTTGCACGCCCGACCCCCTGCGTGCCGCCCTTCGTGGTCAGGCCGTAAAAGCAGCCGATCGTGGCCACGATAAAGCCGAAGACCAGGGGCTTGGTGAGTCCCGTGAACAGGTCAGAGAACCCCAGCGTCTGCCAGGTGCTGCTCCAGTATTGATGCGTATCCAGCCGCAGGATCACCCGCACAACGAAAGCGCCGCCGATCAATCCCAGAAAGTCCCCCAGAATGGTGAGGAAGAACAGCATCACCACCGTCGAGGCCACCCGCGGCGTGACCAGCTTCTTCATGGGATCGGTGCCCAGGGCACGCATGGCGTCGATCTGCTCGGTCACCACCATGGAACCGAGTTCGCTCGCCATGCCCGAGGCATTCCGTCCGGCAACCACCAGTCCGGCGAGCACAGGTCCCAGCTCGCGCACAATGCCTACCGAGACCAGCTGCCCGATCACGGTGATTGCGCCAAAGCGTTGGAGTGAGGATGCGCTGTTCAGCGCCAGGGCTGCGCCGGTAAAAAAGCATGCCGCCAGCACGATGGGAAGCGAGCCGAAGCCAACCGTGTCCGCCTGCTGCACGATGTCGGCCAGGTATAGCGGCGGGCGGAATAGATTCCCGATCGAGCGCGCAGCCAGCAGCGTGTAATCCTGAACCGATTGAATCTTGCGCTTGAGGAAATCGCTGGGAGAGATGAATGCCATGCTTGACAGGAATATAGCAGACCTCGAAGAGCTCCCCGCTACCTTCCCGTTTGGATGTCCGCTTTCCGGGGGCCCGCCAGGAAATAGAATGCGTTCGCGCCCGAGCGTAAATCCTTGCCGCAGGTGAAGGTAAACCCCACCCCGAGTACGCTGAAATGCGCCTGCGCCCCCGTGTCCCACAGCCATTCCTTCGATCCGAGCCCGCGAACCGGGTCCGTGATTTTACCGGTGTCGAGGAAGGGACTGAGCTGGATCCGGAAGAGGCCGTTGTTGTGAAAAGCTTTCGATCATGCACGCATCGGTTAACGACCTCAAATCCAAGTGGCTCATGGACCTGCTGGGACAGCGGATGGTCGATCCAGGTGTCGAGGCCATCTCGGCCCACCCCCTGGCCGCGCCTTGATGCGAACGTGTGGCATGCGGTGCTATGGAGTCGGCATGTGCACGCGGATGGGGCTCGCGCGTGGTTCAAGCAGTCCTCAGACTGCTGACCACCGAAAAGATCATGGGAACGACACCCAGAGCATGGACGAGGCTTGGGGTCTGTGGGATCGCGCGCGTGCCGACCCTCGGATTGAATTCCTTCCTGAGCCCGAGGGGTTCGAGCGAGAATTCCGCTTGCACTCGCGGCGCAACAGTCGATCGCCCAAAGTGTGGGCAGACGCCTGTCTTCTGGCCTTTACGTCGGTGTCAGGTCTCAAGCTGGTCGCCTTTGACCGTGCGCTCAATGCCCGTGGGGTGGATGTGCTTCTCCTCTGACTTGGCCGACGGTTGACACGGCGGAACTCCTCCAAGGTTCGGGCGCATGCAACCTTGGACCATGCTGCGGAATTCAGCCGCAAGATTCTTGAAAATCGAGAGCCGGGTCCCGGTGGTCAGTCTATTTGCCTGCGGTTTTCGGGCGCCACGAGGACCGGAAAGCGGGGATGCCGGAAGGGGAAGCAGAGGTGTGCGGGAATTACTCTCTCGTCCTCTTTTTGATTTCAACATTCAACCGCTTGATCTTCTGGTTGAGCGTGGAGAGCGGGATGCGGAAGCGGTCGGCGGCTTCGGTCTGGTTCCAGCCGCACTTTTCGAGCATATCGGTGATGATGCGGCGCTCACAGTCCTCCAGGATGTCGAACAGCGACGCGTCGCTGCGGGTCTCGACCAGGGGAAGGGGAGTGCCGCGTCCGGCAATGTGATCGGGGATCAGGTCGGGCCCGATGGATGGACCCGAAGAGAGCACCACCGCGCGTTCGATCACGTTTTCGAGCTCACGCACGTTGCCCGGCCAGGAGTAGTTGAGGAGCGGGCGCAGGGCTTCGGTCGAGAGCGCGGCCGCCGGGCGCTGGTTCTCCTCCGCATACTTGTCGAGGAAGTGATGGGCCAGCAGCGGGATGTCTTCCTTTCGCTGGCGCAAGGGAGGCAGATCGATGGTGATTACGTTGAGGCGGTAGAAAAGGTCCTCGCGGAACTTCGCCTCTCGAACCAGCTGCCGGAGGTCCACGTTGGTGGCGGCGATAATGCGCACATCCACTTGAATTTCGTGGACGCCGCCGAGATGCATGAATTTCCGGTCCTGCAGGACCCGCAGAATCTTCGACTGGGTATCGAGACTCATGGTCCCGATCTCATCCAGAAACAGCGTGCCGCGGTCGGCAATTTCAAACAACCCCTTTTTCGAAGAGATCGCGCTGGTGAAGGCGCCCTTGACGTGGCCGAAGAGGGTCGATTCGAGCAGGTCGGGCGGCATCGACCCGCTATTGACGGGCACGAACGGGCGGTCGCGGCGGGGCGAGTTCAGATGGAGGGCTTTGGCGATCAGTTCTTTGCCGGTGCCGCTCTCGCCCTGCAATAAGACCGTCGAGCGGCTGGGTGCGACCTGGGCCACAAGGTCGAAGATCCTGAGCATGCCTTCGCTTTTGCCGACTATGTTTTCGAAGTTGTAGCGCTGCTTGAGGGCCCGCTTCAGTTGGATGTTCTCCTCTTCGGCGCGGCGGCGGGCAACGGAGGCGCGCACGTCGGCGAGGAGTTTTTCATTGTCCCACGGCTTCTGCAGGAAGTTTGCCGCCCCGGACTGCATCGCACGCACCGCATCTTCCACCGTGCCGTAGGCGGTAATCATGATCACCGAGATCTGCGGATCGAGCGAGCGGATCTCGGGAAGCAGTTCGATTCCGTTGCGGTCCGGCAATGCCAGGTCGAGCAGCACCAGATCGAATGGGCGGTCGCCTAACTTGGCGAGGCCCTGGGCGCCGTTCGGGGCCGAGTCGACCTCGTAGCCCTCGAATTCGAGCAGGGTCTCGAGCGACTCGCGAATTTCCATCTCATCGTCGATGATGAGCACGCGGCCGCGCGCCGCCGATCTGGCGTCGCTCTCGCGCCGGGAAATGACCGCGGCCTCAGGCATTGACTGCCTTTCGTATCATAGGAAAGTCAAGATAGAAAGTCGTGCCCCCCTCGGGCGAGCTTTCGACGTGAATCTTGCCGGCATGCTCCTGAATGATTCCGTAGGTGACCGCGAGCCCGAGCCCCGTGCCCCGCCTTCCGTTCTCTCCGCTGCCCTTGGTGGTAAAGAACGGATCGTAAATGCGGTGGATGTGCTCCTGCGCGATTCCCGTTCCGCTGTCGGCGATCACCACCCGCACGCCGTCTCCGTTCGACGTCCGGACCCACAGGGTTCCGCCCTGGGGCATCGCATCCTTGGCATTCAGGAAAAGATTCAGGAAAACCTGCTGCAGGCGGCCGGAGTTCCCCTGAACCGGGGGAAGATAATCGGCGAGCTTGTCCTCGACGCGGATGCGCGAGGTCTTGAACTGATGCTCCATGAGACTCAGCGTGTCCTGGATGACCCGATTGATGTCCACTTCCGCAAATTCCGAGCCGCCGGTCCGGGAAAAGTTCAGGAGATTGTTGACGATTTCCGAAGCCCGGAACGTCTGGCGCGTGATCTTCTCGAGCACGGCGCTCTTCTTCTCATCTCCCTGGATCTGTTTTGCGAGCATCTGCGCATAGGAGGAAATGACCGCCAGCGGCGTATTGACCTCGTGCGCCACGCCGGCGGCAAGCAGGCCGATCGAGGAAAGCTTGTCCGCCTGGGACAACTGATTTTCAAGCGCCACCCGCTCGGTGATGTCATCCATGATGATCAACCGCCCGGCGACGTGAAACTTCTTGGTGACCAGCGGAGCAATGGCCACATTCAGGATCCGGGTCTCGCCGGTTGGCACCGGCAGGCGGAACTTGTAGAGATTGTGAATTCCCGGGCTTTGCCGCACGCGGGAGAATTCCTTCACAAATTCCGCCGGGAAAATCTCGCCGAGCGAACGGCGCAGGGCGCGAAAGCGCGGCAGCGCGTACATGACTTCCATCTGCGAATTCCAGGACTCAATCCGGTCTTCGAGATCGACCGCCAGCACGCCGACGTTGATGGATTCGACAATGTTCTCGTTGAAGTCCTTGAGGCGCTCGTACTCGGCGACCTTCTCTTCGAGCGACGCGTACAGCCGGCTGTTCTGAATTGCGATCGCCAGGTAGCCGGCCACGGTTTCAAGCAGCTCGACGTCTTCGCTCGTCAGGAAATCGCCGGCCGCGGTCTTTCCCAGCCCGAGAACGGCGACCGTGGTCTTCTGCGCCCGGCAGGGAATGTAGTAGTTCAGATCGAGCCGGGCGATGGTTTCCTGCGCGCCCGGGGCCTCGCGCGGAACATGGTGCGTGTTTTCAAAGAAGACATGGCCTAGAGGCACCTCGGGACGGTCGATCGAGAGGAAGTGCAGGTCGAGTCCGCCCGTCTCGTGAATTCCGAAGGACTTGGCCAGGTGAAAGGCGTCTCCCTCGGCGCCCGAAAGGAAAATCGCCAGCCGGTCCACCAGCAGGGTGCGCGACAGGCGGTCGACGACCGTGGTGAGCATCTTGTTGAGGTCGGTTTCGGCGCTCAACTCCCGCCCAAACTCGACCAGAGTCTGGCGGTAGTCGTAGTTGGTGCGGTAAAAGAGCCGGTCAATCCGCTCCTGAATCCATTTGCGGAGGGGGTCGGCCAGCAGGGCGGTGATCACGATGGCCAGAACCAGACCCGTCGTCCCTGCGCCGGGAACCCGGGTGTGCACGAGCTCACCGACCAGAGCAATGGCCGTGAAGTAGGCGCCGGCAATGGCCATTGCGGCGAGCGTCGACGCCATTCCGCGCTTGAAGATCAGGTCGACGTCCATCAGCTTGTAGCGGAAGATGGCATATCCGAAGGTCAACGGCAGAATGCCGAGCGAGACAACCGAAGCCTTCAGTTCGGGCCGGCCGAGAACAAAGGGAACAATATAGAAGAGCGTGAAGGGAGCGATGGCGAGGATCGTTCCTCGCGTGAGCCACTTCAGCTGCTGGCGAACAATGGGTCTCTGTGCCTGACCGTAGCTGACCAGCAGGACAGCGGCTGCGCAAACGAAATAGACGGCCAGATACGCCATCCAGAGCCGGTCGAGCCTTACAAGCAGGCTCCCGCTTGCCCGGGAAAAGGCAAATGCCAGCGCGTGATAGGCAAGGAGCACGAGCCCGGGAACATAGACGGCCGGAATCAGCCAGGCGCGCTTGCGCGCGGCCTGCGCTTTCTCCGGGAACGTAAGCACAAAATGCAGCAATAGCGCCGGCTGCAGCATGTTGGCCGCGACATTGCCCCAGTAAATCGTCCAGTCGAACGAGTTCAGCTTGCCGGTGAAATGGAACGAACAGAAAACAAACGAAACCAGGCAGAAAATGTAAAAGTGTGTCGAGCCGGGCGCAGTCCAGCGACGGAACAATACATAAAGCCCAATTCCTAAATACGTTAGGCCGATCAGCCTCAGCAATCCGTTGAAGGCGTGCTCCGCCGGAGATATCGGGTCGTGCTCGCCGAGAGTGGGAGAAGCCTCGAAGGTCGCCGGGCCGCGCGCAAGCGAATAGGTGATCTTGGACCAGGAACCGGCCGCGTACATGCGTTTCATGACGGTCTGGATCTCGGAAACCGGACGGCCGTCGACGGCAAGCAGGCGGTCCCCGTTAGCGATGCCGGCCCGCGCAGCCGGTCCGCCGGGGTCAACCCGGTCGGCGATCACCCCTCCGCCGCTCTCAATCCAGCGCACGCCGTCATAGGGAACCATGATCTGGCTCTCCTTGCGAACATTGATCCATGCCAGGGTCACGGCCGCGACCGTTGCGAGCGCCAGAATTCCGGCGGTGAATCGAATTTGCGATTCCCTGTTCATGGACGAAAGACGGCGTAGCTCTACCGGTACACCCACCCCAGGATAGGGATGCACGTTCCCTGCCACGGCTTGTGTCTCGATAGGCAAGCTAAGTGTCATGCTGATAATCGCTTCCAGAATTATAGTGGCTGAAACCTCGTCAAGTTACGTTTTTTGGAACGAAGTCTTCTGTATTTGGTAAGTTCCTTTGGTCCCTTTGGTTTAGAGCGACAGTTCTCCCAGGCGGACTGTTCGGATTCGAACACCCGGAACAAACCCCGGATTTTGGGGTCCTCTGAACCCGGGGCTCGTCGTATCGTATTTGCTTTCAAACCGCGATCGGGTGTTGAATCGAGACTCTGGTGCCAGAACTCGTGGAAAAGCTTGACTGCGGCGGCTTCGAAGTGAACCTCCGCCGCGCCGGTTCCGGGCCCGCAGTGGTTTTGGTGAGTGGTCTTCTCGGCTACTCGTTCAACTGGCGAAGCGTGATTTCCATTCTGGCCTCGACTTCGACGGTATTGGCCCTGGATATGCCAGGCACCGGATTTTGCGAGTGCCGGCGAGACCTCGATGCGAGCCTCTCCTCAGCCGCCTCACGCCTGATTGCCTTTCTCGATGCCGCCGGCGTCGGGCGTTGTGATCTCGTCGGCAGCTCCTATGGCGGCGCGACCGCGGCTCTGGCGGCGGCCCGTGCAGGGGAGCGAGTTCGAAGCCTGGTTCTGATTGCGCCCGCAAATCCCTGGTCACGGATCGGACAAAAGCGGCTTGCCCTGCTCGGAAATCCGGGGGTTGCGCGCCTGTTTCCAGCCCTGGCCCGCGCTCTCCGACCCTTGCACGGATATTGCGTCCGTAGGATGTGGGGCGACGCGTCTCGCATCACGCACGAGAGTCTTCACGGGCACGCCCTGCCGCTCACCCGTCCCGGGGTGTTTGAGCACGCTGTTCAAACGGTGCGCACCTGGAATACGGACATGCGGGAACTCGCCTCCGCATTGCCCAGAATCGGCCATATTCCGACCCTGCTTGTCTGGGGCGATAAAGACCGGGTGGTCGATCCCCGGTCGGCGGCCCCCATCCAGTCCTTGCTGCCTGAAGCAAGAGTTGCCATCGTCGGCGGTGCGGGGCACCTTCCCTACGAAGAATGTCCGGGGGAATTCTGCCGGATCGTCGGGAAGTTTGTCGGGGAAGTCCGCTCGCAAAGTGTCGCCCGGGCCGGCCGGGAGTAGCCGGAGGGCTCCGGGTTCGGAAGTGCCAGGCTCTCACAGGTCACTTGCATGGATTTCAGGCGATCGGGGTGGTTTGAAAGGCTGCTCGGGCTCTTCCGCCGCGAGAATTCGGGCGCGTGGCTGCGGCTCCTGTTTGCCGCCGTCGGCCTCCCCATCGCCTTTGCGGCGGCTGTTTTTTCAACCGCCGCCCGCGATACCGGAAATGGGATCGCCACCGTGGCGCTTGCGTCGCTTGCGCTGCTCGTCGCGCTGGCGGTGGGTGTCGGAACCGTACCCTATCTCGCCCGGCGAATCGGGGCCCGGCGAGTTCGCGACGCTTTGGACTTTGAGGTGACCGGAGCCGGAGTTCTCTATGCGCTGGTCGTTCTGGTCATCGCGATCGCCGCGCTCAACACCGGCAACAACCTGCTTTACCTCCTGGTGGCTGCCATGCTGGGCTCGATCGTGGTTTCCGGCGCCGCATCGGCCCTCAATCTGCGCGGCCTCGAACTCGAGTTGAACCTTCCCGAGCCCATTTTTGCCGGAACCGAAGCCGTGGCCAGCGTGTGCGTGCGCAATCGGCGGCGATGGTTTCCCTCGCTCTCGATTTCCGCCGTGCCCGTCGAGAGAAAAGCCGGGCGCAAACGGTGGCAATGGGTGGCCGCTACCTTTGCCCTGCCGCCCTGGCGTCCCCCTGAGCAGCAATGGCTTCGGCTTCCGGACCGCAGACTGCGGCGGGTCCCGATCGGCAGCTCGTCCGGGGTCTTTCAGGAAGCCGCGTATTTCCCGATCCTTCCCCCGCGGTCCTCGCTGACGGCTTTGGTCAATCTGAACTTTCGCCGCCGCGGGTACTATCAGGAAAGCTTCAGCCTCTCGACGAGGTTTCCCTTCGCATTTCTGGTGAAGACCCGCCGTCGGGCTTTGTCGCGGGAGGTGCTGGTGTATCCCGAACTCCGTCGAACCGGCGAAATCCTTGAGTTGTTTCCGCTCGCCGGCGGGAAATTCGAATCCCGCCAGCGGGGCGCAGGTTCTGACCTTTACCGCATACGGGAATATCTGCCGGAGGATGCGGCGCGCGACGTCGACTGGAAGGCCACGGCCAAGACCGGCTCGCTTAAAGTGCGGGAGTTTGCGCGCGAGGACGAGCGCCGGGTGCGGGTGGTGTTTGACAATCCGAGGCCGGGACAATTGCCCGCGCAGGGCTATGAACAAATGATTTCCTTGCTGGCGTCGACGGTGTGGCGACTGGTCGAACAGAATGTCCGGATCTGGTTTGTGTCCCAGGAGTACGAATCCGCGGGGGATGTGTTCGGCGTCCTGCGGTATCTTGCCACCGCCGCGCCCAGGCTGCAGCCATCCATGGTCGAGACGCTTTCGGCTTCGACCGACTGCAGCGTGGTCTTCACCGCGCAGAAGCGGGGGACCATCCCGCGAGCAGCCTGGGCGAGCGCTCATTTTGTTTTTGTCGAGTAGCGGCCCTGCGCCGCGCCGGCAGGCGCCCACTGCAGGGGCGATATGGGGCGCAAGGCCGGGGTCGCTTCCGCGTTCAGCCCCCGCTTCAAACCGGGGCGCTTCTTTCCGCCGCCTCTCTTACCAGAAACCCCATTTTCGGGTGCGAAGGCTCTAAGTCCACCCGGATTCCGTTCTCGCGCAGTTTGGCGGAGGAAATCGGCCCGATGGAAGCGACCCTGGCATGCGCCAGTCCGGCCCGGAACCCGTTTTCGATCTCCATCGCCCGCGCCACTTCGAGCGCATGTGCAAATTGAACCGAGGAAGTGAACATTGCCACGTCGATCTTGTTTTCTGCGAGTTCACGGATGGCGACCTTCAGCGGTTCAATGTCTTGCGGCAGTTCCCAGCGATACACACGCACTGGTGTAACCTGGGCGCCGCGCTCAAGGAGCGCGGCGTAGAGTTCGGGACTCGGTTCCCCGTGCTCCTGAATCAGGACCTGCTGCCGCTTGAGCGGTATGCGATCGGAATTTTCCTCGAGCGCGCGAATGATCTCGCGCCACGTATTCGGCTCAGGAACGTTCAACGTGACGGGAACCCCCAACTCCCGCATGACCGCGGCCGGCTTCGGTCCGCGGACGACGACTTTGCTTTCCGCGACTGCGCGCAGAAATTCATCGCGCGGGGCCATGGCTTCGGCAAACCGGACGAGGGCTCTCGCTCCCACGCCGGTCAGGAAAATGATGATGTCGAACTGGTTGAGAAGAATGCGCTGGACCGTTTCGCGCTCGTCTTCGCCCGGGGTTTCGACCTCTCGCGTCGAGGGCGCGACGACGGGAACGCCTCCGTAGTTGCGAATGAGCTGCGCGATCTCCTGCGCCCGGCGGCTCTCAAAGGAAAGCACGCGCAGGCCGTTGAAGCTGGGCATTGAAACTCTCCATCGGACCTGACAGCAGAAATTCTAGGTTTGGCAGTCTGCAAATTTCAAGCGTCGAAAGCTTCCGATCTTCGAAATCGAAATCATGGCGGGAGTGCCGGGCGGCCGGAATCCGTGATATAAGGGCCCTGAGCCGGCAAGCTCCCGGAAGCGACGGGGCCTTCAGAGTCGTAAGGGTCTCGAAAACAAGGAGGGCCAGTGTCCCAACAAGCGCGGACAGGAAAGAGATTTCCGCTCGAATTCGCGGCCAGGATTCATGGCGGGAATCAGGGAAGCGTTACGGCGGACATGAGCGGTGAGGGCGTGTACCTTCGCGGCAACGCCGCCCTCGACGTCGGTTCGAACGTTCGGTTCGAGATGGCCCTGCCGCCGGAGCTGACCGGCGCCGCCGAGAAGGTAATCGTCGAATGCAGCGGCCGCGTCGTAAGGAAGGATACCGGCGCGGACGCGGGAGGTCCCGGCGCGGCGTGTGTCATCGATACCTACGATATCCGTATCGACTGATTGAGCGGGGGACCTCCGCGGTTTCTCGAGCCCTTGCCCCTGCATCTTCGCGATAGATTTTTTCAATTGGACTCCCCCGGTTTCCGTCTGCCACACTGGTTTCCGTCTTCCTGAGAGCAGTGTGGCGGGAAGACGAACTCAGCCGTTCGACCGCAGCCCAGGGTTGGGCAATTCGATCCATCCGGACCTCGTAGTCAATCCCGACAACTGAAGACTTCCTGGCACGTCGCGTCGCTCAAGGCGCCCGGCGGTCTTTCCAGCTCAACAGGAGACGAAATGAAACCGAATGGGAAATTTGCTTTTCGAATCGCAGTTCTTGCCTTCTCGGCACTCAGCCTGCTTCGGGCCCCGGCCAGTGCCGAGAGCGCGCGCGGGAATTTCACGGTCACAGCGGAGACGCACTGGGCGAGGCTTCTGCTCTCCCCGGGCGAATATGAATTCAGCATGAGCCGAGACCGGTCCGGGTACATGGTCATGCTTCGCTCGAGGGACACGGGATGGAGCGGCATGGTGCTGGCCGAAGCAGCGTCGGATGCCCGGCCTGGCGAGGGCACAAAGCTCGAGCTCGTGAACTTCGAGGGCGCGCTGTATGTGCGCCGGTTCTGCCTTCCCGACTCGGGCCTTGCGCTCGTTTACCCGCTCGCGACCGAGGGAAAGTTCGTGCGTTTGGCAAGGACAAGGACAAGGACTTCGCCGGCCGCGATCGCTTCCCCGGCCGGCGGACGATAAACCCGACCGGGCCTCATTCAAGCGCGGAGCTTCCGGCTCCGCGCCTTTTCGATCCTCGAGACCACTGGAGGTCTCGCCTTTTCCGGCCTGGAACTCGCGTCGAGGCCATGCGGCGCCGGGCCGTTCGCCGCCCATCTGCCGCCCATCCAAGGAGCGGCTGCCAACATCGTCGCGGTATATTCATGGGGCGTGAACCTTTCCGTTGCCCTGATCACCCTGAATGAGGAAGCCAACCTTCCGCGTACCCTCGAAAGCGTCTTGCCGCTCGTCGGCGGCGGCCGGGGTGAAATCATCGTGCTCGACTCGGGTTCGACCGATCGAACTCTCGAAATTGCCCGCTCTTATGGGGCGAAGGTCTTCTGCGAGCCGTGGAAGGGATTTGCCGGACAGAAAAATTCCGCCCTCGAGAAGGCAACCGGAGACTGGGTGCTCCAGCTCGATGCAGACGAGGTGGTCGAACCCGGACTGGCGCGGGAAATCTGCGCGGCCATTCATGGTCCGGCTGAGGCTCGGGCCCGAGACCCGCACGAGGTCCTCGGCGGCACGGCCTCTGCGGGCCAGGCGGGCGGGACGCCCTCTCCGGCAAACGTGGCCGGTTTCTGGATCCCCCGGAAGAACTTCTTTCTCGGCCGCTGGATCCGGCACGGCGGTTTTTATCCCGATCCCAAGCTGCGGCTGATTCGCCGCGGGGCGGGCAAGTTCGCCGAGCACGGAGCCCATCCGACGATCCAGGTGAAGGGACCGACCCGCCGGCTCAAAGGCGCCCTGGTTCACCACGCCTACCCGAATCTGCGCGGCTACATCGACCACATGAACAGCTACTCCTCTTCCGGGGCCGAGGTCGCCCTCAGGCAGGGGCGCCGGGGCTTTAGTCCGCTGAACATCGTGGTCCGGCCCCTGCTTACGTTCCTCTACAATTATTTCTTCCGTCTGGGCTTCGCCGACGGCCGCGAGGGACTTCTGCTCCATCTCTACCACGCAGTCTATGTCTCCTGGAAGTATGCGAAGGCCTGGGAACTGGCGCGAACCGAAGCGCAGCGAGCAAGCGGCGAACCTTCGCATTGACCAGCCTGGCCATCCGTCAGCTCTCCCCTGCACGATCCCGAATTGGCGCGCCCTCCCATCGGCCGCCCGGCTTGCTTGCCCCCGGGCGTCGCCTCTCCTATGATCGACCGAGGAAGTGATCGAGCATCGAGCGAAGAAGGGTGGGACATGTCCGGGAAGAAGCAGGCAACCCGCGGCGTCGCGTCGAGCGACTCCCCGATTTCTGACATTACCGGCAATCGCCGTCCCTCGGATTCGGAAAAGCGGTGGGCGGAAAACACCCTGCTGCCCGCGCTCGAGAAGTCTCCGGAAAAGCCTGTCGGCCGCGCCACGGGCGTGAATCTGGACGACGAGGGGCGGGCGCGATTCTCGACGGTTTCGGGAACGCCCGTAAGGCGGCTCTATACGCCGGCCGATCTCCCTCCGGACTGGGACTACGAAAAGTATCTTGGATATCCCGGCCAGCCGCCTTTCACCCGCGGAATTCACGCGAGCGGCTACCGCGGCAAGCTTTTCACCATGCGCCAGTTCTCGGGTTTTGCCTCTCCCGAGGAGACCAATCGCCGCTACAAGTATCTGCTCGAGCATGGCGGCAGCGGACTTTCCGTGGCCTTCGATCTGCCAACGCTGATGGGCTATGACTCCGACCATCCGGCGAGCGAAGGCGAAGTCGGAAAATGCGGCGTGGCCATCGACTCGCTCGAAGACATGGAAATCCTGTTCAGCGGAATCGATCTTGAAAAGACCACGGTTTCGATGACCATCAACTCGCCCGCCTCGGTTCTGTGGGCGATGTATCTGGTCGTGGCCGAAAAACAGGGCGCCGACTGGAAGCGGGTCTCGGGCACGATTCAAAACGACATTTTGAAGGAATACATCGCGCAGAAGGAATACATCTACCCGCCCGCCCCTTCGATGCGCCTGGTCGTCGACACCTTTGAATTCGGAGCGAAATTCACGCCGCGATTCAACACCATCTCCATCAGCGGATACCACATCCGCGAGGCAGGCTCGACGGCGGTTCAGGAACTGGCATTCACCCTTTATGACGGCGTCGAATACGTCGAATGGGCGCGGCGGCGCGGACTGGATGTGGATGAGTTCGGCCCGCGCCTGAGTTTCTTTTTCAACGCGCACAACGACTTCTTCGAGGAGATTGCCAAATACCGCGCCGCGCGCAAGATCTGGTACGACGTGATGAGGCGCCGCTTCGGGGCCAAGAACCAGCGCACCTGGCTGATGCGCTTTCATACCCAGACCGCCGGGGTCTCGCTCACGGCGCAGCAGCCGATGGCCAACATCGCGCGGGTGGCGATCCAGGCGCTGGCCGCGGTGCTCGGGGGAACGCAGTCCCTGCACACCGATGCCTACGACGAAGCCCTGGCGCTGCCCACCGAGGAGGCGGCGCGCATCGCCCTGCGCACCCAGCAGATCCTCGCCCATGAGTCGGGGGTGACCGGAACCGTCGATCCGCTGGGCGGCTCTTATTTTCTCGAGAACCTGACGCTCGGGATGGAGCAGGGCGCCTTGGAGTACTTCGGCAAGCTCGATGCCATGGGGGGAATGGTGAAGGCCATCGAGCGCGGGTACCCGCAGAAGGAAATTGCCGAATCTGCCTATCAGTATCAGCGCGCGGTGGAAGCCAAAGAGAAGGTCATTGTCGGGGCGAACGAGTTTACTATTCAAGAGGAGCCGCCGCCGACGCTGTATATCGACGAAACCGTCGGCGAACAACAGTCGGCGAAACTGAAGGCCCTGCGCGCGCGCCGGTCCAATGAAGAAGTGGAACGCCGCCTCAACCAGCTCGCGAAAGCGGCGCGCGAAGAGGCGCAGGCGGAGTCAAACGGCAGGATTTCGCGCTCGAACACCATGCCCTACATCCTGGACGCGGTCCGCGCCTACGCAACCGTGGGTGAAATTTCCGATGCTCTGCGCCGGGTCTACGGGGCCTACACGGAGGCGAGCATCACCTGAAGGGAGAAGGCCGATGGGTGAGAGAAGGGATTTGTTCGAGGGCGAGACCGCCGCGTGCTGGCCTCCCCTGCCGCTTGCCGAGTGGGCCGACACCTGCGCCACACTGCACATGTGGACCCAGATCGTAGGCAAGGTCCGCCTGGCGCTGACCCCGGTCGTCAATCACTGGTGGAACGTGCCCTTATACGTCACCTCGCGCGGCCTCGCCACCTCGCCCATCCCTTACCGCGACCGGCCATTCGAATTGTGGTTCGATTTTCTGGACCATCAGCTGGTCCTGCAGTTGATTGACGGCCCGCGCCAGTCGCTTCCCCTGGCCCCTCGTCCGGTCGCGGATTTTTACCGGGACGTGATGCGCATGCTCGAAACCGCAGGCATTGCCGTCGAGATCCGGCGCATGCCCTGCGAGGTGCCGAATGCCATCCCCTTCGATGAAGACCGTGTGCATGCATCCTATGAGCGGGACGCGGTCCGCCGGTTCTGGAGAATTCTCGTGAGCGTGGAGGCCGTGTTTCTGGAGTTCCGCTCGAGGTTCATCGGCAAGTCGAGCCCGATTCACTTCTTCTGGGGCAGCTTTGACCTGGCCCTGACCCGCTTTTCCGGCCGCCGCGCGCCCGAACGGCCGGGCGCCGACCGTATCCTGCGGGAAGCGTATTCGCACGAGGTTTCAAGCGTCGGCTTCTGGCCGGGCGACGCCCGGGTTCCGGACGCTGCCTTCTATTGCTATATGGCTCCGGAACCGCTGGGGTTTGGCGAGGCCGAGGTCGGGCCCGGCGAGGCCCACTACGATGCGCAGCTCGGAGAGTTCCTTCTGATGTACGACGACATGCGCCGGGCTCGCTCGCCCGCCCGGGCCCTGCTCGAATTCTGTCAAACCAGCTATGAGGCGGGAGCCACGCTGGCGAAGTGGGACCGCCTCGGGCTCGAGCGGCAGAGCGAACCGGCTCTCGACCGGTCCGCCTGAGGGTCTCGTCCGGGAGTCAGGCCCGGACCTGGCCGGCGCCGAGAATCTGGTATTTCACCGAAGTCAGCTCCTTCAGCGCAAAAGGCCCGCGGCAGTGGAGTTTCTGCGTGCTGATGCCCATCTCCGCGCCAAAGCCGAATTCGCCGCCATCGGTGAAACGGGTGGATGCGTTCCAGTAAACCGCGGCCGAATCGACGAGTTCGAGGAACCGTCTCGCGTTTTGTTCCCGGGCGGTGACAATCGTCTCCGAGTGCCTGGTGGAATAACGGTTGATATGTTCGATCGCTCGATCGACGTCGGCAAGGACGCGGACGGCGATCGTAAGCCGCAGGTATTCCTCGCCCCAATCGTCGTCCGATGCGGGAACGACGCCCGGAACCAGAGCTCGCGTTTCCTCGTCTCCCCGCACTTCCACTCCGCTTTCGACCAGCCTGGCCACGATTTGCGGAATAAAGGCGCGGGCGACGCCGGCGTGCACCAGCAGCTTTTCCGCCGCGTTGCAGACCGACGGCCGCTGGGTCTTGGCATTCAGGATGATGCGGCTTGCCATCTCGAAATCGGCCGACTCGTCGACGAATATGTGGCAGTTGCCCGCCCCGGTCTCGATGACCGGGACCCGGGCATGCTCGAGAACGTGGGCGATCAGGCCTGGCCCGCCGCGGGGAATGACAACGTCGACCAGTCCGCGCGCCCGGATCAATTCCCCGACCGTCTCGCGGCTGGCCGCATCGAGCAGCCCGATCGCGCCCGGAGGCATGCCCGGAACCCGTGCCATGATTTCGCCGAGCGTCTGATTGCTGAGCGCGGCCTCTTTTCCGCCGCGCAGCACCACTGCATTGCCGCTCTTCAGACAAAGGACGGCCGCATCCACGGTCACATTGGGCCGCGACTCGTACACGATGCCCACGACTCCCAGGGGAACGCGGACTTTGCGGATGACGAGACCGTTCGGGCGGGTGTCTTGTTCGAGCACTTCGTTGACGGGATCGGGCAGCCTGGCCACGTCGGCGACGGAGGCGGAGATGGCCGAGACCCGTTCCGGCGTCAGCAGGAGGCGGTCGCGCATTGCGCCCGAGAGGCCGGAAGCGCGCAGGTCTTCCTGGTTGGCGTCGAGAATTTCCCGGCGGTGCGATTCGATCGCGGCCGCGATACCCGAAAGCAGCTGGTTTTTCTCCCCGGTCGAAAGTTGTGCGACCAGGGCCGATGCCGTGCGCGCCCGCTCGAGGGTCTGGCGCGCCGAAAGAGCCAGTGGAGTGCTCGTTGCCATCTCAGACCCTCGCTTTCTTCGGAGGAAAATAGGTCCCCGATTGGCGCTCCATGGCCCTCCGGATCACATCCGGGCCGCGTCCGTTCACGATTGCGACGCTCACGCCCGCTTCGCTCGCCGTCTTGGCGGCGCGCAGCTTCGAGCGCATCCCCCCGCGGCCCAGTTTTCCGTGCCCGTTCGAAAGCGCTTCGAGCTCCGGGGTTACGGCGCGGACGGTGCGGACCAGACGGGGGCGGTTTCCATTGGGCGCATAAAACCCTTCGACATCGGTGAGCAGCAGCAGCCAGTCGGCGTTGACGGCGACCGCCAGGAGCGCGCTCAATTCGTCGTTGTCTCCAAAGGCGCCAACCAGCTCGCGGACGGAAACGCTGTCGTTTTCATTCACGATGGGCACGACGGCGAGCCGTAAAAGCTGCTCGAGCGTGTTCTGCAGGTTTTGGTAGCGCACCGGGCTCGTGAAGTCGTCGCTTGAAAGCAAGAGCTGCGCGACCACTTTCTTGCCGAAAAACAGCTGTTCGTAGGTGTGCATGAGCGCGCTCTGGCCGACCGCGGCGCAGGCCTGCATCAGGGGCACGGTCGAGGGCCGTTCCTCGAGGCCGAGTTGGGCCATGCCCGACGCGATCGCTCCCGAGCTGACGATCAGGAATTCGTGATCGGCGAGGTCGAGCTGATCGACAAGCGAGCGCAGCTGCCGGGTGTCGATCCGTCCGCCCGGTGCGATGAGGCTGGTTCCAATCTTGATGACTAAACGCATGGGGGATGTACCTACTTTACCTGATCTCGCGCTAAGGCCGCCCCTTCGCCGGCTCGAAACTTTGCCTTTCCTGGCTGACATCTGCGAAACTGTCAGGTTTGGCCGCTCAAGAGCCCAATTTCGCGTTTGTGCCGCCCATGGCGGCCATGGCCCGCGAGGCGGGCGCGCTCCTCATCGAACACTTCAACCGGCAGATCAAAATTGAGTACAAGGGCGAGGCCGACCTGGTTACCGTGGCGGACCGGAAATCCGAAGCACTCATCCGCGAACGGATTCGCGAGCAATTTCCCGGCCACGATATTGTGGGCGAAGAAGAAGGCTTTCGCGATACCGGCAGCCGGTACCGGTGGTACGTCGATCCGCTCGACGGCACCACGAATTTCGCCCACGGATTTCCCGTATTCTGCGTTTCGCTGGCCCTCGAACGCGACCACGAGATGATTGCCGGCGTCTGCTACGATCCCACGCGCAATGAATTGTTTACGGCGGAAAAGGGCAGGGGCGCCTTCCTGAACGAGCATCCCATCCGGGTCTCGGAGGCGGCCAAGCTCGCCGAATCGCTCGTAGCCACGGGCTTTCCGAGCCACAAGCGCCACAAGAACCCGAATATTTACTTCTACCACCAGATCACGCTGAAAACGCACGGGGTGCGGCGTGCCGGGTCTGCGGCCCTGGACTTGTGCTCGGTCGCCTGCGGCCGGTTCGACGGCTTCTGGGAGTTCAACCTGAATCCCTGGGATACGGCGGCCGGCGTGCTCATCGTCCAGGAAGCAGGCGGCCGGGTGAGCGATTTTTCCGGCGGCCCATTCCAGCTGAACAGCCGCGAGACGCTCGCCTCGAATGGCCGGATACACGACGTCCTCATCAACGAGTTCCAGGAGATCTTCGAAGGACGAGGCCTCGAGCCGCTGCCGGACCCAAGGGGATATGCGCGCCAGCCCTAGTCGCCGCACCGTTCCGTTCCTCGCCCTGGGAACGTGCGGACGCCAGCACGCCGGGTCCCTCGTGGATCATCGGGTAAGCAGCTTGAAGGCGTGGTTCGACTCGTTTTTCGTGAAATGGGGAATGCACCACAGCATGCAGAGCGGCTCGAGCGCGCGGGCCGCAACCAGGCTGCCGCAGTCGTAGGGCTCCCAGCCCAACCGGCGGACAATCTCGCTGGCCTGATTTTTAGCCTTGGCGTCGTTGCCGCAGATAAACATGGTCGGCGTCCCCTGCTCGAAGTGCGGATCCACCATCCGACCGGCGCCGACGCTGTTGAACGCCTTGACCACCTTTGCCTCCGGGACGAGACTCTGGATTTTTTCGCCGAGCGATTCATTGGGACCGGTGAAATACTGCAGCACTCCGTCGACGGGAGGGGCATCGGCGATCGGATTGTTGGTGTCGATGAGTACTTTGCCTCGAAAATTTTCCGTTCCCGCCAGCCTGATCACATCTTCCACGGCGCGGGCGAGCACCGACAGAATCAGCAGCTCGCCGAAGTTCGCCGCCTCGCGAAAGGTCCCCGTTTTCGCGCCCGGCGCTGTTTTCGCCCAGGCGGCCACATCTTCCTGAACAGGCTCGCGAGTTCCGAGCATCACCTCGTAGCCGTGTCTGACGAGACCCGCAGCTAGAGTCTTGCCTACAGTTCCTGAACCCAGCACTCCGACTTTCATGATTCCTCCTCGATTCCTCTTCCGGGTATGGTGGATGGGAATTTCCCCGGAGTCGCAGCGGACGCCGGGAAAACCAATTGGAGAATGACCAGGCGTAAAATTGAATCGATGACGCGAGCAGGCGGGTAGATTCACCGATGAAAGCGCCCGGCAACAGGAAAATCGAGAAGCGGCCCGCGACCGTGAGGCTTGAGGGGCGGATCCTGTTTCTCACCGAAGACCCGGAACTCGTCAAGCGCCAGCTGGCGGGCGAGGACCTCCCCTGGGACGCCAGGGACCCCGGGAAAAACCCCAGGCTGCGGGACGACATTTCAACCGACGAAATTACTCCCGCCCACATCTGCTTTTTCTTCGACCAGACGCTCGGAGAGTTCCCCTACACCGGCTTGAAATGCGGAACCGAAGTGCCGATTCAACGCGGAGACGTGAAGCGCGGCGGGTTCGTCGCGGCGGTGAGCGGGAAGCGGCGGGGGAAGGGTTCGAGCCGGGAGCAGTCGCCCTATGCCGAGTTGTGCGCCGGGATCCAGCTGGTGATCGCAGAAAACATCGAGCGCATTTACAGGCAGAACTGCCAGAACCTGGGAGTGCTGACCTCGACGGATTTTTCCCTCGTTGACCGCATTCGTTCGGGAGAGGAAATTCCCCTCTCCGAGTTCACCCGGGGCGAAGATGAGATCACCCGCCAGATCATCGAATACGGCGGCCTGTTTCCCTTCAACCTGGCCAGAATGCAGGGGAACGTCTTGCTGCCCGCAATCGAGACCAGGCCGCGGCCGATGACGCTCGCGGAAAAGATTTTTGCCAGGCACATGGCAACCGCGAGCGAAGCCGGGCCAAGTGGCGGAGGCGCGCGCGGGGGGGATGAAACACTCCCGATTCGAGCTGTCAAACCCGGCGACTCCGGTTTTGCGCGCACCGACCTGCGCTTCAGCCACGAATACGTCACCCCCATGGCCGCGATCTTCTTCGATCAGCTGGTCGGACGCGATCAGCCGGTGAAGGATCCCGGCTCGGTGGTATTCTTCCGCGATCATCTGACGTTTCTCGACGAGGTTTTGTCCGAGCAGAAGCGGAAAATGGGTCTGCTCGACCTCGCCGAACAGCTCAAGCTCAAACAGGCGGAATTTGCCGGGCGAAAGGGGATCCGGCTCCATGGGGAACTGAAAGACCGCAAGGGGGCGGAGGGAATTTGCCACTCGGTGGTGCTCGAAAGCTATGCGCTGCCCGGACAACTGATCGTCGGCTCCGATTCCCACACCCCGCATTCGGGAGCCATCGGCTGCGTGGCTTTTGGCATCGGCACGACCGACGTGTTCAACTCGTGGATCACCCGGGACGTGCGCGTACGCGTGCCCGAGTCGGTGAAGGTGGTGATTCGCGGGAAACGGCGTCCCAACGTGACCGCCAAGGATTTCATCCTCCGGATCCTCAGCCTCGACTATGTCCGCAGCGGCAAGGCCCTGGCCAAAGTGATCGAATATTCGGGCGAGGCAGTCGAAGAGCTCACGGTCGACGAACGCGCCACCATGACCAATATGGCGGCCGAGATTGGCGGGTTCACCGGAATCGTCGCTCCCGACAGGAAAGCGGTCGAGTTTCTGGCCGAGCGCAGAAGTATGAAGCAGGCGGAAGCCGAACGCATGATCGAGGGACTCAGGAGCGACCCCGCGGCCGAATACAGCGAAGTGATCGAACTCGACGCCGCCCTGATCACACCCATGGTGGCCACACCCGGCGACCCCGGAAATGGCAGATACATTCGCGACCTCCCGGCGCCGGTCCCGGTCGAGCTTGCCTACGGCGGCACCTGCACGGCGGGAAAAAACGAGGACATGGACATGTATGCGCGGGTCCTCGCCGACGCCCTGCGGCGCGGCGGGCAGGTGGCGGATACGGTCGAGTTCTACATCCAGTTTGGATCGCAGGAGACGCGGGAGTATTGCCAGCGCCAGGGCTATCTCGAGATCTTCGAACGCGCCGGGGCGCACGTCATTGAGCCCAGCTGCGGGGCCTGCATCAATGCCGGGCCGGGCGTCTCCACCCGTGCGGACCAGGTTGTAATCAGCGCCCAGAACCGGAACTTCCCCGGGCGGAGCGGCCCGGGGCAGATGTATCTGGCCAGCCCGCTCACGGTTGCTGCGAGCGCAGTCGCGGGCCGCATCGTCGAATACCAGCCGGCTGAAAGCTAGGGTTTCAACCTTTCAGTTGAAGATGAAAATCGCCGCCGCCAGCACCGTGGTCCACAGCCCCCGCTTGTCGCCAACCGCGGACTGGGTGATGTTGGCGGTGCGCACGATCTTGTTCGAGATGCGATAGATTTCCTTCTTCTCGTCCCAGGATCGGTCGGAGTCGAACTCGACATTCAGCGTTGTCGCGAGCATTTCCGCCGCCAGTTCTTCGGCATAGTCCCCGGCTGAATCTTCGGTCTCGCCAAACGAGTGATGCTCGCTCAGGTAGCCGTAAGTATTGCGGTCCGCGGGGATTGCCACCCCGATGCTGGCGGCCAGGAGCCGGTGGGGCTCGTGTGTGGAATTTTCAGCCACCACGGCAAACACCACTTCGCCCGGGTTCAGATAGGGAAGCCCCTGCGCACGCGAGATCAGCTTGCAATTGGGGGGAAAGATGGAGGACACGCGAACCAGATTGTGCGCTGCCACGCCGGCATCGCGCAGGGCGAGCTCGAACGAGGTGAGGCGTTCTCTGTGTTTCCCCACTCCCTTGGTGAGGAAAATTCGTTTGGGGACCATATCTTTGGACAATGCAGAAACCCCCCAGATTTTTGAGTGAATGAATCGTCAAACATTAACATAGCCCCATCGGCCGCCACATGAAAAGTAGAAAAAAACAAGCGGTGAGCCGATGGCTCCGGGCGGTGGAGCGGGCCGGAGCGGGATTGGGCTCACCGCTGAAAGCGACGGAAAACCTGGTTGTTCTCCCGACTACTTCGCCGCAGCTACTTTGCTGACCTCGATGGTCTCTCCGTCAGCGGCCCCGGTCACCTTGGCCTGCTCGCCTGCGAGTTGATCCAATTGATGCAACGCAGCCTGGTCCGTGGTGTGCAAGGTGTAAACCTTGTCGCCCACCACCAGAGCATAGCTTGATCCCTTGCTCACGCAGGCCCGGAGGCAATCGGCCTTGCTGCCGGACATCATATGCTTCGCCCCGCACATCGAGTCGGAAACTTCGCCCGTGAACGTCTGCGATTTAGGAGCCGCCAGGGCTACCGTGGCAGCAAGGAATACGAACAGGGTCAACTTTAGTTTTAGTTTTTGCGAGCTCATCCCAATCACCTCGGATCTATTTTTTTGTTGGAGTGTTTAGTCTGTTGGAATCGATCGTTCTTCGGTTCCGTTGTTTCTTCGTTCAGTTCTTCGGTCGAAAGTCGAACAACCAAAAGCGTCCTTCGATGTTCGTCGACCGCCGTTTGGAAGCTATCTCATAGCGCTCGGGTAATTTAAAGTCACCGTACAGGTGAAAAACCTGTCGAGATAACTCTCCTCAAACGGTCTCCCTTGTTCATCCGCCACTCGGCCACAATCCGTGTCGGCGTTTTCCCGACGATCCCGTTCCGCTGGTAGCAGTCCTCTGTCAGCTGCACCGAGTCGACCGCTTCGGCTTCGCCCAAGTGGATCCGCTCACGCAGGGATTCGGCGGACAACAGGGCGTTGCCGACGATCTCGAGACGCCGGGAACTCATCGGCGAAATTGTATACGAGGATCGCGGACGGGCTTTAATGACTGGTGCCCGGGGGCACACGCGGGTTGGACTCGCGCCACCAGCGATGGATGGCGGGTTACTGTTGCTCGGCCCCGTCGGCGTAGCCTGCAGCCGCATCGATGGGAATGGGACTTCTGCGCAGGACCGTGGCGGGCGCCAGGTCCTCGGAGGGCAGAGCTTGACCGCTGAGCGCCACCATCACCGAAACACTGAGTTCACTCTCGCGCCCGCCTTTGTAGATGCCCCGCGTCGGTGGGACCTCCGAATAGTCTCGTCCGATGGCCACCCGAATATGGCGCTCACCGGCGAACCCGTCGTTGGTCGGATCCAGTCCGACCCAGCCAAGGCCGGGAGCGAGCGCCTCTACCCAGGCGTGCGAGGCGCCTTCGGGCGCGAGCGCCCGGTCCGTCTTTGCCTGGAACAAATAGCCGCTCACGTAGCGGCACGGTATACGCAGCCTGCGCACCAAAGCGATCATGATGTGCGCGAAGTCCTGGCACACGCCTTTGCGTTCGCCGAGGGCGTGATCAATGGGGGAGTCGACGCGGGTCGAGTTGGGCGCGTAAGCCAGCGATTGGTGTATGCCGTGGTTGACGTCCAGCAACATTTCAAGCGGAGTTCCGCGACGCTCCCGGACCCTCAGTTCACCTGCCAGTTCCTCGAGCAGCGGCGTGGGCCGCGCGAACGGGCTGGGCAGGAGCATCTCCCAGTAGTCGCCTTCGGCGACGAGCGCGTCTAGATCCGACCATGACCCTGCCGGACCCGGGGGCAGCTCCGGAACCGGGAGCATTTCAACCGTCGAACTCGCCTGGATCCGCAGCTCGCTGTGGCCGGCCGCGATATCAAAGTGATGCACGGTGTTCCCGAGAAAGTCGCGATATTGCAGAATCGCGGCTTTCGGCTTCACCTCGAGATCGAAACTGAGGCAGTGTTGATTGCCTTCGGTGCGAGGCTGCATGCGCACCTCGGTGATGCTTTCGCGGACGGCGGGCGCGTAGCGAAATTTCGTAAGGTGGCGAACGGAGTAGATCAATGGCTCTCGTTTCCGCTCCCCCCGGGGGGGGCGCTCTCTCCCGATCGAAAACGTCTTCAAAAATGCGGCCCGGCCCGCCCGGCGGAGTCCCTAATCGGCCAGCGCCGACTCGACCTGATAGTCGAAATAAATCTGCTGAATCGCGTTGTGTGCCCGCGCACACAGAGTACGAATGCTTCCCAGGTAGTTCTCGAGCCCGTCGGCCATAATTTCCTCGATCTGACTAAAGCTCAAAATTGCCCGCAGACGGCCCGCCAGGCGGAGGAGCGAATCCGCCTTCCCGGCGGTCATGTCCGCGATGGCGCGCAGGGCGGTGTGCACCTGATCGGCCGAGAAGCGAGCGGAATGGGGAAAATGCGGACTCAACAGCAGAAATTCCGCGACCCGGAGGGGCCGCAGTTCGGCCGTGTAGTTCTTGGAGTAGGCTTCAAAGGCGGCACAGCACTTCAGCAGCCCCACCCACTCCAGATATTCGTCGCCTTCGATTGCGGCTTCGAGCGATCGCGAAAAGCGTCCGCAATGGGTCCCGATCAAGGCGGTCACGCCCTGGACGCGTTCGACGAAACGGCCGAGCTGGATATAATGCCAGCCCTCGCCATGGCTCATCGTCGAGTCGGTTAGGCCCTGAAACAGAAGTGCGCCGTCCTGGATCCCGCGAAAAAACAGCGGGGACTCGGGGACCCACGCCCTTTGGGCCGCTGCCCCCACCACTTGCAGATAAAGCCGGTTGAGCTGCTCCCACATTTCCGAGCTCGACTGTTCGCGTACCTGCCGCAGATTTTCCCGGGCCGCGGCGATCGAGGAGACGACCGAAGACGGATTGGTGCGATCGAGCGTCAGCAAACGGGCGAGCCCGGCCGAATCGATGAGCGCGCCCTCCGGCACCGGCACCTGCAGCGCCTCGAGCAGCCGGCGCCAGCGTCCCGAACCCGGTTCGGGCGACTGGTCCAGCCGCAGCTGAAAGTTGACGTCGACCAGCCGCGCCGTGTGCTCTGCCCGCTCGAGATACCGGCTCATCCAGTAAAGGCTGTCGGCGACCCGCGCCAGCATCGTTTTCTCAACCCGGCGGTTCATGCCCGCAGCACCCATGTGTCTTTGCTTCCTCCGCCCTGGGAGGAATTCACCACCAGAGAACCCCGGCGCAGCGCGACCCGGGTCAAGCCTCCCGGGACCAGGGTAATGTTTTCGCCGTGAAGAATGTAGGGGCGCAGATCGACGTGCCGGGCGGCTATCCCGCCGTCGACGAAGCAGGGTGCGCGCGACAACGCAAGCGTGGGCTGGGCGATGTAGTTGCGAGGCTCGGCCAGAATCCGCTCGCGGAATCGTTCTCTTTGTTCGGCGGTGCTGTGGCACCCGATCAACATGCCGTATCCGCCCGACTCTCCGACCGCCTTGACGACCATCTCCTCGAGGTGGGCGAGTACGTGGTCGCGCTGCTTTCGATCCGCCAGGATGTAGGTTTCGACATTGTTGAGCACCGGATCTTCTCCGAGGTAATAGCGAATCACGGCCGGAATATAGGCGTAGACAGCCTTGTCGTCGGCGATCCCGGTGCCGATGGCATTGGCCAGGGTAACGTTTCCGGCGCGGTAGGCGTTGAACAAGCCCGCCGCTCCCAGCCGCGAGTCCGAACGGAAACAGAGCGGGTCGATGAAATCGTCATCCACCCGGCGGTAAATCACGTCCACGCGGCGGAGCCCGGCCGTGGTCCGCATGTACACGATGTTGTCGTGCAAAACCAGGTCGCGGCCCTCGACCAGCTCAATTCCCATCTGCTGCGCCAGAAATGTGTGCTCGAAATAGGCGGAGTTGAAAATGCCCGGGGTCAGCAGCACGATGGTCGGCTCCCGGTCCAGGGGACAATTGGGCGGAACCAGAGCGCGCAGGGTGGCAACGAGCGCCTGCGGGTAATGGTCGATCGAGCGCACGCCGTAGTCGTGGAACAGTCCCGGGAAAATGCGCTTCAGCACCTGGCGGTTGGCCAGCATGTAGGAGACGCCGGAGGGAACCCGCAGATTGTCTTCGAGCACGGCGAAGCTGCCGTCCGGCAGGCGAACCAGGTCGGTTCCGCAGATGCTGACGTAAATCCCGCGGGGAACCGAAAATCCGCGCATCTCCCGCCGGAAGTGGCGGCAGGTGTAAACCAGTTCGCGCGGAACCACGCCATCGGAGAGGATCTGGCCGCGTTGATAAATGTCTTGAAGAAAGAGGTTGAGCGCGGTGATGCGCTGCGCGAGGCCGCGTTCAATCCGCTGCCAATCGCTTCCCGACACCAGGCGCGGCAGAAGATCATTGGGAAAGACGCGTTCGGTCCCCTCCTGGTTTCCGTACACGGTGAAGGTAATTCCCTGATGCAGAAACGAAAGGTTAGCCGCCTGTTGGCACCGTTTCAGCTCTTCTGCGGGAAGCTCCAGCAACGTCCGGAATAACCCCTGGCAATGCGGCCGGGGCAAGCCGGGACACTCAAACATCTCGTCATAGGCCCCACCCAGCTGATAGTTGAGAAAGGGGACGGGGAAGCACGCGGCGGCTGGCGGGCGTTGGATACCGAGGACCGGAGACCTTGAACGGGCGGAATGCACGCTAGGAGTTTAGGAGCGGGCGGCAACGTCGTCCAATTGAAATTGTTTATTGCGGTCATGCGCCTCAGCTGGACTGCCCCTCGGACTCAGGCGAACGCCCATTCGCGATCGTCTTTTTTGGGGGGAAGGGAATGGAGAACAGGTCTGATCATGCGTCCAAGGTGATGTCCGTGAGAGGCCGGCTGACGCATGGCAGAATGAATCCCTCCGACCGCATCTGCTCACTGAGCGCTTCTTCGTTTTCCATGCTTACTTTGCCGCTGAGCAACCGGGTCGCGCAGGTCCCGCAGACGCCTTGACGGCAGCCGGAAGGCAGCAACACTCCGTTCTTTTCTGAAGTTTCGAGCACCGTTTCTTTCGGCGAGACCCGAAAGGCCGCCTGGGAGCGCGAGAATTTCATTTCGAGGGCCCCGTTACCTGGGGTCCATTGCGTTCCCTGCGCAACCGCCGCCCCGAAGCTCTCCTGCAGGATGCGGGAAGGCTCGACCGCCATTTCCCTGAGCAGATCGCGGGCCAGTTCCATGAAAGCCGGCGGGCCGCAAAGAAAGAAGGTAGACTCCTCCGGTTTCTCGACTTCACGTTCCAGAATCTCGCGCCGCAAATGGCCTTTCCAGCCGGCCCATTCCGAATCCGGCTGGGACAGAACCATGGCAAACCGGAAACTCGGCATTCGGGTTTCGAGGGCGGCGTACTCGTCTTTGAACAACGCGTCCCGCTCGGTGCGCACGCAATAGACCAGGGTTACGACGACGGGCAGGCAGAGATCGTCGATGTATCGCAACATGGCCATCAGGGGAGTCACGCCGCTGCCCCCGGCGATCAGCGCGACGCGCGTGTGTTGGCTTTCGTCGAAATAAAACCGTCCGAACGGCCCATGCGCTTTCACCGTGAGCCCCACGCTTGCGCGATCGTTCAGGAATACGGAAACGAGGCCGCTTTCAACTCTCTTCGGCGTAATTTCGACAAAACCGCGCTGGCTGGGAGAAGAACAGACCGAATACGAGCGCGTGACAGGCCTGCCGTCGATCCTCCACTCGAAAGTCAGGAACTGCCCCGGCCGTGCGGCCGCCGGTTGCTGTTGCGGGAAAGTAAACCGCAGCGTCTTGGCATCGTGCGACTGCGGCGTAATTCGTGCCAAAGTCAGATTCAGCACGGCGCCCGTATCGCGAGGTTTTTCAGGGACGTCCGACTGGCGGACGGTTGAGCCTGGCTTGCCGGACTCGGTTCGACGCGACCTGCCGCTCGCGAAATATCCAAGCCCGGCCCATCCCACCACTCCGGCAACCACCGTCAGCGAGAAGGTTTTCGATACCTTGCCCGAGGCGCTGCGAAGGACGTGCCTCGAGAGGTTGAGAATGACCAGCGTGAAAGCCGCGGCAAAGATCGTAATGCCCAACGCCGCCAGAAGACCTCGCGCCGCCTTCTGGTAGCGCGCCGCGATGACTTTTGCAAACAGCAAGGGACCGAGAGCCACGGCCAGTCCGACGTGCAGGATCAGGCGGGGAGACGGTTCGTCCTCCATGCCCCGAATCCGCAGAAACATGTAGTAGCAAAGAACGCCGAAGAGCGCGACGAAGGCATAGCCGCAAGCGCGATGAATCCGGGTCCACAATCGGTGACTGCGGGCATTTCCACCTTGCCCGCTGAGCATGTTCCAGACATTGAAACCTGCCAGGAACACAAAAAGGCAGGCCAGAATCAAGCTCACGACAAAGTGCAAGACTGTCACCTTCTTTCCGCTGGCAAAGTTTCCTCCGATATGACTAGAACGCCACTTGTTTTATTCCTATGCGGTGGGGCGAATTTCGCGCCCTGACTTTTGCCGCCCAGTGCCCAAGTTGTCTACCGGCAGCAGCACTGTGGATCTTGTCGTCGTGCTGAAGTTCCCAGGTTTCATTGCTCAAAACCACCAGGATCCTGCGCTTAACGTATTAAGAGCGTAGAGGGATGCCTGAGTAACTCCGGGCCGCGGCGGTCGGCAGTTCGAACTCGTGTGTGTTCTTGTTGCATACGTTCTTACATACGTGCTTCGAAGAAAAACCTCCGGCTTCGGCAGGAATAAACCCGGGCAAGGTCCAGTTATCAGGATGGAACACTTCGGTTAAGGCGCGGTGAACACGCGCCGTGGCAGCAGTTGACCTGGATTCGGTTTGCGGAGAATCCGCAGAATCCTGAAAAATTTACGATGCGGGAGGCAGCACGACGGGTACTGACGCCTAAGCCAGCTTAAGAGCCGCGGAGATTTCGCGGCTTTCAGACAATGGAAAATCCTGTTTGCCTTCCGTGAGCACCTGGATGCAAACATGGTCAGCGCCGGCCGAGCGATGTTCGTCAATGCGGTTGAGCACCGCCTTCAAGTCTCCCCAGGCAATTATGGCGTCAATCAACCGGTCGCTGCCTCCGGCAGCAAAATCGGCTTCGCTGAAACCCAGCCGCAGAAAGTTATTCGTGTAGTTGGGAAGCGTCAAATACATGGCAAGAAATTTCCTGGCAATCGCGCGTGCCTTCGCTGCGTCGGCTTCGAGGATGACCGCTTGTTCCGGACACAAGAGAGGGTCCGGACCGAGCAGCTTGCGAGCCTGGGCCGTATGCGCCGGAGTTGTATTGTAGGGGTGTGCGCCGTCCGCGCGCTCGGCGGCGAGCCTCAACATTTGCGGCCCCAGTGCCGCTAACACCCGCGGCGGCCGGCGGGCTGGCGCAGCAGCGCGATAAGGAGCTTGATCCATGGCGTCGAGATAGTTGCGCATCGTAGCTACCGGCTTGTCGTAACGATGGCCGCGCAGTTGTTCCACTAATGGAACGTGGCTCACGCCAAGCCCGAGGAGAAATCGATCCGGATAGGCCTCGGCGAGCGTCTTCTGTCCAGCCGCCATCGTAACGGGATCCCTGCCGTAGATATTCGCGATTCCCGTCCCGATCACGATGCGCCGCGTTCCCGCCAACAGCACGCCCGCCTGGGTCAGCGCCTCACGTCCAAAGCTTTCTCCAAACCAGAGCGCTCGAAAGCCGAGCTCTTCCAATTCGGCGGCGACCTCTTGAGCGCGTGCCGCGGGAAGGGCGTCCAGTTGGCTCGTCCAGATTCCGGTTGATCCAAGCTGTGAAGCACGCTGAGACACAAGTCTTTCTCCATGCCGGCAATATCTTAATCTATGGATTGACGGTTGTGGTGGTTACAGAATTTTCCAAGGGTACCCGATCATTTGCCAAAAACGCAACCGAAGTTTGCGCCAGTCTGCCGTTTGGCCCGTTGATCCAACACCGGTTCTTGGCGACTCTCTAAGTACTCGAGATGAGTGTTATCCGCGCCTGTTCGAGAACCGCAATCAGGACGGCTAAGGTTGCGCTTCAAGTGCGGCGTTGGCGGTTGATCCGGGCAGGAACCTGTCGGACCGCGTCATGCTCGCTCGCACGCTGGCGAGCGCATCGTCGAGCCCGGTCAAGCCGGACACAATCCAGGTTCCTGCTCACGTCCAGGGCAATTCGGAAACACAACCGAGACCCGTGCAGCCAGTCGCCATCGCGATGCAGGAAAAGGGCTGGCGGTTAGGCTGCCGCTGAGGCATACTGCACGCATGCTTACCCTCACGCGCACACTGCTCCCGGTAATTCTGGTCTTCCTTTTCGCGGCCGCCGCGGGTCCCGAACCGGGGCCTCCCGAGTACACGGCCGACAATCAGCTCAAGTTCCCCGACGATTACCGCGAGTGGGTATATCTGAGCACGGGTTTTGATATGAGCTATAGCCCGTCTCAAATGGCAGGCCATCACATGTTCGACAACGTGTTCGCCGATCCCCGGTCCTACCGGGCATTCCTTGAGACCGGCGCCTGGCCGGAGAACACCATGCTCGTTCTCGAATCCCGTGGCGCCGAAGGCAGGGGTTCAATTAATCAGAAGGGAAACTACCAGGGAACCGACGTCATGGGCGTGGAGGTGCATGTAAAGGACACGAAGCGTTTCGCGGGCGGCTGGGCGTTTTTCGGCTTTGACGGCGGCAAAACGGCCCGGGCGGTCCCCACGGAAGCCGCCTGCTACAGTTGCCACGCGCAACATGCCGCCGTCGACACAACCTTCGTCCAGTTCTACCCGACGCTGCTGCCCATCGCAAAAAGCAAAGGCACGCTTTCCAACGCTTACCTGAAAGAAGCCGCGTCGGGTCATTGACCGGCCGGCCCGCAAGGGGTCTAGCGCTTGGCCGAGGCAGCCGTCTCCGCCGTCTTGATCTTGACCGTAATTTCGATGAACGCCAGCGCGGCGCGGCTGAGAGCTTTGTCTTTGCGGAACACCAGCGCCAGATCGCGGCGGATCGGAGGTTCGGCCAGCGGGATGGCCGCCAGCACGTTGGCTTTCACGTCTTCGAGCACATTCGATTTCGAAATAAAGCCCACGCCCACGTCGGCCGCGACAAATCGCTTGAGCAGTTCGCTCGAGTCCAGTTCCATGGCGTAACGGGGCTTCAGTTTGTGGCGGTGGAAGAGATCGTCGAGCGCGTCGCGCGTATGCCCGACTTTGGGCATGACGAGCGGGTATTGTGCGATGTCGGCCGGCGAAGGCAACTTCAGTTTCGCCAGCGGGTGCTTCGGGGGCGCAATCAGCACCAGTTCGTCTTTGTGAATGGGGACGACCGTAAGGCGATTGTCGCTCACCGGCAGAGAGACGACGCCAAAGTCCACGGTGTTGTCGATGACCGATTCGAGAATCCTGGAGTAGTCCGCCCGGTGGATGCTGATCGAAACGTCCGGGTACTGGCCTTTGAAATTCGCAAATACCTCGGGAAGAACGTGCAGGCAGGTCCCTTCGTTGGCCCCCACCACGATTTCGCCGCGGGGCACGCGCTCGGTTTCGGCGATCGCCGTGACCGCTGCTTTACGCGCGTTGACGGTGTCTTCGGCAAATTGCAGAAACAGCTTGCCGGGCGCGGTCAGAGAGACCTTGCCTCCGGAGCGGTCGAGCAGTTTGGCGCCCACTTCTTCTTCGAGGGAGCGAATCTGGGAAGAGATCGCCGGCTGGGTGCGGAAACGCTTCTCCGCCGCCCGGGAGAAACTGGACAGCCGGGAAACTTCGATAAAGGTTTCTAACTGGTCAAAATCCATATTCGGGCGGTCTCATCGGAATTCAGGCTGCGGGCCTCGGCCGCCTCAACCGCCAACCGGGCGAACTCGTGTTTTCGCGCCTGGGAAGCGAGGGAGCGATGATCCTGTCCTTCTTAGCCATGATCATGCCATGATTCTCGCGCCATGGTTGAGGACTGCCCGGGAATTCGAAGCCCCGTCCGGACACCCGGCCCAACGCTGAATTTTATCCCCGCCATAAAAACTATCGATTGCCGCTCCAAGTCTCAGGAACTAAACTGTGTTTACGGCCTGCGCGAATCTGAAAGATTGTAGCAGGTGCAGAATTCTTCCGATCCCCTGAGAAAGTCTGATTTGGCGCGTTCGTTTGACTTCGTGTGTCGCAACTCAACTTCCCGGGTGTCGCAGGAGATCCTAAAGGAGTTTTCCCCATGGCAGATGCAAAAACTGTCCTGGAATTCGCGAAGAAAAATGGAGCCAAGTTGCTCGATCTCCGCTTCACGGACCTCCCAGGCTTGTGGCAGCACGTCTCTTACCCCATCAATCAGCTGACCGAGGGCGCGTTCGAAGAGGGCTTCGGTATGGACGGGTCGTCCATTCGCGGCTGGGCGGCAATCAATGAAAGCGACATGCTGCTGATCCCCGACCCGAACACTCACTTGATGGATCCGTTTACGGAGATCCCCACGTTGGTGATGGTTTGCGACGTGATCGATCCTGTGACCAAACAGCGCTATGACCGCGATCCCCGTCATATCGCCAAAAAAGCGGAACTCTATCTCGGTTCGACGGGCCTTGCCGACACCGCGTATTTCGGCGCCGAAGCCGAGTTCTTCATCTTTGACAATATTCGCTTCGATCAGCGCGAGCAGCACGGCTTCTACTTCATCGACGCCGAAGAAGGCCGCTGGAACTCGGGCCGCGAGAACAATAATCTCGGCTATCGCCCGCGCTACAAGGAAGGCTACTTCCCGGTGCCTCCCATGGACCACTATCAGGACCTGCGCAGCGAAATGGTCATGACCATGGAGAAGTGCGGACTGGAGGTCGAGTGCCATCACCACGAGGTTGCCACCGGAGGCCAGACGGAAATCGATTTGAAGTTCGATTCGCTGGTGCGGTCGGCCGACCATATGTTGCTCTACAAGTACATCGTGAAGAACGTGGCCAACCAGTACGGCAAGACCGTGACCTTCATGCCCAAGCCGATCTTCCAGGACAACGGCAGCGGCATGCACACCCACCAGTCGCTATGGAAGGGCGGCAAGCCGCTGTTTGCCGGCGACGGCTATGCCGGACTCTCGCAGACGGCGCTGTGGTACATCGGCGGATTGATCAAGCATGGTCCGGCGCTGGCGGCGCTCATCGCGCCGACCACCAACTCCTACAAGCGCCTGGTTCCCGGGTTCGAAGCCCCCGTCAACCTTGCGTACTCGCGCCGCAACCGCTCGGCGGCCTGCCGCATCCCGATGTATTCGGCATCGCCCAAGGCCAAGCGCGTCGAATTCCGCCCGCCCGACCCGAGCGCGAACCCGTACCTGGCGTTTGCCGCAATGATGATGGCAGGTCTTGACGGCATCGAAAACAAGATCGATCCCGGCCAGCCGCTCGATAAGGACATTTACGATCTCGGCCCGGAGGAGCTGGCAAAGGTTCCGTCCATGCCCGGCTCGCTCGAGCAGGCGCTCGATGCCCTCGAAAAAGACCATGCCTTCATGCTCAAAGGCGACGTCTTCACCGAGGAGCTGCTGAGCACTTACATCGACTACAAACGCTCGAAGGAGGTGGACGCGGTCCGTCTCCGTCCGCATCCCTACGAGTTTGCTCTCTATTACGACATCTAGGAACAGAGCGGCTCATTTGTTTTCAATGCTAAGCTTTGTCGCACAAAAGGAACACAAGAACAGCTCGGCAAACTGCTCCTGACGTCTCACCGGGACGCCGGGAGCAGTTCCGACCTTCGTTCCTCGACCGACCGATCTTTCCAATCGAATACCTCGCCGCGTCTTTTTCGAGCACTCTGTGTTTCCGAGGGTAAGAACTCCCCAAGACCTTGGTCCGCGTTCACACACGAAACTGGCACATAGGCACGATCTCCGTTGCCTCATTAGGTGTCGGGGATCAACGAAGATGCATAGTGACCGTCGGCACAGCCATCAAGCCATCACGCATGCCGGAGGTTCCCGCGAACCCGCGAACAGACGTGGCGGCATCCCCTGATTGGCGAACCACCCGGTTCCGGTCTTGCCGACGGTTCAACCTGTACGGTACGTTCGACATCAATTCCTAAGAAGGGATTGATGCATCGAGGCCGCTCGGGCTCACAGGGGGAATCCCGGGGATTGTTTCACTTTCTCAGCTTGACGCAGATGGCGAATTTGGTGTTTTGCCACGATTTCCAAGCCGGTGCCAACCGTAAAACGCAACACTGGCACGAAAGGATTCTTGAATCGGGTGCGGTTCACGTCATAACCGCCTGCGCGCGTTATCAACGCTCGCACTCTTTCATTACTGCGAAGGAAGGCATCCAGAACGAAGGGTTCTACTTGCGTGCCAGGTCGGATCTTTTTCGGTGCCTGAGTTCGCCGGGCATTTGGAGCCGGGCCGATATAATTCTTTATGAACCAGCGGGGAAACCAGCCGAGACTGATCTCATGAACCTTTCCGTGTACTCCCCGGTTCAACGCGGCGGAAATTGGTGGCAAATAGATTTCGTTCGTTATGCGGAGATGCTCTACGCATTGACCAACGCTCCAGGCATTCTGCCTGGGGCACCAATTGAGTTGTTCAGAAGAAAGTCCTTTCGCGACGGACTCGGCGCGCAGATCAGCGGCGTTGATTTCAGAGACGAGGCGCAACGCCCAAGCGGGCAATGCGAGATCAGCCGCCATGGAACTTCCGCAATGTTGCCTCTGCGTTGAATTTTCGTTCCAACTACGTGCTCCTGAATGACATAAGCGATTTGGGGAGCTATCTATTTCGCCCCTCTCATCCCACTGGTGTGCTAGCAACGCGCGAAGTTCAGCTTCCCGAATGGAGACCCGAACAGCGGCTGACTGTCGGTCAGCGTTCAACACCCGCTATCGATACTTCCCAGAAGCCGACATCGGACTGAAGCGGGCACAACAGCGGTCTGCGCGCCGGTCAACTGGACGCCACAGACCGACTTCCGTGTAGGGCGTCATCCGGGAACAGCCGGGACCTTGCAACGCGCTACTTCCGGAAACCGTGGCCGGGCACCAGTTCAGCCAACCCGAGGACTTGCTGTATCGTTCCTCACTCTGATCAATACTCGTCTTCCGACGACGACAACGATCAGCAGCGCGAGCACTGCCAGGAAAATCAGCCCTGCATGTTGCCGGGCAAAACTGGAAACTTTGGGCGACTGGCCTCCCGCTTTGTGCAGCACCCACGACACCACCAGCCAGCACACGGAACTGCCAATCAATGTATAGGAAACAAACGGCGCTAAGGCCATCTTCGCTAGGCCCGCAGGAAACCCGGAAAATGCCTTAACTCCTGGAATGAATCGGCAGATCAGAACCGCGACGCTACCATAACGGCGATAGAACGCCTCAAAGCGGTCGTGATGTTTCGCGCGCGCCGAGTGTCGGAGGCTGAACCTGTCAACGATAGCTCGCGCTCCGAATCGCGCCACACAATATTGCGCCAATTGCCCCGTCGTTTCGCCGAGGGTAGCAATCCCAGCAATGATCCACCACTCGGGGGATACCAGAAAGGGCAGCATGAGGACAATCCCAGTCGTGCCTAATGCGGGCACTCCCAGGTTCCCGGCAACCATTGCCAAGAAAACTACGGCGTATCCTCCTCGGTTGATCCATGCTTCGAAGGCCGTTACCAACTCGCTCATCCGTTCCTACCATCGTAACGCCACGATGAGAGTTGAAAATAGGCGTTTTGCGTTCATTGAGCTAGAGCCCCTGAAAATTCAAGGGCAAGAAACCAGCGTACGCCAGGACCGGTCACGAGCATTCTGAAGGCAGGTCTTGTGTGTCCGCCGGTGGATTTGCTCTCCGCGATAGACATTCTCGACGGACTGCCGGTCAGCCCTAACCTTTAGCTTTTGCGCCAATGTGGAGCTGTTTGTGTGCCGGAAATGAGCTATCTCGGTCTTGGGTCACGCAACGGCTTGCAACTCGCATTCTGAGAAGGCGCATGGCGCCGAACGCGCCGGCATCGCAGCTTTTACAAGTAATTGACCTGCTAGTGACGTTTAGGCCGGGAGGTTCGCTTATATAATCCTTGCGGCTCGGGGAACCGTGTTCCCGGCCCTCGTTTGCTGAACCTCTCGTTTGAAGAACGAGAGACCATAGCCCTTGTTGCTGGAAGGATTGTTCAAGCGACCGAAATCAAGAAAGGAATAGGTTGATTGTGAAAACCCTGAACACCTGTCTCGTCACTCTTCTTCTTATCGCTTGCTGGCCAGGGGCGGCCCAGCCAGCCCCGCAAGCAGGGAATGGAGCGCAAACCTTTTCCGGCGAAATCATGGACGACCTCTGCGCCAAAAACAAGTCGCACACCAAGATGATGCAACAGATGAAGAGCATGACCAGCGATCCTGTTGTTTGTACCAAGAAGTGTGTGCAACTCGGCGCGCACTACGTTTTGTTCGATAGCGAGAAGGGCACGATGTACAAACTCGATAATCCGCAAAAGGCGGAACCCTTTGCCGGCAAAACCGTCCAGATCTCGGGGACGCTCGATAAGAACAAGATCAAAATCGCCAATATCGAAGCCGCGGGTGGAGCGAAATAAGGCAGAAGCAAAATGCCCAAAACCCGATCGGGAAGGCTGGCGTTCGTCCTGGCATCGGTCACGGTTCTCATTCTGTCGTCGTGCAGCCGTCCGAACTCAGCCCCCGGCGGTCCCGCCCCGTCTGAGAGCCAGGTCTTCACCCCCGCGCACCCCACGGTCCGAGACGCGGTTCAAGAATTCGTGGGATGGCGCGCTCGGCCCGTACAGCCGATCGCGTTTCCGCACAGCAAACACATAGCCAACGGGGTCACCTGCGACACCTGTCACGTAGGCGTCAAGCAGGGCGCGGTGGCGGGTATTCCCAGCGTCAAGCTGTGCATGGGATGCCACGAGATGTTTGCCACCGATCGTCCGGAAGTCCAGAAGCTGACAGCCTATTACAACTCTGGCCTGGATATCTCCTGGCAGCGAGTCTACGGTTTCGCTCGATCGGCCCATGTGAAGTTCAATCATTCTCCGCATATCCGTGCCGGCATCGATTGTTCAAGTTGTCACGGAGACGTGGCGAAGATGACGGTAGCGGTGCGGGCCGTCGAGATCGATATGGGCTTCTGCCTGAGATGTCACCGGGCAAAGCAGGTTTCGACCGATTGTGTCACCTGCCATTTTTGATTTTGTACTGAGGCTCAAGCACGATGGAACGCCGCGATTTTTTAAAGATAGGCGTCTTGACCGGAGCAACCGCAACCCTTGCGTCGTGTGAGAAGCCGGCCGCGCAGCTGGTGCGTTTTGTTCCCGAGGAGGATTTTGTACCTGGTATCGCTACCTGGAAGCCGAGTTTGTGCACAGTTTGTCCAGCCGGCTGCGGCACGATGGTTCGCGTGGTCGACGGCGACGCCGAGGTGGTTAGAAAGGGAAAACCGGGGATGATCGCCATGGGCCTGGCAAAGAAGTTGGAAGGCAATCCCCGACATCCCGTCAATCGCGGAAAACTTTGCGCGCGCGGACAAGCTGGCCTGCAGATTACGTATCATCCGGACCGGGTGCGGACTCCTCTGAAGCGGTCCGGCCCGCGCGGCGCTGGAGCGTTTCAGGCCATCGGATGGGAGGCGGCTCTGGGCGAAGTTGCCGCGAAGCTCGCAGAGGTTCGCTCCCGCGGGCGGGCGAAATCGATCCGCTTCCTTATCGACAGGGTAGGTGGAAGTCGCCGCGAGTTGATCGACAAGTTTTTGGGAAGCCTCGGTGCGCCGCCGGCCTTGGCGTTTGATCCGCTGGACGAACCGGTTCTGCGCCGCGCCAATCTGCTCGACTTTGGGCGGCCGGTCCTGCCTTCGTTCGACTTTCCATGGTCCAACTACGTGATTTCCTTTGGCGCAGACTTTCTGGGCACCTGGAACTCTCCCGTCGCCCAGTCGATCGGTTACGGAGAAATGCGGCGCGGGCGCCCGGGCAATCGCGGCAAGTTCGTGCAGGTCGAACAGCGCATGTCCCAGACCGGGGCGAATGCCGACGAATGGGTCGCCTGCTCGCCCGGAACCGAGGGCGTCGTGGCGCTCGGTCTCGCCCATACGATCGTCAAAGAAGGCCTGCGCCCGAAGCCGCACGAGAGTCACAGCCCGGATTGGGCGGAAGGTCTAAGGGCCGAGACCTACTCGCCCGCGGAAGTCGAGAAGAGAACGGGAGTTCGAGCGGGTTCGATTGAGCGATTGGCGCGTGAAATGGCCGCGCATCCTCCGGCCATGGCTCTCATCGGAGGTGCGCCTCTGGCGCACACGAATGGCTTATTCAGCGCACGGGCGGTGAATCTTTTGAACGGGGTGCTGGGTAGCGTGGGCACCCCGGGGGGAGTCTTCTTCTCGCCTGGCTCCGCTATCCCTGGCTCCGCTATCAAGGAGGCGAGCCCGAACCACCAGTCCGATTTTCTTTCGCAGGTACTGTCCGGCGGCTTCGACGAGACCGAGGCTCTCTTCCTGTACCAGGCCAACCCGGTGTTTGCAGCCCCGCCCGGATTCGAAATCCGGGAAAAGTTGACGCGAACGCCTTTCACCGTCAGCTTCAGCAGCTTTGTCGATGAAACCAGTGTTCTTGCCGATCTGATTCTTCCCGATCACTCGCCGCTCGAGTCCTGGCTCGATGATGTTCCCGAATCGGGCACGTCCGAACCAGCCCTCACCCTCGCTCAACCGGTGATGCGCCCTCTCTATGACACGCGTGCCATGCCGGATGTAGTGCTCGAGATTGCCAGCCGGCTCGGGGGAGAGGTAAGACAAGCCCTGCCCTGGAAGACCTTCGAAGAAATGTTAGAGGCCTCGTACCGCCAGCGTGCCGCGGCCGGACCCGGCAAGCGAGGCTCCGATTTCGGCAAGCTCTGGCAACAGGCGCTGGAACAGGGCGGACAGTGGGATGGCAACGGTCCAGCGCGTCCGCCGGAGGCCGTCCGTTCCCAATTCCGAGTTCCAGACTTTCATGCTCCTCAGTTCGACGGCAGCGGGCAGGAGTTTCCTTTTTACTTTCAGCCTTACGTGTCGGGGTCCTTTCTCGACGGTTCGGTGGCGCACTTGCCCTGGATGCAGGAACTACCCGACGCCCTGGCAACGGTGATGTGGGGAACCTGGATTGAAGTCAATCCGAAGGCCGCCGAGAAACTACAAATCGAGCAGGGGGACCTGATCCGTGTTCGCTCGCGGCACGGAACGCTCGAGGTCCCGGCACTCATCAATCCCGGAATCGCCCCGGATGTGGTGGCCATGCCCATGGGGCAAGGGCATGAAAATTTCGGCCGCTATGCCAGAGGGCGGGGGGCAAATCCGATGAAGATTCTCTCTCCCGCGCAGGTGAGCGAAGTCGGCGCACTCGCCTGGGCCGCGACCCGCGTGAACCTTTCAAAGGTCGGCGAAAGAGGACGTCTGGCTGTTTTTGCCGGAGCTCTGACGGAGCAGGGAAGAGAGCGGGAACTCCGCTAGGAGGATCTATGTCTCATCGTTGGGGAATGGCCGTCGATTTAGACCGCTGCACCGGGTGCGGCGCCTGCGTGATCGCCTGTCAGGCGGAGAATAACATTCCGACGGTGGGCGAAGAAGCGGCGCGCAGGGGCCGGACGATGCATTGGATCCGGATTGAGCGCTACTATGAAGGCGAATTTCCGGATGTGCGGGTAAGGTTCCAGCCCGTGCTCTGCCAGCAATGCGATAACGCTCCCTGCGAACCGGTTTGTCCAACCTATGCGAGCTATCACACCTCGGAAGGATTGAACGGGCAAGTCTACAACCGCTGCATCGGGACGCGATATTGCGGCAACGCCTGTCCGTACTCCGTGCGCACCTTTAACTTCTTCAATCCCGTGTGGAGTAAGCCGCTCGATCTGCAGTTCAATCCCGATGTCTCGATACGCTCGGTGGGCATCATGGAAAAGTGCACCTTTTGCGTACAGCGTATCAAGGCGTCAGAGATTCAAGCGGAGGCCGAGGGCCGCGAACTCGGAGAGGGGGAACCGACGCCGGCCTGCGTGCAATCCTGCGCCCCGAAGGCCCTGGTTTTCGGCGACTTGAACGATCCCGAGAGCGAAGTCTCGCGCCTGGCTCGCTCTCGACGCGGCACAAAGCTGCTCGGCGAACTGGGAACACAGCCCAAGGTCACCTATCTGCAACGAGACTCGTGGGATGAAAAAGACAGCTGAACAAGTGCAGGGAGACCTGCTGCGACCGGTGCTTGAAACCACGTGGCGCTTTCCGCTCGCCGTTTCGGCCCTGGGGATATTCGTGGCTGCCGGATTTCTTGCCTGGATGTATCAGGTCTATACCGGTATTGGCGTGGCGGGACTTAATCGGCCCGTGTTCTGGGGATTCTACATCACCAATTTCGTGTTCTGGATCGGAATCAGCCACGCGGGAACGCTGATCTCGGCGATCTTGCGTCTCTCGAACGCCACCTGGAGGCGGCCGATCACGCGCTGCGCCGAGGTCATCACCGTATTTGCTCTCATGATCGGCGCCATGTTTCCCATCATTCATCTCGGCCGCTCCTGGCTGTTTTACTGGCTGGCTCCGTATCCGAACCACCGCGGCCTGTGGCCGAACTACCGGTCGCCGTTAGTGTGGGATTTCTTTGCCATCAGCACCTACCTGATTGGAAGCATTACGTTTCTCATACTGCCCATCATTCCGGACCTGGCGCTGCTGCGCGACCAATGCGCGGGATGGCGCCGCAAGCTCTATTCCATCTTGTCCCTGGGCTGGCAGGGCACCGCGCGGCAATGGCATCAGCTTGAAACGGCCATGCGTATCATGACCGTCGTGATCATCCCCGTGGCGGTCTCGGTCCACACCATCGTCTCCTGGGACTTCGCCATGACCCCGGTGCCCCTGTGGCATTCGACGATCTTCGCTCCCTATTTTGTGGCGGGGGCCATCTTCAGCGGCATCGCGGCCTTGATCATTGCCATGGTTTTCCTGCGGTCGTGTCTCCACCTGGAGGAATACTTAAATCCGCGGTGCTTCGATAACCTTGGCAAACTGCTTCTGGTGATGAGCCTTCTCTGGTTTTACTTCGTATTCGCAGAGCGCCTTACCACCTGGTACGGCAATACGAGATCGGAAATGGATGTGCTCTGGCTGACCCAGCGCGGAGCCTACCGCGGTTTGTTCTGGCTGATGGTATGCTGCAACTTCGTCATTCCATTCCCGCTGCTCGCGATCAAAAAGCTGCGTACGATCCGGGGAACTCTGCTTGCATCGATCTCCATAGTGATCGGGATGTGGATCGAGCGCTATTTGATTATTGTTCCCTCCTTGTCCCGCAAGTTCCTGCCCTTTGCCTGGGGAAGCTACCGCCCCACCTGGGTCGAGATCACAATCACGGTCGCCACGTTTTCGGGTATGGCCCTGCTTTACATCCTGTTTTCAAAAATTGTGCCGATCGTCTCCGTCTGGGAGTTGAAAGCAGGTCTTGGAGAGCCCGAAGAGGAGCCGCTCATCGGGCGTGCCCGGACGGGCGCGCCCCTTCCGGGGACGGGCAGGGCTTATGAATTCTGAGGATGGCGTTTTTGTGCTTTGTTCCGAGCCTGACTCGGCCAGGCAATCCGTGGATGCGCTGCTGTCGGAGGGCATCCCGGCAAAGGACGTAATCGTCGTCTCCTCGGTGCCGCCCGAGCATTACGGGATCCGCTCCCATCAAAGAACGCTCATGCCCTGGTTAGTGGTTTTGGGCGCTGTCGCCGGCGGAATCGCTGGTTTCCTGCTGACCTCGCTGACGCAAAAGAGCTATGTCATCCACACCGGCGGCATGCAGGTGGTCACCCTCTGGACCGACGGCATCATCACGTACGAACTGACCATGCTGGGGGCCATTTTGACCACCGGTCTGGTTTTCCTGGTAACCGGGATCATCCGGGGCCGGAGTCAGATTCCCTGCGAGCCCGAAGTGTCCGCGGGCAGGGTGCTCGTCGGTGTCGCTTCCGTTCCGGCGCCGCTGCGCACGAAAATTACCGAAACCCTGAAGGCGTTTGGAGAGATCAAACCACCGGAAACGTCGCCGGATTTGCGTGCATAGGGGGACCGCTACTCCCCGAGTCCCGAGGGCCGCGCCGGGAAGCCGGAAGATGTGGCCGGAGCGGGCCGAGGTGCCCGGCCGACTGAGCGGGTTCTATTTACCGCCGCCAGGAGGGTCTTTCCTGTTCCGAATTCGATGACTCCGGTTGAGCCGGCCGCTCGCCAGGTTCGCCGAGACTCACCAATTTAATTTAGAAGAAAAATTTGGCTTGCAGTTCCAGCCGGCGGTTGTTGGCATTTTCCAGAAAACCTGTCCCTCCGAGGCCGGTTGCGCCATAGGTCTGATTGGCCAGTCCAAACAACGGAGAAGTTATATCGCCGTTGATCGGACCGGGATTCCTGTGGTTCAAGATATTGCGCATCGACGCTCCGATCGAGATTGTGTAGCGATGGCCTTCGGAACCGGGTGCGCTCGTGCCTGAGGCGGGGCCCGATCGAGTCGGGGTGCTGCGCCCCCCAAATTCAAAGCGCTTGGCGAGTCGCAGATTCAAGAGAAGATATCCGGGCCCTCTGCCCTCATTCCGCGATAGTGCCGGCGCTCCCGGCGCAGGGTTCGGCTCGAACAACCCGTATGAAGTCTGAATGAGTCCGGCCTGGTTTGGATCCGTGGCGATCCCGGGTCGCGCATTGAACAGGGTGTCGCCGTAGAGATCGCTGCCGGTCGTGATGTCGAATGGCGGGCCGGAGCGCATGGTCAGCATCGGGGAAACGCGAAACTTCCACCGTTCGTAAGAGCCGCCGATCACGACGGCGTTCCGTATGTCCGTGGCCGCGGGCCCATATTCACCGCGAAAATCGTACGGATTGGCCGGAACCGTGCTGAGTCCGTCGGTGTTGCTCAGGGCTCGATTCCAGGTATAGGTAGCGAAGAAGGAGAAGGCCGAACTCAGTTTGGAGTTCGCGTTCACGATCACCTGGTTCTGATTGTAGAGTCCATCGGAGGTCATTTGAAAAACGGGCGCGGCAAACCCCAGCGGAAACACTCCGCTGCCGGGCACGGATGGGTCGAAGGTCCCCGGCCGGGGCGCGTTTTTGTCTTCCGTGCGCAGTTGGTCGAGCCCGTGGGAGTTGGAATAGGTCAGTGCAATCGTAGTGTTGCGCGCGATTTGCCGCTCAACGCTGAGTGCGGATTGCATCAAGTATGGCGCTCGCAAAGACGGACTGAGTTCCTGCATGGAGGAAGGAACGGTTATCGCAGGCACGGCGGGGAACGAATCCGGGTTGTAAACGGCATATTGCGGCTGGTTGATGCCATTGAACCTGAGGGCCGTGATGACGTTGGCCAGCGCAAACCGGTCGTAGAAGGTGCCAAAGCCCGCCCGGACGACGAACTTCGATTTCGCCGGACGCCAGGAGATTCCCAGCCGCGGAGCCAGATCACGCAGGTCGTTCAGGTTGGTCTGGTACTCGTAGCGGAGCCCGGGGGAAATAATCAGATCCGGGGTTACCCGCCACTCGTCTCCGAAGAACGCTCCCAGGTCAACTTGGTTTGCCGAAATTCCCGGAATACCGGCATTCGCCAGAAACTGTGTCGCGCCGCCGCCGAGAGCGCGGATCTGCCCGGGAGAATATCCCAACTGCTGAAACAGAAGAGTGCGTCGATAGCGCTCGATCGACTGCAACGGAACGAGAACCGGATCGCCGTTGCCATCGAGAACCGGCTGGTTGCCGGCGTTTAATTCCGGCCCCGGAGCGCCCGCAAAGGTGAACGTGCCCCCAAAATTTGCGAACGACAGATTGGACTCCGATGTCTGTCGTACCCTGGCTCCAAAGTGAAAGGTGTGCCGTTGGTGGACAGCGGTCACATAATCCTGGATCTCAAAATTGTTCTGGGTGTCGTAGACCGGTCCGAGCTGCGAGCCGCCGGCGTTGAAGGCGCCTAGAACCTGGACTTCCGGGCCTGCCGTATTCGGCAGAGTCGAACTGCCGATGCGAAAGAACTGAAACCTCGCCTGATTGACCAGGCTGTTTCCCAGGGTTGCGGTCTCACTGGCCTGAAACGTATGGCTCAAGAAGTGGACGTGGTTGGAGAGCGACGCGAGATTCAAGCTGCCGACGCCCGAGTCCCGAATGTCGGCTTGCTCCACGCGATAGAGAAACGAAAACCTGTGGTTCGCACCCAGCGTGTAGTCGGCCCGCGGAGACACGATGATTCGGCGCTGCGGCACGGTGAAGATCGAATTAAAGGGGCTGATGGTGAAGGCGGGCCGGTCCACAACGTAGCCATTGATGATCGCGCCGTTGTCGATGGCCGCGCCTTCCACATCAAGAAAATAGGAGACCGGCCGGTTCAAGCGCCCGCCGATATTTCCGCCGTACTCGCGCAGCAGGAATGGGGCTTTCTCGCGAGCGTAAGGATCTCGTGAATTCCATACACTGTCGCCAAGATTGAAGAAGGTTTGCCCGTGTACTTGTTGGCTGCCGGATTTGGTGGAAATCTCGATGCGGCCGTAGCCAAGCTTGTCGTACTCCGGGGAAAACGGGTTCTCGTTGATCTTGACCTCTTGAATCGATTCCTTGCTGGGCAGAGTGCCCCCGCTGAACCCGTCGATATACATCTGCCCGCCGCTCGGGCCGGCCGAAGGCCCGGCAAGAGCCTGCAAGTCCTGACCTAAGTCTTCCTGGCTGTCCCCCAACGATTCGAGGTCGTCTCCCGCGAGCTTTATCGAGCTGGCATTGTTTACGTTCTCGGCGCTGATCGCGGGCCCGGTCTCGTCTGTTACCTCCACCTTCTGCTTTTCCGCCTGTACGCGCAGGGTCAAATTCGCGGTTTGGGTCCCCGGCCTTACACTCAGCGAGAGCCCCTGGTCGATTGCCATGCCGGGCGCTGAAGCCTGCAACCTGTAGGCGCCCGGAGCGATGTGCGGGAAAGAGTAGCGGCCATTCTGGTCAGAAGTTACGGTCGAGGGCGCGCCGGTTGCGCCCTCGAGGGTGACAGTGGCGCCCGGCACGCGGGCCCCGGTTTGATCCGAAACCGTCCCCTCGAGGGTGGCATTCTGGGCCTGTGCGACCGAGACGAAAAGAATGGCCACCGAGCAACAGGCCTTGACGGCCATCGCCAGGACCGCGGACTGGCGGCGGAGCCTTCCCCCAATCTGGTTCCAATTAATAATCCCGGGAGTCATACAGAAGGCATTATGGCATCGGCAACCTGAACGCAACGTGAATGCGCATCGCCGAATGGGCCGCGCCCGTTCCGAAATGGGCGGCCGGGACCCGCTCGCCCGGTCCCCGCAATCAGCCGCCGGAGAGTCCAGGAACATCCCGTTGCTCTGACCTGAGCGGCTTCGGCAGGCTGGTTCCCCTGGTTTGAGCGCCGAAGATCCTTACCTACCCACCTGGCGGATGCGCCTGCGGGCCGGGATTTGCCATTCTCGTTCCGGAGGCAAACATGGCAACCTGGAACGAGCTATCGAATGACATCTCACGGGCCGTCGAAGAAACCGGGAAGAGCATCGTCACCGTCGAGGGCCGCGGCAGACCCGCATGCGGAATCATTCTCGGCGGAAGTACGGTGGTCACCGCGGCGCACGCAATTGGCGAGGAAGAAGACCTTCGAGTCTGGATCTCGCCCGGAACACCGCTCCGGGCCTCCGTCAAAGGGCGCGACTCTCAAACCGACATCGCCCTCCTCGCCACGGAAGCGAAGATCCCGGAAGAGCAGGGCCGTCCTGCTCAATTCGCCGAGAACCCGCAGCTTGCGGTTGGCCAGTTGGTGGTTTCGGTCGCGCGCACCAGGCGGGGGAACATTGTGGCGAGCTCGGGCATACTTTCCGGCCTGATGGGTGAATGGCACACCGCGCGCGGACGAAAGGTCGATGCCTTCATCCGCCCCGATCTGCTCCTTTACCGGGGATTTTCCGGAGGGGCCTTGATCGGCTCCGACCGCAAGATCATCGGCATGACCACGGGCTTCCTGCGCCGCGGGTCTCCCCTCGCCGTTCCCTATGCCACGATCAACAGGGTTACCAAGGTGCTCCTCGAAAAGGGCTACGTTCCGGGCGCATATCTCGGGCTTGGTTTGCAGCCGGTCCGCGTTCCCGAGTCCTTGAAGCGGAAGCTGAATCTAAGCGAGAACGCGGGAGCTCTGGTGGTGCACGTGGAGCCGGGTGGTCCGGCCGACAAAGCCGCTGTGCTCGTGGGCGACATTCTGCTCAGCCTGGGCGAGGGCCGTTTCTCAGAAGAGCGCACGACTGCGATGCTCTCTCGCCTGGTTCCGGGGCAAAATGCGAAGGTCAAAGCCATCCGTGGAGGCGAGCTTTTCGACGCCCAGCTGAACGTGGGCGAGAGGCGAAATCGGTGAAAGGGAGCGGATGCCGCCTACCCGGGTCCTTGTCATTGCCGATACGATGGAGCGCGCCCGCGCGGTCGCCCGGGTGTTTACCGAATCGGGCGATTTTACGGTCGCAGGCCTTCGAACCGCTCGAAACCCCAAGCTCTCCGAGGCCCAGGTCGATGTGGCGGTGATTCAATCGACCGAAGCCCGGGCGGTTTCACTGGCGCCGAATCTCGCTCGTTTGTGGCTGGGGCAGCCGGCCCCTCATCGTGCGATCGATTCGAGCCTGAACCAGGCCTGGCTTGCCGACGATCGAAATCCCGCCCAGATTCGGGCAGCCGCTCAGGCGCTTGCCGCCGGGCTGCGGCTTGACTCCCGGGTGCTTGACGCCCCGCGCCCCGCCGAAGAAGAATTCCTTCTGCTTGAACCACTTACCGATCGGGAACTTGAAATCCTGGACCTTCTTGCAGAAGGCCTGTCAAACCCGCAGATTGGGGCTCGCTTGAAGGTGTCCCGCCATACCGTCAAGTTTCATGTGAGTTCGATCATTGGGAAGCTTGGCGCAACGTCGCGAACCGAAGCGGTTGCGTTAGCTCTCCGGCGCGGACTGATCGTCGTCTAGAGTCGTTTACGGCGCACGGCGTCGGCGGCGCCGGCCAAAAAGCCGGAGCCGGGAATTTTGGGTTGCCGTGGGAAGGGGCCCGGGTCCTCTTAAAAAGGGGCCTTCGCTTAAATCGAGGCCTTCATTCGCTCTGCAGCGGGGTTTGACAAGGTGTGCAAACGGGAAGCGGCGTTTGAAACCTCGTGTATTTCGAAGTCCTGCAGGTCGCCTAGACCGCCTGAAATCGCCTCCAGGCTGGCGTTCGATTTAGACAGAATCGACAACAGATGCTTTCGAGCGATAGGCCGGTCCGCCGGGTGGATGTGCTTCCACCACCGTTTCACAGACTCCTGCACGTCGTCCTGATTCTTGGCATCTTCGACGAGACTGTCGATCAGCCGGTAAACCTTGCTCTTAACTGCTTGATACGAGACGGAAATCTCCTGGCCCATGATACCTGGTACTCCTCAGCATCTACTAGGAGCACGAGCCTGGCCAAACTGCCTTCTCTGATTTGGCGGGAGTTAGATTCGTCGTCTGTTTATATTCTCCAACTTGTTGGAGAAATCACGGGGGCGGACTATGGATTTTCGTAGGCACCTCGCCGCTTCCCTGTGATGGCCCAGGATGTACAATGCCGTCTCCGGACGGGGCTGAATGTGAAAGCCCGAGTCATGCGGTTTCGAAAATACCATTTCACGCGGAGGCTCGGTGAAACCTTTTGTCATTGCGTTGGTGGTTCCACTCCTGTTCGCTACTGGGTTGCGGGCGCAGCAATCGAGCGCCGGACTGAACGAAAGAATGTTTTTCCCTTCGGACGCGTTCTGGGGATACGCCCAGTTCGACCTTGCGCCGCCCCATAACGAAATCGATCCCAATCTGTGTGCCGCCGACGCCGGCAAATTCGGCGGCGTCCACGCCCCTTGCAACGCGTTTGCCCGCTACATGCTTTCCGGGCTCCTCGAGGTGCGGCCCTTTGGACGCGGCGAGCTGCGGCGATTCATGTTGTTTGGCGAGCCCGCCTTTCTGTTCGGCCGGAATGTTCCCCAGACGCTCTATACCTGGTCTTTCGATGCGATTGGGGTGGAGCGCTCCTGGGGAGCGGCGATCTATCTCGGAAAGGGATTTGAAGCGCGGGTGACCCAGCATTTTCTCTTCGACCGCTTCGGCGCTCGCAACCGCACTCTCGGCCCTGCCGACCTCGGTCCGAACGGACCCTGGGGGCGCTACAACGCAATTGGCGTGCGCAAATATTTTGGCACCCGGCGATGGTAATCGGCCCCGCCCGGTTTCGTTTCCCTTCGAGGCACATCCTGCTTGGGGGGCGGGCGACCGATTAATCTAGAGCGAAGGAGCGGAGTGTTCTCGACCAACGAACGGGACTTCTGTCCCGTTCGAACTCCGATCAGCCGCATGCCGTCGACCCCAGAGCCCGGGAATCGAGAAGCTGTTTCGCTTGACCGGATTCAGTTCCGGAACTCCGAAACCGCGCAGCGGCAGTTCGAGCACGTCGGCCGCGCGTTCTCTGCTTCGCTCGCCCGGGCGCTCGTGGGGCTATTTGCCGACTCCCCGGACCCGGACTCGGCGCTGCTGCTGCTCGACCGCTTTGTAACCGATTCCTCGCCGGAGACCCGGCGCCTGATCGAGTCGCACCCTTTCCTCGCGCATTACCTGATTGCGATCTTCGGGCACAGCCGTTATCTGGGCGAAACCCTGGTGCAGAATCCCGACCTGCTGCAGACCTTCCTGCGCGAGAAGAGACTGGACCGCAGCTTTTCGCAAGAGGAGTTTTCCGAAGCTCTCGCCCGTTTCCGTTCCCGCTCGTTCGAGCGGGACGTCTCGCTGCTGCTCGCCCGCTTCAAGCGCCGCGAGTACGTCCGCATCATGTTGCGCGACGTCCTCGGGCTGGCGCCGCTGGCCGAGACGACCGCGGAGATCTCCTCGCTCGCCGACGTCTTGATTCAGGATGCCCTGCGCGAGGCCGAAAGCGCCATGGAGCGGCGTTTCGGCTTGCCGCAGCGGCTGGATGTCGAGGGCCGGGTGCTCCACACTCCCTTTGCGGTGCTTTCGCTCGGAAAACTCGGCGGCAAGGAACTGAACTACAGCTCCGACATCGATCTCCTTTATATCTACGGCGACGGCGCCGAGCCCCGGTCTGCGCCCATTTCCAACCGCGAATATTTTGTCCGTCTGGCCCAACAAGTCACCGAGATGCTCTCGCGCCCCACGGGCGAAGGCGCGGTTTTCCGCATCGATTTGCGGCTCCGCCCGCAGGGAAACGAGGGCGAACTGGCCATCAACCTGTCGACGGCGCTCCGCTATTATTCCGAGGCCGCCCACGACTGGGAGCGGCAGGCGTTGATCAAAGTCCGTTATTCGGCGGGCAGCCTCAACCTGGCGCGCGAATTCATCCGCCGCGTTCAACCGCAGGTTTACCGGGAACAGGTCAATTTTGCCGCCGTCAAGACGGCGCTCGTGGCCCGGGAAAAAATCGATCGCAAGCGCAAGCGCCAGATCGCGGCGGAAGGGCGCGAGTCGGTCAACGTGAAGGTGGATCGCGGAGGGATCCGCGACATCGAATTTCTGGTGCAGTGCCTGCAGCGCGTCTATGGGGGGGCCGAGCCCTGGCTGCGCTCGGGCGGCACTCTGTCCTCGCTCCACAAATTGCATGACAAACGCCACATCAGCGGCCGCGATTTTCACGAGCTGACTTCCGCCTATACCTTTTTGCGCAATCTCGAGCACCGGCTGCAGCTGCGGGAAGGCCAGCAGGTTCATCGCCTGCCGCGCTCGGACGAAGAACTCGGAATCCTCGAGCGCTCGATGCGGGGCCTCACTCCCGGTTACCGGCTGGCGGACCTCAGAACGGCCGTCCGCGAGCGCATGGCTGCCGTGGCGGAAATCTATCAGCGCGTCATCTTCCAGCAGCAGGCAACCACGCCGTTCTCCGAATCCGAAGGCCAATTCCGGCTGCGGGGCGCGATATCCGTGCCGGCCGCGGATCAGACCAACCAGCAACTGGTTCAGACCATGGCCCGAGACGTGCCTGCGCTCTATCGCAGATTCAAGACGATGAGCGGCGCCGGGCGCAGGAACCTGCTTCGTTTTCTGAGCGCGGCCTGCGCTTCGTCGGAACGGTACCGCACCCTGCTTGAACTTGAGGCAGCCATCGTTCAGTCGGCCGGGCTGTTTGAGCTGAGCGACTATCTCTCCGAGGTTCTGGTCCGTTACCCGGAAGAAGCGGGCACGCTGGCGGACGTTCATTCTCCGCCGCCGGAGGCGGGCCTCGGCCTTCTGTTCGAGGCCCCGGAGCCGGTCCTCGAGGGACCCGGTCTCGGCAACCGGGATGCGGCCTTCGACTACTTGGCGAACCCGACTTCGCCTCCCGCCGAAAGGGTCCGGATGCTGCGGCGGTATTTTCGCCATCGCATGTTTGCCTCCGGCGCGCGCGATGTGGCCGATGGGCGCCCGGTTTATTTATCGCTGGCGGAAACCTCGGAAGCCGCCGAACAGGCGATTCGAGCCGCGTTCGGCATCGCCGGGGCGCCCGCGGGACTGGCCGTGCTCGCCCTCGGGCGTTTGGGCACCCGGGAATTCGACCTTCTGTCCGATGCCGACCTGCTCTTTGTGGGCGAAGCCGGCGGAGAAGGCGACCCGCTGGCGAAGTCCGCCGAGCAGCTGATGCAGGTGCTCGCGGCCTACACCCAGGAAGGACTGGTCTTCCCCGTGGATGCGCGCCTGCGTCCGCGCGGCGCCGAAGGGGAGCTCGTGGTTACGCCGCGGCAACTTGCCTCTTACTTTGCCTCGGAGGCGCAGCCCTGGGAGGCCCTTACCTACACCAAGATGCGCCCGGTGGCGGGAAACCCCGAGATCGGCCGCGAGGCGGTTCGCGTTTCCGATACCTTGTTCGGCAGGTTTTCCCGCGAGCCCGGCTTTGCCGAAGCGGTTCGCGAAATGCGCAGGAAACTCGAGGCCCGGAGCTCCCCGGAACAGAGCCTTCGCACCTCGGCCGGCGGATTGTACGACATCGACTTTCTCTCGAGCTTTCTCCTGGTGAAGCACGAGCTTCGCCCGAAAACCGGAACCCTGCGCGACCGGCTCTCAACATGCGCCGCCGCCGGCCTGCTCACGCAACCGGAGGCAGCGGTACTCGATCAGGGGGCCGAGCTCTGCCGCACCGTCGAGCACGTGCTCCGTCTGGTGACCGGAAGAAACCTCAGATGGCTGCCCGCGGCCGGACATCCGCGGCAGGCCATCGAAAAACTCACCGCGCAGGCGCTGCGCCGGGAGTTCCCGCAAGGCGTCGAGCACGAACTGCTGCGCACATTTTCCGAGGTGCGGGTGCTTTATGAAGCTCGAGTTTGCTGATGGCCCGCCGCACTCTGGCTGGCAGCAATTTATAATGCTTGGTTTCTTGTTCGAGGGAGGGTTTGATTTATGCGAGACTCATACAACGGCGTTCCGGTGCCCCGGGACGGCGGGCGAATTACCTACCAGGGAGGCCGCCTTCAAGTGCCTCACAATCCCATCATTCCTTTCATCGAAGGCGACGGCACGGGCCGGGACATCTGGAAGGCTTCCGTGCGGGTCTTCGAACGGGCCATCGAGAAGGCCTACCACGGCGAGCGCCGGGTGGTGTGGTACGAAATCTTCGCCGGCGAAAAGGCCAAGGCAAAATTCAAGGATTGGCTGCCCCAGGACTCGGTCGAAGCCATTCGCGAGTTCCGCGTGGCCATCAAGGGTCCGCTCACCACCCCTGTAGGGGGAGGAATCCGTTCCCTCAACGTCACCCTTCGCCAGGTGCTCGACCTCTATGCCTGTATCCGCCCGGTGAAGTATTACCGGGGAACGCCCTCGCCGGTGAAAAACCCCGAGCGCATGGATGTCGTCATCTTCCGGGAAAACACCGAAGACGTCTATGCCGGCATCGAGTGGGAGCAGGGGACCGCCGAAGCCCGCAAGCTGATCGAATTTCTGAACCAGGAGATGCTCGGGGGCGGCAAGAAACAGGTGCGCGCCGATTCCGGGGTCGGCATCAAGCCGATTTCGGTGTTTGCCACCCAGCGGCTGGTCCGGATGGCGATCCAGAATGCTCTCGAGACCGGGCGCAAAACCGTCACCCTCGTCCATAAAGGCAATATTCAGAAATTCACCGAAGGCGCCTTCCGCAAATGGGGATACGAACTTGCCACCGGGGAGTTCCGCGACCAGGTTGTGACCGAGCGCGAGAGCTGGATTCTCGACAACCAGGACAGGAACCCGGATCTTTCAATCGACGACAACGCCGCCCTGATCGAGCCGGGACTTGAGTTTGCTCCGCCCGAGTTCCGCCAGGCGGTGGCCGAGGAAGTCCGCGGCGTGCTGGGCGGCATCTATCCGACGCACGGGCGCGGTGCCTGGAAGAAAAAGCTCATGATCAACGACCGCATTGCCGACTCGATCTTCCAGCAGGTGGTCACGCGCGCGGACGAGTATTCGGTGCTGGCGACGCCGAATCTCAACGGCGACTACATTTCCGACGCCTGCGCGGCGCAGGTTGGCGGATTGGGCATTGCTCCCGGCGCCAACGTCGGCGACGGCTTTGCGGTTTTTGAAGCGACGCACGGCACGGCGCCGAAGTACGCCGACAAAGACGTGATCAATCCCGGCTCGGTCATTCTCTCCGGCGTAATGATGTTCCGTTATCTGGGATGGAATGAGGCAGCCGACCTCGTCGAGAGCGGTCTGGAACGCACCATCGAGCAGAAAAATGTGACCTACGACTTTGAGCGGCTGATGACGGGGGCGACGAAGGTCACGACCAGCAGATTTGCCGATTGCATCATCGAGAATATGAGAACCCACGCCCTGGCTGGGGCCTGAGCCGGCCGGCGGACATCCCGGGTATGGCGGGTGCTGTCGCTTCAGGGTCCGGTTGGACTCGGATTGGCTTGCCGAAGGCTGGTTGACGGGGCACTAAAGATCTAGCTTCTGAAAGGAAATCATGCGCAAAAAAGTCAGTATTGTCGGTTCGGGGAATGTCGGCGCCACGGCGGCCCACTGGATCGCTTCGAAAGAACTTGCCGACGTTGTCCTCATCGATATCATCGAAGGGGTCCCGCAGGGCAAAGGCCTCGATCTGCTCGAAGCCATGCCCATCGAAAAGCGCGATTCATACATCACCGGCACGAACGACTACGCCGATACCGCGAACTCCGACATCGTCGTGATCACCGCGGGCATTGCCCGCAAGCCGGGCATGAGCCGCGACGACCTCCTCAACACCAACCATCGGATCATGCAGGACGTCGTGAGCAAAGTGGTCCGCCATTCGCCGGATTCGATCCTGATCGTCGTCTCGAACCCTCTCGATGCCATGGCCCAGGCTGCCTACAAACTGAGCCGCTTTCCGCGCGAGCGCGTGATCGGCATGGCGGGCGTGCTCGACTCGGCGCGATTCCGCACGTTCATCGCCGAGGAGTTGAAGGTGAGCGTGGAGAACGTATCGGCTTTCGTCCTCGGCGGCCACGGCGACACCATGGTCCCCCTGCCCCGCTATTCCACCGTCGCCGGAATCCCCATCACCGAATTGATCGCTCCCGGCCGTCTCGCCCAACTCGTTCAGCGCACGCGGGACGGAGGAGCCGAGATCGTGAAATACCTCAAGACGGGCAGCGCCTATTACGCGCCATCTGCCGCGGCCACCGAGATGGTCGAAGCCGTCCTGAAAGACAAAAAAAAGATCCTTCCTTGCGCGGCGTATCTCGAAGGTGAATACGGAATCAAGGGTCTTTTCGTTGGCGTGCCCGTAAAGCTCAGCGCCAAGGGCATCGACGAAGTCATCGAGGTCAAGCTCCATCCCGAAGAGCAGGCAGCCCTCAATAAGAGCGCCGAGGCGGTGAAGGAATTAGTAAGTGTGATCGGAGTTTGACAGGTTGGCCGGGCCGGCGCCGGCCTCGATCTTGGGTCGGGCTGAGGGTTCGGCCTTGCCGGGATTGCTCCTGCTTTCGAGCCTGCTTCATCAAGACCGCTGCCCGTAACCACAGAGAGAGAGGCTCCCAAAGCGGCAGAGGCCGACCTCTGCTGAGCTGGAGCGTAGGGTCCGAATTTTGGCGCTCCGGGTCTCTCTCCCTGTTCACTCTCGACGGCGAACCGGCCGTCGCACACCCTTTCAGCGGGCTTGCCGTGAACCGAAAAAATCTATTTCCCGCCCCCCACATGCTCCAGCGCCGCGAGAAAACCGTGCGCCGAGTCCGGAGCCTGGGTTTGACCGCCCAGAATGTTTTCCATGGAGGCATCTTTCCCGTACAGATTGTGTACCGTATCCTTGTCGGTGTCGAGCTTCGAGCCGCCAACGTCTGCGCCCGCATAAGCTCCTTTTGAGTGGCTGTAAGAAAGGACCGGCGTTTTCCCCCAGCCTGTGGTCTCCGTGGCTCCTGTGCCGCCTTGCGGCCCAGCGGCGACGGCTTCACCGCTGAGGTCCCAGTGCCCGTTAATCAGCTCTTGTTTGCCTTGGCTGTTCATCAGGAGAACAACGTCTTGATGCTCGGCCCCAGCCTGAAGGCCGATGTTGCCTCCGGTCATGGTAATGAACCCGGGTGCGCTCCAGCCCGAGCTGGTTCGGCAGCTGATCACGCCTGTGCCGTGCTCGCCCCCAACGATAAACCCGGCCTTTGTGAGATTCGGAATCACGGCGACACACTTTGCCTGGGAAAGCAGAGAATGCGGAATCTGGCTTGACGCACTCATGTCCTGCACGACTTGCGCGGCAGAGTCCAGCACTTTTGCCGCATCCGCTGCAAAAGCCATGCCAGTGAGCGCCACGATGGTTCCGAGCGACACCAATGCCTTTTTCATACGTTCCTCCCTTACGCACATGTCTTATATGCGGTGGGAGTGAGATGTAAGCCAAGCCGGTCGCCGTTGCTCATGGAACCTTTGTAGAACGTCCCGTGTTTATGGTTCGCGAATGGAGAATAGTGTTGCAATCAATTGAAAACGAAAAGTTTATGATTGATCACCCCGGCCACAAGTCCTCGCGCGCAAGTTGACCGACGTTCTTCGAGTTTGCGCGACGCATCCGACACGAGGCATGGCTGGGTGCCGATCTGGGGAAGTCGAGCCCTCTCGAGACTCGCTCGGAACGGGTTGTCGCGCCTCGGTGTGGCAAAAGCAGCCCGTTGGCCCTACAGACGAGCGACCAGAAAATATGTCGGTCGGTGATAAAATCTACTCCATCCCTGAGTGGGGCTATAGCTCAGCTGGGAGAGCGCATCGTTCGCAACGATGAGGTCGTCGGTTCGATCCCGACTAGCTCCACCAATAGAATCAATCACTTGGCACCTGCCGTTCGGCTCCTCCACTTCTTGTGCCACGTGGCCCGTCGCTTACGCTCCAGAAGTCATTTGGTCAAAATGCAAAACGCCACCCCCTCAGATGATGGCAGATGGTCGACGAGCGAGCTGCGCTCACAGGGGCTCTCTTGGAGCCAGATCACCGCGAAGACTGGACTCAGTCGCGGAACAGCGAAGCGAGCGCTAGGGAGGCTGCCCAAAAGTGTCCCCCAAAAGCGCCGGCGTAACTGCCACAGAATCAGCACCCAAAATTGTGAACTAAGCCCGCTCAAATCTGGTCGGTTTGGGGGCGGGCATTGTGCTGGTGCCAGTGGCTTCTGTCTGGGCGGGTGCTTGACGGCGTCCTGTATTACTGCAACAATCGAAATATGCCTCACGCCCGACGAGCACCTGACAAAGTCGTCAAATATGCAGACATGTTTTCAGCAATGGGAACCAAGGCTCGTCTGCGTATTATGCAATTGCTGCTCAAAGCCTATCCTGACGGGCTTGTCGTCGGTGAAATTCAAGAAGAGTTGGACATCCCGAACTCAACGCTGTCCCACCATCTCGACAAGTTGAAGTCTGAAGACCTTGTCAATGTCCAGCGGGAGAGCACCTTTCTCCGGTATACAGCGAACACCGAGGCGCTTCAAGAAGTCCTCCAGTTCTTGTACGCCGAATGCTGCACCCGGAACAAGGCATTACGTCCTGAATCAATCGTTCAATGCTGCAAGGAGGATCTATGAGTGACATCAAAGAGGTTGTTCGACAGAAGTACGGTGAAGCTGCGCTCAGAGTGACAGCGGGTGGGAGTTCATGCTGTGGGGCAAGTGCCGCAACCGGATACGGAGACCCGATAACGTCCAATCTCTACGACGGATCTCAAGTGGGCCAGATTCCCGAAGAGGCGTTGCTAGCATCGCTGGGTTGCGGAAACCCAACGGCGTTGGCGAAGTTGAATCCCGGTGAGACAGTCCTTGACCTCGGCTCTGGGGGCGGGATTGATGTCCTCCTGTCCGCGAGGCGTGTCGGCCCGACTGGGAGGGCTTATGGGTTAGATATGACGGACGAGATGCTGGCGCTGGCGAACGACAACAAGCGGAAGTCGGGCATTGAGAATGTCGAGTTCCTCAAAGGTGAGATTGAACACATTCCTCTTCCTGACGCCTCCGTTGATGTCGTCATCTCAAACTGCGTCATCAATCTCTCCGCTGACAAAGATGCTGTCCTACGCGAGGCCTTCCGCGTCTTAAAGCCAGGAGGTCGCTTCGCTGTCTCCGATGTCGTCACTCGCGGGGAGATTCTGCCGGAAATTCGCAAGAACGTCCTGTTGTGGGTCGGCTGTGTCGCTGGAGCAATGGAAGAGACCGAGTACAGGACGAAACTCATGTCTGCCGGATTCGAGCAGATTGAAGTCGAGCCCACGCGGGTCTATCGGATCGAAGATGCTCGTGAGTTTTTGAAAGGACAGAATGTTGACGTTGACGCGATAGCACCGCAGGTCGATGGCAAATTTCTGAGTGCGTTCGTGCGAGCAGTAAAACCCAAGTCGTGCTGCTCTCCGACTTGCTGCAACTGACATGGAGCCACACTACAACGTGCTCTTTCTCTGCACAGGCAACTCGGCCCGTTCTGTCATCGCGGAAGGAATCATGAACGCGAGGGGTGGGAACAGATTCACCGCGTACAGCGCGGGAAGTCATCCTTCGGGAACGGTGCGACCGGAGGCGTTGAAGGAACTCGAAGCCGCAGGCATCCCGACAGCGGGATTGAGAAGCAAGTCCTGGGACGAATTTGCCACCCCTGACGCTCCGATAATGGATTTCATTTTTACTGTGTGCGACAACGCAGCTAATGAAGTTTGCCCTGTATGGCTGAGGCATCCTGCGACTGCTCATTGGGGAGTGCCTGACCCGGCAGCCGTCAAGGGTACAGACGAGGAGATTCAAAGAGCCTTTCGAGAAGCCTTCGTCTTGCTCGATCGACGGATTGGTTTGTTTCTCAGTCTGCCGTTCGCTTCGATTGACGGTCTCGCTCTCAAGCAAGAATTGGACGGCATAGGTCGTCAATGAAATTCACTCTCGGTGCGCGATTGACAGCGGAATTCATCGGGACTGCTTTTCTTGTCGCCGCTGTCGTTGGCTCAGGAGTGATGGGGGAGAGGTTGGCCGGTGGAAACGTCGCTCTGGCACTGCTGGCGAACACTATAGCAACCGGCGCGGCACTGGTTGCCCTCATTGCAGCCCTAGCTGATGTATCAGGCGCTCACTTCAATCCGGTCGTGACATTGTCGGACGTACTGGAACGCCGTCTCGCTTGGCAAGACGCTACAGGTTATGTTGTTGTCCAAATTGTCGGCGGAATCATCGGGGCTGCGACAGCACACGCGATGTTCGGCCTTCGGGTGATTTCGCTGTCTTCCCACTCTCGCCACGGATGGCCACTGGTGTTCAGCGAGTTTGTTGCGACGTTCGGCCTTTTGCTAGTCATCCGGGGATGCTCACGTCATCGGGCGTCAATCATTCCGGTCGCCGTCGGCAGTTACATTACGGCTGCTTACTGGTTCACGGCATCAACATCGTTCGCCAACCCTGCGGTGACGATTGCGCGTTCGCTCACAAACACATTCTCAGGGATTCAGCCTGTGGATGTTCCACTCTTCATCGGCGCACAGTTGCTGGGCGGTTTGGTAGCGACAGCCGTTTTCGCTCGGCTACAACCTGCTGAGTAATACCCGTTCCGCCGCCGCGCAGAATATGGCGGGGTCGAGTGAATATCTCGCGGTCGTCGGCCAGGCGTTATGATCCCTGCCCCAGAACCGGATAGATGTATGAACGGGCGGCCCATCGATGCATCTCAGCCGATTGACTTCGCGTTTTCGGGTTCATAATTGCTGAGATGCAGCGAAAAACCAAAATCGGACAAAAGCGGCAACAACGATCATGCTGGCTTCGTTTTGAAGCCCTGTTCGCGGAAATGGCTATCGAAGCAAAAGGCGGTTTCGACACCGCGCTCCCGCATGGTCTGGAAGCTGACGCAATCGACCAGGCTCAATTTCTTGCGTGCCGCGGTGAGTACGGCCTCCATACCGGTACTGTGTCTTTCCCGGGAAATCCATTCGATTTCGAGCAGGGGCATTACGTCTTGGTGGAAAGCGCGCACACTGGCGATGCCGGTGCGGTGTTGCAGCAGCGCAACGGTTTCGAGCAGCACGTAATTGTTTGTCAACAGCGTGGCTGGTTCGCGCAACAGCTCGATCCACGTGTTCCTGGCAGCGGTGTGATTGGAATCATCGCGGTCGAAAACCGCATAGAAGCCGGATGTATCGACAAAAACGGTCATTGCCGGTACGCCTCGGCTAAATGGCCATCATGATCCCGGCTAACGTCCGCGACACCCGAGGAGAAGGTTCCGGCCACCCGAACGGCCCGCTCGATTCTCTCTTCCATGCTGGGCTGATGCTGACCGGCAAGGTATTGATCGATTCCGTGGCGGATCAGCTCGGAGATCGACTGCCCTGTCTTCGCGGAAAGGCTCTTCAACATTTTCAACTGCAGTTCGGTTACTTGAACCTGTGTGCGTACCATAACAACATGATATCAGTTTAAGCACAATGTTGGTATGAGCTTCCGCCAAGGACGCCGTTCGCGGCCGCTTTTATCGCCCAGTGAAGCAGTCGGTTTCTTTGTGCCTTGACGCCGACGTAGTCGCTTGGCTAAAGAAGCCGGGTAAGGGGTATCAGACACGGGCAAACTACATCCTCAGAGAACGAATGCTTGCCGAAATGTACAAAGTGCGCGCCTGATAGTTTTACACCGCTGGCGTGCTGATGTGAGTACCCATCTGCATAGGCGTTCGTCCGGCGCGAGCAGATCTCCATGAGTGCGGCAGCACAGTGGCCGTGTGGCCGATCGCCGTGCAGGCGGACGTAATGCACCTGTTCATCAATCTGCTGCTCGATGCGGTCCAGTTCTTTCTCGCAATCTCGCATCGCTAAGAAAAGCCATTTGACCGGAGTTGGCTAGGAAATCTCTGGTGTTGAATGCCGCGTCGCTCGCGATTGAACACGCGCGCAGTGGGAGCCCGGTCAGCTCATTAGCGGGCTGAGCACGCGGGGCGAGACCGTTTGCTCCGCGGGGTTTTCATTGGCGGCTTATCGGTTTTGGCGGGCATGGAGATCGGTTGGCACAGTTGGCTAATTTAAGCTGCTTGCGCCTTTTCTCCCGCGGCCAGAACGATCACCGGCCGTTGAAACGTGAGTTCAAGTAAATGGCGGGCGGCTGCAATATCCTCAGCCAGCTGTGTGGATTCAACATAGCCTTTAGCGCGGAGAGTAATGACCGGATCGAGCGCCTCGACCGTGATTTCTCTGATTCTGTTTACCTCTGCCGCCGCGTCGCAGGCGCAGGCCAGACGCAAAATCCCTCCCAGAAACTGGACCACGAGCCGCTTGGATCGCGAAAGGGCAGCGAAGTCTTTCTGGGTTTCGCGCGGCAGAGCCCCTCGATGATACCGCACCGCGAGCCCAGCGATGTGCAATTCGTCTGCCGTCCATTCCAGCGGAGCTTCCACCTTATTCACCAGCCGCGCTGACACTTTGTGATGACCTGAGTTCGCCTTTCCTCGTCCCACCTCGTGCATCAGGGCGGCCGCGTGCAAAATCCACCGCTGAGTGTCGCGTTCGGGGCCCACTATAATTCCGAGTTCATCGGAAGGCAGGCCATCAAAGAGTTTGAGTGCCAGCTCAGCTACGCGCCTCGAATGGCTCACATTTGGGTCGAGAAACGACGACCAGATTTCGAGCCGTTCGAGTCCGAGGGCCCGGCACTCCTCGAACTCTGGCAGCTCGGCGCGCCACAGGTGCCAAGGCGTATTTTCGCCCACCATTTTTTGCCGATAGGCGCCGATGCGTTTGCTGTGCTCCTCTTCAACACACCCGCGCCAACGGTCGCGTTCGGTCATGTTCGGGAACACCTGAAGCGCGATTGCGGTTCGCCAGAGCACATGGAGATCGTGCAGCTCCCCGAGAAGGTCTTGAACTGCTTTTAGGTCTTCTCCCCATGCCTGATCGAGTTCCGGCAGGAAATTCTCAACCGTATAGCGAAAACGTTTTATGGCTATGCGCAGCTCATGCAGGGCGACGTGGGTGCGGGTGTGTAAGGCACGCATGTGAAATCTGCGGGCATCGAGCCACCGTTCCAGGGCAAGATGAGCAAAGGCGCGCCCGCCGACCGGAATGCGCGCCGCCCGGACCGGCAATTTTTCAGCCCACGTCCTCCATTGCTTGCGATTGAACTCGTCCAGCGCGGCTGCGGCGGTCCTTTTCGCGTTTCGTTCGCGGTTCAGAAGAAATTCCGTAAGATTTTTGCGCGTGAGCTCGGCTTCGGGCGCTAACTTCTCCACCCACTCCATCATGACCTGGGTGTCGCGCAACTCACCCAAGCTGCCGAACAGAGACTTGGCCGCTCGACGCATTTTCTTCCATGCCGGATCGGCATCAAAGAAGCGGATGCCCTCGGCCAGTGACCGCGAGCGCCGCAGCGCGGTGCGTAGATCGTGAACTGCATCGGCGCTGAAGTTCGTCTCCGCTTTCGCACACAAGTCGAGGACCCGTTCCATCCAGCGCGCGAGTCCCATCCGGTTTTCAAGAGTTGATGATGTTGCCATAGCCTTCCTGTCGGCTGCAAATGACGACGCACGTCCTGCCAGTCCGGGGGGCCTGGACGAGAAACCGCAGAATCTTGGATATTCTCACAATCTTCTCGTAACAGCGTGATCCAGGCCCGGCACCTCCTCTTCATGCGGCAGCCGTGAGTGTCGGATCTGACCTGACCAGCTCTTGCCGCAGCCGATTTGTGCCCCAAATCCGGTTCCCGATTACCGCGCAGGCAATATAGTCTTTTCAAAGATTGCTCCCCGCCGCCCAAGGACGACAAGTATGCGATGAGATTCGGCGAACGGCCTTGCGCGGCTTGACGGTTTGAAGGCGTATCCGGGGTGCGGGTCAAGAACCATATCATGCGGTAGACGTCGGTCTCTCAGTTCCCGAGGTGCGTGTGACCTTGCGCAACATGTGTCGCGCTTCTTCTATGAGAAGGTCGTAAAAGTCAAGCCCGACGTGGCGGCCTCCTACATATGTCCATTTCGCTCTTGACTCGGTGCGCCATGTAACATGCATACTAGTCGGCATGTTTGTTCGCGAACGCTCAAGAGGAAGAAAGAGGAGGTCGAGCGATCCGGAGCGCACGCGGGAGCTCCTGCTGCAGGCGGCATTCCGGGAGATTCACAAATCGGATTCGAGAGCCCCGGCCTCGACACAATCCTGGCCGCCGTTGGGGTCACCAAGGGAGCACTTTACTAGCATTTCGGCAGCAAGAAAGCCGTCGGATACGCTGGGGGTCGGCGCTGCTGCGGAAAGGGCGCAACCACCTGTCGCTCAGGGATTTTGCAATGACCTCCTCGACTATCGCCGGCTGCCCTCTGAACAATCTGGCTCAGGAGATGTCTCAGCGGGACGAAGTGTTTCGCAAGCACTTGGCGAAGGTGTTCCATGACTGGCAGGATGGCACAGCCACAGCATTGCGGAGGCGCCAGGCAGAGGGTACGGTCCGCCGCGATCTGGATGCGTGTGAGGCAGCCCGCTTTCTCATCGCAGTGTATGGAGGGCTACGTCATGTGGGCTAAAAATGCCCAAGATGTGAACGTCTGGAAGGTGGGTATCAGAAATATCGTCGAGTGGCTCGGGTCTCTTCGTGCGCCAAATGAGTGCACCGGTTGAGGCATGGAGAGTCATGGGTAATTTTGTAGCCGCCATACATACCAACCCGTTGGTATGGTCGCCCGTTTGGGCAAAGTAAATCTGCTGGAAAACGACTCTGAGCAGGAGCGAATGAGCGAATGAAACCGAGTCGAGTCGGACGCGATTCTACTCCTTATGAGGCCGAGTCGCGCCCGTTTCATTTCGGTGAAATGGCGCGACTGATTGAGTCTTTTGACTGGACTCATTCTATTCTCGGCCCTATCGCGCTCTGGCCGCAAAGTCTGAAGACGGCATTGAAGATCATCCTGCAATCGCGTTTCCTGGCCGTAATTTATTGGGGACCCGAACTCATATATTTATACAACGACGTAGCCCGCGAAGTGCTCCGAGACTTGCATCCCCATGCGCTGGGAAAACCCGCCCGCGAAGTACTTGTGGACATATGGGGCGAGGTTGGACCGATGTTGTACAAAGTGTTCGCAACAGGCGAGTCCACCTGGTCCGTTGATCGACCGCTTAAGCTTGATCGTTCCGGACGCGTTGAAGAATTGTATTTCACCTGGTCCTACAGCCCTATTCCAGACGATTCGGGCAGCATCGGGGGCGTACTTCTAGTCGGGCAGGAGACTACGCAGCGAGTCTTAGCGGAACGGCAACTGGTGGGGACAGCAGAACGCGAACGAAAACTCCGAGATGAAGCGGATTCACATCGCGCGCTGCTCGAAACCGTGCTGGACCAGATGCCTGCCGGTGTGATAGTCGCTCGGGTTCCCTCTGGAGAGGCTTTCCTTACCAACAAAGAGGCAGAGCGGGTGTTGCAAGAGCCTGTCCACCCCATCAACGAATATGCTAAATATCGCGTATTCCGACCCGACGGAAGCGCCTATCGCGCCGAGGATCTGCCCTTGGCCCGCTCCATTTTGCGGGGTGAGGTTGTGTTAAGAGAAGAAGTAAGGCACCAGTGCCCGGATGGGACGTTTCGTGTACTGCTGGCCAATTCCGCGCCTGTGCGAGACGAAACGGGAAGAATTATAGCGGCCGTCGCCGCATTACAAGACATTACGGATTTGCGAATCGCGCAAGAGGCATTACTGCGGCAGAGCGAGAATGTCATCCATGAGCTGGCGGGCAAACTGATCACAACCCAGGAAGAGGAACGCACTCGAATCGCACGCGATCTACACGACGACCTCGGACAACAGCTTGCGCTGCTGAGTATTGAAATAGAGGCCTTTTCGAGAAGCTTCCCAGTGAGTAGCGATCGAGCGAAACAGTTGGAGAAAATCTCCATTGCCGTTGACCGAGCAGCGGAAACCACCCGGCAGATCTCCCATGGCTTGCACTGTTCGACCCTCACGCTCGGCCTGCCGCTCGCGTTGGAAAGGTATTGCAGGGAGTTTTCGAAACAGCGTCGGATCAACACGTATTTCACAGAGAAAAGTTCGATGATGTCGCTTCCTGAGCCGGTTCCGCTGGTTATGTTTCGCGTGTTGCAGGAGGCCCTTAACAATGTAGCCAGGCACAGTGGAGCCAATGAGGTTGAGGTGTCCTTGCTGATGGAAGGCCAGGAAGTCAGGCTTCGGGTCAAAGATCGTGGAAAGGGCTTTGATCCGACGCAAACGTCCGAGGGACTGGGCCTTGTCAGCATTCGGGAGAGGCTCCGGCTTGTAGGAGGGACAATCAAGGTATCTTCAGCGATCGGACTGGGCACCGAACTTGAAGCCGTGGTGGCCTGCCCGCGACTCGGGGGTGCTGACATCGTTGCAGCGAGGGGATGCCCGTCTGATTCATGACGGTTCGCGGCGAGTCTCATTCACAGTGAGCGATGGTTTGCTCCACCCACATCCACCAACTCCACCGGAACCAGCTGAGTGGCCGGCGCTAGTTTTGTTGGCTGTGCTGGTCGCGGAGGTGCCGGTAGAGTGTGCTCCGGCAGATTCCCCGGCTACTGCAGAACTCTTCGTGGTTCATGCCACTGCTGAGAAACAGCATTTGCTGAACCTCCGCCGGAGTCCGTCGCCTTCTTGGTGCGATCGGTTGCCTGTCCATGTTTCCAGTTCAGCCCAGAGCACTTGGTTTGAATAGGTGGGATAGTCCGACGCTTACTATTTTTTTCTCTAATCGGAACTGCGACCCTGAATGCCTCAAGGATTGTTAGATACTCATCTCATTCTTGAGAGGCGTTCGCACCAACACAATCCTCTCCAAGTCAGACTAGCCTTTGAGCCTTTGAGCAACCCTGATTCGTGCAAGACCTGCGGGCGAAATGCGCCTTACTGCCACCCTATTCGGAAGAGACCTGTGAGAGCGAGACCGCAGCGGGGAATCCAAAAACCGGAAGTCACGCCTTTCCAACGTGTTCCAGTTTTTTGACCATTCGGGTTCTGAACGCGTGACTCTGGTAACTTGAATTCATCAACCAGGATGAACGGCGGTGTGCTCTCGGCAGATTTGCTGGACGACGGGCGCTTCGGTCTCGCCCTGAAAGCCGCTGAGAGAATACCCGCACAACATATCCACGTCATACTTCTCTACTAATTGCGCGGCGATTTTCTCGGCCTGCATCGCGGCTTCGAAATGACCTAAGCTGCACAGAAGATCGACGCCTTCTCCAAAAAGAGCCACGCGAGGATGCTCGGCCGTCGCAGCCTGCTTGGCCGTCTCAATAAGATCGCGGAACTCGGATACATGACGCCCGGCATCCGTGAGGAACTCCGAGACCGTATTCGCAACATCGCGCTCAATGTATCTACCCTCGGCATCGCTCCTGTTCACTCCGAAGGCCTCGAGTCGTTGCAGGAGACCTTCCCGGTGTGATTCGGTCGCGACGACGATCGCCCCACTTCCGGCCTTGAGTGCGGTCCCGATGAACCGCGACAAGCCGTCCAAAAAAACCCGATCGTCAGAGTAAAATATGACCTCATGGCGATGGCGGCGAGACTCCGTCCTCGACGGAGGAACGGATGCTACGACCTTAGGAACTTCATTGCGCTCGCCGAGAGAACTTACCGATTCGTCCAAGTGGAAGCCCGCACTGATAAACCGCTCACCTTTAAGAACGGTCCTGACGGCCTGCACAAGCTCGCGTCCACCTTCCGATTTGATTAGATACCCAGTTGCGCCGGCGCCGAAAGCTTCCATTACGATATCCTGCGAATTCTGTTGACTTACGCACAAGATTCGTGAATTTGGAGAAACTTCTCGGATTCGGCGGGCGGCTTCAATCCCGTTGAGGAAAGGGATTCCTATGTCGAGCAAGATGAGATCTGGTTGAAGTTTCTGTGCTGCGCTAACCGCTTCGAGTCCATCAGTGGCTTGTCCGATGACTTGGAGCCCCGGTTGCCCCTGAAGTGCCTTGGCGCAGAAACAACGCCAAGGCTCATAATCGTCAACTATGAGAATGTCGAACAAGGATGTGCCCCTCGGTTTAGTCAATGCAACCACCAGTCGAACATTTCAAGGCCATGATGCCAACGTGGATCAAAGTTGTGCCATGGATCTCGGGAAGTCGCCACTCCGCAACCCCAATGCGCCACCGATAATCCGGGACGCGTTGAATCATCCATCACAGCACAGACAGGACAACACTCGGGCACGCGACAAATTCGGTTTGCGGCAACCGACCGGCTATCGATTCGTGAGTGCTCACGAGCCTCGCGGCAGCAAACTGCAACTTCTAAGGCTTCAAGCTGCGCCTGGTTGATTTGATTCGGCTTGACGAAATCGGCGTTACACTATGTTTACTCTCATTGACCTTAATAGGCAAGGCCGAGGGTTGAACAGTGGGCTTTCGCCATAGGTTCCGAGCATTATGGAGCGGCAAGCAATAGTTGAGGCAATCGGACATCTGGCCCAACCCCACGGCCGCCGCGGTTCAAGAAGAAAGCGACGTCTATAGAGAGTTCGCGGGCCAACCATCGAACATCACCATATCCCACGAGGGAATGAAATGGTGTCGACAATCGCGTGGTTTTTGCTGATTGCCGTCGTTGTTTGGTGCAGAAAGTCGTTGCAGATATTGGCGAAGTGCGCCTGAAGTCCTCTTCAGCGCATTACAGGCTCGAGCATTCGGTTTTCAGTTGTTCAAAATTCAGAGGGTTTGTCCGGAAGAGTTGCCTCACAATTGTTCCGGCTTACAATCCACGATGTTGGCGCCCGTTTAACTGAACGTTCGCTCGCGTCTTATGCTCGCCGGAAGTGCCCGCAGAAGAACAAGATTTGAAACACGAGGGAGCGAAAGCATCATCATCCCGCGCCGCAGGCGCGGCGTGGTGGAAAGGCATCAAGCCAGGTTCTGTCAGGCGGGATTGGGGGAGCTGGAGAACAGTCGCTGGATTCGCAGACGGATGTGTTGAAAGTAATCCTGTGATCGACGGCCATCAACGCATCGAGGCGCTACAACAACTGCGCCGGGACACGGTCGAGGCCGTCGTCTGGTCGCTGAGCGATGAGCGCTACAGACATCGATCGTCAACCATAGTGACGATCTAACTTGATTGGGAAATATGTTTATGATATAAACCGGTTCATGGATATCACAGTCGCCGAAGCCCGAGCCAACAAGGAGCGCCTGAGATACGTCACAGAAAACTTCGAGTCCCTGCAAGGCCTCAAATCCGTCGGGACATGGAGCTTTTTATTCTTGCTCGAAATTGAACACGTCCCAGGGGTTGTGCTTCCATGGTGGGTTTGGTTGTTGAGCTTCGGCTTATTTTTCGCGGCTTTTCGATACGTCCCCAAGTATTACGAGCGGCGTTTTGGTTCAGTTGAATCACGGGTTGCCCCGATTCATCCGTTCGTCGCCATCCTCGTGCTCATATTTGTAGTCATGTTATTTCTCTGGCCAGTCCTGGCCCGGTACGCAAACCCGGTCGTGGCCGAGGTTGGCAATATGGCACACGAGGTTAGCAATGTAGCACACCGGGTGATTTCCGATCCCGACCACAGAGCTAACCTGCTGCCTGTTCTGTACTGGTTGGCGCTTTTGTGCGGCGGGATTTCAACCAGACAACGCTTCGTTCGACTGCGCATGGTCCTCTTTTTTGCATGTTTTCTTCTTCTGTGGACTAGCGTTTTGGCGTTCCTCCCATTACGACACCCGGAAGTGACGCAGCAAACGCTCTGGAGAATTTTGAATGCTGGGTGGTTCGGCATCAGCATGATTCTGATTGGGCTGTACGAGCATCTGACGCTAGTTCACTTTTTGCCTACGAGAGGTCTAAATCAATGACAATGAATGACGGACAGAACACCGTGTCCCTTCCCAACCGTCTTGTGCACGAACCAGCTCGGTTGGCGATCCTCACGGTTCTTTCATCCTGCGCATCCGCAGATTTCGTTTTTCTGCAAAACGTGACGAGATTGAGCAAGGGAAACCTCTCGGTCCAACTGACAAACCTCGAAGAGGCGGGCCTACTTGTTATCAAGAAGGAGATTGTCGACCGCAAGATGCGTACGTCCGTGACCCTTACAAAGCGCGGCGCGTCTGAAATCGAGGAATACTGGAAGACGATGGACGCTATTCGCGCACGCATGATTGGGCGACAGCGCCGACCTTCCAAGAGACAACAGTCGATTCCGCTCCAGCCGCGCTATCAACACCCATAGAGATTGATCCTCCACACACAGTGGCGCCCGAAACAGCGGCTGCGGTGCCAGTACTCTACAAATGGCGAATGGGTTACGGGTCATTTTTCGTGAGCGCAGGTGGGTGACTTCTCCCGAGCGCCAAAGGATAGAGGCTGGCTTCTCGGCGGTCAACGGCGCGGGTCGACGTGCTCAAGAACCTCCAGACTCCCGCTGCCTCCGATCCCCTCGAGGCGTTTGCGCGCATGGCAGAAGCGATGCGCCGGTCGAATTCCGCGAACGGCGCGCCCACGGGCAGCGTGATGGATAAACTGATTACCGCGGTCGTTGAGCGGGTTCTGAATCCGCCAATTCCGCCGAGCAACTCGGGTGCGGTTCTAGGTGTCGAGAGCGCGCGCGTTCTGCCGTCGCTGGCGCAGTACGTCACGAAAGGCATAGGAGAGCACGCCCGGATTGTGGAAGCCCGGCGCGATGTTGCCATCCGGCGCGGCGCGCAATCGGGTTATGTCGTTCCCCGCGCAGGCGCCGAGGCTTGCGCCATCACTTCAACCGGTGCTCGCGCGCCTGGGCTTGGGGGCAATGGAAATGGCACGCGCCGATGAAAGACGTCATGGCATTTGTCGAACGGAAAATCATTGAAATCCTCGCCGAGCCTCAAAGCGCGGAGTGGGCAGCCGAAGAGGCATGGAGTTTCTTGGACCGCATGGAGCTTGCGCCGAATTAAATTGAGCCGTCAGTTCAGCTCCTCCTTTGTCTAACTCTGGGTTTTGAAGCTCCCGGGTTTATCACTGCGATCCATTGCGGGACAACGTGGGAGTACGCCTTCGCCAAGCGCCATGAGGCACAGAGCATTTGTGCCTAATCGCGGACCCAGCCCAGCAGGTACGAGCCAGCGCTCTGGCGGGGTTTGAGCTAGCCCACAGGAAAACCTTCTCGGCTAGGGTAGACATCGAATAAGGCGTTTAGTTTATTAGCTGTGACTTCTGGCCCCCAAAAGCTAAGGGCGAAGTGCTAACTGCGAAAATGCTGGAGTTCCAATGGTCACCAGTCCCGACCCGCCTGGCTCTCCCAATATTCCTCCACGCCAGAGCGGCAGCGATCACGCAAAAGTCCAGGGAATCGGCAAGGACAAGGTCTCATGGCCGGCCCTGATGCTATTCGTGCTCGCTGCTCTGATCATTGCCATCATCACTATTCTCCCGAAAGGCCAGAAAACCACGAAAGTGCCTGTCGAGTTGAGCCAATTAGAGATCGTCCCAGCACCCGCCGGTGGCAGTCGTACCGATGGCGCCGTTTACCTCGATGCCTTGCTGCACAATGCTGGAACTACGGCCATCGCTGAAGTCGAGGTTAGCGCAACATTTGTGGGAAACAATGGGACTCTGAAAACGATAACCGCCCCGGTGGAAAATATGCCGGGCGCAGGCCACTCCCATGACCTGGTGAACGATCCAATCAAGCCCAACGAATCGCGGCGCGTCAGCATTTACGTAGAGGCTCCGCCGACCGGGTGGAATCACCAGCCGCCGCAGATCACGGTAGGGAAAGTGAGCGCAACCATGCCGCCGTAGTCAGGAGCGTGCCGACAGCAGCCTGAACTACAATCAGGCAGTGCTTGCTGCCCGTGTTGGGTGAGTAGCTCCGCGCGGCGCGGTAGAACACCAGTTTAGGAAGGTGCTCAGCCCCCCAAACCTCCCCAAACTGGAGATTGGCGCCTACACTGCCATAACAATTTATGCAAGCTTGGGTCTTTATAACCCGAAGGTCGGATGCCTTGGTGTTGACATTAGAAGAGATATGAAGACTACCATCTCTTCCAAGGGGCAGATTGTCTTGCCAGCGGAGTTCCGGCAAATGGACCGGATTAAGCCCGGGCAGGAGTTCGACGTCGAGCGCCTGGATCGTGGAGACTATCGCCTCGTTCGGCGCGTTGCTCCGCGGAACGAAGGCGCCATCGACTGGCTGCTCGCCTGTCCATACAAGGATTTTTTTGTTCCTATCGACTCTGAGTCAACCGATACCCTGTGAAGTATTTGGTTGACGCCAACGTTTTGGGTGAGCCGACGAAACCATCGCCGCAGCTGCGAGTTGTGGACTGGCTCGCACCCATGAGCCTGAGATCACGATTGATCCAGTGATTCTCGGGGAGTTGGGTTTCGGCATTCTTATCCGCCCCCAGGGAAAGAAGCGGATGGCGCTCGAACGCTGGTAACGCAGGGGTCGGGCGTCTTCACTGCCTTCCTTGGGATGCGGACACGGGCTTGAAATGGGCGGAACTGCTGGCGCACCTTCGCAAAATCGGGAATGCAATGCCGATCAAGGATAGCTTCATCGCAGCGACCGCGATGGTGCACGGTCTGGCGGTCGTTACGCGTAACCACATCGCTTTCGCTAAGGCCGGTGTGCCCGTCATTGATCCCTTCGTCACTTGAATCCCGGTCATGGACAGCGTTAGAGTCAATGATCTGGAAACTGGGTGCACTCACCGGGCTTGATGAATCGCACAAGCAAGTTGCGTCGAGCGTCGGCTTTCCATCTTTCATGTATGCAGATCCTCCGAGTCGGCCTCCTTCACTGCAGCATGCAGGATACCGGCCTGGAGCGGTTCGAGCGTTGAGGGTCCAACCCTAGACCTAGCCTAGCCCAACGATTCCTAAGTAAATCGATGGGTACCCACTTTTAGCCGCATGCGCGACTGGAGGCGAGAGACGCGGTACATTGTGTCACCCATGTCTCCTAGGCGGTGCTTCAAGCGGCGGTGTTGTACCGTCCAGCTTCTCACCGGGAAATCGAAGTCATGTTCCGACGAGTGGCTCCCGCCTGAGCTTTCATTGCGGATGTTCGTTCAGGGCGTCGATGGGGCGGAGGTAATGAGTCCGAACAACAAAGCACACGCAGGGTAGCGAACCAGGCAGAATGGCATGCGTTCCTCACTGTAGCGGCGAACGGGGAGTCGGCTCTAGTCGCAACTGTTCCGGTTTGCGCATGAATGCGGGAAGTATCGCTTCCGGAGCCTTGTCCCGCCAACCGCTCCAGGTCCGCATTTGCGCCGCGAACGAGGCATAATCCTCCTCACTGGGCCAGCGCGCCATCCAGAGAAAGACACGCTCGTGCTCCCGGATGGGAAGCCGGGGGAAGGTGTTGGGTGTTTCGCTCGTTGTCAATATTGCGATGGGGTGTACCCCCAAGGCAGTCAGGCGCGGCAGGAAGGCCTGGTCGAAGAAGGCCGCGAACCGCGCCTCGTCCACGCCGTCGAGGTAGTAGATGGTCACGCTATACAGAACACCCGAACCCCGCGTCGGGGCGCTGCTACGCAGGCCTGGCAGGGTCGATATCGGACGGAGCAGCAAAACGTTGTCCGAATCGACCATGGTGGCGTTTGCTTCCTTCTTGTGGGCCAGCCATGCCGGGCTGCTGCCGTAAAAAGCTTCGAGGGCTTGCGGCCGCGCCTGTGTGTCCCGGAAACTCCGGAGCCAGACGAAACGGTCGGGATCGTCGAGATCGCGGAAAGTTCCGATGACGTGCGCGCCCACGGCATCTTGCGATTCGATAAAGTTCTGCTCGAACAAAGAAATCAAGGCGTCGCGCTTGCCCCCGTAAAGCGTGTATTGACGCAACTCGAATACGGTGTCTTTGGTAGTCTCTCCCATGACGTCTCGCGTTGGCGCGTTGAGTGCGAATGACGCGACTGCTGCACCCACCAGGAACGAGCGACGTGTCATCCGCCCGTTTTGTGTGGAGATTTGCATCGCGTCCTTCTTGGCCAACGATAACCGATAAAACATGACATCTTTTGTCATGTTTTTGGAGATAATTTTCAAGGATGCGGGCGGACCGGCTTCTGTCGCTCCTGATGACGAGTCCAGGACCGACCGTCGCGCCAGGCCGCTGTCAATTTTGGCAGTTGCGGCAGGGGTGTTTTGTGCTCAGAATCCGGAAGACGATCTCGATACACAACAGGAAGAGGTCTCTGTCACATGTGGAAGCTTACAAGTCAGCCCGCGACAGTAAGTTACCCGGCCGAGCCGGAGCGTACACCCCTCTCAGCGCCCAGTGCTCCTGCGGTAACGGAAACCTCAGCCGGTGTTCCGCGAACCCTTTCGACTACCATTGCGGATCAGGCTACCATCGGGAAGTCCCTTGTCATTAAAGGTGAAGTCACCGGCTCGGAGTCCCTCTACATCGACGGCCAGGTGGAAGGTTCGATAAACCTAGCTGGAAACCGCGTCACCGTAGGCCGCAACGGCGTGGTTGCAGCCAACATCAACGCGCGTGAAATCGTCATTCTTGGGAAAGTTCACGGCAACTTGACAGCCAGTGACCGGGTCGATATTCGCAGCGACGGCTTCCTGACCGGCGATGCAGTCGCAGCGCGCATCTCTATCGAGGATGGAGCGTTCTTCAAAGGCGGCATTGATATCCGCAAGGCTGCCCAGAACCCGAACGGGGAAGAGAAATCTGTCGCTGTCTCAACGCCCTCCGAAGTTACAGCCGCTCCTGTGTAATCCTCTTCCCATACCAGTTTTTCCCACAAGCGATGGAAAGCCCCGGTCTCAGGCTGGCTGGCTTCCTCGTTTCGCCATGGCGATCCCACAGGCGCCGGGCAACGCTTTTTTTCACCGGACCAGACCGGCGGCAGAGGTCGAACTTCCATGGAATCATGTTATTCAGGCGTCCCGGTTTCCTGTTGACGAGCAACTGCCCGGCTGATGGTCCGGGACTCGCCGATCTACCATCGTGGTCCGCCAACCTGGGTGTGCGTGGGAGGTGTTCAGCTTTCCTGCCGTCTCGATCCTGGCTGAACATCGCCTGTGGGTCACTGCTGGCGGAAATACGGGAATTACATTCAGATCTTGTGCTTCCGTCTCGCCATCCCAGCGAGACTGGTCAGGCCAGTTCCAAGCATGCCAAGCGTGGCCGGTTCCGGGACGGCGGGTAGGGAAGTAGGGCTCGTGCCTTCGACCCCGGCACTCCCGCGGGCTATCGTGCTGCCCTCAAAGTGGAAATCGGATGCCAAGGTGCCGCTCGCAACCACGCCATCGGGCACAAGCATTGCCTGAATTGTGACATCACCATGCAAATTGTCTACCCCCCCCCGCGTTGATGCCGTTGGTAAATACCGCAGATCGTCCCGAGCTCACGGTTACGGTACCTGCAGGGAAAATGAAGCACACGCCGCCCGCATGTCCAACAGGGCATGCGGACATGGGCAACTGGGTCAACCTTGAGGTCACGTTAATGTTGACCGTGAGCTCATCGCCAACAAGGGTAGCACTGAACATGCCCCGGTTTGTGATATGGCCGTTGATTGTGCCGTTTGTACCCTCTTTTCCGGTGTTGAAATCGATCGTAGTTGCCAACATAGCCGTGGGCATAGCCAAGGCCACAAGCGCCAACAGCACGGGTCCTCTCATCGTAATTTTCCCTTGATGTGCCTCGAGGGTCCTCAAGACGGTTGCTGGCAAGCACCGGCGCCTGCTGGGCAGCGCTCAAAAATGGTGGGGGGCTCCTTTTTGCCTGCGGGTGGCGGCCCTCCAGCCCTCTTCCCGCAATAGTTACTCGTTGATTGCCTCAAAGCGGTTGCTGGCAAGCGCAGACCGTTAGAGACACGCGCAACGGTTAGAGACACGCACAACGGTTAGAGACAAGCACAACGGTTAGAGACAAGCACAAATGGTTATGGGCAAAGCGAAACGCCTAGGGTTTCCCCCTTCCGGGTGGTGGAACCTCAGTCCTTTTCGCCAATACCCAGCTACTCGCACTGCAGTTGAGTTACCAAAGCAGCCGAGCGCCGCTGATACTCAAATGCAACGATTTCACAAGCGGTTGTCGTGGGCAGTTTCCTGTGCTGGCCTGTGCTGGCCTGTGCTGGCCTGCAAAGGCCTGCATACCTTTGACCCGCGCTAAGGGAAGTCTTCCGTACTCTAACGATGCCTCTCGGGACGCCGCGTGCGGCCTTCTGTCATCGAGGGCACGCAGAAATGCTCACGAGTGGGTAAGGGTGAGCCGCGGAAGAATCGCGTTCCGAGCAAGACCGCAACGCATATCGTGGCGGTGAAGTTAGAGTATTTCCATCCGTATTGCGACACGCTGCCGACTCTGCGAACCGTCCGGCATCTCTCAATCGAGGTGACTCGGCCCCGCCAAGCGCGACCCGAAATGTTTCACGCCAGCGATCGCCCCAGGCCTGGTTTTCTTTGTGCCGCCGCAGCGTCTCGTGCTGATTAGATCGGGTCTGGCTGAATGCAGCCTTGCCGTCTGGTCGCGACTGCGGCAGCTCAATTCAAGTCCAGCGGGGCCGCGATTCAAGCCCCATGACTTTGTGCGTCATGGCAGCATGCAGCGGTCGCGGAGAAGAGCGCCGCCCGGGCGAGCAGGCAAAACTTAGGCCAGCCAGAAACTACCAAGCTCGAGCCGCTTTCTGTTCGCGTTATTGCGCGGACACCGTCGCCGGCGGCCAAGGTCTAGGGTGGCCGTTTTGATCCACGACCAAAGACCTGCTTCCCTGCGGCAGGATTTGAAGCGATTTCAAGAACTCGATCAGGTCGTCGCGCAGATTGGAGGGCAACGCATCGAATGCCTGGCGCGAAGAAAGTGCTTCTCCACTGTGCGCTTCGACAGCCTCCCGCGCCGTGGTGAATTTACCGTGATGCATGAACGCCCCGCCCTGATTGTAAAATCCCCACAGCTTGCGAGTTATGAACTTACAATTTCCCGCGAAGAACGCCGGGGATCCAGCGGTCTGGTTCTGGTCAAGCGGTTCGCATTCTGGGTCGGTCTTCGGATCACTGGTCGCACTGATGTCGTGCACTCTGAGATCCGTGTAGGCGGGTACCATGACCACGCCATTGGCGCCAGGCCGAAGGCGTGGTTGCGGTAGTGCGTTGCTGGTCAAATCGACACCAAGGGGAGGCGCGGTTGCGGGATAATTTGTGGGTCCGACCTGCAAATTACCGGTCGGATTGTAAGGATCGGGCTCCGAGTAGATCCAGCCTTTCTTATCGAGAGGCAGGGCGTCGATGTGACAGCTGTTGCACCCGATTTGATCAAAAGTCCTTTCCCCATTCCATACTGCTTGTTCGATGGCCGGGGCGTTCGGAACCACCTGCCCGGGAACCGGCAAGGTCGCCTGATACAGCGAAATGGCCGTTATATCGGCAACAGTCAATTCATTCTCCACGCCGTCACCATCGGGATCCAAATTCGATCCAAACCGCTCCTCCGATTGCATCCCGTGATGATGGTTGGTGGCGTTGTTTGTGAACTGTCTGATGGAGACCACGTTCCCCGATTGGGCATAAGGAAGGATCAAGAGGCTGGGAGGATTGCTGCCTGTCGATTGCACACTTGGAGCAGGGAGTCCCACAACTTTGGATGTGTCCCAGGTACCGTCGATTCTGTGGGTTAAGGTGCCAAACGAAACTCCCTTGCTGGTGAGCGCGCCAGCTGACCCAGGCGGCGTTTGAGCGGCAATGGCCCTGAGGTCCGCCGTCATTTGTCGGGCCACCATCTCTAAATAGCCCGACCCATTCATGCTAACGGTCTTTCGCTCGTTGAACGCGTTGTCCATCGTGACGAAGCGGCCCGATTCGTCGACGGCTCCTCGCAAGGCGATACTGTCATCGTGGTCAAACGTAAGATGGTCAAACCGCTGCCCCAGAACGAAAACCTCCGTGACGCGGTCGCCGCCTCCGCCGCTGAAGGGGGCATTGTGGCAGCCAGAGCAGGCATTCGCTTCGGGCGAGGACAAGCGATCAAAGTTCCGTGGAAACACCAGCGGAGAACTCGGGTCAGAAATAGGAGCGCCCGTACCCTTCGACAGCGGACGCCCGGCTCCGTCCTGGATCGTGAATTTCGCGTCAAATAGCAGTTCGCCGAAGCTTATCAGCCGAGACAAAGGAGTGGTGAATTCAGCTCCGTCCCGAAGGTGAGCGGGAACAGCTTGCTCGGCGCCGATTGGCGTCTGCTGCGCCAACAGGGTCGAGGACGAAGTCAGTATCAGAACAGATGCTTTCAAGAACATCCCGCGCTTCTTTCTCATAAACTTGTACATGAATTTCCCTCTTCTTAGGATTTCCCCGCGCGAGAACGCAATCTGTCGCCCAAAGCCAGAGGCAGGAGTCTTAAGCTTCACGGCCGTTGAAAACTAAAATTCGTTTCAAATTTAAAATTAAGGATACCGGCATATATGCGGTTGCCACTGCACGGAGGTGCACGGACCAGGTCCGAATCCCTTTGGCAACATCGGGGGCCAGATTTACCGGAAGGAAATCTGTCGGGACAGCAGCGCAAGCCGGCCCCCGAGTTTGATAGACCCCTGGGGAGTCCCAACCATGGGGCCCGCGATGCGCCTTGACTAGGCTGAATTCAACCAGGAAAACCCATTGCGACAATTCGCTGACAACCGGCCGCCGCCGGCCGCCTTATCCTGGCATCAGGACCCTGGTGTTCTCTAAGACACCATGCATCCATTTGCCGTTTCATGCCCACAAAGGGTTTGAGCAAACCAGGTTGCACGCTGTATAGAATCCCCCGCCGGCGATGGACGAACCTATCGGCGTGGCTGGTGTTTTCGGTTGGGACGGGATGCATGGCCTCGGCCGGCGTCCTTCCGAACTCGTTGGAACGCGGGTTTCAGCTGCTTTACAACCTTGATTTCGGCCGGGCGCAGGAACAGTTCTCCGCGTATCAGGATCAGCATCCGGACGATCCAATGGGTGCCGTGTCAGAGGCATCGGGTCTCTTGTTCTCGGAGTTGAACCGCCTCGGGGTTTTGAGCGTGCATTTCTTCGATAGAGGTCCTGGTTTCGAGTCCAAACCTGCGCTAAGCATGGATCCTTCGATTCGACCGCGTTTTGAGTCCGCACTTCAGCGGGCGGAGGCGCTGGCGCGAAGGCGATTGCAAAGCGAGGGGAAGGACCGGCGGGCCCTTCTCGCCGTCACACTGGTGAATGGCCTGAGAGGCGACTACAGCGCTCTGTTCGAGCATCGATATACACTCGCCCTGCGCTACACGCGAGAGGCTACCAGTTGCGCTCGCAACCTTTTAGCCATTTGTCCGGATTGTTACGACGCCTACATCGCGACGGGAATCAGCGGGTACCTCATCGGCTCGGTGTCAGCGCCCCTGCGCTGGGTCCTGCGCATCGGCGGTTTTCCCGCCAGTAAGAAGCAGGGCCTGGCGGACCTCGAACTGGTTGCCGAACGGGGACACTACCTAGCTCCCTATGCTCGGATCCTGCTGGCTTTGGCTGAAATACGTGAAAAGAACCCCTCTCGTGCGCGACAACTCCTGACCGAGCTTCGTGACGAGTTTCCCGATAACCCGCTTTTTCCTCGTGAGCTCGCTCGGTTGAACACTGAGGCGCACTGAGGGCATGGTGGACCGGGCGCCCCGATGGTGCCGGCTTTTCGTCTATATTGCTTGAGTTCGTGCAATGGGTGATCGGGTTGCGTTTGCCCTGATTCGAGACCGTAAAAAAGTCGCGGCACGTTACAGTCTTGCTTCTCCGAGCGCAGCCGGACCGAGGACCGAAGACCGCGGCAATCGCAGTCGGAAGGCCACACCTGCAGGAACGGCCGTCGGAAACGCCTAACGGGAGCTGCCCCCGGTCCGCTATCCCCCAGCTCCGTGTGCTTTGCTCCGGTCGCCTCCTCTGCTGGCCCATTTTCTACCCACCGCCCGCAGCACCCACGGCGTAGATCGCTCGTAATTCTGTGCAGCCTCCAGGGAGGCTAGGGGTCCGAGCAAGTCGCCAAGCGGCCACCGGTTCGCGATCTTTTCCACCGGCCCTAGGAGCGATTCTGATATATAAAGCCAGATAGTCGGGAGTCATTTCCATGCACCGTGTCGGACGTGGGTTTGCCTTATTGCTGGCAGGATACTCATCCCTACTTTTTGCCGCCGATTGCGCGAGTCTCAAGAAGCCGGGACTTGCCGACGCCCATATCACGGTTGCGGAATCTGTCACCACGGGTGTCCTCGAGATCGCGGATTCGGGCGAGCGCTTCACGGATCTCCCCGCCCTCTGCCGCGTTGCCGGCGAACTTCGCCCTACACCCGATTCCCGGATTCGATTCGAAGTCTGGCTGCCGGCGCATGGGTGGAACGGCCGCCTGCTCGGCGCCGGAAACGGCGGCTTCGCAGGCTCGATCTATTACCAGCAGCTCGCGGCCTACGTGAAGCGCGGGTTCGCGGTGTCAGGAACCGATGCCGGCCATCAGGCGGAGGCAACCGACGCGAGTTGGGCGTATGGACATCCTGAAAGGGTAAAGGATTTCGGATGGCGGGCGATCCACCTCACGGCCTGGACCGCGAAGCGAATCGTGCATGCCTATTACGGCAATCCAGCCAACCGAGCGTACTTCGACGCTTGCTCCGACGGGGGACGGGAGGCGCTGATGGAAGCCCAGCGGTTTCCCGAGGACTACGACGGAATTCTCGCCGGTGCGCCCGCAAATGCCTGGTCGACAATGCTGGCAGGTGGCGCGAACGTCATGCAGGGCCTGACCGGCGATCCGAAGTCCTACATTCCAGAACGAAAGCTGGGCGCCATTCAGCGGGCTTCGCTGGCGGCATGTGACGCGATCGATGGGGTGAAGGACAACGTGGTCGGCGATCCGGCAAAGTGCCGCTTCGATCCCCGGGTCCTTCTTTGCAAGGGAGACGACTCCTCAGACTGCCTGACTCCGCCTCAGATCGATTCGGTTCGATCGCTCTACTCCGGGTTCAAGGACGGACAGGGGAAAATCATCTTTCCCGGCTTCTCCATGGGGGATGAGACGGGCTGGAAACAGTGGATTGCCGGAGAGGATCCCGCAGCCTCGCTGGGATCCCGGTTTGTGCAGAACTATTTCCGGTACATGGTGCTCGGCGATCCCAGGGCGAACCTGCTCACGGCAAGCGTCGACGAACTGCTTCGCGAGTCCAAAAAGAAGGGCGCTCCAGACCTGGATGCGACCAATCCCGACCTCAGCCGGTTTGCTGCGCACGGCGGAAAGCTGATTCTTTATCACGGCTGGAACGATCCTGCCATCTCGCCCGAAAATACCATCGCCTACTTCGAGAGCCTCGAGCGCGAAATGGGCAAGCAGGAAGTGGGGAGATTTGTCCGCCTCTATATGGTTCCCGGCATGGAGCACTGCGCCAACGGTCCGGGTGCGAGCGCGCTCGGGCAGTTGGGCATCGAGACCTCCAGCGGGCCGAAATACGGACTCTTTGATTCACTCGAGAACTGGGTCGAGAAGGGTTCGCCGGACGAGAACGTGATTGCCACAAAGCATGAAGCGAAGCCGAATGACGAGAGGGAGGCTTCTTTCACCCGGCCTCTCTGCGCCTACCCGAAAGTCGCTCGCTACGCCGGTGCAGGAGATACGAACGAGGCCGCGAACTTTGCCTGCGTCGCGCCCTGAACCGGATGTGCAGTGCGCCGCGGGAGATCCGAATCATCGATCGGCTGCCCTACCCGCCTCTGCCTGGTCGGGCGCCGCATGCTCATTTGCCCTTTACGACCCCCTGCCAATTGCGGCTTGTGCTCTGGATCTTCGCCTTCTTCCGCTCCACTTGAAACGCGGCAAGGATCAGCCCGCCACGCTCCGCGGTCAACCAGAAGGGGGATCGTGCTCTTGACAAGCCTTTCTGTGCGGAAGTACGCTCCGCAACAGTCTTCAACGGAGCCAACCTGAAGGAGCCCGGAGCTCTCATGCCAAAGCGGATGGGTCGAAGAGACTTTTTGCGGGCCGCTGGACCTGCGGCGATTGCCGGCCCGGGACTTGTCCGCGCCGCTCGAGCCTGGCCGGGAACGGCGGAAACCGTAGCGGGGCCACGGTTCCTCACCGGGTGCTGCGCATATTCGTATGGCAAGCTTCTGGGTGCTGGCAAATTGACGATGGAGGATGTCATTCAAAGAGCCGTCGAACTGGGCATTGACGGCGTGGACATGACCGCATACTGGTTCAAATCCACGGACGCTCGATACCTGGCTTCCCTTCGGCATCTGGCGTTCAAAAACGGCGTATGTTTTTCTGGCGCGGCCACCGGAGCGAGCACGGTGCAGGCCGAACCGGGCAAACGGACTCAGGTTCTCGCACAAATCAAGACGTGGATTGATGTTACCGAATCTCTCGGCGCGCCTCACCTGCGTGTCTTCGCGGGCAAGCTTCCGCCTGGAGCTACCCTGCAACAGGGAATTGCATGGACGGTGGATACACTGAAAGCGGCCTGCGAATACGCAGGGAAGAAAGGTATCACGCTCGGTATGGAAGACCACGAAGGCATTACCCAGAACTCGGACACGTGCCTGGAAATCATCCACCGCGTGGACTCGCCGTTTTTCGGAATCAATCTGGACATAACCAATTTCGTCCCAACCGCGCAGGCCGACGCTTACGCGCAAATCGAAGCCACAGTCCCTTATGCCACGCATACTCACGTCCGCGACCGCTTCGCAAACAGGGAGGCTGTGGATCTCGACCGCGTTTGGCGGCTTTTTGCCGCGGCCAATTACAAAGGCTTCATGTCCGCCGAGTATGAAGGGGAAGAAAACCCCATGACGGGCGTGCCCAAACTGGTGGACAAAATCAAGACTCTCTGCCGGAAATATTCCTCAGTGTGATCGAAAGGGCTATGGCGATGCTGAATCGACGGAGTTTCATCTATCAAGTTAGCGGAAGTATCGGCTCGCTCGCCGGCTCGTCGATGTTCATGCCGGCTCGGGCGCTCGGGGCCAACGATCGCGTGCGTTTCGGACTCATCGGCGCCGGTGGACGGGGAACGGAAATCTTTAAGGCCGCTCTGGCTGCCCCCAACACCCAGGCGGTCGCGGTTGCGGACCTCTATTCACGCCGCCTGGACGAAGTGAAGCGCCTGGTTCCGGCCATTCAGACCTACACCGATTTCCGCCGGTTGCTGGACGACAAGTCCATCGACGCCGTGCTGATCGCCACTCCCCAGCATCAGCATGCGCTCAACTTCGTGCCCAGCATTCAGGCCGGCAAAGACGTTTACCAGGAAAAGACCATGGCCTTCAATCCCGACCATGCGCGCCGCATGCGGGATGCGCTCCAGGGATCGAACCGGGTGGTCCAGGTGGGCGTCCAGTCTGTGAGCGGGAAGGCCTTTCAAAGGGCGCGTGAACTCTCCACTCCAGACCGCTTGGGCACCGTCACCGCCGTTCACACGCATCACTACCGCAACATGCCCTATGGCGGGTGGAAGAGGCCAATTCCACCGGACTGCAATCTCGACCACGTTGCCTGGAAACAGTTCGAAGGCGAAGCCCGGCCACACGAGTTCGATCCGCAGCGCTTCATCAATTGGCGATTCTTCTGGGATTATTCCGGCGGAAATGTCTTTGAAAACATGGTCCACCAGGTCGCGTTCTGGTACAAGGTGCTTGACCTTGCCATTCCCCGGCGCGTCACCATGGCGGGTTACAACTATCTGTCCCCCGAAATGGAGGTGCCCGACACCATGGACGTCTCCATGGATCAACCGGAAAAGCTGTTGTTCACGTGGAATTCGGCATTCGGCAACAATTATTACGGCGAGGACGGAAACGACCTGGCGCTGGGGAACAAAGGAACCGTGATACGCATCGTGGACAGCGTGAACTATCTGCCGCAAAGCCGTCACCGCGCACAAGGGCGCGAAACGGACTCCGTGGCGGGTGGCGAACCCAACATCGTCGGTTCGGACGCAGCCGATACCCAAGCCCACATGCGTAACTTCTTTGATTGCGTCCGCAGCCGTCAAGAACCCAATTGCCCATTCCAGCTGGGTTTTCGTTCGGCCATCGCCTGCCAGATGGCGATTACGTCGCTTCGCCAGGGCCGTACCGTTGAATGGGACCCCAAAAAAGAGGACATCGTTTGATCCGCCGGCGCAAATCGAACACCTTGTGGCTGCATTCGGTTGGCTATTCGCCGTCCAGACGGTCCCGGAGTTGAGGATGGCTTCGCTTTCTTTGAATGCTTATGTAGGTTTGCTCCCGCTTGGTCGCATCCAGGCCGCGACAGTGGATCGGTGCCGCCAGTCTCGCCCAGGCGAAACGGAGGCTTACCGTCGAACTCGGCTAACCGCGCCAGTATCTGCGGGCAGGTAAACACTGGACATGGTCGTAACCAACCCGAGTAGTCCAGTTGCAGCCCAACCCTTGCGACGCAAGCGAAAACTGCAGTTTTCGAGATAACGGATAACTCGCTCCTGACCTTTCGAAGTCCCACTTTGAAAGGATAGAGTAGAGTGGGCCAAGTAAATCACGCGCACGAGAAGGCGTTGTCAATTGCAAGTAAAAACTCTGTCAAAAATGGTTATGTCCTGATCATCATCTATCTCTATCTCTGATGGATGCCCGCCGTTACCTGACATCCGGATTCCACCTACGGCCTGCGAGCCTTGAGGCCGGGCACCGACGAGTCATCATTTCCCCCCGGAGAGCACATGTTTCGTGATCGTAGGCCAGTAGGCTCGCAGCACGTTCTCCGCCGCGAGCCATCCCATATCGCTCCCGTAGCGGACAACCGTGTTACTAAGGGTGCGATCTTCGAGCGGAAGATAGACGCTTGCGATCCCCTCGCCCGCCAGTGATCCGAGCAGACCGGAAGAATTCAGCGTTGGGGCGCCGGAATCGGTTCGCGTGATCACGACCCGGCGGAGGGAATACTTCACAGCTTGCCAGAAGGTTGGGTTACTCGGGACGAAGAACCTGGGATCCTGGCGCAGCACGGTCGCAAGCAGGAACGTGCCGAAGAAGCTATTGGAGGTGGTTCGCGCCAGAGAGGCGCCAAATCGCTTTCCGAACCCGGCCGCGCCTTGTCCATAGCTTGCGAACCAATTGAACCCCTGTTCCACTCCAGCGCTCGCTGCCGATCCCGCAATCGAGTGGCCTGAGATGCTCTCGTTCAGGAAGAGCGAGAATTTTTGTCCGGCTGAGGGGGGAGCCGTGCTTAAGGCGAGATCGGGAAAACAATAGGACCTTCGCTTCACCAGGATTATGAGTCGGGCGTACGGCTGATGGCTGCCCTCGGTCGGACGAACCTGCGCCGAAGGCGCATCGGGCAATGTGCTGTTCGGATCCTCTCCCACGCGCTGGGACACTGCACAGGTTCCCAGGAATGCGGGCCATGCGTAGAGAAAGATCGAAATGACTCGCGCGATCATGGAGCGGAAGGTTTCAGCAGCGCCGAACTTCATGGGCCGAACCCGCGGGTCCCCGGTCACGGACCCATGGGAGGCCGCTGCCCGCCCGCCGAAGTCCCGGATTATCGTGTCGTATCGAGCGCGGCCACGACACTGTAAAAAGCCGCAGTTGACGGTATTTGGAACCGTCGATGTGTGTTTTTCCGGGACGCAAAACTTGGCCGAATACGGCGACAATTTTCGCTTCACGCCGGCAATCAGGCCCAGAAAGCCGGTCCGACGCATCGGGAAGCCATGCCGTGCCCGCGCTTGAAGGAAGTACTCTGGCCAGGTACATACCTGACCGCGACAATTTTTTGATTTGACAATCCCGAGTTGCTGAAAATATGATTTCTGCGGCTATATTGTCTGCGCTTTGGGTTTACTTCCGACTGTGCGACTGATCCTCCCTAGCCGTAGGTTCTAACCCATCAGAATGTTTATCCCAGGAGAATTTTGTTTATGAGAAAGCTGGCGTTCTGCTTTTGCCTGGCATCGCTGTGTAGTTTGACGGCTCTTGCTCAAACTCGTGGTCAAGTTTCCAAGACTTTTCTGCAAGGCAAACACATCACTCACACCCACCCCAATCCCAGCGCCTTTAAGGTGAAGGGCAATATTCCGGCGCCGCACGGCTTTCCCGCCGGCGTGGACACCCTCACCAATTTCACCGGGCACTTTACGGCCCAGGGGATTTACCCCATCAGTAACACCGCCGGCGTTGCACACAATGTTTGGGAGTACAGCATGGTTGGGAATCCACCCGAGCAGGGCGGGACAACGGCAATCAACGCTCCGGTGATTCCAGTCACCATCGATATGCGGAACCCGGACGGTTCGCCGGCTTTCGTCACGACGACGACACAGAACTGCCCGACTTGCACGCCGGCCCAACTGGGGCAGAACATCCGGCTTCTTTCGAGTCCGGATCCGTTCACTTCGTTGTTCATGAACGGACCACAGTTCCAGAATGCGGAATACTCGAGCAGTCCGGTTCCGACGCAGATAACGGACGCTGTACAGCGCGCCGAGTTCGGCAATCGGGCGCGCCAGAATTGGCACACCCTGCTCTCCGCCCATCTACAGCCTGCACAGACCATGGTGTTGACGCAAACAGCCGCGCCTGCGCCGCCGGCCTACTTGTTTTCGCTGAACGGCGACGGCACTTGCTGCGCTTTCGTTCTGGTCAGCGATCCGGTTTTCTCCAGCCAGCTTTTTCCACCCTCCACCCCTGACCTTACTACCGTGATGGGGGCGGCGGAGGTTGAAGGCGAGATCACAACCAAAGACATTTCCACCTTCTTGTTCCCCAATACGTATTTGTTTGAGAACAACGATCCCAATCAATGCTGCGTGCTGGGTTTCCACTCGTTTGATTTGGAGCAAGGCATTCCAAGCAATGGAAATCTGCAGCGCTTTTACGTCATGAATTACGCGAGTTGGACCAGTCCGGGCTTGTTCGATGATCCCGCAACCTGTGCTCCGGATAATTGCTTCGAGGACGTAACTGCGGTCAGCCATGAACTGGCAGAGACGTTTAATGATCCCTTCGTCGGGTTCGATGGCATCCACAACATTACGCCATTCTGGCAGAATGCGGCAGGGCAATGTCAGGACATAATGGAGGTCGGGGATGTGATCGAAGACCTCACAAACCCGACGGTGCCCATCACCATCAACGGATTCACGTATCACCCGCAGACCGAGGCGCTATTACCATGGTTCGAATTCCAGGGGAATTCGAGCGCGCTCCACAACGCCTACAGTTATCCGAATGAGACGGTGCTGACTGCGTTGTCGGCTCCGCAACCCCTGAACTGCGGCCAGTAAGCCCAGCGTTTTTTCGTTTTCCGTGGAAACCCTGCTCTGCCTTGCGCGGAGCAGGGTTTTTCCGTCCCATCGCCAGTTGCGCCAGTCACTCTCCGAGCGTCTAACGATAGATCGATTTTGTTACCGGAGGTGCGAACCATGACGCGCAGATTCAGAGTTGCCGCATCCACCGTCGCCATACTGGGAGCCCTGGCGTTGCCGGCCTGCGAGCATACCCGCTACTACGCCGGCGTCAGCTTCGGTCCGCCCTCGCTGGTCTATGGCCCAGTCGGGGTAGCACCCGGCCCGGGCTGGGTGTGGACCGACGGATTTTACGATTGGCGCGGCAGCGCGTGGGCGTGGCAGCCGGGGCGGTGGGCGCGACCCCCGCGCCCGGGGTTTGTCTGGCGAAAACCCTATTACCAGCGTTACCGCAGCGGTTACCGTGTGCATCCAGGACGTTGGGTACGCCGCCGTTGACGCCTTGGTCGTAAAAGCGGGTCTGAACCCAATCTTACCCAGAGATTCGGAAGCGCCGCTTCGGCGACTGGAAGTGCAGATCGTTGCTCTAGTGATGCCGGTTCAGAGTCAAGGCACGGACTTGGAATGCGACTCGTCGAAAACTTTCAGGAGCGCGGGTTGACTCTCGGAGCCGTTGGCGAGCTCGTTCTCGTCCTCGTCGTGGTTGTCGCCGGCGCGTTTGCGGCTCCGCCAGAACCGTCTTCCGGCGCCACCATCTCGCTTGGCACCTATCTCGGCGGTCTGCCGTCCCTGTCCGCCACCATAGGTGGACGGACAGGTCTCTTCCTGTTCGACACGGGTGGAGGTAATACCGTCGTCTCGCCCGCGATGGCGGCTGCTTCCGGGTGCAGCCCATGGGGAAATATCACCGGCTTTCGCATGCGGGGAGACCGGGTGGATTTCCCGCGCTGCGACAATCTGCGCTTTTCGCTCGCGGCAGAGACGCTGGTCGCGCCCACAGCTGGCGTCTTCGATATCATGTCGCTCGCCGGGCCCAAGGCGCCGCACCTGGACGGCTCGATTGCCCTCGATGCTTTTTCGCGGAAAAGGCTGACACTCGATCTGGGGCATCACCAGTTGAGGGTCGAAAGCCCAGAGGCATTTTTGCGGCAGGTGCGTGGAACCAGAGTTCCTGTCCGGGTCGCGCGCGATCGCAGCCTGGGACTCGAGATCTACCTCGGGGTGGCCACGCCTGCCGGGAAGGCGTGGATGGAAATGGATAGCGGGAACGACTCGTCTGAAATAATGGTCTCCAAATCCATGGCCCCGCAATTCGGTCTCGACCCCAAGATCAGGGGGCCACAACCGTTCCAGGCCATCATTCCGCCCGGGATCAGGCTCGAGGGGAAAGCACGCGTAGTTGAAAACATGATCATGGACGGCAACATCGGCATGACCTTCCTGAAAAACTGGGTGCTGATGCTCGATCTGGAAAACGGACGGGCTTGGATTCGGCCGGCGCGCTGAAGGTTTCCGCCCCACTTCGAAGCAACCTTACTGCTTGTTACAGCTATTTCTTGCGATTCCTTGGTGGCGCCGGATCACGGACTGCGTAGCGGCGATTCGATTGCATCTGGGCGACCAGTCGCCATCCCACCCCGAAATGTCGAAATATTCCTGGACAATCCGCTTCCACCGCGACAATCGGTAGCGCCCGCACATGGGAAAAGATGATTGCAGATTGCCGCTGCGGCTGCGATGCTTGCTTCCGCTGGTTGCTGGCTCTCGGAAACGGGGGCCGCCACGGCCAAAGCTTGGAATAAAGGCGGTCGACCGAAAGTGTCACGGGGCAAAAAAAGAAGACTGGGCGGGTTCCTCGGCATTTCCCGGGCCACGGCAAAGCCCGCCGCCCGGGCCGCAGCCTTATTGGAGGGGAATCTTTGGATAACGGATGACGTCATCGCCTCGGTTTCCCAGTCGGCCGGCTGGTCCTTGGTCGACCAAGGCTCGGAACGTCGCAACGTCGGAACATAAGCATGGGAGATGAAATCAAATGCCAAGTAATGGAAGGGTTGCTCTGGTTACCGGCGCAGGCAGCGGAATCGGCCGCGCGGCCAGTCTCGCTTTACAATCGGCAGGATATTCAGTCGTGCTCTCTGGACGCAGGCTTGTGGAACTCGAGAAGACTGCGGCCCTGGCCTCCGCGGACGGCGGCAAGATGGTCTGTGTGCCCACGGATGTCAGTCGGCCTGACTCCGTCCAAGCGGCATTTGCCAGAACCAAGGAGGTTTTCGGCCGCTTGGACATTCTCTTCAACAACGCCGGCATAAGCTCGCCCGGCGTCCCGATGGAAGACCTCACCTACGAAGAGTGGAGTCAGGTTTTGGGCATCAATCTCACGGGAGCATTTCTCTGCGCCCAGCAAGCCATCCGACTGATGAAGACACAGCAGCCGCGAGGCGGGCGGATTATCAATAATGGCTCAATTTCAGCGCACGCGCCCCGCCCTGACTCGGCGCCTTACACTGCAACCAAGCACGCCATCACGGGGCTGACCAAGTGCATCGCGCTCGACGGCCGCAAGCATGACATAGCCTGCGGCCAGATCGACATAGGCAATGCGGCCACGGAACTCACCGATCGCATGGCGGCCGGTGTGCCTCAAGCCAACGGCATGGCTGCGGTTGAACCCAGGATGGAGGTCGCCGATGTTGCCAGGGCAGTCCTGTACATGGCGAGCCTGCCTCTGGAGGCCAATGTGTTGTTCATGACGGTGATGGCCACGAAGATGCCGTTCATCGGACGCGGGTGATTGAGGACTTGAGCCTATTCGCCCGTGTTAGACGGGCCAGGGAGCCGCCTGAGATCTCCGGCCAACAACAGGCGCGAATGGCTGGAGAAGGTGGGCTGGACGGGCTCGCGGCCCGAATGCGATACCCAATCGGCCACCACTCCGGAGCCCTCTAGCGAAAAAAAAGCCGGATGGATCCCCAGCGTGTCGTATTCTGTTTGTACCTTGCCGAGAACCGTGGGTGCTGTTCCAGACCGGGCGGTAAGGAATCGAGAGATTCCGATGCTCACACGACGGAAATTCCTGGCTACCACAGCCTGGGCTGCGATGGCTGCACGTCTTCATGCGCAGGACCAAGGCCGCAAAGTCCAGGTTGCCCTCAGCATCCCCAGGGAAGCGGGCGGTCCTCGCATGCCGATCGACTTTGTCGGCCTGTCTTACGAAGTGCAGCAACTCGTGGAGCCGAGTTTCTTCTCGGGCGAAAACAGCGGCTTGATTCGCGAGTTCAAAGCGCTCTCGTCAACCGGTGTTCTGCGCCTTGGCGGCAACACCAGTGAGTTTGCTTACTGGAAACCTACGCCTGATTCCCCTCCACCGGCGCATCCGAAAGTCCGGGAGGTCACGGGCGAGCCGAAGGCCCAGTATTACGCGGTGACGGTCGAAGCCGTCAGGAACCTGGCCAAGTTCCTCGAGGCCACGGGTTGGACCTGCGTGTACGGCATCGGGATGGGCACGAATACACCCGCACGCGCCGCCGAGGAAGCCCTGTTTGTGGCTGAGACGCTTGGCGACCGCCTGCAGTATCTACAGATCGGAAATGAGGCGGACCTGTTTGGCAGGCACCTGCGCGATCCGCAAACATGGTCGGCCAAGACGTACCTCGAAGAATGGCTCACGCTGGCGCGCGCGATTCAAGCTCGGGTGCCGCAAGCCAAGTTCGGCATGCCGGACGTTGCAAGCGACGTGTCATGGCTGACCCAGATTGCTGATCAGTGGCCTTCCATCCCGGCTCCGCCCCGCGTGACCACCCTGAGTCATCACTATTACTTCGGCGGACCGGCGACGAACCCCGAGGTCAACATTGCGAACCTGCTAAAACCGGCGACGGTCGAAAAAGTGCAGAAAACGGCGAATGTCGCAACCGCCGCCGCCAGAAAGATCGGCGCCAGCGTACGCATGACCGAAGGCAACACCTGCTATCGCGGCGGCAAACCGGGCGTCTCCGACGTGTTTGCCGCTGCGCTTTGGGCGGCCGATTATTCGCTGCTGCTTGCCAGCAACGGCTACTCCGGCGTCAATCTGCATGGTGGCACGGGCAAATCGGTGGCCAATTCCGTAGGCGGATCTTTGCCCGGCGACGGGCTCCTCGCAGCGAGTGGGGAGACTCCCGAACAGATTGCCGCCCATCCCCATCCCTTCTATACACCGATTGCAACGTTTGGCTCGGACTATCGGCTGGAGCCGGTTGCCTATGGGCTCAAGTTTGCCGGCTCGTTCAGCGGCGGAATACTGATGCCGGCAAAGCTGCAGGCTGCGGGAGCCAATGCAACCGCCTATGCCTCGAAACTCCCCGGAGGCCAGACATCGGTGATCATTCTGAACAAGGACGCCGTAGCGGACCTTGAGGTGGAACTCGACTTTGGCCGCGACACGAGCGGAGCGGTGGAAATCGAGACATTGCACGCACCGGCGCTGGACAGCCGCGAAGCTCAGATCACAGCCTCCGGGAAGGCCGACTCGCTCAAAATGGGCAAGTACTCCGTGCCTGTCCCTCGCGCCACCGGCTTACGCGTGACCGTGAGTTGAGTCTTTCGCGCTACAGGGCGTAGGAGCGACGGCAGTCCCCGGCTCTTGCCGGTAATCTGCCCGGCGATCCGCAACACCAGGCGGCTGGAGTTCATCCCGTGGCCCTCCCACGTCCGCCGCCACCTCACAAGTGCGGCTCGGAGTTAGCCGTGTTCGACGCGCTCCTTTATGTCCGCATACGCCGCCTCGATGAGCTCGCTCAGGGCCCGGGCGCTGGTCGCTTGGCCCGGCCTCAGTTTCACATGGCGCATGAACCTGCCTGTACCTTGTAACAAGTGCGCAGGATCCGGAAGCGCCGCGCCGTGAAAAAAACCCACGTTTACGTGGGACGTGAAAACATTGACGTAGCCGAAGGGCGCATCTCCCAAACATGCAACCGGACAGCCGTCATGCAAGAGCTCCCGCACCTCGTCTCCGCATTTGCGCATCGCTTCAAACCACTGATGCGCGATGGCTCCCAGTTTTCCGTCATGCGTTTTCATCCAGGCCTCGATGGCGGGGTCCCGCCCGACAGCACCGTCAAATCGCAGCAATTCCGGGTTGGTCGCGGCGTTCAAGGCTCGGGAGTGTATGCGCAGGCTGTTCTCGAACTTCGTCATCGTTCTGACTTCTTTTCTGAGTTGCGGCCGGGCGAGCTTCGCTCGGCCGCCCCGCAAACCACAAGTTGCAACCGCTGCCGTCCCTATTATCCGTGAAATCCTTCTGCGTCGCGGATGTCGATCGGTTCGTGCGACGACGCCCGCGAGTGGAACTCGGTTTTTTCGCCGCGACGGTTGAAAATGAACTGTCAATCCCGGCCCACCACTGACTTTCTGCTCGCCTCTGCGGGATGGAGAAGCGTACATGTCACCAGCACTAACCTGAAGAGTAGATCGTCTGCGCTCCGATCTGTCTGCAAGACAGCAGGGCCCACAACGTGCAAGGCGCGCGGATAGAAACGTGGCATTCAGCCGGATGGGCAAAGGTCAGAGCGGCTCGAGACTTTCTGACTTGAGACGCCCGGGGCCTTTTCGTTGTACACGGCAGGTTTCGGGTCGAAGTAGTCCAGCAGCGAACTCCAGACTTTTCTGCCTGCGTGGGATCCCGCGCTGGCGTCCAACGCAACAAGTTTCCAACGCAACAAGTTAAGGGGCTGGCAAAACTGTCAGCTTGACGCCTGAAGGCGCGGCAGGGTAAGTTTTTTGCATCACCAACGTCCGCGTGTACTTCCAGGACCTACTCGGGCGTTTGTTTGTCACGTCCAACGACACCACAAACCTGTTTTGACTCACGGATCGCATTGACTGGTATTGAGCATGCCGCGAGCCAGCCCAGATCCCCCGTTAGACCTGCATCCGCCTCCTGCTCGAGCTCATGGCCACCATGGCCACCCATGCTTCCAGCCACATAGCCAATTTCAGACTTCCGGCCCGTTTTTTTGTTCGGGAAACGGCGGAGGAACGTACCTTCTTTGCCCGAATCGACATCTCTCGATAGCTTGGCTCTGCCCGTCGACATGGTTGCACGAGGGGCAGCCGTTTGCGAACGGATATGTCGGTACCCTGGAGTACCTGTTGCTTGCTCAACAGGATAGTTATTTCACACCTCAATCTCCGACTTGTCCCTCTGCCAACGCTTTGACACCGCCCTCGCGAGCCGTTCCATGTGACTCCCGGGGCTGTTATGGTTTGCTACACCTTGATACCAATGAAACCCTCATTCACTACATCTTGCATGGCTATATACCAACATACCAACGACTCTCATTCTCTACATTTTCGTACCTACATACCTTGATACCTAGGAGACACTCATTTCCTATAATCTTCCCGGTTTAACCGGCACACGGAGATAACCATGATTGTCCGGCTTCAAATCACATCGTTAATTTTGCTTTTCTTGACAGAGTGCCCGCTGTCGCCTTCCCAAACCACAGACAGTTCTGGCGAGATCCAACAGCTCAAATCTCAGATACGCTCGCAGCAAACCGCACTCGATCAACAGCAGGCGCAGATTCGCGAGCTGCAATCGGCGCTGGAGCGGCAGGAAAGAATACTGCTCAGCGCTGTGCAGGGTGGAACCGGCAGCGCCAAGTTGGTACCGACCGTTGATCGCCTGGTGGATCTGACCGAACCGCAGGGCCAATCTACCAACTCTGTGGCACAGCAGCAGAATGCGCCACCTAATGGCGAAAACCCCAAAGTGCCGAGCGAACCACCGAATGTACCCAGCGCTGGGCTGCTCACGCCACAGCAGGAAGAGGTGCAGGACGAACTTGAACGCGGCCCGGAGATCGCCGATGTCACGCCAGACACGCCAGCCCTGCACTTGGGCCCTGCCAGCATTCGGCTGATCGGTTACCCGGCGATGACCGGGTTCTGGCGTTCGGTCAATTCTGGCGGCAATGTTGGAACCAGCTTCGGAAACATTCCCTTCACCAACACCATTGCAGGGAACACCAGCGAATTTCGCATCTCGCCGCAGAGCACTCGCCTGGCGCTGCGTGCGGATGCTGATCTGAAGGGAAGCTATGCAGCCGGGTACTTCGAAATGGACTTTGGCGGCTCGCCGATTGCAGACAATGTCGCCGTAACCAGCTCGAGTTTCCCGTTCCGCATTCGCCATGCGTTTTTTGACTGGGGTAAGGGTAAATGGGAACTGACGGGCGGCCAGTTGTTTTCGATGATGACGCCAAACAAGAAAGGCATCCTTCCCTGGCCGGGCGATGCCGCCACCACCCAGGTGATTGACACCAACTACGTAGTCGGTTTGGTCCAAACTCGCAGTCCACAGTTCAGAGTCGTCTATCACCAGTCGAAGAGTTTTGCATTGGGATTTTCTGTAGAGAATCCGGAGCAGCAGGTGGGTAACTCCGTAACGTTCCCGAGCGACCTGATCGGAACCGCAAGCAATCAATACAACGGGTCGGGTGGTACGCAGCTGAGGGTTCCGAATTTGACTCCGGACTTTGTGGTGAAGGGATCTTATGACACGAAGATAGCCGGGGACCGTGCTCTGCACTTTGATCTAGGCACATTATTTCGTTCCTTCCGCAGCTACGACGGAAGTGCAAATCTCGCAAGCAAGCAGTACGCCATGGGCTGGAGCGTGGGCGCGAACTTCAACGTGGAATTCACGAAGAAAGTCCGGTGGGTTCTCAATGGCTTCGCCGGCGATGGAGGCGGCCGCTACATCGGCGGTCTGGTGCCCGACGTGATCGTCAAGCCGAACGGGCAGATCTCTCCGATTCGCGCCTACTCGGGGGTGACCGGCTTTGAAGTTGCACCCAGCAAGGAGAGCGGCTGGTACGCCTATTACAGCGCCGTGTATGCGCAGAGAAACTCCGCATTGAACAGCGACGGCACGTGCTGTGTGGGATTCGGTTTTTCGGGAGCGAGCAACGCGGCAGACCGCGTCATTGGGGAAGCCACGGGTGGTTACTCCCGCGTATTCTGGAAATTCGAAACGATAGGGTCCATGCAATGGGGCGTCCAGTACGCCTACCAGTGGCTGCAGCCCTGGGTGGCGGGAAGAGGGCCATCTCAGGCGCAGCAGCACATGGTGTTCACGCAAGTGCGGTACAACCTGCCGTAACACGGCTCAACCGTCGAAGAGGCCATCCTCCGGGATGGCCTCTTTGAACGCCGATGCTTGTCCACGCCGACCCAGGCAGGATGACTTATCCGGCCCCAAGGCGCATCGCTGAACTGAATAGCCTTCATCGCGAATGGCAACCGCCGCACGCTTGCCATTGGATGAAGACAACATTGGACGAACCAAGCAGACGCGTTGCCACGTTTCCTCCTTCCGTTCCTAACGCGAGCCGGACCCTGGCGCGGCCCGCTCCGATAACTGCTCAGACAAGCGGTCTTGGCTTGGGCAAACCAACGTATACCCCCTTCGACCTTGGACAGACAAATGAATGTCGCCCATCGGAAGCTGTGGGCGGGTTGCTCTCGCTTGTTGTTGGCCTCGCCGGCGCGAACTTCAGAATGCGTACCGCAGTGAGAACTGCTGCACGCGCGGAGCTGTAAGCACCTTGCTGTAGACGCCCATGCTTCCGTCGGTGGAGAGATTGTCGAGCGACGTATTGGGGTTCGTGTCAAAGCGAACCGAATTGGTCACATTGAAGACTTCCCAGCTGAACCGGAGCTGGTGGCGTTCCGTCAGCTGCCAGACTTTCGACAAGCCGGAATCTATGCCGAAGTATCCGTCGCCGCGAAAGTTGTTGCGCGAACCCGCTTCGCCGGCGTAGGGAAGGCGCCAGGGATAGCCGGTCGAGACTTCGTTCTGCAGCGCCGCGGGGTCGGCAAAAACTTCCGGCGAACCGGATGCGGTTATGTGTTTGCTGATTTTGATCGGGCCGGTCTGCACCATGTCGCTGCGAAAATTCCAGTTTGTGGCCCAGCCGACGCCTTCCTGGATGCTGAATGGGAAACCGCTGGTCCAACGGGCCAATCCGGAAAGCTGCCAGCCGCCGATGATTCCATTCAAAATACCTCCTGCACTCGATGCCACGGCTTTGCCTTTGCCAAACGGCAGCTCATAGACCCAATCGGCAGTGACAACGTGGGGCGTATCGAAATCCGATACGGCGCGGTTTCGCTGCGGGTGCCAGGGATCAATGATCTCGCTGAACGCCGTGCCTCCTCCGGTCGAGGTGCTGCGCTCGGTGTCCGATCCCATATCGATGGATTTGCTGAAGGTGTAACTGAGGTCCATCTGCAAGCCGTGGCTCATGGCATGCCGCAGGATGAGCTGGGCGGCGTTGTAACTGCTGCTGCCGTTGGTTACCCAGGCGTAGAGGGAAGAATATTGCGAGGGCCAGAAGCGCTGCGTGTAATTGGCCGGGCAGGGGTTGGGGTAGCCGCTGACGGGGAACGTGCAAAGCACGTCCAGGAAAAACGGAATGGCGACTTCGTTGCCGCGTTCCACTTGAAACATCCCGGTATAAATGTTCTGCGTGGCCGTCGCGCCGTTGCCCGCGGCAGAGGGAAACATGTCCTCAAAGTAAGCAATCGGGGCAACCGTCGTCTTGCCCTGATCGACCGCCTTGTCGAGCAGGGCGGCGGCGGCGTAGTAGCCCATGTGGGATTTAGGGTCAACTAAATCCAGGGGGGCAGCCAGATCGGTCTGCTGCAGCAGGTGGCGTCCAAAACGCCCCACGTAGGCGGCTTCCAGGGTGAATTTGCCCGGCAATTCCCGCTGTATGGAAAAATCCGTGGCGATCGAGTACGGCGTTTTCAGATGATCATCCAAACCATAGGCAATGGCAAAGCCGGACCCAAGAACGTCGGACGAGGGAGTCGCGGGATAGGTCACGCTCGGCGACGGCGGCGCGATCACATTGGGTATGGCGGTCAGGCCCGTGTAGCGCGGCGCATCGCCCACCGTGTAGATATTCTGCGGACTCGAGACTTGACTGCTCAGGCCGAAGGACCCGAATTGGGTAAAGGAGTCTACAATGCCTTCCCCAAAATGGTCATAGTACAGGCCGGCGCCGGCGCGGATCGAAGTCTTTCCCGGGCCGCCGAAAAGACCGTGCAAAAGGCCGCTATCGACGGAAGGAGAATAGGCTATGGCCAGCCGGGGAGCGAAATTGTCCTTGTTCATCGGCCAGTAGGGTTTGCCGCCCCGGGATTGTCCGGATGGGGAAAACGAGAACGACGGCTGAACGCTCGCGCCGGCGGCGGCCTCGCCAGCCCGGGTGTTAAACCATTGGTCCATGTCGATGTCTGGCGCGATCTCCTGACCGTGGACTTCGTAAGGAGTTTCAAGCAGAGTATGCCGCACGCCGAAGGTGACGGTCAGGTTCGACTTTACGCGGAAGGAGTCCTCGACGTACCACTCGAACTCGTTGGCCTTGTAGTCGCGCGGGATCAGCGCTCCGGTGGGGAGCAAAGACCCTGTGCTGCCATTTCTCGAGACGGCGTAGTTATTGTTGTCGATGACCCAGCTGACGAGTCCGGCCGCCGCCATGACTGAATTGTCATAGGAATTGGTGAAACTGCTGGCGACCTGAGGATAACCGTAACCCGAGGGATCGAGGTCGACGGTGCGCGCGGAGTCGCTCGTGTCCGCAATCGATGCCGGGCTCATCAGCCCGGGAATCATTTGCGCGTTGTTGAACGACGTGGCGTTCGACAGCGAGTTGTTATGGACGAGGCGGTAGTTTACGCCAAACGCAAAGGTATGCTTTCCTTTCACCCACGCCAGGTCGTCCACCAGGTTGTGGACCGGAACGTTCAGAATCGTCGTTCGCGTCTCGGCGACCAGCGGGCTGATACTTCCAAAATTCACATAGGAGGAATCGCCGATGCCGGGTGCGCTCAGGCCTTCCCGGGTGTAGCCGTAACGCAGATTGTTGATGAGGGTGTTGGAGATCGTCCAGTTCCAGCCGGCGGCCACGCCTTTCGAGTTGTTGACCTGCGTGCTGCTGGGCGCTTCGCCGGGAAATTGCGCAGGGTTCGATATGCGGTCGCCCAACATGCTTCCCCGGACAAAAATCCGATTGTGGTCCGACGCCACATAATCGAGCTTGGCAATGTAGGTGTTCAGGGTCGTGGGGTTCGGCGCCGACCAGGTGAACGAAGCGGTATTCAAGCCATCTCCGGAGTTGAAGCCGTTGGGCAAAGGATACTGGTTCAGAACGGCCAAAGCGTTGGGGTCGTCACCCGGACCCCACGGGCAGGTCCCGCCCGTCTGGCAATGCGGGTCCATCGAAGCCAGGTTCGCCGGAGACAGAGTGACCAGGCTGCCGTCGGAGCCGGGATATTTCATATAACCCTGGCGGAGCGATGCGGTGGGCACGGTCAGCGTCTCTTGTTTGTTTTCCGCCGTACGCTGGCCTTCGTAATTCAGGAAGTAGAACAGTTTGTCCTTCCTGATCGGGCCCCCGAGAGTGCCTCCGAAGGTATTGCGAATGAGCGATCCAGGCTTGTTCGGCGCGCCCTGAACCAGTTCCGACTGCTTGTTGAACCAATCGTTGGCGCTGAACAGAGTATTCCGGTTGTATTCGTATACGCTGCCGTGGATCGAATTCGTGCCGCTCTTGGTCACCATGGCGATCTGCGCGCCCGAGGAGCGGCCGGCATCGGCATTGGAATTGGTTGTGGTTACGCGGAACTCTTCCACCGAATCGAGAGTCGAGCGCAGAACTCCGGTGAAGGCATATCCTTTGGTCTGGTCATTATTGTCCAGGCCGTCGAGCGTGACGTTGGTTTGATCGGAACGCGCGCCCGCGACCGCCCCGCTGCGGCTGTCGGCGTTCTGGTCTATTTCCCGGCCAAGATAGACGACGCCGGGCTGCAGGCTGAGCAGGTCGGGAACGTTGCGGCCCTCCATGGGCAGAGCCTGAATGGTCTGGTTATTGACGGCGTTGCCGATCGTGGCATCGGTCGTATTCAGCGTTTCTCCCTCGACCCCGACTTCCACCGCCACTTCCTGGTGGCCGATAGACAAGGTGAAATTGACGGTGGCCGGCTGATTTACCAGAAGCTCGGCTTGCCTGGACTGGACCGCAAAGCCGCCTCCGCTGACCGAGAGGATGTAGCTGGCGGGGGCCACCTGATTGAACTCATAATGACCGGCCGAGTCCGTGGTCCTGACGGCATGGAAGCCGCTGGCCTTGTCCTCTAACGAGACCTCGGCTCCGACGACCACAGCGCCGGTAGGATCGGTGACGGTTCCGCGCACGGAGGTCACAGCCGTCTGACTCAGTAATGGAAGCGAACTCGACAGAAACAGGGACAGGACTGCCACGAAATACGGGACTTTCATAGGAGTTTCTCCCCGGCAGGATGCGAAGAGTGGAACGATTGCGGTTGCGATCAGCCTTAAGCGGCGCAGAAGCGATCGTGTGGAACGCTCACAGACACCAGCGGCAGCGGGGCAGCGGCAGGTACCCATCGTCCCTCCTCAGACCTCGGCAAGCATCAGGGCGGCGGATAAAGTGAGAGCCTTTATAGTTTGCGAGGCATGGTTAGTCCAATCGCAAATTCTTATCGGGCGGATCATCGAAAACATTGCTATAAAAAACCCGACTTGAATTCCGCGGGATTATTGCATAATGGAAAGCCTGCTTTCAATCGGTGGTTCTTTCGGAGACAACGCATGCCTGTGGGAGCGAAGAAGTGTTTCTCTCGATTAAGGTCAGCCTTCGGGTCCGGTGCCGGGCTGCGGCCTGTTCCACCGCGCGCGCTGGGCGTACTGGTCTGCCTGTTCACCGGGCTCTTCATCACAGCGCGCACCGGAGCCCAGAAGACCAGGACCGCCGACACTCTGTTGGTGAATGGCCACATCTACACGTCCGACCCTGCGCGGCCGTGGGCGGAGGCCGTGGCTGTTTCCGGGGACCAGATCCTGGCGGTCGGTACCACGAAAGCGCTCAGCGCCTATCGCGGGGAACACACCTCCGTCCTTGACCTTCAAGGCCGAATGGCCATGCCTGGGATCATTGATGACCATACGCATTTCCTGTGGGCGAGCTATGGTCTGGCGGGAGTCCAGCTCTATGGCGCGAGAAATGTCGCGCAAGTGAAGCAGATTCTCCTGCGCTATGCCGGGTCCCACCCCCGCGAGAGCTGGGTGTACGGCGCGGGCTGGTATTACGGATCTATGTGGGCGACCGGCTTACCGACCAAGGGTCTCCTCGACGAAATCTTTCCCAAGACCCCGGTTTCCATCCTTTCCGAGGATGGCCACAGCCTCTGGGTCAATTCGAAGGCGCTCGCCGCCGCCGGCATCACCCGAGACACGCCGGACCCGACCGGGGCGGCGAGGGGGACCATCGTCCGCGACCGCCAAAGCGGCGAGCCCACGGGCTGTCTCGAAGAGGGCGCCAAGCGCCTGGTGCTGCGGGTCATGCAAGACAGGATTTCCCAGGATGAGAAATTCCGCAGATTGCATCTCGGACTGGACTTTGCCAACCGGCACGGCATCACGGGCGTGATCAATGCGACGGGCGACGCTGCGGAAATGGATCTGTACGAGCAGCTGCACCAGCGCGGCGAATTGACCGTGCGCACGACCACCTCCTTTGCCGAAGACGTTGGCGTGCGCCATACCTTGTCGCGGGAAGAACTGGCCGACTTCGAATCCGCGCGGCAGCGCTTTCATGACGACTGGGTCCGCGCCGGCGTGATCAAGTTTTTTGCGGATGGAGTGATCGAAACCCACACGGCCGCCATGCTGGCTCCCTACGCGAACCTGCCGGGAGAAAAGGGAAACACTCTCTACACGCCCGAGGAATTCAAGCAGTATTTTCTCGAGCTGGACCGCCGTGGATTTCAAGTGATGACGCACGCCATCGGCGACGGGGCGGTGCGCACGGTGCTCGATGCGTACGAAGCGGTGGAAAAACAGAACGGGCCCCGTGATCGCAGATGGCGCATCGAGCACATGGAGACGGTTGCAATCGCCGACCGCGCGCGGCTCGCCAGATTGCACGTCATCGCGGCCTTTCAACCCTGGTGCTGCCCCCAGCCGGGCGAGCCCTGGGCGGACAACATCGGCCCGGAGCGTTTGAGCGAAGGGATTCCCTGGCAGGATGTCGTTTCCCCGGGGGCGACTCTGAGCCTGGGCAGCGATTGGCCGGTCGAATCGCTCGATCCGTTTCCGATCATACAAATGGGAATCACGCGTCAGAGCCACCAGGGCAAACCGCCGGGAGGGTTCTTTCCCGGGCAACGGCTCACACTCGAGCAAATGCTCGCGGGCTACACTCGCAACAACGCGTATACGGAGTTTATGGAGAAGCGTCTGGGTACGCTCGAACCGGGAAAGCTCGCGGACGTGATCGTCCTTTCGCAGGACTTGTACAAGACGCCTCCCCAGGAGGTTGGCAGGACGAAGGTCTTGCTCACCATGGTGGGCGGACGGATCGTGTGGAGGAGCGGGATCTGAGAGGGAGCAGCCTTTGAGGCTGCCGCAGGCGACCTGCCAACCCGGGGAGAGGGGAGACATGTCCGAATCGGATCGCAGTCTGGGGATGTCGCGGAAGATCACCCGCCGTGACTTTGTGAACGGAGTGAGTGCGGCCATGGCGTCTTCTGCGCTTCGTCCCGGCGAGGCCTGGAGCCTGGACGGACCTTCTCCGCCTTCCTTGCCGGATTACCCGCCGGCGAAAACCGGCCTGCGCGGCAGTCATCCGGGTTCGTTCGAAGTGGCGCATGAGTTGCGGGACCGGCGCGGCTGGGATGTATCCCGGGCGATCGACGCTGGCGAGACCTACGATCTGGTCATCGTCGGCGGCGGAATCAGCGGGCTCTCCGCCGCCTATTTCTTCCTGGAGACGGTGGGAGCGAGCGCCCGCGTCTTAGTGCTCGACAATCACGATGACTTTGGCGGACACGCAAAACGCAACGAGTTCCACTACCAGGGGCGCCTGCTGGCGCTGAACGGAGGAACCCTCAACATTGAATCTCCGGCGCGCTACAACGCCCCGTCGAAGAAGCTGCTCCGAGACATCGGGATCGATCTGGACCGCTACCGGGCGGCGAACGCCGGAAATCGTGCCCTCTACTCATCCCTGGGGCTGGGGAGCGCCTATTTCTTCGACCAGGAAACCTGGGGAACGGACCGCCTGGTCAGGGCCCGCCCGGCTGCCGAGGGGCGCCGGGGAGCGTTCGAGGAAGCCTTTCTGTCCGAAACTCCCCTGTCGGCGCGCGCGCGCCGGGACCTGGCGCGGTTGTTCGATCCGCGGCAGCCAGATTACATGCCGGGCCTGAGCTCGGCCGAGAAAAAAGTCCGGCTGGCAAAGATCAGCTACAACGACTTCCTGTTGAATTTCGCCAAAGTCGACAAGCAGGCATTGTGGTTTTTCGAAACCGTGCCGCATGGTTACTTTTGCGTGGGCACCGATGCCACCCCGGCGCTTTTCTGCTGGGAGATGGGCTTGCCCGGCTTCTCCGGACTGAACCTTGAGCCGACGCCCGAAGGAGTCCTCGCCGACCTGCCGGGCGGGCAGCACGGGCGACAGAAGGCGTCCGGCGGCGGAGGCGAGGTTCATTTCCCCGACGGTAACGCAACCATCGCCCGACTGCTGGTGAGGCAGCTCGTTCCGGGCGCTCTACCCGGCAGCACCATGGAGGATGCAGGGGCGTCGGTGGTGAATTATGGTTTGCTCGACCGTCCCGGTCAACCGGTCAGAATCCGGCTGAACAGCACCGTCGTTCGCGTCGAGCATGAGGGAGATCCCGCGAAGGCCCCGGAAGTCCGTGTGAGTTACGTCACCGGCGGCCGAACCTACGGCGTGCGCGGCCGTTCCTGCGTGATGGCCTGCTGGAACATGTTCATTCCTTACCTCGTCCCGGAACTTCCGGACAGGCAGAAACAGGCGCTGTCGTTCAACGTCAAAGCGCCCATTGTCTACACCAGCGTGGCCATCAGGAACTGGAGGGCGTTTGCAAAGCTCGGGGTGAGCGAGATTCGTTCGCCAACGATGTACCACACGACCGTCAGTCTGGCCGAAGCCTCGAGCCTGGGCGAACTCAAGCACCCGCAGACGCCGGATGAGCCGATCGTTTTGCACCTGGAGCGAACGCCGTGCTCGCCCGGGCTTCCGCGCAAACAGCAGCACCGAATCGGACGCGTGGAGCTGCTCCAAACCTCATTTGAAACCTTTGAACGAAAGATACGCGATCAACTGGCAAGGACGCTCGCGCCCGGGGGATTCGACCCCGCCAGCGACATCGTCGCGATCACCGTGAACCGCTGGCCCCACGGCTACTCCTATACCTACAACAGCCTGTACGACCCGATGGAGTGGGTATTCACGGCTTCGAACGACCGCCCCTGCGTGATCGCACGCCAGCCATTCGGGCTGATTACGATCGCCAATGCCGACGCGGCTGCCAGTCCGCATACCGACGCGGCAATCCTTGAAGCGTATCGCGCCGTGGGAGAGGTGATCAACCGCCGCGCGATGCCGCTGCTTGTCGATTCATCGCTCCCACAATGATCCGCAGAGGAATCCATGAATGATCCGAAAGAGTATGGCGAATTAGGAATGGACTGCTCCATCACCCGGCGCGACTTTCTGAATGGCGTCAGCCTCGGAATCACGGGCGCCTATGCGCTGCGAAGGGGAATGCCCGGGTGGGCCGGACCGGTGAGGGACTCAACGGCCCTTCCTGACGCCGCCGGTTACCCGCCGCTGCGCGCAGGCTTGAGGGGGAACTTTCCGGAAGCGGTCGCGGAGTTCGCCGGCCTCGAAGCGGGCAAGTACAGGGACCTCGCTGTTGCCGCCGGCGAGACGGGCGAGGAATACGATCTGGTGATTGTGGGCGCCGGCATCTCGGGTTTGAGTGCGGCGCATTTTTATCGCACGGCGCTCGGCGCCGGCGAGAGGATTCTCATCCTCGACAACCACGATGATTTCGGCGGTCATGCCAAGCGCAACGAATTTCACTATCAGGGACGGACATTGCTCGGCTTTGGCGGGACCTACGCGATCGCCACTCCTTTTCCCTACAGCTATACGGCCAAAGCGCTCCTGACGGAACTTGGCATCGAGGTCGATCGCTATCCGGAGTTTGTCAATCACGCCCTCGAAAGCAAGTACGGCCTGCGCTCGGCCATGTTCTTCGACAAAGAACATTTTGGGGAGGACCGCCTGGTCGCGGGCTATGGTCGACTGCCATGGAATCAGTTCCTGGCGCAAGCGCCCCTGTCGGACACCGCCCGAGCCGATCTTGTCCGGTTGCACGGAAAGAATCCCGACTATATGGACGGGATGAGCCCGCAGGCAAAAAAGGCAAAGCTCGAAAAGATCAGTTATCAGGAATTCCTGTTGCAGTTTGCCAAGGTCGCTCCCGATGCGATCCCGTTCTTTTCGGGCGACGCCGCCCGGAACAATAAGAGAGTCGATACGCTTCCTGCGCTCGAGGCTGCGCAGCATGGCGCGATTGGATTCAACGGACTGGGGCTGAAGCTCAGGGACCCTTTCAACGAAGGATCGTTCTTCTTCCACTTTCCCGACGGCAATGCGTCGATTGCGCGTCTGCTTGTGAGCCGCCTGGTGCCCGGCGCCATAGCCGGCCCCCAATCGATGCATACCATTGTGAATGCCAGGGTTGACTACGGGCAGTTGGACAGGGCCGATTCCGCGGTACGCATCCGGTTAAGCAGCCCGGTCGTGCGGGTCCTGCATGAGGGCGCCCCGGAGGATGCAGAGTGGGTGCGCGTGGCCTACGTCGAACGGGGAAAAGCTAAGGCCGTCCGGGCGCGGAACTGTATTCTCGCCTGTTATAACCGCCTCATCCCGCAGCTGATGCCGGAGATGTCGGCCGAGCAGAAAGAGGCGCTCGAGTATCCCGTGAAAGTCCCCATGCTCTACACCAACGTCCTGCTGAAAAAATGGAGCGCCATGGCGAAGCTGGGCGTGTCGCGGGTGAGGGCGCCGGGAATGTATCACACCGAGTGGATGCTCGATCCGGGTACCACGGTGGGCGGCTATCAGGGCGTGGGCTCTCCGGAAGGACCCATCCTGGTGCATATGGTGCGCAACCCGAACCGGCCAGGGTTGCCGCGCAAGGAGCAGAACCGGCTGGGGCAGCAGGAACTGCTCTCCACGACATTCGAGCAATTCGAGCTGGAGATCCGGCGGCAGATGAGCCGCATGTTTGCCGCCGGGGGCTTCGATGCCGCCGAAGATATTGTGGCCATCACGGTGAACCGCTGGCCTTACGGTTACGCATATACCTATGACACACTGGCGGACCCGGACGTCGCCCCGGAAGAGCGGCCCCATGTTGTCGGGAGGCGGCGGTTCGGGCTGGTCTCCATTGCAAATTCCGATGCGGGAGCTGCCGCTTTTACGAATCAGGCGATCGACGAAGCTCATCGCGCCGTCGAGGAGATCTTTCTCCGGCAGGGACTCACGTGATGCGGCCGGCCTTTGGGGTGGGCCGACATTGCCCGGGGTCCGATCCGCGTACCCTGGCCTTACTCCCGCTCGTTGCCTTGGTTCTGGCCTGTTCGCTCTGCGCTCGATCGCAGGAGAGGGCGGACGGCCGCAGCGCGTCCAAGGACAAGTCATCCCGCGAGCAAAGCCCCCCGGCTCAACCGATTCCGTTCAGCCACAAGAAACACGCTTCGACAGCCGGCATCGGGTGCGATTTCTGTCATCATAATCCCGAACCCGGTAATGACATGAGTATCCCGACGGCAGGCGAATGCATGACCTGTCACTCCGAGGTCGCCGTAGATAAAGAGGCAATCCGGCAATTAGCGCGGTTCGCGAAGAGTAACCAGCCTATTCCCTGGGTGCGTGTGTACTCCGTACCGGCCTTCGTTTTCTGGAGTCACCGCACGCATGCGGAAGCGAAGATCGTCTGCGCAGCGTGCCACGGCGAAATAGCCCAGATGGATCAAACCACACGAGCTACGAGTGTAACCACCATGGGCGGGTGCGTCGCATGTCACAAGAGAAATGAGGTAACCACCGGCTGCCAGTCCTGCCACGAAAATCAGAGCTCAAAATTGATGCGTTGAATGCATTCACAACGGGCGCAAAGCCTTGGCATCGATCCGCGCGTTTTTCCCAGGCTCGGTCGCGAATCCGGGAAACCTCCGCAGGGCGCCAAAACAGCCAGCTTGACCGCTGAGAGAAAACCCAAACTTCTGGGCCATCATGCCCAGGAACCGAGCACCTTGGTGAGCCCGGTCAAAGCACATCCTTTGCCCAGTGAACGGGGCTGGAAAGCAAGAAACTTTTTCGGCAGTGGGGGGCTTGACTTTCCCTCCCCAGAAACTCCCGTTAGGCACTCGGCGTTGGTACGAGTTGCATTCCCAGCTTTTTTAGAACGAGGATAGCTAGTTGAGTGTTGAGACCTATTACGACGTCCTAGGAGTTTCGGAAAGGATGTTTGGGATTAAAAGGTAACCGGCTGTTAGCTTGCAAGCCCGGTGGTGTTTCGGCGGAAACCATCGCTACGCCTAAAGGATAGAAAACCTGGTAATCTATGGTCCCAACCTAAGAGTGACGAACACTCATGTTGCCTGAGGACAACGCCAGTTTTGTCGCCCGGCATGATCCCGGCATGTCGCACGAGGCTCTGGTCGAGCAAATAGCTGAACGCACTGGGCGGCTCCGCGCCCTCCGCGAAACGCTAGACGAGCATCCCGGCAATCTGAGCAGTTTCGCGGGCGAAGCACGAGCACTTGCGGGGCTGTACCATGTAGTCCGGCAAGACGCGAGCGAAGTCTACGAATTTCTGGTGCTAATGGCGCGCGCGATCGGCGCTAATGCCGCCCGCTACGCTCCCGGTGATGAGCCTATCCACGTCGATGTTGGTAACTCGACGCCAATGCAGGTACTGCTGGAGCTACCGCGTACGCAGGAGCGGCTACCCCAGCTACCGCGCCTTCGAGATATTGCAGACGGCTACCACGCCGCCCTGGCTACCGGTGATAAGCCGGCTTTGACGCTACTCGCCGAGGCGCCTCTGGAACGGCTAGCCGGCCCGCCGCCCGCGACCGAAGAGCGGGTCTATCTGCTCCCCTACCTGCGAGGGCTGCAGATGTTTTTGCAAGACCCAAGTCAGAGCAAACAGTTGATGGTAAATGCTGTGAATGGGTGTAACTCTCCGGAGATGACGGCGACGGCTCGCGAATATGCACAGCTCCTTGCGGCCTCGGAGATCAAACTTGCGCTGCTCTATGAGGAGACCGATCGATACACGCGTGAAGCCGGATTGCCCACATTTGATGAGGTACTACGGAGCGCTCTCGAGACGCATCGCCGTTACTGGCGCGACTTCGAAACCAATCCGCGCGAGCGGCTCAACAAATACCCCCACGGCTTCCTTGCGCTTGGAGCACTCGCCTGGGCGACATTGCGGTGGAACGCGGGCCTGCCGTTCGATATTAGGTCGGCCTATCTGCCCGAAAGCATAATCGAAAGGCACAAATCACCCGGCTACGGAAAACTCACGATGCCCCAGGATACGCCTACTTTTGTTGTCCGGCATGATATCAGAATGTCGGATAAGGCTCTGATCGAGCAGATAAACGAAGGTATTGCGTCGCTCGACAGTCTCCGTGAATCCTTGCACGAGCGTCCCCGCAACCTTAACGAGTTCGCACATTATGCGCGAAGGCTTGCAGGGCAGTTCCATGTCGTGAGGCCGAATGCTCCTGAAGTTTTGTCGTTCCTGCGGCTGATGGCGCGGGCAATCGGAGCCGATGCTGCCCGCCACGGTCCTGGTGACCGGCCGGTCCAAGTCGACCTCGGCGTGTTGGGGCCCATCGAGATACCGCGTACGCAAAGACTGCCACCACAGTTGCTGCGGCTTCGAGAAGTTGTGGATGGCTACCACGCTGCATTGGCGGCTGGTGACAAACCGGCCCTTGCACTGCTCGCCGAGGCTCCCATCGAACGCCTAGCGGGCATGCAAGACAGGGTCCATCGGCTCCCGCACGGACTGGGATTACAGATGCTGTTGCGTGGCGATGGCGGGGGCATCCAGTTGCTGCTGAGCGCCATTAATGGGTGTAACTCCCCAGAACTGATCCAGGAGATCCGCGATTACGCTCAGTTTCTAGTTTCACCAGAGATCGAACTGGCGTTGCTCCATACCAAGACCGACCAGCAGGCGCGAGCGGCCGGACTACCAACATTTGACGAGTCACTCCGCAACGCACTGGTGCTACACCGCCGTTATTGGCGCGATTTCGAGCCGAATCCGGGTGAGCGGCAGTATCGCAACCCCTACGGTTTCATCGCGCTCGGGCCGCTCGCGTGGGCGACATTACGGCGGAATGAAGGCCTGAGATTTGACGTTGCATCAGAATATCTGCCGTGCAGTATGGTCGTGAGTCACCAATGAGGGGCTACAAGAAGGACGATGCGATGCAGCGTGATGGAATTCTCATTAGACGAGGCCGTTCTAGCCACGCTCAGATCCATCCTCCGGTCCTGACCAGGGGAGGCCGTGGGAAACCCTGAGACGGGTTTGTCGGAATTGCACCAATCTGTGGGCTGGAATGTTCTCGGGGGATCATTGCCCAAAGCGCAATGCGAGAACGCGCGAAACAACCCTAGGTTGCGATAACGTACTTGCGTCTTCTCGGTTGCAGGTTGCCCCTCGCAGGGTTCCTGTTGTGAAAATCAACCCCAGGTTTTGCCTGCTCCCATAATGCCCTCCGCATGTGCCTTCCGGGCCACAGCACAGGCGCTTGAACTTCCATTCAGCGTTCCGAGCACATGCAGCCAAGTGTCGATCTGCGTTCGGGAGTTTGCCATCCGAGGCCATTGCCGGATAGTCTGGCATCTGTCCAGGAACCATTCGCTCGATCCGTTTGTGGGTGTGCTGTTTCGAGTTGGTTGCCGCGCTTGCCACGGGAGACTGTTCTCTTCCGAATCGTGCTGTGGCGCAATGGCTGTTCAGCGGTTCCGCGACCGGGCAGCGCCGTGAAGGACCACCTTCAACATTCGTTGTCATAATGGGATCTTGCATCGAAGCTTACGGAACCGAGGCATATGAGGGACCGACGCGTTGACCACCCAGGGAGAAAAGAAATGCTGAGTAGAAACAGGCGATTGCTCCGCATAGCCTGCGGCTTGATTGCCGCAGCCGCTTGTCTGCTGCCCGCCACCGGTCAAGATTTCAACAGAACGCCTTCACGAGAGCAGGCGCGAGCGATCCTCCAAGCCTTGTACGCGGAGTCGGACCAGGCCTACAGCAGTCAGAATGTTGCCCAGATCAATTCGTTTCTCGACCCCAGTTACGTTTACGTTCATCCCAATGGATCACGAGATAGGTATGCCGACGTTCTGAGACGCCAATCGTGGAACCTAAAAGTTCAGTCGTGGAGCTCTCCGACCCAGCGGAACATCCGGATGAAGACAACCATCAAAGACGTGCAGGTGAGAAACGACGGCTTAGTGGCTTCCGTCGAATGGCTAGAGTCTTATGAGTCAAAGGATCTATCCAGGCCGGGGTGGGTTCCCAAACTGGCTTCCGGAACTCAGGAAGAGACATGGAAACGAACCTCCGCAGGGTGGAAGCGTGTCCTCACGAAGACGTCGCGAGAGGATAACTTCGAGCCGGTGCCATTAAGCGCCCTCATCGGCCACGACACGCAGCTGCTCGAATTTCTCTGCGGCGGATCCCTAACCGCAGAGGAGAGGCGACGGTTTGCGGCAGCCATAACCGAGCAATTCCGCGAGAACCCGAATCTTTGGTACAGGAATGACGTGGAGGTCGCTAAGGACCTGAGATCCATCCGCGAGAATCCTGGTGCGATCGGCGCCGAAGTATGGATGAAGTGGCGCCTAAGCTATGCTTCAAATACCGTCGAAGGATCCCGAATCCTGGAGGCACACGACCCGATTGTGGTGTTCGACCGGAACCGTCCGGTGTTGATTACGGAGCAGACCCTCCGGAGCCTGAGGGATGCCGCTACCTGGTTGGCGCAGCACACCGGTCGGCCTAAACCGGACGCGCAATACATCGGGAACATGCGCAACACGATCCGGCAACAGTGGCGAACATGGCCGGACGATACATTGTCGGCGCTCTCCTTCAGCGTGAAGGACTTCCCGGCGACTGTGGAGTACATGCTGGGGGTATTGCCCGAGGCGAAGCGGGCGGAGTTCTTCAGGACATGGGGAAATGAAGTGAGGGGCGAGCCTCAAAGCACCATCCACACCGTCCTAATCATGTCCAAGTTTTATCACTTGCTCGTACAGGAAAAGTTTCGGCAAGCCATCCAAGTCTACAGTTGGAGCTTTAACCGGAGTTTGCAGAGGAACTTCTGTGGCGCCATCCATCCAGGCGAGGTTACAACCGGGAGTGGACCCTACTGTAGTACGATTCAGTAGCTCGCCAGGGGCCCACGCAATGCGCCTGAGAGACATCACTGGCGCGGAGCGTGAGGCCGTCAATCAATCAAATAAAAAAACGGCATGATCTCCACTTGTGGTTCTCCAGGCAAATCGAGCGGCCGGCGTTGGACAACATGTGACCCGTTTCCCCGCAATCGTTATCGTAGCTTAGTCCATCTCGAGGCCCAACCCTTCGTTCACCGCGACCGAGAGGTTTCTGCTCTGTCCCGAGATAGCGCTTGGTAGTCCGTATGGGCGCGTGCCCGAGCAGCACTCGAACTTGCTCAAGCTCGCCGCCCGATTTGCGGCAGAGTTTCGCGCACGTCCGGCGCAGGTCGTGCCGCGCCAGTTTCCCGAGCGAAGTGGTGGCACGGGCGTAGTGGACAACCAGCTGCCAGATGGCTTTCTCGTCGGCGATGAATTCGCTCGTCACCCGGTCGCCGGCCGGAAGCCTCTGCCTTCAGTGATTTTCGAGGCGGTGCCCGGGCAAAGGTCAGCGGCCAACCAATTTAAGTCTAAGAGTTGTCGCGGAACCTCGATCTGCCCGCTAACCGAGCGCAGGACAACGGCGGAACGCCGACCAGTCGATTCCCCGCTGAAACTCGTCGTCAGGCTGAAACGTTGTCTTGAAGGTGAACGCGTATTGCGTGGGGCCGTGCTTTTCGAGATAAGCCAGGCGTTTTACAGCCTCGTCGATGCCCGGACGATGACCCGCGGGCACCCACCAGAGCGCCATATAGATGCCCTCGAACCTTTCAAACCACAGTTCCCGTTGACGAAGCATTTCTCTATGGGCCGTCTTGTAGACGTAGTGGCGGAGTTGTTCAATGGTCTCCCACACCGACATGTTGACGAGGATCCGGTCGTCTTCCGGATAGGGCCGAAAGTAGGTGGCGTTGCCTTCCGAGGTCTGGAGCCGCCAGACGAATCCCGGGCTGTTGTCGGCGAGCGCATTGATTTCGTCCAGCCGCCGCGCGAACCCGGCCATCAACGGGTCCTCGACCGGCGCCTTCACGCGTCCGATGTTGACCTGAGCGATATGGTATCGAGCCATGGTTTCCTCCTTGCTGACGCGTGTCTCAGCTTCCGCCCTGCCAACTTCCGCCTCCCAGGCCCCTCTCCGGGTGGACGATGCGATGGGTCTCAAGATGATACTCCGGAATGAGTGCGGCGTTATCGAGTTATCAAGTCCGGAAAATTCTCCGGGGCCAGGTCCCATCGGGCGTCCCACGAGCGCCTGGTGGACGATTTCGCTCAAACCGGCCGATGTCTTTTCACCCGGCAGGGGCGCCTGGGACCGGGTCCGAGCCGGCCGCAGCCGGCGACGTTGTATTCGGCCGCGTGCAAGACCGGGGCCGACCACCCCGCCTTCCTCGACATGGCATCGCGCTCGGATTGACCTCAGGACCGGCCCCGGCGGGACTCATTCACGCGGGAACTTCACCGCGCGGTTTCAGCCATTCCCGCCTGCGATCGGAAGGGGCCTGGCCTCAACAAGCGGACCCATCATTTTGAGGCGCCGGCGACAAAGCGGACGATCCTAGGCGGCTGCACCTTTGGGAATTTGGAACTGCTTGATTTCAACCGAGCCCTCTGGAAAGACGGCAGTGATCTTAAGCTCTCCTCCCATGGCTCTGACGAAATCCTGGAGAGTGCTTACGTACATGTCCGTACGCCGTTCGGTCTTGGAAACCGCGGCCTGATTGACCTTAAGAATCCTGGCGAGGTGTTGCTGGGTCATGGCACGGGCTTCCCTGAGTTCGTCGAGACCCATCTCCGGACGATACTTGTCCGACAGTTGGCGGGACCGCTCACGGGCCTCAGGGGTCATCTTTCCTTGCAAAGTTCTGAAATTCTTAGGCATGGCACTCCTCTTTGTGTTCCTCAGGCAGACCTCAGGCTCCTTAGATGCTTTCCAGACCAGGGGAAGATTGACATGAAGAAGATTGACATGAAATCGCAGCCGTTGAGACCGGTGGTGGCCAACGGCGGCCAGCGTTCAAGACGGCGGCCACCATTAAAGAGGATGAGCTTGAAAGCCGGGACCTCGATCGAAAGTCCGCAAACCCCGATGCCAACCTGACAGGACTGGAGCTCACGAGCGGCCTTGGGGTACCTCCGGTCAAAAGAGGCCCCCCCGGGAGAGCGAGAGAGATGTTTTCCACAGGCTCCCGGCGCGGATCGCCCCGGGGGGCCGGACAGATCGCTCGACCGCCAAGACGCACCCAAGCGAGCGGCCCGGGCCTCCGCTCCTGAGCCTGACGATAACGGTTTTCCCAATAACTTGCACAATTTTTCTCGACGCTTACTCGAAACTCGCCTCGCGTCGGCCCTCGCGGGATCGAGCCGTCGACGGAGATCGTCGAGACCCCGGCGGGGCCGGTTTTTTACACCGAACGTTCTTCGAATTTTCACTCGTCGTTTACCGACGAGAACCTTTGCGAGTGGCATCATGAACTCTCCACCGCACGCTTTGAAATTCTCAACCGCCAGGACCGGCGCCGGTTCTGCCTTAGCTGTGTACCAGAAATCCCGCCGATAAAAGGAGGACCCTTCCTATGCGACGCCTGTGTTCCTTGTTCGCACTCATCGTCACCTGGTTGTCCACCTCAACTTTGCTGTCGGCTCAAGTCAGCACCGCCAGCTTGACCGGCCTGATACTGGATCAAACCAACGCCGCCGCCGTAAACGTCAAAGTGACCGTCTTCAACCGGACCATCGGCTACAAGCGCAGCGCGGAAACCGATAAAGCAGGCTACTACTCGTTTGCCGAGCTTCCCATCGGCGTCTATTACATGACCGTCGAGCAGCAGGGATTTGCCACCCTCAAGCAGATCCTAACCCTCGATACGGCGCAGAGGGCGCGGCGGGACTTCGTTCTGCACGTAGGATCGACAGAGGAGGCGGTGGAAGTAGAGGCGACGGCCGGCGACGTCTCGCGCGACGATGCCTCGATTGGCACGGTGGTCGATCGCACGACGGTCGAGCAGACCCCGCTTTACCTGCGGAACTGGGATGACCTGCTGCGGACCGTGGCCGGAGTCCAGATCAACCGCTTCACCCAGCAGAGCGGCGCCACCAGCGCGGGCCGCGTGGGCGACTTTAATGTTCACGGAGTCCACACTCTGCAGAACAATTTCATGCTGGATGGAATTGACAACAACACCTTTTCCGAGAATGTTCAGGAGCTGAGCACCGAGGCCGCGCACCCGTCGGTCGATACCATCGAGGAATTCAATATCGTCACCAATCCGTATTCGGCGGAGTACGGCCGCAGCCCGGGAGCGGCCGTCTCGGTCAATACCAAAAGCGGCTCCAATCAGATCCATGGCCTCGCCTACGAATACCTGCGGAACAATTTCTTCGACGCCAACGATTTCTTTTCCGACCGCAACCATCTCCAAAAACCGGAGAACAACCAGCACCAGTTTGGCGGCGATTTGGGCGGGCCGCTGATCAAAGACCACTTATTCGGGTTCTTCAACTATGAAGGCACGCGCATCAAGCAGGGCGTGTCGCGCATCGCCACCGTGCCTTTGCCGAATGAGCGGATCGGCGATTTCAGCCCCGCGGCGGGGGCGGAGGCGGGCGTCGCCTATCCCACGATCAAGGACCCGACGACCGGCCAGCCGTTTCCGAACAATCAGATCCCTGCCGGGCGCATCGATACGGCCGTCGAAAAGCTTATGGCGCTGTTTCCGCAGCCGAACCTTCCCGGGGAGCTGAACAACTACACGCGAAACGCCCTCGCCGTAGACAACGACGACAGTTACGACGGGCGCATGGACTGGATCCCGTCGCAGCAGGACACAGTCTTCGGACGGTTCAGTTATTCGAACCGCTCTCGTTTTATTCCCGGGTTCTTCGGGGGAATTGCCGATGGCACGTCCACATCCGCCTGGGGCCGGCAGACACTCAAGTCCGACAGCCTGGTCCTCGGCTGGACGCACGTGATTTCGCCGACCATTCTCAACAGCTTCCGTCTCGGATGGGTCCGAAATTTTTCCTTCGCCGAACAGGACCCGTTCGGGCAGAATGCCGCCAATGAATTCGTGCCGGGAATTCCCAACAATCCGGCCATTGCCGGCGGCGTACCCCTGACCTCGTTCAGCGGATTTGCTTTCTTGGGCTCGCCGGACTTCTTACCGAAACGGCAGATACCGCAGCAATACGAGTGGGTCGACACGGTTTCGATAACCCGCGGAAAACATTCCCTCAAGTTCGGCGCCAGCGTATGGGCCCCGATGCGCAATATCTTTCAGGACGAGCCGGGAATGCGCGGCGACCTCACCTTTACGGGAGGCTTCAGCGGTTTCCCGTATGCCGACGGACTGCTGGGCCTGACGCAGATGACTCAGCTGACCAACGTGTTTTTCGTAGACCAGCGCCTGTGGATGGCGGCCGGGTTTGCCCAGGATGACTGGAAGGTGACGCCCAAGCTCACTCTGAACCTCGGTCTGCGCTACGATTTTGCCTCCCCCGCAACCGACGCCAAAAACCGGATGGCGAATTTCGACCCCGCGGGCGCAGGATCGCTGGTCTTTTCCCGGTCGGGCTCGCTCGAAGACCGCGCCCTGGTCCAGCCGAACACCAAGGATTTCGGTCCGCGCGTCGGGTTTGCCTATTCTCCGGCGGCCAACACCGTCATTCGCGGCGGCTATGGTATCTATTACACCTTGTTCGAGCGCTACGGCAGCGAGGACGAGCTGGCGCTCAATCCGCCATTTCTGATCAATAAGGTCCTCGCCAGCACCACGGCTCCGGTGTTGAGCCCGGAACAGGGTTTTGCCGCGAATTTCCTGGACCCGGCGACCGTCGACTTCGGGCAGTTGCAGACGTTCCATATCCGCGCCACCAATCCCCAGGACAAATCGCCGATGGTCGAGCAGTGGAGTTTCGGCGTCGAGCACGAGTTTTCCTCCAACTGGGTGGCGCAGCTGAATTACGTCGGAACCCGATCCACGCGCCTCTACACCCTCACCAATTTCAATCAGCCGCTCATCGTGAATGGCGTAAGCACCGGCGTCGCCCCTTATCCCGACTTCGGCTATGTCGAGTATTCGACGCCCAATGGAGTCGGCAACTACCACGGCCTCGAAGCTACCTTATCGCGGCGCTTCCGCAACGGACTGCACCTCCAGGCCGCCTACACCTACTCGCACAGCCTCGATAACGTTCCCGAAGAACTGGAGACAAGTTCGGGCGGACCGCCCAACGGACGGAATTTTGGCGCCTGGTACGGTTCGAGCGATTTCGACGTTCGCAATCGCGTCTCCATCAGCTACGTGTATGAGCTGCCGTTCGGCCGCGGCAAGACGTTTCTCGATCACGGAATCGCGTCCTACATTCTAGGCGGCTTTGAGACCTCCGGCGTGTACACCTATTACAGCGGCCATCCCTTCACCGTGAACCTGGGCGGCGGACTCGGGTCCCAACTGGATCCCTTCGGAACCGCCACGGCCGTGCCCAACGTGATCGGAACCCCGCACATCGTCGGCAGCCCGGATTGCTGGTTCTATGCCTCAAACAATCCCACCTGCGGGCAATTGGCACCCGGACTGAGCGACGCCTTCGCGGTGACCAGCCCCGGCGTTGTGGGCAATTCCGGTCGCAATACTCTGGTGGGCCCGGACACCAATGTCTTCGACGTTTCGCTGATGCGCAACTTCTCGATGACCGAACGGGCGAAACTTCAATTCCGCTGGGAGGTCTTCAATGTGGCGAACGCGGTCCTGTTCGGACAGCCGCAAAACAACCTTACCAGCAGCGCCGTGGGCAAGATTACTACGCTCTCCGGCGATCCCCGGGTCATGCAATTTGCCCTGAGGCTGGAGTTTTGACGTTTCTTGGAGCGGGCTGGGGTCTTCTCGGGCCTCGCCTGCTCCACGCTCCTCTTTCGTGTGGGGGGCAGGCCTGAAAAGGCGAAGCGCCTCGTCCTCTGGCGTTCCCCGGAAATTTTCGGGCTTTTTGTCGAGTTCGGGCACCTGGAAATCGACCTCGTTCATCGAAAGGCCGAACAGGAGAGCCTATGGCAACGCTCAAAGCGACTGCAAAACCCGGACCCGCGCCGATGAGGGCGGCCCAGATCTCCAGACCGCACGGAGAGTTTGAACTGGTCGAACGGGAGATACCTCAGCCCGGTTCAGGGCAGGTCCGAATCAAGGTTCAGGCCTGCGGAGTCTGCCGCAGCGACGAGCTGACGAAAGAGGGCATGTGGCCGGGGATCGAGTATCCGCGCATTCCCGGGCACGAAGTCGCCGGTGTGATCGACGAACTCGGCGACAACGTCACAACCTGGAAGAAAGGGCAGCGCGTCGGCGTCGGCTGGCACGGCGGCCAGGACAATACGTGTCGCGAGTGCCGGCGCGGCGACTTTCGCAATTGCCGCAACCTGAAAATATGCGGCCTCAGCTATGACGGCGGATACCAGGAGTACATGGTTGCCCCGATCGAGGCGCTGGCGGCGCTGCCCCAAACCCTGAGCGACCGGGAAGCCGCGCCGCTGCTCTGCGCCGGGGTGACTACCTACAATGCACTGCGCCACAGCGGTGCGTTTCCCGGAGACCTGGTTGCGATCCAGGGTGTCGGAGGCCTGGGGCACCTGGGAATTCAATTCGCGCGCCAATTTGGATATCGGGTTGCCGCCGTCGGGCGGGGGCCCGAGAATGCCGCGCTGGCGAAGAAGCTCGGAGCCAGCCTGTACATCGATGGCTCGTCCACGGACGCGGCCGGGGAGTTGCAGAAGCTTGGCGGCGCCAAGGTGATCCTTTCGACTGCGCCCAGTTCGAAAGCCATGTCGGAGATTTTCGCCGGGCTCGGCCCGAACGGCAGATTGATGGTAATCGGCGCCGCAGCCGATCCCCTTCAGGTCTCGCCGCTCGACCTTATCCTAGGCAGCCGGTCGATTCAGGGCTGGGCATCGGGGACCCCGGCCGATTCCGAGGACACGCTGAACTTTGCCGGGTTGAGCGGCGTGCGTCCCATGATTGAAACCTATCCGCTCAAGCAGGCAGGCGAAGCTTACGCGCGAATGATGAGCGGCCAAGCGCAATTCCGCGTCGTGCTGACGATCGGCAGCGAGGCATGAAAACCTGGCGCACGCACAAGACCGGGGCGCCTGAGCCGTCCCCCCGTGGGTCAATCGCCAAATGCGATTTCCTGCCCGCAGAGCGCCTGCCGCAGCCGGTTATGACTGGCGATTCCGTACTTGCAGCTCAGCGCGAGGGCCGACTCCACCAGCCTCTCATATGTGGCCGGAACATCCATCCTCGCGCCTACACGTAGGTTCGGGACGTGAACGCTTGCCTGAGGCGGGAAGCCATACTTGAGGAACATGGATAGCCAGAGCTTGGCGAAGACGGCCGTCGAATACAGGCGAAGCTTGAGAGCAAACTCCAGGCTTTCCTGAATCAATCGATCCTCCTGGGTGTACTCTTCCCGGCTTTTTCCTTTTATGCGCTCGTGTTCCTGCAACACCCAAAGATGAATCAGATTGGTGTTATGCACAACTCGTTTGAGGTACTCTTTCGCCAATCTCATCCGGTTTTCCTGGATCTCTCGCAGCTCCTGCCGGCTTACGGAGCGAGGAAGCTTCCACTTGCTGGCAGCAGCGAAGAGATCCTCAAGATCCGAGGTGTCCAGGGGCCGCGCAAAGAGAATGACGTCGTCAATGTCATGAGGGTGGCGCTTGTAGGCGATCGCCAAAGCAAAATAGCCCAGAATGAGGAACCCGCAAACCACCGAGAATAAAATTTCGAAGCTCATCGCATCCACCGTTCTCGAATCTTCTGGTTCAAATCCCCTGGTTCAAATCCCCTGGTCCAAATCTTCTCGGGCCTGCGTCCCGCGCGGTCCTACAGTCCAAGCATGGATCGCGTGACCGCCAACTGGCGGCGTAACTCGCGGACAAGATGTTCGGGCGAAACCGCCTGATCGACGACCTCAAGTTTCGGCGTGGACCGCCGGCCGACCGCTGTCACCCAAACCACGAGAGCCAATGTGTAGGCGGCGCTGGCGAGCATGCTGCTCAGGGTTTGGAACTGGTTGGGGAACTCAAAACGCAACGCTGCTTCGGAGAAGCTCCCCAGCGCGGAAATCCCGAACGCCAGCATCATGCGGTATTCGCGGACTCTCCAGGGCAGACGCAGCAGCATCACCAGCCCGATAAAAAGCACCGAGACGGCAAGGACGATATACTGCGCCGCCATCGCTGCCGCCGCCTCGGCAACCACGATGGACGCCGCCTTACTGGCTTCGGTCGGATGGCTCAAGGCCCGCAAGACTGAAACCGCCAGGGCTAGCGTAATTGCGCCCGGCAGCAGCAGCCGAAACCTCTCGAGCAAGTAAAAGCTCTGAAATACCTTCATGAAGCTTTCGTACACTGCCAGAAGCTTCAGCAGAAGTGCGCCCGGCTCTGCCGTCCAATAGACATAAAAATAAAGTTCAGGCCGCGAAAGCGTCGCCGACCGGACGAGGGTGGCCGCCGTCATATAGGCGACATAAAGGGTGAAAAGAGGGAACTGCCGGTACAGCTGTCGCCGTCTCAGCAAGACAAGAATAGTGACGAGTAGAGAAACTCCCACCCACTGGACGACTTGGCCCAACCAAAACATGGGCTTGTGAAAGCGCAATTATACTCGCGGGACACAAGCCCAGAACAAGAATCTTGGGAACCTGCGAAACCAGCAATCGAACCAGTTATTCCCGGCCGCGGTTTCCGCTTCCCGCCGATGGATTCCACTTATTCAACCATCACCTTAAGGTTGACTCCCGGCCACCGGGCGGAGTCGGCCCGTGAGCGATGCGCGTCGGAGCGCTCGCCAGCCTTTTCGGCGGATCCCAGGGTGTAGGGCTCGGTCCATCGGCCAGGAGTCCGCCTGCGATGCGCGGTCCCGCAAATAGCAGGCGATGGCCAGCATGGGGTTCACGTGACCCGGCCGCCGGTGTGACCGCCATGAGAATCGATCCGTTGCACGGCTTCATAGTATTCCCTCGCAGGTTTGGATTTCGTGCGCACAATCAATTTATGGCTCAGTCCCGCGGCGTTCCCCCGCTAAACGTTTCCGCTCGATCGGGTCAGCGACCATCGAGTGACGCAAAGAAACGAAAGCGACAGCGTGCTCACCGCGCCCGAGTGTGTCACCGGGTGGGCAGACGACCGCCGTAACCTCAGCACACACTCGATGCCCATAAAATCGCCTCTCCAACTTCCTGGGTCGGGTCATCCATGGTTCGTCGGCGTATTCACCTTTCAACTGCTTCCCGTAGGACAAAACGCCTGGGAAGCGGATTTATTCCCGACGCGTTGACAATCCAGGGTTGACAATCTAGGGATCAGTCAGCTGAATGGAGAGGGGGGGAACTCTTCGAGAAGCAATATAAGGAGCGGCACGAGTTGACGGAGCTCTGCAGATTTCAGCTGTAGTTCGCCACTACGTTGACGACCAGTCGGTTTTTGTCGAGTTCCATAAACTCTCCCGTATGCGTACCACTCTGATTGATGTAGTAGAGGATAACGCTCGAAACACCCCGCATCACCTCTAAGAGTTCGAAGTTGAGATTGGGATAGGCCATAAGTCCACGCTCGAAATACCGACGAAGTGCTTGTTTACCCGAAACCGTCCCTGTCGGATCCCCGAGCAACCGTGCTGCAGCCGGGGATATCAGCACAACTTGCGGAGCATAGTGCGACAGGATGGCGTCAAGGTCATGGGAATTCCACGCCTCCATCCATCTTTCGGCAAACTCTCGGGCTTCGCTTTCCGACAGCATTCGATTCCTCCTTCGCGAGGGTTCAGAGCTTCGATAGGCAGTTCGCGCTGGATATCAATCGCGGACAGCGTCGCGGATTCTAGAGATTGTTCCGCGCCGGATGCGGAAAGAATCTCAGATCTCGAGATACCGACCAGGCGCATGCCGCGCTTGAGCTGGCCGGTGAGCATCGCATTTGCGCGTATCGCCGGCGAGTGAGCGTGGTGTCCGGCGGACCCGGACAAGCCCAATTCAGGATTTCCAGTACATTTCGGCACCGAAAATCGGACCCATGCGTTTGCCCACAAATGGGCCTACCCATACAGCCGTTGCAATCGTAGCATTGGGGCATGAGATCGCGACGGATGCTTTTGTGGAAGATGCTTCTGGTGGTTGCCGCCTTGAAGGGGCACAAGGCTCTCGCGCAACCGGCCGGCGGGGGAGTTCGGGAGATCGGTAGGCAGACACTCACCGGCCGGTTCGCCGGAATGGAAGCCTCTCTGGTGGAGGTTAGTTATCCGCCCGGAGGGCGGTCCGCCGAGCACCGGCATCCGGTCTTCATTGCCGGATATGTGCTCGAGGGGCGAATTCGTTTCAGGGAGGCAGTTCGGGCATCGGAAAGGAAACGTTGGCCGAGCTTCACAACCCAGGGAGGCGGACGATGAAGGCGATCGTGGTGACGGATCAGGCTGCGGGAACGGCCGGGGCAAAGCTGGTGGAGCGGGCCGAGCCGCAGCCGGCGATAAACGACGTCGTTGTTCAGATTCACGCGTCGGGATTCACCGGGGATGAGCTGACGTGGCCCTCGACCTGGACCGATCGCGTCGGCCGTGACCGGACGCCTTCGATCCCCGGACACGAACTGGCCGGAGTGGTCACCGCTCTCGGCTATGGCACGACGGGGCTGTCGATTGGACAGCGCTTGTTCGGCCTCACGGACTGGTATCGCGACGGCACGCTGGCGGAGTATGTGGCCGTCGAGACACGCAACCTTACACCGCTGGCGGGCGACGTTGACTTCGCGGTGGGTGCGGCCCTCGTGATGCCGGGCCTGACCGCGTGGCAGGGGCTGTTCGAGCACGGCCGCCTTCGTGCGGGGCAGAGCGTCCTCGTGCACGGTGCGGCCGGCGTAGTCGGTTCGATGGCAACCCAGCTCGCACGTCAGGCCGGCGCGTACGTCATCGGCACCGGGCGCGCTGCCGGCCGTCAGACGGCTCTCGACTTCGGCGCACAGGAGTTCGTCGACCTCGATCACAACCCCCTGGAAGATGTCGGCGAAGTCGATCTGGTTTTCGATGTCATCGGCGGCGACATCGGAAAGCGGTCTGCGGGCCTGATTCGCGCCGGAGGAACGCTGGTGACCGTCACCGGCCCCACCGAGGCGCGGCCCTCTGGCGGCCTGACTATCGACTTCGTCGTCGTACCCGATCGCGCCCAATTGAGTGAGCTCCTCGAGCGGGTCCGGGATGGTCGGCTGCGGACAAACATCGGCAACGTGGTTGCCCTCGACAATGCCGTCGCCGCCTTCAGCGCGACCGAGCGACGCAAGGGAAAGACGATCGTCCGCGTTCATCCCTGAGGACTCGCGGATTGCCTAACACCCAAGAAGGTGAAATTCAGGCACCGAAGGAGAGTTCAGATGTCGAACACGATTACGCCGATCGAGATCGCCTGAAAGATGTGCACTCGCGTGAGCGCTTCGGCCTTGGCGATTGGGGAAGAATTGCCTCTCTCCCTTGCCGCTCGCAGACGATACTCAAACTGCGGTCCGCGGACTATTGTAATCAACCGCTTCCTCATCCACCGTTACACGCTCGCGGATCAGACGGTGCGAACCTGGATTTTTGACGAGCCTGTGACGGCGCTTGCGCCCACGGACGGCGACGAAGTCCAGGTGGTGGTTTTGGGCTCATGCGTGATTTTGTGGGAGCCGGCGCGTGACGTTCGCGGTGACGCGATCTGCCAACTGGAAGGCTGGCCCCGTCTGCGTTTCAATGATGCCCGCGCTGATCCACGCGGTTCTTTGTGGGGAGTTCACGCGGATCTTGTCTTTGGCATGGTCGAGCGCCAAGGCACGGGTGAGGCTGTGCACCGCGCCCTTGGAAGCCGCATAGGCGGCCACGCCGGGCTGACAGACCCGGCTGGCTCCACACGGCCGCGATGCCCGGAGATTTCGGGGCCGTCGAATTCCGCGGGTCGGACATTCACTGGGCTGCAGCGGAGTTAGAGTCAGCGCGAGCGCCGCGAGGAGTGGCAGCGCATACAGACGGTCGACTGAGTGGTTCATGTTCTCTCCTTTTTGCGTTAAGTGTTTGGCGCGTGGCATCCGGAGACCGGAGACGAGCTCCGAACGTCCGGACTGATGAAGGGGAGCACGATCATTGGGCTCTTTTGGGAGCGCTTCGGCCACGAAGATCTCATGAATGTCGATCGCGAGGGTCTCGCCGCCCCCAGATTCCGGGCTGAAGAAGGTTCCGGTTCCGGTTCCGGTTGAAGATGGCTCCGGCTGCGGCGCGATTACCCCGGGTATCGGGGCCGATTCCGCCGGCTGTCCTGAATCAGTAGAGCCCGGCCAACAGGCGCGAGAGGCGGGAAGAAGAAAGATCTGGAATTCGGGTGATGAGCGGCTCCCGTGAATTCAGCCGGGCGGTAACGATCAACCGCTCCGGAGCGGGTCCAATCGCATAGGTGGGGTAACAGGTGATGAGGGTCAGCTGGCCTTCCCGGGTCGGCTCGAGCACGGAGAGGTCGGTAGGCTCCACCACTCTCTTGGCGGTGACAACATAGTGAAATTGCTGCCCGCTGCGGACCACATAAATGTCGTCTCCCGCTGTAAGCGAGTGGATGCGGCGGAAAAACGTGTCCCGGTGGCCGGCGATCACCGCATTGCCCGTGGCTCCCGGCACGGCCGAGCCGCTCATATGCGCAGGCCCGAGGAGCAGGGAATGACTGGATGTCCCTTCGAGCACGACCGCCTGCAGCCCGATCCGGGGAATGGAAATCTTGGTGAGGACCTCGGCAGCCGCCCTTTCGGTCTTCCATTCGTGCAGGAGCTTCTTCTGCTCGAGATACATCCAGGTGTAGCTCCCGGCCACGTAGGTGCACAGGACGCCCCCGGTGATAAAGAACACTACGGAGATGATCTTGCGTGCGTCAGCGTTGCTGGGCAGGAGCTTTGCTTTTCTGGAGTGGACCCCTTGCCGCCACCGGGCCGGCTGGAGGACCAGGGGGCGGAACTGGACGAAGCGACGAGGCCGCGAAAAGACGCTGGCCCCTAAGACCCGCATAAAACGACCCGCATAGAAATTCAGCGTCGCGCAAAGAAACCCGCGACGAGCGAACCCAGTCCGATGAGGCCGAGCAAAGGAAGAATCGTGGAGGTCTGGGGCAGCTGGCCCGCGGCGGCCGCCGATTCTTCGCGCACGTCTTCGACGGCAGGATCGCCGGGGGGAGTTGTTTCCCTGCCCGAGGAATCCGGAGCAGTCGCCGAGGTCTCGCCGCGCGCCCGCGCGCGCCGATTGGCCGCGTTCGGCCCCGAACCATCCGCTTCTCCGCCGGACGCCAACCTCGGTTGCTCGACCGCGCTTGCTTGCCAGGGTCCGCCGGCTGGTTGAGAAGTTGAAGTGACGGATGAATTCAGCGAGCGAAACACCTGTTGAGCGCCGACTTCTAGAGCGGCTGGCTGCCGGCCTATCGCGGTATGGTCTTCGAGGCTGCGCGTTCTCGGAGAATGATTTTCCGCTGCGGCGCCAACTGAGGCCGCCAGAACTATGGATGCGAGAAACCCGAGCGTTCTCGTCATACGGTCTCCGGTGGAAGTTGGCATTCTATTAAGAAAATGTAAGCGGCTGCTGATATCGCTTCCATCGGGTGAATAGAGTAGCTAAGTACCAGTTTTCGCGTAAACAGGCTAGGAGTTCTGGTTTGTTCCATATCGGGTTGGTTCAAAGGGTGGCAACGACGTCGATCTCGCCTTGTTTTTCAAGCACTTGCACGCCGACGTGGTCTCTCTGGCGCTCAAAGAAGAGGTCTACGGAGGCGCCTGCAATCCTCAGGCCGCGGATCGAAAGCTGCGGGATTCCTTCAGGCAGGTACGGCCGTTCAAACACCACCCGGTTTTGTGCGCCTTCGATCCTGAGGCCCAGGCAGGACTGAATCAACAGAAACGGCGCCGCCGCCGCCCAGGCCTGCGGCGAGCAGGCGACGGGATAGAGCGTAGGCCCTTCGCCCGGACGTCTTTCGAGTCCGCAGAACAGTTCCGGCAGACGGTTGAGTTCCATCACGTTGCTTACGTCGAGAAGCGCCAGGAGAATCTTTCCCGCAAGGTTGCGGAAGTTGTAGCGCCCGAACCCGCTCGCAATCAGAGCGTTATCATGCGGCCAGATCGAACCGTTGTGATAGGAGAGAGGGTTGTAGCGGGCCTCGCCCGAGGCCAGAGTACGAATGCCCCAGCCGCTGAAGAAATCCCTTCCGGCGAGGCAGTCTGCGACTCGCCTGGCCCTCTCGCGACTGGCTATCCCGGAAAACAGGCAATGGCCGGCGTTTGAGGCGCGCACCCCGCAGGGGCGCTTCCGCCTGCCGGGGGCTCCGTCGAGCGCCAGCGCATAGATGCCCAGGTCCTCGCACCAGAACTCCTCTTCAAAACGGTCGCGGAGCGCGGCCGCCCCGCTTTCGAGCGTCCCCGCCGTCTCGTCGTCGCCGAGCGCGCGGCTCATCTGGGCGGCAGCCAGTTTCGCGGCGTAAACGTATCCCTGCACCTCGCAGAGGGCGATGGGGGGGACGGCGATCTGGCCGTCGGCGTGGAAGACCGAGTCATCGGAGTCCTTCCACCCCTGCTGGGTCAACCCCCGGTTGCCGTGAGGCGCGTATTCGAGGAAGCCGTCACCGTCGACATCGCCCGATTCATCCATCCAGTCGGCGGCAGCCCGCAGGTTCGGCCAGAGCTCGCGGACGAAGTCGCAATCGCCGGTCCGCTGGTAGTATTCCCCCGCCAGCAGCACAAACAGCGGCGTCGCATCGACGCTTCCGTAATAGCGGGCAAAGGGGATTTCTCCGAGATTGGCCATCTCCCCCCGCCGCAGCTCGTGCAGGATCTTCCCCGGCTCGGCTTCCCGGCCCGGGTCGACCTCGGTCGACTGGGTCGAGGCCAGAAACGCGAGAACCCCGCGCGCGATTGAGGGATCGATCCAGAGGGTCTCCAGAGCGGTGATGATTCCATCCCGCCCGAACACGGTCGAGAACCAGGGCACGCCGGCGTAGGGAAAATTCCGCTCGCGGTTTCCGATCGTCATCATCTGCACGTCCGCGAGCGACCGCTTCATCCAGTCGTTGAACCGGGAGTTGGAGCTGTGGATCCTGGGGAAAGACTGGGCGCCCTGCGTCACCTCGCTCGAGGCCCGGCGCATGGCGTGCGCGTAGGGCAGGGTTCTAGGCGAATCTCCGCCCGTGCGGCATTCCATGCGCAGATGGAACGTTTGCGACTGGCGCGGCTTGAGCTCGAGCTCGAACCTCATCGCGGATTCCGCAATGGAGGCGGGGGAAGGCTGGCAATGGATTTCGATCTTCCGGGTCACGCGGTCGAGGCCTTCATAGGCGAGCAGGACCGAGCTCTCGCCGCTTTCTTCTTCGAGGGGCGATCCTCTGCGCTCCCGCGGCGTGCCGCGCACCTCGAAAATGTCGGCAAAGTCGGCGGCAAACTGGATGGAAAGCGGCAACTCGAGAGTTTCCATTCCGTAGTTCTCGAACTCGAGCTCCTCGTAGGCGGTCGCCCGCCAGAGGAAGCGGGAGCGCAGCAGGTGCAGAGTGCCGCGATGAATGGCGACGGACTCCCGCTTGGAGACGTCGAGATTGGTCAGGTCGGCCGTAAACAGAAAGTTGTTGGGCTCAATGGTCGAGCTCAGCAGGAGCGGGCGTTCGTTCCAGAGCCGCAGCGAAAGCTCGGAGAGGTAGCGCGTGCCCTCGTAGAAGATCCCCTGTTCACCCAGTCCCCCGTGGCTGATGTCCCCCTGGCGGTCAAAGACGGCAAACATCGAGCCGTACTTCAAGACCCGGGCGCGGTCGTCGGAGGGCGCCGACCGGGTCGCTATGTAGTATTGCTGGCTGAGGGCAGCTTCATCCAATTCAGAACTCCGCTCGGAGCAGTGAGCGGAGCCTTCTTCCTGCTCACCATTCGTTCGTAAATTTTCAGATAGTCTAACGCCATGCGGTCGGCCGTGAAGTGCTGTTCGAAGTGCTTCCTCACCCGCTTGCGATCGAGTCGATCGATGTTCTTGATGGCCTCGACCGCCGCTTCCTCGTCGGAAACGATGTAACCGGACACTCCGTTGACGATGATCTCCGGAACCGAGCCCATCGGGTAGGCGATGACCGGTGTTCCGCAGGCCATGGCCTCGATCATGACAATGCCGAACGGTTCCGGCCAGGAAATCGGAAACAGGAGCGCGGAGGCGTTGCCCAGGAAGTCGTTCTTCTCCGGATAGCCGATCTCGCCCACAAATTCAATGCCGGGAGCATGCAGCAGAGGCTCAATCACGCTCTCGAAATATTCCTGGTCGGCCTTGTCGACTTTGGCCGCGATCCGGAGCGGCATGCCCGCGGCCTTGGCGATGGCGATGGCGCGGTCGAGCCCCTTCTCCGGTGACGTCCTTCCGAGAAACGCCAGATACTTGCCCGGCTTGCGGTGAAATTTGCCGTTCTCCGCCGGCAGACCATGGTGAACCGTTCCCTGCCAGTTGAGTCCCGGCAGCGGATCCCGCTGCGCGTTCGAGATCGAAACCACCGGAACCTCGCTGTAAATTTCATAGAGCGGCATCAGGTCCGGTATGTCCAGTCGCCCGTGCAGAGTGGTGAGATGAACGTACCGCTCCCGCCGGCTGAGCGGGTAATGAATGTAGTCGATGTGGAAGTGAATCAGGTCAAACTCGTCCTTGTGCTCGAGGACTTTCTCGAGCAGGACAAAGTGATGCGCCAGGGGATCGATCGACTCGGGCGAGAGGCGAAGCGACTCCTTCGAGCAGGGCATCAACGTGGCGGTGGTCATCGAATCCCCGGCAGCGAACAACGTCACTTCGTGGCCTAGCCTTACCAGCTCTTCGCTCAGCCAGGAGACGACTCGTTCGGTTCCACCGTACAGTTTAGGGGGCACACTTTCATACAGGGGCGCGACTTGGGCAATTCTCATGTTGGTCTCGTAAGGCGGGCACGAACCTTGGCAAGCCAACCCAACCAGGATACAAAACCTCTCTTATCAATAGCTTACAAGTAGTTTTGCCAGCTGGCCATCCGGATCTTCCTGTAAGACCGCTCAGAGAAAGCCGGTCTACTACCAGACCCCTTTATCGTTGCCGGTGAGATGGAAGGCGATGAGAGCGGAAAGGGCAAGCCCGGGCAGCAGAGGCAGACGGCTGATGGCGCGCAGGTCTCCGTGCTTGCCGGCGGTGATCAGCTGGGAACGGTAGAGGGCTGCGGCCGGCCGGGTCGGGACCCGCAGGAAAGCCCCGCGGAACTCGACGCTCAGGTCTTCGAAGCGGGCCGCTCCGGTCAGCCCGGGCGGGAGTTCGAGCGCGCCCCCGAAGCGCTTCACGTAGTTTGCAACCATCGCCAGGAAGCTCGCCACCCCCGGCCAGATGCCGCCGGTCTCGGCGCCCGTGCGCAGTTCCTTGAAGTTCACGCCTCCGCCTGCAACCAGGGCGGCAGTGTCGGCCATGTCGCAAAGGCGGAAATAGAAGTGGCGGTACATGCGCTGCAGGGTAGAGATCAGGATCCGCTCCTCCGGCGAGGGAACGGGAAAGTTGCGCCCGTCGATCCGCCGCCATTCCATCCGCTTGCTGACGCGGTCGGCGAGCAGCGCGTGTTCTCCGGTCTGGCCGAGGTAGCGCACGTGAATCTCGACCAGCTCCTGCAATCCCGGAATTCGAAAGTTCCACTTGTTCGCCAGCCTGTCTCCCCAGCTTCGCGGTTCCACTCTGGCCCGGAACTTCTGCCGCATGACTTCCATCACCGGTTCGCGGCTGCCGCCGATATAGAGATCCAGGTCGGAGCCCAAGTCGGGCCAGTGATCGAGCGACTTGATTACCACCGCCGGCGAGCGAGCTTCTTCGAGCGAGCCCGTGATGGCTTCGAGCCATTCGACGGCCGTCGCGATTCTTTTCGATTCCCGGTCGAGCGCCTCCCTCGAGAGCCTGCGAATGCGGTCGTTCCCCTGCTCGCAGGCGCGGGCCTCGACAAGCCGCAGCGAGCGGACGAGTACGTGATGGATGCCGGCGAGCTGGACCAGCTCGGAAAACTCTTCCTCGCTCATCCGAAATACTTCCTCGAGCTCGGATGAGACCGTCTCCAGGCTGGCGCGGGGCGTGCGAAAATCCCGCTGGTAGCCGCGGAACAGCAGCGTCGAGAGCAGGTCCATGTGATGGCCGGAGCGCGAGTTGCCATCGTTCATGAGCGCACCTTCCGGGATGACGGGAATCAATTTCGATGTGAGCTCCGCGTTGCGGGTTGCGTTAAGGCGCGCCCGCGTTAAGGCGCGCCCTGCTGCCGCGCGAGCTGGTTTGGCTTCTTGCAGTCCGACACCCCCGTTTCGATCTGGGTGCCCTCCTCGTAATCGTTCCAGGTCGCGATGAGAAGGAAGGGCATGGGGTGCTCGGGATCGTCGTAGCGGTGGAACATCTTCAGCGTGTCCTCGAAGGTTTCCCCGCAGCGCCGCGACATGTGGCGGTCGAGGCTCCAGGACGCCCGGGTGTCATTGAATCCCGGCCAGATCCCCCCGACCACAATCTTTCCCGGCCGCTCCTCCATCTTCCGGTAAAAAGTCTCGAGGTACTCCTTGCCCCAGTCGCTGCCGTCGGGTTTCCACTGCCGTCCGGGATGCACCCACGCGTAGTAGCCGTCGAACACCTTCGCGTACTGGGGGGGAGGCTCGTCTTTGTAGACGAGCAGGGGCGGCGTCTGCCACTGATTGACCGCGTTGCGCACCCGCTCCCAGTCGGTGTTGCCGCGCTTGGGAAAGATGAGAATGACCGGCCGGCCCTGATAGGTTACGTAGGCCTCGCGGGCGTCTGCGCCCGGGCCGATGTAGGACCGGTAGGCTTTGTCGAGCGCCTGGATGGCCTCCTCGGTCGCCTGCCCGTTGTCTTCCTGGGTTTCGTCGTACATCAGGCAGACATGGAAGTGGTTGTCTCGAGAGACCTGCTGCAGCAGGGCGTAGCTCTTGTCTTCAAACGGACGCCGGTCCCCGTACCAGTCGACGGCGAAGGCGTAGATCCCCATTCCCTTGGCGCGCTGCACCTGTTTGCGCAGCACATTGGGGTCGAGCGTCGAATAGCCGATCTTGATGTGGTCGGGAGTGCCAAACCAGGGCTGGTAGTCGGCGAGGATCCGCGACGACTCGGTAAGGTTCGGCAGCTTCCGGGACTGATGGAGCGGATTGTGAGAACAGCCGCTGGTGATCAGAAAAATCCCAACCGCCAGAGCGGCAAACAGGGGAAATGCTTTCATTCGAGAGACCGTTCCTTCAATTTTCTTTCTAACCGGCGCGAGGCGGCTTCAAGGCCGGCTACGGGACCTTCCCGTCCGTCGCCTGAATCTGTCGCACGAGCCAGCGATCGGCTCCCGGAGTCATGAGCACCAGGTATTCTGCAGTCACGGGCTCTTTGAAAACGACCTTGCCGCCGTCGAGGACTTCGAGTTCGAACTGGGCGCGGTCGCGCAGTTCCATGGCATCGCCGGCGGGAGAATAAAAGATCCCTTCGAGCTCATGTCCGCGGTCGCGGTAGCGGGCGCGCAGCCCGGAGTCGATCTGCGACTGAACGCGTCCGGCAAGATCCTCTCTGGCCTGCCCGGTGAAATACCCATCGAGCAGGCCGGCTTGATTGTCGTCGAGCGCCGCTTCCATCGTCTGCCAGGCCAGGGCGTAGTCGCGGGGGACGCTCGCTGCGGTGAGCTCTTCGATCGCCCGCGGGCCCATCTTGTCGGCGTTGAATTCGATGCGCGGCATCGCCGGTTCGTCCGCCGCGCCCAGGTGATGCGCGGCCAGGGCCGCGAGCAGGGCCACGGCCGCGGCAGAAGCCGAGCGAAAGAAGTGGCGCGGGCTCACGGGGCCGACACCTCGAGTTCATTTCCCGTCACCACCCCGGAGGCCACGGTGATCTTCGCCCGGCCCCGGATGGGCATTTCGACGCGGGCGACGCCGCGCTTGACCGGCACATCGACGGTGGTTTTTCCCCGGGCATCGCTCTCGGTGAAGCTCACCACCGTTCCGTCGGGCACGGGATTGCCGGAGCAGTCGTGAACCGGATCGGTCGCGACCGCAAACCCCTGCCGCCCGCGGGCGGCTTGAATGCGCAGGTGGCAGGCATCGGAGGCCACCTGCTCGACCACCCGGATCTCATCCGCATGGCCGATCGATGCCCCCAGTCTGGTCGCGCCTGCTTTCTGCGCCGAGGTGAGGCGCACCCAGGCGATCCCGTTCTCGGAGGCGCGGCGGGCCGAAACCGGCTTTCCGCCTTTCGGCATCGCGGTGAAGGTGACCTGGGCGGGGCCGGGCGCGATGTTGTCGAAGCTGTCGCGCACAATCGTCATGGCGGTGATTCCCTGCGGCGTTCCGACCGGCACGCGCGAGGGATGGACGAGAAAGCTCAGCCGGTTGGCCGCGGCGGGCCTTACCCAGAAGGCTGTGGAGCGGCATCCATCGGAGGCGCAGAGAATGGCGACGTATCGTCCGGCGCGTTCCAGCCGTTCGGGGGCAAGCCTGACCGAGGTTCCCGCTTCGACCTTGCTCTTGGTCGCGCTCGCCGGGCCGATCAGATAGAAGGTCGCCGGGCCCGAGCCCGTGGTTTCGAGCGTCGCCCCGGTTCCGGCGGCAATGTTGGCGGGCGCATGGATCTCCCCCGCCGCCGCAGCGAGCGCGGCGGCAGCGACCAGAGCCGGTATCGAGAAGGTCTTCATGCCGGGGGTCAGGAAGCGCGGTTGTAGTGGTTCACCGCCACCCGGTAGCTCACGACATTCTTGGCAATGTCGGGGGGCAGGTCCACGGCAAACGGGACGGGAACCTGGGGCAGCAGGGGCTGCGCCACATAGCCGTCGGAGACCCAGATGACCTTCCCGTTGCGGTCGTAGTAGGCGACAATCACGTGGGGAATCGAGACCACCTCGCCGCTCTCATTGGTGAGCTCGCCGGTGAGCACGTTCTTGCCGAGGGGATCGGTTTCAAGCTTCTGCCGGTTGACCTCGATGACCGGATCGGCGCTGGCCGCAACCAGCAGCGCTTTGGCATCCATCCTGACTTTTTTGACCGAGGCCAGCCGTAGATTGGGGAAATCGATGCGATAGGGCGAAACCTGCTTGGGCAGGAGCGTGTGACTGATCTTGTCGAAGCTCGACTCCTCGGCGATTTCCTTCCCCCCGGCATCGAGCAGGGTGGCGCCGACGGTGACGAAGGCGGGCACCGAGTCCTCGTTGACGATTTCGCCGACCAGCACCAGGCTGTCGGGACGCTCGACGGCGTTCATCGAAAGGATGCGCACCTGCGGGGTGTCGACGTTCTGCACCCCCCAGGCATCGCCCGAGTCCCGGCCGATCACGTCCCAGCGCAGGTAATTGACCGGGATCACCTGCGGAGGCAGTTTGGTGGCATTGTTGGCCGGCCACAGGACTTTCCAGGCGCCCCCGGTTTTGTCGACTTCGAGGTCGCGCACGTCGTCGAGCGGGCCGACGGCGGTATGGTAATGCAGCTTCGCCCGCACCGTGGCCCGGTCCGGGCCCGTATGCAGCCCCCAGACATCGAAGTTCTCAAGCGCGGCGTAGGTAAGCAGGCTGTCGTGGCTTCCCGAGAATTCGCGCGCGAACGCATTGCGGTCGACGTCGGTCCGGTTGGCCAGCCCCGCGTAGGCGGCATCGAAATTCCGCGCCCGAATCTGGGCGAGCATCTCGCGGACGGCCTGCTCGGCTGTCGCGGCGGAACCTGCTTCGCCTCGTGCGGCGCCCCCCGACTGAAACCAGGCGACGGCGGCCAGGACGAAGGTGGCCGCCCCCATGGCGATGGGCAGAGTCCATTTCATGTTCATGACTGCGCCTCGCGCACGAGCGCGTGCTCCGGGTCGGGCGACGGGGAGGGAGCCGGAACTTCGCGCCGGCGGCGGGCGCGGTCGGGAACGAGGATCGCGAGCAGAATGGCCAGCAGGCTGCATGCGATGGGCAGCGTCCCCCAGAGAATCCCGTCGAGCGTGCTGGGCATGGCATCGGAGGGGATCGCCCGGGCGGGAGGGATGTCTTCTCTCGACCACACGGTAATGGAGCCGGAATCGTAGCTTTCCACCTTCTGCCATCCCGCGAAGCTCACCAGCGGCTCGTAGAAGGGATCGTGAATGAAGATGTATTTCAGCCCGTAATGGGAGGCATGCCGCAGCATCATGCGCAGCGCCTCCATTCCGGCGGTGCCGAAAAATTTCGCGCTGGTCAGCTGCGCGGTGCCGTAATGGGTGAACTCGGGAAGCAGACGGGCGGAGTTGTATTCCCCGTCGACCGAGGTCGAGTCGGTGTAGGTGGACACCTTCGACATGGCGTTGCCGAAACCGAGCGTAAGGTAGCGATAGCGGTCGTGGCCGTCCCGGTTCAGGAAGCTGTCGACCGGGTCCACGTTGAGGTTCACACTCGGAGAAAACGGGCTGATGGCAATCCAGGCGAGCGGCAGCGTCGCCGTCGCCACTGCGGCCAGCCCCAGGCCGAGCGCCGCCTTTCTCCCGAAGCGGTCGAGGAGCCGTTCGGTGATCACGCCGACAATGGGCAGGGACATAATGGCGGCCGAGAGCGTGAAGCGCTCGTAGGTCAGAATTTCAAACGCCCGCCCGAGGACCCACCTGGGCACGGGCGTGGTCCCGCCCAGGCCGAAGATGAAGGTGACCCAGAACCCGAGCAGCAGCGGACGAAGCCTGCGATCGCGAGCGCCGTAGATCGCGATAAAGGGCAGGGCGAGGATAAGCATTCCGTAGGGAGCGAAGAAATAGTTGGTCAGAAAAATGATGTTGGTCAGCAGATTGGAGCGGCTGGCGTGGGGAATCGGCATCTGCTGAATCGGGTGCTTGAGGATCGCCGTCCAGTAGGGAAGCAGGACCACTCCCAGAGCGGCCGCGGCCACCAGAGCAAAGAAAATGCCGCGGATGAGAATGGCCGCGGCATTGCGGTTTTCCCGGTCGATCAAGGCCAGCCACAGCACGGGAACGGCAAACAGCAGCGAACCAAAGATCAGGGTCACGTGGTGAACCGCGCCGGCGGCCAGCGTCAGCACCACGCCCTTGACGAGCGCCCTTCCGTCGGCCACGCGCGACCAGTCATAAAAATATGGAAGGGCCAGCAGATAGAGCGGCGCCGAAAGCGTGGTGGGAAGCTGGCCCGCCGAATACACCAGGAACGCGAGTGCCCCGAGAAAGACGCTGAACAGCGCGGCGTAGCTCGCCGCCCGATCGCTCACCCACAGTTGCGCGTAGCGGTAGACCCCGATGGGTGTGAGCAGGATGGCCGCGAGCTGCACTAAGACGTAGGCCATGCGCAGGCCGAACACGAACGAGAGCAGGGCAATCCACTGGTGCGCCAGCGGAGGATAGGTGGTCTGGGAAAATCCCGTGAACCACTTCGGGTTCCAGGGATTGAACCAGTTGTGGGCGTAGTGCGAGGCAAAAAACACGTGAAAGTTGGCGTCGTAGGAATTGGTGAGCGGCAGCTGCAGGGCAAGCAGCGGACCATGGATCGCCAGGGCGACGACCAAAATCAACCGCAAAGGAATTGGCCGCGACAGATAACCAGTTTCCACGATACTCGACCCCCGCCCTCTGTGATCAACGCGAGTTGGATTCGCCCGCACCGTCTAAGGTTTGCTATCGCCGCGCGGCACGGCGGGGTTGAACTCGCGCGAGCTCCGGATGGCGCGCGCGCGCCGCCTGCGGCTCTGTCCAACCGCCACTCAGGGCATCGCATCTGACGTTTGAGCGCCAGCACACCCATTCGGGAGCCACAGCGTTAACGCCACGGGATCACGGCTTGACTCGACCATGCGCGGAAACCGACCTTCCATTGCAGTTGCTCTCCTGGTTGCCGTCGCAATTGCCCGACCAGCGGCCGGGCAGACTTTCGACGTCAGCCAGCCCTCCTCTTCGAACCAGGCGCGGGCAAAAAAGAAGGCCGGCGCTCCCCGGACAAGTTCCGAGCCCAGTGCGATCGGCTGGGGATCGAGCATTGAAACCGCGCGCGAAGCCCGCGGGGTCAGCGAGGCCCTTGAAAGGAGCGACTATCCCTCGGCCATCGCTTCGGCGAGCCGCGCCGCGCACTCGGCGCCCGGCAATGCCGACATGTGGTTCCTGCTCGGCTATGCCGCCCGCCTGGGGAGCGACTACAAACTTTCGCTCGACGGCTACCGGCGCGGACTCGAGCTGAAGCCTTCCTCGATCGCCGGCCTGTCGGGCGAAGCGCAGACCTACGCGAAAATGGGCCGCACCTCCGAGGCCGAGGACCTGCTGAAACAGGTGCTGGCGGCAAACCCGAAGAGCGCGACCGACCTCGCGCTCGCCGGAGAGCTGGGCCTCGAGACCGATCCCAACCTGGCGCTGCCTCTTCTGAAGCGCGCCGATGCCATTCAGGTGGATGCGCGGACCGAGTTGCTGATCGCCCGCGCCTATCAGAAGCTGAACCAGACCGAAGCTTCCAAGCAGTATCTCGATCGCGCCCTGAATCGGGCGCCCGAGGACGCGAACGTGCTGCGCGCCGTCGGGGCCTACTATCGCGACGCGGGAAATTTCGACCGCTCGATTTCGACCCTGGAGAAAGCGGTCGAGAAAAATCCCAACGCGCTCGGCGATCTGGGCTATACCTACGCCCTGGCCGGACGGAAGAAAGAGGCGGCCGACGTCTACGTCCACGCCGCCAACCTCCACGGCCAGGACACCGCGCTGCAGCTGAGCGCCGCCCAGGCGCTGGTGAATGTGGCCAGCTTCCGGCCGGCGGAGGACATGCTGCGGCGCGCGGGGGCCCGCGACCCCGGCAATTACCGCCTGCACGCGATTCGCGCAGAGATGGCGAGCCTTGAGAACCGCGACGAGGAAGCGGCCGCCGAGTACCAGACGGCCATCCGCAATACGCCGCAGGCGCCCGAGGAGGGTCCGCTCTATGCGGTTTCCCTGCATCTGAGTCTTTCCGAAATTGATCGCCGCATCGAGCGGGAAGACGCGGCGGGCCAGGAATTGGCCAAGGCGCGCGATGCGCTGGGCCAGGTCCCGGGCACCGACCGGGCGACACGCCCCGACTACCTGCGCCTCCGGGCGCTCATCGAGTCGGGCTTCAACGACAACGGTTCGGCGGAGCGCGACCTGAAAGAGGCCCTGTCGCTTGCGCCCACCAACGTCAGCGTCGCCCTGAATTACGCCAACCTCCTCTGGAGGCTGGAGCGGCGGGAAGAGGCGCTTGCCCTCTATAAGCATTCGCTCGAGATGGATCCCGGCAACCATGCGGCCCTGACTGCGCTCGGCTACATTTCGCGGGACATGAAAGATCCGGTTTCGGCGGAAAAATACTTTCTGAAGCTCACCGAAGTCGCTCCCGAGGACTATGTTCCCTACTTCGCGCTGGGCGATCTCTATACCTCGAACCGGCAGTTTGACCGCGCGCAGGCCAACTACGAACGGGCCAACCGGCTGGCCCCGCGCCATGCCCTGGTAATCGCCGGGGGACTCAACTCGGCGCTCGAGGCCCCGGGTCACAATCTGGCGGCGGCCAAGACCTGGTTCGACCGCGCGGCCGCAAACCCGGCGATCGACTCCAATCCCCAGGTCATGCGGGAACGCGAGCGCTACCTGACGTTCACCGGGAATTTCGACGAGGCCGCCCGTCTGGGCTACCAGGTCGTCGAGAAACTGCCGAACGACCCCGAGGCGCCCGATTATCTTGCCTACGACCTGCTGTTTCTGAACCGCTTTGACGACGCGTACAGGATCGTGCAGCGCTTTGAACCGCTGCGACCGAACGACCGGGACTTTCCGCTGGTGGCCGGCTACGTTCACGCACACGCGGGACAGTTCCGCGCCGCCGAGGAAGACTTCACGCGTTCGCTCGCCATCGATGCCAACGACGCCACCGCCTACATGAACCGCGGCTTCGTGCGCAACGATCTGCGCCGGGCCACGCTCGCGGTGAAGGACTTTGAGAGGGCGCTCGCCATGCGTCCCAATTACGGGGAAGCCCATCTGGGGCTGGCCTTTGCCGACCTGCAGCTCCACCGCTCGAAGCCGGCGCTCAAGGAAGCGGACCTGGCCGCCTCCACCCTGCCCGATTCGGCCCCGATCCACCTGGCCCGCGCCGAAGCCTACCGCCAGCAGATGATCCTCCGCAAGGCCGAGCCCGAGTTTCGCGCCGCCTTGAAGCTCGCCCCCCGCGACGTGAACGTTCATCTGGAGCTTGCCGAGGCGCTCTACCGCCTGCACCGCTACGACGATTCGCTGCGGGTGTCGCGTTCCGCGCTCTCGATCACGCCTCCGCCGGCGCCTTCGAGCCAGGGAATCCTCTACGCCGAGATCGCCCGCAATTACGCCCAGCTGCACCAGAAGCAGAATGCCTACCAGGCCATCGTCGAGGCCGAGAAGCGCGCCCAGGATACGCGGGTGCTCATGGCAACCGGCGAGGCGCTGCTCACCCTGGGCGACCGGCCGGGCGCCATGGCGCGCTACGGCCGCGCTCTCGATTCGCCCGGGGCCGACCGGGTCGAGGTGCGCCTGGCTCTCGCGAGACTGCTGGCAGACTCCGGACGCCGCTCCGACGCAGACGACCAGGTGGCCTTTGCCATGGCGGAGTCCCGCGTGGGGGAAGCCAATGCCATCACGCCCGAGAACCTGATCGAGGCCGGACAGGTGCTGGTCTCGATCCACCAGTTTGAACTGGGCAAGAAGTTCTTCGTGCGGGCGCAGGCGCTCGGCGCAGACCAGGAGGCCGTATACCTCGGCCTGGCCAACGCCGACCTGGCGCTCGGCCAGACCCAGAACGCGATGACGCTGCTCACCACGATCGGCCGCGATCCGGACACGGCCGAGGACTACGAATACCTGGTCGCGCTCGCCGCCTGCTACCAGCAGCTGCACGACAACACCCACGCCCTCGGCATGTTCGCCCGCGCCAACGACATCATGTCGGGCAACGCCTACGCTCGCGACACCGAGTTGCGCCTGGCCGAGGAGCAGGGCCGGCAGATCACGCCGGAGGTCAACGTGGCGCCGGAGTTGCTGATTCACCCCGTCTTTGAAGACATCAACATCTATCAGCTCGATGCCCGCATCCGCGGGCTGGCGCCCAATTCCGCCGTGCTTCCGCCGCCGAGATCGACCATCGAGACCCTGGCCGTGGCCCACTACCGCCTGAATTTCAAGGGCTGGCCGGCCATCACCGGCCTCGTCGAGGAGCGCAATGCGCGCGGCCAGGTGTCGTTTCCGAACCAACTTCTGATCCAGTACCGCAACACCTACGACACCAGCTTCAACACCGGCATCAATCCGGTTTTTCACCTCTGGGGCACGGCCATCAGCGTGAATCCCGGCCTCCAGTTCACCCTCCGCCGCGACTCGGCCTCTCCCATCGATCTGAACCAGAACCTGTTCCGGCAGTTCCTGTACGTCAATACCAGCGCGTTCGGAAACTGGGTTACCGTAAACGGCAGCGCCATCCGGGAAGCGGGCCCGTTCAACGAAATGAACTTACATTCGCGGGATGTTTCGGCGAGTCTGGAGTTTCAGGTGGGCAGGCCGTGGGGAAGAAATGCTCTCGTCACCGGCTACGATGTGCGCGACATCCTGTTCCGTCCGCTGATCCGCGAATACTATACGACCACGAGCTACGTGGGAGTCCAGAGGAAGTTCGGTTCGTCGTGGACGGCGGCCGTCACCGGCGACTATCTGCGCTCCTGGCGCGTTCAGGACATAACTTCCGCCACCGCCCAGGCCCTGCGGCCCGGGTACCGCCTCGACTATAAACCGCTCGACTCCGGCTGGGCTGTGCACGCCGACGGGGCCTGGTCGAAAGGGCAGGGTTTCAGCCTGTACAACAACGTAATGAATGAAGTGACCGTCTCCTACACCAAGCGTTTGGAGCGGCCGCTTGAAGACGGCGTGGGCCAGGTTCCGGTGACCTATCCGCTGCGGTTTTCTCTCGGCATCCAGCAGCAAAGCTTTTACGACTTCAACGGAAAAAACCGGAACACCTTTCTGCCTGTCATACATCTCAACCTGTTCTGAGAAGGGCGGCCAACGCCGGACTGACTTTCGGCACACGCGACCATGGCTCACGAAGCGATTGAACCAGCGGGACTCGAGCCCCCTGCGCCTCCCGGCGACAGGCGCCCTGAGGTTGAGGATCTCCGCTTTCGCCTTCTGAGCGGCAGCGCCATCATGCTGCTCAGCTCCGTGCTCGTCGGCGTGGTGAACCTTGCCTACAACTTTGCCGTGGCGCACGAGCTCGGGGCCGCCCGGTTCGGCCATGCGAGCGTGGTCTACACCGTCCTGATGCTGCTCTCCTCGGTGACCCTCTCCTTCCAGCTGCTGTGTTCAAAGTTCGTGGCCCGCAGCGAATCCCAGCAGGAGCGCATTTCCATCTACCGAATGCTGCACCGGAGGTCCTGGCTGTGGGGGCTTGGCCTGGGAGCGGCGCTCGCCGCCGCCGGCCCGGCGATCGCCGGGTACCTGCACCTTCCCTCGCCGCTGCTGGTCGAGATCCTGGCCCTGGGCATCGTTTTCTATGTGCCGCTCGGCACGCGCCGCGGCTTCATGCAGGGCACCTATGATTTCGTGCCGCTGGCGATGAGCTACGTCCTCGAGGTGATGGTCAAGCTGGTCGGCGCGGTGGCCGTGATTTCATCCGGCTGGGGCGTCGCCGGGGTCGTGGGTGCGATCACCGCCTCGGTGATCGCTGCCTATCTGGTTGCCATTCCGAGGAAGCAGCGCTTCGGCCGCGTTTCCGAGACCAAGCTGCGCGCGGACAGGGAAGAGGGCATTCAGACGCTCGTCTTCTTCATCGGCCAGGTAATCATCAACAACCTGGATATCGTCCTGGTCAAGCACTTCTTCGCTCCCACCCAGGCCGGTGTTTACGCCGCCATTGCGCTGATCGGAAGGGTGGTGTACATCCTGACCTGGTCGGTGGTGAGCAGCATGTTCCCGTTTTCGGCCGGAGCCCGCTCGGAAGAGCGGGGCGGCCGCACCGTGCTCACCACGGCGTTGCTCCTCACCTCCGGCATCTCGGCGCTTTTTATCCTGGGCACGTGGGCCGCCCCCGCCCACCTCTGGCCGACACTGCTCGGCCGGGGATTTCCGGCGGGCGGCGCACGCTTTTACTCCTCGCTTCTGGTGCTCTATGCGCTCTCTACCGCCGTCTACTCGCTGAGCGTTGTGATCATGACCTATGAGATCTCCCGCAAGGTCGGTCATGTGAGCTGGCTGCAGCTCGCCTTCAGCGGCGGAATCGTGGCCGGGATCTATGTTTTTCATGAAACGCTCGCCGCCGTCATCACCGTCCAGCTGGTGCTGATGATGGTCATGCTGTTTGTCGTCTCCGTGCCTTTCCTCGCCGCAGCCGGCCGGGCCGAACCCGCCGGGGCCGGCCCTGCCGTTCCCCGCTCCTTGAGCAGGCTGCGCAAGACCCGGCGGGTTGACGAAAACGAAGTGATCGCCGAGTTCCTGCACGGGGAGTTCTATCAGGAGGAATTCCGGCGCTACCGCAAGCGCTTTTCCCTGCTGGTGAGCCAGCCGGACCTGAGCAACGAACAGGAGAACCAGTTGCGGCGCGCGCTCCTGTTCCGCCGCCGCGGACGGCTGTGGGGGGAACTCCCGCCGAACACCGAATGGTGGGAGGTGGAGCCGGGCCCGGCCGAGTTTGAGCGCATTCGGGTCTTTCCCCGCAATCAGTGGCTCCGCTACGGCGCTCCCAACTTTCTCCTGCCGGCAACCGTGGAACGGATCCGCGCCCGCATTCTTTCCTGCTCCTCCGACAGTTTCATCGAGAAGCTGCGGTCGCTCAGCATGCAGATGAAGGCGAACGCGAGCTCGAAATTCAACACCGTCATCCTGATCTCGATCGACGAGTACGCGCCCATGACGATCATTGAAGGGAACCATCGCATGACCGCCGCCATGCTGGGGACGCCCGAAGACGTCCACACCCGGTTTCGCTTTCTGTGCGGCTTTTCGCCGAACATGGCCGAGTGTTGCTGGTACCAGACCGACATTTCGTCGTTGTGGCGCTATGCGAAAAACACCGTCGCCTACTATCTGAAGCACCGGCGCAAGATCGCCGCCGAGATCGCCGCCTGACCTATGCCGCGCGCCGGCCTAGGGGTTCCGGGCCGGGCCGAGATCAATCCGGCGCGCCCGGTAACGGTCTCCTGCGAATTCGGCCGACAGCGTGACCTGGTCGCCCACATGGATCTGGCGCAGCGTGCTGGCCCGGATCGCCTCCACCGAAACATCGTATTTTTGCCCGTCGCTGCGGTTGTCGACCGAGATCAGTTTTTGCGAGAGGTCGACATAGGCGATGCGTCCGGAGAAGATGTAGGCGCTGCCGGGCGAGGCGACGACGGTGACCGCGCGCAGGTCTCTTTGCGCTCCGAAATCCAGCTCGACGAGCGCTTTCGGCACCAGGTCGCGCGGGGAGCCCGGCCCGCCGCCTTTGCGAATCTCGGTTTCCTTCGCCAGCCGGAACTTGACCGCCTGGCTCGACAGCTCGTCGCGCACGGTCAGGCTTTGCTTTGCCCGGTCGAAGCGAAGGACTTGCCCGCGGGCGATGCCATTCTCGGCGCTGGTGCGCAGCCAGATGGTCTTGGCGAAGACCTTGTTCTGGTTGAGCATGGTGTCCAGATAGACGCGCTGTCCCTGCTGGATGTTCCTCTGGGCGACCGGCTTTCCGTCAAGATAGAAATGGGTGCGGGTGTCGAAATGGACCTCCAGCTTCTGGGTTGCCCCGAAGGGGCGAAAGGTCATGCGGTTCATGACTTCGTCCATATTGACCACGATGCCCCCCATCAGGGTCACGCGATTGTGCTCGAGCGGGGGGAGATCGAGCAAGGGATCGCGCGGCTGGCTGGGGCCGGCCGGCGAAGGCTGGGCGACGGACGGGGCCGGGGCCGAGTTCTGAGCCAGGCCGGCGGAGGCCTGCGCAAGCAGAGCACACAGTAAAACGGGCCGGTAAGCGGTGCGCATGGCGTTCCGGGCATTTGGATGCTCGGCGCGGCCGGCGGGTAGGAAGGAGCTCCGGCCGGCCTGACGCAAACGCGGACCCACGCATTGCATCCTAAAATCTCGGAAATCGCGCCCCTTTTCAGCATGCGCTCACTCGCTCAGCACGCGCTCTCGGCTCTGGTTTTTCTCCTGGGGTGTGCGGTGTTTGTCTCCGCCCAGGGCCTGAGAATCACGCTTCCCAAGCACTCGGATTCGACGCCGGTGCAGAATCTCAATCGGGAGGGTGTAAAGCAGGTCCAGAGGCACAATCTGAAGAAGGCGCAAAAGATCTTCTACCGGGCGTATCTGATCGATCCCGATGACCCGTTCACGCTGAATAACCTCGGCTACATCTCCGAGCTCCAGGGGAAGATCGACCGCGCCCAGCGCTATTACGAGCTCGCCGCCCGGGAGAACAACTCCGAGACGGAGATTGCGCTTTCGGCGACCCGCGAAATCCAGGGCCGCAAGCTGAGCGAGATCACAAACTCCTATGGAAACCTGGAGTTGAGGGTCAACCGGGGAAATATTCTGGCCATGACGCTTCTTGAACGGGCGAGAACTCCGGAGGCCGAAGACATTCTGGTTGCCACGCTGAAACTCGACCCGCAAAATCCTTTTACCCTGAATAACCTCGGTTTTGCGATGGAAAACGAGGGCAATCTCGAACGCGCCCTCGCCTACTACAACCAGGCGGCCAGGACGCACTCCAAGGAGCCCATCGTCGTGGCCCTCGACCCCCTCTGGCGCGGGAAGCCGATCTCCGACGTCGCCTTCTCCAACGAGGAGGCGGTCCGCCAGCGTCTTCGTGCCCGGCAGAGCAACCAGGACCGGGCGGCGCGGCTTGAAATCCAGGGCGTGTCGGCGATCAACCACAACGACGCCGACCAGGCCTACAGCGATTTTCGCGAGGCATACAAGCTCGACCCGGCCAGCGCGTTTTCCCTGAACGATATGGGCTACGTGGCCGAGGCCTTCGGCGACCAGGAAACGGCCAGGGAATTTTATTCCGCCGCCCGGCGCGGAAAAAGCGCGGGCGCCGCGGTTCACCTCGCCAGCGATCACCAGATGGTGGGCGCGGCCGCCGGAGACGTGGCCGGCCGGAACTCCGAGGCGACCGACGCCAATCTCCAGGCTCTCGCCGAGGCGCGCCGCCGCCGCAATGCGCCCGTGGTTCTCAAGCGGCGCGACTCGACCCCGGTCACCCCGCCCCACTCCGCCTCCCCCCGCCCTCCGCTCGACAATGCGCCGGTTGAGCCGACTGTCCCGCGCCCGCATTAGCCGCCTTCCGGTTTGCCATCCAGTCATCTACTACCCCGTAAATATGTACTACTCAGTTAAGAGTTTCGTCCGATTGCTAAGACTCTCGCCTGTGTTTATGCTCCTCTAACCAAGAAGTACTCCTGCGGCCGCCCGAACCATTGCGTTGGACGCCCAGGACATTGCGGAGGGGCAAAATTGCAGATTCGTACTTGGTCGGCGGTCGTGTGTCTTGCCGGCTTGATTGTTCTCGGATGCGGCCGAAAGGCGCATGCCGAAGCCACCATGAATTGTCCGGCGGGCACCTATGACATGCTCGACTGGATGACGCTCGATTCCGATCTTCGCGCCACTTCCCACATGCAGGGAACGGCCAATCCTCTCTATACAAACATGGCTGCGGGAAAGTTCTACTGGACCAAGGGCGCCAAGGGTTCGCCCTGGGACGTTCAGCTGTTCGACGGGAAATATATTTACCTCTGGATCACCGAATCCCAGTGGACGAATCCCCGCACCTTCAAGAAATTCACCGACAATACCAACATGCCGCTCGTCCCGCGTTGCGCCCGGGCCGGCTACCCCGGATCGACCGTTACCATACCGAACACCTCGTACCAGACCTACACCGACTGCACGCACTTTACGACCCGGAACCTGCTGCTGGGCGTCAACCAGGTGTGGGGACCGTACACGGTCGACCTGGGCGGAGAGCTGCCGAAAGCTCTGCCGGTGCTGGTCGCAAGCTACCGGTACAATTGCCGCCCCGGTTACACCAACTGCGGCGACAAGGAAGATTATTACTTCGCCCAGCGCTACGGACTGGTCCAGTGGGCCCACTACAGTCTCTCGGCGGGCGTCTATCGCATGACGCAGAAAACCATTTTCAACCGCGTGGTGAAGGGAACGGTCCAGCCCTGGTTTCCCTGCTTCTGAGCCGCCGGGTGGGCTAGTCGGTCCCGGTCTTAAGGCGGTCGGTTGTTTCGTCAAGGCTCGGAGGCGGCAACGGCTCGCCGTGCAGTTCGGCGGCTTGCTCGGCCGAGGCGGGTCGCCGCGCGCCGTTTCCCTGGACCAGGAACATCTTTTGCGCCTTGCGCCGGAGTAGAAGGTTGCGCATCGGCATCCAGTGCGGCAGCTTGCGCAAGGTGGAGAGAGAACGCAGCTCCTCGAGCTCCTGCCGGAGCTCGAAGGTCCGCAAGTACTGGCGAATGATTTTCGGCATGCTCATGCGCAGCGCCGCCGAGACGTTTTGAAACGCCATCTCCGCCTGCCGCTCCCGGTTTTTGAGCAAATGGACGATGTGGCGCGCAAGCACGCTGATATCACCGGTGGGGAAGAAATCGATGGCCAGCCCCTCTTCGTCCGCCAGACGGCGGAAGTCGGGAATATCGGAGGCGATGATCGGCACGCCGTAGGTGCAGGCGAGGTGCGCGATTCCGCTCGATCCGGCGGATGAAGTATAGGGCAGCACCGCAACCGTGGAGCCCTGGAAGAGCGGGGCAATGTCGGCTTCGGCCACGTAGCCGCGGAACACCAGGCCGCGATGCGGGCCGATCTTTCCTTCGACCGAACGCAGATACCCCGGGGTCTTGGGGTGATCGGTACCGGCGATGACCAGACGCGCCTCGGGGACCTCCTCGATGACCCGATCAAAAGCCTCGATGAGCGGCTCGAGCCGCTTGTAGGTGCCCCATTTGCCGAATGCCAGGATGCGATGTTCGGGATTGCCGCGGGCGGCGAGCTCGGGATATTCCGGGCGCGCGGAGAAGATGCCGTGGCGGCGAACATAGACGGCGCCCCGGCCGTACTTCTCGACCAGCACGCTGCGGTAAGCCGGCAGCATGACGGAAACAGAGTTGGCAAACAGGATCATGTGGGTGGCGAGGAACCCTCCAGCGCGATAGAGCAGGGGAAAGCGCACGCCCGCGTCGTTGAGATCTACGGTTTCCATCAGCTGATGCAGGGTGACATGCGTGTAATAACCGCACCATCGCACCAGCGCCGGAATCGCGATTCCCAGGAAGGCCGCCGAGGCCCGTCCTCCGAAGCTGGCGAAGCCCAGATTGAACCAGACGACGTCGGGCTTGGCGTCGGAAATCGCGCGCAGGATCCGCCAGGGATTGCCGAGACTGTTGAATTTCCAGCAGCGCCTCACCGCAAATTCGTCGAGCTCCGCTTCGGGCGGCGAACATTCGTCGCCGAGAATCGAGAGCGTGATGCCGCGGATGCGCTGCAGTTCGCTCGCCAGGTGAAAGCCGTATTCGTTCAAGGCGTCGTGGCTCGGAGGAAAAGCCGTCACCAGACAAATCTTCATGGTTGTCCCTGTCCGAAGAACGCGTGGCGCGAAAGCTTTCCGAGCAGCGTGACGTAATCGAGCGCCACCTTCAAATCCGCCTTGCTCTTTCCGGCATGGCGGGCGGCGAAATGAAACGGGACTTCGGTGGTTTTCCGGATCTTTCCCTTGACCAGGATCTCGAGCAGAATCTTGAAGCCTTCCGGCTGCAAGTCGAGCTCTTCGGTGCATTCCCGGCGTACGACGAAATACCCGGAGAGCGGGTCTTTCACCGCGAGGCCGCGGCTCCGCAGCGGAGCGGTCGCAAGCAGCGTGCTGCAGCGCGAGACCAGAATGCGGAACCTGTTCCAGTCGTCCAGGCGGTGGCCGTTTCGAGAGACGTAGCGGCTGGCGATGGCAATGTCGCTCCCATCGAGCACGGGGCGGACCAGGTCGGGCAGGAGCTCGGGCGGATGCTGCAGGTCGGCGTCGATGACGCCGAGAAGGGCGGCGCTCGTCTGCGTCCATCCGTGGACCACGGCGCCCGCCAGTCCGCGCTGACCGCGGCGGACAAACACACGCACCCTCGGGTCGTGGGCGGCGCAACGGCGGGCGGCTTCCGCAGTGCCGTCGCCGCTGTCATCGTCGACCAGGATGAACTCCGCTTCCACGGGCAAACCTGCCACCGCGTCCTGCAGACGGCGGAGAAGAATCGGCACATTGGCCGCTTCATTGAGGGTCGGAATCACTAATCCCAGCTTGGGCCTGGAAGGGGTACTCATTTGCGGTGTCCACGGTACTTTCGATCATCCGTCTTACGCGAACGGTCTTACGCGAAGCGGGATCTCGTGCGGCGCTAAACTTTGGATGGCCGCGAACAGTTAAGGCGTTGGTTGATTTACGGACTGGATTTTCTAGAGCGGGATGGGGGAAAGACCTGAGCTGCCGGGGACCAGAGGCGACTCGGTGGCCTCGCCGGCAAGCTGTTTCCAGCTCTCGAGGATTGCCGCATGCACGTCGCCGGCGTCGTCGGCGGGGACGAAATTCAAGCGAACCAGCCGGCAGAGCTCGAAGTAGGAATCGCGGTACTCGCGCAGAAATTCCAGGGGGTATTCCGGTTTGCGGGCGCGCGCCTCTTCGGGAACTGCGTCGAGCAGAAACGGGAGGTCGGGCCGGGGAGCGAGTCTCAGGATCAGGCGGGCATAGCTTCGAGCCAGCCGGTGAGCGAGGGGCAGGGCCGCCAGCTGGTCATAGATGTAGCGGTCGAAAACAATGACCCCGCCGGGCGGGCTCGCGAGTTTCGCCCGGCGCACGGCCCGCTCGAGCCGGAAAACATCGATCAGGTGCAGCAGGGCGCGTCCGAAAAGCAGGGGGGCGGACCGGTAGTTCTTGTCCCTGCGGTTTGCCGGTCTCTCCCGGGTGCCGATCTCGCCGTCGCTCTGGAGAACTCTCCGGCTGAAATCCGAGCGCAGGGACCTGAGTACGGCTACGTCGTCCCAAAACGTCAAGGTGGTGACCGGAATGCCTTGCGCCCGCAGGTATCGGGCCAGTTTCTCGATCTGCGTGCTCTTGCCCGCGCCGTCGATTCCCGAGAAACTGATCAATATCGTTGCCATCGCGACAAGCTTCTTTCAACGCGATGGCGCGCCCGGCACATGGCCCGGGCTGGCCGCCGAAAGCGCCGCAACCGTGCCCAGGGCGGCCCCGGCCCCGGCAATAAAGCCCAGGCGGATCAGCCACGAGCGCACTTGACGCTGTTTGGGCGGAGCGATCGCGACCCCGGCAGGCTTCGACGCCGCGCTTCCGCTGACTTCGGGCGCGGGAGCCACGGCGGTCCCGCTCGGGGTTTTCGTACCCTGCGGCTGCTGCTGGTTCGAGCTCTGGGGAGCCTGGGAAGCGGGGGGAGCGGCCGTCGAGTTGCGGCCCGGGTTTTCCGGCAGCTCAATCGGGGGCTGGGTCGGGCTCCCCGCCGGCTGATGCTGCTGCGGGTCCTGCGCGAGCAAAGCCTCCGGCGCGCCACTCAGGAGGAAAATCAAGACACCGGGGACGGCGCGGAAAAACATCGGTTTCATAAGCCTTCCCTCCCTGGGATCGGTCACTAGGCCGCCACCGGCTGGGCCTGAATCTTTCTGACCGCGGCGTCTTCGTTCTCACCCGTGGCCGCGCTCGCGGCAGTGAACCCGGCAGCCCGATCGAATCCGGGAAATTTCCGGAACAGGCGGTCCATCCGCGTGAGCTCGAGCAGGATGGCTGCCTCGGCAGAGATCTCTCCCAGTTCGAGCGCGCCATCGTAGTCGGCAATGATTTCCATGCAGTCCAGCAAACCTTCGACTCCGTCGAGGTCCATTTCCTTGACCTGCGAGAGATCGACCAGAACGCTCGGGTTGGCGGCCGCGGTCAATTTGTCTTTCAGCTCCACACCCAATTCCCGGGCTTCTCTGCCGCCGAAGAGTTCCGGCAGTTTGATCCTGATTGCCGACGGCATCGTGTCGCTCTCCTTCGAGTGCTGTGACCTCGTGCAGGAATCTTTCATCCAGCTATTCTTCCGGTATAGATGCGTGCCACGTTTGCTTCTATACAGATGCTTGTTGTTAAAAACAGGTTTACGCCTGGTTACGGACCCGATCTCCGGTCGGGAACTCGTCTCTGGCTTCGGTCCCCTGTCTCTCTCAAGTCCAGGCAGCGGAGAGCCCGCGGCGGGCGCCGATTAAACGGCGATCGGCGATCTTCACTTCCGTCTGCCGCTCCAGATGAAACATCCCGTGATTCGACACGATGGACCTGCGGAGATGGAGTCCAACTCCGACGTAGGTGTCCGGCAAAATCCAGGACCCGTCCACCGTGGTTCCGGAGTCGATGTCGCACCCGGACTCAATCGCGCTTCCCGAGCGGATGGTGCAGCAGGAGTTCACGCGGGTGTTGCTTCCGAGAAAGGCCGGACCCTGAATGGAGCACGTGGCGTCCACCTCGACATGGTTGCCGACCCATAGGCCTTCGGCTATTTCCGTTCCCGCCGGCTCGAGCTTCGATCGTCGATGGAGTCCGTCTTCGACGAGCTGCATGAAATCTCCGGGAGTGCGCAGGCGGTTTGCGTAGCCGTAGTAGGAAAAGCGCTCCTCCCGGCCCAGGAGTCTCGAGAGCGCCTTGCTGTAGCTTCCGTTTCCCCGCATCGCGACGGCGCTGGCAAGGGCCACATCGAGCGGTCCGTCCCCGCCGTAGGCTTCGGTCAGCTGCGCCCTGCGCTCGAGGTGAAAGCGAATGAGCTCGGAGAAATCGAGTTCCATATAGGTTCCCGCGCGCACGAGAAGCAGCAGTTCGGCTTGCTCCCCGATCCAGCGGGCGACGGCTTCCTCCCAGCTCAGGACAAAATCCCCGGGGCTTGAGGGATGGGGCAGGGGAAACCCGGTGAGACCCGGGTCCTGGCGCACGATCGAGGGGCGCCCGATTCCCGCCCGATGCAATTTCGCCTTTACCAGGTCGACAAGGTTACGTCCCAAGATGCTGCTGCTGTCGTCGTCTCGAAGAAATCCGTGGCCTCTCGCGGTTGGAGATGGAGAAAGCTCGGTCTGAGCCTCCGGATTTGAAAGCGTTACAATGGCACCAATCTGCACCGGGCTCCTTCCTCATAGACTCACGCGTACTTCGCATCCTCCTGTGTACGAGCAAGGGTTCAGGCCGCGTTGCTTGCCGGCAGCGGTGAGATTTGGGGGAATAGACCGGGACGCAGCGGGAAATCGCCGATAAATCCGTCCCCGTGCCAGCGGACGGCTTCCCGGCGCGTCCGCCCGCGTTGTGCCCCTCGGGCGACCACCAGTTCGTTCTCTTCGTGGCTTCGGCCGAGCAGTTCCCGGATTCGGAGCTTTGCCTTGTGCAGCTGCGATTTGGAATTGCCTACCGAGCAGTCGAGCAGTTCCGCAATTTCCTGATGCTCGTAACCTTCCACTTCGTGCAGCAAAAATATGGTTCTGTATCCGTCGGGCAGTTCTTTGATCGCGCGAGCCAGCGCGATCCGATCCACGCACCCGGTCAACCGGTCGTCGCGGCTGCCGTATTCGCGGCGCACGACCTTTACATCCTGGTTGTAGGGTTCATCGAGCGAAATCTGGCGCAGGGCCTTCTTGCGGAAATGCATCAGCACCGTGTTCACGGCAATGCGGTAGAGCCAAGTGGAAAGCGCGGAATCGCCGCGGAAGGTGGCCAGCTTGCGGAACACCTGCAGAAAGGCGTCCTGGGTGAGGTCTTCGGCTTCAGCGGTATTGTTGGTCATGCGAAGGCAAACCGAGTAGACCTTCGCCTTGTGTGCGTGAAATAAAGATGCGAAGGCGTCTGCGTCGCCTCGTTGAGCGCGCTTTACCAGATCGAGGTCGGAGTTGAAACGTAGCGTGGCATCGGTGTCGGTGGTCACTGGTGTCTCCTTTCAAAACACAAGTCGTTCGTGGTTTTGGGACGAAGTGGATCAACCGTTTTCACACCTATGAGGCTAGAGTCGCCTCCCCAAATGGTCTATCCGGTGAGGTCTGTATGCGACAACAGACGTTCCTGTACCGGTTTGACCCACAAGCACTTGGCGCAGTCGCGAGTTGGTTCACTCACTGGTACGCCTGAAATCGCGGTTCGCTGCGCGTTCGGCACCGACCAGAAGGCGTGGAGCGCATTTCAGCGCACGGTCGGAAAACCGCGATTCGACGGTGCGCCAACGGAAACGAGCACAAACGATTAGGGCAGGCGAGAATCGATTCCGTACAGGAAAGTCCGCAAAAAAATTACAGACTTCCTGGGATTGTTCCTCGAGCGGCGCAGGACCTATGCTCTCGACTCCCGCCTCTCGAGCAGGTGCCGGGAAGACTAGAACTTCCGGCACCTGCTTCTCGCCTCAAAGGACGGTCCTGGCAAAAGCGACAGCCAAGCCCACGGCAGACGCTGACGCCAGCCGGACGGCGGAGTAAAGTCGCGATCCGGGAGATCAAGAACAAAGATTTAGATTTTTAGATTTAACGATAGAGACAAAAGCGCAAAGCTCTGGAGATCCGGGACACGGCTGTGCAGAGGGCCCGCGAGCGGGGCATCGCGGTGGATCGCCGATCAGAATTGCCCGGGATTAGGGGAATATAAAGGTTCTTTTAAGGGATAAAGCCCGGCATCCGGGTGCACACAATCTCGAACCCCGCATGCCTATCCTGTTCAGGCGCGCATCGATCGAGCCCCGGGCTTTGCGCTTTCTACTCGATGCCGGCCTGCACCACGTGCACGATGTTGTTTCTCACGGCATAGAGTACGAGGTCGCTCACCGAGTGCAGCTGCAGTTTGCGCATAATATTGGAGCGATGGGTTTCCGCGGTCTTGACGCTCAGCCCGAGCGCCACCGCGACCTCCTTTGTGCTCTTTCCCTCGGCCAGCAGTTGGACAATTTCGCGCTCCCGCGGGGTCAGACGATTGCGACCCGAGGTCGGAGCCGGCGCTCCCGCCGTGCCTCCTTTCAGGTAGCCTTCAAGAACCATGGTCGCCACCTTGGAGGTGAAATAGGTCTTGTCCCGGCGCAGCGCTTCGACGGCGGCCACCAGGTCTCTCGCCGCATCGGATTTCAGCAGAAAGCCGCGCGCTCCGGCGTTTAAGACCTCGCGCACCACCTGGTCCGAATCATGCAGGGTGAGGATGAGAACCCGCGCCTGCGGATTGGTCTTGAGGATCTGTCGCGTAGCTTCCAGGCCGTTCAGGCTGGGCATGCCGATGTCGAGAATGACAACGTCGGGCTTCAGCTGTTGCGCCATTTCGACGGCCTCGCGACCGTCCGCCGCTTCTCCGCAGACCTGCCACTCGTGTTGTGACTGCAAGAGCGCGATCAATCCTTTTCGAACGACTTCGTGGTCATCGGCAACTAGAATTCGAAATGTGCTCATCTTTCACCTCTCCTGCACCTCTCGTCAGGCACTTTCCGTGGACGTCCCTGCCGAGCCCGCGCACAAATACCTCCCGAGTACCTTGCCAGCGCCGGGTTCAGCATTCCTTCGCGTGCGGGATGTCCGGATTTGCCGGGAGTCCGTGTGCGTGCTCGTCCCGGTCTTCGAGCGATACTACTTTAACCCCGCGCGCGGGCTCGAGGACCAGGGTCATTGTAGATGCGCAGCGCCCGCACAACCACATGTGCAAGGTTTGGCGCTGCGGTCTTTCATCAAAGGGCGCAGACTTGTCGTCGCTGGCAGCGACGGAAATCGACACAACTTCGAACTGAAACAGGCGCCCTTCCGAGAATGAATGCAGAGGTCGATTGCAGCTCTCGTTCACGCAATATGCCAGCATAGGTTCCGTCCTGGCAGGCCAGTTGATACCCTGAACGCGCACCTTACAGCCAAAACCCAGATTGTCCAATACAGTCTGGACTGTATTTTTATTCCGGATCAGGCGCAAATGAGACATAAATTAGATGCCGCAGGCGCCGCCTCCGGCTCCGGCAAGCCTGAACCGTTGGTTCCACCCATCCGGCCCCTTTGTTCGTCTGTTCGTCGAACCGGCGCCTCCCGGGGGCTGTCTCCAGCGGAAACCTGATTTCGCGCCCGGGAGAAGCTGGCCCCGGCAGGCGCCCCGCTTCCATCCGGCCCGCCGCCCCTGAATTCCTGCCGGCGCGGAACCTGCTCCCCGGGAAGCGAAATCCGTGCGATTCGAACCCGGGTCACGGACGAGAAATCCCTGCCGTATATTGCATAAGATCATGCATGATTTATAAAAGTGCACATAAATGTGCAATGAGGAGCGGGGCCCCCGGTTACCTTATTTCCGGGACCGCCGTACAGCGGTCTTCGGATGCCATCCCTTTCGAGCGAGCGGTAAAGTCGAATCCGTATCGGCTTGGCCGGACGTTTCCGGCCTTTTATGCGACTTCGGCGTGCAATCTCGCAAGCGGTGATGGTGGGCGGAGCTGTGATCGGCGGCGCCGGCCTGGCGATGGGCGCCGGGACCGCTGCCGGGCTGGGCGTTGCATACTGGGGAATTCGCCAGTTCCGGCGCTACCCGCTGTCCGGACGGACCGTGGTCATTACCGGTGGTTCGCGCGGCCTGGGACTTGCGCTGGCGCGGGCTTTTCTGCGTAAACAAGCCAGAGTCGCGTTGCTGGCGCGCGATCCGGACTCGCTCGAGCGCGCTCGCCGGCTGCTTCAGGGACTGGGCCAGGTGATGGTTTGCGCCGCCGACGTTCGCGACGAAGGTCAGGTGAAGGCGGCGCTCGCGGATGTGCGGGCGCGATTCGGCGCCATCGACGTGCTTGTCAACAACGCCGGAACCTTTACGGTCGGCCCGATGGAAACCATGACGGAGGGGGAATACCGGGAAGCGCTGGAGGTTTTTCTCTGGGGGCCTCTGCGCACAACTCTGGCCGTGCTGGCTGAAATGCGGGCGCGCCGGAGCGGCAGAATCGTAAACATTTCTTCGATCGGCGGCAAAATCAGCCTGCCGCACCTGCTGCCCTACAGCGTTGGCAAGTTCGCTCTGGCCGGGTTTTCACAGGGAATTCGCGCCGAGCTCATGCGGGACAACGTCATTGTGACTACGGTTTATCCGGGACCGATGCGCACGGGGAGCCCGCGCAACGCCGAGTTTAAAGGCAAGCACCGCGCCGAGTACACCTGGTTCCTGCTGAGCGATTCGACTCCCGGGATCTCGACGAGCGCGGACCGCGCTGCCCGCAAAATCGTGGGCGCGTGTGAGTACGGCAAGGCGGAATTGATCCTTACTCTGCCGGCAAAGTTCGCCCTCAAGCTGCACCAGATGTTTCCCGGAGCCTCGTCCCTGGCGCTCGCTGCATTCAATCGCGGACTCCCGGCGCCCGGAAACTCGGGGCAAGAGAAAGCCAGGGGCGCCGAAAGCACCACCCCGGTGACAGAATCGTTTCTCACGGCCCTCGATCGGCGGGCTGCGCAAAAGAACAACCAACTCGCGGTTTCTCAATAAATGAACCGGGCCCGCCGCAAGTCTCTCGCCCGAAGTGCGAAAAAAAACCGTGAATTCGACCCGCCCGCCCGCAAACCTGCAGATCTCGAGCCATCTAAAGGACTAGGACGCGTCCGCGCCGGGCGGCACTTTCGCCACTAGGATTTGAATCCTAATTGCCGTAGAATGCGTCTGTTATAATCAGCTCGAAGCAAAGGAGACATATGGCCACGACAGTAACCCCGGAAGTTAAGCCCCAGGAAACCACGAAGAAGGCTCCGGTCATGCTGACACCGAAGGCGGTCGCCAAGGTGAAGGAAATCATGGGCCAGCAGACGCCGGTTCCAGCCGGGCTGCGTATAGGCGTAGTCGGCGGCGGTTGCTCCGGCTTCTCCTATTCCATGTCGTTTGAGAACTCGGCAGGAATGATGGACAAGGTTTTCGACATGGAGGGCTTGAAAGTTTACGTGGATGCGACTTCGGTGATGTACTTGAACGGCTGCATCGTGGATTATCTCGAGACGCTCGAAGGCGCAGGCTTCAAGTTCGAGAACCCGAACGTGAAGAGCACCTGCGGCTGCGGATCGTCGTTCAGCGTCTAAAATCCGTGTGAGTTTCGAAAGCCAGAAAGGCCTCCGGTTCCCGGGGGCCTTTTGGGTTTATGTTCCTTCCTTCCGGCTGGAGTTCAGCCTCCCGTTACTTGTTCGAAAGTGAATCCGACGGGCGGGGTGTCATTTCAACACCCCGGCCGCTCACTGTGGATTCGGAGACTGCGGATTCTGGGGCGGTGGATTCTCTGAGTTCGGCTGCTCTGGATTCTGGGGCTGCTGTGGAGTCCCCTGCTGCATGTTGGGCGGGTTTAGCCCTCCCGGTTGACCGGGACCAGGGTTCTGCGCTCCGGGGTTCTGCGCACCCGGCTGGTTCATCTGGTTGATCGGCGTGGCGCCCTGAATGGAGGGTTCATTGGGCGTCATGAGCAGTCCGCCGTGATCGGTGCTGGGGTCGTAAATGAACTGCCACTGGTAGTAACGGTCTTTCTTGTTGAATACGCGGATGGTCTTATCTTTGCTGGTGCTGGCGACTCCAACAATCGGCAGGCCCCCGAACTGCCCGTTTCCCAGCCCGTTCGGGTCCTGCGCCCCACCCGGACTCACCTGGGACGAGAAACCCCGCATCGGTTGGTTCAAATTTCCCGACGAGCTCTGAGACATTGAATCGGTCGTCGAGTGATCGCCGCTCGAGCTCTGGTCGGTGGTAAGCTGCTCGCTTTGGCCATCCTGAGAATTGGCCGCGGCTTGGCCATCCTGTTGAGGATTGCCCGCCGCCGGGTCACTCTGAGGGTTGCTCGTGGCCGGACCCACCATGGAGGCCCCGGCCCCGTTCGCCCTGAGCCCGCCGAAAGCGGGGCCCGGAGTTGTTGTGGACGACGCATCCGCCGGCCCGGGCGCAGCTCCGCCGGCCGCCGGACCGGGCCCGCCCGGCGCGGGCGAATTCGCATTGAGCCCGCCGGGAGCGCCCTGACCTGCGGACGCATCCGGGGACCCGGGAGGAAGCCCGCTGGCGGCTCCCGGGCTGAACGACATCTGCACATCATTCTGGCGCAGCAGCCTGAAGCCTTTTCCCGTGATCGGGTCCTTGTAGCGCTTCCGCAGATACCGAACGTTGTTCGTATTCTCAAGGTCTTCCAGACGCGAAGGATAACGCCCGAATTTTCTTACGTATTGCCGGATCGCGCGCGAATACTGCACTCCCCGGTGAATCAGCTCCTGTTCGCGGTTCCGCCGGATCTGGAAGTCGACCTTTTCGATCCACCCCAGGGAAGCGATGGCCAGCAGCGTCACAAACAACATGAGCGTCACCAGGATGTAGCCCTGTTCGCGATGGCGTTTTTTGTTCGAAAAACTCATAGAGATCCGGTTATTCATCCGTCGAAGCATTCGGCCGTTCAACCCTTTAGGGCGTCGGTCCTTCCGCGAAGGATCGAGGGTGTTGTTATCCCTGGGTCAGCGGAATGCTCTGCCGGTTATTGTTCAGCACGTCGAGTATCTCGACGGCGTTCGGTGAAATTCGGACCACTTTATACCGGCGGTCCACAATTTCGCCCTCTTTGGCGATGAACAGGTCCTCCCCCTGGGCGAGAAAAATGCGCTTGCTTCCCCCTTCGGGCGTGGCATATCCGTAGTACTTCAACTCGATGGGCGGCGGCGGAGGCGGAGCGGGCGGCGCCGCGGGCTGCGCCTCGGAAACCGGCGGCACAACCACCGGGGGAGGAGGCTCTACGAACACCTTGAATATGTTCCGTCCCGTTCCCCGGTATTTCGTCTCCTCGCTTGCCCGCAGCTGGTCGGTCCGCAAGGTCGGATCGAGCGATTGCCCGGGGCCCTGTTTCCTGAGTCCTGCGTGTTGGCTTGCCGTTCCTGCCGTTCCTGCCGTTCCCCCCGCCGCGGGGGGAAGGTCGGCGGCCACCGGGGCCGCCGCAGGTCCGGCTGCGCTCGAAGAACCCAGGCCGAAGAAACCCGAGAAACGGGTCGCCATCAACACCACGGCGACTGCGAAGGTCCCCACCGCCGCGATTACCTTCTTCCGGTTTTCGGTTCCAAGCTTCACTAGGCCGACCTCAAGTAGGTTTCCACCTTGATTTGGAGCGCCACAATCCCATCTTTTTCGCTGCCCAGTTCCACCCCATTGACCAGGAAAAACAACTGGTTGCGCTCGAGCCCGTTGATAAAGCGCACCAGCTGGAGGTAGTCGCCGGACAGGTTGGCCTCGATTTCGAGCCGCTCGAGCCCGTCCACAGGCGCTTCTTTGTGCGTATACTTCACCCCGCTCACCCGCACGCCGGTCTCCTGCGCCAGTCTGCCGAAGTCGGCGTCGACCGCCGATTGTTCGATGGGAAAGCGCTCCTGGTAGAACTGCTCGATCTGGTCTTTCGCCTGGGGGATCTTCTTGTCCAGTCCGCGCCAGGGGGCGTCTTCGCGCTGCTGGATCTCCTGCCGGAGCCCGTCGAGCTGCTGCTCGCGCGCCTGCCGCATGCCGGCGATGGGCGTGAGCAGCATGGCGCCCGCGATGGCGCTCACCAGCAGGAGAGCGCCCAGGGCGAGCTTCAGGCGGTTGCGGGTTCGCTTGAGGTCCGTCATCAGTCGCTGCCTCCATGGCTGTCACGGCCCGGCGTTGCCGGCACATACAGCGCGTTGATATCAAATTCCACGCGGTCCTTCCGGCCGCTCTGCGCCTCGGAAAATTTCTCGGCCTCGATGCGCGTCTGTTTGAAGTGCTTGGAATTTTCCATCTTGCGCACCAGATCGAGCGCCTGTTCCCGGGTGTCGCCGCCCACCACCAGTTTCAGCTGCAGGTTGTTCTCTTCCGTCACTCCGGGGTGAATGGAGATGACGTGCAGATGGGTCGGCATCACCTCTTCCAGCTGCTCGAAGATCAGCGTCCACGACAGAGCTTTCTGCTCGAATAACTGGTTCAGAAACCGCGAACGGTCGCGCACGATCCGGTTGTCGGGCCGATTGAGCATGGCCTGCGCCTGAAGCTTCTCCTGGTCCAGCCGGGCGATCTCGGACTTCAGTTCCGACATCTGGCGGCGGTCGCTTGCGCCCGCCATGAACCCGACCGCTGCGAAGTAGACCAGCGCCAGGGTGAGAAGCGCAACCAGGCCCAGCGCGGCGCTCCAGTAGATCCAGAACTGCCGCGAATCCTCGTACGGCTGGGTTGCGAGATTGATGTTAAGCCGCATATCAGGAAAGCAGTGCGCCGACTACTCCCGCCATCCTCCATTTGGGAATGGAACCGCCGCCCAGGCCAAGCTGCGATGCGCTGACCAGTTCCTTCAACTCTGCGCCGGTCTGCGCCGCAAGCGCCGGCCGCGCCCCGGCGACATCGGAGATCCCGGCAAGATAAACCTCTTCGATGTGGGTGGAATACGTGTCCTGGAAAAATACCACCGAGGGATACACGTCTTCGGCCAGCTGTTCGCCGCTGATCGCGCTGCCGCGCCCGTTTTCGAGCGTGCGGAACAGCAGAAGCTGCTGCTTGGCGAGGATGGCGATGCTGGTCGAGTGGGCATCCACCTTGATCACCAGCGTGCCTTTTTCGCCCGGCGCCCCGCCGAGCGCGGCAATCATCGAGGGCACAACCACGCCGGGGCTGCAACCGGCTTCGAGAAAGACCGCTTCGTAGTCCTCGATCACGTTTTTGAGGGCCACGGCCGTGGTCACGCGAACTCCCCCCTCGGTCTTGTGCGCGTGATAGGAAACCGTCGCTTTATCGATGTCGAAGGGAAGCGACTTGCGCAGGCGAAACCGCACCACGCCCTCGGCCTCCTCGGGCTTCTCCGGCAGGGTTTCAAAGTCCAGCAGGACGACGCGCACGGCGGCGTCGGGGAGAATCGCAATGACATCGCGCGAACGCCCGCCGCCTGCCTGCTCGAGCGCGCGCCCCAGGGCGCCGACCAGCGCATCGCGCTGGCGCACATTGTTCTCGGTCAGGTCCGGCACCACGCATCCCGGTCCGAGCTCGGCCGTCGAGCAGAGTTCAAGCACCTGGCGCGAGTCGGCCGCCCGGGCGGCGATCACCCGGTCGGGCGCGATCTCACAGGCCAGGCGCGGCCGGGCGAAATGGCTGTTGCGAAGCATGGTTGTGTTCGAATGTCCTCCCGGGTTACCGCATGGCCTCAATGAAGGTGACTTTGTTGATCTCCTTCAGGGTTGTCTTTCCGTCGCGCACTTTGCCGAGCGCCGATTCGCGCAGGAAACGCATGCCTTCCTCGCGCGCCGCGCGGCGGATCTCCGAAGTCGGCTTGCGCGCCAGAATCATCTCCCGAATACGGTCGCTCAAATCGAGCAGCTCATGAATGGCCGTGCGGCCGCGGAACCCCGTGCCGGCGCATTCAATGCATCCCTGCCCCTCGTACAAAGAGTACTTCGACCACTCCTCGGCGTTGAGTCCGCTCGCTTGGAGCACCTCGGGCGGGTAGTGGACGACCTCGCGGCAGGAGCTGCAGATGAGCCGGACCAGCCGCTGCGCCAGAATGCAGTTCAAGGCGGACACAAAGTTATAGGGCTCGACCCCCATGTTCAGAAAGCGCCCGAGCACGTCGACGACGTTGTTGGCGTGGACCGTGGTAAAGACCAGGTGCCCGGTCAGCGCCGACTGGATGGCAATCTGCGCGGTCTCGGTGTCGCGGATTTCGCCCACCATGATCTTGTCGGGATCGTGCCGCAGGATCGAGCGCAGGCCGCGGGCAAAGGTCAGGCCCTTTTTCTCGTTCACCGGAATCTGCGTGATCCCGCGGATCTGATACTCGACCGGGTCTTCGATGGTGATGATCTTGTCTTCTTCGGTCTTGATCTCGTTGATGCCCGCGTACAGCGTGGTCGTCTTTCCGCTGCCGGTCGGGCCGGTCACGAGCACCATGCCGTAGGGCTCTTTGATGTAGCGCCGGAATTTCCGCAGGTCGTCTTCGTCGAAGCCCACCACGTCGAGCGTCAGGGAACGGAACTTCTCGCTCATCGACTCCTTGTCGAGCACCCGGAGCACGGCGTCTTCGCCGTGAATGGAGGGCATGATGGAGACGCGAAAGTCGATGGGGCGCTCGGGCTGGCCGTATTTCACGCGGAAGCGTCCGTCCTGCGGCACGCGGCGCTCGGAGATATCGAGCTCGCTCATCACCTTGATGCGCGAGATGATGGTGGAATGATGCTCCTTGGCGATCGGCGGCATGGCCTGGGTGAGCACGCCGTCGATGCGAAACTTGATTCCCACCGAATCGTCGCGCGTCTCGATGTGAATGTCGCTGGCCCGGCGCTGCAGGGCGGTGAAGATGGTCGTGTCCACGAGCCGGATAATGGGGCTCATGTCGCCCTGCGCCGTCAGCTTGTCGATGGTGATGCTCTCGTCGCTGTTTTCGTCGGCCTCGTGCACCACGTCGAGGGTGAAGCCTTCGCTTGCGTCTTCGAGCACCCGCTTGGACTGCTCGGTCTTTTTCAGGATTTCGTTGATCTGCGACAGGGTGGCGACTTTGGTGATGATCCGGGTGCGCAGCAGCAGGCTGATTTCGTCGATCATCATCAGCTGGCTGGGATCGGCAATGGCGATCGCCAGGCGCCCGTCCTCGGTCTCTTCGAGAGGGACGAAGTTATAGCGGAACATCAGGTGCGGAGAAATCTTGGTGAACAGATCGTGGTGGAGCTGGAAGTCGCGCAGGTCGACAAAGTCGCAGCGGTAGCGGCGCGCAATGTCCCGCGCGCGTTCGGCTTCGTCGGAACGGCCCGCGGTCGCAAGCTGTCCGTTCGATCCGTTTACGAATACCGATTTCTTGTCCGTGATCGTTGCCATGTGAACCTCTTGCGCCTCCCTCAGTGAACGGTTGATCCCAACGTGAATATCGGCATGTACAACGCGATCAGGATGCCTCCCACAAACACCGCCATGACGATCAGGATGAGGGGCTCAATCAGCGCCATCGCGCCCGCGAGAGCCGTCTCCACGTCCTCCTCATAGAACTCGGCCACCGAGTTCAACATCGCCGGCAGCGCGCCGGTGGATTCGCCGACTTCAATCATCTCCACCGAAAGGTCGGGAAACACTTTCTGTTCTTCCAGGCTCCTGGCGAGCGATTGCCCCTCCCGCACGCGCTCCGCCGCCCGGGTCAGCCCGTTCAGCATGGTGCGGCTCGACATCGAGGCGCCCGCGGTCTCGAGCGAAGGCACCAGGGACATTCCGCCGGTCAGGAGCGTCGAAAGCATGCGCGAAAACGTGGACACGTGATACTTCAGCCAGATATCGCCCACCACCGGCAGCTTGTGGGCGGCGCGGTCGATCGCAAGCGCGCCGCGGTCGGTCGACTTCCAGCGCCACAGCAGAAAAGCCGACACCGCGAGCAGGCCGAGCGCAATCGGCGCATACTGCTGCGAATGGGTGCCGACGTCGAGCATGATGGTGGTGATGGCCGGCAGTTGCGCGTTCATGTCCGCGTAAAGCTTGGCAAACTGCGGCACCACATAGGTAACCAGGAAAATGAACATGCCGGTGATAACCGATACCAGCAGAACGGGATAAACCAGCGAAACCGCCAGCTTTTTCTTGAACGTAAGGGTCATCCGCTGGAAGTTCACGTAGCGGGTGAGCACTTCGTCGATATTCCCGCTCTTTTCGCCCGCCATCAGCGTGGTGATGTAGATCTTGGGGAAGGTGTGCTGGGCGGCGAAGGCTTCGGAAAGCAGCTCCCCGCCCTTGACCCGCTCGCGCACATTCTGGAGAAGCGAGCGAAAGTAACCGTCTTTCTGCCGCTTGATCAGAAGGTCGAGCGACCCCAGGACCGGCAGACCGGCCTTCAGCAGGGTCAGAAGCTGCTGGTTGAACACCAGGAAGAGCGCCGGCTTGACCCGCTTGGCGCGGCCCACCCGGCCGCCGCCGAGAATGCCTTTGGGCTTGACCCAGTAGACTAGGAAGCCCTGCTGGACAAAGCGGTCGCGCACCTCGGACTCGGAGATCCCGCTTTCGACCTGCTCGAGCAAGCGGCCGCGCTCGTCGGCGACTTTGATCAGAAATTCAGCCATCTCAAACCAGAAATCCCGGGCCTTGTCGACCCCAGTCTAACACTCAAAAACTCTCGTTTTTTGAGCTACTTAGAGCACACAAGTTTATCGGGAGAACATCCACCGCGCGGGTCAATTTCCCGAGTTGTCTTCTATCACCTCGGCCCCAGGGGACGGAGTAAAACGGAACAGCGAATCGGAAACCCGGACGTTCTCCTCGAGGTTCGCGAAGCGGTATTCGGTCACCGAATCGTCGACTCCATGAATGAGAATCCGGGCGATCTGGTGCGCCGGGGTAATCTCGAGCGCCACATCCCGTACCCGGTCTTCCATGCCTTTGGGAACGCCATGCAACATTGCATCCTCCGGGTGCCAGGTTTCGATCTCGGGCGCAAAGGACAGACCGGCCAACTCTTTTTTGAGCCTGGTCCTGCCCAGCAAAAACGCAATCGGCGACCGGAGATCGTTCAAGTCCTTCATCGAGGACTTCCTCACCTGCTTTTCCCGGGGCAGATAAAACCATCCATCATGCCCGTCGGCCACAAAAAGCTTCTCTTCAGGAGAACGGTATTCCCAGCGCATCTTGCCGGGTTTTTTAAGCCATAATTTCCCCGACTCCCTCCGTTCGGTGCCGACGCCCTGGTAGATCTCGGTGAAGTCGGCCGCAAGCGTCTGCAGGTGGTTGTAACGGTCGTCGACCAGACGGGCAACGGTATTGACATCGGGAAGGGCAAACAGGGGCGCCGCCGCCAGGCAAAAAAGCGCGGCGAGGGCCTTCATTCTGTGTCGAGTCCCTGTTTTCATAGGATTACAAACCAGGTGGTTTCTGCCTGGAATATGCGGGAAAGGATTCTGCCTTCCTGTGATTAGATGCTCTGCTAGGGGCCAGGGACTCGCAGAACGGCGGCCTTAAGGCCTCTACCCAACCCATTCGACAGAGCTACAAGTTGCACGGTATCGAACCATCCGCGGCGACTCGGCATAGTAACAACTGGCTTGGAGCCGTGAGGAGCAAACAGAAGGTCCCAATCAAACGCCAGCGGCAAAACCGGGCCAAGGACGCCCCGGAAACCTCCGCCGGTGAAGTTCCCGCCGAACCGGGAGCCGAGAGCGACCAGATCAAGGCCCGGCTGTTGCGCTGGATCAGCCTCGGCGATCAGGCCCTCGGCCGCGAGAAGCGAGACTACGCGGTTCCGCCGACCCGCCGTTAGCCCGCCGTTCGTACTAAAAAGTCGGTTCTCAAGTCTGTGCGAAAGTCCAGGCCTAAGGTCCCGGGTTTACCGGCTACGGCGCGGGCGAAGGGCCGAAGATGGAATACTGCGCGGTGCCCGCGGTTTTTCTGAGGACGCGAACGCCATCGAAGACATGTTCAAGCACTGGATTGGCGTAAGCGACATAAAAGGCGCGCGGATGGAGCTCGAGCGATCGCGCGAGATTTCGCACCAGCTCGCGGAGCGAAGGCTCCGGCAGGGGGTTGAACAGAAACAGGACGGTCGGCTCGTCCGGAAAAACAAAGTCGCCCGCGTCTCCGCAGACCACTTTCATGTCGGCCCGTTCCCGCCTGGAACGGTCTCTGGCATGAAACTTGTCCAGGTTTTCGCGGGCCACGCGCGCCAGCTCCGGGATGAGTTCGATCCCGAGGATGCGGCGGAAATTGTAGTTCGAAGCCAACAGAAGCGCCCGTCCTTTGCCGGAGCCGGCATCGATGAAGGTGAAGCCTGAAAAATCGAGCGCAAGCGCTTCCATCATCTCGCGGAACTCATCCGGCGGAATCGGCTGATACGGCGACGTGAGAAGCCCGAGGAGGCGGGTTCGCCAGTCTAGGGTCGCAGAGCTCGTATCGACGCGTTCGTCCCAGTCGTAATCGATGTCGCCGTAACGCGCCCGCCGGCTCTCGGGAAGCGAGCCGCGGAAGAATTCCCAGACCAGCGCGCCGAGCTTTTGAAGCGCCGCCGCCGGGCCCGCGGTCTTGCGCTCGGTGCGCCACCAGGCCCGGAGAACTCGAACGATTCTGACGGTTTCCGGCACGGAACAGAATACGGAACAGGACAACGTTCACCCAGCCTTAGGGGGCCGGCGTTCGGTTTGCCGCGGGGCTTCGAACATAGCCCTGCGGAAGTCCCTTTTCGATAAATGGCAATGCGTCCGGGTCGCCGACGACCACGCTCCCGTCCGCTTCCAGGCGATAAGGCCGCCCCCGCGGATCGAGGGGGACCGAGTCGAGAAAGCCGGCCGCAACCAGTTCCTCAAAGCTTCTGGGCGCGCGTCCGCGATGCTCGCGGAACCGGTCGCGAACTCGCTCGAGTCGCGTCACGTCTTCATCGACCTCGATCGCGCGCAGGTGGAGAGCGGCATTTGCACGAATCATCGGGTCGCCGGTGGTTTTGTAAACGGCCGTCCACATCATGCGCGCCGTCTCGAGGTCGCCCCCGTGCTGCGCCATCTGCGCCGCCAGGATCTTCAGGAAGGGATGGGCGCCTGCAATCCTCGAGCCTTGGAGAAACGCCCCGGCCGAATTCCTGTAATCCTTCAAATCGTAATAAATAAATCCGAGGTGGTAGTAGAGGCGCCAGTCGGCGGGATTGGACTCGATGCCGAAACGAACCAGCTCGATCGCCTTCTCCGGCGTGCCCGCGCCTTCGGGCGGCTTCAGGGAGAGAAAGGTCGCGCCAAATTCGTAGGCCGGAATCAGCTGCGGGTCAAGCTGTGTGGTCAGGTTCAACAAAGGCCATAGCAGTTTGTATTCTCCGCCCCCCTGATGGCGCACCCGGCCAAAATATTGCACGACCCGCGTCCAGTAGATGTTGGCGAGCAGTCCGTCGTAGCCGAGGCTCAGGTGTTTCAGCAGCTTCGGCGAGGACACATACAGCACCTCCTCGAATTTTCTGCCCTCGCCGCGCCACCCATCCAGCCTGCGGACCAGCAGGGCCTGGGCGGCCATGCCGAAGCAGAGGATCGCCGTACCAATCGCCGTCGCCCGTGACGCTCTCATTTCAAGTTCCGGCGGTTGAAAATCAACACCGCGGCGCTGAGCACGGCTGCCGTATACGCCGCGACATACGCGGTGTTCAGCAGGACCAGCCGAAGCGGGACGGGCCCGCCATGGGCCACCCGGGTGATGACGTTGAGATCGGAAAAGTTGGGGACCAGGTAGGCGGTTCCGATTGCCAGCCACCGCGCGGCACCATGGGTCAAGGCCGCAAAGTTGCGCAGGTCTTCGGCGAAACTGCCGATCACAAACAGCCAGAAGGCGAACACGGCGGAAAAGACCGGGGTGGAGAACGACGAAAACAGCAACGCCAGCGCCGTGATCAGCACAAGCTGCAGAACGATGAAATACAGGGCCACCAGCACCCAGACATCCGATGGCTCAAAATGGTGAGACACATAGGCGAGCGCCGCGAACACTCCGATGGCCATGAAGAACGTATTCACCACCAGCGTCTCGGCCAGGCCGAAAAATTTTCCGGCAATGAACTCCCAGCGGCGCACCGGGCGTGAAAGCACGGTATAGAGCGTTCGTTTGTCGATTTCTTTTGAAACCAGCCCGATGCCGATGAAGATGGCGATGACAAGCCCGAACAGCGAGACCGCGGTCAACCCGAGATTGATGACCACCACGCGCTCGATCTCGACCGAAATCTGGCCGACCACGACCGCCGCCGCCGACAGGACGAGGGCGAAGGCGATCAGGTTGTAGAGCACCCGGTCGCGCACGGCTTCGCGAAAGGTGTGGGTGGCGATCGAGACAATCGGAGAATTCATGGGAGCTAATTTCCCCCGGATCCGGTCGACTGGCATCCCGCTCTTCGCTCCGGGTCTGAAGGCTCGATGCCGGTTGCATGGTTTCGGTCCGCGTCCTCCCCGGATTTCGCTCCTCCTCCAATCTGGGCCAGGAAATAATCCTCGAGCGACGCCCTTACCGGAGTCAGCGAAATCAGGCGGAGTCGCTCGCGGCGGAGGGCTTCGAGTACGGCATCCTGATGTTCCTCGGGCACCACGACGCGCGTGGCTTCGCCTGAGGTGTGAGTCGGCCAGCCCATGGACCGGACGATCGCCGGCAGGGCTTGGCCATCCCAGACCATCTCCACTTTGCCGTGAACTCTCGAGGTCAGATCCCGAATTCGGCCGACGCCGCGCAGTTCCCCCTGATCGAGAATTGCAACCCGGTCGCAAAGCGCTTCGGCGTCGGAGAGAATGTGGGTCGAGAAGAAGACCGTCTTGCCCTGGGCGTTCCATTCCTCAATCAGATCGCGTACTTCCCGGTGTCCGATCGAATCCAGGCCCGACATCGGCTCGTCGAGGAAGACGACTTTGGGATCGTGCAGGATGGCCTGCGCGATGCCGACGCGCTGCAGCATGCCTTTCGAGAACTTTCGCAGCGGAAGGTTCGCGGCCGGTGTCAGCTTCACCCGGTCCAGAACGGCGTCGACTTTGCGGGGAAGCTCTTTCCGGTCCATCCCGGAAAGCTGCCCGTAGTAGTGCAGCAATTCACGCCCCGTCAGGTAGTCGTAGAAATAGGGCTGCTCGGGAAGAAAGCCGATCTGGGCCTTCATGCGCGGATCGTCGAGTTCGAAGCCGAGGATTCGGGCCGTGCCGGCGGTCGGGAAGACCAGACCCATCAGCATCTTCAACGTTGTGGTTTTGCCGGCGCCATTCGGACCGAGGAACCCGAAGATCTCGCCTTGCTCGACCGCCAGGTGCAAAGGCCGCAGGGCCCGTTTGGGCCGCTTGCGCCAAAATCCAACCTGATAGGTCTTTTCAAGGCCAAGAATCTCGATGGCAGGCATAGGGGAGAGATCGCGCCGTAGAGCGCTCGTCCAATCCGAGAAACCGCAAAAACATTATAGGCAATCGCTCTCCGGTTTCCGCGGACCAGCCAGGTGAATGCGCGCGGCCGGCGCCTTAATGGGTCAGGAACCACTGAGCTTTCTTCTGGGCTTCGCCATAGTCTCTCGAGACCCGTCGGGCCTCGGCATAGGCCCGCGCGGCTTCCTCTGTCCGGCCGGAGCGGTCGAATGCGTTTCCAAGCAGCAAGAAGTCGAAGTCGCTCGGGTCGACGGCTGCGGTGCGGGAAAAATAGTCCGCCGCCCCGGAGAAATCTCGCTCCCGGTAGGCGAGCAGACCGAGACCCATCAGCGCGTACGGGTCGCGCGGCTCGAGGGCGAGCGCCTGCTCGAAGTTCTCCCGTGCCGTGCGGGCTTCCGCCGTCTGGGTGTAGGCGATGCCCAGGTCCCGGTAAGCCATATCGCGGGCGGCGGGATCGGTGGTCCCGCGGAGGACCCTTTGCGCCTCGGCCATGGCGTCGGCCCGATGGCCGTGACGAAGTTCGTAATCGGCGAAGTAGACGACCTGGGTCAGGGGATAGGCGTGGAGCTCGCGCGCGGCGAGATATTCTTGAATGGCTTCCTCGTGCCGGTCGTCCTGGGTGAGAACCGCCGCCAGATAGCTGTGGGCTATGAAATTGCGGCGGGTCACCGACAAGGTGTATCTCCAGAGCCTCTCGCTGTCCCGCCAATAGGTGATCTGGCGGGAGGTGACAAGGGAAAAAGCCACGACGACCAGTCCCGCGGGCACCGCCAGAAAGCGGGGGGAAACCCGCCAGGACTCGGCGGCCTCGCCGATCGCCCAGGCCGAGGCCAGGAGGAGACCGATCAGAGGAATGTAGAGATAGCGATCGGCCATGGCCTGGTCTCCGACCTGCACCAGCCCGATCATCGGGACCAGCGTGCCCAGGAACCACAGCCAGCCCACCAGGAAATATCTTGTTCTTCTTCGCAGCAGAAGGGCAGCGAGGGTCGCGAGCAATAGAAACGCGCCCGAGGCGAGGATGGACCACAGGGGAAGCCCGCTCCCCGGGTGCGGATATGCGGGCGCCAGACCGACGGGCCAAATCGCGTGGCCCAGGTAGCGCACATAGGCCACCACCGCGTTCGCCAGGCGTTCGCCAAGAGGATAGGTCCCGGCGTAGAGCCTTGCATTCCGTTGCGCCAGCATCGTAAGCCAGGCGTCGGCGGCGGAGAGCAACAATAAAGGAAGCTTTTCAAGAGCCAGCCGCCCAAAAGGGGCCGGGGCGAAGCGTCGACGAGCGCCGGCGCCGATGCGTCCAAACCGCTCGAGCGGCCAGTAGTCGCAAAGCAGGAGCACGAAGGGGAACGTAACGACTTGCGGCTTTGCCATCAGGGCCAGGGCGTAGAGGAGGGCGACCGGAGCGTAGCGCCCGGGCGAGGGGCGTCTGGCGTACCGGAGGTAGGCGAGCATCGCCAGAAGAAAAAACGTCAGGCTGAGGAGGGTTTTTCGCTCTGCGGCCCAGGCCACCGACTCTACATTCGCAGGATGGACGGCAAAGACGAGGGCCACGAAAAAGCTGCGCCCGGTGAAGCCGGTCGCGCGCTCGAGCAGCAGGAACAAGAGCATGGCGTTCACGGCATGCAAGATCGCGCTTACATAGTGGTGCCCGCCGGCGTTCGGCCCGAACAGCTGCCAGTCCAGAGCATGCGACGCCCAGGTCAAGGGGTGCCAGTTTTCGCAGGCAAACGTGGAGAGCGCCCACCTCAGAGTGGAGAGCGTGAGACCTCGATGAACCTGGGCGTTGTCGACGACATAACCGTTGTCATCGACGTTGATGAAACCGTTATGTACAACCGGGCCGTAAACGAGCAGGGCGAGGAAAACCAGAAGGAGCGACAGCGCGACGTTCGGCATTTGAAACAGGCGGGAGGCCCGGGCCTCTGGCCTGGCCGATTGGACGCTCCATTCCGCTCCGCTTCGCGGAGCGGTTCCCGATGCCGGCCCCATAAGTAAATAATCTAATTGAGAGAGGTCGGGCGGTCGAGCGTGAGCGGTAAGATGGCTCGACCAGGAAACCGCTGCGATCCCTGTTGGCCGCTCCGGCCGAGAGCGATCATGAGCCCGGTCCCGGTTCCCGGCGAGGTCCATACTCAAGGCGACAAGCGGGAGAGCGAACTCAGGTTCGCCTCTCCCCCGGCTGCGTTTCCCGAAAGCTCAGCGAAAATTTCGTTACAGCGTCGGCTGGCTCGCGGGGCATGGGTTGGCGAGGCCCGCAGAAGTCGAGTACCGGATCGCCACATCTTCGAATGAGCAGAAGGAGCGGACGCCCGTCTGGTTGGGCGCGGTCGGGTTCGCGGTCACGCTGTAGTTGTTCTGCGGCGTGCTGACGCCGCCGCTGTTGGGCCCAAGGGCAAACGTGTAGCCCTGCTTGGTGCCGCTGCTCAGATCGCTGCCGATGAAGCAGCCGCTGGTCGTGCTGGGTATGCAGGCGCCGCCGGCCGGGCCGCCCAGGTTGGCCAGTGTAAGCGTGAATCCAACCTGCGGATAGGCGGCGCTGTAGGAGATCTGCCCGCTGTTGATGGTCCTCAACGAGCCCACGGCAGAGGCCTCGTTGGCTGACCTGCGTGCGCTCATCAAGTTCGGAATTGCGATGGCCGCGATGATCAGGATGATCGAGACCACAATCAGCAGCTCAATTAACGAGAAGCCCTTCTGTTTGCGCATTGGAATTTTCCTCTTGGTCGCTCTCTCTAAACTCCCTCTCAAAGCCGGCCGCATCGATCGCGCGCCCCGCCGGCAAGAAGTTTTGCCGTCCGGGCGGTCTCAACCAGACTGTGTGTTACGTATTCTCCAAAATCGACGCCCTATTTTCAATGAATAGAACGTCAGGTCCCGCCTTTCTTGCGCCGGAATCCTCGGGGGCGGCAATCCCGGGTGGCAAAAAAAGGACCGTGGTTCGGGCGCGAAGGGCGGCGGCGCGGCGGGCGCCTTCAGCCCAGGTTCCTCAAGACCAGGGCCGAGTTCTTCGATCCGAACGCGATGCAGTTGCACACGGCGTGCTCGATCCGCTTCTTTCTTCCCCCGCGCGGCACATAGTCGAGATCGCAGTCCTTGTCGGGATCCTCCAGGTTGAGGGTCGGGGGGATCTGACCGGTGGTCATGGCCACCAGCGTGGCCGCCACTCCGGCGGCGCCGCAGGCGCCCTGAGGGTGCCCGATCTGCGATTTCAGCGCCGACATGGGCACTTGCCGCGCCCGTTCCTCGCCGAGAGCCAGTTTCAGAGCCCGGGTCTCGATGCGATCGTTCAACTGGGTGGAGGTCCCGTGCAGGTTGACATAGTCAACATCCTGCGGGCCGATCCCGGCCTGCTCGATGGCGAGCGAAATCGCCCGCGCCGGTTCTTCGCCGCATTCCATCAAACGCACGCGATGAAAGGCCTCGCAGGTGGAGCCGTATCCCGAAACTTCAGCGAGCGCCGGCGCCCCGCGGGCTTTTGCATGCTCGTATTCTTCAAGCACGAACATCCACGCGCCCTCGGCCAGCACAAATCCGTCGCGATCGGCCGAGAACGGCCGCGAGCCTTTTTCCGGTTCCGCGTTCCAACTCTCGGTGAGGATCTTCATGAGTATGAATCCGCGCATGGTGCCCGGAGAAATCGGGGCGTCGGCCCCGCCGGTCAAGACCATGTCCAGGCGCCCGGACTGAATTTGCCGCATGGCGTAGGCGATGGCGTCGGTGGAGGACGTGCACCCGGTGGTCACCACGTGGCTCGGGCCCCGCAACCCGAACCTTACATTCAGTTCGCTCGAAAGGCTCCCCATGACGCCGCTCGGTACGCAGAACAAGCTCATCTTGTTCTGCTGTCCGCGAAAGTAAAGGCGGTATTGCTCTTCGGTGAACTCCTGCGAGCCGCCTCCGGTTCCGAGGATCACGCCGAAGCGCCTGCTTTCCCGCATGGGGAGGGAAGAGGCGTCGATTCCCGCCCTGGTGAGCGCTTCCGTCGCGGCGCTCAATGCCAGCGGCAGGACGCGCGAAACATGTTTCCGTTCCTTTTTCTCGATCCAGGCGAGTTCGTCAAAATCCGAGACTTCGCCGGCAATCTGCACGGCGATCGTGGAGGCGTCGAAGCGCGAAATTTTCCCGACGCCGCTGCGGCCCTGAATGACCGCGGTTGAAAATAGATCGACGCCGGTTCCATTCGGGCTGACCACGCCCATTCCGGTAATGACCGTTCGCCTTGGCCGTGACATGTTCTAACAAAATACCAGCTCTTTGCGGCCTGCCGTCGAGCCGAGGTCAAAATCTTGTCAGAGAGTTGTTCCAGTCCGGGCGCAAACCCGCCGGGTGGCGGGACCGGAACGAAGACGCGAAAGGGGCGAAGAGCCTTAAAAGGCTCGCCGCCGGCTCCTTGTTCCTGTCTCCATCGCCGGTCGCAAAACCCGCTTATTCGCGGGGTTTTGGGGGAAAGTGTTCGAACATCTTGCGGACCGCCTTGTCGAGTTTTTGCTCATTCTTCTCCGGATTGTCGGCCAGCGTGTCCTGGCTCGTGCCCCGCCAGATGAGTTCTTTCCGGTCGTTGTACATATCGAGGACCAGAGTCCCCACCCGGTAGTTCACCACCGTGGTCGTGGCTTCATTGCCGAAGCCGCCCCAGCGCCAGCCCGGTCCGAGGCCGTTGTAAAACGTCTGGTATTCCTGCTGGTCTTTGGCGGCGCCCACGGCGGTGAGCGCCACGTCCCCGCCGGTTTCGACCCTTTGCCAGCCCTTGGCCTCGAGCTGCTTGTCGACAGCGTCCCGAATCCTCTGCTGCCAAAGGGGGTTCTCGGTCATGACCTTGACCCAGGAATAGGTGTGAAACTGCGAGAAATCCAGATGCTTGTCGTAATCGGTATTTACCTGTTGGGCCGCGGCCGTGGCTGCGAGCGCAACCAGCAGTACTCCGGTCGGAATCAGAGAGGGTCGAATCAGAAACCGTCGAATCATGGCCTTCCTCCAGGCTGCTTGAGATCCCGCTATGGGATGCCCCGGCGCTCGGGGAAGTGGGGTTGTTACTAGTTTCTCCCGGCCCGGCATCCAGCCAATCCCCTACGTGGCGCCCGCAGGCCGTCGGGAGGCCGCCGGGAGAGCGCATTCAGTCGATGCCCAGTTCGCGCGCCAGGGCATTCCATTTTGCGTCTACCTTCTGCCTGGTCTTGCGGTCCATCAGGATCTCGGCCGGCCAGGGGCGGGCGAATCCTTCGCTTGCCCACTTGCGGGTGGCGTCAATGCCCATCTTCGAGCCGTAGTTGGGCAGCCGCGAGGCGTGGTCTAACGAGTCGATGGGTCCGAGCGTGAACTCGATATCGCGTTCCGGATCGATGTGGTTCAGCGCTTTCCATACGACCTCGCCCGGGTCGGCGACGTTTACGTCTTCATCCACCACGAGGATGCACTTGGTGAACATGGCCTGGCCGAGCGACCAGATGGCATTCATCACCTTGCGGGCCTGGCCGGGATAGGATTTGCGGATCGAGACGATCATCAGATTGTGGAAGATGCCTTCGACCGGAAGATTGACGTCGACCAGTTCGGGAATGGTCAGCTGCATCAGGGGCAGGAAAATCCGCTCGACCGCCTTCCCCATGTAGGCGTCCTCCTGCGGAGGCCTGCCGACAATCGTCGTCGCATAGATCGGATGATTGCGGTGAGTGATCGCGGTGAGGTGAAAGACGGGATAGAGATCGGGAAGGGAATAGAAGCCCGTGTGATCGCCAAACGGCCCTTCCATGCGGAGTTCATCGAGGTTGACGTAGCCTTCCAGAATGATCTCGGCTGAGGCCGGGACCTCGAGATCCACGGTTTCGCACTTCACCAGTTCCACCGGCTTTTGCCGCAGGAACCCGGCAATCAAATACTCCTCGACCTCCGGCGGCGCGGGCACCATGGCAGAAAACGTCAGCGCAGGATCGGTCCCGATGGCGACTGCGACTTCCATCCTTCCCGAGGGCAACCCGCCCTGGGGAATCGCCGAGCCTCCCGAGGTTCGAGCCATGAGGTCGACCGCTTCGGCCCGCCCCGCCCTGGTAGGGGGGGAAGGCGCGCCGGTCGAGCCGTTTTCCTCCCCAGCCGGGCCGTCGTCACCCGCAACCGAGCGTCTCAGGGTCTCGCGATAGTGTTCCGCCCCGATTTTCTGCCGCTGCCAGTGCATGCCTGTCGTCTGTCCGTCGTAGACCTGCATGCGATACAGCCCGACGTTGCGTTTTCCCGTCTTCGGATCGCGGGTAATCACGCACGGCAGGGTTATGAACCGGCCCGCATCCTGCGGCCAGCACTTCAGGATCGGCAGCTGGTTCAGATCGAAATTGCTTCTTTGAATGACCTCTTTTGCGGGTCCGGTGGCAACCGTCCTGGGAAAGAACTTCCCCAGGTCGGCGAGCATGGGAAGCATTTTGACTTTGTCGAGAAAGCCCGCCGGGGACTTCACCGCCATGAACTGCCGGATCCGCCCGGCAACCTCGTCGAGCGAATCCACTTCGAGCGCCATGCGCATCCGGCGCTCGGAGCCGAATTGGTTGACGAGAACCGGAATGCTGCTGGCCCGGGGATTCTCAAAGAGCAGGGCCGGGCCGCCTGTCGCTCCCGTTCGGTCCCTGCTTTTGGAAACGCGGTCGGTGATCTCGGCAATCTCGAGGACGGGATCGGCTTCGGTCCTGATCCGTTTCAATTCGCCGGCTCGTTCGAGCCGAGCGATCCAGTCGCGAAGATCGTTGTGGGCCAAGAAGGTCTCCGATCGAAACGCTCGATTATAAAAGGAGTAGCGGAGCTATCGAGCGGCCTCGATCGAGATCGCTCGCAGTCGCTCCAGATGATTGAGGTCGTGCCCTGCCGAAATTTCGATGAGAGTTCCGAAGGTTTCCGCTCCGCGCTCGGGGTGGCGGACGGGCCTCGTCAACTGGTCGGCGCTGAGCGAACGGATCAACCCGAGGTTCCAGCTTCTGAGCGCAGCAAAGGTCGAGAGCGCCTCCCGGGCGCCGTAGGCCGCGTAAGACTTGGCCCACCGGTCCTGGTCAAACGGCTGCACGACGTGGTTGTCTTCGGCAAGCGTCTGGCGGTAGCGGAATCCGAATGCGATTTCGCAGTCTGCCAGATGAGCAAAGACGTCGCGCGGGCTCCATTTCCCGGGCCCGAGCGGTTCGAGGAGGCGCTTCTCTCCGAGCGAGTCCGCTAGCTCCCGCAGCCGGGCGGGCGTCTGTTCGAGCACGCGAACCGGATCCTGATCCCCGAGATTGGCGGCGTAAGGATTCATGGCCCACAGCCTAACATCGCAATGCCGCCCGCGCCAACTTCCTTTCCGCGCCCCTGAATTTTCCTCTTCTACGATTGAATTAATATGGGTGAGCCGGAATTTGTGTGCGAGGAGACTATGGCAGAACCGACCTATGATGAACTCAAAGCGCGGCTGGAGGAGTTAGAAAAACAACAGGGGACTCGCCGCACGGGAAGTCTGGAATTTCGCGTGGGCGAAAAGGGCGGCGTGAGTGTGTATGGACTGGGCCGCTTCCCGGTGACCCTGTACTACGAACAATGGTTGCGGCTGCTCGATTCCTCCGACCGGCTGCGTGAATTTTTGGAAGAGAATAAGTCCAAGTTGAAGCTCAAGGGGTGATCGCTTGCGCCGGGCCACGACGACGAACCCGGCACCAGGCCCGATCCGTCTGTTCAAAGACCAGGCGCAGTGGGCGGCGTGGCTCGAGAAAAATCACCGCGGGCATCCGGGAATGTGGCTCCGCATTGGGAAGAAGGGCTCCGCCGTTCAGTCCGTCTCTTACCCGGAAGCGCTCGAGGCCGCGCTCTGTTACGGCTGGATCGACGGGCAGAAAAGACCGGAGAACGACGAGACCTGGCTGCAACGATTTCTGCCGCGATCGTCGAGGAGTATCTGGTCGAAGATCAATCGCGACAAAGCGATGTCCCTCGTCGAAACCGGAAGAATGAAGCCCGCCGGCTTCGAAGCCATCGAGCAGGCGAAAGCCAGCGGCTGCTGGCAGCGGGCCTACGACCCACCCAGCCGGGCTACGGTGCCCGAAGATTTTGAGGCCGCCCTGAAGTCGAGCCCGAAAGCCGGCGCGTTTTTCGCTGCAATCGACGGCGCCAACCGCTACGCGATTCTGTTCGTCAATCAAAATGCGCACACCACACTTGACGGGCTTTTCTCGCCGCGACCGCCGCGTGTTCAACGGTCATCCCGAGTAAGTCGCGCACCTGATCCTCGCCCAATGCGGGCCGGACACTCCTGGCGCATTCTTGCGCTCTCGCCGCAAGCTCCGGCTCAGGTGTGTCCGTCCGGTTTCACTTCGTGTGCTCAAGCGGCACGGGAGCGTTACATCGACGTCGTAACGTGCGCAAAGAGCGGGTGGTAATGACCGGTTGACGGGGGGAGACTTGACCCGCACGGGGGGTGAAATGCGGCGCGGGCCGCATCGTGATAGACAGATTGCCGATCTGTCTAGATTTCATTTCCAGGCCCGCTAGAAGGCCCGCTAACGCGCCGGAAAGTCCGGCTGGGCTCAGGTTGAGGAAATCATCAGGCCGGGGGGGAGAGAATCGCTCTGCATGGCTCCAGGGCGCGAAATCTGGCTATCGCAGAAAACGTCTGTCACGGCAAGGGGTGGCTAAGGTTCGTTGTGTATTCCGGCGATGTGAATACGGATTGAACGATCTTGCGGCAGTACGGCATTGCGATTGCTCAAATGAGTGATATTGCGATATAAGCGGCAACCGGTGGGCGCACGCTAACTCTGATGCGCATCGTATATACCAGTAACCCAACAAGTGAAGCGCTGAGACTACGTTTGCGAATGGAGTATGCCATGAAGGCCATGAAGCAAGTCTGCTCACTATTCGGCTTTTCAGTTCTTCTGAGCGCAGGCTGCCTAGCGCAGCCTGCACGCGACGCTTTGGTGTTCCTTACGCAACTGCGAGACGCATCACAGGCGCAAAACGCGGACGCGTACGCATCACTTTTCGCTGGCAACGGCAAATGGGATGGGCCGTTTGGACAGAATGCCATCGGACCTTTGAACATTAAGACTGCGGTCGGTCAGTTCTTTTCCGAATTCGGGCCATTGCGTGAAGTCCAGATGGGTGCTGTTCAGCTCTCACCCGACGTGGTGATGGCAGACGTTTACCAAATGACACAAGGTCGTGGACTTGCTTCGCTCGACCCTACGCTTCTTGCTCCGGGTTCGGGGACACCGCCGCGGCGTGCGGATGTGCGTACGACGTTAATCCTGCGCAAACAGGAGTCTGGATGGAAAATCATTGCTGCTCGTGTAGCGGACCTCCACGCAGAAAACCGTCGGTAGCTAATCAGATAAGAGTGCGCGTCGGTCAACGGATGCTATCAGGCCATAGCGCGTATTGACAGTTGTCAGCTTGACCACAGATGTAAAATAGTTCTATACGTCTGTAAAATAGTTCTATACGTCGGGACCGGAGATTATGAAGGTTCTTCGCGCACCGCTCGTGGTATTCGTATTATTCTCACTCTCCCTCGCCGCTCAGGAAAATGTTCCGGAGTCCTACCTTCACAAACTCGCGACAATTGATCGTTTGCAGACGCTCTCATCGACCGATCTCGCAGACCTGACATCCCGGGCGCAATCAGGTTCGGCGGACGCGCAGTATCAGTTAGCATTCGTCTACGGTGCAGGTCAAGTCGTGCCGCGAGACATGGCTGCGTCAGATCTCTGGATGCGGAAATCCGCCGAGCAAGGATACGTACCCGCAGAGACAGATATAGGCGAGCATTATTTCGGCAAACACACTGCTGGTCCGGTTCCAAACGGTGCGGATGCTGAGCGCTGGTTGCGGTTGGCAGCAACGCAAGGCGACGCGGAAGCGCAACTCTGGCTAGGGATTGGTTACGACCGAGGCTACTTTGGCGACATTGATTATCAGGAGTCGCTCAAGTGGCTGCGAGAATCATCAGATCAAGGATTGCCAGACGCGCAATTAACCCTCGCCCAGATGTACAAAGACGGGCACGGTGTCCCAAAGAGCGATGAGGGCGCGGCCTGCTGGTATCGAAGAGCCGCAGACCACTTCTCTGATATTAGCGGAGTCTTTGGGGCAGAAGTAGAGTTGGCCTACATGTACCGGGATGGCCGCCTGAAACGAAATGATGTCGAAGCCTACATGTGGTTCGCTATTGTGGGTGCTGAGGTCAACCCTCCCACGGACGATGACGTCAAAGAAGTTTCCAAATCCATGACCGAGGCGCAGATTGCCGAAGCGCAGCAAAAAGCAGACGTATGGATTACGCTTCACCCTCCGCGACCAAGATAACACCGCTGGGCTCCTTCCCTTAATTGTTGCAATTTGGCTTAGAACCCGGGTACTCCGGCGCGGCCTTCGTCAAATCCGGCCTGGCTGCGCTGCACTCCTCGCTCGTTTGGGCAGAGAGAGCGGTGTTAACGGACCGGATGCCGGGGCTTGCCCCGCAAAAGGAGCGCAGCGCGTACCGCACTCGGATGCGCCAACCATAACAAGATCGTCGAGGTCAGCTAAGGTGGCTATCGCAGAAAGCGATTGCGGCTCGGCTTCTTGCTCTTCGGCGCTCGGAGGTAGCCTCTCAACCTGCCAAGATCGTGCAACGCCTCGTGCCGCTCTTTCGCAGTGAGCGACTTGTCATTCACCATCGCTAGAAGCCGTTGCTCGTGTGAGCGCTTGGTGTAATGCCCTCGGCGTCTCTCCCGGTTGCTGTCAGCCAACTTGGTTTTCAGCAGATGGTTTTCTTCGGCAATGTTCAATGCCGTGAATACGGCCAAGCGAGTGCCCACCATTTCGGGGTTTCGCTCGGCAATGTCGTGCATCATCGCCTCGACATATTCAGCGACCTCGGGAAGGTAATCGGGAACCTCGGTGCCGCATATCGTGAACGCCTGACCGAAGACCTCGACCTCGACGCTTGAGTCCGTCGCCGCTTGCATGGCAGTCATGGGGTCAATTCTCCACCTGGACACGCTTTCCGTCCATCAGAGACACGAATTTCGATTAATCCCTACAAAAACACTTAACTGATTGAGGAATCAGGGTTTCTCCGCTGTCTAGAGAACCATCTCAATTCGACGGAACTAAATGCTTGTAGATTAACAAAACGGGGGGCAATCCATCAGCCCCGGCAGTGTTTGGTTCTCGCAAAAAAAGTCACGTGCAGCTTGGGATGAGACTGTGCATGTTTTGTGCATAAACGGGGCGATAAAACCCGTAAAAGCGCATCACGAGCGAGGGATAAATTCTCCTGTTTTCTTAGGTTTGGTCACGTTGTGTTATGCCGCTTGATGATCGTCGTTCGATTCGCATCCAGAATGCAAAAAAGCCGGAGACCCGGGCAAGAAAAATCCGGGAATTCATCCAAAAGCTCGAGCGGCATGAGGGGATTCACCCGCCGCGCCGGAGACCTTCAGGCAAATAGGTGGGTCCGGTACCTCCTTTGTGCCCAACTGCCGGCCGGACCTCCAGGAGCGTAGGTCGCTGGCCGAAGTGTCTGCAATAATGGCTTGGCTCGGAGGCTGACTATGAGCCGGGTTCCTGTCCTGTGTTTGATTTTGGGAGCGTTCTCCGTCGCGCTGCCGCAAGCGACCCCTGACCCCTTTGTGATCGGTGTCTCGGTACTTCGGGGAAAGCGTACCGATTGTCCGCTTTTCGTCGGTGGGGTGTTGCAGCACTCACCGGCTGCACGGGCAGGCTTAGAGCCGGGTGATGTACTCGAAGCCGTGGACGGCGAACCCGTGAATTTTGAGCAGGCCCTCGAGCGAATCACGTCGCAAGCTGCGAAGCCTGTGACCTTGACATTGCGCCGTGGCGACAACGGCACTCTCATGACAGTTGTGGTAGAGCGTGAGCTTCGGTCAACGATTGAGCACGAGAATGGCATGCAAAGTGTTCAAGACCGTGTGGTGCCTCTCGATACGACAGCGAAAGAACTGGAGTGCCTTCGCCGGTTCGATGGACACCGTATTACCGGCCGCGTCTTTCAACCGACCCACTACCCGGAGAATCTCAACCTGTACTACCCCGGATTTGAAGCTTTCATGCTCGACGGCCCGCAGCAGGTTTCCGTGGGAGGCATCGAGGAAGGGCCAGCTTCGGATGCAGGCGTTCGCTGGGGCGACATACTGGTTTCGATTGATGGAGTGAGCGTTCGTGGCAGGACAACTTCGCAACTGGAGCATAGGCTCAGCAGCAACGGGCGACGCAGGATGACCCTCGTAGTCGACCGCTGCGGAGCGGCAAGGACGTTCTCCTTTACGCTTGAGCGTGCTGCCGACATTCTGCGCCGCAATCAGAAACAGATGGTTGGCGGATCAGTCGTGCCCCTGGGAGTTCCTCGGAAATACCTCTCCTGCTTGATGTAGCTCACGTAGGACCCGTGTTTATGCGACTCGACCGGCTGATGGAGCCATCCATGTCAGAGACCCGATGTCACCCGAATAGGTTCATCTGCGGACTCTGCGCCCGGCTCGCTTCGGGCCAGTCAAACCGAGACTCCTCCGCGATTCCATACTTCTCTCGCAACTGCCGCACGAGCGAGGACACCCGTTTTCTGTAGGCAGGCGCGAGGAAGGCGCGGCCCTCGAACCGCCGCTTGTAATCCGCCACCAGCCCGGGGAAGTGCTCGTTGAGGAAGGGCAGGAACACTGCGGCCGACGACGGTTTCAGAAACAAGGGATTCGCGTGGACATAGTTTGCCCTGGCTTCGGCCGCGGCCTCGACCACCGCCTCAAGCTGCGCGTCGCGATCGGTGATTCCCGGCAGCACGGGCGCGCAAATCACTCCGCCGCGAATTCCCGCATCGCGAATTCTCCGCAGCGCGTCGAGGCGCAGATCGGGTCTGGGAGCGCGCGGCTCGAGGATGCGCGCCAGCTCCCAATCGACGGTGGTGATGGTGAGACTTACGGAAATCGAATTTCGCTCGGAGATCTCCCGAAGCAGGTCGATGTCCCGGACGATTGCGGCCGACTTGGTGACAATCCCCAGTTGGAAGCCGGAATGCTGCGCGAATTCCTCGAGTATGGCGCGCGTGATTCCGAGCTTTCGCTCGATCGGCTGATAGGGATCGGTCGCCGTGCCGATGGCGATTTCTTCCCCGTGCTTCACTTTCGATAGTTCCTGCCGCAGAAGCTCGCGCGCATGTTGTTTGGCGTAAATTTTCTGCTCGAACTCAACGCCGTTCCGCATCTCCATGAACTCGTGCGTGTAGCGGGCGTAGCAGTATTTGCAGGCAAACTCGCAGCCGCGGTAGGGATTGATCGTCCAGGTGAACGGCAGTCGCCGCCTCGTCAGGGAGCGGTTGAGGAGCGAGCGGACTGGCAGAGTGAAGTACTCGACCTCGTGCCCCTGGCGAACGCTCTCTCCCTGAGCCGCAAGGCGTGCGATGCCCACCAACCGCGGGCCGGCCTCGGGGAGCAGGGGCAGGGAAGACATGGGATATTCGCCTTTTGTTCGCCATTATAACACCGGAGAGAAAGGCCCCTGCTCGCCCTCCGGGAGGCTGGACGGGCTCGGCCCTCGCGCTACTTCGGCGAGAGCCGCACGCATTCCCGGGCGATCGCCCAGTCTTCCTGGGCGCGAATCACGAGCACCCGGACCCTGGAGTCGGCACTCGCGATGTCGAGGTCGTCAGGCTGTCGGGACCGGTTCTTCTCTGGATCGAGCTCGATACCGAGAAAACCCAGCCTGGCGCAGGCAGCCTCGCGGACTTCGGCGGAATTTTCCCCGATGCCTGCGGTGAAGACGATGGCATCGACTCCGCCGAGCGAGGCGGTCATGGCGGCCATCCCGGTTACTAGCCGGTGCACGAAAATGTCGAACGCGAGTTTCGCCCGCGGGTTGCCCTCATTTGCGGCTTGGAGAACATCGCGCATGTCGCTCGATACGCCGGAAATCCCCAGGAGGCCGGAGCGGTGATTCAGGATATTGTCCAGGCCGGGACCGCTCGCGGTTTCCTGCCGCAGGAGATGAACGAGAATGCCGGGATCAATCGAGCCGCTGCGCGTCCCCATCATCAGCCCTTCAAGAGGAGTAAACCCCATGGTTGTATCCAGGCTCCGGCCGCCGGCGACTGCCGCCAGCGAGCATCCGTTTCCCAGGTGGCAGGTCACGATCCGCAGCCGGGAAGCTTCCCGACGGAGCAGGCGCGCGGCGCGTTTTGCGCAATACTCGTGATTGATTCCGTGGAAGCCGTAGCGGCGGATCCCGCGCTCCAGCCATTCATAGGGTCCGGGATAAACCAGCGCCGCAGGCGGCAACGTGCGGTGGAATCCGGTGTCGAAGACCGCGACCTGCGGCCTGCCGGGAAACAAGGCTTCCGCCATCTGAATTCCCTCGAGTCCGCTCTGGTTGTGCAGGGGCGCGATTTCGGCCACCCCGGCAATGGTCTCGGTGACTTCGGAGTCGATCACAACCGGTTCGCTCAGCCTGGCTCCGCCGTGAACAATGCGATGGCCGATGAGGTCGATTTCCTCCGGGGAAGAAACGACCGCGGCCTCGCCCGTCCAGAGATTTCCGAGCATCGCGCGAAGGGAAGCGGAACGCCCGCCGGAGGGCGTTTCCCGCGCGGCCTGGATTTTTTTTCCGCCGGCTGTGCGCAGGCTCAGCGTTTCTTTCCCGCCGTCCCACTCGAGCCTGCCTTCCCAGAGCGGCGGCGCAGCTTGATCGGGAGCAGAGTCCGCCCCCAGCTCGAACAGTGCACTCTTCTGCGTGCTCGAACCGGAATTAAGGACGAGAATTTTCATGGGAGAAGGCCCCTGATTGCCACTCCACACGCCTTAGAGCCGTGGGCTTTCTGGCTGTTTCTGTAACTGAAGCGCCTAAGCAAAATCCCAAAAGCACAAAACCCCCAACCCGAGACCCGAACTTCGCCCAAAGACGACCGCCTCAGTACTTCCACTTCCAGTTGAGGATCTCGGGCATGTCGATCCCGCGCTCATGCACGTACTGCTTGTGCTCGGTCAGCCGATTGCGCAGGAACTGCTTGAAGTGGCCGCCCACACGCTGCAGTCTGGGGACGCGATCGACGACGTCTCCGGCCAGATGGAAGCGGTCGAGTTCGTTCAGCACGGTCATGTCAAACGGAGTCGTCGTGGTCCCTTCCTCTTTGTAGCCGCGCACGTGGAAGTTGTCGTGGTTGTGACGGCGGTAGGTCAGCCGGTGAATCAGCCAGGGATATCCGTGGTAGGCGAAGATCACCGGCTTGTCGAGGGTGAACAGGGAATCAAAATTGGCGTCCGACAGCCCGTGCGGATGCTCGCTCGACGGCTGAATGGTCATCAGGTCCACGACGTTGATGACGCGAATCTTGAGGTCCGGGAAGTGCTGCCGCAGCAGGTCGACGCCTGCCAGGGTCTCAAGCGTCGGCACGTCCCCGGCACAGGCCATGACCACGTCGGGCTCGGCGTTGTGGTCGTTGCTCGCCCACTCCCAGATCCCGATGCCGGTGGTGCAGTGCTCGATGGCCGATTCCATATCCAGCCACTGCAGCTCGGGTTGTTTGCCGGCCACGATTACATTCACGTAATGGCGGCTGCGCAGGCAGTGGTCGGCGACCGAGAGCAGGCAATTCGCATCCGGCGGCAGATACACGCGCACCACGTCGGCTTTCTTGTTCATCACGTGGTCGATGAACCCGGGGTCCTGGTGGGTGAAGCCGTTGTGGTCCTGCCGCCAGACGTGGGACGTGAGCAGGTAATTCAAGGATGCGATCGGGCGGCGCCACTCGATATTGCGGGTGACTTTGAGCCACTTGGCGTGCTGGTTGAACATGGAATCGACGATGTGAATGAAGGCTTCATAGCAGGAGAAGAACCCGTGCCGCCCGGTGAGCAGATATCCTTCGAGCCAGCCCTGGCACATGTGCTCGCTCAACATTTCGAGCACGCGGCCGTCCGGGGACAGGTGCTCATCGACGGGCAGGACCGGTTCGAGCCACAATTTGGGCGTGGCCTGGTAAATCAGCTCCAGACGATTGGACGCGGTCTCATCCGGCCCGAAGACGCGGAAGTTTTTCCCCTCGCGGTTCTGCTTCATCACGTCCCGCAAAAAACCACCCAGCACGCGCGTCGATTCGGCTTCGACCGTTCCAGGCCTCGGGACCTCGACCCGATACTGGCGGAAGTCGGGCATGACCAGTTCGCGCAACAACAGTCCCCCATTGGCGTGCGGGTTTGCGCTCATGCGGCGATGGGCGCGGGGCGGGAGTTCGGCAAGTTCGGGAACGAGCGTCCCGGCTTCATCAAACAACTCTTCCGGCCGATAGCTGCGCATCCAGTCTTCGAGAATCTCGAGGTGCCGAGGGTTCTGCGCGAGATCGGCCACCGGAACCTGGTGCGCGCGCCACGTTCCCTCAACCGGCCTGCCGTCGACGTCCTTCGGTCCGGTCCAGCCTTTGGGCGTGCGCATCACGATCATCGGCCATTCCGCCCGGGTCGGGTTCCGCGCCGCGCGCGCCTCCGTCTGGATCGATTGAATCTCTTCGATCACGTGGTCGACGGTTGCCGCCATCACCTGGTGCATGGACTCGGGCTCATGGCCTTCGAGGAAGTAGGGCTTCCATCCGTAGCCGGAAAACAGCTTCGTGAGCTCCTCATCCGACATGCGTCCGAGGATCGTCGGGTTGGCGATCTTATAGCCGTTGAGGTGAAGAATCGGCAGCACCGCCCCGTCGCGCTCGGGATTGATGAATTTGTTGATGTGCCATCCCGTGGCCAGCGGACCGGTTTCAGCCTCCCCGTCGCCGACAACGCAGCACACGAAAAGGTCCGGATTGTCGAAAGCCGCCCCGGCGGCATGGCTGAGCGAATACCCGAGCTCGCCGCCTTCATGGATCGAGCCCGGCGTTTCCGGCGCGTCATGGCTGGGGATTCCGCCGGGAAACGAAAACTGCTTGAACAGCCGCCGCAACCCTTCTTCATTGCGCGGAATGTTGGGATACAGTTCCGTATACGTGCCCTCGAGATATGCATTGGCGACCATCCCCGGTCCGCCATGGCCGGGGCCGCAGATGTAGATCGTGTTCAGGTCGTGTTGCCGGATCGCCCGATTGAGGTGCACGTAGATGAAATTAAGCCCCGGAGTGGTGCCGAAGTGGCCGAGCAGGCGCGGCTTCACGTGCTCGAGTTTGAGCGGCTCGCGCAAGAGGGGATTGGCATACAGGTAAATCTGTCCCACCGAAAGATAGTTGGCGGCGCGCCAATAGGCGTCGATTCTCGCGAGTTCTTCGCGGGTTAAAGGCGAGTGCGAAAGGGCGGGAAAGGAGTTCACGGTCGTCATGGGGCCACCTCACGACTCTCGCACTAATCATGCCGCAGGCGGTGCCCGGTTGTCTCGCCGCCCGGGAATAAATTTTTCGTGAATTCTGCCGGATCTTGAGAGATGGCCAACGGATGCGGCCGACAGGCCCTTCCATAGCGAAAGGAGAGGGCCGCCGCGGCGCTTCTTCCCGCACTCAGGGTTTCTTGGCAGGGTTTGTTTCAGGGTTTCTTCGGGGTGAGATCGCAGGCCTCTTTGACCGAGGCGAGATCGAGCCCTGCCGGCGAGAATTCCGCAATCTGCGGTCCTTCCGGAGTCAAAAACTCGATGCGGACGAGGTGCGCTCCGATCAGTTCGCGCGCCGTGCCCTTGTCCATGGCCAGGAAGTGCCCATGGATCCAGTTCCAGCTGTGATCGCTCGCCGAATCGTTCACCCGCACTCGCACGCGCATCTGCGGTTGTCCCCAGAAGCCGGGCCAGTTCGGCCTGGACAAACGCTCGCCGGGATGAAAGTCCGCCAGGGTGAGCTTGCCATTGGTGCAGTAAAGAGTCACCTTCGCGCTCGGATCGCTCTTGGGCGCATTGTCCGCCGGCAATTCAAACCGCACGCGCTTGGCCGCGGTCATGCGGTCTTCCGACGAATACCGCATCCAGTTGCCCCCGGCGCTCGTCGCGCCCGCGGTGCCTTCGTAAACGTCCTGATCATTCCCCCGATCCGCTCCGCGGTACTGAGCAAACGAACTCGCCCCCAGAGCGAAAAACGCCGCGACCAGAGCGGCGCGGACGAAGTTGCGGTTCATCGATTTGAGCTTCTCCCCCATGGTTTTCATGTTCTTGGTTCGGCGGCCAACAGGCTTGAAACATCAGTTGTTTTCATGTTGTCAACAGGTGCGGTGGCGCCGCCCTTTCCACACCCTATTAACCCCGGGATGCAGAAAAGTTGCGCGTTCGCCGGGCCGGCTCCGCACCGGAGACTTACCAGATGCGCACTCGATCGGGCGGCGCGAGGAAGAGCGTCTGGCCGGGCTGCACGTCGAAGGCTCGATACCAGGCGTCCAGGTTGCGCACGGTAGCCGTGCGGAACTCGGCCGGGGAATGCTCATCGGTTGCGACCTGGCGGCGCAAGGCAGCCTCGCGCGGCTTGGTCTGGAACGCCTGGGCGAAGGCAATAAAGAACTGCTGATCGCCGGTGAAACCTTCGGCGGCGGGCGCGTCCCTGCCCGCGAGCGCCGCCCGATATCCGTCATAGGAAGCGGAAATTCCGCCCAGGTCTGCAATGTTTTCCGCCAGCGTCTGTTTTCCATTGAGGGCAAGATCGGGAAAGGGCCGGTAGCTCGAATATTGCTTGGCCAGGGCTTCGGTCGAAGCGTTGAAATGCTCGCGATCGGCAGGCGTCCACCAGTTGCGCAGGGCGCCTTTGGCGTCAAAGTCACTCCCCTCGGAGTCGAATGTGTGGCTGACCTCGTGTCCGATGATTGCGCCGATGGCTCCATAATTGGTGGCGTCGGGGGCATCCGGGTCGAAGAAGGGCGGCTGCAGGATGGCGGCCGGGAAGTTGAGCGCGATCTGCAGCGGCAGATTGACGGCGTTTACGGTCTGGGGAGTCATCGACCACTCGTGCCGGTCGACGTCTTTACCCAGACGGTTGGTTTGGCGGCGATACTCAAACAGATGGCTGTGCCAGAGATTGCCGAAGGCATCATCGGGCTTGATTTCCAGGCCCGAATAATCGTGCCAGGTCTCCGGATACCCGAGCCCGACGTATAAGGTGTCGAGTTTGGCTTGTGCTTCGGCCTTGGTGGCCGCGGCCATCCAGGTGAGCCCGTCGATGCGCTGGCGGAACGCGGCCACGATGTTTTTCACCATCGCCTGCGCCCGCGCCTTGGCCTCAGGCGGGAAGTAGCGGCGCGCATAGAGTTTTCCCACCTCGTCGCCCAGAATGCCGTCCACGAAAAACACCGCGCGCTCCGGCCTCGGCCGCTGCTGGGGCTGTCCGGAGAGCAGCTTCCCGAAGAAGGCAAACTGCTCCTCTTCGATGGCCCGGGGCAGAACCCCGGCATAGCTTTCGATCAAGTGGTACGACAGCCAATCCTTCCAGACCTCGAGCGGCATCGAAGCCACCAGTGCCGCTTCGCCCGTGAAGGCGCTCGGCTGCCAGACGATGAACAGGTCCGGTTCGGTCAGGCCCGCGCCCTGAAAGAACTCATCCCAGTCAAGACCCGGGGCTTTCGAGCGAAAATCCGACCGCTTCCAGGGGTTATTCACCTTGGAAATTTCCTGATTGTCTTCGAGACTCCAATGTTTTTCGGCAATCGCATGCTCGAGGTCGAAAATTTGTTTGGCCCGCCGGTCCGGCTCCGTAAGTCCTGCGAGATTGAGCATTCGGGCGACGTGGGCGAGATACTGGGTGCGAAGGTTGCGCATGTGTTCGCTGTCGCTCAGGTAATACTCGCGGTCGGGCATTCCCAGTCCGCCCTGAAGCAGGTACGGAGTGTAGCGATCGGCTCTGTTGAATCCGGGAGCCACCCACAAGCCGAACAGATGACTGGTGTGAAAATTCGTATTGTTCAGCGGATCCACATCCGCGCGCATGCTCTCGCCGAAAGCATGCGCCAGTTCCCGTTTGTCGTGAATGGCCCGAATCGCGTCGAGATGGGATTTCAAGGGCTCGAGTCCCTTGGACTCGATCGCGCCTTCGTCCATGTAAGACCTGTAAAGGTCTGAAATCTTGCGTTCACCCGAGCCGGGCGCGGGACTGGACTTCGAAAGCTCTTCGATAAGCCCCGTGGTGCGCTTGATGCTGATGTCGGTGAGCGTCGAGAACGCTCCGACAGCCGCCCGGTCGGGAGGAATTTCGGTTCGCTTGAGCCAGGCGCCGTTTGCGAAGCGAAAAAAGTCGTCGCCGGGTTTGACGGAGCGGTCCATGTCGGCGGTCACGATGCCGTGCGCTCGGCCGGCGGGCGCGTCTTGCGCGCCGGCGCCTGCGAGGATCAGGAGTGTCGTGAGCAAGAGGCGAGTGAGGCTGGCAGGCAGTTTCATGGGCGAACTCCACGGCGAAGAGCCAAGCTGATTGAGACGACGAGCATCAGTAAGCATAATCCAAAATCGCAAGAGCCGGTTCAAGCGGGAACCGACGCGGATGGCTGCGCGCGGCGCAGCCGGCCCTCCATCCTCATCCTCCGCCGGATGGGGCCGGTGTTGGCGTGGGAGATTCCGGGCAAACCGCGGACGGAACAAGAGCAGTCTGTCACGGGTCTTTGCCTGGACCGGACGGGCTGACGCCCGCAACAGAGCTGACGCCTGCAATAAAATTGTTGCGCTTTTCCTCCTCGATCCTTGAGGATGTCTTCGAGCAGAACACTGCATCGCGAAGAAGTGTCAGGCGGGAAAGGATGGATGGTTGCGGATGGAACCAAACAAACCCCGGCTCCCGAGGGAAGCCATCGCGCTTTACAACGAATTTATCCACGGCGAGATCAGCCGCCGCGCGTTTATGAAGGGTGTGCGGCAGCTGGCCATCGGCGGCCTGACGGCAGGGGCGATCCTCGATGCCCTGATGCCGAATTACGCCCTTGGCCAGCAGGTTTCGCGCACCGATGAGCGAATCAAGGCCTCGTACGAGACCGTGCCTTCCCCGCAGGGCAACGGGAAAATCCGGGGATATCTGGTGCGGCCGGCGAGCGCCGATACGCGCGAGGCCACGCCCGGGAAACTCTCCGGCATGATCGTGATCCATGAAAATCGGGGGCTCAACCCGCATATCGAAGACATCGCGCGCCGTCTGGCGCTGGCCAATTTCATGGCCTTTGCCCCCGACGGACTTACCTCTCTCGGCGGCTACCCGGGCGACGACTATAAGGGCGGCCAGATGTTCAACAAGGTGGACAAGGGTAAGATGTTCGAGGACATGGCGGCCGCCGCCTTGTGGTTGAAGGCGCGCCCGGACTGTGCGGGGAAGATCGGCGCAACCGGCTTCTGCTACGGGGGCTCAACCTCGAATATGCTGGCCGTCCGGCTGGGGGCCGATCTCGCGGCGGCAGTGCCCTACTACGGCGGCCCTCCCCCGGACACGGACATTCCCAAGATCAAGGCAGCGATTCTCGTGCATCATGGGGAACTCGACACGCGGCTGGCCGCAACCTGGCCGGCTTATGAAAAAGCCCTGACCGCCGCGGGGGTTCCGCACGCGGGCTATATCTACCCGGGGGCCGTGCACGGCTTCAATTGCGATGCGACGCCCGAACGGTATAACAAAGCCGCAGCCGAGTTGGCCTGGCAGCGCACCCTCGACTGGCTGAACAAGTACGTGCGCGGTTGATCAGGAACTCGGGGAAAGAGCACCGGTTATCTCCGGAGACAGGCAATCTTCATCCCTGTCCCTGTCCCTGTCCCTGTCTCCTCGCGAACCTGTTTCTTCGGGTTCGAACGCCTGTTTGAGTTCGAGCGCAGACTTCGATTTCCAGTGCCGGTTGTAGTTATCGAGCGAGCTGAAGCTGCGCGTCCACATGCGGTCGATATACAGCGTTCCCCGCAAGTGGTCGATTTCGTGCTGCAGAATGCGCGCATACCAGCCCGTGGCTTCAATGCGAACGGGCCGGGCTTGATGGTCAAGGGCTTCAACCAGGACCTTACGGGCGCGCGGCACCACTCCCACGAACCCGGGGAGGCTGAGACAGCCTTCAAAGAAATGGACCACCGGCGCCGGCAGCAGCTGAATCCGGGGATTGATCAGAACATGAAAAGCAACCGGTTTGCGCTCGCGTTCTCGCAGTTCGGCGGCGCCGAGGTTCGCGTGATATTCGGCCTTGTCTTCGAGGACGGCAAGCTGCAGCGGCTCGCCGACCTGGGGAGCGGCAAGACCGACACCGGGGGCATCCGCCATGGTTTCGCGCATGTGTTCGATGAGCTCGCGGATTCGAAGGCTGCCAATTTCCTCCGCGGTCAGGGGGCGGGCTTCGCCTCGCAGGAGAGGTTCTCCGACGCTGGTTATCTTGATTCGCATCTCGTCCTCACTATAAACGAGAAAGCCTCCCTGTCTGCCTGCGCCGAACCGTCTGGTCCATTGCCTTCCATCGGTTTTTCCCTTGTCAGAGCGTAACCAGAGCGAAAGGGGAAATTGCAGCGAATTTAGAGGCCGGGCATGTCGAATGCAGGTGCCCGGTCGCGGCACGGGGTGAAGGCCAGCCCGTGACCGTCGGGCAGGACCGGCCAGAATCCGGGCCGGCCGGGTGAACTGTGGCTCCCGCGGATGAACCGGCCAAGCGCTTCATACTGGTCGCTGGCAATATAGTCCACGCCGGCTTCGATGGCGGCGCGCCAGCGCGCCTGGGCGGCTTCGAGGGATCCGAAGTTGTAGCCGCCGAACCAGCCGTGGCAGCTCAGGTCCTGCTTATTGTCTACGCCGTCGAGGGTGTAGAAGCGAATCCACAGACCATTCCGGTGCGCGTGTTCTACCAGAGCGCGCAGACGCAGGTTGTCGGCCCGAGTCCAGTCGCCGGCCTGGGTCTGGCCCCCCTGCTCCACCACATTCCAGGGATTGTTCCACCAGCGGCGGTAGTTTGTGACCCTCGCCGGCGCAAGCACTTCAGGCGGGGCCATCGGATCCTTCTGGTTGGTGCGCGCGGCGCCAAAGACCAGCAGAGGGCCGCCGGAAGGAACCTCGTCGTAAAAGACCTTCTTCTGCGCATCCGATTCCCCGGCGAGCACCAGGACCGGCTTCACCTCGAGCGGCTCGACTTTCGATTCCTCCTCCGTGCGCCGGGCGGTTGTGATCCAGCTGCGATAGTCCGAGACCAGTCCAAGCACGGACCTCAGGTGCTCGGGCTCTTCGCTTTTGAAGTCGAGATTGAGCGTGATGAGCGGCCACTCTTCGCGGTTTCCCTTGCGCAGGGCTTCTTCGACGAGGGGGCGCACGCGCTCGAAGAAATATTGCCGCATCGACGGCTCGTTGCCGTAGCCGGGAAGGCCGTGGGTGAGGATGGACCTGGATCTCCCGGTTTTCCTGTCGGTATACCAGGCGAGGTCCTGCTCGATGGCCAGCGGGACGCCGGCCGACAGGGCGCGGTCCAAACGATCCGACCACCATTCAAAATAGGGATAGCAGTTGTGCGCGTCCATGACCGTGCGCGCTCCCGGGCGAGCTGCATTCTGGGCTGGCGCGAGAGGGGCGAAAAGCAGAGAAGCGACCGAAATCCATGGCAGGGCAAGCCTGCGAAAAGTGAGGGGTTTCGACCTGGCTGGGCGCAGGAACTCGCGGAGGAACCGCAGGAATTCCGGGCAATTACCGGGGAACATGAGATTCCTGTGAACGGGCTTGTGAGGCGAGTTCGAGCAGGTCCCGGGCCACGCGCCCGGCGTCGTGGCGGGCGACGTGATCTTCGGACAAATGGTCGCCGAGCACCGGGGAGACGCCCAGCTGCTCGATGGCTTCGAGGTCCACTTCGATCTGCGATGCGCCCTGCAGTTGATAGTTCGCCTTGAGTTCCCGGGAAGCCGGCGTCTGGTTGATCAGGGCGTAGTCGAAGATCTGGAACCCGGCATGATCGTTCAGCGCGCGGATATGGTCGGCGGCAGTTCTTCCCAGGCTTTCGTTTGCCTGCGTCATCAGGTTCGAGATGTAGACTTTGGTGGCGGTTGACTCCCGAATCGCCTGCGCGATGCCGCAAACCAGGAGATTAGGAATCAGGCTGGTGAACAGCGATCCCGGGCCAATGGTGATGAGATCGGCGCGGGCGATCGCGGCGAGCGTCTCCGGGAGGGGCTGGGGGTTCGAAGGCACGAGAAAGAGCTCCTGGATCCGACCCTTGCTGGCAGTGATTTTGGTTTCGCCCCGGACCCGCGAACCATCCTCCATTAACGCTTCGAGCTCGATGTTGGCGATCGTCGCCGGATAAATATGCCCCCGCGTGGCCAGAATCTCCGAAGAAGCCCGCACGGCTTCGCCAAAATCGCCGGTTACGGAGGTGAGCGCCGCAAGGAAGAGATTTCCGAAGCTGTGGCCTTCAAGGCCGGTGCCTTTTTCGAAGCGGTGTTGAAAGACCTTCGACAACAGCGCCTCGTCTTCGGAAAGGGCCACGATGCAGTTGCGCACGTCGCCCGGGGGAAGCATGTTGAACTCTTTGCGCAATCGTCCGCTCGAACCGCCGTCGTCGGTGACCGTGACCACCGCGCACAGCTCGGCAATGCGGGGGAAATCCCCGGGGTTGCGGGGGTGCACATATTTCTTGAGCCCCTTGAGCAGAGTAGAAAGGCCCGTGCCTCCGCCAATTGCCACCACCCGCAATTCGCGTCCGCTCGGGCGGGGCATGGCGTCTAGCCGATCTCCCCGACTCCCTCTTCTTCGGGAGGCAGGGACATTTCCGCGCCGGGATCGGGATAGATGAGTTCGGTAAAACGCGGGTCCTCGGAGAGGTTCTGAAAGTCGGAATCGTTGCGCGCCTGGAACCGCAGCCTCGAATTCAAACTGATGGCGCGCGAAAGGTTCTTGAGCGAATCCTCGACATGCCCGGTCAGGCAGTCGAGCGCCGCCATCCCGTAGGCCACGTAGTCCGCCTTGGGGACTTGCTTCGAGAGCTTGTCCAGGTGCTCGCGGGCGCTGACGTAGTCCCCGAGATTGATCAGCGAAACCGCGAAATCGTAGTGCTCCTCGGCGGTTTTGAACTGCGTCGCGCTGCGCTCGAGCTGCTGGTTGCAGGCGTGCATGTGGACGGCGGCGCGGTCGGCGAGCTCACGGTTCGAGCCGGCCACCACTTTCTGCAGGAGCGTTTTTGCCTTGTCGTACTTGTGCTCCTGCATGGCGCGCAGGCCGGCCTCATAGGACTGGAGCAGTTGCGCCAGTTGAGGATCGCCCGCCAGGGTATGTTTGCTTGTAGATTTCTGGGCCATGTGAAGAATTTTTCCTGATTCGACCATTGAATGATTCAATCATTCAGCCCGGGATCATGGCAGGCGTTCGAACCCGGAAAAGCATGGGAAATCCTGGGTGCTCGATTTTCGATGAGTCAACGCCCTAGTGACTGAATGAACCGATGAATGATTGAATGACTCAGTTGATATTCGCTGCCTGATCGAGATCGATCTGTTTCCACTCTCCGGCGATAATTCCTTTGCGAATCTCGGCCGCCGTCTTGTGTTGCTTGGTCATCAAGTAGCTGTAGTAAAGCTCTTTCATGCAGGTTGAGCACTGAGCGCCATGGGTGCCCTCGAAACAACTGTGCAGGCTCTTGTGCCCCATACGGTCGCAATAACAATAGCAGGGCTGCTGATAGAGGACGTGCGGAATCTTCGCCGCCAGCTCATACGCGTGCCCCTGAGCCGGAAACTGGTCGTTTCCGCCCCACAATTGCTGCCGGCCGAGTATGGGCGGCAGTTTTTCGCCCTTGGCCGGAGGCGCGGAATGATACGCCGGGACGCCCGAAGCCTGCTCATCCGGCTCGGAGATCGCCCAGGGGGCGGAAACAAGGGTAAGAAACAAAGCCAGCACCAGCAGCAGTCCACGTTTCAGCATGCGGTCCTCAGGGCGTATTGTAGCGCGAATCATCGGGGACCGCACCCGCCGGAAGGTCGAGATATCTCGAAAGCCTCGAACTCTCGATGCGGCGTTCGGTTCGCTGCCTCCTCGCTGCCGTCCACCTGCTCCTTCGGGACTGCCGTAACCTCGGAGAATCCAAGCACTGTTGGGAACCTTGACCGCTGGGGCGCGATCCGAACCTTGTTCCCCGCAGGAGGTTCGCCGCTAGGAAGGAGCGCATCGCGACCCGTCGCGAGAAAGTATGCATCCTTGGGGAACACGCTCGTGGTCTTGCCGGACATCGGTCGTACACAGAGGCCAAGAAAATCGTCCTCCTGCGCGCAAAATTTCCCCTCCCGCAAGACCCTCAACCCAAAAGACCAAATCGCCGCCGAACCAACGAACCTTAACGTCGACCGCCCCAATGGACGCTCCTCGTCGCGCTCCGCCGTGAGAGCGCGGGTCAGCCGCGATCCTTTTTGCCTGGTTTCGCCGTCGGAGATGCCAGCTCCTTCTGCTGCAGCCCCATATTCGAAGACGCTTGTCTGGCCTCGAAACCGAATGGGTGCAACCGGTAGCTACACTTCTCGCCGTCCTCGGCGGCGGTTTGCGCGTGGCATGAAATACTCGCGGGAGGCCGGCTCGAAAAGCGTCCGCCCCGGCCGCGTTCGGCTTGTTCAAACACCTGTTCCCCAGTATGTTTAATAGATGTCACGTCCATGTGGACCCGGCCGGGCCCGGCTTGGCGCCATCCTGTTCATTGCGGTTCTGCTGCTCGGTAGCGGCGCGCCCGAGCTCACGGCCACTCTCAGGGGAGAGCAGGCTCCTCAGGCGGCCGGTGAACCTCAGTCCGAACCGACCCAATCCCAGAAACCGGGACGGGCCGAAACCTCCCAGTCGGAAGCCTCCCAATCGGAGACCCAATCGGAGACCCAATCGGAGACCAAGATCACTCCTGAGCAGGCCAAGCAGCTCTTTGACGAGGTCGATACCATCCTCGACTTTGCCAGCAAAGACACCGCGCTTCCCATCAAGCACGAAGTCAAGCGCCGGCTCATCGGCCGCGATGAAGTCGTCGCCTATCTGCGAAAGAACATGGCCGAGGACAAGGATGTCCAGCGGCTTCGCCGCACCGAACTGGTGCTCAAGAAATTCGGCCTGCTGCCCAGCGACTTCGATCTCGGGACCTTTCTGGTCAGTCTGCTCGAAGAGCAGATTGCCGGCTACTACGATGCCAAGACAAGGACCGTGAACCTGCTCGACTGGGTGGTCCCCGATCTGCAGAAACCGGTGCTCGCTCACGAGCTGACGCACGCTTTGCAGGACCAGTCCTTTGGTCTGGACAAATGGCTGAAGAAGGGAGCCGAAGACCTCGACGCCAAGAAAGACCTCAAACCCGAAGACATCACCCGGGACGAAAACAGCGAGGCGCGGCAGGCTGTGGTCGAGGGGCAGGCGATGGTGGTCCTGCTCGACTACATGCTTGCGCCCCTGCATCGCAGCGTGGCCAATTCGCCCGAGGTCGTGGACACGCTGAACGCCGATATGGCCTCGGGCACGCCGGACTCGAAGGTTTATCAGAAGGCTCCGGTTTTCATGAAAGAGGCGCTGACCTTTCCCTATCGTTATGGGGTGGAGTTTGAAGCCGAGCTGGTTCGCGCGCAGGGAAAAACCAGGGCGTTCGCTTCCACCTTTGAAAACCCGCCGCGCACCAGCCGCGAAATCATGGAGCCCGCAACCTACATTGCGGGCGAGCGTCTGGCGCCGCTGCCATTGCCCGACTTCAAGCAGATCTTTAAGGATTACGAGCGCTTCGACCTGGGCGCTATCGGCGAGTTTGACGTCGCGGTGCTGGCCGAACAGTATGCCGGAGAACAGACCGCAAAGCGCATTTATCCGAACTGGCGCGGAGGGTACTATTACTCCGTCAGGCCGAAGAAAGATCCGGAGGCGCCCCTGGCGCTGGTGTTTGTGTCGAAATGGGCGAGCCCGAAGTCGGCGGCGCAATTTGCCGCGATCTATGCTCGCGGCATCGGCGAGCGCTACAAGCACGTGACGGCCCCGGCCGGTACGAACCTGCCCTCAGACCTCAAGGACCTCAGGACGCTCTCGGGCGACCACACCTGGACGACCGAAGAGGGCCCGGTGGTGATTGACGTGAAGGCCGACACGATTCTTGTAACCGAGAGTCTCGAGCCTCAGCTGACCAACCGGTTCCGGGAAACGGTATTGGCCTCCGCGCCCCCCGAACCGTAGCCCGTTTTGTATAATCACCGTTCGCTTTTCATTCCAGCGAGAGAAAGAAATTGCCCCAGGCAGAGATCGGAATCATCGGCGGCAGCGGCCTGTACTCCATGCCGGGCCTGACGGACGCCGAAGAGCTTGCCCAGAGGACACCGTTTGGCGCGCCTTCCGAGGCGTATGTGCTCGGTACACTGGAAGGGCGAAAAGTCGCCTTTCTCGCCCGCCACGGACGCGGCCACCGGATTCTGCCCAGCCAGCTGAATTTTCGCGCCAACATTTACGGTTTCAAAAAACTCGGGGTGGAGCGCATTCTCTCCGTTTCGGCCGTCGGCTCGCTCAAGGAAGAACATAAGCCCCTCGAGTTCGTCATTCCCGACCAGTTCGTCGGCCGCACCCGCCATCGCGTGGACACATTTTTCGGCGACGGAGTGGTTGCCCATAGCGCCTTTGGGGACCCGGTCTGCCCTGAGCTCTCGGAGGCCGTTGCCCTGGCCTGCAGGAAAGCCAACGTGGTAGGAAAGCGCGGCGGCACCTATCTCGCCATGGAAGGCCCGCAGTTTTCCACCCGGGCGGAGTCGAACCTGTATCGTTCCTGGGGCATGGACGTGATCGGCATGACCAATCTCGAGGAGGCCAAGCTCGCCCGCGAAGCCGAGATCTGCTACGTGACGGTCGCGATGGTCACCGATTACGATTGCTGGCATCCTCACCATGACTCGGTGACCGTCGACCAGGTGGTGGCGGTCTTAAACCAGAATGCCGAGAACGCCCGCAACGTGGTTCGGGAAACGGTTGCCGCCATGCCGAAAGAGCGCTCCTGCAAGTGCGGGTCGGCGCTCAAGCACGCGATTCTGACCGATCGCGCCAAAATCCCCCCGCGAACGCGCAAGAAGCTGGACCTGATCATCGGAAAATATCTGTGACCCCGGCTCGCCCGGCGCGACTCCAGCGGAAAGCCGAGCGATAAGGAGAATTCAAAATTGAACCTGGACGGGCAACACACATGAAGATACTGGTAGTGGGTTCGGTCGCATTCGACGATGTCTCGACCCCTTCCGGGCGCCGGGAGAAGCTTTTGGGCGGCGCGGCCACATACTTTGCGCTCGCGGCCAGCTATTTTGCCGCCGTAGGAGTGGTCGCCGTGGTGGGGGAAGACTTCACCGCCGCCGAGGAAAGCGTCTTCGCCAAGCGTGGCGTCGACACTCGCGGCCTCGAGCACGCCAAAGGCAAGACCTTCCGCTGGGGCGGACAATATCTCGACAATCTCAATGAAGCCAAGACCGACTTCACCGACCTGAACGTGTTCGAGAACTTTGAGCCGCGCATCCCCGCCGAATATAAGAGCGCGGAATTTCTGTTCCTGGCCAATATCCATCCCGTGCTGCAGGCGCAGGTCCGGCGCGGACTCTCCGCCGTCAAGCTGACCGGCGGCGATACCATGAATTACTGGATCCGCACGACCAGCCGGGAGTTGCGCGAGACCCTGCGTTTGGTGGACATCCTGACCATCAACGATACGGAAGCGAAGATGCTCGCCGGCGAGTCCAATCTGCCGCGCGCCGCGCAGAAGGTGCTTGCCATGGGGCCGCGGGCTCTGGTCATCAAGCACGGGGAATACGGCGCGACCATTTTTTTTCGCGAGGGCGCGTTCGGCCTCAGCCGCCAGCCCTTCCGCGCCCCCGCCTTGCCGATCGAAGAAGTCAAAGATCCCACCGGCGCGGGCGATTCCTTCGCCGGAGGCTTTATGGGCTATATTGCCTCGCAGCAGGAAATCAACCGCGAGGTCATCAAGCGCGCCCTGTTCTATGGCGGGGTGATGGGCTCGTTTGCCGTTGAACAGTTCGGCACCGAGCGCCTCCAATCGCTCTCCCGCGAGGAGATTGACGCGCGTTTTCAAGTCTTTCGCGAGCTGACGCACCTCGAGTCAACCACCTCCGACTGACCGTCGGGGCTTGTGAAGCCAATTCTTGCCGGGATTGGGCCAGCAAGCTAAACCTGTTGTACGAAACAAGTCTCCGGCCCGGGTTTACTTGCGGAGATTTCTATGACCAGGCCGCGCACCCCGACCTCGAGCGAGCTTACCCTGGCCTTGCAGCTGGCGGCGGCCGCCTCCATGGCCGCGTTTTTCTACCATCTCCGCCATGGCAATCTGCTGCTCTACGGGGACGCGGTCGCCCACATCAACATCGCCCGCCGCGTCTTCGATTCGCGCACCCCGGGACTCGCGCAATTGGGGACGGTGTGGCTGCCCCTTCCCCATCTGCTGATGGTCCCCTTCCTGGTCTCAAAATCGCTGTGGCAGACCGGAATCGGAGGATCGATCCCCTCGCTCTTCGCTTTCATTCTGAGCGTCGCGGGGATTTTTCGCCTGATCCAGACCGTCCGCGCCCGAGCCGATTTCCCGGGCGCCGGCGCCCGTTTTGCCGCCTGGCTGGCGGCGGGAATCTTTGCATTGAATCCGAACCTGCTGTATCTCCAGTCGACGGCCATGACCGAGCCGGTCTACCTCGCGTTTTTCATCTGGTCGGTGGTGTTCTTTGCCGAGGCCGTCGGCGCTTGCCCGCCTGAGGATGAGAGGGCCCGTCGGCGTTCTTTGCTGAAAGCCGGATTGTGTCTGCTGGGGGCCTCGCTTACCCGCTACGACGGGTGGTTTCTCGCCGCAGTTATGGCGGCCGTCGCCGCCGCACTGGCGTGTTTTCCGAAGTTCCGCCCGATTCGTTCGGGCGCGGTGAGGCTGGTCGTGCTTGCCTCCGCAGGGCCCCTGCTCTGGATTGGTTATAACGCCATCGTCTATCGCAATCCCTTGGAATTTGCGAGCGGTCCCTATTCGGCCAAGGCCATCGAGCAGAAGACCCGGGTTCCGGGAATGCCGCCCCATCCCGGCACGGGAAACCTGCGGGTAGCATTTCATTATTTCTTCAAGGCGGCGGAATTGAATCTGGCCGCGGGCAAGTGGCAGATATTCTGGGTCTTCTCGCTGCTTCTGGGCACCGCAGTGGTGGTCTTGTTCCAGAGGAAGCTCTGGCCGCTCGTTCTGCTGTGGACGCCCGTGCCCTTCTACATGCTCTCGATCGCCTATCAGGGCGTGCCGCTGTTTGTCCCCGGGTGGTGGCCGTTTTCCCACTACAACGTGCGCTACGGGATCCAGATGCTGCCGGCGTTCGCCGTATTCACGGCCATCGCCGCCTATGGCCTCGTGCGGTTCGCCTCGACCCGGTATCAGAGAATTGCCATCGGAATCGTCTTTCTGGCAGCGGCTGGCGCCAGCTATGCCGGGGTCTGGCGCGCGGGGCCGGAAAGTTTCGAGGAAGCCGTGGTCAACTCCCGCAGCCGGGTGGCGCTCGAGAGTGCGCTCGCGAAAGACCTCGAGCTCCTTCCCTCCGACTCTACGTTTCTCATGTACCTGGGCGATCACGTCGGCGCATTGCAGCAGGCCGGAATTGGACTTTCCCGCGTGATCAACGAAGGCAACCACCGTCCCTGGAAGCGGCCCTCCGATCCCGAGGGCCTGTGGGAGCGCGCGCTCAGAAATCCCGCAGCCTACGCGGACTTTGTGATTGCCTTCGAGAACGATCGCGTGGCCTCCGAGGTCAATCGCGACCAGTTGGCGGCAGTGGTGGTGATGCGGGTTTCCGGTCAGCCGCAGGCCATTCTTTATAAAACGACGAAAAAGCCTTGATGTCCTCCCCGGCCTGAAGGCTCCGGGGTTGCTGCCGCAGGCGTCTCGGCCGCGGTTTGCCGACGGCAGCCAGGCGTCGCCTTGACGCCGCGCGTGTATTTAGGCTAATGTCTAATTAGACGGATGCCTAATAATGTCGCGAAACAAAACAGCACCTTCAAAGCCCTGGGCGACCCGACCCGCAGGGAGATCCTTGCACTCCTGCGGCACGGCGAAATGACCGCTGGCGCCCTGGCTGAAAAATTTGATATGACCAAGCCGTCCATGTCGCACCACTTTGCTGTTCTAAAAGAGGCAGATCTCATCACCACTCGCCGTGAGGCCCAGCAGATTTGGTACGGGTTGAATACCACCGTGGTCGAGGACTTGATGGCTTGGATCATGGGTCTCATGACTGAGAAGAACGGAAGGAGAGTCAAGCCGCGATGAGACGCAGACTGCTTCTGTTTGAAGTGTCCCTGATCGTCGCCGCATGCGCGGCGACCATTCTTGCCTACCCCGCACTGCCGGCGCGAATCGCGACCCATTGGGATTTCCACCTCCGCGCCAATGCGTACGGACCGAAGTGGGTGTTGTTCCTGTACGGTCCAGGCCTGATGACCGGCGTCATGCTGCTCACGATATTCGGACCGTGGCTGTCGCCGAGGCGCTTCGAAGTAGACAACTTTCGCTCGACCTGGGAGCGGCTGATGTTCTTAGCGTTCTCGATGATCGGTTACATCTATGCCGCCATGCTGTTTTCCGGTCTTCGGAGCGGCATGGACACAGGCCGGTGGGTTTTGGCCGGGGTCTGCCTGATCGCCGTCCTCATGGGGAACCTGATGGGGAAGGTGCGCAAGAACTTCTTTATCGGGGTCCGGACTCCCTGGACCCTGGCGAGCGACCACGTATGGAACAGCACGCACCGGCTTGCGGCCAGAACATGGATCGCAGGAGGACTTTTCGGGTTCCTGTTCACGATCATGGGTTTTCGCCGGTTGTCGCTTGCCGCATTGCTTGCCGGGTTGCTCGCTCCTTATGCATATTCCCTTATCGTCTACAAGCGTTTCGAACGGCGTGGCCAGGTGTGAACCCGGTCTCGCCGTCAGGCGGCCATCGATGATGTCCAGAGACACGAATCCGCGCCACTGGAAGCTCCTCATTTTCTACTACAATCCTGACAATCCCCGTCTGTTCGTGGCCAAGAGAAGCGGAGTTGCTTTTACAATGAACTTCGCCAGGCCGGCGGCATGGGTGGCGACGGCAATCCTTCTTGCGGGCATGGTCCTTGCCGCAGTGTTCAATAACTAACGCTCGGCGTGGTCCATCTTGCTATCTTGCCGCTGCCTGCCGAACAGTGCCGATCGCCCGTCGAGCACCGGAGCAAACGGCCGGCGCCCTCCGCACTGTCCTTACCTCTCGCCCAAACACGAGACCTGCCTGCGCCTTCCCGGATCATTCGGATTTGCCCCATCCGCCGCCCCCCGGGCTCTCGATCACAATGACGTCGCCCTGGCTCGCGAGGAGACTGGTTTTGGCGGGGATTTCCGTCTTGCTGTCTCCTGAAATATGATGGGCGGCGCCGCAGGACCCGGCTTCTCCGCCCCATAATCCATACGGGGGGAACTTTCGCCGGTCGCTTAACAACGTAACCTGCGCGTCCGTGAGCAATTCAATCTCGCGGATGAGCCCGTCGCCGCCGCGGAATTTCCCCCTCCCGCCGGAATTGCGTCGGTAGCAATATCGCCGCACGCGAAAGGGGTAGGCGTATTCGAGCGCTTCGATCGGAGTATTCAGCGAGTTCGTCATGTGCGTGTGGACGCCTGAAAGCCCGTCGCCCGCTGGGCGCGCCCCCATGCCGCCGGCGATGGTTTCGTAGTAGGCGAACGGCTTCCCGGTGCGGCTGTCGAAGCCCCCGATGGTCAAATTGCTCATGGTTCCCGAACTCGCCGCCGGAATGCGATCGGGTCGGGCGCGGGCGAGCGCCCGCAGAATGACATCCACAATGCGCTGCGAGGTTTCCACGTTTCCGGCGGCGACGGCGGCCGGCGGCCCGGCATTGACCACGCTGCGTTCGGGAGCGCGCACCTCGATCGGCCGCATGAGTCCGGCGTTGGCCGGGGCATCTTCGGGAAGAAGACAGCGGAAGGCGTAAAAGGCCGCCGAGTAGGTGATGGCAAAGACCGCGTTCATACTGCTGGGAACCTCGGGGCTTGAGCCTTCGAAGTCGACGCGAGCCGAGCCCGAGGCGGGATCGAACTCCATCGACGCGGCAATTCGCACCGGCGAATCGTTGAAGCCGTCGTCGTCGAGGAAATCTTCCGCCGAAAACTTTCCCGCGGGCATGCGCGAGAGTTCGGCGCGCATCAGCCGCTCCGCGTAGTCGAGGAGTCCATCCGACAGCCATGCGGTCTTGTCCGCACCCAGTCGCGATCGAAGCTCCTCGAGCCGCGACTCCCCAACCTTGCAGGCGCCGATCTGCGCCCGAAGATCGCCGCGCCGCTCCTCCGGGGTGCGCACGTTTGCCAGCATCAGATCGAGGACTGACTCGTCGGTTTGGCCCGCGCGCACCAGTTTGACCGGCGGAATTCTCAGGCCCTCTTCGTGGATCTGGCGGCACAGCCCCATCGATCCCGGATATCTTCCGCCCACATCGGCATGGTGCGCGCGCGCCGCGACGTAAAAGACAGGCTTTTCCTCCTGTGCGCCAGGGGCAAAGACCGGAAGCACCATGGTGATGTCGGGCAGGTGCGTTCCCCCGGCAAAGGGGTCATTCAGCACGGCCAGGTCGCCCCTGGCGAGCGCCAGCCGATCGATGGCCGTGCGCACCGACATCGGCATCGACCCGAGATGCACCGGCATGTGATCGCCCATCGCCAACACCTGCCCCGCCCCGCTGAACACCGCGCACGAGTAGTCGCGGCGTTCCTTGATGTTCGGCGAAAAGGCGGCCCGCCTGAGGGCGGCTCCCATCTCCTCGGCCACCGAGCGGGCGGCGCTTTTGAAGAGCGCCAGTTCAATGGGATCGAAGCGGGATGAATCGGTCATGGGCGAAGGGCTCCCCCGGTCAAGCCCGGTTTCTTTGAATCCAGGCTTAAATTTCGATGATTAAGTTCGAATATGCATCCACCGTGGCGCGCCATCCCGGCGGAACCACGGTCGTCGCGCTGTACTCATGCACGATCGCAGGTCCGGGAATCGAATTTCCCGGCCGAAGCCGGTTGCGGTCGAAAACCCCGGTTTCGACCCATTCCTCTTCGAACATCACTTTTTTTCTCTTCACGCGCGCGTCGCCCGCGTCTCCTCCGCCCGCGGGTCCGCGTGCGAAATCGACGGGCGCCGACCGCGAAATCATTCGCACCCGCACGTTTACCACCTCGACCGGACTCGCCGGGTCCGCGTGGCCGTAGCGCCTGCGGTGCGCCTCGTGAAAGCGCTCGAATAGATTTTCTCCCCCGGGCACATTGATTTCATAACCCTGGCCCCGGTAACGAAGATCGGCGGAACGAACCGAGACCCCCGCGAGGCCGTCGCGGGCAAACTCGGCGAGCGCTTGCCTCTCGAGATCGGCGAAATGGCGGTCGAAGCCTCGGGCCTCGCCCGGGCGGATGGACCCGGGGACGGGGACCATCACGGTTCGCGAGTAGTCGCGCACAATATCGGCGCCGAGGATGCCCAGCGCCGAAAGCGCTCCGGGCATCGCCGGGACCAGAACCCGCGGGATCTTGAGCGCCCGCGCCAGGGCGCAGGCGTGCAGCGGGCCGGCGCCGCCGAAGGCGACCAGCGTGAACTCGCGCGGATCGTGTCCCCGTTCGAGCGAAATGAGCCGTATCGCCCTTTCCATCTCGGCTTCTACGACCCGGAGGATTCCGGAAGCGAATTGCTCGACCGAAGCGATGGGCGCCCGCGTCTCCTCCATCCGGCGCCGGGTCCGTGCCGCGTCGAGATCGATGGTGGCGGCGAGCGCGAGTTCGGAATCGAGCCGCCCGAGCACAAGATTGGCGTCGGTTACGGTGGGCTCGGCGCCGCGGCCGTAGCAGATCGGCCCCGGGTCGGCCCCCGCCGATCGCGGACCGACCTGCAGCATGCCGCCGCGGTCGAACCAGGCGAGCGATCCCCCGCCCGCGCCTGCGGTGTGAATGTCGAGCATGGGAACCGACACCGGGATTTCCCCGATTGCGGACTCACGGGTAATTTTGGGGCCGTCGACGTCGATGAGCGAGACGTCGGTCGAGGTGCCGCCCATGTCGAAGCTGATGATCTTTTGAAACCCGGCAAGCTGCGCCACCCGGTGCGCGCCGATCACGCCCCCGGCGGGCCCGGAAAGCACCGTCCGCACCGGTTCTTCGCCGGCAACCTTCGCCGAAATGATTCCGCCCGACGACTGCATCACGTAGAACCGCCCGCCATGCTGGCCCCTAATGGCGGACTCAAGCCGGCGGACATACGCACCGGCCTTGGGCGCGAGATAGGCATTGACGACGACCGCGGCGGCGCGCTCGTATTCGCGAAATTCAGGCAGAATCTGGTGCGAGACCGAAACCGGCAGGCCGAGATCGCCGAGCGCAGCGACCAGCGTTTGCTCGTTCCGGGGATTGCCGAAGGAGTAGAGGAGCGAGACGGCAATGCTCTGGGCGCCTGCGGCACGTATCTTCCCGGCCAGTTCTTCGAGTTCTTCGGCCGATGGGGATGCGAGAATTTCGCCTTCGGCGCTGGTTCGCTCCCCGACTCCGAAGCGCAATTCGCCGGGTACGAGCGAAGGCGCCGGAGCCGCCATCCAGTCGTAAAGATGCTGCCGCGCCTGGCGGCCGATCGAGATCGTGTCTTCAAATCCGCGCGTGGTCACGAAGGCCACGCGCGCGCCCGTCCGTTCGAGCAATGCATTGGTCCCGATGGTTGTGCCGTGACGGACTTCCGCGGTCTCGGGCCCGGCGATCCGGCGGACGGCCTCAAGCACCGGCCTTGCCGGATCCGCGGGCGCCGAAGGGAGCTTCAGGACCGCGGGACGTCCATCCCGGAGATACACGCAGTCGGTGAAAGTGCCCCCGGTGTCGATCGAGATTCGCATGGCTTCGGATGGAGAGAAGGCCCTAGGGAACCAGCGCGAAAATTCTCACCGGGCCGCCCGACCCCCCTTCGAGCTTGATCGGCGCCACCACAACCGTAGACCCGCGGGCGGGCAGGCGGTCGAGATCGGCGACATTCTCGAGATGATAGAGGCGGTGCGCCAGCGTGTACCGGTGGACGGGAAAATCCTGCGACGGGCCGTAGTCGATGCTGAGGGTGTCAATGCCGAGGCCATACACTTTGCGTTCCTCGACCAGCAGGCGGGCGGCCGCCAGAGAATATCCGGGAAAGTGCATGACGCCCTTTCGGTCGGCATTGCGGTATTGCCCGGGGGAACTCCAGCGCGAGCCCCATCCCGTGTTGGCCACGACGACCGAGCCCGGCGGCACCTGGGCGTGCAGTTTTTCCCAGGCGGAAACGTCCGCGGCCGACAGCTGGTAGTCGGGATTGGCCGCGGCGCGGCTGCGAACGTCAAGGACGACCAGGGGCGCGATGAACCGTTCCGGCGGAATCTGATCGACGGTCCATTGCCCTCGGGCGAAATGCGCCGGGGCATCGAGATGCGTGCCGAAATGCTCAGGCAGGCAGATTTCTCGGGCGAAGTAGAGATTTTTTTCAATGGTCCCCACCGTTTTTGCGTGGAACGGCGGTTCGGCCGCTTGCTCGTACGCGGGATTGTTTTCGCCCAGGGCATGGGTGAGATCAAGGACCGCGCGAAAGCGAATCTCGGTTGCCGGGTTTTGCTGAGCCTGCGCGCAGGTTGCGAGCACGAGGTAACTTAGGATCCACAGGAGTTTTTGCATCGGCGCCTCACGATAGAGTTCAAGCGGGAATGCTATCCCGGCGCGACGCGCAATTTCAAATGGAAGGCCTGGTTCGGGAAGGAACCCGGCATCGGGCGCGGTCGATCGCCCTCGATCATCGGGCTCGACGGCCGGCTGCGAGCGCGGCCGCGTTGCTCAAAGCCAGAGAGCCGATTCTTACCGACCGGCTCGGCTTTTTCGCCGGCCGCCCGGCATAGTGCCGGCGCAGGTCTTCGGCCGCCAGGAGGGCGTCGCGAAACTTCCTGTCGCAGATCTCTCTCAGTTCCTGCTCGAGTTTGCAGCCGGCGCCGTGGTTGAGGACCTCACCGGCAACGGCCGCCAGTTCCTCCCAGTCGTGCCATTCTCCGATGGCGTCTTTCACTTTGCCCAGGTCGTCCACCAGGCGGGAACCCGGTCCGGGGGCAAGCTGCAGGACGTCGCGCAATTGCTTCACCTTGAGCCGGTAGAGATGCAGATTTCCGCGATGCAACCGTTCAGGGTCCTCGAGCGCGCCGGCGAGCTCGAGCGCGTGCGCCGCGGCCAGCGACGACGGTTCGGGCTCGTTCTTCTTCAGAAATCTCTTCACCTCCCGCGATGCCCCGCTAAGACGGGAGTTGAGCTCGGCGCGTTGACCTGAGATCTCGTCGTGCAATTTCCTCGCCTGCCTGGCGCGTTCGCGGGCGAAGTGCCTCGCGAGCCTCGTCCGGCACGCGCTTTCTCCCTCCAGGTCGATCGTGGCCAGGTGCCCGCTCAGCACGTCAAGATCCCTGACCTTTCCCGCCCGCCTGTGGATCTTGCGGACGCGCTTCAGCAACAGCCGTTCGTTGGACTTGGAATCGAGCGACAAGGCTCCGAAGGTCGCGAGCAGCCTGCGCGCGCTCGAGCGCAGCTCGTGGACGGCCTCGGGCGAGGGATCCTTTGGCACTCGGGCGGCGAATTTTCCGAGCTGTCTCAGCGCCTTCTGGATGCGAGCCTGATCGATGGGCATCTCGCCACCTGCTTCTCGATACCCTTGGATGTGGTCCCGGCCTCAGCCGTCATCTCAGGCTCGCCGTGGTTTTGTGCTCTGCGGTCTGCGGCCGCAACCAAGCCCGGGCCGGAGCCCCAAGACGGCTCCGGCGCCGCGCGTGTCACGGGGTGGGAGGCGAGCGAAACTCCGCGCGGTCGAGGTCCCGGTCGCGCACCCCCAGCAGGTAAAGAACGCTGTCGAGGCCAAGATGGGAGACCGCCTGACTGGCGCTTGCGCGGACGTGGGGTTTCGCGTGGAAGGCGATGCCCATGCCGGCGATTTCGAGCATGGGAAGATCATTGGCGCCGTCGCCAATTGCGACCACCTGATCGAGAGAGATATTTTCCTTGCGCGCGATGGATGCGAGCAGCTCGGCTTTCTTCCGTCCGTCGACGATTTCCGAAGCCAGACGTCCGGTCAGCGCTCCCTGGGCGATCTCCAGATCGTTGGCAAACACGTAATCGATCCCCAGCCGCGCCTGCAGATGCCTGCCGAAGAATTCAAAGCCGCCGGAGAGGATGGCGGTCTTGTAGCCCAGCCCTTTCAGCGTCGAAATCAGCCGTTCCGCGCCTTCGGCGAGTTGGATCGAGTCGACGAGATCCCGCAACCGCTCTTCGCGAAGTCCGCCGAGCAGCCCGACCCGGCGGGCGAGGCTCTGCTTGAAATCGAGCTCGCCGCGCATGGCGGCGGCGGTGATCGCGGCAACCTCCTCGCCGACGCCGTGCAGCTTGGCGAGCTCATCGATGACCTCGGCCTGAATCAGCGTAGAGTCCATGTCGAAGGCCACCAGCCGCCGGTTGCGGCGGTAGATGCTTTCCCGCTGGAAGGCGATATCGATTTCGAACCGGCGCGTCATTTCCGCGAGGGCCGCCCGCAGCGCCCGGGAACCGTCTTTCTCGCCGCTCAGTTCGAACTCGATGCAGGCTTTCGAGTTTGCGACCCGCCCGGTCAGCGAGAGCCTTCCCGAGAGCCGTTCGATGCGGTCGATGTTGAACGCATGGGTGGAAATCGCCGAGCTGACGGCGGCCAGCTGCGCGGCGGTGATTGCCCGGCCCAGCATGCTGACCACAAAGCGGAACTTTGCTTGCGATTCGACCCAGCCCTCGAACGACTCTTCGCTCACCGGCGTGAGCTTGATCTTGAGTTCGAGCTCGTGCGCTTTGACGATCAGATCTTTTTTGAGCGGAGTGAACTCCTCCATTCCCGCAACTTCAATGAGCATGGCAAGCGCCAGGGTCTCGTGAACCACGGCCTGCCCGATATCCAGGATGCGCGCGCCGTGCGTGGCCAGGGTTTCGGCAAGCGAACTGGTCAAGCCCGGCCGGTCGCTGCCGGAAATGTTGATGAGAACGATTTTTTTCATCGCCCGAGTTCTCTAACAGATTAGCAGCCGGGAGAACGGATGCGGTCGCGGCCGCACAACCTGAACCGTAAGCGCGCTCTCTAAGTGTCAGGAGGAAATATGCCAGCAAAGAAAAAGTCCACTCGCCGCCGCTACAGCAAGGGCGCCAGCAAAACCGTCGCCAGCGCCGTGCGCCGCAAAAAAGCCGGAACCCTGCGTTCGGGCAAAAGCCGGAAAGGCGCAAAGGTGACAAGCCGCAAGCAGGCCGTAGCCATCGGACTTTCCGAGGCGCGCAAGAAAGGCCAGAAGGTCCCGCCAAGAAAATCGGGTCAGCGCAGGGCCGCCTAAGACCCAACTAAAATCCTGCCCCGGAAGTGCGGGGACCGCGAAAGGGAGCCGCTCGTGTCTGGTTCGGCCGCGTGCTAGACTCCGTGTGCGTGTCCGGCACCGATCTCAATTTTCTTCCTTTGTGGAAAATGGCGGAACTGGTGCGCAAGCGCGAGCTTTCGCCGGTCGAATTGGTCGAAAGTCACCTGGACCGCATCGGCAAGCTGAATCCCGAGCTCCATGCCTACGTGCAAGTGGACGCCCGGGGCGCCCGGCGCCGGGCGCGGGCGGCCGAATCCGCCGTGATGGGCGGACAATGCGGACCGTTATGCGGCGTGCCGGTCAGCATCAAGAGCGCCATCGAGGTCCGAGGCATGCGCTCGGAGGCGGGAACCCGGCTGCGCGCGGGCCGGATCGCCAAGCGGGACGCGCCCCTGGTTTCGCGTCTCCACGAGGCCGGAGCCGTGGCGCTCGGCGTTACCAACACGGCTGAACTCCTGATGGCATGGGAGACCGACAATCTCCTCTATGGCCGCACCCCGAACCCCTGGGACTTTCGACGAACCGCCGGCGGATCCAGCGGCGGGGAAGCGGCAGCCATTGCCTCCGGCTGCTCGGCGGGAGGGGTGGGAAGCGATGGCGGCGGATCCATCCGGGTACCCGCGCACTTTTGCGGAATCTGCGGCCTGAAGCCGACGCCCGGGCGGATTCCCGCGACCGGCCACTTTCCCCCCTCGGTCGGGCCATTTGCCTTGCTTGGGGTCGTCGGTCCAATGGCGAGATGCGTACGCGATCTTGAGCTGCTGTTCGAAGTTATGGAAGGCCCGGATGTGGGCGACCCCTCGTTTGCTCCCGTCCCCATTCGCCGGCCTGGTCCGGGTGCGGTACGGAAACTTCGCGTCGCGTATTTTGAAGACGATGGCCGCACCCCCGTTACCCGGGAAACGCGCCAGGCTGTCGGGCGCGCGGCCAAGGCGTTAGAGGGCGCCGGGCTGGTCGTTGAGCCCCACCGTCCCAGAGGTCTTGAAAAAGCGCGCCAGCTGTGGTGGAAGTTTTTCGGGGTCGCGGGCGGCATGCTGCTGGGGCCGATGCTGGCGGGCCACGAGTCGGAAATCAGCCCCATCTTAAAGGAGTTCAATGGCTGGGTTGCCCGGGAAGCCCCGCACACTGCCGAAACGCTGCTCGACACCTGGATCGGGCGCGATCTCGTGCGAATCGAGGTCTTCGAGCAGATGGAAGGATTTCCGGTGCTCGTTTGCCCGGTGGCATCGGTTCCCGCGTTCCGCCACGGCGAACGCCGCTGGCAAATTGACGGACAGCCGGTCGACTATCTCGACGCCTGGAGTTATTGCGCGTGGTTCAATCTGCTGGGAATGCCGGCCGCAACGGTTCCGGTCTCCCGTTCGCCGGAAGGCCTGCCCATCGGAGTGCAGGTTGCCGCCCGGCCATGGGAAGAAGGGCTGGTCCTTGAGGTGGCAAAGATCATCGAAGAGGCATGCGGCGGTGTCGGGCCGCCGCCTGGCGTCTCGTGACGCGCGCCGCCATAATCGCCGTAATCCATGACCCCGTGATGAATGGTTCATGATGAGGACGAAACGCCTATTCTCGCTTTCGGGCTTGCTGGTGCCGGCTGCCCTGGTTTTCATCGTGGGGTTCGCGGAGAAGAAACCAGATCCCGCCGAGGCCGCGCGCTTGAACAATCTTGGCTGCGCGTACATGAACCAGCAGCTTTTTGAGAAGGCCCTGAAATCCTTTGAAGGCGCCTGGGCCGCCGATCCCAACCTGGGCGCCGCCCGAGTGAATCAGGGAATTGCGCTGCTGAGTCTTGCGCGGGTGGATCAGGCAAAACAAGTTCTCGAGGAGGCAGCGAGAGAAAATCCCAAAGATCCACGGGCGTGGTATGGGCTCGGCATGCTCGAGAAAAACAGCAGCGATCCCCAGGCCGCCGTCGATGCCTTCAAACGTGTGATCGAAATCGACGACGCGGACGCCGATACCTGGTACTTCCTGGGCACGGTTTACGCACAGCTCAGGCAGTACCCGCAGGCGATCGATGCCTTCGAGCATGCCCTCAAGCTGAATCCGCTGCACGCCTCGGCCCAGTTCGGTCTGTCGCGCGCCTACCAGCAATCGGGCAATACGCCGGCCGCCCGCGAGCACCTGGCGCGCTTTCAGTACATTACCCAGCACAAGCTCGGCTCCGCTATGAGCCTGGCCTACGGCGACCAGGGGAAGTATTCGCTGTGCGAGGAGTCTCCTCGACCCGCGCAAACGGTACCGCCCGCAATTCCAGTGAAGTTTCGCGACGTCACCGGCGATGCCGGGCTTGAGACCAGGCCGGTTTCGCAGTCCGCGGAGACCAGCCCGTTGCCAGAGCGGCAGCCCGGCGCGGGCGCGTGTTTTCTGGACTACGACATGGACGGCCGGATTGATCTTCTTCTGGCGCGCACCCGCTCCCAGGGAGGCGTCGCGCTGTATCACAATCTGGGAAACGGCAAGTTCGAGAACGTGACCAAATCCGCAGGACTCAACGCGGACGTCGATACCCTGAGTTGTACGGCGGGCGACTACGACAACGACGGCCTTCCGGACCTCGCCCTGGTTTCTGATTCCGGGACCAGACTGCTTCACAACGAAAAGAACGGGACCTTCAAAGACGTCACCGAGTCGGCTGGCATAAGAGGCGGCGGGCGGGGATTGACTTTTATCGACTACGATCACGATGGAGACCTGGACCTGTTCGTTGCCGGCGGGTTGGGCTCGGTCACCCCGCCAGGTTCGGGCCTTGCCGTCACTCGCGGAGAGCAAGCGGCCGGCAGTGTAATGTGGCGAAACAACGGGAACGGCACGTTTACCGACGTTACAGAGAATACCGGGCTTTCCGGGCCCGCGAGCGCAGCCATCGGGACCGACTTTAACAATGACCGGGCGATAGACCTCGTCCTCGCAGGAAGCGCGAGAGGCGCCAGAGTGCTGGAGAATCCTAGAGAGGGCGCATTTCGGGCGGCGGACGTGTTTCCGGGCGATGCGGAACCGGCAGCCGGGGTGGCGGTGGCTGATTTCGATCACGACGGCTGGATGGATCTGGCCTTGACCCATAAGGGTTCTCCAGCCCTTACCCTCTGGCATAACAATCAGGGCAAATCTTTCAAGCGAATCACCCTCCCCGACATCCGCTGGACGGCCGCTTCGGGCGTCGCCGCCTTCGACTATGACAACGACGGCTGGGTTGACCTGGTTGCCGTCGGAGAGACAAGCCAGGGCAAGGGAGAAATAAAGCTGTTCCGCAATCTGGGGCCGGACGGGTGGAAAGACGTCACCGCCGATGTCGGGCTCGACCGGATTCAGCTCAACCGCCCCGGCGCCATCATCACGGGCGACTACGACAACGACGGCGCGACCGACCTCGTCATTACTCAGGCCCGGGGCCCTGCGGTCGTGCTCAAGAACGAAGGCGGCAACCAGAACCACTGGCTGCGCTTGGCGCTCAAGGGGCTGAACGACAACAAGAGCGCCATCGGGACCAAGGTGGAAGTTTTCTCCGATGGCATTCGTCAGAAATACGAGATTTACGGCTCGAACGGATACCTGGGCCAGAACTCGCCGTATTTGACGGTGGGCCTCGGTCAAGCCAGCCAGGCGGACGTGGTGCGCCTGTTGTGGCCGACCGGCGTGTTGCAGGATGAGGTCGAGGTGGCCCGGAATCAGCAGAAGGACCTTCTCGAGCTGGACCGCCGGGGGAGCTCTTGTCCGACGCTGTTTGTCTGGGACGGCAAACACTATGAACTGGTGGCGGACATTCTCGGGGCCGGAGTTGTCGGACATTGGGTTGCGCCCGGCGAGCGGAATATTCCCCGCCCGACCGAGTACGTGAAGGTGGACCGGAACGCGATGCGGACGGTTCAAAGTCAAAGTCAGAGTCCGGGCCCGGTATTCGGGTTTCGCCTGATGGAGCCGATGGAGGAAGTCGTCTACCTCGATGCCGTAAAGCTGTTCGCTGTCGATCATCCTGCCGGCGAGAACGTGTATCCGAACGAATATTTCGCCAGCAATCCGCCGTATCCGGAGTTCAGGGTGGTCACGAGCCGTGAGGCGAAGCTGCCCGCCGGCGTCTGGGACGACAAGGGAAAGAATCTTCTTCCCGATCTGGCTGCGCACCGATACGTCGGCAACTTCGACCTGCTCCCATTCAAGGGCTTCACCCGACCGCACAGCCTGATTCTCGACCTGGGGGAACCGTATCGTGGAGGGCCGCTCGAGCTCGTCATGCACGGCGAAATCGAATACTTCACCGCAACCGGAATGTATGCGGCTTCGCAGGCCGGCATTGTGGGGGTGGCCCCGTATGTCGAGGCCTTCGTCAACGGTCGTGGGCCGGGTGCGCCCCCCAGTCCCTCTCCGGGCCCCGGACGATGGGTCCGGGTGCTCGATGATATGGGCTTTCCGGCGGGGCTGCCCAAGACGATCACCGTCGATCTCAGCGGCAAAGTTCCCGAGGGAACGGAAAAGCTTCGCATCACCACCAACCTGCAAATCTATTGGGACAGCATCCTTGTCGACCGCGGCGGCGGAAACCAGGACTTCAAACTGCGCGAGGTTCCGCTCACCCGCGCCAGTCTCGAATTCCACGGCTACCCGCGCCAGATCGAAGGCCTGCCGCCCGGAAATGTGAAGTATGTCTACGACGAGGTCAGCCGCACAGGCCCCTATGCGCGTCAGGCGGGAGAATATACGCGCTACGGCGACGTCCTCGCGCTACTCAGCCGGTTCGACGACAAGCCGGTCGTCTTCGGTTCGGGCGAAGAAGTCGCCCTCGAATTCGATCCCGGGAAATTGCCGGCGCCTCCAAAAGGCTGGACGCGCGACTACTTCTTCATGGCCAATGGCTATGAAAAAGACATGGATTTCTACGCCGCCGAAGGAAATACGGTCGGACCGCTGCCCTTCCGCCAGATGGGAACGTATCCTTATCCCGGGAAGCGGTTCCCCGGCGATGACGAGCACCTGAATTACCAGCTGGAGTTCAACACCCGGTTTGTGTCGGGGAACGAGCCGAAGGGGTATTCCTACGAGTTTGAAAACAGAGCCCGGCGCTAGCCGGGGACATTGCGGGCCCCATGTTGCTGAATCAACGGGAGTTGCAGAGAGCTCCGTGACGGGAGCTTTGCGCGCCTTTGTGCACATTGAACCACCCCGATGCAGCTCGGGATTCGCTGTACGCGCTTTTCCGCTTCGCGGCCGGCGCCGCCCCGACATCGGTCAAGTCTCCTGAATCGTTTTAACCGTTGACTTTTCGGCATCGCACAAATTCCAATACCCGCACATGGAAACCGCGACCGCCGCCTCTTCCGCACCGCGCCTGAAACCTGTTCTCAGTGTCTGGGACCTGATCTTCTACGGCATCGTTCTCATTCAGCCCATTGCGCCCGTCCCCCTATACGGGGTGGCGCAAAAACTTTCCGACGGCCACTTCGTCACCATCATCCTGATCGCTCTTTTTGCCATGCTCATCACGGCGGTCAGCTACGGGCGCATGGCCGCGCTCTATCCCATGGCAGGATCGGCGTACACCTACGTCGGCAAGGGATTGAATCCGCATCTCGGCTTTCTCGCCGGCTGGGCGATGATTCTCGACTATCTTCTGCAGCCGCTGATTAATACGGTCTGGATTTCAACCGCCTTGCATGAACGTTACCTGACCACGGTTCCCTACGTGGTGTGGGCGGCGATCATCGCAGGCATCATGACCCTGCTCAATCTCGCGGGCGTGAAAGCCTCCGCGCGATCCAACAAGGTCTTGTTGGCCGTAATGTCGGCGGTCGTGCTGATCTTTGTCGTGCTGGCCGTCCGTTATTTGTATGGCGGCCAGGGATGGCAGGGGCTTTTTTCCCTGCAGCCGCTTTACGATCCCAAGACGTTCAATGCGCACCGCATTCTAACCGCGACCTCGTTTGCCGCGCTGACCTACATCGGTTTCGACGGCGTGACTACCTTGGCCGAAGATGTCGAAAATCCCAAGCGCAACGTCCTGGTCGCCGTCGTGGCCACCTGCATCTTTGCCGGCGTATGCAGCGCCTTTGAAGCGTATCTGGGAGCCCGGGTGTGGCCCGATTGGCGCTCGTTTCCCAACCTCGAGACCGCCTTCATGGACATCTGCAGGCGCGTCGGCGGGGCCTTTCTTTTTAACGCCATGGGATTTGTTTTGATTGTGGCCGCATTCGGCAGCGGGCTGACGGGAACGCTCGGCGCAGCCCGCCTGCTGTTTGGCATGGGCCGCGACGGTGTGCTCCCGCGCAGAACGTTCGCCTACTTGAAGCCGGGCAGCAACACGCCAACCTTCAATATTCTCCTCATTGGTTTTCTTTCCTTCGCGGGCGCGGTTCTGCTGAACTACGTGGGCAGCGCCTATGAGCACGCAGGCGAGCTGCTCAACTTTGGCGCATTTCTGGCTTTCATGGGAGTGAATCTCGCCACCTTCTGGCGGTTCGCCGTGGCCAGGCAGGAGGGCTACCGAACGCGAATACTGCTCGATGTAGTTCTTCCGCTGATCGGCTTTCTGTTTTGCAGCTTGATCTGGTGGAACCTGAATCCGTTGGCGAAGACGGTCGGAGGAATCTGGTTCGCCGCCGGCCTGCTCTACGTGGGAATCAAGACTCGAGGTTTCCGGGCGGCCCCGGTGATGATCGACTTCAGCGAATCGTAGGTTCGAAGCGGAGGGCAGAGCAAGGTGAGTTTGCCTCGGCCTGCACGCCGGCTCAAACCTGCCTGCGGTACTAGAGCGCCGTGCTGCGGATCAGGGGTGCCGATCTTCTGCTGCTCTTTAGGGGCTGTCCAGGGCCAATGCCTTGGACTCGCTGACCGGGCTGCGGCGTAACACGGCCGAGCGGGCGAGGCAGCCTCGCCCAGGGATGCCGTCGAATTGCTTTAAGACATTTTGAATGCCGGACTCAAGTGTGCATCGAATCAGGGCCAAGCGCCGGACTGCCGGGCGATCTCGGAATCACTCGCCCGCGTCGGAAAGTGAGATTTCGAATCCGATTCGGCTCGGGATTGTAATTCTGCTTCTAGGCGTGCTGTTCCTGGGCGCGTACGGGAACAGCGCGCGCAATGGTTTCGTTTGGGATGATCACGAGCAGGTGGTCATGAATCCCGAGCTTCGCGCGACCGCTTCGTGGAAGAGCTTGTTTTCCTCAGACGTCGCGGTGTATCAAGAGGGCCGCGGCCAAACCTGGAAGTCCAATTACTACAGGCCGTTGCAGATGGCGTTCTATCGCATTACGGGCGAGGTGGCCGGATTGGACCCGCTCCACCTCCATATTCTGAGCATTCTTTTGGCCTTTGCCGCCGCCCTGGCCGCATTCATGGTGTACCTGAAATTGACCGGCCGCTTTCTGCTCGCATCGGTTGCCGCCGCGCTGTTTGCCGTCCACCCTGTCCACACCGAAGCAGTGGACTGGATCTCGGCCCTCGCGGAGATTGGATGCACGCTCTTCGTCCTCATTTCCTTTGCATTGTTTCTTCAAGTACGCGCCGAAAACTCGGGTCTCGGCGGTTTCTCGCATTGGAAACCTGCCCTCCTCTGGTCCGCGTCGCTGCTGATGTTCGCACTCGCATTGCTCTGGAAAGAGACGGCTGCGGCTCTGCCCGTGCTCGTAGCTGCGTATGCCGCCTGCGCGAGCTCAACCGGCGCAAGACAGACACTTCGCCGGGCGGCGACGCTCAGTCTGCCTTTCTGGTGCGTGTTGGCCGGTTATCTGTTTCTTCGTTTCCGGGTGCTCGGATTCATCATGACCCGCCAGCGCGATTGGGCGCTGACGCCGGCCCAGGTAGCGCTGAACGACTTAGAGCTCCTGGCACGCTACTGGTGGAAGCTGATTGCCCCCGTCGAGTTGAATGCCTACTACGTGTTCAACCCTGTCCGGTCGGTTTTCGAACCCCGGGCGGTCGTCGGCATCGTTTTTGCAGTTGTCGCAGGTGCAGCCGTCTGGTACGGATTTCGCCGTGCCCCATTAGCGGCGTTCGGGGGAATCTGGGTGTTTGCGTCGTTGCTGCCCGAGATGAACATTTATCTCCTGGGGAGAAACGCTTTCACCGAACGTTACCTGTTCCTGCCCTCGTTTGGTTTCTGTTTGCTGGTCGCGTTGCTTTCGAGCGCCCTGCTGAAGCACCTGCCAGACGGGATCGAAAAACCCGCTTCCACCGTGTTGATCATCGCAGTTTTAGCCGGATGCTCGGTCCGGACATTTGCCCGCAACCCCGACTGGCGCGACGACCGAACCTTGTTCCGCAGGACCTTACCGTTGTCACCCAAAGCCCCATTTGTCCATTTCATGGTCGCCTCCACAGAAGCCGACGATCCCGGTGTCGCAAATACCGATGCGGCGGATTCCGCCGAGTCGCATTATCGAACCGCGATTGAGCTGGCAGCGCAGGAAGACCCGCCCGATTTCCTCGACGTTTCGCGGGCCTACGGAGGACTTTCGTCGCTCTACACGGATCGCGGACAGTACACGCAGGCTTTGGCGGCCATTCACACCTGGCGCAGCATCCTTCCCGCTGATCCCGAGACGGACGCCAAGGAAGGCTACGTTTTGCT